>ERZ857840.46-NODE-46-length-209767-cov-32.947547_pt1 | contig 209767 bp, 195 predicted proteins | sample MGYA00519760_ERZ857840 | MGnify/ENA primary metagenome ERZ857840 (study PRJEB31778, sample SAMEA3449371) | human gut metagenome | biome: human gut; feature: human-associated habitat; material: faeces | place: United Kingdom | collected 2010/2012 ... | reverse complement strand
TAAAAAGCCCTTCTAGGGCTTACTCAAGCCTCCGGCTTAGCCGGAGGTCTTGACTTACTTTAATTAAAATTTATCTACATATCACCAAACCGGTCCTGTCGGCGGGTAGCTGATTGGTACGTCTGTACGATATGGGGTGTATTCTCTCTTAACAAGCTTTTGAGAAACCTTTTTGTTGCTTGATTTGTTTTTTTATTTTTCTTTAACTGCCGTGTTTTCGCTTCCTCTGAAAACAACGAATTTATCATAAAGAAATTCTGTTGTCATATTGCAAGCCATTGTGCAGCCTAAAACGATATAGTTAATAGCTGATACATCGGCAAATTTTGACGTGAAATAGTTGCCTAAAATTGTTGAAATAGGGGTGAATACACAATAAAATGCAAGCACCTTGAGCATTGCAACAGGCACGTTATTAGCCGATTTAAATGTGAATTTGCGGTTGAATGTAAAGTTCCAAATTACTGAAAGAAGAAGCGCAATAAGGTACATAGGGCCGTATTCGTTTTGCATAATTTTTGCAAATGTTGCATTTGTGTCCATAAGATTTTGAAGCGCAGGAAGCTTGATGATTACTTCGCTCATAAGAGTAAAACTCAATATCTGAATAATACCTGCGGACGCCGAGAAAAGCGCAAATTTAATAAATTGCCATACTCCGCCTTTTGATTTCTTTTCTTCGCTCATTTGAAAAACTCCTTATATTCAAGATGTTTTTATTTTATCACAGTAATTTTTTTGTTGCAAGATTACCAATCATATTTTGTAAGCTTTCCCTTTTGGCTCAATGCCGGATATCCCCACTGCCTTAAAACTTCATAAGTGCCGATTGCAACGGCGTTTGAAAGGTTAAGACTTCTGATAATTCCCCTCATAGGAAGCCTTACGCAACTGTCGTGATTTGCCTTTAAAAGTTCTTCCGGAAGGCCTTTGGTTTCCTTGCCGAAAACAAGAAAAGCATTATTTTTATATTCCATATCCGAATGTGCAATTTCAGCCTTAGTTGAAAAATAATAAAAATCTGCGCCCTTGTTTTTTTCAAAAAATTCCTCTTGGCTGTCATAAAAAGTTATATCAAGCTTGTCCCAATAGTCAAGACCTGCTCTTTTAACCTGTTTGTCGGTAATGGTAAAGCCCATAGGACCTACAAGATGAAGCCTTGCGCCTGTTGCCGCACACGTTCTTGCAATGTTGCCTGTGTTTTGCGGAATTTCAGGCTCAATAAGCGCAATGTTAAGCGAGTATTCCATTAATATATACCTCTTCTATATCTAAATTCTCATTAAGCGCAACCAAATCGGCGCACTTGCCGACTGCGATTGAACCGATGTTTTTATCTTCATTTATTGATTTTGCAGGATTTATTGTGCACGATTTAAGCGCTGTTTTAAAATCAATTCCAAAGCTAATAAGATTTTTAAATTCGGTGTGAATGTTTGAAATTGAAGCGGCAATCGTTCCGTCCTCCAAAACGGCATATTTACCGCCGGGCTTTACGAAAACCGCCTGACCGCCAAGTTCAAATTCTCCCTCGCCAAGCCCTGCGCCTCGCATTGAATCGCTGATAACTACCGCTCTGTTTTCGCCTAAAATTTTAAATGCGTTTCTCAAAACAGTGGGGCAAATATGGCCGCCGTCGCAAATAAGTTCACACATAACTCTTTCATCATCAAGCACCGTGCCTGCTATACCTGCCTCTCTGTGAGCCATAGGTGTCATGGCATTGAAAAGGTGAGTTGCGTGGCTTATACCGCAGTCAATAGCTTTTTTACATTCGTCTGCATTTGCTGATGAATGACCGATTGAAACGTTTACGTAATCTTTTGCGTGATTTATAAATTTTTCACTGTCAAATGCTTCGGGTGCAATGGTAATAAGCTTAACAAGCTTGCCGCTTTTTGCGTATAAATCGTCAAATTCCTCAATCGTGCCGCCTCTTACGTAATCGGCATTTTGAGCGCCTTTTTTGCTCATCGCAATAAACGGACCTTCAAGGTTAATTCCCATAACCTTTGCGCCGCCGTGGTTTTCTTCTTTAAATTCCTTTATTGTTTCAACAATGCTTTCAAGCCTTTCTTTCGGCAGTGTCATTGATGTTGGGCAAAATGACGTTACACCGTGCTTTGCAAGCTCCTTTGCCATTTTTTCAAGACCGCTCTTGTCAGCGTCGGATGCGTCGCCGCCTGCACAGCCGTGAATATGCACGTCAATAAAACCGGGTATAATAATCTTGCCTGTCATATCTTTGCCGTCGCCGTCAAGGATTCCGATTTGCTTTATTTTTCCGTTTTCTATTTCAATATCGCCGTATTCTTTTTCAAAATTTTCGTTAAAAAAGGTGCAATTTTTTAAAATCATTACTCATTTTCCTTTGCAATTTTATATGCAAGCTCCTCAAGCTGCTCAAAATGCTCAAAGGTGCTTATTTCTTTTCTAAGTGCCGCACCGCCACGTATGCCTTTCGTGTAATATGCCGCATGGTGCCTTGCCTCTCTCATTGCGGTGTATTCGCCCTTGTATTCAATAATTTTTTGAATATGCTTTAGCATAACTGCCATTTTTTCGTTAATGCTTACATCAGGCAAAACTCTGCATTCGCTGAGATATGCGTTAATTCTTCTGAATATCCACGGATTTCCGAGTGCGCCCCTGCCAATCATAATAGCATCGGCATTTGTCTTTTCAAGCATAATTGCCGCCGATTGCTCGTCTGTTATGTCGCCGTTTGCAATAACCGGGATATCAACCGCTTTTTTTACTTTTGCAATTATGTCACAGTCAACCTTGCCCGAATACATTTGCATTCTTGTTCTTCCGTGAACGGTAATTGCCGATGCACCGTTTTTTTCTGCAATTTGCGCAAGCTCAACCGCCGTAATGCTTTCATCATCCCAGCCTTTTCTTATTTTGACTGTTACGGGAATGTCGACTGCCTCGCTTACAGCCTTTACTATCTCCCCCGCAAGCTTGGGATTTTTCATAAGGCTTGCACCGCCGCCGTTCATTGCGATTTTAGGAGCGGGGCAACCCATATTTATGTCAATAATATCAGGGTGAAATTCAAGGCATTTTTGCGCCGCCTGCGCCATAATCTCAGGGTTGTCGCCGAAAATCTGAGCGCCTGCCGGATTTTCAATTTCGCCGAGTGTTAAAAGTTCTTTGCTTTTTTTGTCGCCCATTGTAAGCCCTTTGCTCGATACCATTTCAGTCACGGTGTATCCTGCGCCGTAGTTAATGCAAAGTTCACGAAACGCTCTGTCCGCAATTCCTGCCATTGGCGCTAAAAATATATTGTTTTCAAATTCAATATCTTTAATTTTCATTTTGTTTACCTTTTTATTATTACTTGCAATTAATATATCACATTATTAATTGTAAATCAATCAATTATATGATATAATAATATGATTTTAAATGTAAGGAACTGAGTTTATGAAGCTTCTTGTTTTAGACGGTAACAGTATTGTAAACCGTGCTTTTTACGGCATAAAATTATTAACTAATAAAAACGGAGAATATACCAACGCAATCTACGGCTTTTTAAATATTCTTTTAAAGCTTGAGGATATTTGCTCGCCTGATGCAGTTGCCGTAGCATTTGACGTTCATGCGCCTACTTTTAGGCATAAAATGTATGATGAATATAAGGCAGGACGTAAGGGTATGCCTGACGAGCTTCGTGCTCAAATGCCTGTCCTTAAAGAAATGCTTAAAAATCTCGGAATTAAAACGATTGAAAAAGAAGGCTGGGAGGCTGACGATATTCTCGGCACTCTTGCCGCTGTATGCAGAAAAAACGGTGACGAATGTTTTATTGCAACGGGTGACAGGGATTCGTTGCAGCTTGCTCACGGCGGTGTTAAGGTGCTTCTTGCACGCACAAAAATGGGGCAGGCAGTTACCGATATTTATGACGAAAAGGCGATTGATGAGGAGTACGGTGTAACGCCTGAGGAACTTATTCAGGTTAAGGCGCTTCAGGGTGATGCATCGGATAATATTCCCGGTGTTGCCGGAGTGGGCGCTAAAACTGCGCTTGACCTTATCGCACGTTTTCATAATCTTGATAATATTTATAATAATCTTGACGAGCTTGACATTAAGCCGGGTGTTAAGGCAAAGCTTAAAAACGATAAAGAAAAGGCTTATCTTTCTTTAAAACTCGGCACAATCAGTGTTGATGCACCGATTGATACGGATATCAATTCTTATGTCATTTCAGGCAGGGACGAGCAAAAGGCGGTCTCTCAATTTGTAAGGCTTGAACTTTTTTCGCTTATCCCTAAATTTGATCTTGACCCTAATAAAGCAGCCGAGGCTGAAGAAGAGGAAACGATTGAGAGAAATATCAGCTTGGTAAGTTGTGACAATGCCGGCACTTTGCTTGAAAGAGTTAAGGGAGCTGATGTCTATTTTTATCCATTAATCATTGACGGCAGTGTGACGGATTTGTATTTTGCGTTTGATAATGAAATTGTTGTTATTTCACCTGAGACGCAGGGATACAAGGATTTTATTTGTGAATTTTTTGAGGACGAGAGCGCAAAAAAATACAGCTTTAACACGAAAGAGCTTCACCGTTTGGCATGCAAATTAGGTGTTGAATTAAAGGGCGTTAAGGGCGATTTAATGCTCAGCGCCTATCTTTTAAGACCGAGCGACAGCAATTACGATATTTCTCACCTTTGCCTTGAATACGGTGTTAAAATTCCCGAATTTCTTAATTCTCTCGGCACAAAGGATGAAAATGTAGAGCTTGCTTCTGTAATTAAGCCGCTGTTTGAAAAGACGGATATACTTATTGACGATGCGCAGGAAAGGCAGCTTCTTGAAAATATTGAACTTCCGCTTTCACGTGTTCTTGCTAAGATGGAATACGTCGGCTTTGAGGTTGATAAAAGCGGAATTGAGTCCTTCGGCAAAATGCTCGGTGAAAGAATTAAGGCTTTAACCGATTCTATTTACGAAAGCGTTGGGTATGAATTTAATATCAATTCTCCAAAACAGCTTGGCGTTGCACTTTTTGAAGAGCTTAAATTACCGTGCAAGAAAAAGACAAAAACAGGATATTCAACCAATGCCGAGGTACTTGAAGGCTTAGTCGGCGAGCACCCCGCAATCAGCCAAATTCTTGAATATCGCTCGCTTTCTAAGCTTAAATCCACCTATTGCGACGGACTTTTAAAGGTTATTGCAGATGACGGCAGGATTCATACCCGCTTTAATCAGGTTGAAACAAGGACGGGCAGAATTTCATCTCTTGAGCCTAATTTGCAAAATATTCCGATTAGGACGGAGCTTGGCAGCCAAATGCGTAAATTCTTTATCGCAGGCGAGGGCAAAAAGCTTGTTGACGCCGACTACAGCCAGATTGAACTTCGTGTTCTTTCTGACCTTTCAAATGATAAAAATATGATTGACGCATTCAATTCAGGCGAGGATATTCATACGATTACCGCTTCTCAGGTGTTTAATCTTCCTGTTCAAATGGTTACCCCTCAAATGAGAAGCAGGGCAAAGGCTGTTAATTTCGGCATTGTTTACGGCATCGGCGCATTTTCTCTTGCAAAGGATATCGGCGTTTCAAATAAAGAGGCTAAGCAGTATATTGAAAATTATCTTGCCCATTACAGCGGTGTAGACGATTATATGAAAAAGATGATTGACCTTGCAAAGGATAAGGGCTTTAGCGAAACATTATTCCACAGAAAAAGATATTTGCCCGAACTTGCTTCGTCTAACCATATGATGCGTGCATTCGGCGAACGTGTTGCAAGAAATATGCCTATTCAGGGCACCGCCGCCGATATTATCAAAATCGCAATGGTTAAGGTTGATGATAGGCTTACAAAGGAAAATATGAAATCACGTCTTATTCTTCAGGTGCACGACGAACTTATCGTTGAATCGCCGGAAAACGAGGCGCAAAGGGCGCTTGAAATCGTGTGTGAGGAAATGGAAAATGCCTGCAAAATGAAGGTTCTTCTTCGTGCAGACGGCAAAATCGGCAATACGTGGTTTGACGCTCATTAATGTAATATGATTAGTATAGAAAAATTCAATATAAAATATCTTGATGATGTTTATAAAATAGAATGTGCCTGCTTTGCTCACCCGTGGAGCAAAAAAGACCTTGAAAATCAGCTTTCGCTTGATACCTCTCACTTCCTTGTTGCACTTGAAAATGAAAAAGCAGTCGGCTATATGGGACTTCAGATTTTCTCCGGTGAGGGTTATGTTACAAATGTTGCCGTCTTGCCTGAATATCGCAGACGTGGCATAGCTCAAAGGCTTATATTTGCCGAGCTTGAAAATGAGATGGATTTTATAACTTTAGAGGTGCGCAAAAGCAATACCCCTGCAATAAGGCTTTATGAAAAAGCAGGCTTTGAAAATGTCGGTATCCGCCCTCATTTTTACACTTCCCCCGACGAGGACGCAGTAATTATGACTAAGAATTTTAATATATAAATTCAATTAGAAATGCAGCTTATATATCGTAAGGGCGATATCGTCAACGTTGGCTTTAGTGAATAATACATATAAGTAAAAAGGAAACAGAAAATGAAAATTTTGGGAATTGAGTCCTCTTGTGACGAAACGGCATGCGCTGTTGTTGAGGACGGACGAAAAGTATTATCAAATATTGTTGCAACCTCGCTTGAGGAGCATAAGCTCTACGGCGGAGTTGTGCCTGAAATAGCATCAAGGCGGCACGCTGAATCAATCAGCGGCGTCGTTAAAGAAGCGCTTGAAAAGGCTGACTGCACTATTGATGACATTGAAGCGATTGCGGTTACTTATGCACCTGGTCTTATAGGTGCGCTTTTGGTGGGCGTTAATTTTGCAAAGGGTTTATCGTTTGCAACAGGTACTCCGCTTGTTCCTGTTCATCATTTGAGAGGTCATATTGCATCGAATTACATTTCAAGCGATGTTAAGCCGCCGTTTTTGTGCCTTGTTGTCAGCGGAGGCCATTCGCATATTGTTGCGGTTAATGATTATACGGATTTTGAAATTATCGGCAAAACACGTGATGATGCGGCAGGCGAGGCGCTTGATAAGGCGGGCAGGACTATGGGCCTTGCGTATCCCGGCGGAATAAGCATTGACAAAATCAGCAAGCAGGGAAATGAAAATGCTTTTAAATTTCCTCATCCGAGAGTTACGGGCAGTGAATACGATTTTTCGTTTTCAGGTCTTAAAACAAGCGTTATCAACACCGTTCATAATGCAAAGCAAAAGGGTGAAGAAATAAATATACCCGACCTTGCGGCTTCATTTCAAAAAAGCGTTGTTGATTGCCTTATTCAAAATCTTGAAAAAGCGGCAATTGACAAAAACTTCAAAAAAATTGTAATAGCAGGCGGTGTTTCTGCCAATTCTAAATTAAGAAGAGAAGCAGAGAGGCTTTGCCAAAAGCATAAATGGCAGCTTTATTTGCCCGAACTTAAATATTGCGGCGACAATGCGGCAATGATTGGCTCGCAGGGCTATTATGAGTTTATAAGCGGTGTTGAGGCTGACGAAAGTCTTAACGCTTATGCCACAATGCCTATCGACGAAGCGTACAAAAGCAGTAATTGACAAAAAATTCACATAAAGTGATTAATTTGATTTTATGTTATTGTTACATTTTAATGAATTTTTGGCAGTTCTATTGAATTTTAAGGATTTTTTGGTATAATTAATGAGAATGAAATTGGGGAACTTTGATTGTTTTTCAATGAGTTCAATTTGTTTGTAAATAATTTCAAAGGAGAATAAAGATTATGGAAACAAATCTTACTTCTAACAAGTCACTTCTTGATTGGCTTGACGAAAAAGTAGAACTCCTTAAGCCATCAAACATTGTATGGATTGACGGTTCAAAGGAACAAATCGACGCTCTTAAAAAAGAGGCTGTTGAAACAGGCGAAATGATTAAGCTTAACGATGAGCTTCTTCCTGATTGCTATCTTCACAGAACAGCAGAAAACGACGTTGCACGTGTTGAGGACAGAACTCTTATCTGCACAACTAAGGAAGAGGATGCAGGTCCTACTAACCACTGGATGGCTCCTGATAAGTGCTACAAGATGCTTTATGACATCGCAGCAGGCTCTTATGAAGGCAGAACAATGTATATCATTCCTTATTCAATGGGCCCTGTAGGTTCACCTATGTCTAAGATTGGTATTGAGATTACAGACTCAATCTACGTTGTTCTTAATATGAATATTATGACAAGAATCGGCAAGAAAGTTCTTGATACTCTCGGCGATTCAAACGACTGGGTACGTGGTATGCACTGTAAATGTGACGTTGACCCTGAAAAGAGATGGATTTGTCAGTTCCCTGAGGACAACACAATCATTTCTGTAAATTCAGCTTACGGCGGAAACGTACTTCTCGGTAAAAAGTGCTTTGCTCTTCGTATTGCTTCTTACCTTGGTAAGAACGAGGGCTGGCAGGCAGAACATATGCTTATCCTTGGTCTTCAAAAGCCAAACGGAGAAATCAAGTATATCTGCGCTGCATTCCCATCAGCTTGCGGTAAGACAAACCTTGCTATGCTTATCCCACCTGAAGGATATCAGAGAAAAGGCTACAAGGTATGGTGCGTAGGCGACGATATTTCTTGGATTAAGAAGGGTGAGGACGGACGTCTTTATGCTATCAACCCTGAAAATGGATTCTTCGGCGTTGCTCCGGGTACTAACGAGAAGTCTAATCCTAATGCTCTTGCATCAACAAAGAAGGGCACAATCTTTACAAACGTTGCTCTCAACCTTGATAACAACACAGTTTGGTGGGAAGGTCTTGACAAGAATCCACCTGCAAATGCAATTGACTGGAAGGGTAATCCTTGGAACGGTCAAACAAGCACTGAAAAGGGTGCTCATCCAAACTCAAGATTCACAGCTCCTGCTGTAAACTGCCCTTGCATTTCATCAGAATTTGAAAATCCAAACGGTGTTCCTATTTCAGCATTCGTATTCGGCGGCCGTCGTGCTAAGCTCACTCCGCTTGTATATCAGTCAAAGAGCTGGAATCACGGTGTATTCGTAGGCTCAATCATGGGTTCTGAAACAACTGCTGCAGCTACAGGTCAGGTTGGCGTTGTTCGTCGTGACCCTATGGCTATGCTCCCATTCTGTGGCTACAATATGGGCGATTATTGGAAGCATTGGATTGAAATTGGTGAAACTCTTGACGAGGATAAGGCTCCTAAGATTTTCAATGTTAACTGGTTCCGTAAGGACGACGAAGGCAACTTCTTGTGGCCGGGCTTCGGCGATAACCTCAGAGTTCTTGATTGGATTATCGACCGTTGCGAGGGTAAGGTTGACGCTCAGGAAACAGCTATCGGTTATCTTCCTTATGCTAAGGATATCAACCTTGACGGTCTTGATATGACTGAGGCTGACCTTGAGAAGATTCTTGACGTTGATAAGGAAGCTTGGAAGGAAGAACTCAAGGGTGTTGACGAGCTTTATGCTAAGTTCGGCGATAAGCTTCCTAAGGAGCTTGAGGACGTACTTGAAGAAGTTAAGTCAAACCTTGACAAATAATTATCTCTTTTGAAATAATATAATACAAAACACGGTACAATTTTTGTACCGTGTTTTTTTAGACTGCCGATAAAGTGGCTAAACCGTGCCGTGCTTAAATATCATAAATTGAAATCGTAGGGCAAGGGCTCGCTCTTGCCGTATTGATATGAAAAATAACATTTATAGAAAATCACCTTGAACGTAGTGTTCAAGCCACTTTTGGCACTTTCCGTCTTTTGCTCGGGGGAGTGAATTGTGCAAAGCACAAGAGACACGTGGCTCCAAATTCACGTGTGAATTTGGGAGAAACAGTACAGTGTACTGTTTCGTAGCAAGTGAATAAAACAGCACCCGCTCGCAAAATACGGAATTTATCTCACTTTCTCGAAGTCTTTCAGCGTGTTATTATAAATCATTTTTCTTTTTTATTCCGACTAAAAATGAAAGTGAGACGATAAACGTGATTGCTTCGGCGACGGGGAATGCAAGCCATACGCCTGTCATTTTGAAGAGATATGAGAGCAGAAATACGCTTGCGATAATCACAACAAAGCCACGCATAATTGAAATGATAAATGCCGGAGCCGCCTTGCTCATAGAGCTGAATGCAAGGGAAAGGAAAATATTAAGCCCTGCAAAAATGAAGCCTATAAAGTAAATTCTCAAACCTTTGACTGCATAATCGGTAAGTGCGGCAATGTGCTCGCTGTTGAAAACATTTGCGATTGGGGCAGCAAAAATATTTACTGTTACTATTATTATTCCTGCAAGGCAAAGGCAGGTGATAATGCCGAGCTTGAGTATTTTTGAAACATTTTCGTTTTCGCTTTTAGCGTAATATTTGCTGATAAGCGGCTGCGAGCCTTGCGCAACACCGTTGAATACGGACACGGCAACGAGCGAAATATTAGCAACAACGCCGTAAGCTGCAACGCCGATGTTGCCGACTAATTTTAATATAATCATATTAAACGCAACGGTGATTACACCTGAGGAAAATTCGCCTACAAAGGCTGAAACACCGAGTTTTGCACAGTTAAATAATTTAACGAAAGACGGCACGCAGGGCTTAAAGCTTATGTTGTTTTTCTTTGAGAAAAAGTGAATACAGCAGATTGCACAGCCAACAACAGGACTTAAAGCCGTAGCCAAAGCCGCACCTGCCATACCCATTTTAAGCGGAAACATAAGCACCCAGTCCATAACAATATTGAAAAGACTGCTTATAACCGTAGCCGCCATTGCGATTGACGGTGCACCGTCATTTCTTACGAATGCATTGCAAATGTAATTCCACATAAAAAGCGGAGTAAAGCACATAAATATTTTTGTGTAAGGAGTGCCGACCTTTACAATCTCACTGCTTCCGCCTAAGATTGCAACAAGTTTATCGGGTATAAAAACACCGATTGCCATAAAAATCAAGGCGAAAAGCGTTGTGAAAAACATTGCGTTGAAAAAATATCTGTTATTTTTTTCTCCCTGATTTTTAGCTATTGCAAATCGGATTGCCGAGCCTACACCAATCATTGAGCCTATGGCAAATATTAAATTATATAAGGGTAATACAAGATTTAATGCGGTAATGCCGTTAGCACCGACTGCCTTTGATATGAAAAAGGTGTCAGCCAAAATGTAGCACGACATTCCAATCATGGCAAATACGTTTTGCGATACGTATTTTGCAAACTCTTTTGACGCACTTTTGCTTTTCATAATAGATTCCTTTACTTGTTTATATGTTATGGCGATTTTAACATATATATATTTAATTGGCAAGTGTTATTTAAAATGTCGTGTTTTTATTTATTTAACATATTATTTAATAATGTTCATATTTATTTCACACGCAGTATATTTATTAATATTATAGTTGTAGTTGCAAAGGGAAAGGTGCTACTTCCCGATGCGTATAAAATATTTTTCATCCTTACCTCCTCTTTTTTATATTGATAAAAAGAATAGAAACACCGAGACGTAAAAGCCTCGGTGTTTTTATTTTGTTAATTATACAATTTAAAATTCGATTTTCGTTTGCTTATAATCCTTATCGTGGGCAGTCAGCACCGCAACGCAGTTTTCGTTTTTATACATTTTATTAAGCCAACGAAGAGAAATTTTCATATTTTGAATATTATGTATCGGGCCGGAAAGAATAAGCTCGCTCCACGATTTTTCGCTTATTCCGTTGTCGCCGGCAATTACTGCCATTTTGCCGTTTTGCTTAATCACAACGCAAACAGAACCTGCCGAATGACCGGGAGTATAAACAATTCTGACGCTTCCGTCGCCGAATAAATCGCAGCTTTTGCCGAAAGGTGCATGGGAGTCGTAATTCATTTCAATCGGCTCAATTTCAACACCCTGCCAAAGCGCTTTACGGTATCTTGGGTTTGGAAGAAGCGATATTTCAAGTTCTTCTTTTGTTGCATAAATATGCTTAGCACCCTTTAAATCCTTAAGCCCGCTTACGTGGTCGCAGTCAAGATGAGTTAAAATTACCGCATCAAGCTGTTTTGGAGTAATGCCGAGTGCGTCAAGCTGCCTTGCAACACTGTCGTTAAGAGTAACGGTAGGCTGACTTGAAAAGTAAAGAGCAAGTCCGAGATGATGACGTGGGTTTATGGCGCATTGCTCGCTCCAGCCGGTATCAACAAGAACGTTTTTGCCGTTTATTCTTATTAAAAATGCTTTGACGGGCACATCGTTTCTGCCTTTTTTGCTTTGAAAAAGACCTGTATAAGCAAATTTTCCGCTCTTGCTGTCCCTGTTATGAACGGCACTAGATACAAGCATTTTGCCCGTTTGCAGTACGTCGATTTCAGCCATAAATTCGTCCCTCTTTTACCTACAATATAATAATATAATATCATATTTAGTTTATTCATTCAACAGAATTTATACTGATTTATATATTTGTAAAAAAGTTATTTTGAAAGTGACAATATTGCTTTGTTTTGATATAATATAGAAAGCAAAAGGAGTTGGTAGCGTGAAAAATATGCTTGATTATATAGAGGAATACGGTAATTATTCATTTAAAGAAAAGCCTTTTAATGAAATAGATAATCTTATATTTTCACAGCTTGCGTATACGGATTTTAAAAATATTGCAGATAAGCAGAGTGTGTCGCTGTTAAAGGGCGCAAAGCTGTTTTTTGCAATGTATACTCAGCAGGAGATTGACGAGCTTATTGCAATCAGTGCAAAAAGTGCCGATTTGCTCAGGCGTTGCAGTATGGCAAAGAGGTTTCAAAACATTATTTTGTGTGATTATATTAATAATGTAAGCGACGATATCGACAAGCAATTTTCAGCAATCCATTTTCTTCTTGATGATGGGTGCGACGTTGTTGCATTCAGAGGAACCGACGTTACGGTTACGGGCGTTAAGGAGTCGGCAATGCTTTCCTATATGTTTCCCGTTCCTGCGCAAATCGAGGCTTTGTATTATTTTCAGGAAACGTGTATGCGCCATTCGGGCGATATAATTCTCTGCGGTCATTCAAAGGGCGGGAATCTTGCCGTTTTTGCCGCAGTTAATTGCTCAAATTCGCTCAAAAAAAGGCTTAAGGCGGTTTACGAGGACGATGCGCCGGGCTTTCCGAAATATTTTTTTGACAGATACGATTATTGTCAGATTAAAGATAAAATTCATTTCTTTACCCCGCAAGGCTCAATTATCGGCAGAATGCTTTTTCATGATACCGAGCCTGCTATTGTTCACAGTGAAAATTCAGGTCTTAAGCAGCATCAGGTATCTTCTTGGGAGGTTGACGGTGACCGTTTTAAATATGAGGAAAAATATGACCGTACAAGCGATTTCGTAAGTGATTATATAAATGAACTGATTGATTATATCTCCGACGAGGAACTTCAACTTTTCTTTGATACACTTGAATATGTTGCCGAGAATATAGGCATTGAGGATTTTTATGATATCAAGGAGCTTGATATCATAAAAGTGTTCGGTTTGATTGACTCTATTACAACTCTTGATGACGAACATAAAACGAAATTTAAGCAAATTTTGAAAAAAGTTATAGCGGATTTCACAAAGGAGTATTTGTCTCAAAAAACCCAGACATATAAGAATATTTTAGAAAGCTTTTCATTGAAGAAAAAAGAAAATATAGACATCAATATGGATAAAAATGAGGTAATAGCAGACGGTAGGGAGAGATAACGTAATTTTTTGCTTTATTAGTATTGAAAAATGAAATTAACGTGCTATAATATTTTTTATAGTATTATTATAATTATAAATTTCATAGGCATTGGGTAAAAGCTTTTGCCGTAAATATAGGAGATGTTTAAAAATGCAAAAGAAAGATATTGATTGGTCAAGCCTTGGCTTTGGCTATGTTAAGACTGACAAACGTTTTGTAGCTCACTACAAGAACGGCAAGTGGGACGAAGGTCAGCTTGTTGAGGACGATACGATTACACTTAACGAATGTGCCGGTGTACTTCAGTATGCACAAACTTGCTTTGAGGGTCTTAAAGCATATACAACTAAGGACGGTAGAACTGTTTGCTTCCGCCCTGACCTTAATGCAAGCCGTATCGCAGATTCTTGCCGTGGACTTCAAATTCCGGTTATTCCTGAAGAAATGTTTTTAAGAGCTGTTAAAGAGGTTGTAAAGGCTAATGAGGCTTGGGTTCCTCCTTTTGGCAGCGGTGCTACTCTCTATATTCGTCCGTATGTTTTCGGTGTTAATCCTGTTATCGGTGTTAAACCTGCAGATGAGTATGAGTTTAGAATGTTCTGTACTCCGGTAGGTCCTTATTTCAAGGGCGGCGCAAAGCCTATCACTATCCGTGTATCTGACGTTGACCGTGCCGCACCTCACGGTACAGGTAATATTAAAGCAGGTCTTAACTATGCTATGTCACTTCATAACATTGTTGATGCTCATGAGCATGGCTTTGACGAAAATATGTATCTCGACCCTGCAACAAGAACAAAGGTTGAGGAAACAGGCGGCGCTAACTTCCTTTTTGTAACTAAGGACGGCACTGTTGTTACTCCTAAGTCAGATTCTATTTTACCGTCAATCACCCGTCGTTCACTTATGATTGTTGCTGAGAAGTATCTTGGCCTTAAGGTTGAACAGAGAGAGGTTTATTTTGACGAGGTTAAGGATTTTGCAGAGTGCGGCCTTTGTGGTACTGCAGCTGTTATTTCTCCTGTCGGCAAGATTGTAAACCACGGTGAGGAGATTTGCTTCCCATCCGGTATGGAGGAAATGGGCCCTGTAACCAAGAAGCTTTATGAAACTCTTACAGGTATCCAAATGGGTGAGATTGAAGCGCCTGAAGGCTGGATTTGCGAAATTAAATAAATTGTATAATCGTAGAGGCGAACATTGTTCGCCTCTTTTTTTGTATTTTTAAATGTAAACTTTTTATAAATCTATTGAATATTATATAACTTTTATTTATAATAATGGCGAAATTTGAAAAGAGGTAATATCGTATATGAAATTTAAAAAGATATTGTCAATATTTTTGAGCCTTGTGCTTGTTTTATCTGTTTTTGCAGGGCTTGAAATAAATGCTTATGCCGCAACAAGCGGAACATCAGGCGGTGTAAACTGGAATCTTGATAAATCAACAGGCGTTTTTACTATTACAAAAAACGGTAACGGCAGAGGTGCCGATTATTCAAAATATCAATTTTTTGGCGGAAACAATCAGCCTTGGTATAATGACCGTAAATCAATTAAAACGGTTAATGTTGAAGAGGGAGTTATTCAAGTCGGCTCATATTGGTTTTACGATTGTACTAATTTGACTACGGTTAATTTTAATTCTTCAACTCTTGATACCTTGGGTGATGACCTCTTCAGGGGCTGTACTTCACTTCAAAGTATTAATCTTCCTGAAAATGCGACTTACTATTATAGTGAACTTTTCCTTGACTGTACTTCGCTTAAGTATGTTTCGCTCCCGTCAACCAATAATACCGATAACTATAAGGGCAAAATCCCCAACGGTACATTTAAGGGCTGTACTTCGTTAGAGCAGGTTTACGTTGGCAACGGCCATACGGGTATGGACGTTAATGCTTTTAACGGCTGTTCAAAGCTTAAGGGCATTGTTTGGACAAGCGGTAATCTCTCGTCTGTTGCAAGCTCAGCTCTTACAGGCGTTTCGTCAAGCTGTAAACTCGTTGGTGCAAGTTCTCTTGTTAATGCGACAAGTGCGCTTTCATTCCAAAATGTAAACGGCTTTTGCGGCACGGCTTTAAGCTATAAATATGATGCACAAAACAAGAAGTTAAGCGTTTTGGGCAGCGGCGATATGACCTCTAACCCTTGGAGCGTTTACTCCGCATTTATTAACGAACTTGATTTTTCCGGCACAAACGGTAATTTTACAATTATGAACGGTGCTTTTCAAAATTTGGTTAATTCAACATTTTGGGTAAATATTCCGTCAAATTGCACCGAAATAGGAAGCAACGCTTTTTACAATGCAAACTTTAATTACAACAGATTTTTAGGCAATAAAATCACTATCGGCGATAATGCTTTCCAAAACGGCTCAGGCTCGTATGCACGCTTTTTCGGTATTGCAAATTCAGGTGTTCGTGATTATGTAAAAGAGGGTCAGGCTAAGGGTTACGATTGGCATTATTACTGCCTTGACGATAAGCATAATTATGTAACTAAAACAGTTGCGCCTACCTGCGTTGAAAAGGGATATGATTTAACCTATTGTACTGATTGCGATACAGACGAGGTTAAGTCTAATTATACAGACGTTACAGGTCATAAGTATGAATATACCGGCACAAACGGTCCGAGCATTGTTTATAAATGCAGTGTCTGCGGTAAAACAAATCTTCAGCTTGACGCACTCACTCTTGTTTCAAGCTTTAAGGACGCAATAACAACAGACGATAAGGCTGCGGCTTATACTCAGTCAAATTATGACGGTAAATATGACCTTAACTATAACGGCTTTATCAATGCTAAGGATTACAGTATGCTTAGCAAGATAATTAATAATATTGATACAACAAATAAGCAAACAACTATCGATACTTCAACAACTTACCAAACAATTGAGGGCTTCGGCGCTTCTGCCGCTTGGTGGGCACAGTATGTCGGCGGCTGGGAAAATTTAGACGAGATTATGGAGCTTCTTTACAGCAAGGAAAAGGGCGCAGGTCTTGATATTTATCGCTATAACCTCGGTACAGGGTCGCAGGATGATACACATATTACAGATGTTGACAGAAGAACGCAAGGCTTTTTGCAGAAGGACGGCACATACGATTGGAGCCGTGACGCTAATGCTCAAAAAGCGCTTGCCTCTGCTCAAAAGGCTAACAAGGATTTAAAGGTTACACTTTTCTCTAACTCCGCTCCTGTTTGGCTTACGAAAAACGGTAAGGCATATTGCTCAAACGGCGCTAATTCTAACCTTGATTCAAGCAATTATGACGCATTTGCCCAATTCGTTGTTAAGTGTTCGGAGCATTTCATTGACGAGGGTTATAATGTAACAGAGGTTTCGCCTATTAACGAGCCTGAATGGGCTTGGGCAGCCGATACAAACGGTAACGCCGGACAGGAGGGTTCTCATTGGGAGGATACTGCGGCAAGAGATTTCTATAATAACGCAATGATTCCTGCCATTAAAAAGAGCGAAAAGCTTAACGGCAGAGTCGGTGTCGACGTTTGGGAATGTGCTCAGCTTAATCACTCAACATATTTCAACGGTTTTCTTAATAATATGTTCTCATCATCAAGTTTGTACCCTAACAATTACGGCAAAAATAACTCTAATATCAGAGATTACGTTGACTCTCTCGGTACACACTCCTATTGGGCATCAACAAGTGACAGGGAAAAGGTTGCAAGCACACTTGCAGGCAATGCGCTTACTAATAATTACAACGCTGTTAAAAAGGTACGTTGCACAGAATATTGTCAGATGACAAATGACGGCAATTCAGGCGTTTACGGTCTTATTCAAAAAGAGGGCACAACCAACGGTCTCGGTATCGAATACGGTCTTGCTCTTGCAGATATTATGCATCAGGATTTAACCATTCTCAACGCTGTTGAATGGGATTGGTGGGTAGCTATCGGTCCGGGTGTATATCCCGATGCACTTATTTATGTTAATAAGGAAAATCACAACGATGTTCAAACCTCAAAGCGTCTTTGGGTAATGGGTAACTACGCAAGATTTATTGAGGACGGCGCAAAGAGAGTTTCTGTTTCAACAGGCTCAAACTTTGCCAAAAATCTTGTGACAAATACAACTTATTCTTGGAAAGACGGCAAAACAACACGCACCGATAAGAATAATTACATTGAGCAGACCGCTTATCAAAATCCTGACGGAACAGTTGTAGTAGTTTATATCAACAATTCGGACACAAACGAATATACAAAGTTCTCATCATCGGATTATAAGAAGTTTGAAACTTATGTAACAGATGAAAGCCGTGACCTTGAAAAATATCAAAGCGGCAACACAAATGTGGCTGTTTCAATTCCTGCAAAGAGTGTAACAACAGTAGTTCTTACACCGAATGCACAATAATAAAATTAACGGGCGAACAGTGTTCGCCCCTACGGTTATCGTATAATTTGATTTTCGTAGGGGCGATCATCGATCGCCCGTTTTTATTTTTCAATTTCTAATACTGTTAATTTATCCCCGTCAACCTTAAATTTCACGTTCATATTATCAAATGAAATGCCGTAAATTCTGGTAGAATCATTTTGGTAGGCAGGACGTGGGTCGCAACTTAAAATGCCTGTTAGTGCGCCAATTTTATCACTTGGTATAAGCGACTTTATATTGTCGCTTATTTCAATTTCAAGCCTGTCTGCTTCGTGCACGTCTGCAAAGCTGCTTTTTGCTTCGGGACGGCAGTCGGCATATTTTATATAAGGCTTAATGTCATAAATCGGAGTGCCGCTTTTCATATCAACTCCGCCTACCGTAAGCACTGTGCCGTGCTCTTTCGTTTGTTCAACCTTAATCAGCTTTACGCACGATAAGCCGATATTGTTAGGTCTAAACGGTGAACGAGTGGCAAAAACGCCTTTTCTTTTTTCTCCTCCAAGCCTCGGAGGCCTTACAGTCGGTGAAAATTCATCTCTTATACTGTCTGAAAACTGCCATAAAATCCAAAGGTGAGAAAATTCCTCTATCCCGTCAAATGCTTCCTTAACATTATACGGAGAATCAAGAATTATTTTGCCCTCAAGCTCCTCAACAAGACCGCTTTGGCGAGGTGCGCCGAATTTTTCGGGCAAGGGCGTATATATTTTTCCTATAGGTTTCATAATTTTATACCTTTATTTTTGATAAAACCTCACCAACCTTGTCGTGAATAACAAGGTCTGCATTTTTATCCATCGGTGTTTCGTCACGGTTTATAAGCACTAAGTATTTGCCCCTGAAATATCTTACAAAGCTTGCCGCAGGATAAACCGTCAGGCTTGTTCCGGCAATAATCAGGCAGTCGGCATCGCTTATTGCTTCAAGCGCACCGTTTACGGTATCATTGTCAAGCCCTTCTTCATAAAGTACAACGTCGGGTTTTACCAAGCCGCCGCATTCGTCGCAATAGGGGATAGGGGTGTTGTTTTTGATATAGTCTGCATCAAAGAATTTTCTGCATTTTGTGCAATAATTTCTAAGCGTTGAGCCGTGAAGCTCGTATACTTTTTTGCTTCCTGCCGCTTGGTGCAAGCCGTCAATATTTTGAGTCACAACTGCACTTAGTTTTCCTACTTTTTCAAGCTCGGCAAGCTTTAGATGCGCCTCGTTCGGCTTGACGTTTTCAATCAGCATTTTATCCCTGTAAAATTTGAAAAAATCAATAGTGTGGCTGTAGAAAAACGTGTGCGAAAGTATCTCCTCGGGAGGATAGTCGTATTTTTGATTATAAAGCCCGTCAACGCTTCTGAAATCGGGTATTCCGCTTTCCGTCGATACACCGGCGCCGCCGAAAAATACTATTTTATTACATTCGTCAATAATTTGCTGTAAATCCATAACGACCCCTTATTCCGCAATGTCCGCAAGGTCGAATCTTATAACCTTTTTAAGCCCGTCAAGTGTAGTTTCGACTTGATAGCCGATTTTGCCGCCGCTGAACATTATTGTGTCAAAATCCTTTGCACTTTCGTGAATTGTGGTTTTAAAAAATTTCTTCATTCCTATCGGTGAGCAACCGCCGTGAATATAGCCGGTGAGCGGTAAAAGTTCTTTTGATTTAATCATTTCAACCTTCTTTTCACCCACTGCTTTTGCCGCTTTTTTAAGGCTTAATTCCTTGTTTACGGGAACTAAAAATACATAGTGATTGCCTGTTTTGCCGACTGTTACAAGCGTTTTGAAAACCTTGTTTGCATCTTCGCCTAAAGCCTCGGCAACTTCTTGCCCGCCTACAGCGTCGGTGTTTAAATACGTATACTCTGTATATTTGACCTTTTTTTGGTCAAGTATTCTCATTACATTAGTTTTTTCGTCCATAGTTTTGCCTCGATATATTAATTTATATTATAATTTTATCATAGAGAAATTGTCTTTTCAACATTGTTTTAAAAGTTTAAATATAGTATAATGTTTTTATTCTGAAAAAAGTTTCGGCTTTAATCACGATAATTTTTTGATATAGTGCATGGCGCAATGATTTTATTTAACGGAGTAGATAAAAATGTATAGTGCAAACGAAAAACGATATGAAAAAGCAGAGTTCAATAAGTGCGGTGAAAGCGGTCTTTATCTTCCAAAAATTTCGCTTGGTTTGTGGCAGAATTTCGGTGACAATGCCGATTATGACGAGATGAAGGATATTATTTTAACTGCCTTTGATATGGGTGTTACGCATTTTGATTTGGCTAATAATTACGGTCCGAAGCCAGGAGCGGCAGAGGTGAATTTCGGCAAAATCGTACGTGAAAATCTTATGCCGTACCGTGACGAACTTGTTATCAGCACAAAGGCGGGATACAGAATGTGGGACGGTCCTTACGGTATAGGTGGGAGCAGGAAATATCTTGTGTCCTCACTTGACCAAAGCCTTAAGCGTCTCGGTCTTGACTACGTTGATATTTTTTATCACCATTGTATGACACCGGATACCGAGCTTAAGGAAACAGCGCTTGCACTTTCTGATATCACACGTCAGGGCAAGGCAATCTATGTCGGAATGAGCAACTATAACGGCAAGAAAATGCACAGAATGTACCACAGATGTGACGATTTAAACGTGCCGTTTATCATAAATCAAAATCGATATTCGATTTTTGACAGAACGGTTGAAAAGAATGATTTGAAAAAAGAGGCTAAGTCTAAGAAAAAAGGCTTGATTGCTTTTTCACCTCTTGCGCAAGGTCAGCTTACCGATAAGCTTGCTGGCGGCATTGTTGAAAATTCAAGGCTTTACAACAACGAGGTGCTTCAAAAAAGGTAGGCTACAGCGAGGGCAGGCAGGCGCAGATTGCTCAGCTTTATAAAATGGCAAAGGATAGGGGACAAACACTTTCTCAGCTTGCAATTGAATGGCTTTTGCAATGGGGCGAAGTTACAAGCGTACTTATCGGCGTTCACTCGAAAGCACAGCTTTTGGAAAACTTAAAGGCGCTTGAATGTAAGCCGCTTTCAAAATCGGAAATAAAGCAGATAAATGCGATAGCGGGCAAGTGATTTTACTTGACAGTATTAATAATATAATATATAATATAGTGATTAAAATTCTGAGAAGGAGACATTTTTATGGCAGCAAAAACTTTTAAGATGACATCGGAAGGTAAGGCTGAACTTGAGAAAGAACTCGATTACCTTAAAACCGAAGGCAGAATTGATATAGCAGAAAAACTTAAGGTTGCACGTTCTTACGGCGACCTTTCCGAAAACAGTGAATATGATGAAGCTAAGAGCGAGCAGGCAAAGATTGAGGCACGTATCAGCGAACTTGAATATCAGCTTGACAATGTTGAGATTGTTGACAGCGTAGATAAAGATGCAGTAAGCATGGGCTCTAAGCTTAAGGTTAAGAGAATATCTGACGGCGTTGAATTATCGTTTGAAATCGTAGGCTTTGCACAGTCAAATCCGGCAGAAGGTAAGATTTCTGACGAAAGCCCTATCGGTATGGCTCTTATGGGCAAGAAGCAGGGCGAAAAAGTTACTGTTGAAGCTCCTATCGGCAATCTTGATTATGAGATTTTGTCAATCAACTAATTTATTGAAACAAGAGGTATAAATATGGCAGGAAAGTTTGAAATCACCAAAGCAGGCGACGGTACTTTCTCATTTGAATTATTTATTGATGATAATGCAGTCGGTAAAAGCCCTGTTTTTGACAAGGAGGACGCTTGCAAGAGAGGTGTTAAGGCTGTTAAGAAGAACAGCAGAATGAAGGTTCAAAACACTCTTGCAAACGATGAGGAAAAGACTAATCCTAAATATCTTGTTGAAGCAGACGGCGATAAGGTGAAGTATACATTATTCCTTCAAACGGGTGCAGTTGCTCTTGAGGGCAGTGCCGATAATGAGGCAGAGGCTCTTGATATTATTGAAAAAATCGGCAACAATGCAAATGCCGCTCCCATGGCTATGGCAGAGGTTGTTCTTTCCGAGAATGAGCAAAAGCAGATTAGAATAGAAAAGCTTAAGGCTCTTCAAGCTTCAGGACGTGACCCATTTGAAATTACACTTGCAAGCCAAACACACCATTCAGATGAGATTAAGGCAAGTTATGACGAGCTTGAGGGCAAGGACGTTATCATTGCCGGCAGAATTATGACATGGCGTGATATGGGCAAGGCTAACTTTATTGATATTCAGGACAGAAACGGCAGAATACAGGCTTATGTAAGAATGAACGATATCGGCGAGGACGCTTTCAAGGAATTTAAAACTTGGGATTTAGGCGATATTGTTGAAATTAAAGGCTTTGTGTTTAAGACAAAGACAGGCGAAATTTCGGTTCACGCTAAGGAAATCAGGCTTCTTTCAAAATCTCTTCTTCCGCTTCCTGAAAAATTCCACGGTCTTACAGATACGGATACACGCTACAGAAAGCGTTATCTTGATATGATTATGAACCCTGATGTTAAGGAAACTTTCATCAAACGCTCAAAAATCATTACTTCAATCAGAAATTATCTTGATAATCTCGGATTTATTGAGGTTGAAACTCCTATTCTTAATACTATTGCGGGCGGTGCGGCTGCAAGGCCTTTCATCACTCACCATAACACGCTTGATATGGATATGTATCTTCGTATTGCGACGGAGCTTTACTTAAAGCGCCTTATCGTCGGCGGTATGGAACGTGTATATGAGATTGGCAGAAACTTCAGAAATGAGGGTATGGACGTTCGTCATAATCCGGAATTTACCTGCATTGAGCTATATCAGGCATTTACCGATTATCACGGAATGATGGATATTGCCGAGGCGCTTATCCGCAATGCCGCTAACGAGGTTTGCGACAGCCTTCATATCACATTTAACGGCACTGCAATTGACCTTGAAAGTCCGTTCAGACGTCTTACTATGATTGATGCTGTTAAGGAATACAGCGGTGTTGATTTTAAAGAATTTATGAGCGATAACGAAAAGGCAATTGCAATTGCAAAGGAAAAGGGCATCGAGATTGAAAACGGAAAGGCAACATGGGGCGATATTCTCAATTCGTTCTTTGAAGAATTTGTTGAAGAAAATCTTACTCAGCCGACCTTTATTATGGACTATCCTGTTGAGGTAAGTCCGCTTACTAAGAGAAAGCCGGATTGCCCTGTTTTGACCGAACGCTTTGAACTTTTCATTATGGGCGGTGAATACGGCAATGCTTATTCCGAACTTAATGACCCGATTGACCAAATGTCACGTTTCGAGGCTCAAATGAAGCTTCGTGAGGCAGGCGACGACGAGGCTAATATGATTGACCACGACTTCGTAACTGCTCTTGAATACGGTATGCCTCCTACAGGTGGCCTCGGTATCGGTATTGACCGTCTTGTAATGCTTCTTACGGACAGCTATTCTATTCGTGATGTATTACTCTTCCCGACAATGAAACCGATTAACGAATAATTTTATATTTATATCAGTGGGCAATTCCAATCGGAGTTGCCCATTTTCTAAAATGAATGGAATATGAAGCTGAATTTTATGCGAGGTATATATTATGAAATATTTATTTATGGTGGGAATCGCACTTGTAATATTTGGGATCTGTTTTTTGATTACTTTTAGCAAAGAAAAAGCAAAAAAATATGCACTTGTTCAAGGAAAAGTAATTGAAGTTATAAAAAGCGTCGGTGTAAACGGAACAGGAGTTACCTATACTCCTGTATTTGAGTATCAATATAACAATAAGACATATAGAGTTGAACATAGGATTTCATCGCCTACGCCTAATTTCACATATAAAGTTAACGATATTGTTGAGCTAAGAGTATATGAAGATAAACCAGATAAAGCTATCGCTAATAGTAAGAAGAATTTGATAATGCCACTTATTTTGGGTACAAGTTTCATAATTCTTGGTGTTGTATTATTTGTTATATTTGCTTTATTTAAGTAATTCACAAATTCCGGTTTATCAACCTGCCCTTTGAGAGAGGAAAAATCTTTTTCTCAAAGGGCTTTTTATTTTACTTACATTCGCAAACTATAAGAAAAAGCCAAAGCCTCATATACTTTAAGCAGAATAAGGTTGAAGTTTTTATTCTGAATTGAATTAAATAAGTAGAGTAAGAGAATTTATTTACAATTTTGTTTTTTGCCTTGTAAAATATGTGAAATAGTGCTATAATTTTAACCATATCATCGATGTTTTTATATAAAATAACGAAAAAGGGTGGTTACGTGTCAGTAAAGGCAAAAAAGGTACTAAAAATCATTTTGATTATTCTTCTTGTGGCGGTTTTGATTGTAGGCGGATATATTATTTATGTCATGATTGACTACCACAGAATTGAGGACAATCAAGCTTTGCAGATAAACGATGTTACGAGCGAGTCTGCTCTTGTTGACCAAGAGTATAAGGCCATTTCGTACAATATCGGTTTTGCGGCTTATACTCCCGACTTCGGCTTCTTTATGGACGGCGGTACAAAGAGCCGTGCTAATTCCGAGGAGTCGGTTAAGAGCGTAATTGACGGAATAGGAGATTTTCTTAAATCCGAAAATCCCGATATTATTCTTATCGAGGAAGTTGATAAGAAAGCAACACGCAGTTATCACTATGACCAAGATAAAGCGCTCAGAGGTAAGCTTGACGGATATGATTCAATGTTCACGGTAAACTTTGACAGTCCGTATTTGTTCTATCCTATTACCAAGCCTCACGGCAAATCCTATGCCGGTATGTTGACCTTGTCAAAGTTCAATATTGAAAGCGGTTTAAGACACAGCTTGCCGATTGAAAACGGTTTTATGAAATTTGTTGACCTTGACCGTTGCTATTCTGTTTCGAGAATTACTGTTGAAAACGGCAAAGAACTTGTGCTTTATACGCTTCATCTCTCGGCATATACCTCTGACGGAACAATCGCAACCGACCAGCTTAAAATGCTTATAAGTGATATGCAGGCGGAATATGAAAAGGGGAATTACTGTATCGCAGGCGGCGATTTCAACAAGGACTTGCTTGGCGATTCGGGCAAGATTTTCGGAATTGACGGCACAAATTATACTTGGGCGCAACCTGTTGATTCAAAATTGTTTGATGGAACAAATCTCAAAATTGTTGCTCCTTACAATGAGAAAAATCCGATTCCATCATGCAGAAATGCCGACGGTCCGTATAACGACAAGCAGTTTGTACTTACGGTTGACGGATTTATAGTTTCCGACAATGTTACAGTTACAAACAGCGATGTTTATGACCTTCAGTTTAAGTATTCTGATCACAACCCCGTATATATGACCTTTAAGCTTAACAAATAATTAAACTAAAGCGGACAGTTCATTTGGATTGTCCGCTTAGCTTTTACTTGCAATGTTACTTATTGTTGACTTTAATCCGTTAAAAAGATAAAATACTGTTAGCTTATAATTGTTTTTAATATCATTTTGATGATATTCGGCGGCGTTATGTCAAAAGGTGTTTCAACCAACGTTGAAACAGGTGTTGTTGAACAGGAAAACGGTGCAATTACCGACTGAGGAATTGAAAAGGCGAACAATGTTCGCCCCTACAAAAGTCTTGCCATTTTAGACTGTCTAAATCAGAAAAACTGCCGTAGGGGCGAATATCATTCGCCTGTTTCTGCCCACTAATCACTGTAAACTCTGATTTAATCTTCAATTTCCATTATATACGCTTTTGCTTTAAAAGTGGCACTATTATCATATTTTGTGATTTCATCATAGTGGTCAAATTTAAGTCCGCATTTTTCCATTACCTTACCTGAACGGGGGTTATCAACAGCATGGCATGAGCAAATTTTATTAACGCCTAATTCTTTGTGAACATAGTCGATAATTGCTTTCATAGCCTCGGTGCAGTAGCCCTTGTGCCAATAGTCGAAATGTAAATTATAACCCATACCCCAATATCCCTCTATTTTACTGCTCGGACCTATCGAGCCTGTACCTATAACCTTGTTTTCTTCCTTAAGCACAAATGCGAAATTGTATTCCTTTTCGTCTGTAAGCGTGGATTTTATCCAATCAATCGTTTGGCTTATGTCCGTAAGCGTAGGGTACGACATATATTTTGTGACCCTTTCATCGCTGTTCCACGAAAAGCAAGCCTTTGCATCATCAAGAGTGATTGGGCGTAAAATTAATCTTTCGGTTTCTAAAATCGGTTCTTTTGACATTTTTATACCTCCAAAAAAATAAGCCGTTGATGCGAACGATTGTTACACATCAACGGCTTTTATGTTATAAATAAAGTTTTATACCGAAATTGAGTGCAACAAAGTAAGTCCGTTTGCAAGGCAAACAGAATGGGATGCTTTATATGCTGTTGCACGGTATAATTTCTGCATAACTTCTTTCCTTTCGTTTGATAAGGTCATAGTAGCATAGCGTGGTGATTTTGTCAATGTATTTCTCCCTTATCAAGGGCTTTTTTATATTTAACAAAATATATGTTGAAATTAGTAGGCAAAAATAATATAATGTTATAAGTTATAACTTACTATAATAATTTATTTTATATAAAAGAAGGTATTGAAATGAGATCAGATTTAATTAAAGAGGGTCCTTCAAGAGCGCCTCACCGTTCTCTTTTGAGAGCGCTTGGTATTGACGAGCTTGAAATGAAAAGACCTTTTATCGCAGTAGTTAATTCTAAGAGCGATTATATACCCGGCCATATGCACCTTGACAAGATTGCAGAGCAGGTTAAGGCAGGTATCAGAAACGCAGGCGGTGTTCCGTTTGAATTTAATACTATCGGCGTTTGCGACGGTATTGCTATGAACCATAAGGGTATGAAATATTCGCTTTGCTCAAGAGAGCTTATTGCAGACTCAATCGAGGTTATGCTTACAGCTCACCCTCTTGATGCAATCGTATTTATCCCTAACTGTGACAAGATTGTTCCCGGTATGCTTCTCGCCGCTTGCAGGCTTAATTTGCCTTGTATCTTTATCAGCGGCGGCCCTATGCTTCCGGGTAAGAGCACAGAAACCACAAACCGTATCGGTCTTTCCGAGCAGTTTGAATATGTAGGCGCTAATGCAGTAGGTAAGATGAGCGACGAAAATCTTGAATCCTGCGCATTTACCGCTTGCCCGACTTGTGGCTCATGCTCAGGTATGTATACTGCAAATTCAATGAACTGCCTTACTGAAACAATCGGTATGTCGCTTCCCGGCTCAGGTACTATTCCTGCGGTTATGAGTGAAAGACTCCGCCTTGCAAAGCAGGCAGGTGAAAGAGTAATGGACCTTCTTAAAGAGGACATTAAGCCGTCGGATATTATTACAGAGAAGGCTATTGAAAATGCTATGCGTACTGATATGGCTATCGGCTGTTCAACAAATACAATTTTACACCTTACTGCAATTGCTCATGCGGCAGGCCACGATATCGACCTTGCCGAGCTTGACGCTTATGGCAGAAAAACGCCTCAAATTTGTAAGCTTAACCCTGCTTCATCTGTATTTATTACAGACCTCAACGACGTTGGCGGTATTCAGGCAGTTGTTAAGGAGCTTGCAAGAGGCGGTATGATTAATACAGATGCACTTACGGTAAACGGCACTGTTGCTGACAGAATTGCAAAAGCACCTGACGCTGACGGAGTAATCATTCGTAAGCTTGAAAATCCGTTCTCGGCAGACGGCGGTATCGCAGTTCTTACAGGTAATCTTGCAAAGGACGGCGCAGTAGTTAAAAAAGGCGCTGTTGCACCTGAAATGATGCAGCATAAGGGTCCGGCTAAGTGCTACAACAGTGAGGAAGAAGCTATTGCTGCTATTACAGGCGGCAAGGTTGTTGCAGGCGACGTTGTAGTTATTCGTTATGAAGGCCCTAAAGGCGGCCCGGGTATGAGAGAAATGCTTTCTCCTACATCTGCTATTATCGGTATGGGTCTCGGCTCATCTGTTGCGCTTCTTACTGACGGTCGTTTCTCAGGCGCTACAAGAGGTGCATCAATCGGTCACATAAGTCCTGAGGCAGCTATGGGCGGAACTATCGCTCTTGTTGAGGACGGCGACGAGATTGAAATTGATATCCCTGCTCGTGTTCTTAAGGTTAATGTTTCAGACGAAGTATTAGCCCAAAGAAAGGCTAAGTGGCAGCCTCCTGTTCAAAATCTTACAGGATATCTTAAGCGCTATGCTCAGCATGTAACAAGCGGTGCACAAGGTGCGGTATTTGACGATTAATCGGAGCTTTATATATGGAAAATATGAATGAGAAGAGTGAAAAAAAGCATTCGCACCGTCAAAAATCACCAAATGATTTTGCAAAGACGGTAGTTATATTTGTTTGCGTTGAATTGATTGTTGTTGTGGGAGCAATTATCGGTGTTAATAAAACTGCGTGTAATGCAGTCCATAAGCTTGAGGCGGCTATGCCAAAAAGCGTAATGGATTTGCAAATTAATCCAAATCAAGACACTTATGTTTCATTAGACAGCAAAGAACTTGATTATGGGAGTTTTGTTGCCGATATCATTGTTGAAAAAAGAGGAATTGAAGCGCCTGTTTACTACGGCCTTAACCGTGTATCGCTCAGATACGGTGCAGGTGTTTCGATTGACGAAAATGCAAACGCTTTTGGCGACAATGCCAATACGTTTATCGCCGCTTATGACGAAACATATTTCAAATCGCTTAAATATGTCAAGTCGGGCGATAAAGTTAAGGTTAAAACGGCTGATAAAACAATAATCTATAAGGCTGTTGACGTCTTTGTCGGTGACGAGGGTGACAGCAGAGTTAAGAATTATAAAAACAACTTGATTTTATACAGTATTTTTTCCGATTACGGTGAAAACAGCGGCAAGTGCTTTTATGTCATTTGCGAAAAAACAGGCGAGGAGGTAAATGCGAAATGAGCAGAAAACTCCACGACACCAAAAATGATTTTAAAAGCAGAAATATTCTTGCATTTTGCCTGTTTGTTGTGCTTGGAATTTTAAGCGTGGCATGCGTAACAAAGGCTGTTTTGTTAAACGGAAGTGTAGTCCAAAATCAATTTACGGATTATAATGTTACGTCGGTCTTTAGGCAGGATTTGATTGATTATACAAGTGACAGCTTTATCAAAAACGGGCTTGACAGCAGTAATGTTTCAAATGTTATTACGCAAGCCAAGGCTGAGAAAATAATAAGCTCGTTTGCAGCAGGTCGGTTTAGGGCTAAGGCAGGGTATACGTCTAAGTCATATTCTTCCGACGTTGACTCTCTTATGAACGATATAAAACCAGAGCTTGAGGAGCAAATCAGCGCCTCAGGATTTGAAAAAAATGAGAACGTTCAAAATGCACAGCTTGAAAAAATAAGAAGCTTTATTGATAATTCTTTAAAACTTCCTAAAACAAAACTAATTGAAACAGCTATGAATATGGGCAAGATTGCGGCTGATATTTTCCTTGTTGTTGCGATTTTCTTAACTCTTATATTTGGCGCAATGCTTTATTTTACAGGCAATACTAAGTACAGAAGCATCAGAAGTCTCGGTGCGGCATTTTGCGCATCTTCAATTGGGGACTTGATTGTTTCGTTAATTGCTGTTATAATTTTGAGCGTGAAATCTATAGATATTTTTCCTGCATTTCTCAAAAGTGCACTTGATAATTATATTTATACCGCTGTCGGTGCAATTGCCATATGCGGCGCAGTGCTTCTTTTGATATCATTGGCGCTTCTCGCAATAAGCTGGAAGCTTAAGCGTGAAAATTAATTTTTACGCAAAGAATAATAGGGTGGTGTTTAAATGGATAATGATGTTGCAATTAACGTAGAAAACGTTACAATGTCGTTTATTCTTAATAAGGAAAAGGTGGACAACCTTAAGGAATACGCTATTAAGCTTATTACGGGAAAGCTTGAATATAATAAGTTTGATGCCTTAAAGGATATTAGTTTTCAGGTTAAAAAGGGCGAGCATCTTGCTATTATGGGCCTTAACGGTGCCGGCAAAAGTACCCTTTTAAAAACAATTGTAGGAGTTTATAAACCGACTAAGGGTAAAATTGAGAAGCAGGGCGTTATTGCTCCTCTTCTTGAGCTTGGCGCAGGTTTTGACGGCAATTATTCCGGAAGAGAAAATATTTTCCTTTACGGTGCTATCTTGGGCTATTCAAGAGAATTCATTCAATCTAAGTATGATGAAATTGTTGAATTTTCCGAACTCGGCGATTTTATTGAAGTTCCGGTTAAAAACTATTCAAGCGGTATGAGAGCACGTCTCGGATTTTCAATCGCAACTGCTGTTGAGCCTGATGTTCTCATTCTTGATGAAGTTCTTTCAGTCGGTGACGCAGGTTTTAGAAAGAAGAGCCTTGCAAAAGTTCAATCTCTTTTTGAAAGCGGAGTAACTGTTCTTTTTGTATCTCACAGTATTGACCAGGTTATGGCAATTTGCGATACGGCAATTCTTCTTGACCACGGCAAGATTATTTCCCAAGGTCCTGTTGAAGAAGTAACGAAGGTTTATGAGGAAAAGGTATCGCATCCTAAGAAAAAGAAAAAACTTTAAAACTGTTAATATAGCGACTTGAACAATTGTGTTTGAGTCGCTTATTTTTTTCGGAATTTGTGAAAAATATACATTATCAACAATATGTAATAGAAAATGTTGAAAAAATATGGTATAATATACATATAAATAACATAATATTATTTATTTAAAAATTGCAAAATATATTTATTCAAGTGGGGTTTAAATGAAACGATTTATTTGTTTAGTCTTGGCTTTTGTAATTTTTTTCGGCATCTGTGGGATAATTGCGCCTGACATAAATAATATTTATAAGCTCAAAGAAGCGGACTCATTTGCCGAACAAGTAAATGTGCTTGTTAAACAATACGAAAGCAGGCAGGATACTCAAAACAGGCTTATTGTAAATTCAAATAAAATTAAGGAAAGCTATGGTGCAGTTAAGGTGATTAAGGCGCATGGCTTTCAAGTTATGCAGTTTAAAGATTATGAGAGTGCAGAGAGTGCGAAAAGCAGCATTGAAAAGCTCGGCGTTGCATGTGACAGAGACGATTTTGCCTATACTCAGGCAATCAAAAAAGCACCGAGCACAAAGGATTTATGGGCATCGCAAATCACGCAGTCAGACGTTACAATGAATTATCTTGCCACGACCGGAAAAACGTATAATGATGTTACCGTTGCGGTTATGGACACGGGGATTAATGATGCTCACAAGTCTTTTGACGGCAGATTGATTGAGTGTAATAAAAATTTCAGCTCTTCAGGAAGTATGAACAGTTCGTCAGACGACAGCGGTCACGGCACGAGTGTGGCAGGTGTAATTGCGCTTAATACGCTTGATAACGTTAAAATCAAGCCTTATAAAACATTTGATAAAGAGGGCAAGTGTACCAATTCTCAAATTGTGGCAACGCTTAACTATATTTTGAACGAGAAAAAATTGCCTGATATCATTAATATGAGCTTTTCCGTTCAGTCAATTTCAAGCAGTGTCACCCGTGACAGTTTAACTCGTAATTTGATTTCAAAAGGTGTTACAATAATCACCTCGGCAGGCAATAACGCAGTTAATGCCAAATTCTATTATCCTGCCAATATCGGCGAAGTTATTACTGTTTCATCTTCTAATAAAAAGAATGAAAGGGCAGAATTCTCAAATTACGGCAAGTGCGTTGATATTGCCGCTCCGGGTGTCGGAGTTTATACTTGCGAACTTGACGGCACATATTCTTATGAAAACGGAACGTCATTTTCCGCCCCGTTCGTATCTGCCGCTGCCGCAACTGTTTTAATGCAAAAGAGCGGTCTTGACTGCAATAAGATTAAAAAAACAATATGCGATGAAGCGGTACCTGTTTATATTAAAAATTATCAGGTTGAATGGTGCGGTGCGGGAATAGTTAATTTTTCGGGTCTTATTTACGGCGAAAAAGCGATTGCTCCTTCGTTTGGCACACCTCAGGGAAAATATAACGAGCCGTTTAAGCTTGAAATAAAAGCAGCTAACAATGAAAAAATAATGTATACGACGGATAACACCGTTCCCTCATCCAATAACGGTTTTGAATATACAAAACCTATTGATATTGACGAAAGCACGCACGTTATTGCCGTTGCATATAACAATATGAAGAAAAGCAAATACGTCGCATCTACTTATGAACTTGTTTATGAAAGTGACGGCAATGATTTTGATATTACGCAGGACGGTGTAATTATAAGTTATAAGGGAAATAAAACAAGCATAATCATCCCTTCTCAAATAAACGGTATAACGGTTACGGCAATAGGTGATAATGTATTTAACGGCTCAAATGTAAAAAGCGTAACCTTGCCTTGCAGTGTCACCTCGATAGGCGTAAGTGCTTTTGCAAACAGTAAGCTTTCGTCAATTTCAGGCGATGGTGTAACAGTCCTTGATAACGGCGCTTTTGAAAACTGCTCGTCGCTTGTCACCGTCGATACTCCCGCCGTGGAATATATCGGCAACAGATGCTTTAAAAATTGCAGTAGGCTTACAAGTATAGATTTCAGCCAAAATGTTAGTGAAATCGGCGCCGCCGCATTTGCATTTACTTCTCTTTCAACTGCGGATTTTCGCAATGCAACTATAGGAAGCTCAGCATTCGAGGGCAGTAAGGTGGTTGTTGCAAGGCTTGACAAGGCGGAAAGTTTGGAACGAACGTTTTGCGAATGTGAATTTTTAAACAGTATTACTGCTCCGAATTTAAAATATATCGGTGATTTTGCATTTTATAATTGCAAATCACTAAACAGTGTTAATATAAGCAAGGTTGAAAGTGTATTAAACTATGCTTTTTCAAAATCGGCAATTAAAACTGCTGATTTGCCAAAGTGCAGTTATATCGGAAATGCGGTGTTTAGCAGATGCGATGATTTATACAGCGTGAATATCCCTTTGGTAACAAAAATAATGCCGGAGGAATTTACATATTGCGTTTCGCTTCAAAAAATAAATATGCCAAGTGTTGAGGCTTTTGACGATATATCTAAGGAATATTTTACGGATTGCGCCTCACTTGAGGGCTTGTATCTTCCTAAAAGTGTCAATTTGCCGTCGATTACTTGGTCGTCATCTATGCAAAGCAGTATGCTTTTCGGCAAAAGGGCTCAGCTTTCTTATATTTTTGCACCGAAGGCACAGAAAATCGCAAACAGCGAAAATTCACCGTTTATGTATAAATGCACAAAACTTGAATATGTATTTTTAACAAGTGTCAAATCGCTTGATTATATGGAAAGCGCAAACGGTGCTGTTTGGTATTTTGGCTCTAAAATCAAAAATTTACCCGCCAATATCAATTTTGACGGCTCAATTGTAATTGCTCCTGCTTCAAGTTATGCAATCGAATGGGCAAAGTCAAACGGTTTAAGCTTTGTCGAAAGTGCAAATATTACATGCACATCAATTTCCGCAAATAAAATAAGCTATGAGGCTTTGGGAAATGAATATACCTTGCCGCTAAATTATGTGAAATCGCTTTGGGATACAAGCTTTGTTAATACAAAAAAGAGTGATGAAACAGTTTCGGCACTTCTTGATTTTAACAATGATAATACGGTTAACGCAAAGGATTTTGCAATACTTAACAGGCAATAAAAATGCACCTGCGCAAAAAGCGTAGGTGCTGATTTTTTTATAAAATTGAATTTTAATACGCTAACGTAAAATAGCAAATGCAAGGTCAATTGCTCCGCCTAAAACTTTACTTGTTTTTTTCATATTTAATGTTTCGGCAAACCAAAGAAGAATAAGCGCAACAAGAATTGCTATAACCAATGTTCTTTCTGTCATAATTTCCGACCTCCCTGTTAATAATATTATATACTATTTATCTAAAAAATCAAGCAATTTTATACAACTTAAACATATTTGAAAAAATGCAAAAAATTCGTTGAAATTAGAAAGAAATTGATTTATAATACTACTTAATCTTTTATATAATGGGGGAATATAGGTGAGTCCGATTTTATTAGATTTAGTGGCTGACAGAAGCGCTACTTTCACCGCTACGGTTATTATTGCCGGTGCCGGTATCGTATTCTTAATGCTTGTGCTTTTAATTATTATTTTCTATTTATTCGGAAAAGTTGTTTCAAGCGCAGAAGCAAAGGCTAAAAAAGGCAAAACCAATAAAATAACCAAGAGTGAACAAAAGCTTCCTACTCCGGCACCTGCTAAAAAGGCAAGTGCTCCTGCTCCTCAAGTTGAGGCAGGCATCAGCGGTGAAGTCGTTGCGGCTATTGCGGCTGCCGTTGCTGTAAGCGAAGGTGAGGGTGCTGTTGTTAAATCAATTCGCAGGGTCAATGTTGTGAACGTTAGGGGCAGAAATCCTTGGGCTAATGCCGCAGTTTACGACAACACAAGACCGTTTTAGGAGGCAGTAGATAATGGAAATTTTACAAGGTGTTTGGGAAGTAATTGTCAGCATCTTCACAAACTCGGGATATGCTTATTTCTTTACTGCTGACGGTGGATATAAGAATGCGATTATGCTTTTGGTAGCATTTGTATTTCTTTATTTAGGTATTAAAAAAGGCTTTGAGCCGCTTCTTATGGTTCCTATCGCATTTGGTATGCTTCTTGCAAATATACCTGAGGCAAACTTAGCGGTACAGTATCATGATCTTGACGGTTTCAGAGATTTGCTTGCAGGCAGAGGCGAATTTGTCGGTTGCACACCCGGACTTATGGACTTCCTTTACTTTGGTGTTAAAGCCGGTGTTTATCCGCCGCTTATTTTCCTTGGTATAGGTGCTATGACTGACTTTGCACCGCTTATTGCAAATCCAAGTTCATTTATTCTTGGTGCTGCTGCTCAGCTTGGTATTTTCTTTACTTACCTCGGCGCTATCCTTTTAGGTTTTGCACCTAACGAGGCAGGCTCAATCGCTATTATCGGCGGTGCTGACGGTCCGACGGCTATTTTTGTAACGTCGCAGCTTGCGCCGTATATGCTCGGCACTATCGCCGTGGCGGCGTACTCTTATATGGCTCTTGTGCCTGTTATTCAGCCGCCTATTATGAAAGCACTTACAACTAAGAAAGAGAGAAGCGTTGTTATGGGCAGTCTCAGACCTGTATCAAAGCTTGAAAAAATACTTTTCCCGATTATGGTAACTGTTATTGTTTCTCTTCTTCTTCCTGATGCTGCTTCACTTGTAGGTATGCTTATGCTTGGTAATCTTCTTAAAGAGAGTGGCCAAACAGAGCGTATTGCAAAGGCTGCTCAAAACGAACTTATGAATATTATTACCATTTTCCTTGGTATCTCGGTTGGTGCTACTACATCAGCTCAAAGCTTCCTTAACCTTAACACGATTAAAATTGTTGTTCTCGGTCTTATAGCTTTTTGCCTTGGTACAGCAGGCGGTACTTTATTTGGTAAGCTTATGTATATTGCTACTAAAGGTAAGGTTAATCCGCTCATCGGTTCGGCAGGTGTATCTGCTGTTCCTATGGCTGCCCGTGTATCTCAAAAGGTCGGTCAAAAAGAAAATCCATCAAACTTCCTTCTTATGCACGCTATGGGCCCTAACGTATCAGGCGTTATCGGCTCTGCAGTTGCAGCAGGTATTTTGCTTACACTTCTTAAATGATAAGGTTGTTTGTTTAAACAAAAATATAAAACCAGGGTGCCCTTGTTACCCTGGTTTTTTGGTATGATTATTTATTATCAGAAAGGGAAAATTTATGGCGTTAAACGAAATGCAGCAGCTTGCTGTTGACACAACCGAGGGCCCGCTTTTGATTTTGGCAGGCGCAGGCTCCGGAAAAACGACGGTTCTTGTTAATCGAGTTGAACATATTATTTCTTCTCATCTTGCCACTCCTTGGCAGGTGCTTGCAATTACATTTACAAATAAGGCGGCAGGCGAGCTTAGAGAAAGGCTTGTCAGCGCAATAGGAGAAGAGGCTAATGATATTTGGGCATACACCTTCCATAGCTGTTGCTCAAGAATATTAAGGCGCTTTGGCGAAAAAATAGGATATACAAATCATTTTACCATTTATGATACAGACGATTCAAGGCGTGTAATGAAGCAATGCCAAAAGCAGCTTGGTATCGAGGATAAGCTTATTAATCACAAGTCAATTTTAGCGGAAATCAGCAGGGCGAAGGATAGCCTTATATCCCCTGAGGAGTATAAGCAAACTGCGCAAAACGATTTCAGAAAGAGCAAAATTGCCGAGTGTTATGAATTATATCAGGCTCAGCTTAAAAAATCTGATGCAATGGACTTTGACGATATTATTTTTAACACCGTTAAGCTTCTTAAGGAAAATGAGGACGTTCGCAATATTTATCAAACTCAATTTAAGTATGTTATGGTTGACGAGTATCAGGATACTAACCATGCGCAATACGTTTTGACCTCGCTTCTTGCAGATAAATATAAAAATATTTGCGTTGTAGGCGACGACGACCAGAGTATTTACCGTTTTCGTGGCGCTACGATTGAAAACATCCTTTCTTTTGAAAATCATTATAAGGGTGCAAAAGTAATAAGGCTTGAAGAAAATTACCGTTCTACTCAAAATATTCTTGACGGGGCAAACGCTGTTATTTCTCATAATAAAAACCGTAAGGGTAAAACTTTGTTTACACGTTCCGGCTCAGGCGATAAAATTGTTTATAAAACAGTTATGAGTGAATCCGAGGAGTCGCAGTACATAATTGACGAGATAGTAAAAAATGTTAATAACGGAATGAAATACAGCGACCACGCAATTCTTTACCGTATGAATGCGCAGTCACGTAACCTTGAAGTTATGCTTACAAAAAGCGGTATTTCGCACAGAATTATCGGCGGTCATCGCTTTTTTGACAGAAAAGAAATCAAGGATATTGTGTCGTATCTTGCCGTTATTAATAATCCGAGCGATAATGTAAGGCTTCAGCGAATCATTAATGTTCCAAAGCGTGCAATCGGGGATACTATGTTTGCAAACGTGCTTGAAATCGGGGCAGGGCTTGGTATGTCGGCTTTCGAGGTTTGCGAACGTGCAGATGAATTTCAAAAAACCTCACGCAGTGCTTCCAAGCTTATGAATTTTACAAAAATGATTAGAGATTTTCAGGAATGTATCGAAAACGGAATGGGGCTTAACGACTTGCTACAAGAAGTTTTGGACGTTACCAAATATCTTGATTATCTTCAGGAGGAGCCTGAAACATATGAGGACAGAGTAAACAATATCAAGGAACTTTCATCAATGTTTATCAAGTATGAGGAAGAAAGCGAGGACGCTAATCTTTCTGAATTTCTTGAGGATGTTGCGCTTATTTCCGATATTGATTCATACAATGAAGATGAGGACGCAGTAGTTCTTATGACGCTTCATTCGGCTAAGGGGCTTGAATTTCCTGTTGTATTTATTCCCGGTATGGAGGAGGGTATCTTCCCCGGAAATCAATCAATGTTCAGCGAGGAGGATTTAGAGGAGGAGCGCCGCCTTGCTTATGTCGGAATTACAAGAGCAAAGAAAAAGCTTTATCTTATTTCTTCTCAGCAACGTATGCTTTACGGTCAAACCTCACGTAATATGCCTTCAAGATTTTTAAGAGAAATTCCATCTTCTGTTATTGACGACCAATCGGTTGTGGCACGCAGAAGCACGGGATTTACTACTCCACGCACGGCGTATGCCAATGCTTCAAGAAATGAGCTTGGCCATTCTTCCCATAATAAAATCGGCTCATATACTCAGTCATCAAGCAGTGCCCACAAATTCGGTCAAGCAGGCAATGCCGCACAAAAGAATAATATTGACTTTAAGGTCGGCGATACCGTATGCCACAAATCATTTGGCACAGGCACAGTTCTTACCGTCACGCCAATGGGCGGTGATATGCTTTTGGAGGTTGCTTTTGACAAGGCGGGAACGAAAAAAATGATGGCAAACTATGCAAGGCTTGAAAAGAAATAAAATACTTGTGATGTTAAAGTAATCTTTTATATAAGTAAGCGCATAAACTGTTATAAGAACGGCGCTTTGTATTAATGCTTTAAACAGTAATTAGTCATTATGATGTATAATATCAGATAAAAAACGAATTTTTTGTTGTTTCATACAAAAAATAATATAAAGTATAAAATATATTGCATTTTTTTGTTTTTTGTACTATATTAGCAATGGTAAACGGAGTTAAAGAAATTATTAGGTAATTGGGTGCTTTTGAAACGGAGATAATCGAATTATGGAGAAAAAAATAAAATCTTTTTCAGCACTTACAATTTTTATAATTATCATTGCCACAATAACTGCACTTTGCTTAACCGGTTCAAAGGATTTATCGTCTGTAAAAGACGTTAAAATGACTAAAAACAGCATAAATTCCATTTCGCTTTCTTGGAAAGAAGTGAAAAAAGCAGACGGCTACTATGTTTATAACCTTGATAATAACGCTAACAAGTATGTTAAGCTCGGTGAAAGCAAGGGCAATGAAAATTGCAAATTTGAGATAAAAAATATCCCAAGCGCAAGCGTATATAAAATTAAGGTTTTGGCTTATCGTTCTTTTATGAATAAAGAATACTTAAGCAAAAAGGCAAAGGAATATACGTTTTATTCCAATCCGAGCAAGCCTGTACTCAACGCCTTTTCAGGCGGAAAGGGCGTTTTGTCGATGGAGTGGGACGACCAAGATAATTTAGCCGGATATGATATTCAGTATTCTAAAAACAGCGATTTTTCAGAGTATAAAAACGAGCAAATAAGCGACGGCGAAACACGCAATTTTTCAGTTAAGGATTTGAGCGTCGGCGACGTTTATTATACCCGTGTAAGGTCATATATGGTTGTTGATGATAAAACGATATACAGTGAATGGAGCGACACTCGTCAAGCTACCATTTACGACAGAGATATTAATATCGGCAAGGTTGACCCAACCAAACCAATGATTGCCTTTTCATTTGATGACGGACCTGCATACGACTATAACGGCTCTAATTCGACTAAACGTATACTTGACGTTCTTGAAAAATATAATGCACGTGCAACCTTCTTTATGGTAGGAGAGCGTGTTAATGATGAAACAAAGCATTTGCTTGACAAGGAAATTCAGCTTGGCTGCGAACTTGGAAACCACACGTATTCTCATAATCACTATGGTTCTCAGGTAACGGCAAGTGATATTTCAAAAGCAAGCAAGCAGATTGAAAAAATCAGCGGCAAAGCGCCGACTATGTTCAGATGCCCCGGTGGCAGTATTACTCCTGCTATAAGAAAAGAGTGCAAAAAAGAGGGAATGCCCCTTGCTTATTGGTCGGTTGATACTGAAGATTGGCGTTCTAAAGATGCGGGCAAGGTTTATAAGAATATTACCAAGTATGCTTATGACGGTTCTATTGTTTTGATGCACGATATTTATCCGTCAACGGCAGACGCTGTTGAAAAGGTAGTTCCGGAGCTTATAGCAAAGGGATATCAAATAGTTACGGTAAGTGAGCTTATTGCCGCTAAAACAGGCGACAATCCAAAGCCGGGCAATCAATATGTCGATTATAAGACTATAAATAATAATACACATTGATTTTACACAAAAAGATTAAAAGCGTTGGAAGAAATTTCCAACGCTTTAGACTGTCGATAAAGTGGCTAAAACGCGCCGTGTTATAAAACGAAATTCCATTCGACGTATCGTAGGGCAGGGGCTTGCTCCTGCCGAAAGTATTTTAATAAATTACAATTTGAAAAATGGCTTGAACTCAATGTTCAAGCCATTTTTGGCGCTTTTCGCCTTTTGCTCGGGGGCAGTACCAACGTACAGCACCCACTCGCAAAATACGAAATTTATCTCACTTTCTCGAAGTCTCACAGCGTGTAGAAATTTATAATTGGGCTTTTTCTACACGCTGAATAAAAGCGTTGGAATTTTTTCCAACGCTTTTTATTTATATAAAACTATTTGTTATTTATAATACTGCTCTGAGGAATTGTTGAAGTCTTGGGTCTTTCGGTGCGCCGAAAATTTCACTCGGCGGTGCATCTTCAACTATATAGCCGTCTGCCATAAAGATTACTTTATCGGCAACCTCACGTGCAAAGCCCATTTCGTGGGTAACAACAACCATTGTCATACCCTCGTTTGCAAGGTCTTTCATAACCTGCAAAACCTCGCCTACCATTTCCGGGTCGAGTGCCGAGGTAGGTTCGTCAAAAAGCATAACCTTTGGATTCATTGCAAGTGAACGAACTATTGCCGCTCTTTGCTTTTGACCGCCGGAGATTTGGGATGGATAAGCATTTGCTTTGTCTGCAAGACCTACCCTTTCTAAAAGCTCCATAGCCTTTGCGTTTGCCTGCTCCTTGGTCATAACCTTAAGCTGGACAGGAGCAAGTGTTATATTTTCAAGTATGGTTTTGTTGTTGAAAAGATTAAAGTGCTGAAAAACCATACCCATATGCTCACGAATTTTGTTAATGTCGCATTTTTTGTCGGTTATAAGCTGATTGTCAAAATAAATTTCGCCTTCGGTCGGAGTTTCAAGTAAATTCAAACATCTTAAAAATGTACTTTTACCTGAGCCGCTTGGCCCGATAATGACTATTTTTTCGCCCTGCTTGATTTCGTAGTCAATGCCCTTGAGCACTTCGTTATCGCCAAAGCTTTTTTTCAAATTCTTAACGGTAATCACTTTTTCTCAAACTCCTTTCCATAACTTTGATAAGAGTAGAAATTATAAGCACCATTACAATGTAAATAACAGCCATTACAAGATAAGGAACCATAAAGTCGTATGTGTTAGAACCGATACGCTGGAATGCAAGATAAAGGTCTGTTGCGCCTACGAAGCTGACAACCGAGGTTTCCTTAATAAGAGAAATAAATTCGTTGCCAAGGGTAGGAAGAATATTTTTAACAGCCTGCGGAATAACAATTTTCATCATTGTTGTGCCGTAACTTAAGCCTACAGCACGGCCGCCCTCCATTTGACCGGGGTCAACAGAGAGAATACCTGCTCTCATAATTTCTGAAATATAAGCGCCGGAGTTTAAGCCAAAAACAATAACGGCAACCGGCACGCTCTTTAAATTGATTGAAAGAAGCGGCATAAGCACATAGTAGAACAAAAGAAGCTGAACTACGATAGGCGTACCCCTGAAGAAACTTACATAAAACTTTGCAAGCACATCAAGCACCTTTAAGACGCCGCTTGTTTTCGGTACTACTCTTACTGTTGCAATAAGTGTACCTATAATGATACCTATTACAAGGCCGAGTATAGCAATTATAAGAGTGTTTCTTAAGCCTTCAATAACAACATTGTAGCCGCCGTTGTCAATAAAGAATTTCCAAAACACTTCAAATTTCTTTTCAAAATTCATTAATAAATCCTCATATTCATATTATAAAAAATGCCCATTCTTTTTGAATGGGCAATCTTTTAATTGATTTATGCTACGGCATTAATAGCACTAGTAATTGCTTGTGCAGGAGCAGCGTCAATAATAACATATTTGATACCGCCGTTGATTAAATCCTGAACAGCAAGTGAACCGTTTGCATAGCCCTTCCAGGTTGCGCCAAGCTTTTCAAAGCCGAATTCGTCGTTACCCTGAACGTATGACTGACCTGTTGTGCCTGTCTGGCCGCCGATAAGAACTGATGAATCAAAACTCTTAAGAATTTTGTCAACATCTTCTTTAGTCTTGCAGTTGTCAAATGTTGTGTCGTCAGCCTTGCAAATAACTTTCTGTGATGCTGAATAGTATGAATCAGAGAAATCAACTTGCTTTGCTCTTGAAGGGTTTACTGTAAGACCTGCCATACCGATATCAGCTTTTTGCTGCTGAACTGAAAGAAGAACAGCATCGAAAGCCATATCTACGATTACAAGTTCTTTGCCAAGTTTATCGGCAAGAAGCTTAGCGATTTCCATATCAATACCGTAGAACTTGTCGCCCTCTTTGTACTCGAACGGTGCAAACTCGGCATTTGTTGCAACAACAAGCTGGTCCTTTGACTTATCCTGCTTAGCAGAAGTAACGCCTTGAGGCTCACCGTTACCGAAGTAGTGATTGCTGATTTCATCAAGCTCGCCGTTTGACTTCATTTCCTTAAGAAGCTCGTTGCATTTTTCCTTAAGCTCAGGCTGCTTCTTGTCAACACCAAAAGCATACTCTTCGCTTGAAAGCTCAATGTCAACAACCTTAACCTTAGCGGCAGATGTGGTTGATTCATTGTTTGTTTTACTGTCGTCATTGCTCTTTGTTGATGAACAGCCTGCAAAGATTGCAACTACTGCCATAAGAGCGGCAAGAACAACAGCAGAAATTTTTTTTGTTAATTTCATCTTATTTTCCTCCGTATTTTGTTTTTAATGACATAATAAAAGACACGATTATTTCTAACCGTGTCAATAATTTATCACAATAATCGCATAAAGTCAATATTTTAGGAATATTTGCTGTATATTTATGCATAAAATTAATATATTTAAAGATTTAGTCTGCGTTTGCGAGCCATTCATACTCCGGAACATAAATTCTTGTTTTATCCCATGGGTCGCCATCAAGATGACGAATAAGCCAAACATAATACATTTCATATCCCGGTGCCGTAACCTGCTGGTGAGCATTGCCGCCTCTTATGCAAAGGCAACTTCCGTTTTCTGTTTTGTAAGGTGTGTTGCCCTCAAAGCCTGCACCGAATCCCTCCGGATGGTCGAATTGATAATAATAAAGTTCAGGCTGCGGGTGATGATGAGGCGGATAGCTTGACCAACGTCCCGGTTGGTTGAACACTTCGCCCATAACCATATTTGACTCAGGTGCATTGTCAAGGTCAAACATTGTTGATACAATTCTGTGACCCGTGCCGTTCCATTGACCCTTGCCAAACTCTTGATAAAGGCAATTGTTAGGATTATAAAATTCACTTTTCCAGGTTTTTTCATTATCTGTCATTTGAACAAGCACTTCGCTGTCCTCGTTTGCGGTAACACTCGCCTTAACCTGTTTGCAAAAATGAATTGCGTAAGGCTTTTTTTCAAAAGGATTTTTTCTCTTGCAGCGTTCGTTTATTTCATCTTCCACTTTAAAGGTAACGTCGCCTGAAAGGAGCAAAATTGCACATTCGTTTTTATCCTCGCATATTTCAAGCACTTCACCCTTTTTCATTTTCTTAACGTAAATGTCCATAAGCATTTCAGAATTGATGCCGTTCATTTCGCAAAGAATTTTTTTGCCGTTTTCATCATATTCAGGTTTGAATAACATAAATTTGTATCTCCTTTGAAGTTATTTCTTCTTTTTCTTAATCTTCTTTGTAATTGCAATGAAAATTGAAATAAATACCGTAACTCCTGCTATCGAAGCGGGAACTATGTATAATTGCTTATTTTGCGAAAGCATATTTACGTTAACGCCGAGCCTTGTTAATACGCTTTGCGCATTTGCCTGTGTGGTGGATACGTCGATTCGTGTGTCAACCACCTTTCTGCTTTCCTCGTTTGAGCCGCCGACAGTTGTAACCTCGCCGACAGCGTCGGTAACAATAAAGTCGCACTGCGCATATAAATCGTCATTTGCACAAACAACAACGGTAGCCGTTCCGTTGCCGATTGCGGTGATTTCACCGTTTGCACCTATGTCGATTATTCCTTCCTGATCGCAAAAATAACCGACTACGGCATTTGTGTTTGACGGCTCAACCGAATAGTCAAGCTTGACCGTGTCACCGATTTGCAAATCATATTTTGAAGCGTAAATCTGAAGATTTGTAAGCGGTGCGCTTTCGCTTTGCTCGGTTGTTGTTTTTGCATTCGCCTTTGTGGCAGCTTGCGTTGTGGTTGCTACAGTTGTTGCCTTAGTTGTTTCCTTTTTGGTTGCAGTCTTTTTTGTGGTGGATTTAGCAGTAGTTGCTTTCTTTGTAGTTACCTTTTTAGAAGCGGTTGCTTTCTTAGTGGTTTTTGCTTTCTTCGTTGTAGTATGCTTTTTGGTTGTTGTTTTGCCGGCCGAAGAGCCTGAAACCGAAGAAAATTTTGGACTTGCGTAGCCGATAATTGAACTGATATTGTTGTAAGGTTTTGAACCTTTTTTAGTATATTCTCTTGCTTTAACCTTTCCTGAACAGTTGCCCTCAATAGTGTAAACAGTAGTGCCTGAGGTGTAATTGACTATGCCTACGTGGTCTGCTGTGCCGCTGCCCGTCCAGTCAAAAAAGATAAGGTCGCCGCTTTTTGGGGTGTATTTTGACGGGGAATAATATCTGCCCTTATCCTTAAACCAGCTAATCATACTGCTGCAGTTTCCGCCACGAGGAATGATTACACCGTTTAATGTAACGCCATTTTGCTTTCCGGCTTTATTAAAACACCATAATACAAACGTTGTGCACCATCCGCCTTGATAACCGTACCAATCGCCGTATTTTGAATATGATGATGTACCTGTGTAGCCGACCTCATCGCTTGCAATGCTTACAACGCTTGATCTCAAATCATCCTCGCTTGCCGCAAATGCCGCTGTAGGAATAATTGACGAAATAATTATACAAAGCACTATGAAAAATATATTTAGTTTTTTCAGTCTGTTTTTCATTTATTTTACCTTTCAGGACATATTTTTATGCCGAGATATACAAATCTAATTATAATTATATACATAATATTTAAAATGTCAATTTAAAATATTATACAATATGTTGAAAAAATAAGCGAAAAGGTGTATATTAAGCATAGTAATAATTTTATTAAGGGGTACGTTATGGAAAGACTTAAGGATTGCAATTTGGAACATTGCACACCGGAACAAGTCGGTGTAAAAAGCAGTGCCATTACAGCTTTTATTAATGAAATAAATGAGAATAATTTAGGACTTCAAAGCTTTACAGTTGTAAGGCACGACAAGGTCTGCGCTCAAGGCTTTTTTAAACCATATAATAAAGATATTCCTCACGTACTTTATTCTATGAGCAAAAGCGTTACGTCGACTGCTGTCGGCTTTGCAGTAAGCGAGGGACTTATTAATCTTAATGACAGGGTTGTTAAGTTTTTTCCTGAATATTTAATGAGTAAGCGCCCGTTTAACAGAATGATTACCGTCAGGATGCTTCTTACAATGCATTCGGATAAGCTTATTACCGTGCTTGACGAAAAAGGCGGTACAGATTGGGTTCAAAACTTTCTCAATGCTCCTTTTCTTCTTCCGCCTAATACCAAGTTTAATTATATAAGTGAAAATACCACGATGCTTTCTGCCATTATCACTAAGGTTACGGGTATGAGTGTTATTGATTATCTCTATCCTCGTATTTTTGAGCCTCTCGGAATTGAAAAGCCGTTTTGGGAAAGTGACGGCAAAGGCAACAATGCAGGCGGTTGGGGCCTTTATATGAAAAGCGAGGACCTTGCAAAATTTTTCCTGCCCTATATTCACGGCGGCAAATGGAAAGATGGCACTCAAATTATTCCTGAAATTTGGGTTAAAGAGGCAACAAGAAAGCAGGTTGACTCCGTATCTGACGGCTATATTGATAATATGATGGGCTACGGCTATCAATTTTGGCGCAATCCTGTTTCTAACAGTTACAGAGCAGACGGACTTTTCGGTCAGCGTTGCTTTATGTTTCCTGAATATGATGCACTTGTAGTTCTTAACTGCGGAGAGGCGGAGGACTATAAGGTTATGAAAATCTTTTGGAAATATTTTCCTGAGTGTTTCGGCTACGGTGAACTTCCTGAAAACAAGGCGGAATATCAACAAATGCTTGACACTATTGATAATTGCAGTGTTGAGGATTTGCCGAAGAGTGAGCGTAACCGTGAGCTTGAGGAAAAGATTTCAGGCAGGCTTATTACCTGCAAAACAAGCGAATTTGTTTCTGTTGTATCAATCACAATTACTCAAATGTGGTTTAAAAAACCCGGCGAGATAAGCGAAATGAAGCTTACATTTGACGATGAAAAGCTTACTTTTTATTGGAAAGAAAAGGAATATGAAAACACGATTGACGTCGGCTTAAACGGTGAATATGGAATAAGCAAGATGACTTTAGGCGACGTTACATATCATGCATATTCCAAAGCCGCTTGGAAAGAGGACGGCACTCTTGATTTGTGGATTAGACCGATTGAAACATCTCATGTAAGAAAGTTTAATTTTAAGTTTAATGACGACGATACGGTTAAAATTACAAATATTATGAACCCGACCTTGCAGGAACTTGTTATTTATTATATGACGTTTACGGGATATCCTGTGAAAGGCGACTTCACCAAAGAGGTAATTGAGAATACGGTAGAAAAGCTCGGTTTGCCGATAATTGAGCCGAATTTTAAAGGAAAATTTGTTGAATAGATGATTAAAACTGCCTTACTGTCAGTAAGGCAGTTTTTTTATTACAAAATTGTAATAGAAGAAAAATAATATATATGCTATTATATAATTATTAAATAATATAAAGGTGAAACAAATGGATATATTTTTATTAGAGGATGACGAAGCTATCGGCATAGGGCTTACTTATTCGCTTGAAAACGAGGGATATAACGTAACGCTTGCAAAAAGCGTGAAAGAGGCGGAAAAAATTATTGATGAAAAGGAATTTTCGCTTTATATTCTTGATTTAACCCTGCCTGACGGAAGCGGTTATGACGTTTGCAAAAGGATTAAAGCGAAAGGTGATTTACCTGTTATTTTTTTGACTGCGTATGATGATGAAGTTAATGTGATTATGGGCTTTGAGCTTGGTGCAGACGATTATATTTCAAAGCCGTTTAGAGTTAAGGAGCTTATGCTCAGAATTAAAAGCGTTATGCGCCGATATTCTAATGAAACGAGTGACGGAATAATCAAAATCAATAATCTTAAAATTAATACAAATGAGGCTAAGGTTTACAAAAATAATGAGGAAATTATTTTGACCGCTATGGAATACAGGCTTCTTTTAATCCTTTTGAGCAATAGGGGAAAGGTGCTTTCACGTACTGCGCTTCTTGAAAATATTTGGGATGTGGCAGGCGATTTTGTTGAGGATAACACACTGACCGTCTATATCAAAAGGCTTAGAGATAAAATTGAGGAGGACCCGGCAAAGCCTGAGTTTATAAAAACTGTTCGTGGGCTTGGGTATGTTATTGAAAAATGATTAATAAAGATGCAAAATTCACGGCTTTTTTCGGAATAGGGGTAACGGTACTTGCCTCAATAATCTGTTTTATTATAAATGCTTGGGCAGGTGCGATTTGCCTTATTTTAGGTATTATTTTGACAGGCGTATATTTTTATAATATCAAGAAAAGAAACGATAAAATTAACGAACTTAACAACTATCTTTCACTTATGTGTTCAGGTAATTTTGACCTCGATATTATGGATAACAGCGAGGGCGAAATGTCGATACTCAAAAATAATCTTTATAAGATAATGACGCTTTTAAAAACGCAAAACGAGCAGCTTAATACGGACAAGCTATATCTTGCAAATTCGCTTGCCGATATATCACACCAGCTTAAAACTCCGCTAACGTCAATGATGGTGATGTCGGATTTATTAAAAGACGAAAAGGACGAGGGAAAGCGAAACGAATTTTTATCAATTATTGAAACTCAGCTTGATAAAATGAAATGGCTTATTACAAATCTTCTTAAAATTTCAAAACTTGACGCAGGCGCAACTGAATTTAAGCACGAAAAATTTAATATTGCACCTATTTTAGAAAAAAGTTTGAAGCAGTTTTACGTCACCTGCGACGTGAGAGAAATTGAAATTGTTAATGAAATAAATGATTTTGAATTTGTCGGTGATGAAAATTGGACGGGCGAGGCAATAGAAAATATTATTAAAAACTGCATTGAGCATACAAACAATAACGGCAAATTAAGATTTTTCAGCCGGAATACGAATGTTTATAATTCTCTTTTCATTCAGGATAACGGCTGCGGAATTACAAAAGAGGATTTACCCCATATTTTTGAACGCTTTTATCACGGCAAAAATTCATCAAGCGAGAGCGTTGGTATCGGGCTTGCGCTTGCAAAAACCGTGCTTGAAAAGGAAAAGGGCGATATTATTGTTAATTCAGAGCTTGGCAAGGGCAGCATTTTTGAATTAAGATTTTATAAAACAATAGTATAAACTGCCTCCCTTAACAAGGGAGGTGATTGAAAAGCAATCGGAGGGATTTTGAGCGAAAAGCCTCGTCGTTGCAAACAAAGGTTATTTCAATATGTGACATTTTTGTAATATTAGCGTCACGTGATTGTAAGTTTGAACTGTTATGACGGTGATAGTGTAAGGGGACTGTACCCATTTTTACACTGATGGGGGAGGTATTCATTATGAGTATAACAAAAAAATTAGCCCTGCGCCATTTGAAGCAGAACAAAACAAGGTCGGTTTTAACTGTTTTAGGCATAACTATATCCGTAGTTATGCTTACTGTTATTTTTACCTGCGCCACCTCTTTTGCTCACTACTACGGCGAAAGAGCAATCAACACAAACGGAAATTGGCATTTCTTTGTTAAAACAGATTATGAAAGTGCAAAAAAATATTTACTAAGCGATTCCTCGCTTAAAGATATAGGCTTTGAAAAGGATTTATCATCCGAGGAGCAAAGCTATAAGATTTATTCAGATAAAGCTAATTATTTAAGAACAGGTACGATATATCAGGGAGATGCACAGTATATTAAGGATACAGTCACCTGCAAATATGACGGCGCTTTGCCTAAAAGTGATAATGAAATTATGGTGGAACAGTCGCTTATTAAAAATAACGGGCTTGAACTAAAAATAGGCGACGAGATTAAAATTGCAGTCGGCTCAAGGCTTAAAGGCGATTTTGTCATTTTGCCGGTAATGGGCGATTACCAATTCGGCGAACGCTTTGAAAAGGAAAAGGACGAAACGTTTAAAGTTGTAGGTATTCTCCACAATAACGAGCCGACCGAGCGTGGCGCAATCATTCGTGGAATGAGTGATTTAAAAAGTAAAAATCTTGTTGCTTACGGTAAGATTAAAAAAGTCACTCCGTTTTCGTACATTAAAATCAACGGTATTTATGATAAGTTCGGCTTTACGAAAAAGAAAAGGGCATTTAATGTGGGCGAAAATACAGGCTTTTTAAATTCAAGGCTTGCCTTTTCGATAGACAAAAACGATTTGCCGCAGGTATTAAAGCTTACTGCAATCGGAATCGTTGTTTTTGCCGTAATTTTCGTTTCGTCATTTGCAATGATTTATAATTCCTTTGCGCTCTCTGTCGGCGAGCAAATCAAATACCTCGGTATGCTTTCCTCAGTCGGTGCAACAAGGAAACAGAAGAAAAAGACGCTCTATTTTGAGGGCGCAATATTGGGAGGAATAGGAATTATTCTCGGCATAGCGCTTGGCTTGCTTACTACCTTTATATCGCAAAGCGCAATGAATGCCAAAATTGCCTCGATTATGGAGGGGTATAACGACAACATCAAATATTCAACTCATATTTCCCTGTGGGTGCTTTGCCTTATTGTTATTTTGGCGGCGCTGACTGTTTTTGTGTCAATCATTTCGCCCGTGCAAAAGGCGGCAAGAATTACTGCGATTGATGCGATTAGAAAAACGGACGAGATTAAGCGAAAAGGCAAAATCCGCACGCCGTTTATTATCACTAAGCTTTTCGGCTTTGAGGGCGACATTGCATTTAAAAATTTAAGGCGCAACGGCAGAAAATCAAGGACGATTATCGCTTGTATATGTATTTGCGCAGTCCTCTTTTTAAGCTGTAATTATTTTTGCGAAACATTTAAGGATGCGTCAAACTTAGATTATGAAATTCCTTATCAGATTATGTATCAATACAGTGCCGAAAGCAAGGCACAGCTTGAAAAAGCAAGAAATTATTTGAAAACAAATAAAAGGGTAAAGCGATTTTATTCGATTTGGGCGAACTGGTATTCGCCGATTTCAAGAAGCGATATAAATCCTTATGATAATTCACGTGAGTATGATATGTCGTTTCATAATGAAAGCGTTTTTGTTGATAAATATAAATTTGTCGCAGCGCAGGATATACAATATAACGCTCATTTGCTTGATGACGAGGATTTCAATGCGCTTTGCAAGAAAAACGGAATTGATTATAAAAAATATTACTCGCCCGATAAGGACGGCTCGATTAAGACAATTGTAATGAACACAATTGACCGTAACGGTGAGCCGATTTTTAATAATAACCTACTCGGCAAAACTATCGGCGCATATGGCTTTGATTTTGAAAAGACCGAAAGAGAAAATAAGCTCGACGAGGACGGGAATCAGATTAGTTTCTATTATAAGACCGGTCGCACATCTGTTTATAAATTCTGCGATTTTATAAAATATGATAAGGATAATCCTATTTGTAATTTAGAGTCGGACGGTGTTGCTTTTTATGTGCCTAAGAGTGTATACGATAAATATTCTGATGATGATTCGTTTTATTTCGATTACGGTATTGAAACCGACGAGCCGTACAAGGTTGAAAAGGAACTTAAGGACTATTTGTCCGAAAACGAGGCGGATGGTGACGTATATAACATTTATTATTGGACGATGAAGGAAAAGAGCATTATATCCGCTGTTCAATTTTTGTCCTATGCTTTCATTTTGCTGATTACATTAATAACAGTATTTAATATAATCAACACAATGACGGCGCAGATTGCAAACAGGAAAAAGGAGCTTGCAATGCTGAAAAGCGTTGGTATGACGCCGAAGGAGTTTAAAAAGACGTTGATTTTTGAAAGTATGTTTTACGGTTTATTCGGTTTGCTTTTTGGTGTGCCGCTAAGCCTTGTTATTAACAGAGTGGTGGGATATATTATTTCAAAGGATAATCCTATTCCGTTTTCTGTCAATATTTGGCTTTATCTTATTGCCTGCGTGGCAGTATTTGTTATCATAGGTCTTACTATGATTTATTCATTAAAGCTTATTAAAAACAATTCTATTATTGATTCATTAAAGGACGATACAAACTGACACAAAGCCGTAGGGGCGAACATTGTTCGCCTTTTCTCAAAATCTGCATACGGTTGTGCGCCGGATTTTGTATTCGTATTCAAATTTAGGTAAGTGACAAAATTGTAATTAAACAGTCACACGATTGTAAGTTCATACTGGTATTATGGACTCATCGAAAGGAGATAACTACTATGAAAATACTTGAAGTTACAAATTTATGCAAAACATACGGCAAGGGCGACACAATGGTTAAGGCTCTTGATAACGTTTCGTTTTCAGTAGAAAAAGGTGAGTTCCTTGCTATTATCGGGCCGAGCGGTTCGGGCAAGTCAACGCTTCTTCATATCCTCGGCGGTGTAGATGTGCCGACAAGCGGCAGTGTTGTTATTAATCAAACCGATATTTCAAATCTTGATGAAACGGCACTTGCAATTTTTCGTCGCAGGCAGATAGGCCTTATTTATCAGTTTTATAATCTTATTCCTATTTTGACTGTTCAGGAAAATTTGACCTTGCCGCTTCTTCTTGACGGCAGAAAGCCGGATAAAAAGCAAATTGATACTCTTGTAAAGCGTCTTGGCTTGGAAAACAGGCTTGACCATTTGCCAAATCAGCTTTCAGGCGGTCAGCAGCAGCGTGTATCAATCGGACGTGCACTTGTCAACAATCCTGCGCTTATGCTTGCAGACGAGCCTACGGGAAATCTTGACAGCGAAAACAGTAAGGAGATTATTTCTCTTTTAAGGCAATTTAATAAAGAATTTAACCAAACTGTAATTATTATCACTCACGATGAAAAAATTGCAAATTCAGCCGACCGTGTAATCACAATTGAGGACGGCAAAATCACCGGGGATGAGGTGAGAATAGGTTGAATATCGTAAATAAGCTTACAACACGTCACATTCAGCAAAACAAGGGCAGAACGGTTGTAACAACACTTGGCATTTGCGTTTCCGTTGCAATGATTACGGCTGTATTTGTTGCAATGGCTTCGTTTTTAAACCTTTTCGGTGAAATCGGCTTAATCTCGTCAGGCAAATGGGACGCTGAATTTGACTATCTTAATCAAACACAAATAAACCAAATTAAAAATGATGACAGAATTTCAAATGTAGGTCTCGGTTACAGCGACGACTGTATGTCGTTTAAGCTGAAAAGTGCATCTGATTATGAAAAAAGCACGGGTGAAATTCTTGTCGGAAACAAGAAATATTTTGAAATGATGGCGACGGGCGATTTTGACGGAAAGCTTCCGGAAAATGAAAACGAGGTTGCAGTTGAAGAAAATTTGCTTGCGGCAAACGGTATGAAAAATGCCAAGGTAGGCGATAAGATTACTTTTGCTCAGGGGATGAGGCAGCTTGCCGACGGAGGTATTGCAACAGACGGCTATCGTGATGAAAACGAGAAATTCGTCACGTCAAAAGATTATAAGGAATATACAATTACCGCAATTCTTCACAATAACCCTGCCACAAGATATAAAAAAATTTGGCGTGGTATGAGCGAGGCGGAGAGCAAGAGCGACAAGAACATTTTTGCTTTATTTACGCTTGCTAAGCAGGACTCAAATGCATATAAAACCATTGAAAAAATCCAAAGAGATTACAAAATTGACGGCTACAGGGCAAACGAAGATGTCCTTGCGTCATATCTTTCAGGCAGACAGGGCGGCTTTCTTTCAACGATGCTTCCAATTGTTTTGGCTGTTTTAATTCTTATCGTTATCGCATCCGTAATGCTTATTTATAACGCATTCGGTATGTCGCTTGCAGAGCGAGTAAGATATCTCGGTATGCTTGCCTCGGTTGGTGCAACTAAGGCGCAAAAGCGAAAAAGTGTGTATTTTGAGGGCGCAATTTTAGGTGCTGTCGGCATTCCCGTCGGTATTGCGGCAGGAATACTCGGTATCGGAATTACCCTTAAATTAATAGGCAATAAAATTATTTCTACAGGAATGATTGCAGGCGTCAGCGAAAGCAATATGCAAATGAAAGTCGTAGTTCCTTTTTGGGCGATAATCTCGATTGTTATTGTAAGCATATTAACGATTTTTATTTCTTCATTTATTCCGGCACGCAAGGCGTCAAAAATCACTCCTATTGATGCAATTCGCCAAAGGCAAGAGATTAAGGTTAAGCCTAAAAAGCTTAAATCGCCTAAATATATCAGAAAAATATTTGGTTATGAAGGTGAGCTTGCATATAAAAATCTTAAGCGCAACGGAAGAAAATCAAGGCTTATAACCGTTTCAATCGCTCTTTCAATCGTACTTTTTATTTCCTGCAATTATTTTTGCAATATGTTTGTTCAGGCAAGCGGATATGAAAAAACAATTCCTTACCAGATATCAACAACAATTACTTACGCTCATAAAAAAGAACTTTATGACGCACTTGACAAAATGCAGGGAGTTAATAAATATTATATTGATACGGCGGATATGAGTATTTTTCTCGGTAAGTCAAGCCCGATTATTAAAAATAATGAAATTAAAGATTTGAAAAATTATACTTCTGCTTATTCAAAGCTGTTTGGCGGGGAAAAGGATGTTTCTACAGTAATTCACTATGTTGACGACAGCGAGTTTAACACGCTTTGTGAAAATAACGGTATTGATTATAATACTTTTTACGGTGACAGTCTTAAATGCGTTTTGCTTAACAATCTTACTCATAAGCAGGACACAACGAAAGTATTTACCGACAACATTATAGGCAAGCATATTATTCAAAATTCCGATTATGCAAACGATGAAAAAAATCCGCTTGATATCGAGGTCGGCGGTCTTGTTAAATTTGATAAAAACAGCCTGCCGTGTAATCTCGTTGCGCCGGGCGTGGTCGGTATAATTATGCCTTATTCTCAGTACGTAAATGTAGTAAATAAAGGCGAAAAGGCAAGCAATATTTCAATGAGCGTTTGTATTGAAACCGATGATCATAAAAATGTTGCGAAAAATCTTAATAATCTTTTGACTGAAAAAGATTTTGGAGGAACGTTTGTTTCTGACATTTCCGATACTCTCCAAACTATGAATACCGTTATCTTTATTGTTCAGGTATTTGTTTACGGCTTTATTTCGCTTATCTCTCTTATCACGATTGCAAATATTATTAACACCATTTCAACGAATATATCGCTTCGACGTAAGGAATTTGCGATGCTTAAATCGGTCGGAACGGCTCCGAGCGGATTTAGAAAAATGGTAAGCCTTGAAAGTGTATTTTATGCGCTTAAAGCGGTCATATTCGGTGTGCCAATAAGCGTTTTGGTTTGCGTATTGCTTAATAAAATGCTTGGTGAAAGCTCAATCCCTTATCAGTTTGATTATAAGCTTTATTTGGGCGTAATCCTTGTGGTATTTGCGATTATTGCAGTTACGATGATTTATTCCGTAAGAAAATTAAAGGATGATAATATTATTGAAACCCTTAAAGAGGATATAAGCTGATAATTTTCGGCAGGCTTTTATTACCCATTTAAACCCCAATATATTCTTTCTGCCGAGAAAATAAAAAGGCTCATCTTCAAATTATCGAAGATGAGCCTTACTTTATTGTGGCTGTTACTCATATAAAAAGTCATAGAAATTCGGTGAATAGTTGCCGACCTTGACAACAATATAATCGCCTGCGTCTAAAATATAACCGCTGTCATTATACGAGGGAATGTTTATATATTTTTTTGTTGCCTCTTCAAATTGCTCATTTGTGCCAAGCTTGAAATCATAGCCGCATGAATTGAAAAACTTTTTAAGTTCAACATTTGCGCTTGAAAACGAATAAATCGACCAAGAAATGTAAGAACTGATTGATGTCTGACAAGTGGTATAAGTATATGATTTTTTCGCTTTTTTAGAGGTATAGTTAATTATTCTGCCTGCCGCACTGTCTTTTTTAACAGCGTATTTATCTTTAATATTATTAGAAAGCTGATAGTAACCGATAAAAATGACGGGCTTATTTTTATCATATTTTTCAAGGTCTTTTGCAATATTACAAACGACTTGCTTTTCTTCTTTATCTCTTAAAACGTTTACGTGATACCAATAATTTGATGAGCAAATTTGAACTGTTAATATTATGACAAGCGACAGCGAAGCAATTATTTTTAAAGCTTTTTTGCCGTTTAAATTAATGATTTTTGATGAAAGCAGCAGGGTAATTGCACCGATATAAAACGGTATTCCTTGCTCGGTTCTGTATGCGGATTCCGTTCCCCGATAAATGCTTAAAAAGAAAACAGTAAGTGCAAGACCAAAATAAAAGAAAATGAGAATAGGCTTTTTGGTGCTCTTGGTTTGAAATATCATCAAAACAAATGCAACGGCGAGAAAAATGAATAAAATTGTAAATGGGGCATAGCAAAATATTTTAGATACAAATGAATATATAAAATCATAAAAAAATGATTTTAATGTGGCAGAGCTTGAAAGCCAAGCAGTACCGACAGCGTTGTTGTTATCTTGTGTAATATTGCATATATTTATTATTGCGTTTGATATTATTTCCTCTAAAGAAAATCCTAAAAATAAAGTCGGTGCAAGCCAAAAACCGTTGAAAAACAATTCTTTTTGGCTTTTTTTACCGTCGGCAAGAAGTATAAGAAGTAAAAATACTGCGCCGATATAAACTAAAATGAATGATTCATACCATGAATATGCAAAGAATATAAAAATAGAAGAAATAAGTATTGAAGCAATCAAATTTTTAATTTTCAGTGCAAAATAAAGTGCAAAAGATACTAAAAGAATTGAGCCTCCGGTGGTTAAAACTGAGCCTTTGAACATAAAATATTCATTCATCAGCGGGAAAGTTATGTAAAGGCAGGTGAAAAATGTATAAGGCAAAACATTGCTTTGAGGCTTTGCTTTGTCAAATATTATGCAAAATACAGTTGCTCCCAAAATAAAGCAAATAAGACCTATTATATTTTCAACTGCAATCGGCAAATGTTCAAAGCCTAAATAATTTTCTATAATTGTTGCTGTAAGCCTGCCCTGTGCAACAAGTAAGCCGTGATAATATCTGTCACTTGAAAGCGAGTCGATTGTTACCGTTTCGTGAGTGAGATAATATGCATAGCACAAAATTGTGCTAATAAGAACGGGGAAAATATACATAGGATTTAAAAGAAACTTTTTGAATCCTTGTTTTAAACTTAAATCGCTGTAAACAAGCCTTGCGTTTTGTTCCTTTTTCTCAGTCAATCTTTTTTTACTCATAATTTCACCATAATCTAAAACAGCCGTCATTACTGACGGCCGATAGCTTGTTAATATTTAACCGGGCTTGACGCAAGGTATTTATTTACCATGAGTGCTACCTTAAATACAATAGCGTCATCAAATTCTCTAAGGTCAAGACCTGTGAGCTTTTTGATTTTTTCAAGCCTGTAAACAAGAGTGTTTCTGTGAACGAAAAGCTTTCTTGATGTTTCAGAAACATTAAGGTTGTTTTCAAAGAATTTTTGAATAGTGAAAAGCGTTTCCTGGTCAAGCGATTCGATAGAGCCACGCTTGAACACCTCTTTAAGGAACATATCGCAAAGAGTTGTCGGAAGCTGATAAATAAGCCTTGCGATGCCGAGATTTTCATAGCTGATAATTGTTTTTTCAGTATCAAAAACCTTGCCTACTTCAAGTGCCACCTGAGCTTCCTTAAACGAATGAGCAAGCTCCTTAATGCCTGTTACACAAGTGCCGATACCGATAATTGCATTGAAATAAAACTCAGACAAAAGGGTATCGTTGATTGAACGTGCAAGCTTTTCAAGGTCTTTAATATCAACGTTAGGTCTAACTTCTTTAACAAGAGCGATGTCGCTTTCGTTTACATTGATAACGAAATCCTTACTCTTATCAGGGAAGAAGTTTTGAATAATGTCAAAAACAGAAATTTCCGTTTCCTGGGTTGTCCTGATTAAAAATACAACTCTTGATGCATCGTTGTTGAAATGAAGTTCCCTTGACTTAATATAAATATCGCCCGGAAGAATGTTGTCCAAAATAACGTTCTTAACAAAGTTTGACCTGTCAAATTTTTCGTCATTGTTTTGCTTTATTTGGTCAAGAGCAACGGCAATGAGCGAAGAATAATGATGTGCAAGGTCATCCGTTCCGTCAACAAATACTGCATATTCTGGGCGGACAAGTACGTCAAATGTGGTATATGTTGCATTATCAACGCAGGTTTGATTTGTACTGAAAACGCCGGCAGAGATTACGCCCTTGCGAATTTCTCCTATTAAGCCGAGCTCACTGCACGCAATAACCGTACCCGTTTCGTCAACAACGCCGATATTTCTGTCGATTGCTTCACGCATTTGATTTACTATTCCTTGGAATAATCTGTTTGGCATTATATTCACCTCTCTGTTTAGTTGGGCAGTATGCACAAAGAAATATTGCACAAAAAGTATATGCCCTACTTGTTCATATTATACAAGAAGATTAATCATATTGCAACCATTTTAACAAAAAAAGTTGCACTTTTTTGTGCAACTTGTTATGAATGGTGAAATTGTTTAGAGATAAACACAATATATTGTTGTTAAATTGAATAAAAGTAGCAGAATTTGTTGTCATTTGTCACAAAGGGAAGAAATTTCTTCTTTTGTAAGATATCGACATTCTCCCATTTTTAAATTTTCATCAAGGTCAAGCGAACCCATTTTTATCCTTTTAAGTTCAACAACGTTTATTGAAAAATGAGAAAACATACGCTTGATTTGATGATACATCCCCTGTTTAATAATGACCTTTCCTACCTGATAATCACCGTCAACCGGTTCAAGGCTTGCGCCCAGGCATTTGGCGTCTTTAAGTTCTATTCCTTTTTCAAATTCCTTGATTATTTCATCGTTAAACGGTTTGTCAAGCTTTGCAATATACGTTTTCGGAATGTGATTTTTAGGACTTAATATCGAGTGTGCAAGTTCGCCGTCGTCGGTAATGAGCATAAAGCCTGTTGTGTCTTTATCAAGCCTGCCGGCAGGAAACAGATTTTTACGCTTCATATCGGGCGGTAAAATGTCAACAACCGTCTTTTCTCCTTTTCCGTTTGAAGCTGAAATCACACCCTTGGGTTTATTCATCATAATGTATACATATTTATTATAGTATATTTGCTCGTTATCGCAAAAAAGCACGGCGCCGTTTTCGTCAAACTTTGCCTTTGGGTCTTTGATTGTTTCTTTACTTACCGCTATTCTTCCTCTTTTAATAAGCGCTATTGCATCTTTTCTTGAAATTTGAAGAGCGGTGGCAATTATTTTATCTAATCTTTCCATAATATTTGTTTATTCGTTTTCCTCAAACCCTACTAAAAAACCGTCTTTGGCAGATGGATTGCAAATATCGCCGCCGATAAGTTTCCCTTCACAAACAAGCATATCGGCAACAATGCAGTCACCCTTGCCTTTATAATTTGTGACTGTGTAGGTGTAAAGCGTTGCTTTTTGCCCCTTGTAATCAGTCAAATCAAAGCCTTGATTTTTTTGAATTTGGTTATAGCTGTTATACACATCATTCCATTTCTTAGGAATGGTGATTTCCTTTTGCTCGCAGTCGCTTGCCAGCTTGTAGCCGTATTTGCTTAAATACGCTCGTCTTTCACTGTCGGTCTTTGCGCTTATTACTGCCGATACACTTTGTGCTTCGCTTGTATGGTTTGATACAAACGTTACCGATATAACGATAATTCCCACAAGCAAAAGAACTATGCCGAATATCCTTTTCGGCGTTAATTTTAAAGTAAGCATTTTCATAGTATCACCTTAGTAATAATATGAGGTGAATTTAATGCTTATTCATCTATAATTTTTATATATTGCTTATTTTTTTCTAAATAAATAATATCAACCGTTGCGTCAATAAGTGTTCCGTCAGGAGTGTATTCCTCACTGTGGATAACCCCGTCTTGCCTTATGTCTGCAAGAATTGAGCCTTTGCTAAACGGCACTAAAAGTTTTAATCTTTTTTTAGTTTGCGGTAATGCATTTTGAATTGCAAGGAGCAATTCATCTAATCCCTCGCCTGTTTTTGCACTGATTTTCACGCTTGTTTTAGCGTCTGCAAACGGAAATGCAATGGCAGACGGACTGTGTGTAATGTCACATTTGTTAAATACCGTTATAACGGGAACAGTGATTGCGCCGTCGGGAAAAAGTGAGGATAAAATTTCTTTTGTAACGTCGATATTGTCGTAGCAATAAGGGCTTGAGGTGTCGCAAACGTTTAAAATTACGTCTGCGTATGTTGCTTCCTCCAAAGTGGAGCGAAAAGCGTCAACAAGCTGGTGCGGCAGCCTTGAAATAAAGCCAACGGTGTCAATAAGCATAATGCTTTGTCCGTTTGGAAGGCTGAGCTTTCTTGCAGTCGGGTCAAGGGTTGCAAAAAGCTTGTCCTCCTGCAAAACTCCTGCATCGGTAAGCTTGTTCATAAGTGTTGATTTGCCTGCATTTGTGTAGCCGACTATTGCGACGGATAAAGCGCCGTTTTTCTTTCTTCTTTCGTGAATCATTTCACGTCTGCTTTTGACCTTGTCAAGCTCCTGCCTGATATTTTGTATTCTTCGCCTGATATGCCTTTTGTCGCTTTCAAGCTTTGTTTCACCCGGACCCCTTGTGCCAATGCCGCCGCCGAGCCTTGAAAGCTGAGTGCCCTTTCCCGTAAGGCGGGGAAGAGAATATTTAAGCTGGGCAAGTTCGATTTGAAGCTTACCCTCCTTTGAACGTGCACGTCCTGCAAAAATGTCAAGAATAAGCGTTGTTCTGTCAATAACTCTTGTGTTTGTTTCGTCCTCAAGATTGCGAATTTGAACAGGTGAAAGCTCGCTGTCTGCAATAATTAAATCAATATTCATATTTTCACAAAAGCGAGTCATTTCATAAAGCGCACCCTTGCCAATATATGTTGCGGCAACGGGAGTCTGCCTTTTTTGAATTGATGTGCCGACAACTTTGGCGCCTGCCGTTTTTGCAAGCTCCTCAAGTTCCTCCATAGAAACCTCGGCGTTAAAATCTCCTGTGTCAACGCTGATTAAAAGAGCACGCTCCTTTTTATCCTCGTTAAATATTTCGTTTTCATTAGTTTGATTATCCATCTGTTCACCCTCTCTAAAGGTGCTTTATTTGTTTACAAGTGCCTGAAGTACCTTGTTTGCAATAGGACCTGCCGTTTGCGAGCCTGAATTGCCGTATTCCACAAGAACAACAAATGCATACGGGTGCTCCTCATCATCCATAAAGCCGACGAACCAAGCAGTGTTATGCGAATCAACGTTGTCTATTTGAGCTGTACCCGATTTAGCGCAAAGGTGCAAACCTTCATAATTGTAATCGCCGTATTGGGTCTTAACGTTATTTCTCAAAAGTTTTTTCATTTTGCCTGCAACGTCGCTTGAAAGAAGCGGTGTTTCTTTAGTTGTAAAACCAAGGTCAAGCGCCTTGCCTGCCTTTGTCGCAAAGCTTTCCACAAGATTGAGCGAAACTGCCGTGCCGTCGTTTGCGATTGCGCCGGCGAGTCTAAGCATAGCGATAGGGGATACGAGCGTGTCACCCTGACCTATGCCGGTCCATCCTACATAATCGTCAGCGTCACTTTTTTCAAGGAAAAATCTGCCTGTTGAAGATTGTATATCATTATTAAGCGAAACCGGAGATGTAAGACCAAGTTCCTTAGCCGTGTCTGCAAGCTTTTGCGGGCCTAATTCAATAGCAATTTGCGCAAAGGTGGAGTTGCACGATTTTGCAAGTGCCTGCTTAAAAGTGAGCGTGCCGTGCCTTGCGTTACATTCGATAGGAGTACCTACACCAGGGTCGTATTCGCCCGTACATTTAAAGGTTCTGTCATAAATGTCCGGAATATTCTCAATAGCGCAAATTGCCGTAACAATTTTGAAGGTTGAGCCGGGGGTGTAAAGACCTGTTAAAAGCCTGTTGATATATGCGCCTGCATATTCCTCGTTATCGTCTATATCGCTCGGCTTGTTTTGCGGGTCGTAGCTTGGGGTTGAAACCATAACAAGCGTTTCGCCCGTTTTGTAGTTGATTACGCCGACTGTTCCTGCTTTGTAATTTGAAAGTGCTTTGTATGCAACATCGCAGGCATCTGCGTCAAGCGTCAATTGCATATCGTTGCCGCTTCCGTTTTTAATAACACTGTAAATGCCTGTAAGCGAATTATACCCTGTAAGCTTTGCTTTATACACGTTTTGAACGCCTGTTGAAATAAAGCCTTGAAGGTCGCCTACTGCGTGAAGCGTAGCCTTTCTTGTTGTTAACGAATCATTGTATTCTCTTTTGCCGTTATTTGTTTCGGCAAGGCTTCTGCCGTTTCTGTCGGTGATTTTGCCTGCGCCGATTAGTTCGCCGTTATAGTATAGGTGGCTGTTGTAAGGTTGCATAACCCAGCTTGAGCCGTCGGTTATAAGGCTGTAAGTTAAAAATCCCAAGCCGAAAACAAAGGCAAACACAAGTATCCAAAGGAAAATACCCCTTTTTGTTATCATTTTCATTTCTTTTTAACACCTCCGAGATAGCTGTAGGTGCGTACGTCACTCGCCTTGATAAATGCCAAAACAAGCCAGCAGCTCATAAGCGAGGTACCGCCTTGGCTGACGAAAGGAAGAGTAACACCCGTAAGCGGTAAAACGTCCGTTATGCCGAAAATGTTAAGCGCACATTGGAAAAGGAGCATTCCGGCGCCTGCAACTGCCGCAATTGAATAAAATGTACTTCTTGCCGCAATTGAATTTACAAGGGCGGAAACTGCAATTGCAACGAACGAGAGAACAAGAACTACTGCAAAAATGTAGCCCCATTCCTCACAAATTACGCCGAAAACGTCATCTGTATAAACAAGATAGTCATCAAAGAATTTGCGTATATTGCCGTTGCCTATTCCAAGGCCTAAAAGACCGCCGGAGGCAATGCCTGTTAAAATATGGGTTTGTTGATATCCTTTTCCGTAAGTATCCTCCCAAATATGGCGGTATATTGAAAAACGTGCCGTAACGTACGGCTTGTATTTGATTACAATGGCGCCGCCTAAGCCTGCCGCCGCAACAGCTAAGCCTGCCGTTTTAATATCGCCGGAGTTCATAAATGCGATTATTAAAAATGTGATGAAGAATATGAGCGCCGCACCGAAGTCACGCATTAAGATAAGCGCACCCACGCAGGCAACCGAAAATATAATAAAACGGATTATATTTTTAGAAGTTTGAATTTTTTCAAGCGTTGCCGCACCGACAAAGATAAACGCAACCTTTACAAATTCCGACGGTTGGAGAGTAAATGAGCCAATACCTATCCAGTTTCTTGCCCCGTATTTCTCCGTACCGAATACAAGGTTGACTGCAAGCAAAATTAATCCTGCGATTGCAACGGGCAGCCTCAATTTCATACACAAATCAACGTCGCCCAAAACAAATGTGAAAACGGTATAAGCAACAACGCTGACCGCCAAAATTATTAACTGCTTAAAGCAAGCTTTCGGGTTGACCGAGCCTATAACCGTAAGTCCGACACCGGAAAGAAAAAATGCAATAAATTCAAGTTCAAAATTTCTTCTGTGAACAATTATATATAAAAGCGACACATAAACCCATTCAAGCGCAATGAGCACAATATTTGCAAGCATTGCTTTTGTTGAAAAATCATTATGGGCGCTTGCCGCCTCGAAGCCTGTAATAAGTTGAAAAATGCTCAAAACAAACAGCATTGCAAAATTATTAATAGGCTTGATATGCGGTATTTTTTTTGCCTTATTTGCCATTCGTGTTTCTCCTTAATTATTTTTCATAAAATACAAAAACTCTGTCACCGAAGGTGATTGTGTCCTCGTCAAAAATGAGCTGCGGCTGAGTAATAAATCTGCCGTTTAGCTTCGTTCCGTTGTGGCTGTTTAAATCCGAAAGCGCCCAGCCACGAGATGTTAAATGTATTCTTGCGTGCTCACTGCTGATTGTGTCAAGATTGATTTGTATGTCTGAATTTTGACCCCTGCCGATAAGCACGTCTTTTTTTCTTAAATAAATAGGTCTGTGAGTTTTTACGTCTACCAAAACCGCATAAGCAACATTGCCTGTATTTTGTTTCAATTCGCTCGCCTCATTTCTCATTTGAGTTTTTGAACTTGCCGAAACAGCCTCGGCACATAAAAATTTTAAAGGGATTGAACCTATTGTGATAATATCGCCATCCTCAATAACGGCACTTCCGTGAACACTTCTGTCATTTAATTTAATGCCTGTTTTGGAAAAAGTGTCAGTTATAACCCATTCCTTTCTCTTTTTTGCAATAACTGCGTGAAAACGTGATACATTCGGCATAGGCAAAACAATATCGTTAGATTTACTTTTTCCTATTGATGTTTCCCATCTGTCAATGTCAATTATAGAACCGTTGTTTTGGTCAACAAGCTGAGCAAGCTTGTGAAGTCTCGGTCTGTTTCTGAATAAAGATATTATGCAGGTGAATAGTATAATTACAGCCAAAACAGGAAGCACATATCTAAGCACACCTGTCAAAAATGATAAAGCCGTTTCCAATCCGTTCACTCCTTAATTATATATTTTAAAATTATGTATTTAATAATTATAACAATTATGTATTGTTCAGTCAAATATTTTGAAAAATTTTAATAATTTTATTACATTGCAAATGCTGCCTTGCATTGTTTCGTGCTATATTTGGTTTAAAAAGGCGAATGTTAAGTTCAGTTGACAAAATTCCACGCAAAAAATATAGATTACTTTGTTCTTTTATGTTATATTTAACCCAGAGGTGATAGATATGTCTCTTGGACAAAGACTTTACGATTTAAGAAAAACGACAGGTCTTTCTCAGGAAAAGGCGGCGGAGCAGCTTGGCGTAACAAGGCAGACCGTGTCAAAATGGGAAACCGACCAAACAACTCCGGATTTTGATAAAATAATTCCTATCTGCAATCTTTATAATGTTACTACCGCTGAGCTTTTCGGCGAAGAAAAAGAGAATGATTACAGCTATAATATAGATTCAAATACAGAGCAAACCGCCGGCGATTCCTTCAGCGAGGCTGAAAAGTTTAAAATCAGGCATAAATATAAAATCAGATTTGCCGTGCTTTTAAGTATAGGAATATGCTTATATATTTTATCTGTTACTCCTTTTGTAGTTTTAAAAAATGAAAAGCTGAGCATTGTTTTGTTTTTCGTTATGATTGCTGTTGCAACAATGCTTATAGTTTTCGGTGCGATTGCAAAGCCGAAATTTGAGGATGAAAAGAAATCGGACACTCCGGAAAGTAACTTGTATAAACGAATTTGCAGTATTATGTCGGGTGTTGTACTTGTTATTTATCTTCTTTTAAGTTTTCTTACAGGCGCTTGGTATATCACTTGGGTGCTTTGGATTGTTTATGCGATTGCGTGCCAAATTGCAAAGCTTGTTTTTTCGTTGAAAGGAATTGAGATTGATGAATAAAAGTAAAAAAATCATAATTGCATTAATTGCCGTTTTAACCGCTGTTGCACTTTTTTTGCTTGGGGTTATGTCGCTTTTTATAGTCGGCGGCGATAAACTTGAAGATATGCTCGATAAAAGGGAGGACGATTTAAAAACAGTAGTTTTTCAGAAAGAGTATAGTATAAATGATTTTCAAAATATGAAAATTGACTGCGGCTGTGCAGATGTGACGTTTAAGCCGAGCCAAAACGGAAATGTCGGCGTTACTGTTTTCGGCGCAAACGATAATAAGTTTTCGGGAGAAATTAAGGATAAAACGCTTGAGCTTAACGAAATCTACGGCAAAGCAACGTTTCGCTGGGCAAGGGCGATAAAATTTAAAGGCCTTCATATTGTTGTTAAAATTCCACAAGGCTTTGATTTTCCGGTTGATATTAATGTTGATTACGGCGATATTGATTTTGAAACTGAATATAATTCTTTGCTTAATGTTCAAATGGGCACGGGTGATTTTGAAGCGATAAGTCTCGGCGGAAAATTTGATATATCTACGAATATAGGTGATATTTCAATCAAAAACGCAAAACCTTATGAAAATTCATCTTTGAAAACCGATACAGGCGATATCGAAGTTGATAATGTTTTAAACACAAAAATTATCAGCGAGGCGGACACGGGCAACGAGGATGTAAACGGCAGTGACGATTCATCAGGCGTTACGCTTACGGTAACGACCGATACAGGAGATATTGAAGTTAACGATAATTAAAAGAAGCCCTTTTTCGATATGAAAAAGGGCTTTTTGGGGCGCACTACATAAAGAATAATTGCTCAAAAAATAAATAAACAGCGAAATGCTGCGTTAAAATTATAGCGCAGGCGGCAAGCCTTCACTATAATTTATGCCTTGTTTTTCATCTGTTTCTTTTATTTTTGAGTGCGAAGCAGTTTAAACAAACTGATTTTGTTCAGTGTGCATTAATAAAATCCTGTTAATACTTGCGTATTAGCAGGATTTTTTAATAGTGCAATGGGCAAAACTCAGAAAGTTTAAACCACATTCTTCTTTATGCAGTGTGCCCCGTTTGCCGTTTTGTAATAATTTATTCAGTGAAATTTGGCTTAAAATCAACAAAAAACGCTCTTGACTGCATAATTATTCAATAACTACATATATGTAAAAATTTTTTGTGAAAAGTTACAAAATACAATATATTGTGTTTTTTTAGCTTTTTGCTATTGACATACATATTGTAATTTGGTATTATATGTTCAGTCTTGAAAATGGTTATGTTACCATTTTGTAATATATTAGGAGGGGTAAGGCATGAAAATCATTAAAAGAAACGGCTCTGAAGCAGATTTTGACTTAAACAAGATAGTTGTTGCCGTTTCAAAAGCGAACGCTGCTTGCCGCAAGGAAGAACTTACTCAAAGCCAAATCGTTGAGATTGCTGAGTATGTTGAATTTAAAATGTCTAAGGCAAATCGTGCGCTTTCGGTAGAGGAGATACAAGATATAGTCGAAAATCAGATTATGGCACAGGGTGCATTTGAAGTTGCAAGGCTTTATGTTAAGTATCGTTATAACCGTTCTCTTATCAGAAAGGCAAATACTACCGATAATCAGATTTTATCTCTTATTGAATGTAATAATGAAGAGGTAAAACAGGAAAATTCAAATAAAAATCCTACTGTCAATTCCGTTCAGCGTGACTATATGGCAGGCGAGGTATCAAAGGATATTACTAAAAGAATTCTTTTGCCTCAGGATATTGTTGACGCTCACGAGCAGGGCTTAATCCATTTCCACGATGCAGACTATTTTGCTCAGCACATGCATAATTGCGATCTTGTAAATCTTGAAGATATGCTTCAAAACGGAACTGTAATCAGTGAAACCATGATTGAAAAGCCGCATAGTTTTTCAACAGCGTGCAACATTGCAACACAAATCATTGCTCAGGTTGCTTCAAGCCAATATGGCGGTCAGTCTATTTCTCTTTCTCACCTTGCGCCTTTTGTTGATGTAAGCCGTAAGAAGATTAAAAAGCAGGTTGAATCCGAAATTGACGAACTTGGCATTTCAATGACTGAAGAGCAGATTGTTAAGCTTACCGAAAAAAGGCTTCGTGACGAGGTTTCAAGAGGTGTGCAAACTATTCAGTATCAGGTTGTTACTCTTCTCACAACTAACGGACAAGCACCTTTTGTTACTGTATTTATGTATCTTAACGAGGCAAAAAACGAGCAGGAAAAGAAGGACCTTGCTCTTATTATTGAGGAAACGCTTAAGCAGAGAATTCAGGGTGTTAAAAACGAGGACGGCGTTTGGATTACTCCGGCTTTTCCAAAGCTTATTTATGTTCTTGAGGAGGATAATATTAAGGAAGGGTCTTCTTATTTCTACCTTACAGAGCTTGCCGCTAAATGTACGGCTAAGAGAATGGTACCCGATTATATCAGCGAAAAGGTAATGAAACAGCTTAAGGGTGACGTATATACCTGTATGGGTTGCCGTTCATTCTTAACTCCTGACAGATTTACGGATAAAGGTATCGGCAATATTGCAAATGCAAAGAATTATGATCCGTCAAAGCATAAATATTACGGCAGATTTAATCAAGGTGTAGTTACAATTAACCTTGTTGATGTCGCTTGCTCTTCAGGCGGAGATATGACAAAGTTTTGGAAAATCTTTGATGAAAGGCTTGACCTTTGCTATCGTGCGCTTATGTGCCGCCACAATAGGCTTAAGGGCACTTTGAGCGACGCTGCTCCTATTCTTTGGCAGCACGGTGCTCTTGCAAGGCTTAAAAAGGGAGAGAAGATTGATAAGCTTCTTTATGACGGATATTCTACAATTTCTCTCGGTTATGCAGGTCTTTACGAATGTACTAAATATATGACAGGCAAGTCGCATACCGACCCTGAGGGCAAGCCTTTTGCACTTCACGTTATGGAGCATATGAACGAGGCTTGCGACAAGTGGAAGCAAGAAACAAATATTGATTTCAGTATTTACGGCACTCCGCTTGAGTCCACAACATATAAGTTTGCTAAATGTCTTCAAAAGAGATTTGGCAAGATTCCGGGTGTAACGGATAGAAATTATATCACTAATTCCTATCACGTTCACGTTGCAGAGAAGATTGACGCATTCACAAAGCTTAAGTTCGAATCTGAATTTCAGCGTCTTTCACCGGGCGGTGCAATCAGCTATGTTGAAGTTCCTAATATGCAAAATAATATTCCGGCAGTTTTGCAGGTTATGAAATATATTTATGAGAATATTATGTATGCCGAACTCAATACTAAGAGTGACTACTGTCAGTGCTGCGGCTATGACGGCGAAATTCAAATAGTTGAAAATGAGGACGGCAAGCTTATTTGGCGTTGTCCTAAGTGCGGAAATGAGGACCAGGATAAGATGAACGTTGCAAGACGTACTTGCGGTTATATCGGCACTCAATTCTGGAATCAGGGCAGAACTCAGGAAATTAAGGAAAGAGTATTGCACTTATAATTTAAAATTGACCGATTGGATAATCTAATCGGTCTTTTTTGGTATATAGAGGTTTACTATGAATTACGGAGAAATTAAATTTAACGATATTGCAAACGGAGAGGGTGTGCGAACATCTCTTTTTGTATCGGGTTGCAGGCATCATTGCAAAAATTGTTTTAATGAGCAAACATGGGATTTTGCCTTCGGTCAACCGTTTACAGAGGAAACGATGGAGGAAATTTTGGATTCCTGCAATCATGATTGGATAAACGGCTTGTCACTCTTGGGCGGTGAACCGTTTGAGCCTGAAAATCAAAGAGTGCTTTTGCCGTTTCTTGTTATGTTTAGGGAACGCTTTCCCGATAAAACGATATGGTGCTACACGGGATTTACGCTTGAGGAAATTATGGGTAAGCGTGCTAATTCAAGAGCGTTTACGGAGATTAGCTCGGAAATGCTGTCACTTATAGATGTGCTTGTTGACGGACCTTTTGTAGAGGCAAAAAAGGATATTAGCCTCATTTTCAGAGGTTCAAGCAATCAGCGGATTATCGATATTAAAAAAACATTTGAAAATAAACAGGTGGAGCTTTATTTAGATGACGGAAAATAAATATAAAATTACAATCAATGCCTGCTTTTTGGCATATATTGTTCAGGCAATAGTCAACAATTTTGTTCCGCTGTTGTTTATAACATTTCAAAGAGAGTTTGATATTCCTCTTTCAAAAATAACGCTTTTAATAACTTTTAATTTTTTGATTCAGCTTTTTGTAGATTTGGTTTCGGCTGAATTTGTTGATAAAATAGGGTATAAGGCGTCAATGGTTATCGCCCATTTTATGTGTGCATCAGGTCTTGTGGCTCTAACCTTTTTGCCTGATTTGTTTAATAATTCATTTGTCGGAATTTTAATAGCAGTTATGATTTACGCTGTTGGTGGCGGTCTTTTAGAGGTGATTGTAAGCCCTGTTGTTGAGGCTTGCCCGACAGATAATAAGGAAAAGGCAATGAGCTTGCTTCATTCCTTTTACTGCTGGGGTCAAATGGGCGTAGTTCTTATTTCGACCTTGTTTTTCACTGCTTTTTCTATTAAAAATTGGAGGGCGCTTGCAGTTGTTTGGGCAATTTTGCCTATCGTTAATGCGTTCGTTTTTATTAAAGCGCCAATTGCTTCTCTTAACGAAAACGGTGAACGTGGAATGGCAATTCATGAACTTGCAAAAAATAAGCTGTTTTGGATACTTTTTTTGATGATGATTTGTGCAGGCGCAAGCGAGCAGGGAGTCAGTCAGTGGGCTTCCGCTTTTGCAGAAAAGGGATTGGGTGTTACCAAAACAGTCGGCGACCTTGCAGGACCTATGGCTTTTGCGTGCCTTATGGGTATTTCAAGAGCATTTTACGGCAAATTTGGCCATAAAATTGAGCTTGATAAGTTTATGAATTTAAGTTGTATTTTGTGTATTGTTTCATATCTTACAATAAGCCTTGTGCCAAACAGCGTTGTAGGTCTTATCGGATGTGCGCTTTGCGGTCTTTCGGTCGGAATAATGTGGCCCGGCAGCTTCAGTAAGGCTTCGGCTTCCATTAAAAGGGGAGGCACGGCACTTTTTGCGCTTCTTGCCCTTGGCGGCGACCTCGGTTGCACGGCAGGGCCGACTCTTGTAGGTTTCGTTTCAGGCAGGCTTAATGATAATATGCGAATGGGAATTTTAGTTGGTACAATTTTCCCGATTTTGTTACTTTTAGGAATATATTTGTGCAAAAAAGAAAAGGCACGAAACAGTTAAAACTGCTTCGTGCCTTTTTTGTTCGTTATTTTAATTTTATAATGCTTTGCCCAATTCTTCGCACTTTGCAAGCGCTTCATCATCAGGTGCATCATTGCATATTATGCTGTCAAAAATAAGATTTGCACCTAAGGATTTGCAATCATCCTCCCAAGTGTTCATCCATTCTCCGCCGCCCCAGCCGTAAGAGCCGAAAAGAGCGATATTTTTGCCTTTGAGCTTTGGTTTGCAGTTTTCAAACATAGGCTCAAATTCCATATCCTCAAGCTGTTCACATCCCATTGACGGGCAGCCAAAGGCGATAGTGTCAAATTCATCAACCTTGTCGGCTGAAAACTCACTTGCCGTAAAAAGCAGAACGTCCTTTCCGTTTGCCTTTGCGCTTTCAAAAATTTTATCTGCAAGCGCTTCGGTATTACCTGTGCCGCTCCAATAAACAATTGCTGATTTATTCATATATTTTCCTTTCTTGCTGTATTATTATGCCGCAACCGTAAGCTTAGCTATGCTGCGACCCTGTAGCCATAATTTTTGATAGACTTTCTTGCATTTTTCAAATTTTTTAAATGTTTTTATTGCTTCACATTCATTGCAATATACTTTCCAACAACCTGAGCATTTGCTGTTTTTGCCTGCATTTTCAATAAAGCCTTTAACATCGGCGAGTGGGTAGCCGAGAAAAATTCCGATTTCGTGAGGAAATGAGTCGCTGCTTTTGAGCCTTGATTTAAGTCTTTTTATGCAACAATCAACGTCGATGCTTTTGTAGCCGTAATCAGCCAAAAAATCTTTTACTCCGCTTTGGTTTAAATCGTTTTGGAGCCTGCTTTTTCTGAATGCGTAAACAAGAGCACTTTTGTCACTCTTTTTTAAAATTATCAGCTCAACGCCTTTGTTATTTAATTTGTCGTTTGTTTTATTTATTGAACTTTCAAGCTGTGTCATACTTTCAAACGGAATGTTCATTAAATTTGCCGTTTTAAGGCTTGCAAGCGTCGGAGAGCAATGACCGATTAAGTATTTTTCTATCATTATTTGAACTGCTTTCTGAATTATACGTTTTTGCTTTTTAATTCTTCGCTGTGTTTTGCAACAAATGATTTTATTGCATCAAATGTTGTTTTTGACACAACATGTTCTATTTTGCATGCATCTCTTGCCGCTATTTCTTTTGGCACACCGAGTTCAATGAAAAATTCGCTGAACATTAAGTGCTTTTCATATACGCTTTTTGCAAGTTCAAGCCCTGTTTCACTGAGCCTGATTTCGTGATTGTCGGTGATTTTTATAAACTTGTTTTCTTTTAAGTTTTTCATTGCGATTGATACGCTTGCCTTTGAAAGTTCAAGGTGATTTGCAATGTCAACACTTCTTACGTAACCGTTTTTTTCCTGCAAAACAAGGATTGCTTCCAAATAATCCTCAACAGATTCGCTTACTACCATATCCTTTATCCTCCCGATATTCAAATTGACAGTTATAAGCAAGAAGTTAGAACTGACTAACTTAGCATTTAAAATAAAGACGACTTAAAGTCGCCGTTTTATATTTGTATTAGTTAGCATAAACTAACTATTGTTAGTTTATCATAATTAATTCGTTTTGTCAACCGTTAAATCAAAAAAATAAGCACGAGCATTTCTGCTCGTGCTTAAATGTTGATATTATCTGTCGGGGCCCCCGAAAAGCGTAAGCTTTTTGGGGAAGAGGAGAATGAAACGTAGTACTTATTATGAATTTCGCAGAAATTTATTCAAGTACGTAGTTTCATTCGACGTGTATTAAACAATACCCTGTGCCATCATTGCATCTGCAACCTTCATAAAGCCTGCAATGTTGGCGCCTGCAACGAAATTATCCTTAGCGTCAAACTGCTCGCAAGCTTCTTTCATATGATAATAAATGTTAATCATAATTCCCTTAAGCTTAGCATCAACTTCGTCAAATGTCCAGCTTGAACGAATTGAGTTTTGACCCATTTCAAGCGCAGATGTAGCAACACCGCCTGCATTTGAAGCCTTGCCAGGAAGGAAAAGAATATCTCTGTCAAGGAAAACTTCTGTAGCTTCCGCATTAGTAGGCATATTAGCGCCTTCACATACTGCATAACAGCCTGAATCTGCAAGTCTTTGAGCTTCAACCTTGTTGATTTCGTTTTGAGTAGCGCAAGGAAGTGCAACGTCACAAATAACGTTATCCCAAACTGAACCCTCACCGTATGTTGCGTCAGGATGGTAGTTGAGATATTCTTTAATTCTCTTTCTTTCAACTTCCTTAATCTGTTTAACTGCGTCAACATCAATGCCGTTTTCATCAATGATATAGCCTGATGAATCGGAGCAGGAAATAACCTTAGCGCCAAGCTGTTCAGCTTTTTCGATTGCATAAATAGCAACGTTACCTGAGCCTGAAACTGCGATTCTTGCGTCCTGAATATTCTTGCCGTGGTCTTTAAGAAGTTCCTCGGTGATATAAACAAGACCGTAGCCTGTAGCCTCTGTTCTTGCAAGAGAGCCGCCAAAGCTTAAACCTTTACCTGTAAGTACGCCCTCACTTCTGTTTGTAAGTTTCTTATATTGACCGTAGAGATATCCAACCTCACGTGCACCTGTACCGATGTCGCCGGCAGGAACGTCCTCGTCAGCGCCGACATACTTATAAAGCTCATTCATAAAAGCTTGGCAGAAACGCATAATTTCCATATCGCTCTTGCCCTTAGGGTCAAAGTCTGAACCGCCCTTAGCGCCGCCGATAGGAAGACCTGTAAGGCTGTTTTTGAAAATCTGCTCGAAGCCTAAGAACTTAATGATTGAAAGGTTTACGCTTGGGTGAAGTCTTAAGCCGCCCTTGTAAGGACCGATAGCTGAATTAAACTGAACACGATATCCACGGTTAACATGAACCTCGCCGTTGTCGTCAACCCAAGGAATACGGAACATAATTGTTCTTTCAGGCTCAACAAGTCTTTCCAAAAGTCCTGCCTTTTCATATCTCGGGTCTGTGTCAACTACAGGTGAAAGTGACTCAAGCACTTCTGTAGCAGCCTGAATAAACTCAGGTTGATAAGGATTGTTTTTCTTTAACTCTTCGAGTACCCTCTCTGAATACTTCATTACTAAAACCTCCATAGTTTTAATATTTTTTATGAAAAAAACAGAGCGTAATATCAGTAATCTGTATTAAACTCTGCACAACAGCGTCGCCTTTGACGCTGAAGCTATTATAGCAGTTACGGGACACGTTGTCAATTATCAATGAATGGATATACATAAAATTAACAAATTATTCTAATTATTTAGCATAATAATGCTCCATACGCTTATATCACGTTATAATTATACAAAACATACATTTGTCAATTATTTGCTTTATCAAAAAATATTGTGATTATACAGAGATTGTCGTTATTTGAATATTTTATGTTTTTAACATCAATATTCTTATTTTTTAAACTCATTACGCTTAAAATATAGTATATTTGTCCTTGTTTGAAAAGCTCGTTGTTTGCATCGATATATGCGCTCTTGTTTGTAAATTTAAGTTCTACATAGTATTTCCCGTTTTCAACGCAGGATTTTAAGGCTTTTTTTATGTCTGCTCTGCTGTAAGAGGAGAAAAGGAGATTATTTTTTACAAAATAATTATCTTTGTTTGCCGTACATTTCGGCAAAATGTCTTTGTGATTAATAGTATGCGTTTTTTCAATTTCACTTTCGCTCAAACAAAAGTAAGAATGGCTTATATATTCTTTGTTGTTTTCATCAAAACAGTCGCCCCACGTAGGGTCTGTATAGTAATAACTGCCGCCGCATTCCTGAATTACCCAAGCATGGGACCTTCTGCCCTGCGGCGTTGTTGCTTTTCCGCTGACAACGGCGCAGTTTATTCCGGAAAGCTGAAGAAGATATTGATATGCTTTTGCATATCCTGTGCAGGTGCATTTGCCCATAGTGAACACGCCCACAAGAGAGGAAGCCCAAGGCATATTATCCAAATTGTCTATCGCCTCATTGGCATAAGACGTGTTCGTTATTAAATATTCATATAAATAAAGAGATTTTTCATAGTCGCTCATATTGCTGTTCAAATTTTGAACAATCGAGTCGGTTTTGCTTTTGATTTGCTCGCTCAGCTTCGCAATTTCGTTTGAATTATAACTGCTTTTAAGCGTTACAACTTTCGATGTGTCAATTGAGAATGCGCCGTTGAGCCAAAAAAGCTCAGGGTGCTCGTTATAAACAAACATAGCTATTTCAAGTATTCTCTCTTCGTCGATATTTGAACGGATTTTAATTTGCGTTTTCTGATTTTTTGCACGTGCATAGATTTTGTCGTAAATTCGTTTTTCTTCATCGTTTAAGCTCGAATAATAAAATCCGCCGTCAGCATTGTATTTGTTGTCATCTATTTTCAATACCGAAGTGCTTTGCTTATTTTCAATAAGATTAATAATGCTTTCAACATTGAAAACGTCTGAGCCGAAATAATAACTGCTTGCCACAAAGCCGAGCATTACCACAAACAAAAACAATAAAAAGCTTTTAATATTTTTTTTCATAATTTTCACCGCATTTATATTTGACTTTAGTATAACACATTTTTTGTACTTTTTAAGCATAAAAATATATGATGATGAAATTTATAAAAAAAATTATAAGAATTTTCAAAATGAAAAAGAAAATCGATAAGCTTTTTGAAATTATAACAAAGAGAGTTGATTTTGTTAATTTAACTATTAAAGTGAAGTTTTTCAAAGGCTTTGAAATTTATAACAATAATGACAGGATTGCATTTTTAACATTTGAGGATACCCATGTACTTTTGATGCTTGGCACACAATTTTTTTGCTCAATTGTTTATTCTCTTTGTGTAAAATACAGTATAGAAAAAATTTGAACTACGTGTTATAATTTAGAATATAACTTATATAATATAATTATTTTGGAGGACAGGCTGAATGATTAAGCTTATTGCGACCGACCTTGACGGAACTCTTATGGCGCCGGACCATTTGACGGTGACTGACAGAACATATAATGCGCTCAAAACGGCACACGATAAAGGAATAAAAATTGCCGTTGCTACAGGCAGACCTATGACACTTATCGACAATGTTATCAGTCAAGTGCCGTTCGTTGATTATATTATTTATTCAAACGGCTCTTGCGTATTTGACAGAAATGTTAAGAAAATAATTCATGCAGACCTTATTGAGGACAAGCTTGCAAGAGAGATTGTTGAATATTTTTTGACTCAAAATGTGTTTTTTGAAATTTATATAAACGGCAAAAGCTGTTACCAACTCGGAACAGAAAAGCTGTTTCAAAATATGGGCTTGCCGCAAAAATTTCTTGATGAGGTGGCTCAAACTATGGACGGCTACGACTCGCTTATTGATTTTATGAAAAATGACGGCAAGGGAATGGAAAAAATCACCTTTTACGGCATTTATGATGAAAAGTATGAGAATGTAAAGAAAAAGCTTGAGGAATATGGGCTTGACGTTTGCTCAAGCCTTCCGGGTACTGCTGAGGCAACGTCTAAGACTGCAAATAAAGGAAGCGCACTTCTCGGAATATGCGAAAATATAGGCATCGGCGCAGACGAGGTTATGAGCTTTGGCGATGCGGGAAATGATTGCCCTATGCTTGATTTTGCAAAATATTCGTTTGCTATGGAAAACGGGAGTGATGAATGTAAAGCACACGCTAAGTTTGTGACAAAATCAAACGCTGAAGACGGGGTTGCCGTTGCAGTGGAAAAATATGCTTTGTAAAGTTAGAATTATCTTACAATATATTAAATAAATGTTTAATTTTAACTATATGGCTTGAAACAAGCGCTTTTATACTGTATTATAATATTGTTTAATTATTAAACTGAGGAATTTGTCGGTATTTGCCGGCGTATATTAACTTATGGAGGTGTTTTTGTGGAGCAGAAGATTGACCTCAAGCAAATAGAGGGAGTTCTTGATGAACTTGCTAAGGTTAAAGGTTCTCTGATTACCATATTACAAAAAACTCAGGACATCTACGGTTATTTACCAAAAGATGCTATTATTTACATAAGCGAAAGGACAGGCATTGCCGAGAGCGAGATTATGGGTGTTGCAACATTTTATACCCAATTTCGTCTTACTCCTGTAGGAAAGTATCTTATTATGCTTTGCCAAGGTACTGCCTGCCATGTTAATTCAAGTGAACTTATTTTGCAGACAATTAAGGATGAACTTGGAATTGAGGACGGCGAAACTACCGAGGACGGTCTGTTCTCGCTTAAGTGCGTTGCCTGCCTCGGCTGTTGCTCTCTTTCACCGGTTATGATGATTAATGAGAGTACATACGGCTCACTCACTCCTGAAAAGACCAAGAAAATACTTAAGGAATTGAGGGAGGCAGAATGATGAAAATTGTTGTAGGTGAAGGTTCTTGCGGTATTGCCGCAGGAGCAGAAAAGGTTAGGCAGGCGCTTTTAAAGCAGGATTTAAACGGCGCCAAGCTTACTATTGCAGGCTGTATAGGTATGTGTTATCTTGAGCCTATTGTTGATATTTATGAGGACGGTCAAGAGGTTAAGCGCCTTGTTCGTGTAACTGAAAATGATGCTGAAAAAATCAGCAAATACGCTCAAACGGGTGACGAAAGCATTATATCTTCTCTTCTTGTTTCAGATGAGGATAAGGAATTTTTAAATAAGCAGACACGTATTGCACTTCGACGTTGCGGAATTATCAATCCCGATGAAATTGACGATTTCGTTAATGCTGACGGTTATACTGCGATTAAAAAGGTACTCACCTCAATGACGCCGGAGGATGTTATTGAAGTGATTAAAACATCGGGTCTTGCAGGTCGTGGCGGTGCCGGCTTCCCGACTTGGTTTAAATGGAACGCCGCAAGGCAGAGTGAGGGAGAAGAAAAGTATCTTATCTGCAATGCGGACGAGGGCGATCCGGGCGCATTTATGGACAGAGCCGTTATTGAATCCGACCCGCATACTCTTATTGAAGGTATGCTTATCGGCGCTTATGCTATCGGTGCAAAAAATGCTGTTGTTTATGTAAGAGCGGAATATCCTCTTGCTATCAAAAGGCTTGAAAGAGCTATTGAGCAGGCAACGGCAGCAGGTTATTTGGGTGATAATATTCTCGGTACCGATTTCAGTTGCAAAATGACGATTAAGGCAGGCGCAGGTGCGTTTGTTTGCGGTGAGGAAACTGCGCTTATTGAGTCACTTGAGGGCCACAGAGGTATGCCGAGGCTTAAGCCTCCTTTCCCGGCGCAAAGCGGTTATTGGAAAAAGCCGTCTAATATTAATAATGTTGAAACCTTTGCTAACGTAAGCTGGATTATCAATAACGGCGGCGAAGCTTTTGCCGCTATGGGTACAGAAGGCTCAAAGGGTACTAAGGTATTTGCCGTAACAGGTAAGGTTAAAAGAAGCGGTCTTGTTGAAATACCTATGGGTAAAACTCTTCGTGATGTTATCTTTGATATCGGCGGCGGAATGAAGGGCGACAAGGCATTTAAGGCTGTTCAGATGGGCGGACCGTCAGGCGGCTGTATTCCTGCTGACCTTATTGATACCGTAATTGACTATAAGGCTCTCGGCGCAACGGGCGCTATTATGGGCTCAGGCGGAATGGTTGTTATGGACGAGGGCACCTGTATGGTGGGAATGGCTAAGTTTTTCCTTGATTTTACCGCTAAGGAAAGCTGCGGCAAATGTATTCACTGCCGTATCGGTACTAAGAGAATGCTTGAAATTCTTACAAGAATTACCGAGGGTAACGGTCAGCCGGGCGATGTAGAGCTTCTTGAGGAACTTTGCTACGGTATTAAGGACGGCGCTCTTTGCGGCTTAGGTCAAACTGCGCCTAACCCTGTATTGACAACTATTAAATATTTCAGAAACGAGTATGACGCTCATATTAATGACAAAAAGTGCCCTGCAGGCGAATGTTCGTCTCTTATTGAATATTCAATTGATAAGGATAAGTGCAAGGGCTGTACTCTTTGTGCAAGGAATTGCCCTGTCGGCGCTATTTCCGGCGAGGTTAAGTCGGCTCATACAATTGATATAAACAAATGTATTAAATGCGGAAAATGTATTGCTACCTGCCGTTTCGGTGCGGTAGTAAGAAAGTAAGGAGGGAGCAGATAAAATGGAAAATGTAAAATTAACTATTAACGGTAAAGAAATTACTGCTCCCGTAGGCAGCACAATTCTTGAAGCAGCAAGGCGAAACGGAATTTATATTCCGACACTCTGCTATGATGAGGCTGTTGAGGTTTACGGCGCTTGCGGTCTTTGCGTTGTTGAGGCGCAGGGTATACCAAAGCTTCTTCGCTCCTGCTCGGCTAAGGTCAGCGATGGTATGGTAATTAATACCGAGAGCGAAAGAGTAGTTAAATCAAGAAAAATTGCAATGGAGCTTTTGATGTCGGCGCATGACGGTGATTGCATTGCTCCGTGTCAGCTTGCCTGCCCTGCAAACACTGACTGTCAGGGTTATGTCGGTCTTATTGCCAACGGTGAGTTTGATTCTGCATTGAAGCTTATAAAAAAAGAAATTCCGCTTCCTGCATCTATCGGCAGAGTGTGTCCGCACCCTTGCGAAAAGGCCTGCAGAAGAGGAAAGGTTGACGAACCGATTAATATTGTTCAGCTCAAGAGCTTTGCGGCTGACCTTGACCTTAAGGGTGACAGCTTTGTGCCGGAATGTGCGCCAAGTACAGGCAAAAAGGTTGCAATTGTAGGCGGCGGCCCTGCCGGTCTTACTGCGGCTTACTATCTTGCTCAGCTTGGTCATGAGGTAACTGTTTTCGATATGATGGAGAAAATGGGCGGTATGCTCAGATACGGTATTCCTCAGTATCGTTTGCCTAAAGAGGTACTCGACAGCGAAATTAAAATTATTGAAAAAACAGGAGTTCGCCTTTGCAATAATGTTAAACTCGGTAAGGATATCACTGTTGAAAATCTTAAAAGCGTAAATGATGCCGTTATTCTTGCACCGGGTGCATGGAAATCAACTCCTATGAGGGTTAAAGGTGAGGATGCACAGGGTGTTTACGGCGGTATTGATTTTCTAAGAAGTGTAATTCAGGGTAATCCTGTTGATATCGGCGAAAAAGTTGCTGTTTGCGGCGGCGGTAATACTGCTATGGACGCTTGCAGAACTGCTGTAAGGCTCGGCGCTAAAGAAGTTTATGTAATTTACAGAAGAACAGAGAAGGAAATGCCTGCCGAGGAGATTGAGATTAAAGAATCAAAGGAGGAGGGAGTTACTTATAAATTCCTTACAAATCCTCTTGAAATTCATTCTCAAAACGGCAAGGTTTCGGGTATGACGCTTCAGCTTATGGAGCTTGGCGAGCCTGACGCTTCGGGCAGAAGACGTCCTGTTGCAATTGACGGCAAGACGGAATATCTTGAGCTTGACAGCGTAATTATGGCTATCGGTCAAAAGCTTGACGGCAAGGATTTTGAAAATACGGTTGAGCTTACCCAAAGAGGTACTATTGCCGCAGATGAGGACACATTCCTTACAAATCTTGACGGTGTATTTGCGATTGGCGACGCTACAAATAAGGGAGCTTCAATTGCTATTGCCGCTATCGGTGAGGCAGACAGGTGCGTTAAGGTTGTCGACGCTTACTTAAAGGGTGAAAAGCTTGATTTTAATGAGCCTTATATAAGCAAGCGTGACGAGGATAAAATAGACTTTTCGGGAAATGATAAAAAAGCACAGATTGTTGCCGAGGTTCTCCCTGCCGAAAAGAGAAAGGCTTGTTTTGATGAGGTTTCACTCGGCTTGACTGTTGAACAAGCGCAAAAAGAGGCTGAAAGATGCCTTGAATGCGGTTGCCGTGAGTATTTCAAGTGTAAGCTTTTGAATGTTGCACAGAGATATGAAATTCATCCTGAGCGTTTTGCAGGCGAAATGCCACAGAAATATACCAAGGATTCCAATTCGTTTATTGAAAGAAATACTGCTAAATGTATTCTTTGCGGCCTTTGCGTTCGCTCTTGCCGTGAAGTTGAGCAGTTAAGCGTTCTCGGTCTTTTAGGCCGTGGATTTAAGACGAGCGTTGCACCTGCTTTTGCGCTTCCTCTTGACCAAACAAAGTGTACTAACTGCGGTCTTTGCGTAAGTCTTTGCCCTACGGGTGCGCTTACTGAAAAGTCAAATCTTAAAAAGCAAGTGCCGCTTGCAGAAAAGTATTCGCTTGAAACTCTTGAAATCGACGGTAAAAAGTGTGATTATCTTGTGTCCCGTTATGACGGCAAAATTCTTCGTGCCGTTCCTCATAATGAAAATGCAAGAAAATGTGCGCTTGAACGTGAAGATGTAATTTCAAAGCTTTCATAAGGAGCTTATGATTATGGACGAATTTAAAGTAATAGAAATTAAAAAGAGTGTTTTTGAAAATAACGACCGTGAGGCGGACAGGATAAGAGAAAGGCTCAAAAAAGAGCACACCTTTCTTTTGAATCTTATGTCTTCTCCCGGTTCCGGCAAAACAACTACGCTTAAGGCTACAATTTCCCGTCTTAAAGATGAAATGAAAATAGGCGTTATGGAGGCTGATATTGACTCCTCGGTTGATGCTAAAGCCATTGCCGAAACGGGCGTTAAATCAATTCAGCTTCATACGCTCGGAATGTGCCATCTCGATGCAGGAATGACGGAGCAGGGTATAGATGAATTTGGAACGGATGAGCTTGACCTTGTTGTGCTTGAAAATGTCGGCAATCTTGTTTGCCCTGCCGAATTTGATACGGGCGCAGTTAAAAATGCAATGATTTTGTCCGTTCCCGAGGGCGACGATAAGCCGCTCAAATATCCTCTTATGTTTTCAATTTGCGATGTTGTTCTTATTAATAAAATCGACGCAAAAAGCGTATTTGATTTTGACGATGACGCTGTTGTTGAAAGAATTAAGAAGCTTAACCCAAAGGCTGAAATATTCTTTATCAGTGCTAAAACGGGTGAGGGTGTAGACGCTTGGTGCGATTGGCTTAGAAAACAAGTTAAAGCTTGGTGCAAATAAGACTTTGATATGAGGCGAAAGCAGAACATCAAATGAAACCACAAAGAAAAGCAGTTCAATCTGAATTTGATTGAACTGCTTTTTTCATCAATTTTATTTTGAAAGGAAAGAGAATAATCCTTTTTTCTTTTCATACGGTTTAGTTTTAAAACTTGTTACGCTATATCCTGTATCGGAAATTGCTTTTTTAAGCTTTGACTCGTCAATTTCATTTTCGCTTATTATTTCACAAAGCGCTTTTACGTGAGAGGAAGTGACTTTTTTGACCTTGAAATTTTTTCTGACAACATCGTTGATATGGGATTCGCACATTCCACACATCATTCCATCAATTCCAACCGTAGTTTTAATCATAATATCACCTTTGTACCGATTATTGGTTAGACATAACTAACTATATTGAGTTTAGCACAACGTTATTGATTTGTCAAGAAAAAGCTCAATTATAAATTTCTACACGCTGTCAAAGTTCGAGAAAGTGAGATAAATTTCGTTTTCTTGCGAGTGGGAGCTGTACGTGGGTACTGCCCCCGAGCAAAAGACGAAAAGCGCCCAAAGTGGCTTGAACACTACGTTCAAGCCACTTTTCTATAAATGCATTTTTGATTTTATTGCGGCAAAAGCAAGCATCATCACTTTATAAAAATTCAAACACGGTGCGCTTTAGCCACTTTATCGACAGTTTGAGGCAACTGATTTTCAGTTGCCTCAAATGTTATTTCTTTTTAAATTTATCAAAAAAGCCTTCTTTTCCGCCGTTTTTTGGAGGAGTATATGTTTTGTCAAATTCCTTAAGAAGTTCTTTTTGTTCGTTTGAAATGTTCTTAGGAATATCAACAATAACCCTGACGTGTTCATCACCTTTGCCCATACCGTTTAATCGGGTGATGCCTTTATTACCCTTGAGCGTAAAGATTTCGCCCGGTTGAGTTCCGGCAGGAATATTAAGCTTGGTGTCGCCGTCAAGTGTAGGTACATTGACTTCTGCGCCGAGAGTTGCCTCGACAATAGAAATATGCTTATCAACCCATACATCATAGCCGTCACGGTTGAAATACGGATGCTTTTTAATGCTGATAATAACCTTAAGGTCACCTGACGGACCGCCGTTTGAGCCGGCATTACCAAAGCCTCGAACGTTGACAATTTGGTTATTGTCAATACCGGCAGGAATGTTGACCTCGATTTTCTTTCTTGTTCTGACCTTACCCTTGCCGTTACATTTGTGGCATGGAGTATTGATAATCTTACCTTTACCGCCGCAGCGAGAGCAGGTGCGTTGAGTGCTCATCACACCGAGCGGAGTACGCTGAGAAACTGTTTGTACGCCTGAGCCGTGACATTCGGGGCAAACGGTCGGGCTTGTGCCCTTGGCAGCTCCTGTGCCGCCGCATTCGCTGCAATCCATAACCCTCATAACTTCTATGGTCTTTTTGCAGCCTTTAGCGGCTTCCTCAAATGTAAGAGTAACAGAGGCTTGAATATCTCTGCCCCTTGACGGAGCATTAGGATTACGTGAGCTTGTACCGAATCCGCCTCCGAAGAAGGATGAAAAGATATCGCCTAAATCAATATCTCCGTCAAATCCGCCGCCGAATCCGCCGCCAAAGCCTCCTGCACCTTGACCTGCGCCGTAATTAGGGTCAACGCCTGCAAAGCCAAATTGGTCATAACGTGCTTTCTTTTGAGGGTCGGACAAAACTTCGTATGCTTCGTTACATTCCTTAAATTTTGCCTCTGCCTCAGGATTATCCGGGTTTAAGTCAGGGTGGTATTTCTTTGCCGTTTTTCTATATGCTTTTTTAATTTCATCATCACTTGCGCCACGGCTTACACCGAGCACCTCGTAATAATCTCTTTTATCTTCAGGCATTATACTTTAACCCTTTCTGTTTTTGTTAATGAATTATATATGTGCTTGTGTGGACAAAGGATTTACGGATTATAATGCGTGAATAACCTAAAATACCGTAGGGGCGAACATTGTTCGCCCTTTAAATCCCTCAGTCAGCAAGCTGACAGCTCCCTTGTTAAGGGAGCCTTATGCTGTTTATATATTAGTTGTCGTCTACCTCGGTGTAGTCAGCGTCAGTATATTCCTGACCGCCGCCTTGTGCCTGAGCATTAGGGTCATAGCCTGCACCTTGAGGACCTTTAGGACCTGCCTGAGCACCGCCCTGTGCCTGCTGTGCTGCTTCATAAAGCTTCTGAGAAACTTCGTAGAATTTGTTTTGAAGGTCCTCTTGAGCCGACTTGATTGCATCTTCATTGTCGCCCTTAAGTGCTTCCTTCAATGCGTCAACCTTAGTTTGAAGAGCTGACTTATCGTCTGCTGAGAATTTGTCGCCGTCCTCGCTGATGAGCTTTTCGGTTTGGTAAACCATTTGGTCTGCATTGTTACGAAGGTCAACTGATTCTCTCTTCTTCTTATCTTCTTCTGCGAACTGCTCAGCTTCCTTAACAGCCTTATCAATATCTTCCTTGCTCATATTTGATGAAGCTGTGATAGAGATTTCTTGCTGCTTGCCTGTGCCGAGGTCCTTAGCAGATACGTGAACGATACCGTTAGCATCAATATCAAATGTTACCTCAATTTGAGGAACACCTCTTCTTGCAGGAAGAATGCCGTCAAGGTGGAACATACCGAGGGTTTTGTTATCCTTAGCAAATTCTCTCTCACCCTGAAGAACATGAACTTCAACTGAAGTTTGGTTATCAGCAGCTGTTGAGAAAATCTGGCTCTTTTTAGTAGGAATGGTGGTATTTCTTTCAATGATAACAGTGTTTACACCGCCCATGGTTTCAATACCGAGTGAAAGAGGAGTAACATCAAGAAGAAGTAAGCCCTTAACGTCACCGCCGAGTACACCGCCTTGAAGAGCTGCACCCATAGCAACACATTCATCAGGGTTGATTCCCTTGAATGGCTCTTTGCCGCTGAACTTTTGAATAGCTTCCTGAACAGCAGGAATTCTTGTAGAACCGCCGACAAGCAAAATCTTGTCAATTTCGTTCATTGAAAGGCCTGAATCTTTCATAGCCTGACGAACAGGACCCATTGTTGCTTCAACAAGGTCTGCTGTCATTTCGTTGAACTTAGCTCTTGTAAGAGTTGTTTCAAGGTGCTTAGGACCTGTAGCATCAGCTGTGATAAATGGGAGAGAAATTTGAGCTGTGGTCATACCTGAAAGGTCGATTTTTGCCTTTTCTGCAGCTTCCTTAACTCTCTGCATAGCCATTTTATCATTTGAAAGGTCAATACCTGTTTCACTCTTGAACTGAGCTACGATATAGTCCATAACCTTCTTATCAAAGTCATCACCGCCAAGGTGGTTGTTACCTGCTGTTGCAAGTACCTCTTGAACGCCGTCACCCATTTCAATGATGGATACATCGAATGTGCCGCCGCCGAGGTCATATACCATAACCTTCTGGTCGTCTTCCTTATCAATACCGAAAGCAAGAGCAGCGGCAGTAGGCTCGTTGATAATTCTCTTTACATCAAGACCTGCGATTTTACCTGCGTCCTTAGTTGCCTGACGCTGTGAGTCTGTAAAGTAAGCGGGAACTGTGATAACAGCCTCTGTTACTTTTTCACCGAGGTAAGCCTCTGCATCTGATTTTAATTTCTGCAAAATGATAGCACTGATTTCCTGAGGTGTATATGCCTTGCCGTCAATGTTTACCTTGTAATCAGAACCCATATGTCTTTTAATTGAAGAAATAGTCTTTTCCGGATTTGTGATAGCCTGACGCTTTGCAACGTTACCTACCATTCTTTCGCCGTCTTTAGAAAATGCTACTACAGACGGGGTTGTTCTTGCGCCTTCAGCGTTAGGAATTACTACCGGCTCGCCGCCTTCAATAACGCTTACACAGCTGTTTGTTGTACCTAAATCAATACCTATAATCTTTGACATAATCTTTTTCCTCCTGAGTTTGTATTATTAGTTTGCTGTTTTGACCATAGCAGGTCTGACAACTTTGTCATTATATTTATAGCCTTTTTGGAACACGTCGGTGATTACGTTTGCATCAAGCGAATCATCATCAATGTGCATTACTGCGTGATGAAAATTCGGGTCAAACTCATCGCCCTGCTCGCCGTAGGCTTCAACGCCTAATTTTTTAAGTGATGCCATAAGACCGTCATAGGTCATTTGAACACCTTTTTTAAGTCCCTCGTAATCCTCCTGCTCATTTGCAAGCGCTCTTTCGAGATTATCAACCGTGGCAAGGATTTCCGAAACTGCTTTGATTGTTGCAAAAGCGAAGCTTTCATTTTTTTCTTTTTCGCTGCGCTTGCGGAAGTTTGAATATTCCGCCGTAACTCTCAAAAGCTGGTCCTTTGTGTCCTTAAGCTCTTTTTCAAGCGGATTTTCTTTTTCTTTTGCCTCTGCCTTCTTATCCTCGGCATCGGTTTTGCTTTCCTCTTGATTTTGAGCTTCGGTTTTTACTTCTTTTTCTTCATCGTTTTTCTTTTTACTCATATTTTATGCCCCTTTCTTTGAAAGAAGTGTATCAACTGTGTTGATTATATATTTTATTTTCGGCAAAATGCTTTCATAATCAATTCGCATTGAACCGATAACACCTAAAACAGCCTTTTGACCGCCTTCATAATTAAATTTGGCAATAAGCGTTGATGTGTTTTTCATTTCGTATAATGGATTTTCATCGCCTATCATCAAAAGCTTGGTGTGATTTGAATTTGCAAAGCGCTTTGAAAGCTCCATCAATTGCTTTTTGCCGGTAAGCAAGCCGAGGATTTTGTATAAATCGGAACCAAGCTCCTCGTGAGAAAGCAAATTCGTTTCGCCCTCAAGGCTTAATTTGCTGTGTGATGCTTCATCGCATAATGCACAAAGTGAAGTGAGAGCAGGAAGCATATCAAATATTCTTGCCCCTGCAACGCCGACTGCGCTTTGGATTAATGCCAAATTAACGTCTGTAAGCGGAGTGCCTACCAAAAACTTAGCCGAAACATCGTAAAACTTTTGCCTGAAATCCTCGTCAAGTGCACATGGCATATTGATTAATGAGGATTTGATTTTACTGCCGACCGTAAGCATAACGAGCATTGCTTTTTGATTGCCGGCAGGTATTAAGTCAACACCCTGAATGCAATCGTAAGGGTCTTCAAGCGTTGCACAAAATGCTGCACAATGTGAATATTCCTCCAAAAGCTTGCAAGCATCAAGCAAAAGCCTTTCCGGATCGCCTGAGTTTACCGAGAGCGCTTCATTGATTTTGTTCATCTCGTATTCGCTTATCGGCTTTTCTTTCATAATATTATCAACGTAATATCTGAAAGAAGTTTTGCTCGGAACTCTGCCGCCGCTTGTATGCCTTTGTTCAAGAAAGCCTAATTGCGTTAAATACGCCATCTCGTTTCTTATTGTGGCACTCGATATTGAGTAGGGGAGAAGCTGACATAATGCTTTTGAGCCAATCGGCTCGCCGGTACGCAAATAGTGCTCAATAATTAAACCAAGTATTGCGTGTCGTCTTTCACTTATCATCCTTTCCACCTCTTTATCATATCGTTAGCACTCTCAACACCTGAGTGCTAACTCTGTTATAATAGTATTACCTTTTTGCTTAGTTGTCAATACTTTTTTTCGATTTTTTTAAAATTTTCTTATTTTGTATATATTTTCCTAACAATTTCTGTTGCCAAATCCTCTTATATAAATAGTAATTAATATATATTATATATAAAAATAAACTGTATACTAAAAAATACTTAAAATTGATTATTGATAAGTATACAGAATAATGGTATTCTTTTGGGCAAGGAGGTGAGCATAATGAAAGAAAACACAAAAAATGCTCGCATCAATGTTAGAGCTATAACGTTTACAGCTGTTATGGCAGCATTGGTATTTGTATTTACTTACACATTTAAAATTCCGTTTGTAAACGGTTATACCCACATAGGCGACAGTATGATTTTTCTTGCTATTGTATTTTTAGGCTGGAAAAAAGCTCCGCTTGCGGCAGGTATCGGCGCAGCTTTTGCGGACATTATCGGAGGCTACAGCGCTTGGGTTGCCCCGACATTTATTATTAAGTTCATTATGGCGCTTATTTGTGCTCTTATTATGGAAAAGGTGATTAAGAATAACAAGGTTGTAGGCTATATTGTAGGCGCAATTCTCGGCGGTGTATGGCAGATTGTTGCATATACGGTAGTTAAAATTTTTCTTTTTGACAAGGCTTATGCATTTTCTACTCTCCCTACTCTTGCTATTCAAACAGTAGTAGGTGTTGTAGTTGCCGCAGTATTTATCGTTGTATTTGACAAAACAAAGGTTACTGCTAAGCTCAAAAAAATGGTAGGCTAAATTACTGATAAAACGGCTTCGTCGAAAGAAATTCCGTGTTTGAATGAATTTCTTACAAAATTCATAATAAACACTTCATTCCTTTCTCCTCTTCCCCAAAAAGCTAACGCTTTTCGTGGACCCCGATTGAAATTCCGTGTTTGAGAAGCGGGCGAACAATGTTCGCCCCTACGGTGTTTCTTTCTTCTTTCTCAGAGTGAAACAATAAAATTATTTAGGAGATAATTAAAATGAAAAAAATTGATGCACATTCACATATCGGCACATTCGGCGGTTGGGCAGGTGTTGCCTTTACCAAAGAAAAGCTGATTGAGCAGATGAATGAATATGATATTGAAAAAACCTTTTTAACAGCACCTAATTTTCAGGGCAATGATGAGGTTGTAGACGCATTTCAGTCTTATCCCGATAAGATTGTTCCGTTTGTATGGGTTAATCCAGCTTTAGACGACGTTGAAAAGAAACTTAATCATTATATAAACGAAGAGGGCTTTATGGGTATCAAAATGCAACCGCTTTTTGATGCATTTGTTGCAGATGACCCTGTAGTTTATCCTGTTATGGATTTTGCAAGGGAATATGACGTTCCTGTATTTATCCATTGCGGTCATCCGCCTTTCTCGCTTCCTTGGAGCATTGCACTTCTTGCAGAAAAATACCCTGATGTAAGAGTTACTATGATTCATATGGGTCACGGTCACGGCGTTTATATTGATGCTGCTATCAAAATGGCTAAGAGATATGACAATATCACACTTGAAATGAGCGGTATGCCAATGGGCAGTAAGATTAAAGAGGCTTATGAAACAGTTGGTAAGGACAGAATTATGTTTGGCATAGATTCTCCGTTCCATCACCCAACGGTTGAAATTCAAAAGGTTCTTTCCTGCGGCCTTGATGAAAAGGCTCAGGAGGATATATTCTATAATAACGCTAAGAAGTTATTAAGATTATAATATTAATTACATATATAAATAAAAAGCAGTTGGATTTTTCAATCCAACTGCTCAGACTGTCGATAAAGTGGCTAAACCGTGCCGTGCTTAAATTATCATAAAGTAATGACGTAGGGCAAGGGCTTGCTCTTGCCGAAATAAAATCAAAAATACATTTATAGAAAAGTGGCTTGAACGTAGTGTTCAAGCCACTTTTGGCACTTTCCGTCTTTTGCTCGGGGGCAGTACCAACGTACAGCACCCACTCGCAAAATACGAAATTTATCTCACTTTCTCGAAGTCTCCCGGCGTGTAGAATTAATTGTTATGCACTTTGCCCGGAGCGCCGCAGCATTTCTTATACTTTTTACCGCTTCCGCAAGGACATGGGTCGTTAGGGCCGACCTTTTTGCCCTTTCTTACGGGAGCCTGCTTAACTGTATCGTCGCCGCCCGATGAAGTAGCTGTTACCTTAGCAACAGCCTTTCTCTCAACGTCCTCCTGACGTCTTGGCATAATTGTAAGCATCATTCTGACTGTGTTTTCACGAATTGTTGCCGTCATTTCGTCAAACATATCGTATGATTCCATACGGAATGCAACAACAGGGTCCTGCTGAGCGTAAGCACGAAGATGAATACCTTGTTTAAGGTCGTCCATAGCGTCAATGTGGTCCATCCAAAGGACGTCGACGTTGCGCAAAAGTACCATTCTTTCAAAGTCTTGGAACATTTCGTCGCCGAGAAGTTCTCTCTTTTCCTCAAGGCGCTTGTGGCCTCTTTCCTGAAGCATATCAATTGTGCCTTGAACCGAAAGCATATTAACGTCGTCGTTAAAGTCGTCCTCGGTTGTAAGCCAGCCTTTATATTTTTCCTTAAGGCCTGCTACGTTCCAATCGCTCTTATGGTCGCCTGCAAAATAGTTTTTAACATTTTCCTCAATGTTTGTATCAAGCATTTGAAGAATTTTATCTGTAAGGTCAATTCCGTCAAGAACCTGATCTCTCTGCTGATAAATGAGCTGTCTTTGACGGTTCATAACATCGTCATATTGAAGCGTTTGCTTTCTTATGCCGAAGTTTCTGCCTTCAACCTTTTTCTGCGATGATTCAACAGTTCTTGTAATCATCTTTGACTCGATAGGCATATTTTCATCGTCGGTAAGGCGAGCCATCATAGCCTGCATTCTTTCACCGCCGAATAAACGCATAAGGTCATCTTCAAGAGATAAGAAGAATTGGCTTTCACCCGGGTCGCCCTGACGTCCGGAACGTCCACGAAGCTGATTATCAATACGGCGTGAATCGTGGCGTTCTGTACCCAAAATGAATAAGCCGCCTACGGCTCTTACCTTGTCAGCCTCTTCTTGAATTTCAGTCTTATATTTAGCCTCAAGTTCTTGGAAGGTCTTTCTTGCTTCAATGATTTCCTCATTGTCCGTTTCCGCAAATCCTGTAGCCTCTGCAATAAGCTCGTCTGAATATTGCATCCTTTTCATTTCGCTTTTTGCAAGGTATTCAGCGTTACCGCCGAGCATAATATCGGTACCACGACCTGCCATATTTGTGGCGATTGTAACAGCGCCGAATTTACCTGCCTGAGCAATGATTTCAGCCTCACGCTCATGATTTTTAGCGTTAAGTACGTTGTGAGGAATGTGTTCTTTTTTAAGCATTTTTGAAAGGAGTTCACTCTTTTCAATGCTGATTGTACCTGCCAAAACAGGCTGTCCTTTTTCGTGACATTCCTTAATCTTTTCAATTACATTGTGATATTTTCCACGTTCTGTTTGGAAAATAACGTCAGGATGGTCAATTCTTGCAAGCGGTTTGTTAGTCGGAATTTCAACAACATCAAGCTTGTAGATTTCTGAAAATTCAGGTGCTTCCGTTGAAGCAGTACCTGTCATACCGGAAAGCTTCTTGTAAAGACGGAAGTAGTTTTGGAAAGTGATTGTAGCAAGAGTTTTGCTCTCGTGCTCAACCTTAACGCCTTCTTTTGCCTCAATAGCCTGATGAAGACCCTCGTTATAACGTCTGCCTTCCATAATACGACCTGTGAACTCGTCAACGATTTTAACCTGACCGTCTGTTACAACGTAGTCGATATCTCTTCTCATAACGCCGTTAGCCTTGATAGCCTGGTCAATATGGTGGAGAAGTGTGGTGTTGTCAATATCCATAAGGTTTTCAACGTGGAAATATTCCTCAGCCTTTTTAACACCGTCCTGAGTAAGTGTTGCAGTCTTAGCCTTTTCGTCAACAATATAGTCGCCGTCGTAAGTTGATTCCGTATCCTGCTTTTCGTCCATTTTTGCAACCTTAACCATTTTTAAGGTCTTTGCAAAAGCGTTAGCCTGACGGTAAAGGTCAGTTGACTGTTCGCCCTTACCACTGATGATAAGAGGAGTACGAGCCTCATCAATAAGGATTGAGTCGACCTCATCGACAATTGCGAAAACGTGGCCACGCTGTACTTTTTCTTCCTTATACTGAACCATATTGTCACGAAGATAGTCAAAGCCCATCTCGTTATTAGTTCCGTAAGTGATATCTGCGTTGTAAGCATCTTGCCTTTGCTCATTAGTCTTTTCGTGAATGATAAGACCTACCTTTAAGCCAAGGAATCGATAAAGCTTGCCCATCCATTCGGAGTCACGCTTTGCAAGGTAATCGTTTACTGTTACGATATGAACGCCCTCGCCTGTAAGCGCATTAAGGTAAGCCGGAAGGGTAGCAACAAGAGTTTTACCTTCACCTGTTTTCATCTCGGCAATTCTGCCCTGATGAAGAACAATACCGCCGATAATCTGAACAGGGAAATGCTTCATTCCGAGAACACGCCAAGCGCCTTCACGGCAAACTGCAAATGCATCCGGCAAAATATCGTCAAGTGTTTCGCCGTTTGCAAGCCTGCCCTTAAGAATTTCGGTTTGAGAGGTAAGCTCTTTATCGCTCATAGCTGCATACTTGTCCTCTAAAGCGAGAACCTTGTCTGCAGTCTTTTTAACTCTTTTAACCTCTTTTTTAGAGTAATCGCCAAAAATGGCTGTAACAAATTTATTTGCCATAATTTACACCTCGTTAATTAGTACCAACTGCCATTATAACACGAATGGCACTCAATGTCACTAATTATTTTAAATAAATTATATAATATATAACAAGTATATTTATTGCTTATTTTCCGAAAATTGCTTTGATTGAACTGAGTGCTCCGCCGGATACCGCATTTTCTGCCGTATCGTCAAAGGTAAGCTTGAGATTTTTGCTTCCTTGCTCAATATTAAGAGTGATGTCAACACCGTTTTCTTCCATTTGAGCGTCGGCAATTTTTTCTTTAAGTTGGGCAAGTCTGGAGTCAAGAAAAGTATCGTCGCTAAGCTTTGCAAGAAGTTGAAAAGCGGAATAATCCTTTTTAAGCTCATTTGCAAAATCGGATGCGCCCTGTGCCAAATCTTTATTTTTAACTGTTAGCGTTACGGTTTTTTTGTCAAGGTCGATGCTCTTTATTTCGTAATCTACGTTTTCAAAAATAGCTTGGCCGAGCTGTTTTAATTGCTCGTGCTTTTCGGCATAGCCGACGATTGTGTTAAGAGTAGTTGAGTCAACGTATTTTTGAAGCGTATCCGTATCAAATTCTTTAAGCGCCGCAAAAGCCGTGTCTACCGTTTTTGTGACATTTTTTTCCGTCATAGCGTTTGACGAGCAGGCTGTAAAGCTTACAAGCATAAATGCAAGGCATAATAAAATACTTAATGTTTTTTTCATAATGATTACCGTCCGTATAAAAATATTTGTTGACATAAAGCATAATTATATGTACTATATGTGAAATCCACAAAATTTATATGATTTTAACTTTATGCATATTTCTTGTTATTATATATAAAAAAAACAAAAATGGCAATAATAATTAAAATTGTTATAAAAAAATTGCATAATTAGAATATATGTGGTATAATCACTTAGGTTATCCACATTATATGGTTTAAATTAATTTTATAAATGTGATGAATGGAATGTTAAACAGATGAAAGAGAAGTTTAAAAAATTTTTTGCACCGACAAAGTTTAAACGGCTTTTTGATATAGTTGTATCGTTTTTCGCACTGATAATTTTGTCGCCGCTTTTTTTGGTGATTTGTATTGCGAATTTGCTTACACCTAATACAAGCGTATTTTTCTCCCACGAGAGAAGAGGAAGAAAGGGCAAGCCGTTTAAAATTTACAAATTTCAAACTATGAAAAACAATACGCCGAATGTTGCCACGGGCGATTTGGAAAATCCGGAGCAGTATATTACAAAGGTCGGAAAGTTTTTAAGAAAAACAAGTCTTGACGAACTTCCGCAGCTTTGGAATATTCTTAAAGGCGATATGAGTTTTGTAGGGCCGAGGCCGCTTATTTCAAGTGAAATGAGAGCGCACAGGCTAAGGCTTGAATATGGCGTGTATCGTTTCAGACCGGGACTTACGGGGCTTGCGCAAATCAACGGTCGAGATGAAATTTCGCTTATGAAGAAAATGAAATATGACAAGATTTATTGTGACAATTGGTCGATTAAGCTTGACTTGGTAATTTTGCTTAAGAGCGTAGGTGTTGCACTTAAGCAAGAGGGTTATCAAGAGGGCAAGTGGCACCGCAGATAAAATATTAAACGGAGAACGATTTATGGAAAGAAACTTTATTGACGGATATACGGAGTGGCAGTCAAATCCTGAAATTGTGGGTGTTAATAAGCTTCCGCAACATGCAACGTTTATGCCTTATGAAAATTTTGACGAGGCTAAAAAAGCCGACAGATTTGCTTCAAGCCGTTCTAAACTTTTAAACGGAAAATGGAAGTTTAAGCTTTACAAAAATTATGCTTACAGGCCGAGTGATTTTGCTCAGCCTCATTATGATACTCATAATTGGGACACTATTAAGGTCCCCGGCTCTTGGCAAATGCAAGGCTATGACCAGGCGCAGTATTGCAATGTTCGTTACCCTTGGGAAGGAAGCGAGGATATTTGCCCGCCTAATGCTCCTACAAAGCATAATCCCGTAGGCTGTTATGTTAAAAAGGTACATATCGACAAATCACTTTTGAATAAGCGTGTTGTAATCTGCTTTGAGGGTGTTGAGTCTGCATTTTATCTCTATATCAACGGCGAAAGAGTGGGATACAGCGAGTCAACCTTCCACAGAAGCGAGTTTGATGTTTCGAAATATATTAAGGAAGGCTCAAACGTTATCGGTGTAGAAGTTTATCGCTGGTGCACCGGTTCTTGGCTTGAGTGTCAGGATATGTGGCGCTTGGGCGGTATCTTCCGTGATGTATATATTTATACTACCGAAAAGCAGTATATCAGGGATTTTGAGGTTGTTGCCGAGCCTGACGTTACTTTAAACGACGGCTATGCAGATATTCTTGTTAAAACTAACGGTTCTTATGAAAGCCTCAGCCTTGATTTGAGTATTCTTGACAAAGACGGCAACACTGTTGCGCTTGACAGCCAATATGCTAATGAGGATCACCAAACTAAACTTAAGGCGATTGTGACCGACGTTAATGTTTGGTCAAGCGAAAGCCCTTATCTTTATACTATGGTAATTACTCTTAAGGATAACGGAATGCCGATTGAATATATCAGCCAAAAAATCGGCTTCAGAAAAGTCGAGATTAAGGACGGAATTATTCGTATCAATAATCAAAGAGTAGTATTTAAGGGTACTAACAGGCACGAATTTGATTGCCATACCGGCAGATATATGAGTGAAGATGTAATGCGTTATGATATTGAGATGATGAAAAAGTCCAATATGAACGCTGTTCGTACCTCTCATTATCCTAACGACCCTAAATTTTTGGAGCTTTGCGACGAATACGGTCTTTATGTTATTGATGAAAATAATATGGAAACTCACGGAACGGGTTGGTCAACTATTGTAGGCTGTCCTCAGCTTCCGGCGTCACGTCCTGAATGGGAAAAGGCTTGTATGGAGCGAATTAAGGCTACGTACAACAGGGACAAGAATGTGACAAGTGTTGTTTGCTGGTCGCTTGGCAACGAATCTCTCGGCGGTGCTATTCCAAAGAAAATGTATCAATTTATTAAGGATACTGATAAAACAAGATTTGTTCATTTTGAATGTCACCGTGCCCCTGATGAAAAGGAGCTTTCGGATGTTCAGTCAAAGATGTATGCAAGGCCTTGGGAATGTGAGGAATATGCTGTAACTCAGCGTGACGGCAGACCGTATATTCTGTGCGAATATACTCACGCTATGGGTAACTCTTGCGGTTCTACCGACGAATATACACGCCTTTGGGATAAATACCCTTGTTTGCAGGGCGGCTTTGTTTGGGATTGGGTTGACCAAAGTATTCTTACCAAGGATGAAAACGGAAAGGAATATCTTGCCTACGGCGGTGACTTCGGCGAAAACCCGCACGACGGTCATTTCTGCGGCAATGGGCTTCTTTTCGGTGACAGAAAAGTTACTCCTAAGCTTTGCGAGATAAAAAAGCTTTATCAAAATGTTGATTTCAATGCTATTGATGCCGCTCGAGGAATAGTTGAGGTTAAAAATAAATTTATGTTTACTAACCTTAACGAGTATGAGCTTCATTGGAGCCAAAGCTCTGACAAGGGTGAATTTTGCAGCGGTACTCTCGTTTTGGATGTTAAGCCGGGCGAAAAAACCGTTATTGACCTTGAACTGAGCAGAATTAAGACAGAGTGCTATCTTAATCTCGAATTAAAAACAAAAGAAGATAATGAATATTGCAAGGCAGGTCACATTGTTGCTGAGGAGCAATTTGTAATAAACGAATTTGAAAATACATACGATGAGCTTGAGGTTGACCAGCCGCTTATTGTTGATGATACATACGGTTCACTCAGAGTAATAAGTGATGACGTAAACGTAAGATTTGAAAGAAGAGAGCGCAATCAGCTTTATTCTATAAAGGTCGGCGGTGAAGAACTTTTGAGTGCTCCTATGCGCCTTAATTTCTGGAGAGCGCTTACCGATAACGACCGTGGCACAAGAGCCGGTTCACGTCTCGGTTGTTGGAGAGATGCAGGCGACACACCGGGTATTTTCAATAATACGAAATGGAGTATTAATAATTATAAGGTGCTTGAGGACGGCAAAAAGGTTATTATTACAGGCGGTGCAACCGTTTGCACACAGCCTGAGTCTAAGGCACAGGTGATTTATACGATTACTTCAAAGGGTATGGAAGTTGACCTTCAGTTTTATCCCGATGCATCGCTTCCTGAAATTCCTGAGGTTTCCGTTCTTTTCGAGCTTCCTAAGGATTTTGAAAATCTTACATATCTCGGCAACGGCCCTGAAGAAAATTATATTGACAGATGCAACGCTGCTAAAATCGGTCTTTATAACACGACTGTAAATGACCTTTGGGTTGACTATCTTAAACCGCAGGAATGCGGCAACAGAACAGGTGTAAGATATGCTACTCTTGTCGGTAACAAAAAAGTATTTTCAGTAGTTGCCGAGCCGCAAATGGAGCTTAATGTTTGCCATTATCTTCCTAAGGAAATTGAAGATGTTTGGCACCAAAAGGATATGCCTGAATATAACAAAACCGTTGTAAGGCTTATTGCAAGGCAACAGGGTATCGGAGGATATGACAGCTGGGGCGCTCATTGCAACGATATGTATAAAAACAAAACAGATAAGACCTACAGGCTTAAATTCCAAATAAGATTTTGATATTTATAAGCCTTAAATCATATATTATATGGTGCATTTTTTGGCAAACTGTTTATTATTGCAAAGTGCAAAACAGACCGTTTGGCTAAAAATAACTTGACTTTTTTTATAAAAGTAATATAATTCAATATTAGATAACGCATAAAATAAATAAATAATGAAATTAACTATTAAAGTTGGTTAAGAGAGGATTTAATTATGGCTTCTTTCAAGGAAAAGGTTGCGTCGGTAGCGGTTGAACAGGCCGTTAAGTATGCACGCAAGGATTTCAAGAGAAACGCTCCGAGAATTCTCAATCTCGTAGAAAAATTTGACGTTAAAAAGGTAAACCGTTCAACATATGCAGGTCTTCATAAGGTTATGGATGACCCTAATAACAATTGGATGAAGTTTGCAGAGGATTTGATTTGCAACATGGACGAACACGTGCTTACAAAGCTTGTTCCTCCGCTTATGAATGTTGCAATAAACAGTTATACAAAGAGAATGGCAGCTATTGAAAAGTATGGCTGTAACGTTCCTTGGGCTATTCTTATGGACCCGACTGCCGCTTGTAACCTTAAATGCACAGGCTGTTGGGCAGCAGAATACGGCCATACAAGCTCACTTTCTTATGATGACCTTGCAAGGATTATCAAAGAAGGTAAAGAGCTTGGTACTTATATGTACCTTTACACAGGCGGTGAGCCTACAATGAGAAGAAAGGACCTTATGCGCCTTTGCCGTGAAAATCCGGATTGCGCATTCCTTTCATTTACTAACGGTACTCTTATTGATGACAGCTTTGCTGACGAAATTAAAGAGGTCGGCAACTTCTATCCTGCATTCTCAATTGAGGGATATGAAGAAGAAAATGACTTTAGAAGAGGTCAGGGCACATTTAAAAAGTGTACTGCCGCTATGCAAAGGCTTAAAGACAGGGGTGTTCCTTTCGGCGCTTCCCTTTGCTACACAAGCAAAAATACAGATGTGCTTGCATCTGACGAATATATGGATTGGCTTATTGAACGTGGCGTTAAATTTGCTTGGTTCTTTACATATATGCCAACAGGCAACGGTGCTGTAACAGACCTTATGGTTTCTCCTGAGCAGCGTGCTTTGATGTATAAGAAGATGCACGAGTGGCGCCATACCAAGTCTATTTTTGCTCTTGATTTCTGGAACGACGGCGAGTATGTTCAGGGTTGTATCGCAGGCGGTCGCCATTATTTCCATATCAATTCAAACGGTGACTGTGAGCCTTGCGCTTTCGTTCACTATTCTAATGTTAATATTAAGGAACATTCTGTTCTTGAAGCGCTTCAAAGTCCGCTCTTTATGGCTTACAAGCGTAATCAGCCTTTCTCAAACAATATGCTTCGTCCTTGCCCTGTTCTTGATAATCCGGGCGCTATCAGCAAGATGGTTGCAGAAACGGGCGCATATTCAACAGAAATGCAACATCCTGAATCGGCAAACGAACTCTTTGATAAGACTATTGCCGCTGCTAAGGCTTGGAAGGTTAAGGCAGATGAACTCTTTAACCGTGACGAGTATATTGCAAAGCACGTTAAAGATGAAAATATGTATAATTATGAAAAGCCGGACGAGGAGAGAGAATTCTCTGAGTTTGAAAAGACAGAAGATTAAAAATTAAAACGTCGGAGCGTACATATATTTATTATGTACGCTCTTTTGCCGTATTTGCAGTTGCGGCGCATACGAGGGAATTTTATGTTTTTTAGAAAGAAAGAATTTGGCTCAGGTAAATATGATTTTATTATTGCAGGTCTTGGAAATCCCGGTGCTAAATATGAAATGACACGTCATAATGCCGGCTTTCTTTCAATGGATTTGTTGTCTATTGAGGAGGGTGTGGATATAAAAAAATTAAAGCATCACGCTCTTTGCGCAGATATGACCGTTGAGGGTAAAAAATGCCTTGTTATGAAGCCTCAAACTATGATGAATGCAAGCGGTGAGGCTATCGGCGAGGCGGCAAAGTATTATAAAGTTCCGGTTGAAAACGTTATTGTTGTATATGACGATATTTCACTTGATGTCGGCAAAACAAGAATTAGGCGCAAAGGCTCTGCAGGCGGCCATAACGGAATAAAGAGCATTATTGCTCATTTGGGCAGTGAGAATTTTCCGAGAGTTAAGGTCGGAGTAGGCAAAAAGCCAAATCCGGAATACGACTTGGCAGCTTGGGTTTTGGGTAGATTTCCAAAGGAACAGGAGGCTGATTTAAAATCGGCACTTGAGCATGCAACTGCCGCTGTAAGATTAATAGTTTCAGGAAAAATTGATGAGGCTATGAATAAGTATAACTCATAATATAATGATATATTGAAAGGATAAGGTGATAAGCATTGTCCTGTTTTTCTAATGAATTTAATAAAAGCAAGGAATTTATAAACCTCAGCGAAAGTGTTAATGCCGATAATGCTCCCGTTGGGGTTATAGGTCTTTCCGATGTTTCTAAGTGCTTCGTTGCTCATTCGCTTTGCCAAAAGGGTGAAAAATCATTTATTATTACACCCGACGAGGCGACTGCCGTTAAGGTGCAGGAGTGTTTGAGCGAACTTCAAGACGGAGTTTTGCTTTACCCGACAAGAGAGATGACTTTTGTTGAGGTTGCAGGCGTGAGCAGGGATTTTGAGCATATCAGGCTTGGTGTTTTGTCACGCATACTTCAGGGCGATTATTCGGCTGTTGTTATGTCGGCAGCAGCTGCATGCCAATATACTATGCCGCCTGAGGAACTTGAAAAAAGAACGTTTAAAATCAGCGTTAACGATGAGATTAATATAGCAGAGCTTGAAAAAAAGCTTGTTTTTGCAGGATATACCCGTTATGACCAGGTTGACGGAACAAGCCAATTTGCTGTGCGTGGCGGAATTATAGATATTTTTCCGACCTATCTTAACGAGCCTGTAAGAATTGAATTTTGGGGCGATACCGTTGATACTATTTCGAGTTTCGATATCGACACTCAAAGGCGAAGCGGCAAGGTTGATTTTATTGAAATTACTCCGGCTAACGAGGTACTTGTTGACGATAATTTTAAATTTGCCGATAAAATCGAGGCGCTCTCAAAAGGATTAAAGGGCAAGGCGATTAAGGCAAGGGAAAAGCTTAATAATGATATTGATAAATTAAGGCAGGGGCTTCATCTCAATTGCCTTGATAAGTATTTGCCGCTTATTTATAATTCAAACGGTGTGTTTGATTATGATTTTGACAGACTTTTTGTTGTCGAAAGTGCAAGAGTTAAGGAAAAAATGATTAAGCAGGAAAAGCTTAATCTTGAAGAACTTAAATGGTTTGTTGAGGACGGTACGCTTTGCAAAGGGCTTGATAAATTTAATCTTAATTTTGACGAGCTTAAATCTGTTTACGAAAAGCATAATGCAATATATATGGATTCTTTACCTCGTGGAAGCTTTGACACACCTGTCGCTCACCTTGCAAACTTCCGTGTTCAAAGCTTTAATGCGTGGAGCGGTACTCTTTCTCAGCTTAAGGAGGAGCTTTTTCCTCTTTTCAAGGGCGGATATACGGTTTGCATAATGGCAGGCACTGTCAGGGCAGGCAAAGCTCTTTGCAAGGATATTGAGGATATGGGCTTTATCAATACTGTTTTCTTTGAAAAAAGACCTGAAAAGCTGCAAAATAAGGCTATCAATATTCTTACGGGCACAATTCAGTCGGGTTTCCAAATAAGCGATATGAAGCTTGCGGTTATTACCCATTCAAAGACTAATCAAAGCACCAAAAAGGCAAAAAAAGCGTCATCAAAAAATGCTATTCATTCGCTTGACGAGCTTACCGTCGGCGATTATATTGTTCATAATATTCACGGTATCGGTGTGTTTGAGGGTATTCATGCACTTGAACTTAATAAGGTAAAAAAAGACTATATAAAAATCAGCTATGCAAAGGGCGATACACTTTACGTGCCAGTTACCCAACTTGATTTGGTATCAAAATATATAGGCCCTAAAAACGATACCAATGTTAAAATTAACCGCCTCGGCTCAGGCGAATGGAAAAAGACTAAGGCTAAGGTGCGCTCTTCTGTTAAGGATATGGCTAAGGAACTGATTGCGCTTTATGCTAAGCGAATGAGCACAAAAGGATTTGCTTTTTCTGAGGATTCCGATATGCAGCGTGATTTTGAAATGCGCTTTGAATATGACGAAACGGATGACCAGCTTAGGTGCAGCGAGGAAATTAAGCACGATATGGAAAAAACCGCACCTATGGACAGACTGCTTTGCGGTGACGTTGGTTTTGGCAAAACGGAGGTTGCACTTCGTGCGGTATTTAAATGTATAAGCGACTCAAAGCAATGCGCCATTCTTGTGCCAACAACGGTGCTTGCAATGCAGCATTTTCAAACTGCGCTCAAAAGGCTTGAGCCTTATCCCGTAAAGGTGGAAATGATATCTCGTTTTGTATCTCCCAAAAAGCAAAAAGAAATACTTCAAGGGCTTGCCGACGGCTCGATTGATGTTGTGGTAGGTACTCATAAGCTTTTAGGCAAATCAATTAAATTTAAAGATTTAGGGCTTCTTATAGTTGATGAGGAGCAACGATTCGGCGTGGCGCAAAAGGAAAAAATAAAGGAAAAATTTCCTCGTGTTGATGTTCTTACCCTTTCAGCTACCCCTATTCCCCGTACGCTCAATATGGCAATGAGCGGTATCAGGGATATGAGCCTTATTGAGGAGGCACCGGGTGAGCGCCACCCTGTTCAAACATATGTTATCGAATATGACGCTGAAATTTTGCAAGAGGCAATGGAACGTGAAATAAACCGTGGCGGTCAATGCTATTATCTTCACAATAATGTTGAAACGATTGAGCATAAAGCTATGATGATTAAAAAAGCAATTCCTCAGGCAAGAGTGGGTATTGCCCACGGTCAAATGAGTGAGGAGGAACTTTCAAGCGTTTGGCGTGATTTGCTTTCGGGTGATATTGATATTCTTGTGTGCACAACTATTATTGAAACGGGTGTTGACGTGCCTAACTGCAATACTCTTATTATTGAAAATGCAGACAGAATGGGTCTTGCCCAGCTTCACCAAATAAGGGGACGTGTAGGCAGGTCATCAAGGCGTGCTTATGCCTATTTCACGTTTACAAGAGGCAAGGAATTGACAGATATTGCAACGAGGCGACTTGAAGCTATCAGGGAATATACTGAGTTTGGTTCGGGCTTTAAAATTGCTATGCGTGACCTTGAAATCAGGGGCGCAGGCTCGCTTTTGGGAAATAGACAGCACGGTCACATGGAAGCAGTTGGATACGATATGTATTTAAAACTTCTTGAAGAAGCCGTTGCTATGGAAAAAGGCGAAATCAGCGAAGAGGAGCCGGAGGAGAGAGAATGTCTTATTGACGTTCAAATCGACGCTCATTTGCCGGAGGAATATATTATTTCCACATCGCAAAGGCTTTCTATGTATAAGCGCATTGCCGCAATTAAAAATGAGGCTGACGCTCAAGATGTTTATGACGAGCTTACAGACCGATTCGGCGCACCGCCGTCATCTGTTTGGGGGCTTATAGAAATTGCACTTTTGCGAAACAGTGCAAAGGCACTCGGCATAACGGATATTGTTCAGCGAAACGGCTCTGTTTTGTTTTATTCAAGCGAGCCGGATATCAAAACCGTTGCGATACTTAATGCGTTTATGAAAGGCAGAGTTACTCTTTCTGCGGCTAAAAGGCCGTATATCGCAGTTAAGCTTGACCCGACCGAGGCAACGCTTGAAACGATACGTGAAACGCTTAGAATAATGAGCGAAGCCAAAGAGCATTACAATAGCAATAAATAAAATAATAACCGTTGCAGTATTTCTTAAATGAAGCGCTGCAACGGTTTTTTATATTTGATTTTATTTACTATTCTTCAGGAAACATAACGATAAGAAGCATTTTGAATTGTTCCTTTGCAAAAACAGCGTGAGGCTTTTTGGCAGGCATAACGATTGTTTCGCCCTCGTTTAAAATAAATTCTTCGCCCTCAATTGTGATTTTGCCGACTCCGTCAAGAGCAACAATCATAGCGTCACCGCCGGATTCGTGAGTGCTGATTTCTTCGCCCTTGTCAAATGCAAAAAGAGTAAGCGAATGGTGTTCGTTTTGCGAAAGGGTTTTGCTGACGATTTGACCTTTTTGGTATGTCACTTCGTCTTTGATTTTGAGAACTGTTTTGTGCTCAATGTTTTTGATTAATTTATCCATTTGTATCTCCTTGATTATTCTGCTTGTGACGTTTTACAAGTTCTTCAAGCATTTTGTTGTGCGATTTTTTGTCTATTTCATATTTGAGAGTAGGAATAACCGCTAAAAGCATACCGATTGCAGGCGGAATTGAAATAAGAAACCACATAGCTTTTGAATAAGAAGTGTAGTCTGTTGCAAAATTTGCACCGTTTGCAATAGCCTCGTTCATTTTATTTATGTTGATATCCGTATATCCTACTGCGTCAAAAACATAGCCTGAAATAATGGAACTGATGCCTGCCGAAAACTTGGTAATAAAGCTTTGACCGGAGAAAAAAATTCCGTCAGGTCTGTAACCGTTATGATATTCCTCATAGTCAATGCAATCGCTAATCATAACAGATTGGCAAACGCTTACTCCCCCAAAGCCCATACCTGTGCCAAAGAATAAAATTCCGTCAATAACCACAAAGCCTATTTTAGAAAGGTCGGTCGGCGCTATTAAGTATACGACAAACAAAAGTGCAAATGCAACAGCACTTAGTCCGCTGAAAAGATTGTATACTTTTTTTGTTTCATATTTTTTCATAAGAGCAGGGGAAATTGCCATTGAAACAAATTGACCTATAAAAAGTCCGCCGGCTAAAATAAGCACGATTATGAATATATCAAGCTTTGTAAACGCATAGGTGAGGTTGCCCTTGCAATAGTAGTATGTTAAAAGCGTCATTGCAATATTCATCATAAGCTGTAACGGTGCACGCAGAAGTCCGCTTATAAGAATACGTCTGAAAGGCTTGCATTTCCACATAAGAGCAAAGCTTTCTTTCATAGTTTTTGTTTCACTGCCGTTAGGTACTCTTTCCTTTGTTCCTGTACCTGCACATTCAAACAGCGCCGAACCTATAATTGTGATTATAATTGCCGCAACGATAAATCCCTTTTGCGCATTTGTGTCTAAGCCAAAAGCGGAGTTTAGCGATTGCGACACTGCAACAATTGAAATCACAACCAAGCCGGCACCGATTGACGCAATAATTCTTGAAAGAGAAATAAGCGAGCTTCTGTCCTTTTCGCTTTCCGTTATACGTGAAATAATGCCCCATAGAGGGATATCGCCAACCGTATAGCTCATTCCCCACAGCACATAGGATATTGCCGCCCAAGCAACAATAAATATCATAGCCGTTTTGTTGCCGTTTGCCTTTGCGTTTGCATAGTTGCCGTTGAAGAATGCCGCTATCGTAATAACGCATATAACAATAGGCGAAAAAATGAGATAAGGTCTGCATTTGCCCCATTTAGTTCTTGTTTTGTCAACTATCGAGCCCATCATCGGGTCATTGATTGCGTCCCAAATTCTCGCTATTGCAAATATCCAGCCAAACGCAATAGCCGGCAGGCAAATTACATTTTGAAAGTAATAATAAAGTCCGACGGTAACTACGTTGTAAATCATATTTTGACCGAACATTCCGGTCAAAAACATATTTCTTTCTTTTTTTGAATATGTGTTTACGTTTTCCATAATGTTTCCTTTATCAGTCTGTTATAAGTTGTTCATATAAAAGATTTTTAATTTCCTTAGGCAGTTTTGAAATCCTTAACACCTTTAGCAATTCTTCTCTTGTTTGCGCATTTTTAAACGGTTTATAATATGCTGTTTTTTTAGACGTTTGCTCCTGCCAGCGTGACATTGAATTGATAACTCTTTCCTTATAGTCAGGCATTTTTATAAGTTTTATATTTGTAAGTTCAATTTCTATATCATCGCTTGAAAAATCCACCTCAATGCTCAAAGCGCTATCTGAATTTGAAATTGTAAATTCCTTATTGAGTTTAACATCTGCGCTTTCGATTTCCTTAAACGTGATTTTATATTTCCTGCCGCTCGGTATAACCTCGCAGTCGCCGAACGGTGCTTTAATCGTTAATTTAATCTTGCGGGATTTTTCGTCAAACGTGTTTAGAATTTTAGTTTTTGCATTATGCTTTTCAAAATTCACTCTGCCGTTATCTTCGTAAAGGGTGAAACTGTTGTTGCCGTTAAATATCCAAAATTCAAGTGCTTTAGGGTTTGCCGAGGAGTTGCCATCATCGTTAGATAACGGAATAATTGCGCCCTCTTTCGCAAGAACGGGAATATCGTAAAGCTCACGGTTAAGCGTTATATCCATAGGGCCGTGGTATTTTTGAAGAGTGAAAATATCTGTGTAAGTGCCTTTGGGTATCCAAGCTTTTGCCGTTGCCATATTAGTTTTTTTATTTGTTTTCGATGTTATGGGGGCTGCAATAAGCTCGCTTCCGAAAAAGTATTCATTAGGCACATTAAAAGCGCTTTCTTCGTTTGGATAAGCGTAATACATAGGCTTACAAAGCGGCGTGCCGTTTTTGTGGCATTTATAATCCATAGTGAAAATATACGCAATAAGCCTGTGCCTGAAATTAAGCCACTTTTTAGCGCTTAAATAAACGTCACGTCTGTATTTCCACGGTTCCTTGCCGAGCAAATCGTTTGACGTTGAATGAAGCCTTAAAATAGGAGAAAACACTCCGAATTCAATCCATCTTAAATACAGTTCATCGTCCTTGTAACCGAAATGGTGACCGCCGATATCATGGCTCCACCAAAAATATGCCGCATTAGCCGCATTTGCAGTAAAATAAGGCTGAAAGTCAAGAACCTTATGATTTATAGCCGTATCGCCGGAGAAGCCTAATGGATATCGGTGTGAGCCAAGCCCTGCGTAGCGTGACAGAATAAGCGGCAGCTTTCCGTTTTCCGCATTGTCAAGAAAATGATAATGATTTAATGCAAGAAGTGGGTCAAGGCCCTCAATATCACTTTTTTTACCCTGTTGCCAATCTATCCACCAAAAGTCAACGCCGTCTTTTTCATACGGCTTGTGTACCTTGTCAAAATACGCATTCCAAAAATCATCGCTTTTGCAGCTGAATTTGACGTCCTCTTTTGTTTCGGGGTCAATGCCGACTGCCTTTGCAACGTCATTGTACATATCCTCAAAATGCCTTATTCCGTCGGCAGGGTGTAAGTTTAACGTCACCTTTAAATTGCGGTTTTGAAGATTGTTTAAAAATGATTTATAATCCTTAAAAAGTTCTGTGTTCCAGCTGTATCCCGTCCAACCGTTTGCATTTATTTTAAATTGCTTTTTTAAATCTACCCAATGCCAATCCATATCAATTGTTGCAACGGTAAGCGGGATTTTTTCTTTTTCAAATCTGTCCATCAAATTGATATATTCGCTGTCGCTGTATGCGTGGTATCTGCTCCACCAAACGCCGAGAGCAAAGCGTGGCACAAGCGGAGTATAGCCTGATAATTCAAAAAATGTTTTTATCGTTTTGCTATAATCTTTGCCATAGGCGAAGCAGTAATAGTCCTTGCCGCCGCTTCGTTTTACAAAATGCCCCTCGTCATCAAAAAGAAAGCTTGTGCTGTCATCAAGCAAAAATGCGCCGTCTTTTGTAATTAAGCCGTTATCAAGCGGTACTTTGCCAAACGTTGCGTCAAGCGTTCGCCTTGTGCCCTTTAAGTTCTTTTGCTTTTTAAAATATTGCGTTTCATCGCTGCTCTTTATTTTAACGCAAATCGGAGTGCCGTTTTTTATAATGAAAATAACGTCACTTGTTTCGACAAATATTTTGTTTTTGATTTTTTTGACATTAAATTTGCCGACTTGAAAATTCCTGTTGAGTACGGTAAAACTTGCCAAATCGGTAAAAGTGCCTGCCTCAACTCTTATCAGCCGAGAGGTTAAATATGTAATTCTGATATCGTCAATTATTTTTATTTGATTTTCATTTGCTTTTGCATCTGTTTTAATGATTAAAGATTTCTTTAGCATAATAACTCCGTTTCAGCAAAAATGTATAAAGTCCTATAAATATATCATATAGCAAATATAAATAAAAGTAAAGCATAAAATGCTTAAAAAACTATACAATATAACAAAAGCGTTGCGAAATATTCGCAACGCTTAAATAAAAATTGAGATTAATATAATCTAAAAATAAATATTATCAAGCCGTATAAAAATGCCGACGCCGTGCCGTAAACTATGACAGGACCTGCGATTGAAAACATTTGCGCTGCGGTACCGAGCACAAAGCCCTCATGCTTCCATTCAAGCGCAGGGGATACAACGCTGTTTGCAAAACCTGTAATCGGCACAATTGTTCCTGCACCTGCGTGTCTTGCAATTTTATCAAAAACGCCGATACCGGTTAAAATAGCGGTTATAATAATTAATACGCTTGACGTTGCGGCTGAAACTTCCTTTTCGTTTAATCCTGCCTTTTCAAAAATCATAAACAAAATTTGACCGATTAAACAAATTGTGCCACCGATTAAAAATGCCTTAATGCAGTTTAACACCTTTGGCGAATTCGGGCTTGCTTTGTCAGTCATTTTGCTGTAATCGTCCTTGCTGATGCTCATTATCTGTCACCTCTTTATTAATATTTACAATCTTATAATAATTATTCACTTGACTTTTTTGATTATATCTTGTAATATCATAATATACTATTTGTAAATTACAAACGGAGGCATATTTATGCATCTTATTGAGGTTCGTGACGTATACAAAATATATAATCCGGGTGAAAATCAGGTTAATGCGCTTGACGGTGTATCTATCACTATTGACGAGGGTGAATTTGTTGCCATTATCGGTCAGTCAGGCTCAGGTAAATCAACTCTTATGAATATGCTCGGTTTGCTTGATACTCCTACTCACGGCGAATATTATATCAACGGCAAGCTTGTTGACGATTTAACAGATGACCAAATGAGTGTTATCAGAAATGAGGAAATCGGCTTTATTTTCCAAGGCTTCAACCTTATTTCGTCACTTTCTGCGCTTGAAAATGTTGAACTTCCCTTGGTTTATAGAGGTATGCCAAAGCAGGAAAGGCGTGAAATTTCGCAGCAGGCGCTTGAAAGAGTAGGACTTGGAAGTCGTATTCATCACTTGCCTGCAGAAATGTCCGGCGGTCAGCAGCAACGTGTTGCCGTCGCAAGAGCTATTGCCGCAAAACCTCCTGTTATCTTGGCAGATGAGCCTACGGGTAACCTTGATACAAAATCAACAAAAGAGGTTATGGCAATTTTACACGAACTTAAGGATGAGGGCAGAACAGTTATAGTTATCACCCACGATAATGAAATTGCGGAAGAGGCAGAACGTGTAATCCGTATTCGTGACGGCAAGGTGGTTGAGGATTATATTAACCCCGGTTATGAGGAAAAATACGGCAGAGAGTCAAAGAAAAATAATAAAAACCCGATTGACGAGGGTTGATACATAATATAATAGGAATTTACAGCAGATATTTCAAGCTTTTGAATATCTGCTGTTTTTTTGCTTTTTTTAAAGTTTTGCGCAATAATCGCATTTAAAATATACGCATATATTGAATAAATCGGCTAAAATAAAATTTTTTGAATATTTTTTAGGCAAAATATAGCCTTTAAACGTTATATTTTACTCCCTATACGCTGTTAGTGTAGGGAGTTTTTCTTTTGCCCTGCAAAAAAATGATATGGAGGTGTGAAATGTCACGCAGAAAGAAGATAAGCGAAAAGGAGGTATGCGACGGTTTAAGACGTCTTGCATTCGGCGAAATAACGGATGCGGTCAGCCTGCTTTTCGAGCCTGAGGAAAAAATACTCCAAAAGCTTAACACGCTTGATTTGTTTAACGTAAGCGAAATCAAGCGCCCAAAGGGAGGCGGAATGGAGATTAAATTTTTTGACAGGCTTAAGGCTATTGACAAAATCAGAGAAATGGTGAATGAGCAAACGGACAAGTCGCCGACCTCATTTTATGAGGCACTGGAAAAAAGTACGCAGGCGACTAAAAGGCATTATACGGAGGAATTTGATGAATAGATTTATCCCGTTTTCAAAAAAGCAACTTGCCGTTTTGAATTGGTGGTGCAATGGCAGTGACGTTAAAAATAAAAACGGAATAATCTGTGACGGCGCCGTAAGGTCAGGCAAAACGCTTTGTATGGGTATATCGTTTATTTGTTGGTCCTTTTATGCTTTTTGCGATACTTCGTTTGCCATTTGCGGGAAAACAATTTCTTCACTTAGGAGAAATGTTATTACTCCGCTTTTGCCGACGCTTAAAGAACTTGGTTTCAGCGTTGATTACAGGATTAGCAGGAATATGGTTACGATTTCAAGAGGCAATGTGACTAACCGTTATTATCTTTTCGGCGGCAGAGATGAATCAAGTGCATCACTCATTCAGGGTATGACTTTGGGTGGCGTTATGCTCGACGAGGTTGCGCTTATGCCGAGAAGTTTTGTTGAACAGGCGGTTGCAAGGTGCTCTCTTGAAAATTCAAAATACTTTTTCAACTGCAATCCGGAGCATCCTTATCATTGGTTTTATATGGAATGGATAAAAAAAGCCAAAGAAAAAAATGTTTTGTATATCCATTTCACTATGGACGACAATCCCTCTTTGTCCGAAAGCGTTAAAAAAAGATATAAAAGTCTTTATTCGGGCGCTTTTTATGAGCGATTTATTGAGGGGAAATGGGTCACGGCTCAAGGTCTTGTTTATCCTATGTTTTCACCTGAAAGGCACATAAAAAGGTGCGACGGCGGTTTTTCACGATATTATCTTTCGTGCGACTACGGAACGGTAAATCCTTTTTCTTTAGGCCTTTGGGGTGAGTGCGACGGAAAGTGGTATCGGCTTGATGAGTATTATTATTCAGGCAGAGACAACGGTATTCAGCTGACAGATGAGGAATATTACCGTGAGCTTGAAAGACTTGCGAACGGCAAGGATATAACAGCTTTGATTATTGACCCGTCAGCTGCATCTTTTATTCAAACTGTTTTAAGGCACAAAAAATTTCGTGTTATCAAAGCGAATAATGATGTTCTATCGGGTATTAACCGAGTGTGCCAGGCACTCAAGGATGGGGAGATATTTTTATATCCCTGCTGTGCCGACGCAATAAGAGAATTTTCAATCTATCGCTGGGATGACAGTATAAAAAAGGATGCGGTTAAAAAAGAAAATGACCACGCAATGGATGATATACGATATTTTGTCGCTACTGTTTTGGGCAGAGAGGGACAAGGAAATTCGTTTGCGTCTTTTGCAATAGAAAGGAATTAGCTTTGAAAATTTTAGATTTAAGAAAAAAGAAAAGTCAAAATTCAAATGCTGCATGTGCGGTTCAAACGTCAATCGCTACAAATCATCCTTATTATAATCTTACAAGTTATATGCCGATTAACGGCGAATCGAGAGTATATGCCGAGCTTAGAAATGCGGTTCCTATTTTAGACGCCGCAATTAATAAAATTGTGCGACTTTGCGAGGGCTTTAGGTTTGATACGGGCAATGAAAAAATAAACGATATGATGAACTCGTATTTTGAGTCGATAAATGTCGGCGGAAACCAAAGGGGGATAACCTCTTTCGTTTCAAATTATCTTAATCAGCTTTTAACCTTCGGCACGGCAATAGGCGAAATAGTTATGTGCTCAGACGGGATATATGCGCTTTATAACAGCGAACTTTCGTCAATTGAGCTTAAAAGGGCAAAAAACGGAATTGATGTCGATTTTTATAATAACGGCTCCAAAATCAATCAGCCGAATTTGATTTTATATTCTGTTTTAAATCCTAAGCCTTCCGATTTGTGCGGCACAAGTTTGCTTTCCGGCTTGCCGTTTGTAAGCAATATTTTGCTCGAAATTTATAATACAATCGGCGAAAATTGGAAGCATGCGGGAAATCTTCGATATTCTGTTATTTGCAAGCCGGATAAGGACAGCGCTTATTCAAACGCAAACGAAACGGCGCAAACCGTTGCAAATGCGTGGAAAGATGCTATGAATTCAAATACCGTTAAGGATTTTGTGGCAGTCGGGGATGTGAGCGTTAAGGTAATCGGTGCTGACAATGCAGTGCTTGACAGTGAAATCCCTGTAAGACAGCTTCTTGAACAGATTGTTGCAAAAACAGGGCTTCCGCCGTTTATGCTTGGCCTTAGTTGGTCGTCAACAGAGAGAATGAGCACGCAGCAGGCAGATATATTGACAAGCGAGCTTGAATCGTACAGACGTATTCTTGAACCTGTGATTAAGCAAATCGGCAATATGTATCTTGCAATAAACGCCTTGCCTTATGAGGCGAATATCGAATGGAAGAAAATTACACTTCAGGATGAATGTGACGAGGCTAAGGCACAGCTTTATACGCAACAGGCAGAAAAAATAAGAAGGGAGATTGAAAATTGAGCTTTGGTTATGTAGAAAAAGGTTTTAGTCCAAGCACTGAGGACTTAAAAAAAATCAATAAGTATACAAGGCGTGAGTTTGACGCAGACAGTCTTTATGTTTTTACTGTTATTCTTTGCGATAACGACATAGACAGGGATTTTGAAAAATTTTCATTATCGGCGCTTAATGAACTTAAAACGTTTTTTGTCGGCAAAACGGGTATCAGCGACCATTCAATGAAATCGAGCGACCAAAAGGCACGTGTTTTTGAAACATGGATTGAAAAAGGCAACGGAACAACAGCCGACGGTGAGCCTTATTATATGCTAAAGGCAAAGGCTTATATGCTCAAAAACGAGGAAAACAAAGGATTTATTGACGAACTTGACGCAGGAATTAAAAAGGAAGTTTCAGTTTCCTGCTCATCAAAAAAAGCAACCTGTTCAATTTGCGGCAAGGATAAAAGGCAGTGCAGATGCGAACACGTTTCGGGCAAAGAATATAAGGGCAAAATCGCCTGCACAATTTTGTCAGATATCAGCGATGCGTATGAGTTCAGCTTTGTAGCCGTTCCTGCGCAAAGACAGGCAGGAGTTACAAAAGCATTTGAATTTACAAAGGAGAATAATATGGAAGATATTATTAAGACGCTCAAAAATATGAGCGACGATACTACGGTATCAAAATTTCAGCTTGATTCGCTTTTGAATTATGTTGATTCACTTGAGGATGAGGCAGAGCTTGGCAGAAAGTACAAGAAAAGCCTTGCAAACGAGGTTATAAAGCTTTGCGCAGAGGCTATGCCGGAGATGGATATTAAGGCTTTTTCCTCTGTGGCACAGGTTATGACCGCAAAGGAACTTTTGTCCTTTAAAGAAGCTTTCACAAAGAAAAACCGTGAAAGCACCGCTCATCTTCAAATTAAAAGTAATGACACAAAAACAAATAATACAGTAAATCAATTTAAATTATAATTAACGGAGGAATTAATTTATGTCATACGATAACATTAGAATTGAAAAAAGTTTATACACCACAGGTAAGTCTTTCACTCAGGCGCTTGAGGCACTTGACCCGTCAGAAAACTACAAGGGCACATCTCTTGAAGGCCTTGACGCATACGAACGTCAGCTTAAAAGATTTGACATTAAGGTTTCGGGCGAAAACTGCGATACTGTTTCAAAGTTTTTCCAAACTTCCGATTCAGCAGCTCTTTTTCCTGAATTTGTATCCCGTTCTATTAAGCTCGGTATGAGAGAAGCGTGCACCGTAGATAAAATCATTGCAACCACATCTTATATTGATTCGCTTGATTACAGGTCTATTTCGCTTGAAGATACAACTGATTTGGTCGACTTTATAAATGTTGCCGAGGGCAGTGCATTTTCAGATGTAAAGATTACTGTGAAAGACAAGCTTACCAAGCTTAAAAAATACGGCAAGATGATTTCCGCATCATATGAGGCAATCAAGTTCCAAAAGCTTGACCTTTTCTCAATCACACTTCGCAGAATCGGTGAAAATATGGTTTATTATGAGGCATACGATGCACTTGCAACAATTGACAAACCAACCGTAAATAAGATTACATATACCGGTGATACATTTACTTATGATAATCTTATTGATATTTACACAATGATGAAGCCTTACAATCTTACAACAATACTTGTTGACCCTAAGTCATTTGCAAGACTTCTTAAATTACCTGAAATGAGAGACGCAAACGCAGGTCTCGATTTTCACGGCACAGGCAGAATGGTTACTCCTTTCGGTGCAGAGGTTTATTGCTTAAAGGAAATGGATTCCGATACCCTTATTGCAATTGATAAAAACTATGCGTTTGAAAGAGTAATTGCATCAGACATTACAACAGATTTTGACAAGCTTATCGACCGTCAGATTGAAAGAGCAACAGTATCTACAATTGTTGGTTTCTCAAACATTTTCCCTGATGCCGTTGCTATGCTTGTTAAGGCAAAATAAGGTGATTTATTATGACTGATTTAAGTAAAATTAAAGCGGAATTTATCACTCTTTCGTCTTTGAGTGAGGAAGATGCGGGAAAATATCAATCGCTTATCGAAATGGAATGTGAATATATAAATTCACTTTTAAAAAGCAGTGATGACGAAAATAATTCCTGCGTAATATTTCTTTGCGCTGCAAAGGCTTATTATCGATATATGCTTACTAATCAGTCAGACGGTATCACTTCGTTTAAGGCAGGAGATGTGTCATATTCGCTTGACACGTCTTCTGCGCTTGAAAATGCAAGGGCAATATACAATTTTGCTCTTGAACAGTGTGCCTCGCTGATTAAAAACAATCATTTTGCTTTTGAGGCGGTGTAATATGAGAAGCGGATATATTATAAAAAATCATCTTGATAAAATCGGAATTGAGGCAACGCTTTATGACGGAGAATGGAACTCAATGCCGTTTAAATGCACCGTAAATCCCTTGTGGCGAAAAAAGAGCAGTGCATTTGACGATGATGTTACAGAACTTGGAATAAATGAAGCGAGATATTATTTGTATCTTGGTCCGAAAACGCACAATGTTATGGAAATAAGCGATAACGGATATTTGCAAACTTCGTCGGGCAAGTATAAATTTTTGAGAAAAAATGCAGTGAAAATAAACGACGAGGTTATTTATTATACAGGCATTTTAAGAGAAATTAAGGAGGCGGAATACGATGAATATTAATGATTTTATAATCACCTTTGCAAAAGCTCTTAAAGCTGATTATTTTTTTAAAAATATTAAAATCATCAAGCCTTTTGAAAATGTATCTTATGCCGGTGAAATAAAAAATACGTTTGTTTGTGTCGGTCTTGACGAGATGGAAATTACGCCGATAGAGCTTGGCGATGATACAAAATATGCAAATGTCAAAATTAAGGTCGGTATATTCACCGAGAAAAATAATTCTGCTTTTGCAAAGGATGTGTTTTTAAATATTTGCAGGGTAAGCCAAAAATTTAATATTACTTCAATAAAAGCACAGCCTCTTGAATATGTAAAGCAAGCCAAGGGATATAGGCTTAACGGCTATTTTTCATTCGGCACAAATATTGATTTCGGAGGTGAAAGCGGTGAATGAGGAATATGAACAGGCGGAAAATATAAGCGAAATTATCCGTCTTGATAAAAATCAATATGATAAATCCGCAGGTGAATAATGAAAGAATTTAAAATGAGATTTAAGGATTTTGTGTTTGATACAAATCCGTCATATATTCAGGTTATTACCTCTCGTGATGTTTCAAACACTTCTGTCTATGACGGAAAAGGAATTACTCAGGATATATCACAAAAACCGATTATCGTTAAAGGAAAGGGCACTTTTTTCTCAGACGATGCAGACGAAAAATGCGCTCGTCTGTCATATCTTTTAAGGCAGGGAGGCGCAGGCGAACTTCATTGCCCGTCGCTTTATCCTATTGAGGCAATTTTTACCGAGTTTAAGTATGATTCAAGTGCAACGCTTGGTAAAATCGAGTATGAATTTGAGTTTACTCAGGTGTGTGATGATAAAAAGGAAATTGCTCCTCTCGATTATATTGTTGCATACGACGGGGATAATGCTTTTGATATTGCGGCAAGGGCAAATATGAGTGTTGACGAAATTATGCAATTAAATGATATAGAAAGTCCGTTTTCAATAAAGAAAGGTGATCGGGTGAAGCTGAGATGAAAATTGTTTTAGTGACAACGTTGGGAAATAAAATAATACCAAGCGGTATTGTTTCAGCCGTTTTAACACAGACGGCAGAGGTTGCTTGCGACAGTCTAAGCATTAAAATTATCGGCGGCAAATCGCTTGATGAAATTGAGAGAGTATATGTTTATAAAAATAACAAACTTATATTTAACGGCTATTGCGATTGCCAGAGGACAACTGCTGATGAAAGAGGATTTGAAACATATATTTATGCTCGTTCAAGTGCCTGCCTTTTGGTTGACAACGATGCTTTCGCTTATACATATAATCGTCCGAGTGCTCAAAGTCTGTTTGACGCTTATGCAAAACCGTTCGGCTTTTCTTATAAGCTTGACGATATTTGCACGTTTAAAAAATATGAAGTTTCAAGCGGCTCCTCGCTTTACGGTGCTATCAATTTGCTTGTTTCAACAATTACCGGCAATTCAATAAGGATTAATGCCGATAATGAAATTTTTATGTTGAAACCGAGCGAAAATATATTAAGCCTTAATGATTTTTCAGTGATTTCGGCAAAAAGCATAATAAATCGAAGCGAACCGATTTCGGCAGTTAATTATAAAAAGGAATTTTCGTATCTTTACGATTGCCACACCTATTCGCAGCTTGCTGAAAAATTAGGATTTTCAAGGCAAAGATATGTAAATCTTGCGGCGCTTCCGAGTTGGCAGAGAAATTATAAAATTTCTAAAATGCTCAAAGATTCGTTCAAGGATTATAAGCGCCTTGAAATAACGCTTAAAGGTTATGTTGAAAGCGAGCTTTTACAGCGGTTTGATTACAGCGGTAAACTTGGTGATTTTAATGATTATCTGCTTTTTGAGAAGGTTTATTCCATTGATGAAAACGCTGAGCACACAAAGCTTATTTTAAGAAAAAATATCGATATCTCGGAGGTAAATTATGTGGATTAGCAAGCAGATTATTAAAGAACAAAAAGTGCCTGCTGTTGAATGCGGTAAGGTTACTATGAGCTCAAACGGTGCTGTTGAGGCAACTTCAACAGGCGTTGAAAGAAATGTTAATTTTTACTCTCCTTACGGCTACAATTTTTGTATACCTAAGGGTGAAAGGCTTTTGCTTACTCAAGGCGGAGGAGAGCAGGTTTGCATAGGAGTTGAAAACGACAGTTCAAATGTTGAATACGGAGAAATCAAAATCATGTCTCTTTCCGGTGCATATATTCACCTCAAAAATGACGGAAGCATAGTGATAAACGGATTGGTTATATAAAAGGAGGGCAAAATTATTGAGTGATATTAATGAAAAAACAACCGATATTATTAATTTGTGCCGCTCGGCTGTTTATTGCGAAAAAGGAGAATTCTATCCCGACAAAAATTTCGGCAGCAGAATACACGAGGCAAAAGGAAACGAAAGGCTTATGCTGTCGTTTATCAGAATGGCTTTATCAAAGCTTGACGGGGTATATGTTAAAAATGTTACATATACCAAAAACGATAATTTAATTACAGTTGATGTTCTTATTAATAATGAGGAAAGGCAGGTGTACGTTGTAATATGAAGTCTACATATAATGAAATTTTGCAGAATATGAAAGCTGCTTACAATAAAGAAATTGGCAGGGAAATTGCTGAAAATTCTATTGATGAAAAAAAGCTTGAAGCAATTGCAAGCGAACTTTACGGCTTGTCATGCTACGGCGATTTTATTTTAAAGCAAGCGTTTGTTCAAACTGCAACGGGAGAGTATCTTGACCGTCACGGTGCGTTGCGTGATTGCAAAAGAAAGCTCGGTACTAAAGCAAAGGGTACGCTTACATTTGGCATTAATGAAGCAATTGCAAGCGATATAGTTATTGAAAAGGGAACTGTTTGCTCAAAACCGAATTATCCGCTTATTCAGTATTCAACAGATGAAACGGTTATTCTTAAAGCGGGCAATACAAGTATATCGGTTTCATGTACCGCTTTGGGAAACGGAGAAAAATACAACTTAGAGGGCGACAATTTACTGACTCTTGTTAATCCTCCGTCGGGGATTGAATATGCGTTTAATGCGTATCCGATAACAGGCGGAAGCGATGACGAAAGCGACGGCTCGTTTAGAAAAAGAATTATGTCAACATTTAAAATTCCGCTTAATTATTTTAATAAAAGTTCAATTGAACTTGAAATTAAAAACATTGGCAATATTAAAGATTGCTCAATAAATCAAAGCGACACCCCCGGAAGCGTAAGGGTAATTGTTTCTTGCCCCGGAGAACTCACGAGTGAAGAATTGGAAGGCATCAAAAAAGCATTTCCGCAAATTGAACTGTTTGGTGTTAAAATTCATATTGAGTATGCCAAAAAGACGCATGTATCGATAAAGGTCAAGGCTAATGTTGACAGTATTTCTGATGAGGCGTCACAAAAGCAAGAAATATATGATAACATTTATGAAATTTTAACACGCAATAAAATAAACTATAATATTTCACTTGATGAGATTAGAAAGGCGGCGCTGAAAATCGACAGCGTTCAAAGCGTTGAAATAAGCGGAACAAATGTTTTGGGCGATTGTATTCTTTGCGACGGCGACGGCTATATTCTTCTTGACAATTTGGAGGTCGAACTTTATGAATGTTAGCAATACATGCATTTACAGGCTTTCGTCGCTTTTGTCTGCGCTTAATTTGAATGTAAGAAGAAACGGATTCAATTATGCCATGATTAAAGCTGTTGATGCGGGAATGACGCTTGTGGAAGAATATTTTGATAAAATACTTTCTGAAGTGTTTTTTGATTCGGCTAAAAATTACGGCATTAAAATGATGTGCGATTTACTCGATTTGGATGCGATTAACTATGAGAATGTTCAAAAAGGCTTATCGCAAGGTTTTGTTAAATATAAATATGATGAATTTAAAGAGGAATGTTTGAAAACTTTTGATAAAAATATGACGTTTAGCGTATCGAATTTTGTTTTTTCTGCCGGCGGCAGTAAAGAGTCTTTTTTATCGCAAGTTTTAAAAAATATTTCTTATTTTGAAAAATATATTTGTCCCGGTGTTGTTATGCAGGCGAATGAGAGCATTTATGATTTCGATGCGCTTGATGCGCTTGATTATAATGCAGACGATTGGGACAAAATTGCAAAAATATCATTTAATTTTATAGACAGTTTAGGAGGTGCACAATGAGCAACACAAATAAAACAGAAATAGGGCTTAATCTTTGGCTCGGTGGGGACAAACCTAAAAGAGAAGATTTTTGTAATGATAATTTGATTATCGATAAGCAAATTATAGACCATAAAAACGATATGTCCTGCCACGTGTCTGAGGAGGAAAGAAACAAATGGAATACGAATGTTTATTGCAATATTTATTATGGCAATAATGAAAGTGTTCGTGAAATTGCAACCGCTTGCCCATTTGATCCGAGCGCAGTTATTATTTTCCCGACAGGCGTTACCCCTCACGTTTGGGATGCGCCAAATAGCAAAGACTATATTTATACGGCTTACGGCTCTACCTTTGGTACTACAAACGGTTTGCGTTTTAGAGATGACAGAAAAACTCTTAAAGTTTCTCAAAACCTTAAGGGTATTATGAACGAAGTTGTTTGTCTTAATGAGTCGGGTGTTGCATATTGCTATGTTTGTATAAGGTAGGTGCTAACACGTAATGAAAAAGCAATGGAAGAAATTCTTTCATTGCTTTTTGCCTTGTATGTTGAAAAGTAGTTGAATTTCTCTTGACTTTTTTCTTTTTTTCGTATATACTCTTGTTTGTTGCATGTCAGTGCTTCAACTTAATATTTCGAGGTGTAGCTCAGCTTGGTAGAGCGCTGCGTTCGGGACGCAGAGGCCGCAAGTTCAAGTCTTGTCACCTCGACCAAACAAGAAAAATCCGAACTTCATCATCAAAGATGGTGTGTTCGGATTTTTTGTTTATAAATAGGCCCAAATTTGATGAATATTAACTTTTTGTTTGACACATATAATAATGTAATCTATAATGAAGTTATGACCTATAAGGAGAATGAAGAATGAGAAGGATTCCATTAAGTGTAAAAAACCAAAGCATTGAGACCTCTGGCATAACTAAAGATTATAAAGAGGCTATTTGTGAATACATTTGGAATGGTTTTGAAGCAAATGCTAAGAATGTTGAATTAGAATGGAAACACAACCAGTTAGATGGTGGTGATATTATATCTATTGCAGATAATGGTGATGGAATTAATTTCAATAATCTTGACAATACATTTGGAACTTTTCTAGCATCACAAAAAAATTCTTTATCACTTAAAGCAAAATCTAAAGCAAATAAAGGAAAGGGACGTTTTTCTTTTATGTGTTGTGCTTCTGATGTTCTGTGGAAAACTGTTTATTCTGATACTGAAACTCAAACAAATTATGAATATGAGTTAAGTTTATCTGATTCAAGCAAAGAGTTTATTGATTGTAGTGAACCACAACCTACTATTAAAGGTACAGGTACAATTGCTACATTATTGAATGTTTTTGGTTTTGATTTAAATGATTTGCAATCAGAAGAGTTTACAAATTATTTGTTGACTGAATTTGCATGGTATCTTTACTTAAATAAAAATACAAGTTTACATGTTAATGGTCAAGTATTAGATTATTCTTCATACATTAATACAAATTTAAGTGAAGAAATTAATGTAAATATTTTTGGACATGATTTTAAAATTAATCTAATTGTTTGGAATGCTAAAATTAAAGAAAAATTCTGTTGTTATTATTTAGATGATAATAATTCAATTAAAGGAAAAAACACAACAACATATAACAGAAATACTATTGATTTTAATCATAGCGTATTTATCAAATCTAACTTCTTTAATAAATTAGATGTTGAAAAAATTGATTCACCTCAAATGACATTTGGTGGACCAGATGATGGACAAGGAATAATCAAAGAACTCAATAAAATTGTTTTAGATTTGATTTCAAGAAAAATTGATATCTATATGTCCGGAAAAGCTGATACCGAAATTGAAAAAATGATTGATGAAAGAAAAACATTTCCGGTGTTTTCAAGTGATATTTACGGTCAATATAGAAAAAATGATTTGAAAACTGTAACAAAAGCATTATACTGTGCTGAGCCAAGAATCTTTTATAAACTCAAAGAAGTTCAGGAAAAATCATTACTAGCATTTTTAAATTTGTTATTGTCATCGGAAGAAAGAGAAAGTGTACTTGACATAATAAATCAAATTGTTAATTTATCAACAGAACAGCGCAAACAATTTGCAAGTATACTTAACAAAACACAATTAGAAAATATTATTGAAACAATCAGTTTTATTGAAAACCGATACAGAATAATTGAAACATTAAAAACATTGATATATGATTTAGATAAATTCACAAATGAGCGTGATCATATTCAAAAAATCGTTGAGCAAAACTACTGGCTTTTTGGAGAAAAATATAACCTTGCAAGTGCAGATAAAACCATGACACGAGCTCTTGAGGGATACTTAAATATACTCTATGGAGCAAGCAAACCTGATTCAAAATTGGATTCGGATCAAGAATTAAATAGACGAATGGATATATTTTTATGTGGTTCTCGCAAAACAGAAAATTCACATGAAACTGCAATTGAAGAAAATATTGTTGTTGAATTAAAAGCACCTAAAGTCCCATTGACCAAGACTGTATTGAGACAAATTGAGGACTATATGGATTATGTGCGTCGTAATTCTCCATTCAATGGCATACACAGAAGATGGAAGTTTATTGCTGTTTGTAAGGAAGTCGATGATGATGTAAAAGCAAAATATGACACATTCAAAGATCGAGGCAAGCTTGGATTAGTCAATATTACAGAGAATTACGAGATTTATGCACTTACATGGGATGATGTATTTAAGAGTTTTGAGATTAGCCATAGTTTTTGTTTGGATAAATTGAAACTGGACAGAGATGAAATAATATCAAAAATTAAATTAAGTTCAGAAGAAAAAAGTAAAGAAACTGTTGATAAACTTACTAATGCAATAACTAGTAACAGCGAGGACTAAGCCCTCGCTGAATATTCGTTTATGGATTTTCTTTCTCCCAATCTTCATAAGCTTTTATGCCTTCTTCTGATTTGAAGTACGCTTGGATATCTGGTAGAAAGCATCTTACTAATGATTGTAAATCTTCCTTTGATAGATTTAATTCTTCATAGATTTTATCTTTGTTTGTTGCCATAAGACAACAGTTCTTTTATTAGTTTTCTATATTACTCCTATCTCGTTTTATTTCCTGTATTCATATTTTCAGTTATCATAATATCCTTTCTGCCCGGTGAATAATCACCGTGACTTTTGTTTTGTTACATAGATGGTCCATAGTAGAGTTCATTGTTATTCTGATAATCTCCGCTGTGGTCATCTTCTCTTTGCCCAAGACCTTTCTTTTTGTTTTTTGCTTGTCTTGGCGTTTTTGTTGTTGGTTTTTGTATTATTTTTGCAGCACTTGCCAGAGTATATAAACTGTCCAGGATAGGATTTGTACTGCTGTCGGTACTCCAATCAGTAGTGGTAACCATTTCTGTTTCAGTTCTTCCGATATATTGTCCGTCTTCTTCAATCGCTTCTCCACTGAAGAGATACTCTCGTTCAGATTCCCAACCTGTTTCTCTAAATCCTCTATCTTCGCTTTCAGAGAATTCGTTTGATTTATCAGTTCCGTTTTCACTGCTTTCTTTGAATTCTCTGTACAGGTTTTCACTGTCTGTATATCTGCTGTATCCTCCAGCAATGTCGTTTGGTCTTTGTTCAAGTCTATCAGTGTCTGCCACAGTTCCTGATCTATTATCGTTATACTCGGTGCATTCTGCAGCTTGTTGATATTCGTATCGTTCCTTCGTTTGAGCTCCTCGTAATTCAAACTCAAGCTCCATGTTCTCCTTTCTGTATTTCTCTTCGTGTAATCTGATGTCACGGCATTTCATGTTGTTCGGACAAGTATAGGTAATGTACTTGTAGTTATCCTGCCATTTGACATCATATCCGTATCGTTTCATATATTTTCTAAATTCGTCTTTTGTCCTGCAATATTTCATTGTCTGGTCAATCATAGCCATTAGTGCGAACTTCCAGCTTTCACCTTTCATTGCCGCTCTGTATTCTCTTGTATTCATAGCCTTTTGTTTTGGTATTGTATATGGTTTTAAAGTTTCAATTTCAAATTTTTGACATATACTATCGGAGTAATTTCTCAATTCTTTCAAACCTTTTTCATTGATTTGTATTTTTAATCCAGTTTCACAGTTTACGCTGTTTACTACAAAGTGATTATGCCAATGATCTCTGTCAATGTGCGTTGCTACTACAACCTCAAATCCGTTAAAATATTTTGCCGTTTCAATTCCTATCTGATGAATGATTTCGGGTGTTGCAGTATTCGGTTTGAATGATTGAACATACTGTTTGAAGAATACTCCGTTTGCTTTGCCATACTGATTCTTTGTTGCCATAAATTCTGAGTAAGCACTATTCGGAATACAGTTCTGTCCACTAACTAATTTAACTCCGTTATCCACAGTTTTGTAATCCTGCATTACATAGTCCAGAACCTTTCTCATTGCTGTCCTGTTCTGCGTTTTATTTGATATTGCTGTGAAGGTAGCCATTTAGCTGCACCTCTCTGAAATATCGTTTAAACAGTCATACACTGCTGAATATCGGTTAATCATTTCAGTTAAATCAGGACACTCAATCTTACCCATATTGCAAAGTGTTGTGAGCTGATTAAGATTCCTTCCGATTGCTTTTTGCTCTTTCAGAACATCGCCCAAACCATCAATGATAGTTATCGGTTTATTTAATGCGGATTTTGTAACGAATTCAGTAAAGTTAAGATTTGCTTTATCTGCTTTTCTTTTGATTGTATTGTAATCGTTTTCACGAAAACGCATTGCAACCATTTTAGTTTTATTGTTTTTAGTTTGTACCTCTCTTTCTGTGGATTACACCACTGTCAATTTAAAGGGGTTCCGGGTACTCCCGGATAACTGTTTGTATCGCTTGAGCGTATATACAAACAATATGCTTGCCTATCCCCTTAGGGATAGTTATTTAATACAATCATAAGTTCACTCCTTTTTTATTCTGAAAAAAAGAATCTCTAATCTGAAATATATCATTGTCGTGATCATTTCTTTCTGTTATTATAGTAGCATTCGATTTAATTTTTCAAAAGACCTTAGCGTGATAGATTATTAATCGAAAAATTTTGATATAATGATTTTGACAAGGCGGTACAAATATGAGAATGGAAGATTTGAACGAGAATTATCTTGCATTGCAAGTAACATTCAGCAGTGATAATAAAACCTTTTACGCAAAATCAAATCCTATGTTAAGCACAGATACAAATATGATTGATGTTGAAGATAGTGTTTTTAATGAACTGAACAGATTTATTGAATATGATTTCAGATTTGTTTTTGAGTATAAAAAAGAATTGCAAAAAATTTATGATGATATACTTAATCAAAATAACGATACTGCTCTTAAATTATTTAATGATTATATTAATATTTTCAGAGAAATCGTTGATAAAGTAAATTGTGATTTACCATTACTTGTTTATTCTCTTAACACATTTATTGATACAAGTTATTCATTGAACAATTTAATGATGCTCGACTTCATAACGCCGATGAATGAGCTATGGGATGAACTCGACGGAATCATTATTCTTCAGCGTGATTTACAACTTCTTTTTGAAGATTTCAGTGAACAGCAATTAAAATACACAGACAGAAAAAATCTGCCTGTGCTTGAGAGACTGTGTAATTTTAATATCAATGTTGACTTGTGTTATGAAGATGGTGAAGTGCATCAAACCTATTTGGTAAGCTCAGCAGAAATACTCTACTCGCTGTTAGCAACATATTATTTTGCATCAAAACCTAATCTTGCAGTATGCAATTACTGCAATAGATTCTTTGAACCGAAAACAAAAAGAGTTACGCTGTATTGCGACAGAGTAACCGAGAATAACAGCACCTGCAAAAAAGAAGGTGCTAAAGCAAAATTCAAAGATAATATTGACAGTGATCCTGTGCTGAAGAAATATAATTCTGAAAAACACAGAATCCTGATGTACTGCAACAGAAGCAAACTTGATGAATACGATTTCTTTTATGATTATTACGATTGGTTGGATATGTTTGAACCTAAAATTAAGGAATACAAGCAAGGTGACTTATCAGCATATGAATTATTAAATCAACTTGAAATTGAAGCTAATAATTTCGTGCCGTATAGTAAGGATAGGCATTATACTAATATTTAATGAAGTAAAATTCTATTATAAAATAAAATTGGGAAAAGTCAGATGTACTTTCCCCAATTTATATTATTTTACTTTTTCAATGATTCCGGCATTTTGGGCTCGTAGCACAGACCGGATGAAGCACAGCCTGCACCCATCTCAGCAATTGACTTTATAATGTCTGAAATTATTTTGCTAATTGATTCCATTTTGGGTCCTCCTTTGTTTTAACTTTTCTATAAATATCAATATGGTTACCCATATGAATGACAATGCAGAACAAATAACGATTTCGTTATTTGTTATATAAAGTGCAAATATAATTATTGCAAAGTTAATTAAAGATAATGATAACGAAATTACTCTATTTCTTTTATATGTTTTATCGCTTATTGGATGATTCTTATTAATAACCGGTGAAAAAACAGAGGTAACAATCATGGATGGCACTAAAAGTAGAACAATAAAAACTTCTAAATTGAAATATATAAGAAATTTTGAAATAATTACTACAGATATAAATATTGCATTGCTCATTAATGTGCATTTCAGATGAGTGTTAGCGTGCAGACCTCCGCAAAACAACCGTGGTATAAAAAAGAACCAAACAAACGATAATATGTAAAATATATTTCCAAACAAAATTGAGATCACTAAGATTATAAGCATTGTAAATGAATTTGAAAGCAATAATTCAAACCCGTAAATATAAATCTCTTTTTCATTGTCTGAAATATTTATATGGTTATTTAATCTGTTTGTCAGATATGCAGCATATTTGGTTAACATAAAAACACCCCACAAACATTTCTCGAATTTATAATAACGAGTTTTAATGTTTGCGGGGATGTTTTTGTTTATTTGGTTAAATTTTATGTGTTATTCGTTGTTTGAAACCATAACAAGCGAAATAAAGCAATTGTTTGAGTAATCATTTTTTAATGTTCCGCCATATTTAGATGCAGTTTCCTGAATGTTTTTTATTCCAAAACCATGCATATAATCACTATTGTCTTTAGTTGTTTTCAGATTATGTGAATTATCAAATGGATTTTGAAAAACTGTATTTGTAACTTTAAAAAACACAAATGATTCTTTATTCCAAATTTCAACTTTTACAAATCTTTCTTTATCGTTTGGTATTTTAACACAAGCCTCTATGGCATTATCTATTTGATTAGCAAGAATTGCACATATATCAGCAAATGAAATATATAGTTGTGAATTAAGATGTATTTTGTGAATAAATTCTATGTTATTCTCAGCTGCTTCATTCATTTTGCAATTTATAATAGAATCTATTATATCATTTCCGCTATGACAATATTGTGCTTGCTGATATGATGCAGACAATAATTCTTTTGTATATTCTTTTGCATTTGAATTATCCTCTAACATTCCGTTAAGTGTTCTTATATGGTTTTTAAAATCATGCACTTGTTTTCTGATTATATCCTGAGATTCCTTCATTTGAATATAATTTTTTTCAAGCATCATATTTGCCATTGACATAAGTTCTTTTTCACTTTTTTCATTTTGATATTTAGTACTTATAGTTATAGATATAATTGATATCGAAATTGTTATAAGTATAAAAAACAATGAAAATATTACGGCAATTTGCAGTGCTAAAAGTGAGCCGGTTAAAATCAAATTCGTCAATATAGACATAACTATATATGATAAAGTTGTAACAGAAAAAAGTAAGATAATACTTTTCTTATTTAATAATTTCAGTTTTATGTAAAATTTACTGAACGCTAAGAACAAAGCTATTTGCAGAGATTTATTTACAAGTATATAAACTAATCTGTTGGTACCCGGATTAAGTATTAACTGTATGCCGATGGAAACATCGGCTGATTTGCCAAACAGCATTATTAATGTATACGATACTATATAGTCAGATGCATGTATGAAAAACCAAGTTAGCATTGCAGCACATGCTTTATACCAAAAACTACCTTTTGTTGTGAAATATATTGCAACAAAAGTAAAGGCAATGGCAATTGCTATTGTGGTAAAAGAAAAAACTTGCCATTTATTTAATAATGTAATGAGAATGGTATATATGATTGACATACTCAAACCATAAAGTATATTTTGTTTTATACTTAACTTTCTGCCTGCAAGGCTGGTTGAAACGAATATTGCTAAAACGCCTTCGATAAATGTAGCAAACAGTTCAAAAAATTGATAAATAAATTCTACCATATGTTCTCCAATAATTTATTTTATGTTCCCCATTGTTCAAGCAATGTTTGTTTAACATTTTTCAACGATCTTCTGCTGATTGGTAAAACTTGACCGTCTTTTAGTTTCAGACTGAAGCCGTTGATTTGGGAAATATAATCGATATTAACAAAACAGCTTCGATCAATAAATAAGAAACGATTATCTTCAAGCAAATCAAAGAATTCTTTGATTCCTCTGTTATCGGTTATTTCTCCAAGTAATCTTGTTGTTATAACTAATTGTCTGGATATTCTGCTGACGCAGATGATATCTTTATAAGGTATTCTCCAATAATCGTTATAGCGGTGTAATGTTATCGTTTTATCATCAGCTGATGAAATCTCAGCAACAGCACTTTCAAGAGCCTCTTCAATATCTCTTTCAAGATTTAGCTTAATTACATATCTCAGTGCTTTTGACTTATATCCCATTGACGCCATTTCATCATGAGATGTCAGAAAAATTATCACAGATGTTTCTGTATATTTTCTGATTTTATCGGCAAGTTCAAACCCATCCATATCAGGCATTTCAACATCAAGAATAAAAATATCCGCAATTTTTCCGTCTTCAACTTCATACATCAGCATTTCGGGATTTGAAAATTCACTGATATTAAAATCAACATGTTTTTTCTTTGAAAAAACAGATAAACAATTTTTAATATTTTCAATATCCAATTTACTATCATCACAAATAAAAACATTAAACATTTTCTGTCACCTCACCATCATTGATTATTTTGTAAGATTTTTTTCTATTTATATCAAAAAAGAATTTATTTGAATCTGATATAAGAAGAATATATGTGTCATTATAGACTTTCTTATTTTTTGAATTATTACTGTTATATACAAATGTACCGTTTGAATCAGATTCAATATGCATTTTTAATTCCTGACATATATCTTTGATCGTAGCAGTATGATATTTTGAAGAAGACCAATGAGGAATCATTCGTCTAATTTCTTTATCATTATAGTTTTCTATAATTTCAACATTTGGTACATTTTCAACTATACAATTAATACTTTCATTATTTATTGCTTCACAGTTAGCAAACAATTCCAAAAGTTCATAAAAATCGCATCCGATTGTAAGAAGATCTTTGAAAAAAAGGTCTTTTTCTTTTGTCCTTCCAAAAACTGATAGCATTTTTGGATTACAAGAAAGAATTTTAATTATTACTGTACGAAACGGTGTGCCTAATTCAATTTTGTCCATACCAAAATAACTCCTTTGTTAAATACAATATATAAAAAATAAACCCGCCAAAGTTATTTATAGTATACATAATTATTCTAATTTTTGATTGTCATTGTCTAAACGGCTAAACGCTTTGTGTCCAATGGCAATTGCAACTCTTTTGCAAGATTAAAAGTTTAATAACCATTTGAACACAAAAAGAAACCGAAAAAACGAAATCAAAATATTAATAACATATTTGTGATATTTTAACATTACAAGATGATTTACCCCCGTCAAAGGAAAATCATTCATTTTCTAAGTTCAATATTATTCTAGTTGATATCTTAATTCTACTACAAATTTTGATTGTATTCAATACAATATTTGAAACGAACTATAAGTGTTCAGCATATAAAAAATCAAAATATAAAATTGGACTTAAATATTAACGAAAGGAGCTGAAATAACACATGATAAGCATTAAATTATGTGAATATACAAAGTATTTCCCACCATAAATATTTAAAAATATCAATAATAAAAAAGTTAACAATAATATATTTATTAAAGGAGAATTCAAATATGAATAAAATGAAAAAATTAACAAAACCATTAACACTGTTTTTAGCAGTATTAACAATAGTATCCTGCTTTTCTATTACGGCAAGTGCGGCTTCTAAGTCTGCTTCTTTAAAAACATCAGATAAAATAGCTTATAGTGGCGTAATTACTGGAAAACAATGTAAATATTCCGGAAGTAATAGTTCTTTGTCAGCCGGAAACGTCTACTTCCTTGCTAAAAATAATCACGGTGGAATTTGGTCTACCGATGTTTCTCACGATTTGGCAAAAGGTAAATCTTTTTCAAACAACACTACTACCAAATATAATTCCAGTTGTAGTTGGGAATTAGTACTTAATCCTAAAGGTGGAAATGCATATGGATGCATCGCAAGCGGAACTATAACTTCTGTTGCCTAATTGATAAAGTGCTTACAGGCTTAACGCCTGTAAGCACTAAGAGAGGAATATAATATAAAATGAAAAATAATTTGATGAAATTCGCACAAAAGATACTTTTTCAAGATAAAATATTAAAAATATTGACAACTTTAATTCTTGCTGCACCGCCTATAATTTTAACTATTTGGTGCGTAATACATGAAGCTACCGCAATTGATTTACAATTAATTTTATTTAAATTTTCCGTAATATACTTAATAGCTTTTATGTTTTTATCTTATGAATACATCTATAAATTAAAATCGAATTCACTTATAGAATGTGTAGACACCACACCTAAAGGTACTAAAAGTATTATTAAAAGTAAAATTTCTTTATTATGTGCTGTTGCATCAGTTCAAACCTTAGTGTTAATTTTAATAAATGTATTTTTTGCAATTTCAGAAGGATCTTTAACATTACAATATTTATTGTATATTATTGTTTCCATCCTGCTAAATATATTTTTAATTTGTATTGCAGGCATTTTTATAGGTTCATTTTCAGCTCTTAAGATGAAAAAAATTCCAGCATATTTATTAATGATTTTTATTACTATTATGACAAGCAGAATTCTTGATATATTATGGCTTGCACTATATACAACAACAAATATAGATATATTTAAAATAACTGGATTATTTGAATTAACAACACCATCTACAAATTGGACACCTAATACAGCATTTGGATATTCGGTTTTGCCTTATCGATTTGCAGTAATTCTCTTTTGGATATTTATTTTTGCATTTGGAATTATCTTTTCTCTCCATCAGATAAATAAAAGAAAAATCAAAGCAATTACTTGCATAATTCTTTCAATAATATGTATTACAGTCTATTATACACCATCTTCAAAAGTAATTATGGATCAAAGAAATGTAAATGGTCCAAATGCAGATTATGAATATTACACTAAACATGAAGATGAAATAATGATAGAAAAAAACAATTTTAATATGACTGATTTAACAATGGATATTTCAACAAATTCTATGTTAAAAGCAAAAGTTGTAATTAAAGTAGATAATAAAAATTTAGAAAAATATAAATTCACTTTATATCACGGATATAATATTAAGAATATTAAAATAAATGACAAAGATGTTAACTTCAACAGAAATTTAGATTATTTTGAAATCAATAACACCCAAAACTATGAAATTGATACAATAACTATAAATTATGATGGATACTCCTCAAGATATTACAGTAATATTCAGGGAACAATTTTACCGGGATTTCTTCCATTTTATCCTATGGCAGGATATCAGGAGGTTTACGATTTAAACTATCAAAGTTTTGTTCCTAATCACTCTGATAAGAATATAAATTTTAACGTTAATGTATCATCAATGAAACAATTTTATTCGAATCTTAATGAAAGTGAAAAAAATCATTTTTCTGGTAATGCAGAATCACTTTCATTAGTCAGTGGCTTATATAAAAGTATTCTAGTCAATGACATTAAAATAATTTATCCATATTTAGATATTAAAGAAATGAATAAAAACAGTATTGAAAATTATATCAACAAATTCAAAGCCTCAAATATTGATAATAATAAAATAAAAACTATTATTATTCTACCAAGTTTAAATCAAGGTAAATTTGAAACAGTATATAGTAATAATAATTACATGATTTCAAGATGGATAGTTGATATTCAAAATGATTATATAGAAAGTTTAATAAATAAAGATAAACTTGAATTATATTATTGCATAGATGCATTTGAAAATGATAATGAATCCTATCAGGAAACAAAAAAATATTTTTGTTTTACTGCCTTATTTGAAGAAAATCTAAAAGAACATGATAAAAATGAATTTTATGAAAAATGTAATCATTATTTATTTGATTCAAATGATAAACGAACAATAGAAGAATTTCTTGAAGATTTGTTGGAGGTAAAATAATATGCTTAAAATCAACGGGTTAACTAAAAATTTCAAAAAGGTAAAAGCAATAGATAATTTTAGTTTTGAATTTAAAAATGGTGTTTACGGGCTACTTGGTCCTAATGGAGCAGGTAAAACAACATTACTAAGGTGTATATCAAAATTATATCCAGTCGACAATGATATTATTTTTTATAACGAAAATGATATTAATAAAGATAGAAAATATCTTGAATATATTGGATATCTTCCACAGTTATTTGGAATGTATAAGGATTTAAGTGTCAAAGATATGATGCTTATGATGGCTAATTTAAAAAATATTGACTTGAATAATAGTACAGCAGAAATTAAACGAGTGATTAAGACAGTTAATTTAACAGATAAATTGAATTCTAAAGTGTCATCTCTTTCGGGAGGGATGATAAGACGATTAGGCATTGCTCAGTCTCTGCTTGGAAATCCTAAAATTATTATATTTGATGAACCAACTGCTGGTCTTGATCCAGAAGAAAGGTTAAGATTTAAAAATATCGTTTCCGAAATATCAAAAAACACTATTGTTATTATCTCAACACATATTGTTGAAGATATTGAAGCAATCTGTGATACTATAGTTATCATGAACAAAGGCAAATTAATCACAAGTGGAAGCAGTTCTGATATAAGAAATATAGCCAAATCGAAAGTTTATATTGTTCCGGAAAATGATGTATTAAATTTACCTAATAACTGTCAAATTGAAAAACATCTTGAATTAAACGGACAAAAATGTGCAAGGGTGTTATCAAATCTCAAATTAAAATATATACAAGATTCACCGAATATTGAGGATGGATATATATGTGCAATAAAAAACATTTAATATTATCAATACAAAGAAGTATTCTTAATCTGAAAAACCTAAGATTTTTGTTCTTCATTCCCATATTACTAATGGATGTTATATTGCCTATACTGTTAATTAACAGTTACAAAACTAATGGAGTAAGTGAAGAATTTCTTGTTGACATACAACAATATTGTTTTATGATACTACCTATTTCTTCTATATGCTGGAGTATTTTTTCAATGAAAGATTATGTAGGCGAAATCGGTTCAGAAATACTTTATATAAGTTATAATAAAATTAAAATAAATGATTTTTTATTACTTTTAATATATGCATTTTTTAATATGTCAATCATTGCAGTGATTACCTGCTGTGTGATTAATACAGCACTACCGATTTTTATTTCAATTTTCCTTATTTCAATTTTTCTATTTGGTCTTTCATATTTTCTTCTCTTTTATACTAAATCATTGACAATTGTAATTATGATTGATTTGCTTTATATAATAAGTAGTTTAATTTTAGGTGGTCGTTATACTATTTTCCCGCTATATGTAATAAATCAAGTAACATACACGAATTTATGTTGCTTTTATTTGCCTTTAGGAATCATAGGTGTATTTTTATGCATATTAGGAATCAAAAAAAATAAGCATAGCTGTATATAAAAAAATCTCATAGCACTTGTTTTTAGTGATATGAGATGTTTCAATAATAATTGTTATAGCTAAGTTTAATACAAAATTCGGACAAGTAAAAATAATATTAAAATTGTTTTGATAATTACAATATCCGGAATTATATCATATTAAAATATACTTATTTGGAGGCATTTTATGAATGAAGAATATAATACTTTAAGAGCAGAGGTATTGCAAAAAATTGAATTGCATAATAAATTGATTATGTTTGCAATTACAACCACCGTTGCTATTTTAGCTTTTGCATTTTCCCAAAACAATGCTTATCTTTTCCTTTTACCTTTTTGTGTTATAATACCAGTATCATTAAGAGTAATTTATTACAGATCGGCAATGGTCAAAATCTCTGCATATATTGCTGTATTTATTGAACCTAAAAACAAGAACTATAATTGGGAAACAAGAAACCATAAATTAAACATCTCAATTAATAATAATATTACAAAGGCTTTGAGAAGTAATATTAACTATGATTGTTTGATACTATCAATTTCTTGTTACATATTGTTTGTAGTAAGATTTTTAAATATGACTTCTAAAATAAATTTTGATTTTTGGATAGCTGTAATCAGCCCGATATTATTAGTTATTATAGAATTGATTTTATCAATTAAAGGAAACAAATTATATAAAACAAAACAATATTGGATTGATAAATGGAAAATAATGCATGATAAAGAATGTATGGAAAATGAAATAGATAATTTATCGGTGAAGTCTTTATAGGAATTGTAATAAAATTCATATAATATTTTTTAATAAATATTAGTTGCAAAAAGTTTTAATGAGCGTTACAATGCGGGTGAGGTGATGATATGAACGGTGTAATTTATGCAAGATATTCAAGCGAAAATCAGCGAGAAGAGTCTATTGACGGTCAGTTGAGAGAATGTACTGCTTTTGCACAGCATAACGATATTCAAATAGTCGGTGAATATATCGACCGTGCTTTTTCTGCTAAAACTGATAATCGTCCTTCGTTTCAGAAAATGATTAAGGATAGTGCGAAAGGTGAATTTGATGTTATCATTGTTTGGAAATTAGACCGTTTTGCCCGTAATCGTTATGATTCTGCTCATTATAAAAACATACTCAAAAAGAACGGTGTTAAAGTTGTATCTGCAACTGAAGCAATAAGCAGTGGTGCAGAAGGTATCATTCTTGAATCTGTGCTTGAAGGTATGGCTGAATATTACTCTGCGGAGCTTGCCGAAAAAGTAAGTCGTGGAATGAAAGAAAATGCTTTGAAATGTAAGTATAATGGTGGAAGTGTCCCACTTGGTTATTATATAGATGAAAGCAAGCATTTTCAAATTGATTCGAGTGTTGCACCATTTGTTGTTGAGTGTTTTGAGCATTATGCAGACGGCATGACAATGAAACAGCTCCGTGATGAGCTGAATATGAAAGGTGTAAAAAACAGCAGAGGTGGTAAGCTTTCTATTGATGTTATTTCTCGAATGTTAACTAACAGAAAATATCTTGGTGAATATACTTTTCAGGATATTACCATCAAAGACGGAATACCTGCTATTGTCTCTACATCACTTTTTGAAAAAGTACAGGACCGACTTACTAAAACGAAAAAAGCACCCTCAAGCCATAAGGCTGATGATGACTATATCTTAACTACTAAATTATTTTGCGGTAAATGCAAATCCTTTATGGTTGGTGAAAGCGGGACAAATGCTCAAGGTAAAAAATATCGTTACTATAAATGTGTTAATCACAAAAAGCATCAAGGCTGCGATATGAAATCAATCAGAAAAGATTTGATTGAGAATATGACAATTAAATATATACGGGAATTTCTGAATGATGAAGATTTAATCAACACTCTTATTGATTTAGCATACGATGCTCAACACAAAGAAAATGAACAGTTACCTCTTTTAAGAAAACAGCTCGCTCAAACAGAAAAAGGTATAAAAAATATTGTAGATGCGATTGAGCAAGGTATCAGCACAAAATCGACAAGAGAAAGATTGCTTGATTTAGAACAACGCAAAAATGATATTGAAATGTCCATTTCAAAAGAGTCAATAGAAAATCCAATGCTTACTAAAAAGCAATTCAAATTTTGGTTTGACCAATTGAAAAAATTAGATATTTCAAAAAGTGAGCAAAGACAAAAGCTTGTTGATTTGTTTGTAAACAGCATAATTATTTATGATGACCATATCAAATTCTTCTTTAATTACAAAGAACATACAGAAACCATAACTTTTGATGAATTAAATAATTGTTCGGATTTACCCGACTCACCTCGACCATAAAAAAGAGATACCAGATGAAAGGTATCTTTTTTTTATTTATTAGTATGTACAAGACTTGAACTTGCGGCAGGCTTCTCCGAATTCGACGAGCAAAAGCGAAGTGCGAATTTGGGAGAAACAGTCCGGTGGACTGTTTCGTAGAAGGCTAGTTCAGTTCTGTGTCACCTCGACCATAAAAAAGAGATACCAGATGAAAGGTATCTCTTTTTATTTATCAGTATGAACAAGACTTGAACTTGCGGCAGGCTTCTCCGAATTCGACGAGTCTTGCGAATGCTTTGAAACAAGAATTGCATTTGACAGGTGAATTTTAAACTAAAACAAAAACGCCCTCGGCTGAGTAACCAAGGGCGTTTTGATTGAGATACGTAGTTTTTGGCATCGGACTACGTAACATTATAATATCATTTGTATTATGTTTTGTCAATGTTTTATTAATTACAAAAGAAGAACTTGAACTGATGTTCAATATTTAGGAGGAAAATTTATACTTCCATTTATTCTATACTTCAACACTTCAACGAAAAATATTCAAAAATTCAAAAAACTCGTTAGAAAAAGTTTATGCATTTTGGTAAAACTCCCTTGAAAAAGTTTAGACTTATTATACAATAAAAGTGTATAAAGCAATAATATAAAGGGTGATGGACTTGCTAAAAAATAAGACCTTAGGAAGTTTTTTACTTTCTAAGGTCAAATGGTCGAGGTGACAGGACTTGAAAAGCTGAAACCCCTTTATTTAAAAGGAAAAATCGAACATGAAAACTCAAAAGGTTGCATTTGGGTTGCAATGTTTTCAAATTGCAATGCCTTGCGTAGACAAATACTCTTGCGTCTTATCGATATATGTGTCCTCGTATTCGCTGAAAACATCACAATAGGTGTTCAGGGTTATGGTAATATCCGAGTGACCTAATCTATACTGCAATACCTTTGCCGGCATACCACTTTCGATACTGCGTGTAGCATATGTGTGCCTGAGTTGGTGCTGATTACATTTCTTAACATTATCAGCAATGTTATAACGCTCAATGAGTCTTTTATAATATGAATTAACCTGATTCGTGCTAATCATGTTACCGTTTTTGGTAAAGAGTAAATTATATTCATTTACTGCAAAATAATTGTCTGTATAACTTTTCAGCAGTGCCATAACAGATTTATCAACCTTAATTCTTCTTAGCCCGGCATAGGTCTTTGTTTTATTGTTGAGCGTTGTTTTATACTCAGCGTCTCTTGTCATGGTCCTTGTGACTTCAATAAGCGAATTATTAAAATAAATTGAGGGAGGGGATAGGGCGCAAATTTCACCCATTCTCATACCGGTGAAAAGTTCCAAAAGTAACATAGTCCTATAAGGCTCTTTGTTATCTTCATTGACAGCGTTGATAAATTTCTTTTGCTGTTGAATAGTCAAGGCTCTGATTTTCTTAGTCATTATGGTAGATTTAGGCGTTTTTATTTCGTCAAGAGGGTTTTTGCTGATAATATCCATTGAAATAGCTTTTTTGAAAGTACGGTTACACATTGAATATATTTTGCCTATAACCGAATTAGAATAATGCACTTGCTTTGCAAGAAACTGATTGAGCATAACCTCATTAATTTTTTGAATCGGAATTAAAGCTATAGGGTCATTCTCAATTATCTTAATCGTTTCTTTGTTTCGGCTGTGAGCCGTGTCGCTGATTTGATTTAAGGCTTTTTTGTTATCATTAATACTGTTTGCTAAGTCAGGTATAGTAAGCTCGCTTGGTTGCTTGTAGACCCCTGTTATAACTTCTGCCTGAATACGCTTTATCTTTTCTTTTACTTCTTTCTTGGTTTTGCCGTAAACGGTCCTGCGATTAATTTTACCGTCAATCTTTATTCCGACCTTTATTTGACCTACCCATTTTTCCTTAGGCTTACTATAATAAATTGTGCCGTTGCCGTATGTATTCTTTGCCATATTTTATCACGCTCCTAAAAAAGGGTATAAAAATACCCTGCTTGAATTTTTATTGATTTTTCAAGCAGAGTGTGATACACTGTATGTGTAGTTGGTCAGTGCAATTCACACTCTGTTCTGACTCTGCATTTTCTTAGACCTATCCTGTTGCAGCAGGGTGGGTCTTTTTTTATCGTTTTATTACCACTCTCTAAGTGGAGCACCAACATTATCTCTGAATGAGCCGAAAAGAATTTTAAATATATCGACTATCCAGCCTATGCAAAAAAGACCACCGGTAAACAAATAAAGAATACCTTTTCCGACTTTACCCACATAAAATTGGTGAACTCCGAAGAATCCTAAGAAAAGACAAAGCAAGAACGCTGTCAATCTTTTCTTGTCACTTGTGTTTGCAACATAATTTGCCATTTTAAAACTCCTCTGTGTATTGAATATATTTAACCAACTTACATCAGTAAGCTAATTACTAAAATATTATTAAATTATCTATTTGATGTATGTTTTGCATGTAACGAATCTTCTGAACTTGGTTTTTTTATTGGAGTGGATAAACCGTCAATATGTTCATTTAAGTTGTCTTTAATGTCGTGTCTCATTGGGTCTAAAATGAAGTCTATACCTTCTCGTCTTGCGTATTTTGCAGCAGGCACAAAGTCACTGTCGCCGGCAATCAAAATGATTTGGTCAACTAAGCCTTTATGAGCTAATGAAGCAATATCAAGACCTATTCTCATATCTACGCCTTTTTGTTGAATGTCAAGTTGAAAATCATCAACTGTTAAATCATCAACAGCTATTTCTTTTCGGCAAAGCTTTTTTAAGGTGCCTTCTTTTAAAATATATCCGGCTGATGATTCCAAGAGTTCGCCCATTCGCAAAGCAACTTTGCGTTTAGAAACCAATTCTTTATAAAAACTGTTAGTCCAGCTAAATTGTTCGCTTTTAGCTAAATTAATGTTTTCATGAGTTATAGGGTGGTAAATAACTTTTTCTGAAGGTGGACAATCATAGTAAAAGATTCTATATAACTCACGGACTTTTTGATATGTACCGGTGGTATAATCTCTTTTACATAAGTGTCTGTTACAGTATTCTATTAGCTCACAAGCTCTGTCTTCAGGTGTTTTGACACCAAATAAAAGTCGAGCTTGTTTTCTGTAAAAACCACCGTCAATAAGTATCGCTGTTTTTCCCATTTGATTTTCCTTTCGTTAAATAAAAAAAGCCTTAGACCTCAAGACATCCCTCATGTTGGGAGCTCTACTATCTAAGACTGTGTTAATCATGTAACATTTGTTACACGCTAATAATATGCCCTAAATAGTGATTTGTCAACCAAAATTACAAAAATGTTATAATTTTGTAACAATTTTAGAAAAATTATCAACATAACGTCTATTAAAATGCGATTTGATAATTCTTAAATAATTAAACTTGTAAAGCCGACGGCTTTACCTAATATTCTAATGTTATTCATATCCTCCTTTGTATATACAAAAGGGGGATATTTTGTATTTTCAGGCTGAAGTACAACCTTATCTTCATATATGTAAACCCTTTTGAGCGTAGCCTCGTTGTCAATCAGAACGGCAGCTATTTCGCCATTATCAACTTGACTTTGCTGCTTGATATAGACTATATCGCCGTCATTGATTCGAGCATTAACCATACTGTCACCTTTACATATCAATGTAAAATCACATTTAATGCTATCAGGAATATCATCGTATGCCTCAATGTTTTCCTCGGCAAGAATAGGCTCGCCGCAAGCGATAGTGCCTAAGCGTGGGCGCTTATATGTTTTTGGAATAGGATTTATTCCATTGATAGAAAATATATCATTATTATAACTTTCGTTTTCGTCCCATCCCATTATAAATTGAGCAGTTGTGTTTAATGCTTTGGCTATTACTTCAATTCTTGTAATTGGAATTTTTTCGGTTTCGCCTGTTGCGTATCTTTGTAAAGCAGATTTTGGAATATTTGTTTTTTTTGAAAGTTCACCATACGAAATATCGTTATCTTCAATGAGTTGTAACAATCTTTTAGAAATTTCACTCATATTTTCACCACCTTTATCATTACAATAACATAGCTGTCCCAAAAAAGCAAGAGAAAATCACGAAAATTTGAAAAATCGTCCCAAAAATGCTTGACAAATGTAAAATGTGTTGTATAATGAAAGTGTCCCAAAAATGAAACGAGGTGATTCTATGGTTAATACAAATGTATTTTTAGGGCTAATGAAAATTGCAGGATATTCTCAAAAATCTCTTGCAAAAGAAATAGGAATGAGCGAAAATACAATGTCGCTTAAAGTTAATAATAAGGCTGTATTCAATACAGATGAGATTGAAGCAATATGTTGTGCTCTTAATATTAGTGACGATGCACAAAAGTCAAATATTTTTTTGTTTTCACCGTCCCAAAAGTGCAACGGAGTAACTGCAAAAAGAGGTGATTAGATGTTACGAGGTGCGTTATGTACGAAGAAATTAAATGCTGTAAATATTGCATTCATTTTAACAGAGCGGTAAACCATTGCAATGAAAATGACATTGATATTAAGCATCCGTATTTTAATTGGTGCTTTAATTACGAATCTGTTAAATGAAAAAAGCCGACTGCATAAAAACACAGCCGGCAAGGTGTGATACACCCTATTGCAAATTGATTGTATCACACTTGAAAATAAAAATCAAGGAGTGATTATAAATGAAAGTTACTACAAATGTAGTTGACGAACTTGCAACAGCTAAGGAACTGTTGGATGTTTTGCAACGAATTGAAAGAGTGGCAGAAAAAGTACAAATACAGTTTGGCTTTTTAACTATTAAAGATGTTGTAAAGCTTACAGGAATTAGTGAGCCACAGGTACAAAGGATTTTTCGCCGTAAAGATTTTCCTGTTTGTGATTACGGCAAGCAGAAAATTGTTGAGATTGATGCTTTTAAAGAGTATTTTCAGCATCCTGTTTTAACAACCGACGATGAAGATAACGGTTAAGAAAGGGGACAGACAAATGGAAAGATGTAATTATTGCCCACTGCGTAGCCACTGTTTAACGCAGAAAAAGGAAACCGATACCTGTGACGACATGATAAGGCGATACAATGCAAGCTTGTTATTACCACCACAATATGTTGAGAGGAGCGCATTTTGATGAATAAAAATAAAAGAATATTTTTCGGTATTGTCGGCGGTGCTTTATATATGCTTGGTTTTATTGTTGACGATACTGATATTTTAGTTCAGTTAATAACAACTGTTTTAATGCTTTGCGGCTTTATTATGATTATCATTGCATTTCTTCTGCTCGCAATCGACCTTGAAGAAAAAGAAGCTAAACAAGAGTACACAGAGCCGTTTATTGATGAATACAGCGAATTTGATAACTGTATATTTGATGATAGACAAAGCGGTTGGTATGCGTGTTTAAGCATTGCAGAGGGTACATATGAAAAAAACAACAAATCGTGAGGAATGGCTCAAAGAACGCAAAAAGGGTATAGGCGCAAGTGAGGCAAGCTGTATCATCGGCGTAAACCCTTGGAAAACGAATGTTGAACTTTGGCAAGAAAAAACAGGAAAGCGAGAGCCTGAGGATATAGGCGATAAAGATTGCGTTATGTATGGCAAAAAAGCCGAAGAACTTGTAAGAGGGCTGTTTGAGCTTGATTATCCGGGTTATAAGGTTGAATATGACGAATTTGGAATGATTGCTAACAGACCGAATGAGCCATGGCTTTTTGCAACCTTAGACGGTCACATTATCGGAGGTAATAAGAACGGCGTACTTGAAATTAAAACAACTACCATTCAGCAGTCAAGCCAATGGGAGCATTGGAACGGACAAGTACCTGATTATTACTATGCTCAATTATTGCATCAATTTCTTGCAACAGGATACGATTTTGCAATATTACGTGCCGATATTCGTTATTACAAAGGTACGGAGCTACGCCATACTGTGAGAGATTACTATTTTGAGCGTGACAATGAGCAGATTAAGGCAGATATGGAATATCTGTTACATAAAGAAAAAGAGTTTTGGAATTGTGTTCAAACTCGAAAATCACCAAATTTAATATTACCTGAAATATGAAAGGAAAACATTATGGAATTTAATTTATCTACTGACATTAAGCAATCAATACCAAATGCGATTGTTTTCAATTTTGAGGAGTTAAAGGCTGAACTTTCCGAAAAAATCAAGCCTTATGAAACTCTTGCGGTAACCGAGGATGATTTAAAGTCTGCAAAGAGCGACAGGGCGACACTAAATAAGCTCAAAAAGGCTTTAAACGATAAAAAGGTTGAGGTGAAAAAAGAGTACATCTCACCGCTTGAAAACTTTGAAAAACAAGTCAAAGAGCTTGTTGAAATTATCGACAAAGGCGTAAATAACATTGATACGCAGGTCAAGGACTTTGAAAAGAAAGAGGTTGATGAAAAGCTAAAAGAAATTGCAAGCTTTTATGTTGAAGAATTTCCTGACTATTACGAGGTACTCAAACTTGAAAAAGTTATACCAAATAAATGGCAAAACAAGACCTGTAAGCTTGAAACAATCAAACAGGAAATAAGAGATAAGGTGTTTAAGTTTGAGAATGACATCAAGGTAATTAAGGCAATGAAACTTGAATGCGAGGAGCAAATGCTTGATGCCTATATTGAAACGCTTGATATGTCGGCAGCTCTTCAAAAGAAGCACGAATTTGAAGAAAGGCAAAATGCCCTCAAAAAAATGAATAAAAGTGAGCCGGCAAAGGAAGAAATAGCTTCGACGGCTGAAACGGTGCAGGAACAGTCACCACAGCCGCCAAAACAAGTAGTTAATCAGCAGTCAACTAAAACTATTGATGTTCGTTTTTATGACACAACCGAGGAATTTCGCAAGGCTATGAAAGCACTTACAACACAATATAACATCAGATACGGCAATGTACCGAAAGGAGAATAATAATGGCAAATTCACTTGTTAAGACTAAGAAAAAGTTTAGCGTAGCTATTCAGGAAGATAAATATAAGGCACTTATCAACAATACTCTCGGCAACCCTAAAAAGGCAGAAAGGTTTATTGCGGCAATCTCTTCGGCTGTTGCAATTAACCCTGCATTACAGGAATGTGATGCTAATTCAATTATCACAGCTGCTTTGCTTGGCGAAACACTTAACCTTTCACCAAGTCCTCAGCTCGGTCAATATTATCTTGTTCCTTACGATACTAAGAACGGTAAAATTGCGCAGTTTCAGCTCGGATATAAAGGCTATATTCAGCTTGCCATTCGTTCGGGCTATTATGAAAGGCTTAATGTAGTTGAAATCAAAGAGGGCGAACTCATGTCCTACAACCCTCTTGATGAAGAAATCAAGGTGTCACTTATAACTGACGAGGAAGAGAGGGAAAATACCCCTACAATCGGCTACTACGCAATGTTTCGCTATCATAACGGCTTTATCAAGTCAATGTATTGGAGCAGAAATAAAATGGAGGCTTTTGCTCTTAAATATTCTAAGGGTTATCGCAAAAAGTCAGGCTATACCTTTTGGGAAAAAGACTTTGATGCCATGGCGAGAAAGACTATGCTTCGTCAGCTTATAAGTAAGTGGGGCATTATGAGCATTGAAATGCAAAAGGCACTTGACAGCGATATGGCTGTTGTTAATGAGGACGGTACAGTTGATTATATCGACAGCGACTACGAAGAAGATAATTCTTCACCAAGCAATGTTGAAACGCCGAGCGAGAACGATACAACAGTTGTTGAAAGCAATGTCGATATTGAGAACGACCCTCTCGCATAGGTGACATTATGGATGAGGCAGTCGGATATGTCACCGATATTGTTGAAAATGAAAGCTTTAGCTTGATTGTTCCGTTTGAAAAGACCTACTTACTCGACAAAAGACAAATAACCGAATGTTCTGTCCGTATTGATGACGGACGGAGCATATCGGCAGTGCAGCGTAAACATATTTATGCAACCTTTAACGATATAGCAAAGCACACAGGATATACACCTGATGAAACAAAGCAGGTTATGAAATATTCATATATTGCTTTAACCGGGCAAAAAGAATTTTCACTCTCTGATTGCTCAATGACGGTTGCGAGAGATTTTCTTGAATATCTTATCGAATTTTGCATTGAAGAGGGAATACCGACTAAAGACAACTTAATTGAGCGAAGTCCTGATATATCAAGGTATATTTACTGCTGCCTTGCAAATAAGACTTGCTGTATTACAGGCGAAAAAGCAAAGGTGCAACTTCACCATGTGGATGCAGTAGGTATGGGCAGAAACAGAAAAGATATTATTCATCTCGGTATGCGTGTAATGCCGTTAAGGTGGGACTTACACGCCGAGGCCCATAGGATAGGGCAAAAGTCTTTTGATGAAAAATATAAAGTTTTTGGCATCAAGCTTGATGAATATTTATGTAAGATTTGGAAGGTGAAATACAAATGATTAACTCCGTTGTCCTTATGGGCAGATTAACATACGAACCTGAATTGAAATCAAGTCAAAACGGTATTTCGGTTATCCGTTTCCAAATGGCTGTTGACAGAAATTATCAGCCACAAGGACAAGACAGACAGGCAGATTTTATTGACGTAGTTGCTTGGCGACAGACGGCTGAATTTGTTAGCAGATATTTTCATAAAGGCTCAATGATTGCTGTTGAGGGCACTATACAAACAAATAATTTTACTGACCGTGACGGTAATAAGAGAAAATCCGTAGAGGTTGTTGCAAATAAAGTTTCTTTCTGCGGCTCAAAGGCTGAAAATCAAGGTACAAATCCTGCTTTTTCACAGCCGGCACCGAGCTACTCAACAGCTGATAATTCAGATTTTGAAGAAATCGTTGATGATGACGACGATTTACCGTTTTGAGAGGTGAAACTATGAGCAGAATAGCAAAGCAAAAAAACAGAATTATTGGTTATATTGAAGAATACGGAAGCATAACGGTCAAAGAGGCTCAGGAACACCTCGGAATAGGCGACCCACGCAAGCGTATAAGCGAATTGAGAGAAAAAGGCTATCCTATATCGGATGAATGGGAAAACGGCATAAATCGCTTTGGAGAGCATTGTAGGTATAAGCGTTATTACATGAAAGAAAGTTGATGTTATGGAGGGTTGGATTAAATTATATCGTAAGTTGGCTGATTGGGAATGGTATGACAATCCTGTTGTTTTTAAAGTTTTTATCGACCTGTTATTAAATGCAAATCATCAAGATAACTGTTGGCACGGACAGGTTATAAAAAGAGGTTCTCTTGTTACTTCTGTTGCATCAATAGCAAGTAGAAACGGCCTGTCTACACAGCAAGTTAGAACGGCTTTAAAACATTTAGAAAAAACAGGCGAAATCAACAAACAATCAACAAACAAAAATACATTGATAATAGTGCTTAATTACACGGTTTATCAAGACTTTACAAGCGTTAGTGATACTCAATCTAACAATCAACTAACAAACAGTCAACAAACAAATAACAAACAAATAACAACAAACAAGAATGTAATAATGAAAGAATGTAATAATGATATATTTACTAACTTACTTACTTGCAATAAATCGAGCTTTGATTGGTCGCAATATGACGAAGAAGAAATGACCGAATATTATCCCGGTACAGTATTAACCATTGCTGAATACGATAAGCTATACTCGCTTATCAGTCCTTGTGCACTTAATGAGTATTGCAAGAAGATAGAACGATACTCCGAATGCAAAGAACCGTTTAAAACTATTTTGCAATGGGCGATTAAGGACGGCAATGTCAAAGACCCGGAAGTTTTTAATTGAAAGGAAAAAGTAAATGAACAGTATTCAATTTTTTATTGACGGTGAGCCTAAAGGAAAGGCTCGACCGAGAGTTACAAAAACTCATACATATACACCTCAGTCAACGGCTGAATACGAAAAGCTTGTTGCTTTAAGTTATCAAAATGAAGCCAAAGGCAAAACGTTCGGTGATAAGCCGATTTATCTTGATATAAATGCCTTTTTCAGTATTCCAAAAAGGACAAGCAGAAAAAATCGTGAACTGATGGTAAAAAATAAAATCTATCCGACAAAAAAGCCTGATGCTGACAACATTATAAAAATTATCGCTGATGCTTTAAATGGTGTTGCCTATAACGATGATAAGCAAATAGTTATGTGCAGCTGTGGAAAATACTACACAGATGGCGAGCCGTTTGTATGCGTTTACATTCAGGAAATTTAAAGAAAGGTAAAAGCGATGTGGTGTCGGCTCTTTTATGAATGTGGTTTTTATATGTAGTAGAGGAATACCTCGAGCAACTATTTTTTCCGTTAATACTGATATCTTAAAATTCCAAATTATTTTTTATACGTAAAAAAGTCAATGTGTGTAGTAGGCGTTGACTTTCCACCTCTTCATATAAGGCCGACACACATCGGGCAATTATTATGAATTATCAAGAATTTATTGTATCTAAGCAGTTAAAGGCTGTAAATGCAGGATTTGATATAAATATTGATGAACTTAACAGCAATATGTTTGAGTGGCAAAAAATGCTTGTTAAGTGGGGACTAAAAAAAGGTAAATGTGCTTTCTTTGAGGATTGCGGACTTGGTAAGACTATTCAACAGCTTGTATGGGCTGACGAAACAAGAAAATACAGTAATAAACCCTCACTTATTCTTGCACCGCTTGCGGTTGCTGAACAAACAAAACTGCAAGGTGAGAAATTCGGCGTTGAAGTAAATATATGCGAATTTCAAGCCGATATAAAAAATACCGCAGTCAATATTACGAATTATGAAAAATTACATAATTTTGATTGCAAATCATTCGGCAGCGTTGCGCTTGACGAAAGCTCAATATTAAAGAATAGCATCGGAAAAGTGAGAACACAGTTAATTGACGAGTTTAAATATACACCGTTTCGCTCCTGTTGGTCTGCAACGCCTGCACCTAATGACTATATGGAACTTGGCAATCACAGCGAGTTTTTAGGCATTATGGGATATTTTGAAATGCTTGCAACATTCTTTGTTCACGATGGCGGCGATACTTCAAAATGGCGACTTAAAGGTCATGCTGTCGAGAAGTTTTGGGATTGGATAGCATCGTGGGCGGCAGTAGTGCCAAATCCTAATGTATTAGGTTTTTATGACGAAAGGTATTCTTTGCCGCAGCTTATTGTGCATCAAGTAACCGTTGATGCCGAAATTGAAGATGACGGCGGACAAATGCTCTTATTTCCGTCAACCACGCAGACATTACAGCAGAGAAGTCAAGCAAGAAAAGACAGCCTAAATGAAAGAGTTAAGGCGGCTTGCGAGCTTGCTAATTCAACCGATGAACAGGTACTTGTATGGTGTGATTATAACGCCGAAAGCGAGTTATTAAAGAAAAATATCAACGGAGCTGTTGAGGTTAAAGGCTCTGACAGCGATAAGCATAAGGTTGATGCAATGCTCGGTTTTGCAAACGGTGATATTCGTGTTCTTGTTTCTAAGCCGTCTATATGCGGTTACGGTATGAATTGGCAAAACTGTAATAAAGAAATATTCGTAGGCTTATCAGATAGCTTTGAAAAGTATTATCAGGCAATTCGTAGGTGTTGGCGCTTCGGTCAAACAAAGCCTGTTGATGCTTATTTGATAGCAAGTAAAGCTGAGGGTGCGGTTAAAGATAATATTGAGCGTAAACAAATGCAAGCGACTAAGTTTATGAATGAACTGTCGGAGAGGACAAAAGATATTTTAATAGCAGAAATTAACAATGCAACAAAAATGACAGAAAGCTATATAGCAACAGAAAGGATGAGTGTTCCGCAATGGATGATAAGTGCATAAAACAATATGTTGATGACAGAATGGCGCTTTATAACGGTGACAGCGCCGTAGTTTTAAAAGGTGTTCCGAGCAATTCCGTACATTTTATGATATATTCACCGCCGTTTGCAAGCCTTTACACTTACAGCAACAGCGAAAGAGATTTAGGCAACTGCAAAGACTTGGAAGAGTTTTACACTCAGTTTAAGTTTATTGTTGATGAGTTATACAGAATACTTATGCCGGGAAGAATTATGGCAGTACATTGTATGCAACTTCCGACAACAAAAGGCAGAGACGGTTTTATCGGACTTCAAGATTTTAGGGGTGATTTAATTAGACTGTTTCAAAAAGCAGGTTTTTATTATCATTCCGAGGTTAATATTTGGAAAGACCCTGTTGTGCAAATGCAGAGAACAAAGGCACTTGGGTTGTTACATAAGCAAATCAAAAAGGACAGTGCGATGAGCAGGCAAGGTTTATCTGAATACTTGGTGGTGATGCGTAAGCCCGGTGATAACCCTGAGCCTATTTCACATACAAATGATACATTCCCTGTGAGTGAATGGCAGAAATACGCAAGTCCTGTTTGGATGGATATAAACCCATCAGACACACTTCAATCAAAATCATGCCGTGATGATAAAGACGAAAAACATATATGCCCCCTGCAATTATCAGTAATTCGCAGAGCTATTGACCTTTGGAGCAATCCTAATGAAACAGTATTAACACCGTTTCTTGGCATAGGCTCGGAGGCTTATGTGGCTCTTGAAAAAGGCAGAAGAGCAATAGGTGTTGAACTGAAAACTACTTGGTATGAACAAGCTGTAAGAAATTGCAAAGGTGCTGTTACCGAATCAACGCAGATTTCTTTTGAGGGTTAAGAATATGAGAATTGTAGTTATTATTCTTGCTGTATTTATAATCGTATTAGGGTGTATGTGTTGGAAATTACTCCAAGATAACGCATCGCTTACAATTATGAACTTGATACACCAAGAAACGGAAAAGGAACTAAAAGAAAGGTTGAAAGATAATGAGACAACTAAACTTTCTTGATGAATTGATTATTGATAATTTTGCAGGCGGCGGTGGTGCTTCCTGCGGAATTGAACTCGCAACAGGGCGACCTGTTGACATAGCAATTAACCACGACCCGGATGCTATTGCAATGCACAAAGCAAATCACCCATACACTCGCCATTATCAAGAGAGCGTATGGGATATTAACCCAAAGGAAATCTGTCAAGGTCATAAAGTCGGACTTGCTTGGTTTTCACCTGACTGCAAGCATTTCAGCAAGGCTAAGGGTGGTAAGCCTGTAGATAAGAATATAAGAGGACTTGCGTGGATTGTACTCAAATGGGCAGGAACGGTAAGACCGAGGGTTATTATCCTTGAAAATGTAGAAGAGTTTCAGACTTGGGGTCCTGTACGCAAAGGTAAGCCGGTTAAGTCTAAACAAGGACAAACATTCGAGCGTTGGAAAAGTCAGCTTTCGGCACTCGGATATGAGATTGAGCATAGGGAGTTGAGAGCCTGCGACTACGGAGCGCCGACTATAAGAAAGCGTTTCTTCCTTGTAGCGAGGTGTGACGGTGAACCTATAGTTTTTCCTCAGCCTACACACGGCGACCCAGACAGCAAAGAAGTTAAGAGTGGAAAGCTAAAGCCGTGGAAAACCGCTGCCGATTGTATTGATTTTTCTCTGCCTGCTCAAAGCATTTTTGAGCGCAAAAAGCCGCTTGTAACGAATACTTTAAGGCGAATTGCAAGAGGTCTTGACAAATTTGTTATTAAGGAAAAAAAGCCATTTATCATTCCTATCGGCTACGGCGAGCGAAAAGGTCAAAAGCCACGATTACAGGATATAGACAAGCCGCTTACAACGATAGTAAGCAGCTGCAAGCAATATCTTGTATCGCCTTATCTTGAACAAATTAATCATAGTGGAAAAGAAACAAGAGGGCAAAAACTCAATAAGCAAGTTCCGACAATCACATCAAAACACGGCTTTGCTTATATTTCTCCTGCACTTATTCAATATCACAGTGAAACGGCTAAATCAGAAGTAAGAGGTCAACAACTCAATCAACCTATTTATACAATCGACGGCTCACCGAGATATGCTCTTTTTACACCGTATCTTTCTAAATACTTTGGCGGTGTTGTCGGAAGCAAAATTGATAAACCATTACCAACCGTTACGGCAATAGACCATAATTCGCTGACTATGCCATATTTAACTCAGTATTACGGCGGTGCAGACCACGCTAACAGCGTTTTAAATCCTTTGCAAACAGTAACTGTTAAGCCTCGGCATTTCTTATGCGAAAGCTATATAACTATACTCCGCAAAAATATGGACTGTAAAGCTATTAATGAGCCGCTTCCCACTATAACAGCTCACGCAAATCACTTTGCAAAGACGGATGTTTATTTGAGAGAATACGATAGTAAAAAACTCGGACATTGGAATGAGATAAGAGAGTTGCTCAACACCTACACAGATTGGAATATATCAGCTAATCAGGTGCTTATTTTCTGTATTAACGGAGTTGAGTATTTTATATCTGATATCGGACTGAGAATGCTGCAGCCTAAAGAATTATACAAGGCGCAGGGGTTCCCGGATGATTATATCATTGATAAGGATTGCAACGGTAAGGAATATAACAAGACAAAGCAAGTAGCAAGGTGCGGCAACGCAGTACCGCCGCCGTTTTCAAAAGCGCTTGTTATGGCAAATTGTAAATGGCTGTGTGATAAATCTTGCGACAATATGAAAGAATTTAACGCAGTAGCAGCAGGGTGAGGTGATGAAAAAATGAAAACACATAAAATCAAACTTCTTTTGAATTTCTGTGATGATGTTTTATCAGGAGATAAGAGATTTGAAATTCGAGAAAATGACCGAGGTTATCAAAAAGGCGACAGGGTTGTTTTTCAGCCTTATGAGCCAAGCGACCCCTTTGTAAAGCACCCTATAACCGACAAAGTATATGAAATAACCTATATTCTTAATGGTTGGGGTCTTAAAGACGGATATGTGGTTTTTGGAATCAAGGAGGTAAAAAATGACTTGTAAAGATTGTTATCATTATGATGCGTGTAAATTTTATAATAAAAATTTACCTGAAGAGTATGACACTATTGAATGGCAATGTGACAATTTCAAAGATAAATCACTCATTGTTGAGTTGCCTTATCCTTTAAGAACAAAGGTGTTTGTTATAAGGTCACAATCAAGTGACAAAAACAATCTATACATTTTTGAAGATTATATAACAGGATATATTTATGGAAAATATGGCTTGCTTATGACTTTTGATTATCATTTGTCAGAAGATAATTTTGAAAGAGTTTTTACCGACAAATCAAAAGCAGAAGAAAAGTTAAAGGAGTTAAACAGAAATGGATAAAGTATTAGCAAGATATTTTGTAAAATTGATTGCGGAAAATTTGCAATTTTCGTTTAATGGAATGGGTATTCCAAGTTATAGTTGTGAATGGTTAGAAAATCAGTTAATGCAAGGAAATTTTGATAAAGTTGAAGAATTTATACAAAAAAGATATGATGAACACGAAAACTCTGCTAAGGACACAAATGTCCGTGGCAAAAAACGCAAGCATAAGTTAAGAGCTATGACTGAGGTTGCTGATGAAGAAACAGCCGCAAAAAATCGTGAAAAAGATTTAGGATTCTGTTTGTTTTCTTCAACGAGTAAAGTGGAAAATACTGAAATTCTTATGGACTGCCTAATCTGTGACAGCCGGGAGCAATTCAAAGAAATAATTAAGGAGAAGTTATGACTATTAAGCGTCTTGAACAGTATCGTAGTATTAAACGGCAGATTGATGATTATGAGAAAAATAATGATATTAGCTACATCAACGGTGTTGACACAACAAAGCCGGCGGTCCAAAGTAACAAAATTTCAGATACTACGGCGAACAATGCAATTAAAAAGTGTCAGCAAATTTCGAAAAAAGAATATGCCGAGTTGTGCAATGAATTTAATACGCTTAATAATTACATTTTTGGTATTGAAGATGTAATTACTCGTGAAATTGCTAAGCTTAAATTTATAAACGGCAATAGTTTTGAAGTTATAGCTGAAAAAATGAACTATTCCAGAGCCGGCGTATATAAACGGCTGAAAAATCACATAAAAAATCACAAAGAGTAGACAAAGTATATTGAAGTAAACAAATAAGAGTGATATAGTTAAACTGTCGGAAGACTTATTTTACCTCTTCTCTTATTTTTCTCTTGAAAGGCAGTCTACTATAGGCTGTCTTTTTATTTTAGGTGAATAAATGAAAGAAACAAAACTTAAAATTGAATATCTTCCGAGCGACAGCCTTACGGAGTACAGCAGAAATGCACGGAAACATACCGAGTATGATGTTAATGCTATTAAGCAGTCTATTAATCAATTTGGTATGTGCGACCCTATAGGTGTTTGGAGCGATAAAAATATTATTGTTGAAGGTCACGGACGGTATAAAGCTTTGACCGAATTAGGTTATAAACAAATACCATGCGTTAGGCTCGACCATTTAACGGATGAACAGCGTAAAATGTATACACTTGTACATAACAAAACGGCAGAGAATAGTTCTTGGGATGATGAACTGCTTAATGATGAATTATCACAGCTTGATGAGTTGTTTGATATAGGCGACTTCGGATTTGACATATTGTTAGATGATGATTATAATGAATTTGAAGATTATAAACCGAATGAGCGAGAACGCACGGCTAATGAATATAACTTGCATTTGTTCGACAGTAGCAGAGCAACTGGTTTTTACCAAATGCCTACACTCAAACCGTGCAATGTTATTTCAGACAATTACATAAGTTTTAATTATGTGCTTTCAAATTCCGATAAAAAGTGTGGCGTACATTTCTTTATAGACGATTATCAATTTGAGCGTATTTGGAATGACCCACAGAGCTATATTGAAAAGTTGAAAGGTTACGAATCGGTATTGTCGCCTGATTTTAGCCTATATACTGATATGAGCCGAGCACAACAGATTTATAATATTTATCGCAGCAGGCTTATAGGACAATTAATGCAGGATAACAATATTCCTGTTATTCCAACGGTGAGTTGGGCGGATAGAGAATCATTTACCTTTTGTTTTGACGGCTTACCTCAATATAGTGCTGTGGCAATATCAACAATAGGCTGCCATAAAGGAAATGCTAAAAAAATATGGGCGGAAGGCGTAAAAGAAATGATTAGCCGTTTACACCCAAATAAAATTATTATTTATGGCGAAGAAATCAAATCTGATGTTGATTTCGGAAATGCCGAAATAATTAATATAAAAAATACAAACACATTGAAATTTAGAGAAAGGAAATAATGCAATGAGAATAAGGCTGCATACTCCTGATGAATATAAAGAGGAAATAAAGGAATTTAAAACAGCAAAGTTTATAAATGCTGAAATCAATTTGGCAGATACCTTTTTTGATGATTACGAAACATATACCCAAGAAGAAATTGACGAGTGTAAGGCATATTTGGGTGGCGATAAGTATTATTATGATATCGACGATAAAGAAGCCGAGAAAGTTCTTTCAAAAAAGTTTGATGAGATGAACGACCTTGAAATTGAGATATGGTATTTGTTTAATCGTATGAATAAGCCTGAAAAAGCGGACCCTGATAAATACTATGCGGATACTACGGATGAATTTTTAAAAGACCAAGAATTTTTGAAATACAGGCGTGATAAAATCGATAGATACGCTTTTTATTATTTTTATCCGCTTGATGAAGAAAGCGACTATTGGATTGAGGGTACGCCTGATGATGTCATTAAAAGATTTAACGATAAAATTTTAAAAAAATTAAGAAGATGTGTTGATAAATACGATAAAATCATTGAGGACACATTTTAAATACTATAATTTTAAAAAGAGCATTGAGAAATCAATGTTCTTTTTTTATGCCTATTTTAAAGGAGTGAAGAATATGGGCGGCAGAGGAGCAAGTTTTGATTTGAATAGCGGCGAAAGAAATCAAGGGAATATTAGAGAGCCGGCAGATTTTGAACCTGTTGAGAAGTCTGAAAATCCATTCAAGCCATTTAAAACATACCAAAAAGAATTTTATAACACTAAAAATATTGATGAACTCCAAGACGTTCTTGATAAAAACGGCGTTTCTATTAACAGTAATTTGTATAGAGACGTGAAAAGTGGCAATTTAAGTCTTAATGAAGTTAAAGAATTTATGAAAGGTGCATTGCTTGTAGTATCTCATCAGGGTGACAATGCTACATTCAGAGGGTTTGGCTCCGTGAATAATTCAAGAGCGGTTGCTTTTTATTCGCCAAAAAATAACAGTATTCACATAGTTAAGTCAAACTTTAAAAAGCAGTATTCATCTATAGGCAATAGAAAAGTGCAAACAAATAAATCAATCGGTGCTCACGAAGCAATGCATCATACACAATTTTTATTGCAAAGGCAAAAAATAAATTATTCGGATAAAGTTGTTCGTGATTCCTTAAAGAAGTTAAAGCAAATTGAGCCAAAGAATAAAACAAAGAGTAACAGAAGCTACGCTAAAGAAAAAATAAGCAAAATAAGTAATTATGCTTGGAAAGGCGGAAATGATGAAACAATCAGCGAAGCAATGAATGATGTCATTACAAATGGCGCAAGGGCAACAAATTTATCGAAAATCATATACAAGCAAATAAAAAAAGACACTAAAAAGTATGGAATAAGATAATGGCAAGACCCAAAAAAGAAATAAACAAAGACGAGTTTGAAAAGCTCTGCGCTTTGCAATGTACCATGGCAGAAATTTGCTCTTTTCTTGACGTTTCCGACAAGACACTTCAAAAGTGGTGTAAGCGAACTTATAAAATGTATTTTTCCGAAGTTTTCAATATAAAAAGACAAATGGGGAAAATATCCCTAAGACGAAATCAAATGGCATTGTCAAAAAAGAGCGCTCAAATGGCGATATATTTGGGAGAAAAATGGCTTGTTGATGATGAACAGAGAACAGATGAAGCGGATAACTCATTTGTTGAAGCTTTAGAGGGAAAAGCCGAAGGAGTTTGGGATGAAACACAAGATTAAATTTAAGTGGAAACCGTTTAGCGAAAAGCAATTAAAAATAATGACTTGGTGGTGTGATAATTCGCCGGTCAGAGATAAAGACGGTATTATAGCGGACGGAGCCGTAAGAAGTGGTAAAACCATTTCAATGGCGCCGTCATTTGTTATGTGGGCAATGAATAATTATAACGGCTATGATTTTGCATTATGCGGTAAAACTATAGGCTCACTTAAAAGAAATGTACTTAATACGCTGTTTACGCAGTGCGCAAGTCTTAATTTGGAATGGCAATACAAACGAACGGAAAATCTTATTATTATAATCAAAAATAAAGGCACTGCAGGCGAACGCATAAATTATTTTTATACGTTTGGAGGTAAAGACGAATCAAGTCAAGACCTGATACAAGGTATGACGCTTGCTGGCGTTTTCTTTGACGAGGTTGCACTTATGCCGCAGTCTTTTGTTACTCAGGCAGAGGCAAGGTGCAGCGTTGAAGGCGCTAAGTTTTGGTATAACTGTAACCCTAAAGGACCAACGCATTATTTTTATAAAGAATATATCGAAAAAGAAGCGTATAACGTTAAGAATCTGCTCTATCTTCATTTTACAATGGACGATAATCTTACATTGTCCGAAAAGGTAAAAGAAAAGTATAAGCGAATGTTTGCAGGGGTGTTCTATCAGCGTAACATATTAGGACTTTGGGTAACGGCCGAGGGAAAAATATATAAATCGTTCGGCAAGGATAACATAATTGACGTAAACGCATGGTATGAACGTTCAAACGGTAGATATATTCATAAATTACGGCAGCAGATAGGCGCTGTAACTATCGGCGTAGACTTCGGCGGAAGCGGCTCAAGTACGGCATTTACCGCTATGACTTATACAAGAGATTTTTATTATGCTGTTCTCGTTAAGGAAAAACGCATAAAGGAAGAAATAACACCCGAACAGCTTAATCAAATGTTTGTTGACTTTGTAAAAGAGGTGCAAACGGAGTACCCGACTTGCCGGGTAGCTTATTGCGACAGTGCCGAGCAAGTGCTTATAAGGGGTTTAAAAATGGCTTGTATTAAAGCGAAGCTTGCTATAGATATTAAAAATGCTAAAAAGGGTCCTATCATAGACCGCATAAGGTTTGGCACGGCAATGTTTTCACAACAGCGCTACTTCATTATTTCTAATTGCATTGAATCGATAGAGGCTTATGAAAATGCCGTGTGGGACGATAAAAAAGACGACACTCGCCTTGACGACGGCAGTACGAATATAGATAATTTGGATTCGGCGGAATACAGCCAAGAGAAATACATAAAACGAATGATTGATATGACGGTGACGAGATAAATGGATAAATCAGTTATTAATTTCTTGAAAACTAAATCGCTTTCAACTATTGAAACAGAAAATATAGAGCAAAAGCTCGAAACTTGGAAGCAGTGGTATAACAGCAAGGTGGACGGTTTCCATAATTACTATGTCTATGACGGTAACAGAAAGAAAAACAGAACACGCCTAACACTAAATATGCCGGCAAGAGTATGCCAAGATTGGGCGGATTTACTGCTTAATGAAAAGGTTGAAATATCATCAAATGATGAAAACACTGAGCGCACAATAAGAAAGTTGTTGCAACAGGTTAATTTTTATGTAAGAGGTAACAACTTGATTGAAAAAGCTTTTGCTCTCGGTGGTGGCTTCTTTATTCCGTATTGGGACGGAGAAAAGACGGCGCAGAAATACATAACGCAAGACTTTGCATACCCTATAACTTACGATAGTGGTAGATTGCTTGAATGTGCTTTTGCGTCTAACAAAACATTGGGTGGAAAAAGATATACATATATTGAGGTACATACCAAAACAAGCGAAGGCTTTTACGTAATTGACAGCTTCATTTGCGAAAGTAATCAAAAAGGTACTTTGCACGAGGTAGGCGCAAGCTTTTACGATAAGTTTAATATTGCACAAAAGGTAATAACCCAAAGTAAAATACCGCTTTTCACGCAAATAAGACCGAATATAGCGAATAGGGACGTGTTTGACAGCTCTTACGGTACTTCTATATTCTCGGGTGTTACGGATTATTTTGCCGGTGCGGATTTGTGCTATGACGCATATATCAATGAAATCAAACTCGGTAAAAAGCGAATATTTGTTGACGGTAGTGTTTCAAAAATAAATATTCACCCTGACGGCTCCATGTCAAGAGTTTTCGACCCTAATGATGACGTATTCTATTCAATGGCTGATTTGGACGAAGCAGGTAAGCCTATACTTGAAAGCAATATGCAGTTAAGAGTGAACGAGCTTGACACAGCATTGCAAACACAGCTTAATCTTATATCACAAGGTTGCGGTTTCGGTGCCAATGGTTATAAATGGGATAGTGGCAATGTATCAACCGCCACACAGGTAATAAGTGAAAACAGCAAAATGTTTAGAACAATGAAAAAACATGAGCTTCTTTTAAATGACGCTATTATCAATATGGCAAAAGGCTTGTTATATGTTGAAAAAACTAATAACCCAAATGCTAAAATAAACCTTGACGCCGAATTGTCTGTTGATTTTGACGACAGTATTATAGAAGATACAGCGGAAATAAAAAGGCAGGCAACAAGCGAATTGACCTTAGGACTTATAAGCAAGGCGGAATATTTCAGAAAAACACGAAAAATGAGCGAGGATTCGGCGATTGAATTTGTAAAGCAAATGAGGCAAGAACAGCTTGACGAGGCTTTGCAGGCACAAATAACCGAAGAACCGCCGACAGAGTGATGATATATGCTTAATGATGAAGAAATTGACGAGCTTATACAGCCGATAATTAATCTATACAACCATATTGAAGAGGGCCTTATAGTTGAGATAGCAAAACGTTTTGAGAATGCTGACGAGGTTAAAGGCTCGTTAGAGTGGCAGTTGAAGAAACTCGAAGAACTCGGCGGTGTTAATTCAAATCTTGTTAAGGTTATAAAAGAATATAGCGGCAGAAATGAAGAAATTATAAAAAATATGCTCAAAGCAGCAGGCTATGCAAATATTGATTATGATGTGCTGCAAACAGCTTTTGAAATGGGCGTGGCAAAAATTACGCCTGATGTTCTTATGAAGTCTGAGCCTATAGCAAACATAATCAATTTGTCATATAAATCGCTTAAAGACACTTTTAGCCTTATAAATACAAGAGCAATAGAAAGCGCAAAGCAAAATTATTTGAATATTATAAACACGGCTTATCTTGATTCGGCGACAGGTATACACTCATTGCAGGAAAGTGTCAAGCGAGGAGTTGCACAAATGGCTAAAAACGGCTTTGACGGTGCTACATACATAAGACAGGGCAGAATAGTAAAATACTCGATAGAGGGCGTTGTGCGACGAGATACACTCACGGCAGTACATAAGCTTGCAAATCATGTGTCAGAAAAGGCTTGCGAAGAACTCGGTACCGATTATGTGGAAATATCGCAGCATTTAGGTGCAAGAGTACACCCGACAAACCCTATAGCAAACCATGCAGGGTGGCAGGGCAAGGTATTTAAGGTTAATGGCAGTGATGATAAATATCCAAACCTTAAAGAAAGCACTGGCTATCCTGACGATATTCTCGGCCTCGGCGGTGTAAATTGTCGGCACAGAATGTTTCCTTTCTTCCCGGGGATAAGCATCCCTAACCCTATAATGTATAGTAAGGAAGAAAGCGAAAAGGCGTACAAAGCTTCACAAGGGCAAAGGCGGCTTGAAAGAGAAATCCGTCAGCTAAAAAAAGAAAGAGCGGCAATGAAAGTCGTAGGCGATAATGATGCAGTGAAAGCTATTGATTATAAGCTCCAGCAGAAATTTACTCAAATTGACAATTACTGCGATGCTCATAACCTTAAACGTGATTATTCAAGAGAGCTTGTCAGCGAACAGATAGTCAAAATAAATTGACTTAAAATATGAAAAATCAGTAATCAGAAGCTGACGCTTAAATGCACCGGCTTCTTTTTATATTGTCCCGGGTATGACATATAAAGTGCTCAAATTGCCCCAAGCAAGGCATATAAAAGGCTTATATTTCATTCCGGTGAACCCGGATATAAAAAGCAAGGAGTATTAATTATGGACATTACCGTTCTCAAAGAGGTACTTAGTGAAGAAACATTTGCAAAGGTACAGGAAGAAACAAGCAAGGTAGAGGGCAAGCTTGCCGATTTATCGGCGGGTAAATTTGTGAGCAATGAGAAATACAGTGCACTTGAAACTCAGCTCAGCAATACCCAAAGCTTGCTTAACCAAAAGACTGATGATTACGACAAATTGAAAGAAGCAGCAGGCGAAAACGAAACGCTGAAAAATCAAATTGACACTATGAAATCAGACTTTGAAAACGAAAAAAACGAGCTTGAAAACAACTATAAGAAACAGCTCAAACAAAATGTAATCAGCTCTACTATTGTATCTGAATTTAAGCCTAAAGATGTCAACGATATTATGAGCCATATCGACCTTGAAAAGATAAAGGTTGAAGACGGCAAGGTTACAGAGGGCTTGAAAGAACAGGTGGAAGAACTGAAAAAAGAGAAAGCCTATTATTTTGACGATAACGGCGGTAAGCCTTGGGGACTTGACCATAACGGCGATACCCAAAATCTTGACGCTATCAGGAAAGCAATGGGCTTGAAGATTAATAAGGAGTGATTAAATTATTATGGCAAATACTATTGAACTTGCAAAGGCTTATGTGCCTTTGTGTGATGAGGTTTACAAAGAAGCTTCTCTTTCTGCTGACCTTGACGCTTCGGCAGAACTTATTCAGGAAGGCTTTAACGCAAATGAAATCGTTGTACCAAAGCTTGATATGGACGGTCTTGCAGACTATTCACGCAACAGTGGTTATGTAAACGGCGACGCTTCGCTTACATGGGAAACCGTGAAGTGCGATTATGACCGAGGCAGAATGTTTGAGGTAGACGAGCTTGACAATATTGAAACAGGCGGCGTTGCTTTTGGCAGACTTGCAGGCGAGTTTATCAGAACAAAGGCAGTACCTGAGCTTGACGCTTACCGTTTTGCTTCGTATGCCAGCGCTAAGGGCGTTTCTACTGCTTCCGGTGCACTTGCCGACGGTCAGGCAGCACTTGACGCTATTGCTAATGCTATGGCTAAAATGGATGATGACGAAGTACCACAGGAAGGCAGAATTTTGTATTATACCCCGGTTATTGCAAGAGCTATTGCTCAGCTTGATACTACTAAGTCAAGAGAGGTGTTAGCTGATTTTGCTAAGATTGTAAAGGTACCTCAAACAAGATTTTACAGCGCAATTGACCGCAATGACGGCACAACGGAAGGTCAGGAAAAAGGCGGATATAAGAAAGCTACAGCCGGTAAAAATCTTAATTTCGAGATTGTTCATCCTACTGCCGTTATTCAGGCTAATAAACTTGTTAAGCCTAAGATTATTACACCTGAAAACAACCAAAACAGCGATGCTTGGAAATATGGCTACCGTCTTGTTTCTTATGCAAAAGTGTACGAAAACAAGGCAGCAGGCGTGTATGCACATATTGCCGCAAAATAAAGGAGCGTGTAAGGTATGATAGATTTTGAATACTATGTTGAGAAATACAACGGTACAGTCATACCGGACGCATTAACCTTTAATACGTTAGTGACAGAAGCAACGGCAATAGTTGACAGATTTGTTGTTAATAATCAGGCTGAAGAACTTTTAGCTATAGATGTTGTTAATAACAAATACAGCAATGCCGTTTGCGCTGTTGCTGATGTTATATGTAAACAAAATGCCATTGACGGCAAAATATCAAGCGAAAGCGTCGGCAATCATTCTGTTTCTTATTTTCAGCAAAGTGAAAAAGAAAAGATGAATGAACGATATGCTAAAGCAAAGTTATATCTTGTCGATTCGGGATTGATGTATGGGGGAATGTGATATGTTTCCTCATTCGATTACAATTTATAAGCATAGCATAATTGACGGCGAAGACGTTTATTTTATGCAATGCGTAGACGGTTTTTATTGGCAAGAAAAAACAAATCTCAACAATAAAGACAAAGGTTCTGAGAATACAGGCGAAATAACTGTTATTTCATCATTACAAAATGCGCAAAGTTTTAATGATAAGTGGAACGTAGATATAGGCGACATAATAATCAAAGGAAAGGGCAACCATATTACAAGCCTCAAAGAACTTGACACTTACTACAAAGTTAATGCAGTAAGCTTCAATGTTTGCGGAAGCTTGGTCGATAATATCGTTGTAAATGCTAAGTAGGTATCGCTATGTTTACAATTGAACTTAATACCGTTAAAGCAAGCGACTTTATCGAAATGGCAGGGATAGGGCAAAGCAGAGCGGCACAACGCTTTTTCTGTAATGAGCTTATAAGACTTTCTACGCCTTATATTCCGTTTCAAAACGGTGTGCTTATGGCTTCGGCTTATGTTAGCTCAAGTGATGATGAAATCGTTTATAATACACCTTATGCACGTTATTTGTGGTATGGCAAATTAATGGTTGACCCTATAACGGACAAGGGTGCGTTTTTTAGTCCAAGCTACGGCTTTTGGAGCAGACCAAACACGCAAAAGGTGTTGACTGACAGAAACTTGAATTTTGAAGGTGCACCTATGCGTGGACCGTATTGGGCGTTTAGAGCATACGAAGCGAACAAATACGCTTTGGCTGTCAGCGTTCAGGAATATATTGAAAGGAAGTTGAAATAATGACGATAATTGAAAGTGTAAAAAAATTTATATTGCGGTGCCCTTATTTGGACGAACTGAAAAATGTAAATGTTGATTTTTTATCTGACAAGGTTAATGCATATTCAATTGAGGAGCTTCCGACCGATACGGTACGCAAAAAATATCTTGACGGCACAAAAGAATGTCAATTTGTCTTTGCGTTAATGGCAAGGTTTACATATAACGAAGAAATTAAAAACAATATTGAAAACAGCGGATTTTTTGAAGATTTCCAAAATTGGCTTGATGAATGTACCGAAAATGAATTATACCCGGATATGCCGGATGGTATGACGCCTTTTGAGATTAAGGCTCTTACTAACGGCTATTTAATGGGCGTCGGTAATAACAGCCGTGACGCTGTTTATCAAATTCAATGCAGACTTTTATATGATAAGGAGTAATTTATTATGGTAATTAAAACAAGCAAAATTGCTGCTTTTTTAAATATCGGTACTACCGAAAAGCCTGAATGGGCAAGAATTAAAAAGCAGGGCGAGTTAAAACTTAAATATGACGCTTCAACGAGCGAAGACAAATTTATTGATGAAGACGCACCGACTACTAATATTGATAGCTATGCTGTTGGATTTGACGGCGAGCTTACGTGTTATACCGACGATAAGGTGTTTTCCTATATTGACGGCTTAAGACGAAACAGAGCAACAGGCTCGGAAGCTGAAGCCGAGTGTATTGTTGTTTATATGTATGACGGTGATACCTCAAAAGGTTTTGCCGCAGAAAAAAATCGTTGTGTTATTCAAACAAGCGAATTTGGCGGCGAAGGTGGCGGCGGTAAGGTTAGCCTTAATTACTCTTGTAATTTTAATGGCGACCCTGAAATCGGAACTGCTACTATTGCAGGTGACAGCGGACTTACGTTTACAAAAGCGGCATAATACAAAATGTTAAGGGGGCAATACGCTCCCTTATTTTCATATGAAAGGATTGATTAACTATGGAAAAACTCAACCTCAAAAAAGAAGAAATATACGAAATCGAAGTGAATGACAAAGGCGAAACCATTGTGTTCCATACTGATGATATCGAACTCCCCTTTAAGTGGAATGATGCTTTCCTTGAGTGTCAAAATATACTCAAAAATTTAAAAAGGCAAATCAAGGTTATCGAAAAGAAAGAAAATAAGCCACATGGTCTTTTGACTACACAGGATGAAGAGGTACGGAAGTTATACAAAAAGACTTTTTCTCAAATGCGTACTATTATGGATAGCATTTTAGGCGCAGGCGGTTGTCAAAAGATTTTCGGCGATAACAATTATCTTTCAATGTTTAATGATTTATTTGACGCTTTACAGCCGCATTTTGAAAAAATGGGCTTGTCTATGGGCGCTTCGGTAGAAGCTATAGAAAAGAAATACGGCAACAGCGGCAGTGATGTACTCGAATGATTGCGTATCCCGAATATGTGAAAATCGGCAATGAAAAGGTAAAAATCAATAGCGATTTTAAAATTGCACTTCGTTGTATTGAGATATCAAGAGACATAACAATAGGTGAATATGAAAAGCAGCTCGCAATAGTATATTTGCTTTACGGAAATATTCCGCTAAATGATGATATAGGCTCTTATCTCGATATGGCATATAAATTCCTTACTTGTAACAAAAACAGCGAACCAATGCAAGAAGACGAATGCGAAAGGGATATGGACCTTTTGTATGATGAGAAATATATAAATGCTTCTTTTCTTTCTGAATATCAAATAGACCTCACAAAATCAAATATGCATTTTTGGCAGTATTGCGATTTGATTGAGGGGTTGGGAAGCGATTGTGTTTTAAATCGTATAAGGGACATAAGAACGTGTGATTTGTCGGAGTATTCATCAAGGTATCGTGAAAAAATGCAAAAGGCGAGGGATAGCGTTGCTTTGCCGACAATTCAAACAAGAGAAGAGAGGGAAAAAGAGGACGAGTTTGAAAATTGGTTAATCGCCGGGGGTGTTACATAATGGCTGACGGCTCAATTAAAATTAAGGTTAAATTTGACGACAGTAATGCGGAGCAGTCTGTTGAAAATTTAATAAAAACGACCGAGGACGCAGTCAATAATCTTAATAAGCAAACAAAAAGGCTTAAATTTGATTATGACACAAAGGGTGCAAAGGAAAAGGTTAAGCAGCTCAATCGTGAAATAGCCGAAGCAGAAAAAGGCATTGAGCAGGCGAAAAATGAATTTCAAAAGAGTATAGATTCTCAAATATCGGCTTTAGACAAGCAAATTGCAAAAAATAAGGAAGCATTGCAAAAACTTGAAAACGGCAAAGATTATCAAAAGTACGATAACGAAGTTGAACAAGCCGGTAAAATCTATGATGATTTGGTGAGAAATTCAAAAACTCAGGAAGAAATAAACAGCCATACTAAAACCTATGAAAATACGCTCAATAGAATTGATGAAAAATACAGCTCATTAAATCAAAAGGCAGAGGCATACAGGGCAACTATAAGTAGTCTTAACGCACAAAAGACTGCTGTTCAGTCCGCTCCGCAGCAGGCGCAGGCTTATAGCACATATCAAAGCAAAAAAGCAGGATATGAAGAAAAAATATCAAATGCTAAATTATCAATTGAAGATGTCGCCGCCCAAAGCAGTGCAGTGGGCAGTAAGGCTCAAAAGCTTACAAGTGCATTTAACTTCTTGAAAAAGGGAGCTAACGGTGCGAAGAACGCTACTAAAGGCATTGCAAGCGGTATAGGTGCAGCTCTTTCGGGTGCTAAAAAGCTTGTTGCTTCTGTTGGCACAGGGCTTATATCGGGTTTAAAAAACGGTATATCCCATTTTAAAAATATGGGCAAGGGTGCTGATTCGGTGGCTAAAAAGGTTAAGAAAATGGCGCTTGCATTGCTTGGTATGCGTGGCGTAATGGGCGGAATCAAGCAAATTGTCAGTAGTGCAATGAGCAATAATGAAGAATTGCAAAACTCGCTGACAGCGGCTAAAGGCGTTTTAGGCGAAGCAATAACACCTATAATCAGTGTGCTTGTAAAGGGCTTACAGACTGCCATTACACTTGCTGACAGGCTTTTTCAAATATTCACAGGCACTTCTCTTATAGCTTCGTATAATGCAAAGTTAGCACGAAAAGAGGCCGACGCTAAAGAAGATACGGCAAAAAGTGCCGAAAAGCAATTGGCAAGCTTTGATGTTGCAAATAAACTTCAGGACAATAATTCTTCAAGTTCAAACAGTAGTGATTCTTCGCAGCCTTTTAAAGCGACTTCTTTGAGCTCGGGCGTTACCAAAATGCTTGATGACCTTAAAAATGCCTTTTTAAACGGCGATTATGATGGAATGGGCGAGATACTCGCAAACGGCTTAAATTCAATCATTTCAAAAGCAAATAGTCTTGACTTGGATAAAATTCAAAACAAGGTAAAAGGATATGCGGAGGGCTTTGCTAAAGCAATTAATGGCTTTACCAAGGACTTTGATTGGAACGGCGCAGGTAATTTACTCGGTAACGGTTTAAATACAATAACCACTGCTGTTTCTTCTTTTGTTGATAAAACGAATTGGGACGGTATAGGCGCAGGCATATCCGAAAGTTTGAACGGTTTTGTTGATAAAATCGACGCCCAAAAGCTCGGCAAAACTTTAACCGCAAAGTTTAAAATACTTACAGATACGTTGTATGGATTTTTTAACGGTGACGGAAAAAGTAAAAAAGGCTTTAGTTTTGCAAATTTAGGACAAAAGCTCGGTAAAACAATTAATGCCGGATTGAGTAATATTGATATGAAAAAAATCGGCAGTAATATCACAAGTGCTATATCGGGTTTAGGTGATACTATTTATAACGCCGTTAAAACAATAAATTGGAATAATGGCAAGGATAGTGTTGTGCAAAAGATTGAGGATTTTATCAAAGGACTTGATTGGAAATCAACTTTTACCAACATTTTTAAAGCACTCGGTGCTATTTTCGGCGGTCTTGGCTCTGTTATTATTCAACTATTAAGAGACGCTTGGACTAATTTTTATAACAAATATTTTAAAAGCGAGCTTGACAAAGCTGGTGGCAATATAATGAAAGGTATTTTTAACGGTATCGTTAATTTCCTTAAAGATGTCGGCAATTGGATAGCAGATAATATATTTGTGCCTTTTATCGACGGCTTTAAAGACGCTTTTAATATTCACTCGCCGTCACAAGCTCCTGAGATATTGGAACTCGGCAAAAATATTATAGCTGGTGTTTTCAACGGTGTTGTGGAGTGGCTGAAAAATATAGGTACATGGCTTAAAGAAAATGTTTTTGATAAGATTGTTGACGCTTGGAACGGTATGAAAGAATTGACTGTTCAAATTGGCGCAAATATTAAAGACAGCTTTAATAAAGCCAAAGAAAAATGGGATAGCATACAAGACAAGTTCCCGGTGCTTACCGCCGAAGCAAAAGAAAAAGTGCAAAATGCTCTGAGCACTTTGAAAACGGCTTGGAATTCTATAGTTGACAGATTTCCTAAACTTACGGTACAAACCGTCAGAGATAAATTCAACAGTTTAAAAAAGACTTGGGACGCTTGGAAAGGTAAAACAGTTACGCTTACGGCTTCTCTTAAAGACAGTGTGACGTCAGGGCTTAAGAAAATCATAAAGAAGGCAGATGAATTATTTGCAAAAATTAAATCTGCCGGCATTAGCGTCAGCAAATTCTTTAATGGGGCTGATGAAGCAGACACTACACCGTTTTCGTCTATAGGCTCAACGTCAGGCGGAATTTCTTCATTAGGTACATGGTTTAAAAATTTATTTAATCATAAAAGGGCAGTCGGCGGTATTGTTAATAATCCCGGCAGAGGTGTACCTTTAACTGCCGGTGAAGCCGGCAGAGAGGCTATATTACCACTCGATAACAATACCGAGTGGATGGATATGCTGGCTATGAAACTCGCAAATATAGGCGGCAGCGGTGGGATTGTTCAGGTCGTTATTGACGGTAAGGTGGTTGCTCAAGCGGTAAATAAAGCAAACAGGCAAACCTCAACTATGACAGGGTGATTATATGACAATACAATTTTATATACAAAACAAAACAGGCAAAACCCTTAAAATTCATTCAAGGGAAGCTTTGAAAACCGTTACAAAAGACGTAGAAGTTTATAACAATTCTACGTCTTATTCATATTACCAAAAAGGTACAAAGCGGTACGTTACCAAATATGCCGAAAAAGAATATGTACCTATTATTTGGGTGCTTTCGGGCAGTTATGCCGTTCAAAGGGCAAAACTGTGGGGAAAGGACACGGGTAGGACTGCATTGTCAGGTAAATATACAGGTACTTTGATTGGTATATTTCCAAAAATAACAATAACAATTAAAGGAAGTAAGCTGTTGAGAGAGGACGCTCAAACGCTTACTTTTCTTTTAGACCAACAAACCGTAAACTGTAAGTATTATGAAGAACGTATTAATGGACTTAGGACGGCAGAGTTCTATTTTGATGACGCAAATATTACTTACGCAAAAAATAAACTTATCGGCGGCAATTATAACAATCGTTATAACGATTTTAATATTACCGCTGTTGCAACTTATAAATATTCGGGGGAATAAGTATGGATGAAAAATGGTATGGCTTTGCGGATGGATATAGCTTATTTTATGCGCCGTGGCGTAAGCTTGGGCGTGAGGTGCGAATCAATGCGCAAATGTCAGACGGTACAGTTTTTAATGAAGATAATGTTACATTTCTTGAAATAACAGACGACGGTAATTTCTTGGGTACCTATATGAAAAAAGTTGTGCTTAAGATTCAAGCTACCGACGAGACAGAAAAAACGCTTAAGAATTATGTCGATAATGCCGATTATATTAATATTGAATATGGTGTTTATAATGCTGATGAAGTCGAATATAAAAACTATAAGGGCGAAGATGACCCTATTCCTGCCGGTACTACCAGTATGGTAAGAATACCGACAATGTATATTAGTCATGACGAAACCGATACTGAATATGACGAGGTTACAAAAATTGCCACTTTCACTTGCTATGACGCTATGTATTTGCTTGCAAATATGCCTATGTCAAGCATTGACGTATACGTAGGTGGGTATCGTGTTCAAGATATATTGTCAAAAATAGAAGAAATAGTTGACGTCAACGACGATTTAAAAATGGCCCTAAAAAAGACATATACTATTGGTCAAATGAATGACGGCTCAAATTTAGGCTCTTCACAAATGACAGCACTTAAAAGTTTTTATGAAGGAAAATCAATAAGAGATTATCTTAATTATCTTTCAAATGTTCTTTATTGTGCTTTTTATATTGATACCTATAATCAAGAACTTGAAGAGAAAGAACCTGACTGTTTGTGTATGAAAGTGCCTTTTACGCACGTCGACAAAAATGATGATATTACAATTGATGATATTATGAACATTTCACTTGGCAAAGAAAAAGAAGTTATAACCGGATTGGCATATAATGTTAAGAATGAGCAGAAAATAGAAGGCAATAATAGTGGAAATGTTGTTTATAAGTACACCAACTTTGATGGCACAAAAGCCGATTGGATAAATGCTTTTGTTGACAGACATTCTGATGAACGCAAAAAGTTACTAACTGTTTTACAGGATTTAGGTCAACTCAAAAATTTTGATATAACAACTTACGGTACGCCATGGATTGAGCCGCTGACTTGTGTTGAATACACAGATATGAAGGGAAATAAATCGAATTTACTTGTAAATTCAAGTGTTTTAACTATCTCAAACGGCATTACGCAACGCTTTTATAATCGAAGTGTAGATGCACTGTTTGAAAATCCGAGTGAAAAAAGCGAAGATATTGAAAATCTTAATACTTCTAATATTACGATAAACAAATCTCTAAATCCTGTTGATGATAAGGTATGCGATATCGGAACGAGTGAACAAAGATTTGATACAGTATACTGTGTTGAAACTAATACAACCTCAGATTTAAAAAACAAAGAAAATATACAAGGTCTTATTGATAATGATAAGCTTATTGACTTTTTTAAATCAATGAAGCCGTGTTCGTTTACAATGAAAGACGGCGACACGGGCAGAACGCACATGGGCTTTATTGCTCAGTGGTGTGCCGAAGCAGCTAAAAAAACAATGGGCGATTTGTCATTTTTTGAGGCTTCATATATTAATAAAAAAGGCGAGTGCGAATACTATCGTGATAACGTTGATGATTCAAAACTTTCTTGGGGGTTAAAGCTAAATCAACTTATTGCTCCTCTTTGGGCAGTAGTACAAATACAACTTGATAAAATTGAAGGTTTAGAAAAACAAATTGAGGAGCTTAAGAATGGAAATTAATTTGAATGTCACAGCGCAAGAGGTTATATCAGATAAAAAGTTTGTTGCAGCAGGAAACTACAAGCAAATAAAACTCAGACTTAATTTGTCTGCCGATTTTGACGATTTGGTTGTTAGGGTAACGCTTAATAATAAAAGTGTTACAGCTATCAATGGCGAGTGCTATTTACCGCCGCTTAAAACAGGACGCTACATTTTAGGAGTGTATGGTTTTGCAATAGTGAATAATGAACTTATAAAAAGAGTGTCACCTGCACCAACTTATTTGGTGGTTACATACGGCTCTTGTAATAATGATGACGACTCACCAAACGAATTGGAAGAATTTTATCAAAAAATTATTGACCTTGTGAAAAACGGCACACCGGGTGCAAAAGGTGATACAGGTCCGCAGGGTGAACAAGGTCCAAAAGGTGATACAGGACCGCAAGGTGAACAAGGTCCAAAAGGTGATACAGGTCCGCAGGGCGAACAAGGACCAAAAGGCGACACAGGAATACAAGGACCGCAAGGCGTTCCCGGTCCGAAAGGAGAAAAGGGAGAACAAGGCTCATCCGAAAAGTGGGAGTTGGCAGTAGATACTACGGTGCAAGAGGAAGTAAACAAAATCAAATATGAAATAAAAAACACAGTTGAAGTGCATATAGAAATTGCCAACGATAATTTTATACAGATAAACCATTCTACAAGTGGTTTTCTACGCTCAATACTTTGGGGCGCAAATAACATATATGTTGAAAAATTGGCGTCATCACACGTTCTTGCTGTTATTCACGCACAGAAAATGAACGAAGATGTAATTGTGAACTACAGTTATGTGGGAGCAAAGAGCAGCCAAAAAGTAATTAGAGGCGGAGCGTTGCAGGCTTTTCAAGCGGTTGATGATACAATCGGGATTTATTTTGATGTTGACACTTCGGTATTTAATCCCGGAACGAGAATACGCATATGGGCGAAAAGGAGAGTGGCAGCAAATGAGTAGAGCATTAATTAATGGTGAATATCTTGATGTCGAAGATGAAATCTTTACACCTGACCCACAGGCTGAAATTCAAGCACTAAAGCAGGAACTTGCAAGCTATGATTACATAGGCGTGAAAATTGCTATGGGAGTTGCAACTGTAGAAGAATATCAAGAGCAGATAGCCTACACGGAAAAACTCCGTGCAAAAATCAGAGAGTTGGAGGGCACAGAGCCTTTGCTCTCTGCCGATAATTGGCGAGAAGTTACGCCTGAGGCAAAGGCAGAAATCGAAAAACAACGGCAAGCCGAGGTGATGATATGACAGATGATACAATAGCAGTAGCACTTGTAAGCTTAATAGGAACGCTTATCGGTACATTCGGCGGAATTATTACCGCTTCAAAGCTTACAAATTATCGAATTGAACAGCTTGAAAGAAAAGTGGATAAGCATAATAATTTCGCCGAGAGAATTCCGCTTATTCAAAACGATATTAAGGTTGCAAATCACAGGATAGACGACCTTGAAGAATTATGTAAAGAACATTTTATTACAAAGTAAAGGAGTAAAAAATTATGAAAAATTACACATTAACTAAAGAAGCACTCATCAGAGTTGCAAAAACATTCATTCAGGCACTTATCGCTTTTCTTGTAGTCGCTTTGCCGACGGTCGATTTTTCACAGGATAAGTCCGCACTTAAGGCGGCACTTCTCGGCGTTCTTGCCTCGGCGGTAGCAGCAGGCTTGTCCGCTGTTATGAACATTGAGCAGAAAGGCGGCTCAAACGGTATGAAGTTTTCTGCTTGGGTTAAAAAATTCCTCGGCAAGAAAACAAACTATGACGGTGTTTACGGTGTGCAGTGCGTGGATTTAATTGACTGCTATATCCACGAATGCCTTGGACTTGATAAAGGCTTTTGGGGCAATGCAAAATATTGGTGGACTAATCGTAAATCATCTGCGTGGCTCAAAAAGAATTTTGTTTTTATTACACCTACATACAAAAACGGCGAACTCAAAAAGGGTGATATCGGAATCAGAACATCAGGTACATACGGCCATATTTTTGTTATTGCCGAGCCTACTAAGAACGGCAAGGTTAAGTATTACGACCAAAATGCAACCGGGAACGGCGATAAAATGACACTCAGAGAGAAAACTTATAATTCATCAACAGTAAACGGTATTCTCCGACCAAAAAATCAAAAAAATCTTAAAGAAACTAAGGTTTACAAGACGGTCAAGGCAAACGGTGGCTTGAATGCTTATAAGGCACTCTCCGACAAAGAAGCTCACACGCTTATTCCTAACAATACAAAAGTTGAACTTGTAAGCACTTCCGCCGGCACTAAGAAAATTAAAGGCAAAAAACATACAATGGCTAAAGTCAAATACGGAAGCGCTACATATTATGTTGCTAAGAGTTATTTGAAGTGAGGTGAATTAAATGCCCGAGAAGAAAACGGAAACAGCTAAAAGCTATATTTTGGAAGTCCCAACTTACATACGAAGAGAATCAGACTTAAAGGCTGAAAAAGTCAAATTGTCCGAAGCTTCATTTTTTGCGAAAAATAATTCTTATTCGGAATTATTTGCAATCTTGAAACCAGGTACAAAAATAGTACCGCTTGAAGAAAAGAAAATAGGCGACAACAACTGGGTTAGAATAACAGACGGTTGGTTGCTTTACAGATAAGAAATGCCCTCAGCTCTTAATTGAGTTGGGGGCATTTTTTAGGTTGCATTTGGGTTGCATTTTCTATTTATTTTAACATATTTTGAATTGCTTTGAAAAATATATAAAGTGCTCAAATTTGGCTTAAATAAAGGCTTTGCAGTGCTTTTAAACAAAAAATAAGGACTACCAAAACGGTAGTCCTTTTGGTCGAGGTGACAGGACTCGAACCTGCGGCATCCTGCTCCCAAAGCAGGCACTCTAGCCAAACTGAGTTACACCTCGTTGTTTTTTCAACGCTTTGACATTTTAATATATTATTCGTGATTTGTCAAGTCTTATTTTGCTTTTTTTGAAAAAACTTTTAAATATAGTACTCGTCAATAAGCTGAGTGCTGTTTTTATCTAAAATATCTTGAAGAGTGATTGAATCAAGGTATTCGTTAATGACTTTGTAAAGCCCCTGCCAAACGCCGACTGTCATACATGTTTCGTATTTGTCACATTGGTTTACTTCGTCTTCTAAGCAGGCGACAGGCGCAAGGCTGCCCTCGGTTATTCTCAATATATCTCCGACAGTGTAGCTTGAAGGGGATTTAGCAAGCATATATCCGCCTTGATACCCACGTGTTGTTTTTAAAAGACCTGCTCTGTTGAGAATAGGCACAATCTGCTCTAAATATTTTTTTGATATATCCTGCCTATCGGCAATGTCCTTAAGCGCAACGAAGCCTTCGTTGCGATTTTGCGCAAGATCAAGCATAAGCCTTAATGCATATCGCCCTTTAGTTGAAATTTTCAAATTATCGCTTCCTTTTAAATCATAACCTAATTATACCATAGGTTTTGTAAGTATTCAATAGCGAAACATAAAAATTTTTAATACTGTCAAATTAAGACCTTTTTATCGCCGCTGTTTATGTTGAAGCAATAACCTTTTTTCTCGCCGTCGAGCGTATATTTAATTGAAATATCACCGTCGCTGTCCATATTTACATAATTTATGTCAGCTTTATTACGTGTTGTGACGTTGATAAAGCAATCCTTTTGATTGTTATTATATGTTGAAACATCATCGCTGACAAAAAGCAAGTTGCCAAAAAGGCTTGCGGTTTCAGCGATTAATTTTCTTTGTTCAAAGGACATTTTAATATTATTATCTCTCAAAAGAAATACATCAGGGTCGTTTAAAAAAGCTCTGCCGTCAAGTTCACGACGGAAAATCGTGTTAAGAAGTGCATGCTTTGTGGAAACATCCTCTCTTGAAAACGGCTTTTTACCCCAACTGAGAGCCATATCGGCGCCGATTCTGCAAAAATCAACCTTTCCGAATGCGGGAGCAAGCGGAACACCGCAGCCTAAGATTAATTTATCGCCGCAAAGCTCTCTGATAAGGTCCATTGCGTCGCACATAATCTCGCCTCGGCTTTTACCGTTAAACGGAATAATGCAACAAGCATAAAGAAAGTCGAGCTTAACCATATCGTAGCCCCAAACATTTAAGACGGTATCAAAAACCTCTTTTAAATATTGCCTGACCTCTTTGTTGTAAATGTCAAGCGCATAAAATCCGCCCCAATTGTGAGAAGCAAACGGAATTTTGCCGTTTTTGTTTTTCACAAACCAATCCTTGTGCTTGTTATATATGTATGATTTGGGTGTTGCGGCGAACGGCGCAAGCCATAAGCCTGCAAGCATATCGTTTTTGTGAATATTATCCGCAATAAGCTTCATACCTGACGGGAATTTCTTCTCGTCGTGATAAAGCCAATCACCGACAGTTCTTTCGTAGCCGTCATCGACTTGAAAAATGTCAATCTTTGAGCCTAATTTTGCAATCGCTTCAAGATCACGTTCAACGATTTCCTCGGTTACGCTTGTGTAATAGTTGTACCATGTGGTGTAGCCGCACATTCTTTTTGCTCTCGGCTTATCGATTTTTGCCTCTTCAAAATATTTATCAAATGCATTGTCAATGTTATCAATAATATCGCAAAGTTCAAGAAGTGTAATTTCCTGACCTTTTTTGTATGTAACGCCCTCAAGGTCTTTTTTAACAGAAACGGTTGAAGCGTTGGCATTAAACGTGATGATTGTGTATCCGGCTCTTTCACTTAAGGAAGCAAAAAGGCGGATATCGTTTGCATTTCTGATGTAAGCGTAAGAATATCCGTAAAATATTCCGATTTGCTCAGGATATTCGTGGAAGGTTAAATCACCTGCGCCCCAAATGCCCCTGATGTTAAAACTTTTTTTATCTAAAACAGACAGAAATTTTGGATTGAAATCATCACGCATATCGTCATTCGGTGCATACTCTTTTGAAACAGTCCAGCTTTGATATCCGTTTACAAAAAATTTGCTTTCTTTTGAAAATGAGATGTTATCTTTAATCTCAAATTTTTGAAATGTAATATCTGTTTTTGGCAAAAGGGTAAGTGTTAAAATATCACCGTTGATTTCTTCTCTTATTTCAAAATCTACGGTTTCGCTGTGGTGAGTTTTGTGCACTTTGCCGCCTGCGGTATAGATAATGTTATATTGATAGCTCATATTTTTTAACCTTTCTTTTAATGTCAAATAATTTCTTTGCCCTCTTCTTCGGGGTAAAACATGCCCCATTCTTTTCTTATAAACGTCATTATGTCCATAACATCACGTGTGAAGTCGAGATGCATATCTACGTTTTCGCCGGCTACTGCCTTTTCCATATCGTCAATTTCATATTCAAGTGCTTTTGCCGTATCTCCTGCGCTTATTTTTTCGCTTTTGAGCGTTTCGGTGTAGGTGATTGTAGCTTCGTCACCCCTTGGATATTCGTAAATTTCTATATATCCCTTGTCAAAAGCAATTGTTGCTCTTTTTGGCTGCTTTGCGTGGAGCGAAAGAATAACAGTTGCCATTTCATCTTCTTTGTTTTGAAGAAGAATACTTGCCTGTTCGTCAACTCCTGTCGGCGCATATTTAACCTGTGTGGCAATTTTGTGCGGCTTTGACGTCATAAAAAAGCGAACGATTGAGAGGGCGTAAACGCCGATATCAAGCATTGCGCCGCCGGCAAGATTACGATTAAAAAATCTGTTGTTCATATCGTAGGGCTTGTAACTGCCGAAATTCATTTGAATAAGCCTAAGCTCGCCTAACTTACCCGATTTTATTATTTCATCAAGCTTTTTGTAAATCGGCATATGGTAAATTGTCATCGCTTCAGCCAAAACGACGTGATTTTTCTCTGCAAGGTCAATTGCTTCGTTGAGTTCGGCACTGTTTAACGTAATTGATTTTTCGCATATAACGTGTTTGCCGTGGCTGAGAGCTTTCCTTAAATATTCAATATGCGTGTTGTGAGGAGTGGAAATATAAATAATATCGACATTTTCATCCTCAAACACTTCTTCAATATTGCCGTAAACCTTTTTAATGCCGTATTCTTCGGCAAAGGAAATCGCTTTGTCATACGTTCTGTTGGCAACGCTGTAAAGTGCCCTGCCTTTTGCTTTCATAGCATCTGCAAGCTGGTGCGCAATAACGCCGCAACCGAGAGTTGCCCAATTATATTCAGCCATATTTAACACTCCTTTATTTTCTTTATTATACTTTAGTTTTTTCACTTAGTCAATTATTATGATTTATGTTAAATAATAATTGAAATGGATACTATATAATGTTATAATTAAACTGAATAAATTTATGGAGATACAAAATATGCCAAAGGAAGAAAAAGATTACAGAACAAACGATAATTTGATAATAGGCAGAAACGCTGTTATAGAACTTCTCAAAAGCGGCAGAGAGGTTGAAAATGTGCTTGTTGCAAAGGGTGAGAGGGAAGGCTCAATTAACCGTATTATTGCAATGTGCAGGGAAAATAAAATAGTTGTTAAGACAGTGGACAGGAAAAAGCTTGATTTTATGTGTGCCGGCGGCAATCATCAGGGGGTTGCGGCTAATGTTCCGGCTCACAGCTATTCAAGCGTTGATGATATTTTGGAATATGCAAAAAGCAAAGGCGAAGCGCCTTTTATTATAATTTGCGATGAAATTGAGGACAGCCATAATCTCGGCGCAATTATCAGAACTGCCGAAGCTTGCGGCGCTCACGGAATTATTATTCCGAAAAGAAGAAATGTTGGGCTTAATTTTATCGTTGCAAAAACCTCGTGCGGCGCACTTGAATATGTTAAAGTTGCAAGGGTAGGCAATTTAGTTTCTGTTATTGAAGAACTTAAAAAGCAGAATGTTTGGGTTTACTGTGCCGATATGGATGGTCAGCCTTGGTGCAAAACAGACTTTTCCAGTGGCTGTGCACTTGTTGTCGGCAATGAGGGAAGCGGTGTCGGCAGGCTCATTAAGGAAAAATGCGATGTAACTGTTTCGCTTCCTATGTGCGGAAAGGTTAATTCGCTTAACGCTTCTGTTGCGGCAGGTATTATTATGTATGAGGTCGCAAGGCAAAGGCTCGGTCTTTAATATAATTATATTGAGAGTGGAGAATTATGAACGAAAGCTTATCTATTGATGAAATAATCAGGCAGGCTGAGGAAATAAGAAAAAAGACGGTAAAACAGGCACAATCGGCTTTGGAAGATGTAAATACATCTGCAAATGAGATAACAAAGCGTGAAATAGAGGTGCCTAAGCCTGATATTGAAAATATAAAAATTCAACCTAAAAGTGAAAATGTAAAGACGTATGAAAAAAGCACTGCCTCGGATAAAACGAAAGTCGGCCCAGCCATAAAAGCTGAAGATGACGGGAAAACAAAGCATATTGATTTTAAGCCAAAGTCAAAGAGCGACGATTTTGCAAGCCAAAAAACCGTACAAAAAAGCTTTTTTACAAGCAACCGTACCAAAGAACCGATTTATTCCAAAAAGCCGCCGGAAATTATTGAAAGGCCTGCCACGATAAAGAGCAAGTCGAGATTTGACAAAACGGGCGACCTTGAGGAAATACCTACCATTGTAGCCGTTGAGGAACTTGAAAAAACGAAAATTTCCCTTACTCGAGAGGAAATTAAGGAGAAGGAAGAAAAGGCTCAGGAGCAAAGGGAAGAGGAGCAGGCAGTTCAAATTGTTCTTGACGGCTTTGATGACGAAACAAAGCAGATAGATAAAATTGATGAGGAACTTGCTGAAAAGCAGTTAAAGGAAAGGCGAAAAGAAAAGGTCAATAAGTTTCGCATTTTTTCACCTGAAGATATTGAGGATGCGGCAAAAGCGGACAAGGATACCGTGATTAAAAAGGAATATGAAAGTGCAGATGAGCAATCGGCATTTTCAAAAAGGCTTGATGACGCACGTTCGTCAGCTTCGCTGAATTTAAAAATAACATTTGCCTTAACCTTTGTTTTAGGACTTTTGACAGGATTTAAGGACAGCTCCTATTTACCGTCGCTTTTGCTTGACAGTACGCCTTACATAATAACGCTTCTTGTTTTATTTGTTATTGTTTGCGTTGTCAATGCGAGAATATTTATGCACGGCTTTAAGCTCAAAGGCGGCATTAACAGTGACTTTCCGATATGTGTGGCGGAAATAATAGTTTTTGTTCACACAATTTTGCTTTTGATTGACAGCAACTTGCTTCTCGATGACGGTACGCTTTATCCGTTTGCAGGTGCGTTTGCTCTGCTTTTGAGCGGACTTGGAAAATATACATTTATTACAAGAATAAGAACAGACTTTGATTTTATAGCAAATCAAAAGGAAAAATATACCGTTGAGCCGATTGTTAATAAGGTTGACGCAGGAATTATAAGCCGTGGGCTTTTAACCGGAGAACCTAATTTAAAGGCAAGCATTAAAACGGATTTTGCAACTAAGTTTCTTGATATTTCAAGTGTGGATGAGCCGGCGGATAAAATCAGTAAATATGTCGGTACTGTTTCACTTCTTCTTAATATAATTTTAGCAGTTGTTGTTGGCTTAATTAATCAAAATTGGCATTTGGGAGTTAATGCTTTTGTTTGCGCTATGTGTATCACAACTCCTTGCTATGCGCTGTTTTGTACCAATAATACACTTTTGGGAGTGTCAAAGCAGCTTAGAACCCGTGGCGCTATGGTGAATGGATTTGAGGGTGCAAGCGTTACAAGCGATGCCAATGCAATTGTTATTGAGGCGCAAAATCTTTTCGGACCTCGCAGCTGTGAAATTCACGGAATTAAAACATTTAACGGCGCTAAAGCTGATGACGTTATTTTAAAAACCGCTTCGGTTATTATTAATACAAAAAGTCCGCTTGCTTCTGTTTTTGACGATGTGATTATCGGCAAACAGGCGATTTTGCCTGAGGTTGACGATATTGTTTATGAGGACAGGCTCGGAACAACCGGTTGGATTTATCGCAAAAAAATTCTTGTAGGCACAAGGGATTTGCTTATTCATCACGGTGTTCCCGTGCTTAAGGAAGATTTTGAAAAAAAATATACCCGTAAGGGCAGAAAAGTGCTTTATCTTGCAGAGGCGGGAAAGTTGATGGCAATGTTTGTTGTGTCTTACAGTGCCGACCCTCAGCTTAAAAAAGCGCTTAGAAAGCTTGAAAAAAGCGGAATGACAATTCTTGTTCGCAGTGCCGACCCATTCATTAATGACGAAAGCATTGCCGAGCTTTTTGAACTTCCGGACGGATATATCAGAGTTATGAATTCGTCAAACGGCAGAGCGTTTGAAAAATATTCAAACCTTTTTGCTCAAAAGTCACCTGCCTACATTGTTCATAACGGCTCCGCTCTCGGCCTTGTTTCGGCATTCAGTGCGGCTGAGGATTTGCAGGAGACTAGAAAACTAATCAGCGTTCTTATATCGTTTGGCTCTGCTTTGGGGTTCGGTGTTGTTGGTCTTTTGGCATTTGTCGGCGGAATTGACCAGCTTGATGCAATCAAGGTTGCGCTTTTTCAGGCGGCGTGGTGCATTTTTGTAAATCTTCTTGCAAAAATTAAAAGTTTATTTATGTGATTAAAAGGCTTCACCCAATTTTTTTGGGGGTGAAGTCTTTTTATTTTGCTTACCTGTTTTTACAAAATTCTCAAAAGCGTTTGGTTATAATGCTTTTGGGATGTGTAAAAATGGCAATTGTTAAAAATATTAAAAATAAAATCAAAATACCTAAAAAGAATTTAAAAAATATAATTTTATATTCTAAGCGTGTGCTTTGGGGTGTAATTGCTTTTCTGCTTTGCTTTTCAAGCGTCGTGGGCGGCTGCTGTCCGTTTGCCGTGTCGCTTATAGCGGTGTCGGGTAAGAAAAATTTTCTTTTTGCCTGTGTCGGTGCGTCGCTCGGTTATATTGTTTTTTGCTCAAGTGAAAACGCAATAAGATATGTAAGCGCAGTGGTTATTTGTACTCTCGGCACGGCGGCTTTGATATTTTTCAAGGTCAGACGTGAAACGTATCTTTCAATGCTCATTTCATGTTTGTCTGTTTTGTCAACAGGGATTGTTATGAATGTCAAATCAGGCTCGACTCTCGGCGAATACGCAATAACTCTCGGTGAGTCAATCCTTGCTTTGGGCAGTACGTTTTTCTTTTACCGTGCGGCAAATTGCAGCTTAAAAAGGCTTAAGCTTAAAGCTTTGCCCGTGACGGATTTGACGTGCATTTTTGTGGCTTTTTCTATTTTGCTTTCATCTATTTCGTTTATTGAAATTAAAGGCGTTTCAATTGCAAGAATTTTGGCTTGCCTTTTGATTTTGACTACCGTTCGCTTCGGCAGTCAGCACTTTGCGTTGATTGTGTCGCTGTGTCTGGGCTTCGCACTCGGTATAACAAAGGAAAATGCACTTTTTTTGATAGGCGCATATGCGTTTTCGTCGCTTTTATGCAGTCTTTTTACTTCGTTTTCAAGCCTTGCGATAGGGCTTAGCTTTACTCTTTCAATGTCGTTTTTTGCTGTTGCGGCAAAAATGGGTGCATTTTCGCTTTGTACGGTTTTAGAGAGCGTACTTGCTTCTGCAATTCTTTGTATTTTGCCTGAAAAATTAACGCTCAAGCTTTCAGAACTGTGGGAAAGCGGGGCGGATATTGCGCCTGAAGGAAGCTTGAGGCAGAGCCTTGTTGTAAGGTTGCGTTTTGCTTCAAGCGCACTCGCACAGGTTAGTGAAAGCGTAAGAGATGTTCGTGAAAAAATCAATTCTTTTTCAACCGTTGACCCTAATGAAAGTGAAATTCGAATGGTTGCGGCAGACCAATTCTTTTCCATTTCGGATATGCTCGGCGATTTGGCATTTGAATTTGACGAGGCGGAAAGTTTTGATTTTAAGGCAGCAGGCAGGATTAGAAGGATGCTCGGCGAATACGATATTTTTCCCGAAAATATTTCGGCGATAATTGATAAATATGACAGAATGAGAATAGAGATTTTAGCCCCAAATGACACAAAAGGGCTTGATAATATGCGCCTGACTAATGAAATATGCAAAATATGTAAGAGAGAGTTTGAACGTGGCAAAATAAACGTCAGTTCGGCAGGAACATTGCTTTCATTTATGGAAAAGCCTAATTTCAAAATGAGTTTCGGATTTGCTCAATACTGCGCAGAGGGCAATTTGTGCGGCGATACGATAAAAACTATAAATGATTCAAGAGGACATATGGTTTTCATTATCAGCGACGGAATGGGAAAAGGAAGCCGTGCGGCTTTGGATGGCGCAATGGGTGCCGGTCTTTTGTCAAAGCTTTTGTCTGCAGGTTTTGGATTTGACTCTTCTTTAAAAGTTGTAAACAGTGCACTTCTTGTTAAGAGCCACGAGGAAAGCCTTGCAACACTTGATTGTGTAAGAGTTGACTTGTTCAGCGGTAAGTGTGAATTTTATAAGGCAGGTGCTCCCCGTTCATACATAGTAAAGGATGACAGGCTTACAAAATGCGAACTGACATCTATGCCGGCAGGTATTTTGAGAGGGGTTGAATTTGCAAAAAGAACAACCGTTCTTAATACCGATGATGAAATAATTATGATGAGCGACGGAGTAACCGATGTCGGAAATGAATGGCTTGAAAAGTTTTTGCGACTTGAAACGACGCTTGAACCAAACGAAAAAGCAAAGGCGATACTCAAAATCGCACTTGAAAACAGCGACGAAAAGCATAGGGACGATATGTCAGTCATAGTCGCAAAAATGCTTGAAAGGTAAGGCGAACAATGTTCGCCCCTACGGTATTCGTTTAATATTAAATAATCCAAATAAACAAGACTACTGTAAGGCAAGGGAGATTCCCCTTACAGGGGAAATGTCACGAAGTGACAAAAGGGTTTGCCGAATCGCAGATTTGCTCTTGCCGAATATTAAAAAATACTTGACTTTTTATAATTATATGTTATTATATAGACAGTAAGTTTATTAATTCCAATGAGAGTGGACCTAAGAGGTCCGCTCTCTTATTATTGTAAGGAGGTTTTTTCTTGGCAGGAAAAGGAAATACTGTATCAAGGGTAACTGAAATTATTACCCCTTACGCACATCAGCTCGGTCTTGAAATTTGGGACGTTCGATTTGCCAAGGAGGGTACAGATTGGTATCTTCGCATATTTATAGATAAGGACGGCGGAATTTCAATTGACGATTGTGTTGATTTAACCCACGCAATTACAAAGCCGCTCGACGAGGCTGATCCGATTTCTCAAAGCTATACTCTTGAGGTTAGCTCTCCCGGTGTCGAAAGGGAGCTTACCGCTGACGCTCACTTTGAAAAATATATTGGCTCAAATGTTATGGTAAGGCTTATTCGCCCTGTTAATAACGTCAGGGATTTTGCCGGAAGGCTTAAAGCTTATTCTGACGGTGAAATTACGCTTGAACTTAAGGACGGCGAAGAACTTAAAGTAAACAAAAAAGAGACATCATTCGTTAAGCTTGATGACTTTGATATAAAAGATTTTGAAAAAGAAATGAATTAACCGAAAGGATGATAGGAAAATGAGTAAAGAATTTTTTGACGCAGTAAAAGCTATTGAAGCTGAAAAAGGTATTCCTGCCGAATATCTTTATGAAAAAATTTCAGCAGCAATTATTGTAGCCGCTAAGCACGACTATAACGGAAAGGATATCGTTCATTGCGATATCGACCCGGAAAAGCAGAAAATTAAGGTTTATGTAAGAAAAAATGTTGTTGACGAAATTGAGGACGAGGACACAGACCTCACTCTCGAACAGGCTCAGCTTATCAGAAAGAGCGCTAAAGTCGGCGGCACAGTTGATATTCCGCTTAAAACAAAGAATTTCGGCAGAATTGTTGCTCAAACAGCTAAGCATGTTATCCGTCAGGGTATCCGTGAGGCTGAAAGAGGACAGATGATTGAAGAATTTAAGTCTAAAAATCAGGAACTTATTACTGCTAAGGTTGACAGAATTGACCCTGACACAGGCAATGTTACTCTTGATATGGGTAAAAACTCCGCTGTTCTTCCTAAAACGGAACAGGTACCGGGAGAGCATTTCACAGTAGGTGAAAATATTAAGGTATTTGTTGTTGATGTGAAAGAAATGGGCAAAGGCCCTCGTATTATGATTTCACGTACTCATCCGGGTATGGTTCGCCGCTTGTTTGAGCAAGAGGTTCCTGAAATTTATGACGGCACAATTGAGATTAAGTCGGTTTCACGTGAGGCAGGCTCAAGAACTAAGATTGCCGTTTATTCAACAGATGAGGATGTTGACCCTGTAGGCGCATGTATCGGCCCAAGAGGTCAGAGAGTTTCAAATATCGTTGATGTACTCGGCGGTGAGAAAATCGATATCGTTAAGTATAACGACGACCCGGCACAGTATGTTTCTGCGGCACTTGCTCCGTCAGAGGTTTGCGGTGTGGAAATTCTTGATGAGGACGCTAAGAGTTGCCGTGCAACCGTTCCTGACGACCAACTTTCTCTTGCTATCGGCAATAAGGGTCAGAATGTTCGTCTTGCAGCAAGGCTTACAGGTTGGAAAATTGATATCAAGCCTGAATCGGGATTTTTTACCAATGAAGAGCCTGAAGATGAAGAAAACGAAATCGAAGAATAATTACCTCGCATTTTGAAAGAAAGGCGGCGTAAATATGAAAACTAAAAAAATACCTATGCGTATGTGCACGGGATGCGGCGAAATGTTTGACAAGAGAGAGCTTGTCAGAGTAGTTAAAAGCCCTGAAGGCGAGGTTTCGCTTGACCTTACGGGTAAAAAAGCCGGCAGAGGTGCATACGTTTGCAAAAATGCCGATTGTCTAAAGAAAGCAAGAAAGAAAAGAGCTTTTGAAAGAGCTTTTTCTATGCAGATAGACGATGAGGTATATAATAAGATGGAAGAAGAAATAGAAAATGCCTAATCAAAAGGTTATTTCAATGCTCGGGCTTGCAAGGCGTGCAGGCAGGCTTTCAATGGGGCACGATATGGCGCAGCATGCACTGTTTGGGCACAAAGCAAAGTTATTGCTTTTTTGCAGTGATGTATCCCCTCGTCTTATTTCAGAATTTGAAAAGACGATCGAACTTCATCATTTTAAGGTTAAGGTTATCAAAACCGATATAACTATTGATGAAATTTATTTCGGCGTGGGATATAAAGCGGGAGTAATTACAGTTGACGATGAGAATTTCGCAAAAAAAATAATTTCTCTTCTCGAACAGTAGGATATATTAATTACTTGAAATTTAACAGGAGGAAATGCCAATGGTTATTAAATTTAAAGTTTCCGATGTAGCAAAGGATTTCGGCAAGAATAACAAGGACATTATCAATATTCTCAGTGAATATTGCGACGGTCCCGCAAAAAAGGCTAATACCGTTTTGGAGGAAAACGAGCTTAACATTTTGTTTGACAAGCTCACAGCCGACAACAGCGTTGAAAGTCTTGACAATTATTTTAATTCTGCCAAAAAATCAAATAAGAAAAAGACAAAAGACAGTAAGAATGAGTCCGCTAATGTTTCTAAGGATAACAAGGAAAAAAAGGACGAAAATAAAAAACATAAAAATCAAGCCGCTATTCTTCAAATGGCAGAGCAAGCGGCTAAAAGAGCAGAGGAAAAGGCCAAGAAAAAGGCTAATCAAACTCCGCAGGCAAGAACTAAAGGCGAAGCAAGGCATGTTGATACACGTGTAAATAATGTTGACCTTGAAAAATACAACCAAAAGTATGAGGATATTGCGCCTGCAAACAATATGAACGACTATCAGAAAAAGCAGAAGCTTAATCAGAAGTCAAAGCAGTACAGAAAGAAAAAGCCACAGGGTATGCGTGCTAAGTCTAAGAAAGAAACAGAGGCACAGCGTCTTGCCCGTATTGCAGAGCAGAGAAAGAAGCAGCAGATTAAAATTACCGTTCCTGAGGAAATCACGGTAGGCGACCTTGCAAAGCTTCTTCGTATGACTGCAACAGAAGTTATCAAAAAGCTTATGAGCCTCGGTGTTATGGCAACGGTTAACGAGGTTATTGATTATGATACTGCTGAAATTGTTGCAACAGAGCTTGGCGCAAAGGTTGAAAAGGAAGTAGTTGTTACTATTGAGGACCAAATTATCGAAGAAGAGGTTGAAGATGATGAAAATGCAGTTACAAGACCTCCTGTAGTTTGCGTTATGGGTCACGTTGACCACGGTAAGACCTCTATCCTTGATGCTATCCGTAATACAGAAGTCACCTCTACCGAGGCAGGCGGCATCACTCAGGCAATCGGTGCTTATCAGGTTGACGTTGACGGTCAGAAAATTACATTTCTTGATACTCCGGGTCACGCCGCATTCACCGCTATGCGTGCAAGGGGCGCTATGGCAACCGATATTGCAGTTTTGGTTGTTGCGGCAGATGACGGTATTATGCCGCAAACTGTTGAAGCTATCAATCACGCTAAGGCAGCAGGCGTAGAAATTATTGTTGCTATTAATAAAATGGATAAAGAGGGAGCAAATCCCGACAAGGTTATGCAGCAGCTTACAGAGCACGAGCTTGTTCCTGAGGAATGGGGCGGCGACGTTATTTGCGTTCCTGTTTCGGCTAAAACCAAAATGGGTATTGATAAGCTTCTTGAAACCATTCTTCTCGTTTCTGAAATGGCAGAACTTAAGGCAAATCCTGACAGGCAGGCGAAGGGCGTTGTTATCGAGGCTAAGCTTGATAAAGGACGTGGCCCTATTGCTACTCTTCTTGTTCAAAACGGTACTCTTAATGCAGGAGATATCGTTGTTGCAGGCACTGCAGTAGGTAAAATTCGTGCTATGTCGGATTATCACGGCAAGCCGATTGAAACTGCAGGTCCGTCTGTTCCTGTTGAGATTATGGGTCTTGACTCTGCTCCTATGAGCGGTGACGAGTTTAACGCAGTATCTGATGAAAAGCTTGCAAGAGCACTTGTTGAGCAGAGAAAGGCTAAGGCTAAGGAAGAAGAATTTAAGCTATTCCAGAAAGTTACTCTTGATACTCTCTTTGACACTATTTCAGAGGGTGAGATGAAGGAACTTAACATTATCGTTAAGGCTGACGTTCAGGGTTCTGTTGAGGCTGTTAAGCAGTCACTTCTCAAGATTGAAAACGACGAGGTTAATGTTAAGATTGTTCACGGCGCAGTAGGTGCCGTAAGTGAAAGCGACGTTATGCTTGCAGAGGCTTCAAAGGCTATTATTGTTGCATTTAATACCGGCGTTGACCAAATTGCTGCCGATAACGCTAAGCGTGACGGAGTTGAAATTAAACAATACGATATTATTTATGATGCTATTGAGGATATCGAAAGAGCTATGCGTGGTATGAGAGCTCCTAAATATCGTGACGTTGACACAGGTGAGGTCGAGGTTAGAGAGGTTTATAAAATTTCTTCTGCCGGCACTATTGCAGGCTCACTCGTTACAAGCGGTACCATCAAGCGTGACGGTAAGGTAAGAGTTATCAGAAACGGCAAGCAAATTGCCGATGTTAAGCTTGCTAACCTTAAGAGATTTAAGGATGAGGTTAAGGAAGTATCATCAGGTTATGAATGTGGTATCAGCCTTGACGGTTGGGACGATATTCAGTCAGGAGATATTCTTCAGGCATACATTGTTGAGGAATACAGGGATTAATTATGGCAGGATTTCATATTGACAGAATCAGCGAGGATATAAAAAGAGAAATCGTTTCAATAATGCGAGAGCTTAAAGACCCGAGAATCAGCGATATGCTCACTGTTGTTAAGGTTGATGTAAGCGGAGATTTAAGCTATGCCAAGGTATATATCAGCGCAATTGACGGAATTGATGCGGCTAAAAGGTCAGTCAAGGGGCTTGAAAGTGCGCAGGGATATATCAGAAAGCAACTCGGTTCAAGGCTTCATTTAAGAAAAAGCCCGGAGCTTAGATTTATTGCAGACGATTCTATTGAAAAGGGTATGGACCTTTTTGAAAAAATTAAGGAAATAACTCATGAAGATTAGTGTAAAGGAATGTGCCGACACATTGAAAGAAAAGGATAATATCCTTATTCTTACTCATGCAAATCCCGACGGCGATACTCTCGGTTCGGGCTTTGCACTTTGCCGTGCACTTATGAAAATAGGTAAAATCTGCGCTGTTATAAATGCAGACGATATTCCTAAAAAGTACAATTATCTTTTTGACGATATTGTAGAAATAAAATTTAAACCCGATTATGTTGTTGCTGTCGATGTTGCAACAGTTAAGCTTTTGGGAGGCCTTGAGGAGCAATACAAGATTGATATGTGTATTGACCATCATTCAACCAATACGGAGTATGCAAATTTATTACTTCTTGAGGATGCTCCTGCGGCTTGCCAAATTATGTATGAGGTTGTGCTTGCTCTCGGTGTAGAGGTCGATAAAAAAATTGCGGACTGCCTTTATACAGGGCTTACAACCGACACGGGTTGCTTTAGGTACGATTCGACCACAGCGCAGACATATCGTGTTGCGGCTGACCTTATTGATGCCGGAGCAGACAACGGTAGGATTAACCGAATTATGTTTGAAACAAAGAGCAAGACTTATGCAAGGCTTGAAAGGCTTGCTATTGAATCGATGCGTTTTTATGAGCACGAGCGTGTTGCGGTTATAACTGTTACGCAAGAGATGTTTCAGCTTACAGGTTCTAATGCTCAGGAAACGGAGGGCTTAGCACCGCTTACCCGTCAAATCGAGGGCGTTGAAATAGGTATTACCATTCAAGAGCGACCTGACGGAACATGTAAGGCTTCAATTCGTACATTTGAAAGCGTTAATGCTGCGAAACTTGCTGCGTGTTTTGGTGGCGGCGGTCACGCTCAGGCAGCAGGCTGTAAATTTGATTGCGATGTTAAAGAGGCAAGGCGATTGCTTGTTGATAAGTGCAGGGAGATGCTCGAATGACGGGTATAATATGCATAAATAAAGGCAAGGATATAACCTCGTTCGGCGTTGTTTCTAAGGTTAGAGGAATAACATGTGAAAAAAAAGCAGGGCATACGGGTACTCTTGACCCTATGGCAACGGGAGTTTTGCCTATTATGCTCGGCGGCGCAACAAGATTTTTGAATTATTTGCCTGACAGCGATAAGGGTTATCGTGCCAGATTTTTGCTTGGAAAGACTACCGATACTCTCGATATCACGGGAGAGGTTACAGGCGAATATGATGTTGCGGCTTCAGTTGATGATGTTGAGTCGGCACTTGCCCCATTTAGGGGAGAGATTGAGCAAATTCCGCCTATGTATTCCGCTGTCAGCGTTGACGGCCAAAGGCTTTATGATTTGGCACGCAAGGGAATAGAGGTTGAAAGGCAGGCAAGGAAGGTTGAGATTAAAGAACTTTCGCTTTGCCGTGAACTTTCAAATGAAAATGAAAATATTTATACGATAGATGTGCTTTGCTCAAAAGGTACTTACATAAGAACTCTTATTGACGATTTGGGCAAAAAGCTTGGCTGCGGTGCAGTTATGACTGAACTTGAGAGAACGGCGGCTATGGGCTTTACTCTTAACGATTGCATTACTTTAGACGAAATGCAAGAAAGAAAAGACAGTGGCAAGGGCTTTGAAGATGTTTTGATTGATATTGATAAAATGTTTCTAAGTCTTGACAGCGTGTTTGTTTCGCCTGCTCAGGCTAAGAGATTTCAAAACGGCGGAGCACTTGATGTTAAAAGAATTAAAAAAAGACTTGAAAACAAAAGTTATAGGGTGTATTCTCAAGATGTAGGGTTTTTAGGACTCGGAAAATGCAGCCTTGACACACAGGAACTTTTGGTTGAAAGGCTTTTGGTTAAACGTGATTAAGACGGTATGAATAATAACAACAGTATTTCAAGGCGAGCTGTTGCACTCGGCGATTTTGACGGAATGCACAAGGCTCACCAAACAGTAATTACCGGTGCTGAAAATACCGTTATTTACTGTGTTAATAATAAATTTTCGCTTTTGCAAAAAAGCTTGTTTAAAAAACGCTATCCAAATTGTGTATTTGCCGATTTTGAGCAGATTAAGCATATGGACGGTGAAGATTTTATAAATAAAATTCTGATAGACAGATTTAGAGCGCAAACCGTTTTGTGCGGTTTCAATTTCAGATTTGGCAAGAATGCGTCCTGGTCGGCACTTGATATGAGAAATTATCTTGAAAAAATGGGCATTTGGGTCAGGATTTTGGAACATCTTGATTTTAACGGCGAGCCGATTTCATCTACAAGAATAAGAAAATGCATTGCAGACGGTGAAATTGAGCAGGCTAATGATATGCTTGGATATAATTTCACTTTTGAGTCGAAAGTTGTTTCAGGCGATATGAGGGGTAGAACAATCGGTTTTCCTACCCTTAATCAGCACTTGCCGAACGGGCTTGTTGTGCCGAAATACGGCGTTTATGAAAGCAGAACCTTTGTTTGCGGCAAGGAATATAAATCGTTTACAAATATCGGAATAAGGCCCACGTGGCGTCTTTCATCTCCTCTTTCTGAAACTCACATTTTCGACTTTTCAGGTGATTTATATAATGAAAATATACGCATTGAGCTTGTCAGATATTTAAGAGGGGAGAAGCAATTTTCATCGCTTGATGAACTTGAAAAGCAGTTACAGTATGATAAAAGCAGTATTATTTGATTTTGATGAAACTTTGCAGGACAGAACGGCGGCATTTGAAAAATATATGGATATGTTTTTAGATGAATTTTGCCCGAATTTGCCTTGCGAGGAACGTGAAAAAAGAAAAGATTATATGCGCATTACAGGTAACGGCGGATATGTTGACAGGGAAAAATGGTATCAGGGCATAATTGATGAGTGGCAGTGGAACGACGCACCGTCTGCAAAGGAGCTTGCCCGCCATTATGACTGCCGATTCGGCGACTGTGATGTGATTTTTGAACATACACCAAAGCTTTTAAAGGAGCTTAAAAACAGGGGATATATTGTAGGAATTATAACAAACGGTCCGTCATATCTTCAAAATCATAAGCTTGACGAAAGCGGACTGAGAAAATATTGCGATATTACCGTTGTCAGCGGTGATGTAGGTGTTCATAAGCCTGACCCGGAAATTTTTAAATATACGGCGAATAAGCTTAATTTGCCGGTAGAAGAGTGCACTTATGTCGGCGACCACCCTATTAATGATATTAAGGGTGCGCTTGATGCCGGTATGCACGCAATTCGTATGAATTGGGGTTGGTTTAAGGGGCAAGACCTTAGAAAAGATGTACCGGTTATTACCGATATATTAGATGTTTTAAAATATGTTTAGCATCAGGAGGAAAGTAATATGAAAAAGGCTTTATCAATCTTTGTTACACTTGTTTTTGCACTTACTATGGTTACTGCGGCAGTCAGTGCAAATGCAGACGGACTTGATGACGTTATTAATGCATCTGCATTATCTTCCATTCAGGATGTAATTAATTCAAGCACAGATGAAATAGTACCCATTACTGTCGGAAACGGTATGGTAACAAAGACAGTTGTAGGAAGCAACACAATGGTTCTTACTGCTCTGCCACTTGAGGACAGCGAATTTGTCGCTTGGTATACAAGCTTGTCCGATTTGAGAAAAGATAAGCGCTACAGTGAAGCAAATCCTCTTAGGGTTGATATGAAAGGGACTCAAAAATATTTTTACGCATATTTTAAAAACCCGAATGTAACAACCACTTCATCTATAAGCGTGACTGTTCCGACGAATATTACAATTCCGTCGAGAACAACAACAACTGACTCTGATGCTTCTTCGCAAACTACGACTTTAACCACTTTTACAACAGCAAACCAAATTACTGCCGACAGCAAAATTGTTGAAGGCGCATACTCTATTGCAAATGAGTTTAGCAAATCGTTAAGTAAAGCAAATAAAACTACTACCACAAAGGCTACAACAACTACCAAGGCAACTACAAAGGCAAAAAATAAAAACAAGCCGAAAAAAACCAAAATTAAATCTGTTAAAGGCAAGAAAAACGGATTTAAAATTACTTGGAAAAAGGTTTCCGGCGTAAAAGGATATCAAATCAAGTATTCAACAAATAAATATTTCTTTGAAAGCTTAACAAGATCAAAGAATGTTAAAAAAGCTAAAACAACGTCTGCAACAGTTAAGGACCTTAGAAAAGGAAAGACTTATTTTGTAAAAGTGCGTACATACAAAATTGTAAAGGGCAAGAAGGTTTATTCCAATTGGTCAAAGGTTAAAACTGTTACTGCTAAATAATAAAAGTCAATTTAATATGCATTTGTTTAATATTTTAAATATGCTTGACTTTATATTGATTTGAATTTATAATATATTTAGTTATTTGAAAGGGGTTCAAAATTATGAATTTCAAAAAGTTATTAAAAGTTATCAGTGCTATTGTTGCTGTTGCAGGTGTAATCGCTGCTGTTTATATTGCTATTCAAAAGCTTACTGCTCATAAGGAGCCGGAGTATTTTGACGATAATGATTTCTTTGAATGTGACAACGAAATTGAAATCGTAGAAGCAAAAGCCGAGGAAGCTAAGGAAGAGCCAAAGGAAGAAAAGAAGGCTTCTGCAAAGAAGTCTGCTCCTAAGAAGGCTGCAAAGAAAGCTCCTGCAAAGAAAAAAGCTGAGTAATTAATTTTCAACTTATTTGACGGCTTTGGTTTAACCTTAGCCGTCATTTTTTATAATTATTTTTTAATGGAGTATTAATTATGTTTAGTTCCGGTTTGGTTCTTGAGGGCGGTGGATTGCGTGCCGCTTATGAAAGTGGTGTAACTGACGCATTTATTGAAAATAATATTACATTTCCTTATGTTATCGGCGTTTCTGCGGGAAGCTGTAACGGAGTATCGTTTATTGCAAAGAATTTGCACCGAATGAGAGATATTATGGTTAATTATGCCCACGATGAAAGATATATGGGTATTAAATCTATTTTTAAAAACGGTGAATATCTTAATTCAAAGTGGATTTTCGGTGAACTCTCTTATGAAATGTTTCCGCTCAATTATGATGAATTTGAAAACAGTAAAACTAAATTTTGCGTGGTTGCAAGCAATGCCAAAACGGGGAAAGCCGAATACTTTTACCCTACCGATTTCAGAAAAGGATGTGAGATAATTCACGCTTCCTGTGCACTTCCTATGGCGACAAAGCCTGTTCAAATCGGTAAGGATATGTATTATGACGGCGGCATTTGTGACTCAATTCCGCTTAAAAAGGCGTATGAGGACGGATGCGAAAAATGTGTTGTTGTTTTGACTCAAGACAGGCATTTTATCAAAAAACCGTTAGGCCACGAAAAAGCCATAAGAAAAGCGCTTCATAAATTTCCGCTTACAGCCGAAGCTGTTATCAACAGGCAAAATATGTATAACGAACAAAGAAAATTTGTGTTTGAGCAGGAAAAACTTGGAAATGTTCTTGTGCTCGCTCCCCGTTCTCCGCTCGAATTTCACACTCTTGACAGTGAGCCTATGAAAATTCAACATATCTATAATCTTGGATATGAACAGACGATTGACAGGATTGACGAAATAAAGGATTTTCTTTCTTCCTCTATGTCGCAAACTGCGTATCACTCAAAATAAATTATGTGTTTTATAAATGAAAATCCCTCTGATAATTGCATCAGAGGGATTGATTTTATATATGAAGAATTGCAGTCGAAAGACCGAAATAAATTAGAAGCGAGAGCGCATCTACGATTGTTGTTATAAACGGTGATGACATAACCGCAGGGTCAAATTTAAGCTTCTTTGCAAATATCGGCAATGTGCAACCGACAATTTTTGCAAAAATAATTTCTATAAACAGGGTAAGGCTTATTACAAGGTCGACTTTAAATGTAATGCCTTTTGTTCCTAATAAAAGCTTATCAATAAGAAGAATTTTAAAGAAATTAACTATTGAAAGAGTTAAACCGCATACAAAGCCTACTCTTATTTCCTTCCAAATAACCTTGAAAATATCGTTTAAATCAATTTCGTTAAGAGAAAGCGCACGAATGATTGTTGCACTTGCCTGACCGCCTGAATTACCGCCTGTATCCATAAGCATCGGAATAAACGCAGTAAGCACAATGAGCGCCGACAGTTTGTCCTCAAACGAGGTGATAATCATACCGGTAAATGTTGCACTGATCATCAAAAGAAGAAGCCAAGGAATACGTGATTTGAATGTTTCAAAAATGCCGATTTTAAGATATGGCTTTTCAGTTGTACGCACCATGGCGTTCATCTTGTGGATATCCTCTGTGTTCTCCTCCTGCAATACGTCGATAGCGTCATCGAATGTGATAATTCCGACAAGCCTTTCCTCCATATCAACAACAGGGAGCGCAAGAAAATTATATTTGTCAAAAAGATTAGCGGCAATTTCCTTGTCGTCATGAGTGTTTACGAAAATGATATTCGTTTCCATAAAATCCTCAATTTTATCGTCGTAATTGTGCAAAAGAAGCTCTTTAACAGTAGTTACGCCGATAAGATGACGAGATGCGTCTGTAACATAACAAGTGTAAATTGTTTCTTTGTCAACACCCGTTCGCCTTATGCGCTTAAAAGCATCTTCAACGGTGCTGTCACGCTTAAGGTCGACAAATTCCGGTGTCATAATCGAACCGGCACTGTCTTCGGGATATTTAAGAAGCGTATTTATGGATTTACGAGTTTGCGAATCTGTATTTTTAAGAATTCTTTTAACAACCGTCGCAGGCATTTCCTCTATAATATCAACGGTATCATCAAGGTAAAGCTCGTCGATAACCTCTTTAAGCTCCGTATCTGAAAAGGCAGTAATAAGCGCTTCCTGCATATCTCCGTCAAGCTCAACAAAGGTTTCTGCCGCCTCTTCTTTTGGCAAAAGCCTAAATAAAAGAAGCATCTGTTCCTTTGGCAATTCATCAAATATTGCAGCTATATCGGTAGGGTTGATTTCAATGAGAATGTTTTTGATTTTATGAAATTCTTTTTTTGCGAAAAGTTCAGAGATTTCATGCGCTGTTTCTTCATTGTTAAGTTCTTCAATATCCATATTATCATCTCGCTTCCATAAATCTTTTAGTCAATACGATAAAACGGCTTTTCGTTTTCGTCATAAGCTTTGATAAGCTTCTTTCTTGTAAAAAGATACAGTAAAGTTATTATCAAAACACCGATTAAAACAGCACATGCACATACAAGAAAATCTGTTTTCTGAAAAAATTTTTGATTGGTTACATAAACTGCATAGCCGTTTTGGCTTATTTCTTTTTCTATTTCGTTTGTTGTTTTATCAATACGCTTGATTTGTATGGTGTATTCCTTTTTGTCATCTGCACATGTGCAGCTTACGGTGATTTCAGGCTCTTGCTTTGTGCCAAGCGTTAAATTGATTTTATTGGCTTTTGCATTTTCACTTTTTGGCGTAGGAGTGATAACTATTTGCGTTAAATCACTCGGAATATAAAGAGTGTATTTTGTTTTGCTGCCGTCAAATTTAGGGTCAAGCACGCCACAGCTTACTTCAATGCTTTTTAAATCTGCATCTTCACCGGACTTGGCAAATGCAGTTGCGGGTATAAAACTTGATATAAAACTCATTGCAAGTAAAATTAAGAGAAATTTGCCAAGCGCTTTTTTCATAATTTTCACCTTATATTGCATTAGTTTGTGCTTTGAATAATGTAGTTTGTAATTTTCTTATTGTCGAGTATTTTCTTTACCTTTTGTGCATTGTTTGTTGAAATATAATACATTTTACCCTTTGATGATTTCTTGCTGATTTTTTTATCAATCTGCTTTTCAAGCGAACTGCTATTTTGCGTTGTCGCCTCGCTTGCAGAGCTTTCTTCAGTTGAATAAACAGGCAAACCGTCGTTGCCGTAAATAATGTCGCCGTCCTCGTCTGTAAGCGCTATTCTTGCCTTGGTGGTCGCTGTGGTTTCACCCTCTTTTGTAGGATAAACAGGTTGACCGTCGTTTCCGTAAATAATATCGCCGTCCTCATCCGTCAGCGGCTCACGTTTTTTTGTAGTGGAAACAGTGCCGTCGTCGCCGATTGTTTCGTTTGAATCGCCGTATCCGCTTGTGAATTCCTCACTGTCAAATGACGAAGTGGTATTATAAACAGTATCGCCGTTTTCATCCGTAACAGGCTCGTCAGATATACTGTCGTCATTAATTGTTACATCAATAGCTTCAATGAATTTTATATCTTGACCGAATTCGGCATATAACTTTTTGGCAAGAGTGGCAAAACCGTCATTATAGTCGCCGCTTATATCACCAGGAAGCTTTGTATTATCAAGCAAAAATACATTGATTCCCATAGCCTTTGTTTCTTCAATAATACTTTTGATATAGTTATATGTTGTGCTGCTGTTGGGGTTTAAATATGCGTTGCCGTTTGCGTCTTTGTAAACACTTTTGCCGTTTTTTATTGCGCTGTCAAGGTCAGAAAGGGCAACGATATTATCCTTGTAACACGAAATTCTGCCGATAGGGATAATGTCTGCCTGATTAAGTTTTGCAACAGATTTTTCAAGCTGAGCTGCAGGCGATGAAATAGCACCGTAAGCCCTTATTGTTGCAAGCTTGCTGTTATATCCTATTGTGCCGTCGTCACGCTTTAAATCAAATGTGACGGAGGAATATGCTTCATCTTCCGCACTTTTGATAACAGAGTCGAGCATAACGGAATTGTCAAGCGAAATTGACTGAACGCTCATACCCTTGAGCATAAGATTAACGTTGCTGAAGCTTACACTTTCGCCTGTGTTTTCCTCGGTTTCAGGCATGGCATTACGGTCAATGTAAAGGTCCATTGCGCTGTAACCTACGCTGATAATAAGAAAACAGGCGATAACTATTGCAATGTTTTTGAAAAGTTTAGCCGTTTTTTCCTTAGCCGCACGCTTTTTCTTTGGTTTCGGGCGCTTGGAATCAAACTTATCGCTTCCGTTTCCGGCATCAATATATTTGTCCGCAAAGCTTATTTTACGTCCGGTTTCCTTTTCAGTCCATTTGCTATTCCGTTTTTTGTTGTTATAAAAACGCTTTTTCTTCATAAATTAAAACCACTGCCATTTTATGCTTTCGCATTTTGCTTAAGAAGTTTGATAGTTTCTTTTGGATTTTCGCTGTTAAATACGGCAGAACCGGCAACCATAACATTTGCGCCTGCCGCACCTGCGATTTTTACTGTTTCGGGATTGATTCCGCCGTCAACCTGAATGTCAAGCTCAGGGCATTTTGCACGCAACTTTTCAATCTTAGGCATTGTGCTTTCCATAAAGCTTTGACCGCCGAAGCCAGGCTCAACAGTCATAACAAGCACCATTGAAAGCTTGTCAAGATAAGGGTAAACTGCTTCAATATCCGTATTTGGCTTAACTGCAAGCGAAGCTTTACAGCCAAGTGCAATTATTTTATCAATCGTTTTGTTGATATCGCTGTCACATTCAATATGAAACGTGATTATATCGGCTCCTGCTTTAACAAAATCTTCAATATAAAAATATGGGTCGCTGATCATCAAATGCACGTCAAAAGGAACATCGCATACCTTTTTCATTGCCGCAATTACAGGAGCGCCGATAGAAATGTTAGGCACAAAATGACCGTCCATAACGTCGAGATGAATTAAATCCGCACCGCCCGTTTTGCACTTTTTAAGCTCATTTTCAAGATTTGCAAAATCACTTGCAAGCATTGAAGGGGAAATTTTGATATCCATATTTTTATACCTCTCGTTCTAAATTACAATATATTATACTTTACTTTTTATATAAAATCAATGTTAAAATAAATAATACTTGTATTTATATATTTTATGTAGTATTATATATCCGTGAAAATTTAAGTATTTAAAATTTTGTTAAAATTAACTGTATATGTTGGAGGAAAAATAATGATTCAGGCAAATAACGTCACCGTTCAGTTCGGCGGTCGTGTTTTATTTGAAAGAGTAAACGTTACTTTTTCGGCAGGAAATTGCTATGGTATTATCGGCGCAAACGGCGCTGGTAAATCAACGTTTTTAAAGGTGCTTTCAGGTGAACTTGACCCTCAAAAGGGTGAGGTGTTCATTACTCCCGGCGAAAGACTTTCCGTATTAAAGCAGGACCATTTTGCTTATGATGAATACGAAGTAATCAGGACTGTTCTTATGGGTAACCCACGTCTTATTGAGGTTATGGAGGAAAAGGACGCTCTTTATATGAAAGAAGATTTCAGCGAGGAGGACGGCATTAAGGCAGGCGAGCTTGAGGCTGAATTTGCAGATATGGACGGCTGGAACGCTGAAAGTGATGCTGCATTTATGCTCAATAAACTCGGCGTTCCTGACGAATACCATTATATGAAAATGGCGGAACTTCCGTCAGATATGAAGGTTAAGGTTCTTCTTGCTCAGGCGCTTTTCGGCAATCCCGATATCCTTCTTCTTGACGAGCCTACCAACCACCTTGACCTTTCGGCTATTCGTTGGCTTGAAAATTTCCTTATGGATTTTGAAAATACCGTTATCGTTGTATCCCATGACCGTCATTTCTTAAACAAGGTTTGTACGCATATTTGCGATGTTGACTTCGGAAAAATTCAGCTTTATACAGGTAACTACGACTTCTGGTATGAATATACACAGATGCGTCAGCGTCAGGCAAGAGACCAAAATAAAAAGAACGAGCAGAAGATTAAAGAACTTCAGGAATTTATTGCCCGTTTCTCTGCAAATGCCGCTAAGTCAAAGCAGGCAACAAGCCGTAAAAAGCAGCTTGACGCTCTTGAAATGATTGATATGCCTGTTTCAAGCAGACGTTTTCCGTATGTTGATTTTAAACCTGACAGAGAATGCGGCAATGACCTTTTGAGAGTTGACCATTTGACAAAGACAATAGGTGACAGAAAGGTACTTGACGATGTATCGTTTGTTATTCACCCAAGGGAAAAGGTTGCTTTTGTCGGCTCTGACGTTGTGGCAAAAACTACTCTTTTCAAAATTATTATGGGCGAATTAGAGCCTGACGAGGGCAGCTTTAAGTGGGGCGTTACCACATCTCAAAGCTATTTCCCAAGCGACAACAGTAAATATTTTGACGGTGTTGAGCTTACTCTTGTTGATTGGCTCAGGCAATATACAACTTATACTCTTGAGGCTGATATCAGAGGTTGGCTCGGCAGAATGCTTTTCTCAGGCGAGGAAGCGCTTAAAATGGCAAACGTTCTCTCAGGTGGTGAGCGTGTGCGTTGTATGCTTTGCAAAATGATGCTTTCGGGTGCGAACGTGCTTATTCTTGATGAGCCTACCAACCACCTTGACCTTGAATCAATCACTGCTCTTAATGACGGACTTATCCGTTATCCTGAAACTATTTTGTTCACCTCTCACGACCATCAGTTTGTGCAGACCGTTGCTGACAGAATTATTGAAATTTCAGGCAACAGAGTTATTGACAGAATGGGAACATACGATGAATTCCTTGAAAATGTAAACGAGGAACAATTGAAGAAATATTGATATTATGAGAAATAAAGATAAATCTACATTCAGAAAAATTGAATTTCACAGAAAAGAAAGTTTTTATCTTTTAGTTCGTGGCTTAGAGGTCGGCATTGCGTCCGGCCTTATTGCCGTATTATATAGGTTTTTGCTTTCTTTTGCAGAAAAATATTTGATGAAAATAATAGACTTTGTTAAGGGTAATCCGGGTAAGGTTGCCGTTTGGTTTGTTATTCTTGCTCTTATCGGTTTTCTTGTTTCAATGCTTGTTAAATGGGAAGTGCAAGGCGGCGGCTCCGGTATTCCGCAAGTAAACGGAGAAGTCAAGGGCTATATCAATCCAAGTTGGTGGAGAGTAATACTTGTTAAGCTTTTTGGCGGCACGGCTTCTGTTTTTTCAGGTCTTTCCCTCGGCAGAGAGGGACCGAGCGTTCAACTCGGCGGTATGGCGGCAAAGGGTGTCGCAAGATTTACCAAGGCTGATAAAACTACTGAACTTCGTATGATTAGCTGCGGCGCAGGCGCAGGTATGGCGGCTGCATTCAACGCTCCGTTGGCAGGCACAATGTTTGTGCTTGAGGAAATCCATCATACTTTTGATAAGAGCTTGCTTTGTATGGGCATTGTTTCATCAATAACTGCCGATTATATTTCCAAGCTTTTTTTCGGTCAAAACACGGTGTTTAATTATGATACGGTGAATTTTCCGCTTAAATATTATTGGCTTTTAATAATAATGGGCTTTTTCCTCGGTCTTTGCGGCTGTGCCTATAACGTTTGTATGGGCAAGGCTCAGGATTTATATAAAAAGATTAAAATTCCGAATTATATTAAACTGCCGATTGTATTTGTATTCAGCGGTGTAATCGGTCTTGTTATGCCTCAAATTCTTTGCGGCGGCCACAGTATGGAGGTTATTCTTCTTAAAGAAAATCCGTCGCTTACATATTTGATTGTTCTTTTGACAACCAAATTTTTGTTTGGGGCAATCTGTTTTGCAAGCGGTGCGCCGGGCGGTACTCTTTATCCTCTTTGTATTTTGGGCGCATATATGGGTGCGATATTCGGAACAGTCAGCGTTAATTCGTTTAGCGCAATCACTCCTGCTATGTGGGAAGAATTTGTTGTAATCGGTATGGCAGGTCTTTTTGCATCTATTGTCAGAAGCCCGATTACAGGCATTGTTCTTGTTTTTGAGCTTACGGGTAATATGAATAATATTCTCCCGCTTGCAGTAGTAAGTTTAATAAGCTATGCAACCGCTAATTTTATAGGTGTTACTCCGTTTTATGAATACCTTTTTGAAAAAATTGTCAGCACCGACCACAAAAAGCCGAGCTTCTTTGAAACTGATGAAAAGGTGCTTGAAACGTATACTATTCCTGTCGGCAGTCCTGTTGCAAAAAAGAAAATTATGGATGTTGATTGGGGTAAGCACTGCGTTGTTGTAAGCGTTGAACGCAACGGTGTGTCAATCACACCTAAGGGCGATACGGTTATTAAAGAAGGCGATGAAATAGTTGTTCTTGTAAGCCAACGCCACTTCTCGCGTGATATAGAAAAACTTGAACATATGATAAAGGGTTAAGATATGAGAATTAATCTTGAAAATGCTAAAGTTATAAAAACGGTTAAAGGTTTCGGTGGCTCTGCTTGCTGGTGGTCACCTCAGGTAAAGAGCGAAAAAACAGCACACGAGATTGCAAATCTTCTTTACGGCGATGACGGACTTAGAATGAATATTTACCGTTTTAATGTCGGCGGCGGATATGAAAAGGATAATTTGAGAATTGAAAATCCTTGGAGATATATTGAAAGCTTTATGAACAAGGACGGCTCATTTGATTATTCAAAGGATAAATATGCCGTCAATATGATGAAAAAATGCTTATCGCTCGGAAATATTGACACGCTCATATTTTTTGCCAATTCTCCGCATTTTACCCAAACGGTAACAGGGCAGACGAGCGGAGGATTTACGGAGCATTTTTCAAATCTTGATAAGTCAAAATACGAAGCTTTTGCAAAATATTTTATTGATATTGCAGAGCATTTTTCAGCCGAGGGATATCCCGTTAAATATATCAGCCCGATTAATGAGCCGCAATGGAAATGGGGCGGTACGAGTGTCTGGCAGGAAGGATGCCATTATGAGGCGCAGGAGGTTTACGATTGCTTTTTAGCGTTTGCAAAAGAACTTGAAAAGCGCAATTCCTCTCTTAAATTATATGGGCCGGAAAGCGGTAACATTAAGGACCACACAAAAGAATATTATAATCTTTTATCATCAAATGAGCTTATTATGAAATATCTTGACGTATTTGCTTATCATTCCTACGGCTCTGATGACAACGTTTCAGAAAAGGCTGAATTTGGCAAATGGGCAAAGGAAAATATTAAAACCCCACGTTTTGATATGAGTGAATGGTGTGAACTTCCCTGCAAGAATGATACAAAATCTATTGAGTCGGCTCTGATTATGGCACGCATTATCGGTGAGGATTTGATTTATACGGGAGTAGACAGCTGGAGCGCATGGGTTTGCGCAAATCAATGGGATAACGCTGTGCGTGACGGCAAATGCTTTAGTGACGGTTTTATAGTTGCTAAGGACGATTTTTCCGATTATTATGTTGCAAAGCGTTACTATGCAATGGCTCATTACTCAAAATGTATTCCTAAAGGTTCGAAAAGCCTTGATATCGGCTTTAATACTTCTCGTGGCTTTTCGGTTTTTGCATTTGAAAGAGCAGACGGCAAAAAGGTGATTATAGCGGTCAATAACAGTAAAGCAAATAGAACGATTGAATTTGACAAGGCTTTTGATAAATGTTTGTTTATTGAGACAACACAGGCCTATGAGTTTGATAAAAGCGAAATGCAAAATGTTAAAAAACTTGTTATTAAGCCTAAGTCGCTTGTAACCGTAATATTAAAATAATGCTTGACATATAAATGTATTTTTGATATAATAACACAGCTTTGGAAAACAAAGCAATCCTTGCTTGCGCAAAATGCGCAGGCCAAAAGACCAAAAGGAGGTGCTGAAGAATGGCATTAAAAAATTATGAAATCGTAATGGTTTTCTCTCTTGCAAACGGAGAAGAAGCAGTTGAGGTTTTAAAGCAGAAGTTTACTGATCTCATCGCAAAGCATGGCACTCTTGGCAATGTTGAGGAATGGGGTAAGCGCAAGCTTGCATACCCAATCAACTATGAAAACGATGGCTATTATATTGTTATCGATTTCACAAGTGATGAAGCATTCCCACAGGAGCTTGACCGTGTTATCAACATTACAGACGGCGTACTTCGTTCATTAATCGTTGCTAAGGGCGAATAATAGGAGGGGTTTATAATGATCAATTCTGTTGTTCTTATGGGCAGATTAACTTATGAGCCGGAGCTTAAAACTACAACAAGCGGTCTTTCGGTTATTCGTTTCCAGATGGCTGTTGACAGAAATTATCAGTCACAGGGACAGGAAAGACAGGCTGACTTTATTGACGTAGTTGCTTGGCGCCAAACTGCTGAATTTATTTCTCGTTATTTCCACAAGGGTTCAATGATTGCTGTCGAGGGTTCAATCCAGACAAATAATTTCACAGACCGTGACGGTAATAAGAGAAAATCCGTAGAGGTTGTTGCTAATCAGGTTTCTTTTTGTGGCTCAAAGGCAGAAACTCAGGGTGCAAATCCTGCTTTTTCACAGCCGGCACCGAGCTACTCAACAGCTGATAATTCAGATTTTGAAGAAATCGTTGATGATGACGACGACTTACCATTTTAAAGGAGGAAACTAATTATGGCATATAACAGAGCCGGTGGTCCACGTAAGGGCCGCAAGAAGGTTTGCGTTTTTTGTGTAGAAAAGGTTGATGAAATCGACTACAAAGATGTTACAAGACTTAAGAGATTTGTATCTGAAAGATCAAAGATTCTTCCTCGCCGTGTAACAGGCACTTGCGCAAAGCATCAAAGAGAGCTTACTACTGCTATCAAGAGAGCAAGACATTTAGCTCTTCTCCCTTACACATCAGACTAATAAGCAGATAGCTTTTACTAAATATAATTTAAAGACCTTGAAAGTTTTTGACTTTCAAGGTCTTTTCAGCGTGTAGAAAAAGTCCAATTACAAATTTCTATACGCTGTCAGACTTCGAGAAAGTGAGATAAATTTCGTATTTTGCGAGCGGGAGCTGTACGTTGGTACTGCCCCCGAACAAAAGACGGAAAGTGCCAAAAAAGACAAGGACTCAATGTCCTTGTCTTTTTTCTATAAATGTATTTTTGATTTTATTCCGGAAAGAGCAAGCCCTTGCCCTACGTCATTACTTTATGATAATTTAAGCACGGCACGGTTTAGCCACTTTATCGATAGTCTGAAGGTCTTTTTTATTATTCATTTTTATTATCGTCGTTAATGCTCACCGCTTCATTTTCAAGTCTTTTGCTGAATTTTTGATATACAAATGAAATGATGATAAGTATAGCTCCGAATGCAAAGTAGGATAGAATTTTCCAGGTCGATTCAAGCGATCTTGTATCAATAAAGCAAAGCTTTGCAAAGGTGCAAAGAATAATTGCAAGTCCGCTTGAACGGATAACCGTGTAGTTTTTCTTGAATCCCACAACAAGAAGGATAATTGATACAAGAATATAAATTGTGCTGATTATCGCACTTGAAAATTCTATATCGAATTGAGCCATAACGGTTGAGGTAATGAGTGCAAGAGCGCAAATTGATGTCATTAATGTAAACACCCAAGCACTTGCGGAGTGACGGTTTATCGCACTGCTTATGCATTTTGCAAAGAATATGCCGACTGCAATATTTACCGCTATAAGCAAAACTATATTGAATATTTTAGGCGATTGTGCACTTACCTGTTGCTGATAAAAATTGATTATATAGTCATATTCTTCAAGAATATTGAGCCTTATAAATGAAATCGGCATTAATAAAATTCCAATCACATCACTTAAAATGAGCGTAATTTTGCTTTTGAATATACCGAATCGAAGTGTTGTTGCAATCACAAGTGCAAAGATTATTGCCACCGCAACATTCGTAAATTCGCTGAAATATTTAATACTCGGACTGTGGATGATTGTATTATAAATAAATTCAAGATAAGCAAACGTGGAAATGGCAGTAATTGCTTCTATAATTCTGTATGGCGCATTGTCTTTTGCAGCGATTATGCCGAATAAATCGTAACTTAAAGCGGATATTAGAATTATTGTGAAAACGATAACCGCCAATAAAGACGAGTATCCGTTTGTTGAATTATAGTAAATTCCGAAAGCAAGTGACAGGAGTATACAGAAAAATCCTGCAATTTCGCTTATAAAAATTCTCTTTTTAATAGAGAATATTGCAAGTATCGCACCCTCTATTGCCCAGGCGATAGGCGCATATTTTAAGCCGAACATATACGGTACAATCAGCATTGAAAACACAAGTGCGCTAAACGATGATATAATTGTTGCAAATTTTGAAGCGCTGTCTTTATTTTCAGATTTGTTGATTTTTGAAAACAGGATTATGTAAAGAAAAGCAAATACTAAAAATACAATTCCGACAACTCTGTTTGCCACCATACGCTCAAAGCAATGGTAAAGCGTAACGCCTATGCTTATTGCTCCTGTAACTGTGTTTAAACTAAGCAAAACAGTATCCTCTGTTTCAAGCTTTTTGTTTAAAATGATTTTTCCGCTCGGCATTGCAAGATAAATAATGAATGATACTATTGAAAAGACAGCGGAAAGAGGAAGAGCATATGAATAGCCGCCGAGGTCTTTGAGCGCCCAAGCGCAAGCACCGATACCGCCGACTGCCGTGATGTGCAATGCAAACGATATAAATTGCGCCGCATACCATTTTTTATTGTAAGTCATTATGAAAACAACTATAGCGAGCAGGCAAAAATATGCGCTTGATACAGGTAAAAACATATTGTCGCTTGCCGCTTTGCCAAAGCTGATTAAGTAAAGCACAACTACTGGCAGATAACCGCCGAGGGATGCGAATGTGCAAACAATTTGATTTTTCGTTTGCATTGAAAGCAGAATTGCCACAGCTGTAACTATGATGCATATTACAAATGTAAGCCTTGCCGAAAAAATGTCAAATGCAAAATATCCGGATGCAGTTGCCGCATATAAAACGGAAACACCGCCGCTTATAAGTGCAGTTGAAAAAACATTTTTTTCTTTTTTGTAAAATATTTCGCCGATTGCAACGAGTACACCGCCGAGAATGTATATAAGCAAGCATTTGAAAAGGTCAGACATGTGAAGATAAGCGTATCTGCCCACAAGGATTATACCGATTATGAAAAGGAGAATACCCGCCTTGCTGAGCACGTTTAAGCCAATAAACGATTCAAGACTTTTTTGCTTTAGCGACGCATTTTTTTCAGTGTCACTCAGCGGCTCATCTTTCAGCTTTTCTCCGATTTTATTATTCGTTTGGCGGAGATTGTCGAATTGCTCGTTTGAATATTTTTCGAGATTTTCTCTCTTTTGTTCAAATTCTTTTTTCAAATTTAGAAATTTATTAAGTATCTCATCATATTCGCAGTCTGCCAGGGAGTTGATTGCCGCTATTGTTTCATCAAGGCTTTTTTCACAGCCCTTGCTGTATTCGTCAAGCCTGCTTTTTGTGGTATTCTCGCCCTTGTAATACATTTTGTCAATGTCTTTTTGAACACGTGTAAAGGCATTTAATTTTTCATTTGCAAGCTTTCTGAAAAGAGCACTTCTCGTATTTGAAAGGTCACCTTTTAGCTGCTCGTTTTCCTTTGAAAGAACAGAGTTCTTCTCTTTAATTTCTTTGATTTCACTGCTTAGGCTCTCGTTTTGCTTGATTATTGAGTCACTATCAATGGATTGTGCTTCATCCTTGAGTGATGATAAAATCGCTTCCTGCCGCTTGATAATGTCGTTTAAATTGTCTTTTCTATTTGTAGACATTTTCACCAAGCTCCTTTCCTACCTCGTATGCGTTAGAGGTGTTGTAGTCGTAAAAGTAAATTTTTCCTTTATCGCCTTTAAAAAATTCGCCGGGGCAAAATGATGACAGATTAATGTTACCGATATCTTCATTGGATTTTAAACAAATTACAACTCTTCTTGTTTTATTGCCGAGATAACGTTCAACAATTTTTTTCGATACGTTTTTTTTGCTTGAATTGATATAATCTATTAATAAATCTTTGTCGCCGCTGTAATTTTCGTCGCCGAAAAGCAGGCTGTTATATTCGTAAAAATTATTATTAATTATCGAGGCGGTATCAATTTCGATATTTTCAATATATTTTTTGTCGCATTTTAAATAATTGATTTTTTCATTTGCGTAATAATGATTTTTACCTTTGGCTTTGAGCATAACAAAATCGGAATATGCGTCGCAATAAATAAGCACTTTCTTCTTTTTGCCGTTTTTGGTGATATATGTTGCATATTTTTGCTCGCAGTCGCTAAAGTCAAATTCGTGATTGAGTGTGAATTCAAGTTCCTTATATATAGGTATAAATTCATTGTCGGCAAAAACTATTTTAGTACCGTTTTGCGAAATGTCGTCAATATTACTGTTTTGCGAGGAATTTTTTGAAATTAAAAACGATACTGCCACAACGAAAATAACAAAGCAAATCGCAACGACAAAAATATATTTTAAAGCTTTTTTCTGCTTTTTGTTTATGCTTTCTATTTGATTTTTCAGTTTGCTGTTTTCATTTTTTAAACTGTCAATTTCTTTTGAATCGTATTTCTGCTCAAAACCTAAGATTTCAGTCTTGTTAAGTTCAAGTATATCGCACAGCTTTATAAGCGTTTCCTGTCTCGGTGTTGCTTCGCCGTTTTCCCATTTTGATACGGCCTTGTTTGAAACGTTCAGCAAATCGCCAAGCTCTTTTTGTGATAAATTCTTTTGCTTTCGTGCAGCGCTGATGATTCTGCCAAGCATTTCGCTGTCCATATCTATTCCTCCTTTGATATCTTTTCAATTCAATAATGACATATAAAAGCTCTAAAATCAATAGAAATTTGTTTATTTTGCAAAAATATCATTCTAATTTCGATTCAATTATAAAAAATAAGGCGATTGCCCAAACAGCAATCGCCTTAATATATGTTATTCGATATCTAATTTTTTTATGCACTTTAAGCCTTTCATATCATCGCTGATTTTAACCTTTGCGCCGTTTTCAAGACGTGAACAGATATAATCAACCTTTGCTTTAAACGGCTTTTTGGAAGCATATTTGTCCTTGTCAAACCAATTAAACTCATAGTTTATATGCTTTGACAAGCCGATAAACAGAAGATTTCTTGCAATTTGAGATGTTGATATAACATATTCGTCGTCAAATCTTATATCTCCAAAATATTTATTTCTTTCTTCCTCGCAAAGGGATTCGAATTTTTTAAAAGTACCTAAGCCGAGCTTCGCCTTAAGACACGCACCTTTGATATCGCTTTCATCAAAAGAGTCAAATTCGCTGAATCTCATGGGAATTAAGCGCACACCTTTAAGATAATCTTCTGTGTCGGGTTTGTAGTGCGGATTTTTTTCCTCATCAAAGCAAAGATAAAATGTTTTAATATTTTGATCTTTGCGTATGCGCTTAAAGGTCTTTGTTCTGTTTTCGGTCAGGTTTCCGCCTAAATAGTATAGGCAAATTTCCTGTTCGGTTTTCTTTTTGTCAATCTCGTTTTTCTCGATTTTTTCAAAAAGTTCTTTTGCGTTTTCGTGTTTTGTGAAATCAACAGTAGATTTTTTAAGCGTTCTTATAAAATCGCAAAGCTCATTTGCAGTGGCGAAAGACGGTATGCTCTCGTCAATACCGAGTTCCTCGTCGCTGATAAATCTGTTGGCATCGAGAATAAACCTTGCAAGTTTTAAATCTGTGTTTTTGAAAATATTAATTATTGTATGATAATCGGAAATTACGCAATCGCAGGTGGAAGCAAAATCGTATAAATCATACTCGTTAGGCATTTTCTTAATGTGGTTAAATACGCTGAAATCGGGAGTGTACGGGAAAGTGTCAAGGCAAACAAAAAGCTCATATTTTTTGCTCAGTTCATTGTCAATAACCATAAGATTGGCCATAAACTTTCTATAAGCGGTTATTGAACCTCTGCCGGAAGTTGCTTTGAATTGAGGAGTAAATAAAATTTTAATCTTGTCAGTGCTTGACGCAAAGTTTGTTGCGCCTGCCATATCAAAAGCAGGGGAGTCGGAAATAATTGCACTTGTCGGCAGCATCTCGCATCTGTACGCTTTTTCAAATGACAGTCTGCTTTCATTTGTGAGATATATGCTTGCCTTTGGCGTTATTATACTCTTTTGCACAGTTGCAAATTCAAAACATTCCCTCTCTTTTTTTCTTGTCATTTTGGCACTGATGTTGTCCGTTTGCAAATTGAAATATTTTTGGTTATTCTTTGCGGCAAAGTAATATTCAAGTCCACAATCGGAAAAAATGTATTCAGCCTCGCTTAATGATTTTAAATATTTTTCATCATCTCTTGTTATAATTTGAATATCGCTCAAATTATAACGTTTGAGCCTTTCTTCGCTTTCTTTAATATTGCCGCTGTTTACAGTAATGAGCTGCTCATAATCGTTTTTTTCTGCTTTGATATATTTAATCATTGCAAGCATTGATGACGGCACGGCATGCTCCTGTGCGGTAACATAAAGAATTTCTTTTTTTATTGATGATTCTTTTCTTAATTTATTGTATTTTTTATCTTTATCGTTTGATTCTTCTTTGATTTTATCAAATGTCTTGAACTCAAATGCTCTCGGCACCTCATTTTCACTCGTTAGCTTTTGAACATAAGCGTCTTGCTCCTCCTTGCTCATATCCTTGCACTTAGCAACAAAGTCCAAAAGTGCCTCACGTGAGGAATAGAAGCCGAAAAGCTTGTTGAGTCTGTCGGGAAGGTTGTATTCAATATATTTATTTTTCCTGAAATTTGGAAAATGTTCCTCAAGATAATCAAAAAGAGTATTGATAAGTTTAACCTTTAATTCAAAGCTTTCCTCGCCGTAAACTGTGAGAAGTTGCTCAAATCTGTAAAAGAAATGGCGCACGGTTATATATTCAATCTCGTTTTTGTATAAATCAAAGCAGTCACGTTCTTTGAGATTGTTTATTAAAAAGTCAATTGCCTTTGAAATATCAATTGTAGACTCTGTAAACTTGCTTAAAAATCCTACCTGAACGGAATAATTATAGAAAAAATCATTGATAACGCCTATTGATTTTGCCTTAGTTGCAAGAATAAATGAAACAGGCAAATCCTCAAATCTGATTTTGTCAGGAAATTCAATTCCTTCAAAAAGCTCTTTTTTTATAAATTTATTCCATGGAAAAGGGGATAGCTTCAAAAGCTCATACGGTTTTTCGCTTACTTTGAAATTCTGATTGTAGTGAGCGGTGAGATTGCCGATTTTTTCACCCGATTGAGCATTAACGTCATATCTGCTGAAAAGGACTAAATCGTTATCGTCTTTTGTGGCTTTATTGTATAATTCTTCACAGGCATTAGGCTCAACACAGTCGTCTGAGTCAACAAACCAAAGATATTGACCGCTTGATTTTGTTACGCCGAAGTTTCTTGCGTGGCTGACGCCTTTATTCTCGGTATTGTAAACATAAACCTTATTTGGATGTAAAGCCTGATACTCCTTTAATATCTGAAAGCTATTGTCGGTACTGCCGTCATTTACGGCAATGATTTCAATTTCGCTTAGCGTTTGCGCCAAAAGCGAATCAATGCAGTTTTTTAAATATTCAGATGTATTATAAACCGGAACAATAATGCTTACCTTGCAAGCTGTCATTTTTATACCCTCTTTTTTAAACTGTTTATATAATAGTAATATAATAACAATATTATTGCGCTATTTCAAGCGAAAATATCAATTTGACATAATAATTATAACAATGTGATAAGCATTTACGAGATTGTAAAAAATGTAACAAGTGTTCAAAAATCAAGAAAAAGTTGCACAAAAATATTGTTAAAAAAATAACACATTTATCAAACTCACTAAAATTGTGCATTTTCTCTTGAAAAATAAAGTATAATGGATTATTATATACAAGATGATATTGTTAAAAAAATAACAATATCAAGTAAAACAAGTTTATTCATTATTCAAATTATATTTGGAGGTAGTTAATATGGCAAAAGAAATTATCGACAGCGTTGAAAAGCTTGAAGAGGAGCTTGCGAGAGTTCGTGAGGCACAGCGTAAATTTTCTACCTATACTCAGGAGCAGGTAGATAAAATTTTCCTTGCTGCTGCAAAGGCTGCAAATATGGCAAGAATTCCGCTTGCTAAAATGGCGGTAGAAGAAACAGGAATGGGCGTGGTTGAAGATAAAATTATCAAAAACCACTATGCAGCAGAGTATATCTATAATAAGTATAAAAATACAAAGACCTGCGGTGTTATTGATGAGGATAAGGCTTACGGCACAAAGCGTATTGCAGAGCCTCTCGGCGTTATTTGCGCAGTTATTCCTACAACTAACCCTACATCAACTGCTATTTTTAAAACCCTTATTTCTCTTAAAACGAGAAACGGTATCATTATTTCGCCGCACCCAAGAGCTAAGAAGTCAACAGCAGCTGCCGCTAAGATTGTTCTTGACGCAGCAGTAGCAGCAGGTGCTCCGGAAAATATTATTTCTTGGATTGACGCTCCTTCACTTGAAATGACAAATCTTCTTATGAAAGAGGCAGACATTATCCTTGCAACGGGCGGTCCGGGAATGGTTAAGGCAGCTTATTCAAGCGGCAAGCCGGCACTCGGTGTAGGCGCAGGTAATACCCCTGCTATTATTGATAAGAGCGCAGATATTCTTAAGGCTGTAAACTCAATCATTCATTCTAAGACATTTGATAACGGTATGATTTGCGCATCTGAGCAATCAACTATCGTTGATAAAACAATTTATAAAGAAGTACGTAAGGAATTTGAATACAGAGGCTGTTATTTCCTTAAAAAAGATGAGCTTGATAAGGTTCGTAAAACCATTATCATTAACGGCGCTCTTAATGCTAAAATCGTTGGCCAGAAGCCTGTAACAATTGCGGCGCTTGCAGGTGTTAAAATTCCTGAGGATACAAAGGTCCTTATCGGTGAAGTTGACTCTGTTGATATCAGTGAGGAATTTGCACACGAGAAGCTTTCTCCTGTACTTGCTATGTATAAGAGTGAAAACTTTGAGGATGCACTTGCTAAGGCTGAACAGCTTATTGCGGACGGCGGCTACGGTCACACATCTTCAATCTATATTAACGAGATTACCGAAACTCAAAAACTTGCAGAGTTTGAAGCACGTATGAAAACCTGCCGTATTCTTGTTAACACTCCTTCTTCATTCGGCGGTATCGGCGACCTTTACAACTTCGACCTTGCTCCGTCACTTACACTCGGCTGCGGCTCTTGGGGCGGCAACTCTGTAAGCGAAAACGTTGGTGTAAAGCATCTTATTAATATTAAGACTGTTGCAGAAAGAAGGGAAAATATGCTTTGGTTCAGAGCACCTGAAAAGGTATATATCAAAAAAGGCTGCCTTCCTGTTGCACTTGATGAGGTTGGCAATGTTATGGGCAAGAAGAGAGCGTTTATCGTAACTGACTCTTTCCTTTATAAAAACGGTTATTCAAAGCCAATCACAGATAAGCTTGATGAGCTTGGTATTGTTAATACAACATTCTTTAATGTTGCTCCGGACCCGACCCTTGCTTGCGCTAAAGAGGGCTGGGCACAGATGAAAGCATTTGAGCCTGATGTAATTATTGCACTCGGCGGTGGCTCTGCAATGGATGCCGCTAAGATTATGTGGGTTATGTATGAACACCCTGAGGTTGATTTCTATGACCTTGCAATGAGATTTATGGATATCCGCAAGAGAGTTTATACCTTCCCTAAGATGGGTGAAAAGGCTTACTTTATCGCTGTTCCTACATCTGCAGGTACAGGCTCAGAGGTTACTCCTTTCGCAGTTATTACCGATGAAAGCACAGGCACCAAATATCCTCTTGCTGACTATCAGCTTATGCCTAATATGGCAATTGTTGATGCTGATTTCCATATGACTGCACCTAAGGGACTTACAGCCGCTTCAGGTATTGATGCAGTTACTCATGCACTTGAGGCTTATGCTTCAATGATGGCTACAGAATATACAGACGGTCTTGCAATTGAGGCTCTTAAGAATATCTTTGAATATCTCCCAAGAGCATACGATGACGGTTTGAACGACCCTGTTGCAAGAGAAAAAATGGCTAATGCGGCTACTATGGCAGGTATGGCATTTGCAAACGCATTCCTCGGTGTTTGCCACTCAATGGCTCATAAGCTCGGCGCTTATCATCACCTCCCACACGGTGTTGCAAACGCACTTATGATTGACTATGTTCTCGAATTCAATGCTGCAGAGGTTCCTGCTAAGATGGGTACCTTCAGCCAGTATGATTATCCTAAGACACTTCGTCGTTATGCCCAGGTTGCCGAAGCTCTCGGCGTAAGCGGAAGAAATGACGAGGCTAAGCTTAAGGGCCTTATCAAGAAGATTGATGACCTTAAGGAATATGTAGGCATTAAAAAGACAATCAAGGATTACGGCGTAGACGAAAAGTACTTCCTCGATACACTTGACCAAATGACGGAGGATGCATTTGACGACCAGTGCACAGGTGCAAACCCAAGACTTCCTCTTATGTCTGAAATCAAGGATATGTATCTTCGTGCTTACTACGGCAAATAATCAACGCTTGACGGCTGTTTTTGCGTTATGTATAATAAATAGGGGGTGTCTTTTATGACAACTATTGTAAATAGAGAAAATAAACAAATTTACCGTGACGGCGACACGCTTGTTAAGGTATTTGACGAAAAGGCATACACAAAGGCTCAGGTACTTAACGAGGCACTTAATACCGCAAGAGTTGAGGAAACAGGTCTTAAAATTCCTAAGCTCCTTGACGTAAGAAAGGTTGACGGCGGTTGGGCTATTACAAGAGAATATATCGAAGGTAAGAGCCTTTCCGAGCTTATGGCTGAAAATCCTGAAAAAGAGGACGAATATCTTGAAAAATTTGTTGCCCTTCAAATGGAAATTCATTCAAAGAAATGCCCTATGCTCAACAAGATTAAGGAAAAAATGCATGCCAAAATCAGCGCTTCTTCTTATGAAGCTACTTTGAGATATGACCTTCATAACAGACTTGAAGGTATGAAATCTCACAACAAGGTGCTTCACGGCGATTTTTGCCCGTCAAATATAATTGTTACTCCGGATGGGGAATATTATGTAATCGACTGGGCACACGCTACTCAGGGTAATGCTTCAGAGGATGCTGCAAGAACTTATCTTGTATTTAATCTTAACGGTCAAAAGGAGCTTGCCGAAAAGTATCTTAATCTCTTCTGCAAAAAGGCTGACATTCCAAAACAGCTTGTTCAGCAATGGATGCCTATTGTTGCTTGCAGTGAAAGCGTTAAGAATAAGCCTGAGGAAAAAGCACTTCTTGATTCTTGGGTAAATGTATTCGACTTCCAGTAATTTGAATATAAGCAAAAAACGACCTTGCTTTTTGCAAGGTCGTTTTTATGTGATTGTTTGCAACAAAGACAACCACCTGCTATGCAGGTGGAAAAGGAAAAGCTTTA
>ERZ857840.37-NODE-37-length-226058-cov-53.760760_pt1 | contig 226058 bp, 214 predicted proteins | sample MGYA00519760_ERZ857840 | MGnify/ENA primary metagenome ERZ857840 (study PRJEB31778, sample SAMEA3449371) | human gut metagenome | biome: human gut; feature: human-associated habitat; material: faeces | place: United Kingdom | collected 2010/2012 ... | reverse complement strand
ATATATAAATATATTTTTTAATTATTTAATAATAAATAAATATAGATTTTAAATTATTTATTATTATATAGATATATATTTTTGATTATTTAATAATATATTTATATATTTTTAAATTATTTTTTTATAATATAAATTTATTTTTAAAAATAAATTATTTATTATGAATTATTATCAATAATAATTCATAATATTTTTTAAATATTATAAAATAATTATAAAATAAAAACCAATACTTAATCAAAAAGACAAAAACAATGTAAGAATTATAAAGATATTGATTATGGACAGAAAAGTATAAGTGAAGGAAAAGGCTATGAATGGCTAAAATACACTTGAAAAATACTAAAAAAGAGGGATAAAACCTAACGGATAAGCGAAAGAGAACCAAATTAATAGAAAAACAACAAAAAGTTTACATAAATTAGAAAAACATAGAGTACAGACTAAAAAAGACTAAAAACAAAACTACATATCATCTAGCAAAACAATAAGGATTGGCGAAAAGACAAAACATAAAAATGCTATTGACTAAAAAAATAATATAATATAAAATAAAAAAAGATAGCAATATAAGAAAAATATAGAATAATAAAAAGTTAAAACAAATAAGGTTAGGATTTAAATGCAAAATAAAATAAATAATTAATAAAAAATAATTAATTAAAAAACAAATAATTAATAAAAAATAAATTAAATAAATTAAATAAATTAAATAAATTAAATAAATTAAATAAATTAAATAATTAAATAATTAAATAATTAATTAAATAAATAATTAAATAAATAATTAATTAATTATTAAGAAATGGAGAGAAAATGAAATTTATACATTTAGCAGATATGCATTTTGATACACCATTTACTAATTTAAGTTTAAAAGGTGATTTCGGAAGAATAAGACGTATGGATCAAAGAGAAGTATTTAAAAAAATAATAGATTATACTAAAGAAAATAAAATAGAATACTTATTTATAGCTGGTGATTTATATGAGCATAATTATATTAGAAAAAGCACAATAGAATATATAAATGAATTATTTAAACAAATACCTGAAACTAAAATATTTATAACTCCAGGAAATCATGATCCATATATAATAAATTCTATGTATAGAAATTTTGAATGGAGTGAAAATGTAAAAATATTTACTTCAAAAATAGAAAAAGTAGAAACAAATGATGCAAATATTTATGGAGTTGGTTTTGAAGATTTTAATTGTGAAAAAACAGATATAGAAAATATAATATTAGATGATAAAAATAAGATAAATATTTTAATTGCACATGGAAGTATAAATGCTAGTGATAAATTACAACTTCAATATAATCCAATAAATAAAAATAAATTAAAACTAATAGGATTTGATTATGTTGCACTTGGACACATACATAAGCTAGATTATAATTCAGAACAAAATCAAAATATTGTATATCCGGGTTCAACAATTTCAATGGGATTTGATGAATTAGGAAAACATGGATTTATAGTTGGAAATATTGAAAAGGATAAACTAGAAATAGCATTTATTCCAGCAGATAATAGAGAGTTTAAAGAATTTGAATTTGATATTACAAATATAAATGATGAAGAAGAATTAATAGAAAAAATAAATAATTTACAATTAAATATTAAAGATTTATATAAAGTAATATTAATTGGAAAAAGAAACTTTGAAATAAATATAAACAATATATATAAATTTATTAATAAAGAAAATATTATAAAAATTAAGAATGAAACGAAAGTAAATTATAACTTAGAAAGTATGGCAAATGAAAATACTTTAAAAGGTATTTTTATAAATGAGATAATTAACGAATTTGAAAAAGGAAATTATACACGAGAAGAATTAGATAAAATTTTAGAAATTGGACTTTCTATTTTAGAAAATTAAAAAATATAATATTAATTAAGTAAAATTATTAAGGAGAAAATAGTTGAAAATTCAAAATATAAAAATAAATAATTATGGAAATTTAAAACAAAAAGAAATTTATTTAAAAAATAATATTAATATTATTTTTGGAAAAAATGAAACAGGCAAATCAACATTATTAAATTATTTAAAAAACATTTTTTATGGAATTTCAAAAAATAAAAATGGAAAAGAATTATCTGATTATGAAAAATATTTGCCATGGACAGGTGAAGAATTTTCGGGAAAGATAAAATATGAATTAAATAATAAAAAAATATTTGAAATATATAGAGATTTTTATAAAAAAAATCCAATTATTTTTAATGAAAATTTAGAGGATATTTCACAAGAATTCAAAATTGACAAAAAGGATGGAAATCAATTCTTCTATGAACAAACAGGAATCGATGAAAAAACATATATATCTACTATAATGTCATTACAACAGGAAGTAGTGCTAGATAGCCAGTCTCAAAACATTTTGATACAAAAGCTTGCAAACCTTGCGGGAACCGGAGATGATAAAGTATCATATCAGAAGGCCATTGATAGGTTAAACAAAAAACTAATAGAGGAGGTTGGAACTGCAAGAACACAGGATAGACCACTCAATGTAATACAAAATAGACTAACCATACTATCTAATGACATGAAGACAAGAAAAGAAACAACAAAAAATAAAGAAATATTAGAAGAAGAACACATAAATTTAGAACAAAAATTAGAACAAGAAGAACAAAAAAATAATAATTTAAATAAATTAAATATATTATTTAATAAATATTTAGTTGAATTAGAAAAAAATAATTTAAAAAATAAAATAAATAATGAAAATAAAGAAAAAATAAAAAATAAAATAGAAGAAAAAGATAATTTAACAAAAAATAATTTAAAAAATACAGAACAAAATAATTTAAATAAAAAAATAAACTATTATAAATATTTATTTATTTTTATTTTATTAATTATTTTTAATATATTTAATTTTATTTTTGTAAAAAATAAAATATTAAATTATTGTATTTTATCTTTAATTCCAATTGAGATTATTATATTTACTATTAATTATTTAAAAAATAGAAAAATAAATAACCAAATAAAAATAAAAAACTTAAAGAATAAAAAGATACAAGATGAATTAAAAGAAAAAATAACCATTATAGACAGTCAAATTAACTTATTAGAAGAAAATATAAAGAAATTACAAAAAGAAATAGATGAAGAAAAACAAAAAATTATATTAAACTTTAACTTAGAAAAGGAAAAAATACTAAATAATGAAATTGATTTTAAATTAGAAGAAAAAGATAAATTAGAAAAAGAGATAGAATATTCAAATAAAAAAATAGTAGAATATAAATTAAAATTAAATAGTGTTGAACATGAGGAAAATAATATCAATAATAAATTGGAAGAATATATTTCAATAGAAGAAGAATATGAAAATTTACAAGAACAATTAAATGAGTTACAAGAAAAAAATAAATGTATATTGGTTACAAAAAGTTTATTAGAAAAAGCTTATGAGAAAATGAAATGTAATGTTACACCAAGATTCACACAAAATTTATCTAATATTGCAAAAACAATTTCAAATGGAAAATATAAAAAGGTTGTATTTAATCAAGAAAAAGGATTAATAGTAGAGTTAGAAAATGGAGATTATATTCCAGCCAATAGACTAAGTATTGGAACTATTGATGAATTATATTTATCATTAAGATTTTCTATGTTAGATGAAATATCAGAAGAAAAAATGCCAGTTATTTTAGATGAAGCATTTGCATATTTTGATGATGAAAGATTGAAAAATTGCTTAATTTTCTTAAATGAAAAATCAGAAGAACATCAAATTATTATTTTAACATGTAGCAATAGAGAAAAACAAATTTTAGATTCACTTAATATACAGTATAATTTAGTTGAATTATAAGCATATTTATGTTATAATAGTCCTTGCATAAAAATAACAGATAAATTTAAGGAGAAGAATAATGTTTCAAAAATTAGATGAAGTTGAAAAGCGATATGATGAAATTACCAAAAAAATCAGTGATCCTGAAGTAATTGCACAACAATCACAATGGCAAACATTTATGAAAGAACATGCAGAAATTGAGCCAGTAGTTTTAAAATATAGAGAATATAAAAAAGCAAAACAAGCAATAGAAGATGCAAAAGAAATGCTAAAAGATCCTGAAATGAAAGAATTGGCAGAAATAGAAATTGAAGAGAATAAAGAAAAATTACCAAAACTTGAAGAAGAAATTAAAATATTATTAATTCCAAAAGACCCAAATGATGATAAAAACGTAATTTGTGAAATTCGTGGTGGAGCTGGAGGAGAAGAAGCAGCTTTATTCGCGGGAACTTTATTTAGAATGTATTCTATGTATGCAGAAAAGAAACATTGGAAATTAGAAACTTTAAATGAAAACGAAACAGGATTGGGTGGATATAAGGAAATATCATTTATGATTACTGGAAAAGGTGCATATAGTAGACTAAAATTCGAAAGTGGAGTTCACCGTGTACAAAGAGTTCCAGATACAGAAGCAAGTGGTAGAATTCATACATCAACAGCAACTGTTGTTGTTTTACCAGAAGTTGAAGATGTTGAAATAGATATAAACCCAGCAGACATTAAAATGGAAGTATTTAGAGCATCTGGTGCAGGAGGACAACATATTAATAAAACTTCATCTGCTGTTCGTTTGATACACATTCCTACAGGAATGGTTGCTGAGTGTCAAACTGAAAGATCACAATTTCAAAATAGAGACTATGCTATGAGATTACTTCGTTCAAGATTATATGAACAAGAAAAAGCAAAACAAGATAGTGAAGTTGCAAATGCAAGAAAAAGTCAAGTTGGTAGTGGAGATAGAAGCGAGAAAATAAGAACATATAACTATCCACAAGGAAGAATAACAGACCATAGAATAGGACTTTCAATTTATCAAATGGAAAATTTCTTAAATGGTGATTTAGATGAAATGATAGATAGTTTAATTACAGCAGATACAGCTGAAAAATTAAAAGGTAATGAAGAAGAATAAAATAAATTCCTTTGAAATATAATTAATTAATAAAATTTTATTTCAAAGGAGTTTTTATTTTGGGTAATATATTAAAAACAACTTTAATTGGATTATTTTTTGGAACTTTTGGTACTACAATAGGAGGAATAATAGGGGTAAAATTTAAAAATCCTTCAAAAAAATTTTTGAGTTTTATTTTATCATTTGCATCAGGTCTTATGCTTGCAATTGTATGTTTTGACTTATTACCAGAAGCATTTAATTTAACAAATTTGCCGACTGGTTTTTTAGGAATTTTATTAGGAATTATTATGATGATTATATGTGATTTATTAGTAGATAAAAAATTTAATAATTCTAATAAGTTTAAACAAAATAAGAATGATTTACTAAAAACAGGAATAATTGTTAGCATAGGTTTGGCTCTTCATAACTTCCCAGAAGGATTAGCTATAGGTTCTGGTTTTGGTGCTTCAATTAAATTGGGATTATCTTTGGCAATTGCAATATGTTTACATGACATTCCTGAGGGAATATCAATGGCAGTACCAATGAAAAATGGAGGAATAAAAAAGGGTAAAGTAATTTTTTATGTTGTACTTTCTGGAATCACTACTGGAATAGGAGCTTTCTTTGGTGCGATTATTGGGGAAATTTCTCAAAGTGTAATTGCAATGTGTTTGGCATTTGCAGCAGGAGCAATGATATATATAGTTTCAGGTGAACTTACACCTGAAGCGAATAGCTTATATAAAGGAAGAATGAGTGCAATTGGAAGTATACTAGGGTTACTAATAGGCATTTTGGCTATGTCGATTTGATTTTATATTGTAAGCCTTAAAATGATATGATAAAATACTACAAAAGAAAAATGGAGGAATTAATGAAAGAATATAGATATATTACTTTTAAGCCAAATACAAGTGAGTCACAAACAGAATTATTTTCAGAAATGCAATATAGCATGAAAAACTTTGACCTAAAAGATTGTGACGAGTTGGAGCAATACATTGACTTTGAAAAATCAAAATTAGTTATTAATGTGTGTTTAAATGAATATGACATTTCGTATAGTTGTAATACTGTTGCACAAGCTCCACTAGAAGTTATAGACCAATTAGGAATAAATAGTGTTTTAATTGGAGCTCTAGAAAATGGAAGTGTACAGGAAATGCAACAAGAAAAATATAAACGAATTTATAGAATTTTAAAAGGAATAGTAAAAGATGCATCTGGAAAAAGTGATGAATATACAAGGTTTATAACTGTATATAAGAGATTAGCAAGAATATTGACTTATGATAATGAACAAGTTGAAAGAGAAAATGAAGGAAGTTATGATGAAGATGAATTCTATAATTCTAGAAATCTTGAAAATGGACTGCTAAAATTATAAAGAAAATTTGTTTGTGAATATTTTTTAAAATATATTGACTTTAAAATTAAAACTTATATAATAAAATAGCAAAAAAGAAAAAGAAAGAGGAAAACAAATGCAAAATTTAATAGAAGGACTAAATGATAAACAAAAAGAAGCAGTTCTTGCTACGGAAGGACCATGTTTGGTGATTGCAGGAGCAGGTTCTGGAAAAACAAAAGTGTTAACACATAAAATAGCATATTTAATATCAGAAAAAGGTGTAAAACCATATAATATTTTAGCAATTACTTTTACAAATAAAGCTGCAAGTGAAATGAAACAAAGAGTTGAAAAATTAGTAGGAGATGTAGCACAAGAAATGTGGATGGGAACTTTCCACTCTATTTGTGTTAGAATCTTAAGAAGATTCATTGACAGAATTGGTTTTGATACATCATTTTTAATATTTGATACATCAGATCAAAAAACAGTTGTAAAAGAATGTTTAAAAGCATTAAATATAGATGATAAAACATTTTCAGATAGAAGTGTTTTATCTGAAATTAGTAATGCTAAAAATGAAATGTTAACTCCAAAAGCATATCAAACAAAGTATGCAGGAGAATTCAGAAAAGAAAAAATAGGACAAGTATATGAATTATATCAAAAAAGACTAAGAGAAAATAATGCAATTGATTTTGATGATATTATAAACTATACAATAGAAATATTAAGTGAAAATCCTGATGTTTTACAATATTACACAGAAAAATTTAAATATGTATTAGTAGATGAATATCAAGATACAAATAAAGCACAATTTACATTAGTAACAATTTTGGCATCACGTTACGGAAATATTACAGTTGTTGGAGATAATGACCAAGGAATATATAGCTTTAGAGGAGCTGATATTAGCAATATTTTAAATTTTGAAAAAGATTTTCCAGGTACAAAAATTATCAAGTTAGAGCAAAATTATAGATGTACAGGAAACATACTAAAAGCTGCGAATGCAGTAATAAAACATAATGAAAATAAATATGAAAAAAAATTATGGACAGAAAATGAAGAAGGTAGTTTGCCATGTTTGTATCAAGCAGAAGATGAGTATGATGAAGCAAACTATATTGTAAAACAAATTGAACATTTAAAAACAGAAGAATATTTAAAACCAAAAGATTTTGTAATTTTATATCGTATGAATGCACAATCAAGAGCTATAGAGGATATTTTAAGAAGAGAAAATATCCCATATAAAATTGTTGGTGGTTTAAAATTCTATGAAAGAAAAGAAATAAAAGATGCTATTGCATATTTGAGATTAATATATAATCCTGCAGATAATTTGTCTTTAAAAAGAATTATAAATGAGCCAAAACGTGGAATTGGTAAAACAAGCTTAGATAAAATACAAGAAATTTCAGATAAAACTGGAACTTCGATGTATGAAATAATTAAACATGCAGAAGAATATGACTTAAATAGAGTAAAAGCAAATTCAGATGAATTTATAAATTTAATAGAAGAATTAAGAATAAAAAGAGAAGAATTAAGTATTTCAGAGTTATTAAAAGAAGTATTAAAAAAATCTGGATATACAAAAGCTTTGGAATTAGAAAATTCTGTGGAAGCAGAAACAAGAATGCAGAACTTAGAAGAGTTTTTAACTGTTGCTATAGAATTTGAAGATGAGTCAGCAGATAATACATTAGCAGAATTCTTGGAAAGTATTACTTTAACAAGTGATATAGACGAAATGCAAGATGAAGAAAATTCAGTTACATTAATGACATTACATAGTGCTAAAGGTCTAGAATTTCCAGTTGTATTTTTAGTTGGAATGGAAGAAGGCATTTTTCCAGGGTATAAGTCAATTGGAGAACCAAGAGAGCTTGAAGAAGAAAGACGTTTGTTTTATGTTGGAATTACAAGAGCAAAACAATTTTTACACTTAACATGTGCAAAACATAGAACAATATTTGGCTCAACAAGTTATAATGCAGTTTCAAGATTTATAAAAGAAATACCAGATAATTTATTAGATGGAGTTGTAAACAACGACCAAGAAGAAAAATTTAATGATATGCAATATAAATGGGAATATGGCAAGACACCAGTTGGTAAAGTAACAACATATAAATTTGACGAAGCTAAAACAGAAATAAAACCAAAACCAGTATATCAATTTAGAACAGCAGAAAGTTTTTTAAATTCACTATCACAAAAACAAAACAAACAAGAAGTTGATATATCAAAATATAAAGAAGGAACTAGAATTTATCATAAGAAATTTGGAGAAGGTGTAATACAAAAAATTGAGGCAGAAGGAGACGATTATAAATTAGACATTCAATTTGATAAATCAGGACATAAAAGACTTATGGCAAAATTTGCAAATTTGGAAGTTATTTAAGAACAGAAAAATATTTTCTGTTCTTTTAATTTTGTATAAAAATTAAAAAATTGCTCATAATAGATATGGAATAAATTAGTTAGAAAGGAAGGATAAATATGCCTAATTTAAATCAATTAGAATTACAACATTTAAGACATTTAATTGGAGCACATGAAACTGCTTATCAAAAACTAAATACATTTTCTTCACAAGCAGTTGATCCACAAATTAAGCAGATGTTTGCAAAATCTGCACAAGATGCATTGAATACAAAACAAAAATTAATGTCATTTCTTAATAATTAGTTAGAAAGGAGAATAAAAATGGATGAAAAAACAATGGTAAATGATATATTAGGAAGTGTAAAAGCAGATTTAACTGCATATCAAACAGCCATATCTGAAGCAGAAAATATGCAATTAAGACAAACACTTCAACAAATTAGAAATGGTGATGAAAGCTTTCAATATGAACTATTTAAGGTTGCTCAGACTAAGGGATATTATCAACCTGCACAAAAAGCAACAGTCACAGAAATACAAACTGTAAAAGATGAACTAAATAAATAAGTGTAAAGGCAAGTCGATAGAACACTTGCCTTTACTGATGTTTTACACATTAATAATAATTTGAAATTAAAACACTTGTAATTTTTAATCTTTTATTATAAAATATATTAGAATTAAAAATGGATAGGAGTGTTTAAAATTAATAGTTTTAGAAAATTTGCAATGTTTTTTAGAACATCTGTAAAAATAGTATTATTAACTATTATATCTGCATTTCTTGTTGTAAGCGCAGTTGCATTTTTTTATAAACCTACTTATGCAGTTTCATTAAATGGTAAACTTATAGGGTACACAGAAAATAAAGCGGAATTGCAAAATAACATTAACGAATATATGGCAGGAGATAAAGAGGAAGGAATTGTTTTTAGACAAATAGGTTCTGTGCCAGAATATACATTATGTTTATTGAAAAAAGATATTACACCAAACGATGATGAAATATATGCAAAAGTTACTGAAAATGGAACACAATATTATAAATATTATGCAATTACAGACAATAAAAAAGAAAAAGTTTATGTGTCAACATTTAAAGAGGCAGAAGAAGTAATATCAAAATTAAAAAAGAAAGACAGTGCAAATAAAAAAGATTTAGGAATAGTAGAAAAATATGATACTAAAACAAAAGAATTCACATCAGTGGAAAAATGTGTATCTAAATTATATGAAGCGCCAAAAGTTACTTATGTAGCATCAGCATATTCTGGAAATGTATCTGGATTATCTGAAGCAAAAGTTAATTTAGGAGTTTCACTTATTAGACCTGTTTCAGGTATTATAACTACAAGATTTGGAAGAGGCAATTATGGACATAGAGGTTTAGATATTGCATCCTCAACAGGAACTCCAATTAAAGCAGCAGCAGGAGGAACTGTAACAGTAGCAGGATGGAACAATTCTTATGGCTATATGGTAAAAGTATCACATGGAAACGGAGTAGAAACAGTATATGCACATTGCAGCAAGTTACTTGTTTCAAGAGGTCAGTCAGTATCACAAGGACAAATTATTGCTAAAATTGGTTCTACTGGAAATTCATCGGGTCCACATTTACATTTTGAAGTGAGAGTAAATGGAACTTTGTATAATCCACAAAATTATATATATTAAAAAACAGGACATATAGTAAAAAACAGGACATATAGTCCTGTTTTATTTTTTTACAGTTACAAAATGTTTAATACCAATTTCAAGAGCATTGTTTTCCATTATTAATGTTCCACATTCTATTAATTTACTATAAAATACTTTTGAATTAATTATACATTTTGAAAATTCAATAATACATGTATAAAAATTATTTTTTTCAATCAAGTTTTTATTTGTATTGTTTAGTAATAAATAATATTTATTTTTATACTCGTAAAGTTTTATAGATTCAGCTAAATTGTTTATACAATTTAATAAATCACTATTTTTATTTATAAATATTAAAAAGTTACAAAAATCATCAAAAGAATTAAAACAATAAACAGCATTTAATGGCAGAGGAACCATACTTTTTCTTTTAACAGTAAATTTTTTTCTTTGACTTTTTTGTTTTTCCTCTGCGGGTAATTTTGTAATTGTAAAAACAAAACTAGTATCAGCCATAGATAATGCTTCTACTTTTAAATTAGAATCTTCTGGGTCAAAACCAGTTTCTTTTTTTGCTTCTTCTAACATATCTAATAAAATATGTTGAGATTCAATAGGGTTAGACATAAAAATATGAAAATCAATTTCCTTTTCTACTAAATCTTGAATTGTTAATGTAACTCTTATTTTATTTTCATTTAATTTTTCAAATTTCATTAGATGCCCTCCATATACCAATCTAATAATATTATACTACCAACATATCATAAATGGAACCAACAATTTATGGAAAAATTTATAATTTTAATGTTTAGTATTATATATAACATAAAAATATTTAAAGTCAAAGGTTTTTGTATGAAAATATTGTAAATTATCTTGAAAAAAACACTAAATGCATATATAATACAACCATACAAAATGTGGAAAACAAACTACTAAGGAGGAAAGAAAAATGGCAACAAGAGAGAAAAATATATGGATATTACTTTTATTTATTTTATCAGGAATTGTAGTAGGTGGACTTTTAGGTAATTTAGCCTCACATGTAGATTTTTTGTCATGGCTATCTTATGGTGAAGAGTTCGGATTCTCAAATCCAATAGAATTAAACTTAAACGTAGTAAAATTAACTTTTGGATTAATGTTTAAAATAAATATTGCAAGTATAATAGGAATTGTGTTAGCAATATTTATATATAAAAAAGTTTAGTTAAAATATAAAAAATAGGGGAAATATACTTTTATTAAATTAAATTTATTCAAAAAAATTTTTAGTGGGGGCTATAATTTTAGAAAGGAATAATAATGCCGGTAAAAATAAAACAGCTCCCAATTTCAGAAAGACCTTATGAAAAATTAGAAATGTATGGAGAAAATACATTATCAAATGCGGAATTACTAGCGATAATTATAAAAAATGGTACAAAAGAGGAAAGCTCTGTAACGCTAGCACAAAAAATACTTTCACTAGGAAAAGAAAAAAATTGTAAAGACAATTTAACTTTTTTGCAAGAATTATCTATAAAAGAATTGATGCAAATCAAGCGGTATTGGAAAAGTTAAAGCAGTTCAATTAAAAGCAGTTGTTGAACTTGCAAAAAGAATTTCAAAACCAATTGATAAATGTAAAATAAAAGTAAGTAACCCAAATGACGCAGCTAATATTTTAATGGCTGATCTAAAACTAGAAAAAAGAGAAATAGTGAAAGTAATAATTTTAAATTCCCAAAATGTTGTAATAAAAACACAAACGATATCTTACGGAGCTACAAATTCAGCAATAATAGATCCAAAAGATATATTTAGTGAAGCTATAAAAATTGGAGCTCCTAAAATTATTTTAGTACACAATCATCCAAGTGGAGTATCAACACCAAGCAAACAAGATATAGATTTTACGAAAAAAATAGAACAGGCTTCTAAAATAATAGGGATTCAGTTATTAGACCACATTGTAATTGGGTATAATGAATTTACAAGTATAAAATCATATTTATTAAAAAAGGAAGGAAAGGAAATTATATGAAATTATTGGGATGGAATTCAAAAGATATAGGAGTTGACTTAGGAACTGCAAATATTATAGTCACAATTAAAGGAAAAGGTATAGTATTAAATGAACCATCTGTAGTTGCAATTGACAAAAATAATGGAGACATTATTGCAACAGGATCAGAAGCAAAAGAAATGCTTGGTAGAACACCAGATGAAATATTAGCAATTAGGCCACTAAAAGATGGAGTAATTGCAGATTTTACAGCAACACAGCTAATGCTTAAATCTATGATTCAAAAAGTATGCCAAAGATATAATGCAGGTAGACCTAGGGTTGTGGTTGGAGTTCCATCAGGAATCACAGAAGTAGAAGAAAGAGCAGTAGAAGAATCTGTAATGCAGGCTGGAGCTAAAGAAGTGTATATAATTGAAGAACCAATGGCAGCAGCTATTGGAGCAAATTTAGAAGTTGCAGAACCAAATGGAAATATTATAGTTGACATTGGAGGGGGAACAACTGAAGTTGCAGTTATTTCTTTAGGTGGAATTGTAATTAGCAATTCATTAAGAGTTGCTGGAGATGAGCTAAATGAAGACATTATAAATTATGTTAAAAGAGAAATGAACCTTGCAATAGGAGAAACAACAGCAGAGCAAATTAAAATTAATATAGGATGTGCAAAACCTTTACTAACAGAGGAAAGTATGGAAATTAGAGGAAGACACTTATCTACAGGGTTACCAGAAGTAATGACTATAACATCAACGCAAGTTCAAGAAGCTATAAATGACTCTATTGAAAAAATAATAGAAATCATTAAACAAACACTTGAAAAAACTCCACCAGAACTCGCATCAGACATAATGGAAAGAGGTATTGTGCTAACAGGTGGCGGAGCACTTATTAGAAATTTTGATACTTTATTAGCAGAAAGAACTGAAATGCCAGTATATGTTGCTGACCATCCTCTTGAATGTGTTGCTAAAGGAGCTGAAAAAACATTAGAAGATTTAGAAAAATTAAGAACAGTATTAAGCAATTCTAGAAGAAGATAAATATATTTTTAGGAGAAACGATGTATAAAAATAAAAAAACTGGAATAGTTGGTATTGTAATTACAATAATTATTTTAATTATTATTGTAGTATTATCAAATACAGATTTAAATAAAATCTCACATATAGAAAATATTTTTAGTAGTATTGTAATGCCAATTCAAAATGGACTCACCTATTTAAAAAATAAAGTAGATGGAAATGATAGTTTTTTCACAGATGTGAAAAACTTACAAGCTGAAAATGATGAACTAAAAAAGAAAAATAGCGAATTAGAACAATCAATTAGAGAATTAGAGATTATTAAATCTGAAAATGAAACTTTAAAGGAATATGTTAATTTAAAAGATAAATATTTAGAATATAAAACTTTGCCAGCTTATATAATAAACAAAAATATAAACAATTATGAAAAAACAGTTGTAATAAATGTTGGAAGTAAAAACGGAATAAAACCTAAAATGACTGTAATTGCAGATAAAGGACTAGTCGGATATGTAATATCTACTACAGAAAATACGGCTAAAGTTCAAACAATTATTGATAGTTCTACTTCTGTAAGTAGTATTATTAGCACATCAAAAGAGGCAATTATAGTAAATGGTACACTAGAAAGTAATTCGACATTAAAAGCATCATATATACCTACAGAAGCCACTTTATTAGAAAATGATAATGTTGAAACTTCTGGGATAGGAGGAATTTATCCAAAAGGTATACACATTGGTACAATTAAACAAATTGTTAATACAAAAAATAATATAGATCGTTATGCCTATGTTGAAACAGCAGTGGACTTTTCAAAACTACAAACAGTATTAGTAATAACAAACGAATAATTTTGCAAAATTTTAGCTAATAATTAAGAAAGGAAAAATATGAAGAAAACTATAGCAATAATAAGTTTGATAATTGCATTTTTTGTAATATATTTTTTACAAACTAATTTTTTTACATGGTTTACAATTAATGGAATAATGCCAAATTTATTTGTAATTTTAGTATTATTCATAGGATTATTTGCAGGGAGAAAATTAGGCTTTGCATTTGGAATAGTGTTTGGCCTTATTTTGGACTTGCTTTTAGGAAGATCAATAGGAGTATCAGCTTTTTTATTAGCTATAATTGGACTAGTTTCAGAATATTTAGATAAAAGCTTTTCGAAAGATAGCAGAATAATGATAATAATAACAACAATAGCAGGAACTATATTTTTTGAGGTTGGATATTATATTTTTAAAATAATTAAATTTGGTGCAATTTTTGAATTCATACCATTTATAAAAATATTATCAATTGAAATACTTTTTAATATTATTTTAACAATTATATTATACCCAATTATTCAAAATGCAGGAAATAGATTAGAAGATATTTTTAAAAATAAAAAAGTTTTGTCAAGGTATTATTAGGGAGGAATAAGTTGGAACAAAACAAAAACTTAAGATACAATATAATAATAGTAATAGTATATATAGTTGGTCTTATTTTGCTAGCCCAGCTTTTTAATCTACAAATAATACAAGGAAACTCATATAGAGAAACATCAAATACAAGGCTTACTAGAGAATCTACAGTTAAAGCAGCAAGAGGAGACATAACAGATAGCTCTGGAAATAGATTAGTAACAACTGAAACTGGATTTTGTTTGGAACTATACAAAACTAAAATTGATAATGATGCATTAAATAAAGTTATATATAATTTAGTAATATTATTAGAAAAAAACAAAGACACATATAATGATAATTTACCGATTAGCATAGAACCATATAAATTTAAACAAGATGATGAAGAAACTCAAAAAGCATGGAAAAAAGAATATGGAATTGATGAAAATGCAACAGCAGAAGAAGCATTTGAAACTTTAAAAGAAAAATATGGTATAAATGAAGAAAATATACAAAAAGCTAGAAAAATTATGACTGTTAGATATGAAATTTCTCGCAATGGATATAGTAATATAAAACCTGTTATTATATCTAAAAGTATTAGTTACTTAAGTGCAAATCAAATAAAAGAACAAAGCAGTAGTTTTCCTGGAACATCTGTTGTAACAACACCAATAGTTACATATCCGTATGGTAGTTTAGCTTCACATATTTTAGGATATGTTGGTTCAATATCATCTGAAGAATACAATGCAAATAAAGAAAAATACGATATAAATGACATTATAGGAAAGACTGGAATTCAATATACTTTAGAGGAATATTTAAAAGGAGAAGATGGAATTAGACAGGTAGATATGTCTGTAGATGGAACAATTACAGAGCAACATATTGCAGAAGAGGCTGAAGCAGGGCATACTGTTACTTTAACAATAGACTCTAATTTGCAAAAAGTAACAGAAGAAGCATTGAAAAAAAATATAAAAGATATTGCAAATGGTAGCTATGGACAAAAATATAATGCAAAGGCTGGAGCTGCAGTTGTAATGGATGTAAAAAGCGGAGAAATATTAGCATTAGCAAGTTATCCGGATTATGAACCTGAATTGTTTATAAGTGGAATAACTCAGAAAAAACTAGAAGAATATAATAAAGGAAACAATTATTATAATAGAGCTATATCTGGAACTTATGCACCACGGTTCAGTATTTAAAATGGTTGTTGCAACAGCAGCATTAGAAAACAATACAATAACAACCAAAACAACAGTAAATGATACAGGTATATATCCAAGAGGACACAATCCAGCATGTTGGATTTATACTAGTAGACATTATGGACATGGATATTTAAATGTTACTGAAGCAATAAAAAAATCATGTAATTACTTCTTTTATGAATTAGGGTATAAAATGGGAATAGATCCGGTTATAAAATATGCAAAATCTTATGGATTAGGAATAAAAACAGGAATTGAACTATCTGGAGAATCTAAAGGAATAGTTGATTTAAAAGATTATTGCAAGGAAACAACAGGGCAAGAATGGCAATTTGGTGATACATTATCTGCAGTTATAGGGCAAAGCTATAACAGTTATACACCAATTCAAATTGCAAGATATACAAGTATGCTAGCAAATGGGGGCAAGTCTGTAGATGTTACATTAATAAAATCAATAATAGACTCAGATGGAAACAAAGTGCCAAAAGATGAGAATGAAAAAAAGATAAATGAAAAATTAGGAATTACTGATGTACCAGAAGTTAAAGATTTAAATATTAAAAAGGAAAATCTAGATGCTATTTTAAAAGGAATGAGAGGAGTTACAAGCGAAGTAGGAGGAACAGCATATTATGTATTTTCAGATTTAGGAATAGAAATTGGAGGAAAAACAGGTTCTGCAGAAACAGGAATAAATAACCAAGTAAACGGTTGGTTTGCAGGATTTGCACCTTATGATAATCCAGAAATTGCAGTTGTAGTTTTAATCGAAAATGCAGGAGCCGGTGGAAATGTAGGCGATACTGCCAAAAGCATAATGAAAGAATACTTTGGAATGAATGCAAAAAACATTAATGAGGATTTAACAGCTATTCCAACTACGCAAGTAAATAGATAGAAATTACTAAAATAATAAAAGAAAGGAATAAAAAATGAGAGGAGCAGTAAAAAAAGAAACCGCTAAAGATGAAACTAAAGAAGTAAAAGAATTAGGGTTGTATGGTATAAAAAAGAGTTTTAATAAAGAAATTGCAACTTCAAAAACTAAGTTTTATAAAGGTTCTCTTCGCTCTGGACAAAAAATAGAATTTGAGGGGAGTTTAGTGATTTTAGGAGATGTTAATGCAGGTGCAGAAGTACTAGCAGAAGACAATGTTGTTGTACTTGGAAATTTAAGAGGAATGGCACATGCGGGTGCAAAAGGAAACAAAGAGGCTATAATTGCAGCAGCCTCTATAGAATCAGCACAAGTACGTATTGCAGACATTGTAAAAGAAATTGAAAAAGAAAGTGATTCAGAAGAAATAGCAAAATATGCCTATGTAAATAAAGAAGGAGAAATAATATTAACTCAATAATAATAAAATAAGGGCGATAAATAAATATTGATCTTTAACATCTTCTTTATATAAAAAGAAAATAAGCCCGATAAGTAAAAGATCATCATTATATAATTTTAGTCCGAATAAGTCAAAATAACTTTCATTTTCATCTCTATCATTTTGATTTATAAAATTATCTAAAAAACTAAAACCATAATGTGGCTTTGAATTATTAATATTATCTTTTTTTATATTTGATGAAGATTTATTACAAAATTCCTGTGATGACTCATGGGAATTTTTTTTTATACTAGTAGTATTTTTAGAATAATAGTTATAACTAGGTACAGTATATCTTCTAAAATAAGGAAAACTAAAATATGGATAATTATACATCATTTTTCTTTTCACCACCTAAAGGATTTAGAATTTCAAAAGCTTTTCCCATACTAAATAATTTTATATATTGATCTACTTTGTTTTTTCTACTTTGCTTTAAATAAGGCTTTAAAGACTTTAAAAGATTGGCCCTAGGGTCATTTTGACACTTATTCATATTTTCAATAATTGCTTTCATTTTTAACATAGTGTCTAAATCAAAATTTGAAAAATTTTGCTCTGAATTCTCTGAAGTTGTTCCTTCCCTAGAAAATTCTTTTGAAGATATGTCGTTTGCATTTGAATTTAAACTATTTAGTAAAGATTTTACTGAATCAGGCACTTCATCATTCTTTAACATTTCATTCATTTTTTTAAAAATTTCAGACATATCTTCATTCATAATAATCCCTCCTAATTAATATTATTATTTTTTTTAATCTGATTAATAATATTATCAGCATCCTTTGAATTAAGCATTTTGCTTACTTTTGAAAGATTAGATTCTAATTCTTTTTTATCCATTTTTGACAACATGTTCATAAGTTGAGCCATATCTAATTTATTATCCATACAATCACCTCAATATAATATATGTTTTTAAAACTATAATATTATATGTATAAAAAATAAAAATGTGAATTATTTTAATAAGTATAAATTGTAATATAAATTTAATATTTATACTATTTTTGAAACTTCCGTAAGAAGTAAATACAATTATTGCCTTCTTTACCAAGCATTTACTGTTGAAAAATGAGGTAAAAATGATAAAATAATTATATATATATATAAATATAAGGAAAAATAATGAAAAATTACAAAAAAAGTAATTAAAAAGTTAAAAAAACATTGAAAAATGCGCATAAATGTCGTATAATAAAATGTGATGTAATATAAAAATTAAGGAGGATACTATGAACAAATCACTAAAAAGAATAATGGCTGTATTATTACTTATATGCATGATGGGAATGAACCTATCTACAATTGGAATTTATGGAATAACTTATGCACTTTCAGAAGATGAAATTTCTAAACAAAATGCTAAGACTCAAGATTCTAATGTAGAATTTAATGCGTATTTTGAAGGAGGAGCTCATGTAAAAACAGAAAAAATGAACTCTAATGTAAAATTATATCTTAACATTAAATTAAATGGTGCGGGATATCTTGAAAAAGGAGTAGTAAGTTTTCAAGATACTAACTTTGAAATAGACAAATCAATCAGCAATGATAACATTCAAAGTGTAGATGTTAAAAACAATAAAATTTTGTTAAACAAAATAAATGGTGGTTCTAATGTAGTTATAGAAGTACCAGTAAATGTTTTAAATGCTGATGAAGTGTCAATTGATAATTTCTCAAAAGAAACAAAAACAGTCTTTACAGCAACATACATAAACAAAAATGCTAAAGAAAAGAATGTATCAAAAGAAATTATAAATAAACTTTCATGGGATGGAACAACAGGAACAACAATTACACCAGAAATTAAAACAGAATTAACAAAATACATACCATATACAAGTGATGAAAATTCAGGAGTAGTATTACAAGTAAAAGTAAATTCTGGAATTAAAGATAGCATATTACCAATAAAAGCAACTGAACTTAATATTCAAGTGCCAGAGATAAATGGAATAAAACCAACATCTGTTAATGTAATTGCAAATCAAACAAAAGCAACAAACGGAATGAAAGATGGTTTAAACTTTAATGCTGACAATTACAATTATGATGCAGAAAATAGCAAATTAGTAATAAGTACACAAAACTTAAGCAATAAAATATCTTGGCTAAAAAATGTAAGTGATGAATATTTTGTAACATTTGTATTTGAAAACAAAGACGTATATGATTATGCAATTGCAAATGGAATTGATACAAATTTAAAAATAAGTGGAAATATAAAAGTTCATAGCAATCAAGAAAAAAATATAGAATTCAAAGAAACAACTACAGATATTAAAGAAAGCAAAGAAAAAGGACAATTAATAGATTATGCAATAAAAACAAATTATTCATCTATTGCAAAAGGACAAATGTATGCAAGCTTTGATGCTAAAAACAAAAAAGAAACAACATATAAAGTTGATTATTATGCAACAATTAGTGCAAAAGAACTAACAGGAGAAATTAAATTACAACAAGGAATTGATCAATTTGTAACAGCAGATGATAGTAAAAATTCAACAACAGTTTCTGGAAAAAATTATACATATAATAAAACTATATCAATAAACAAAAATGTATTTGAAAAAATTCTTGGAACAGATGGAAAAATTGAAGTTTATGATAATCAAAAAACAAAATTAGGAACAATTAATAAAACTACAGAATTAAAAGATGAAAATTACACATTAGATATTAGTAATGTAAATAATAATCAATTATTAATAACAACATCAAAGCCTATAATAGAGGGACAATTAATTATTAGTGTTGAAAAAGCAATAAAAAATGAAATTGGATATAATAAAAAACAATTACAAAATTTCACAAAATTAACTACACAAGTAAACAATGAATTAAAAGAAATATCATTAACAGAACCAACAACAGCAATATATTTAGAAGTTAATAAACAAGATTTAACAACAGTTGTTGAAAACGAAAATGTTGAAATTAGAGCTGTATTAGATACATCAAATACAAACTATGTATTATACAAAAATCCAACATTAAAAATAAAATTCCCTTCATATATTGCAAAATTCAAATTAAATAGCTATGACATATTAATGTCAAATGGATTAAAAATAAAAAATGCAAAAACAGTATTAGAAAATGGACAAGTAGTAGTATATGTAGAATTAGAAGGAACACAAACAGAATATACAATAGACGCACAATATAAAGGTACAATAATAATTATTAATGCAAATATTACTGCAAAAACATTAACACCAAACAATAAAAATAAAATAACAATGAATTATACAAATGAAAATGATGTAGCAACGGAAAAAAGTGGAAAAGTTGAAACAAACTTGAACTTTATTGCACCAGAAGGACTTATTACTGCAAATGGAATTAAAAATTACTCACAAGGTGAAAATGAGTTATTATCAATTTCTAGTGAAGGTGCAACAGGAATACTAAAAACTTATGCAGAAAAAAGAACTGCAAAAGTTTATGGAAAAATTGTAAACAATTATGAAAATGACATTAAAGATGTTATTATCTTAGGAAGAATTCCAACACAAGGAAACAAAAAAATAGAAACAGGAGAAGACTTAGGATCAACATTTAGTACAAAACTACAAGGAAAAATAACACTAAGTGGAGTAGATAGTTCAAAATATAAAGTTTATTACTCAGAGAATGCAAATGCAACTAAAGATTTAAATGATAAATCAAATAACTGGACAGAAACTTTAACAAATAAAGTACAATCTTATATGATTGTATTAAATGAAAATATGAAATCTGGAGAAACAAAAGAAATTTCTTATGATGTTGAAATTCCAGCAAATATTACACATAACAACACTGTAAATGAAATGTATAAAGTATATTATACAAATGTTTCTTCATTAGGAGAAATTTCTGAGTCAAAAACATCACCATTACTAAAATTAACAACAGGTGTAGGACCAGACATGACTGTTGAAGTAAAATCAACAACTGAAACAGTAAGAGAAGAACAAATCGTAAGAATGACAGCAACAGTTAAAAACGTTGGAACTGTAGAAGCGAAAAATGTAAAATTAAATTTAATAGCACCAGAAGGAACAGTACATACAGAAATTTTTGAAGAAGAATTAGCTTATACAGATAGTGCGGAAAATATTAAAACTTTATCAATAGGTAATATTCCAGTAGGCCAAACAGTAACAAGAGACTATGAGTTAAGAATCAAAAAAGGAAAAACAACTAAAACTGTTACAGATCCAACAACAGGACAAACAATTACAATTGAAGAAAATAAATATCCAGGAGATAAAGAAATAGAGTGTACTGCAAATGTAACAGCAGATGAACTTTCAAATCCAATTAATTCTAACTCTTACAAGTTAAAAGTTTTAGAAGGAGATTTGAAAATTGTTAATATTCCAGACATATATGAAAGTGAAACATTAAAAAAGGGAAGAAAATTTAAATTTGTTGTAAAAGTAAAAAATATTTCTAATAGTAAAGATTTAAATAATGTAATGTTTAATATGGATATTCCACAAGGAATAAAAATAACAGATGTTTATTATGGAGAAAATAATAACTTCAAGGAAAAAAGCAGAGAAAATGTTATAATTAATAATAATAGTATTTCAATTAACCTTGGAAAATTAGAAAATCTTTATGCATACATAGAGAGAACTAAACCAACAGATGAGTCAGAAACAAACAAAGCAACAGTAATAAAACTAAGAGAATATACTTATGTAGGTATTGAACTTGAGGTTGAGGGATTTACAGGTGAATTTATTGCTAAAGCAACAGCAAAAGCAGATGAAACAGCAGAGCATTATTCAAATCAAAAAATATATAATGCAGAAGAAATTAAATTAACAATACAACAAAAAGAAGCAGATTCAAGATATATAAAAGAAGGAAAAGAAGTAACTTATACATATATAATAGAAAACACAGGAAAAATTTCTTCTATAAATAATAAATTCATAATGAGTTTACCAGATGGAGTTACTTTTGTAAAAGCAGAATATACAAACAATAACAAAAAACAAACTATAAAAACTATTAGTAATAAAGAACTTAATATACTAATGTATGAAATAATTGCAGGAGCAAAAGTTACAATAACAGTTACTGTAAAAGCTGATTTATTACCAGACAAAAATGATAAAACAGTAAGTTCTTATGCTACATTAGAAGCTGATGGATTTGATAAAATTGAATCAAATAAAGTTAATGTAACAATTGAATATGATGCAAATGCACATGCAGGGGAAAATAATGGAGGCAACAACGGAGGCAATAACAACAATCCAAATAATCCAACAACAGAATCGTATAAAATAACTGGTACAGCTTGGCTAGACAGCAACAAAAATGGTATGAGAGATGAAGACGAAAAACTTTTATCAAATATTCAAGTAATGTTAGTATATAAGAAAACTAATGCAATAGTAAAAGACAGTGTAACAAACAATGATAAAAAAGTAACAACTGACAATAATGGAAAATATGAATTTGACAATATAAAACCAGGAGAATATTTAGTAATATTTGTATATGACAGTGGCAAATACAGTATTACAGAATATAGAAAACCAGAAGTTGATGAAGCTCTTAACTCTGATGCAATTGATATTAACATAGTATTAAACGGAGAGAGAACAATAGCTGGTATATCAGATGTAATAAAAGTAACTAATAGCAACATAAGAGACATTGACATAGGTTTATATGAAGCAGAAAAATTTGACTTAAAATTAGATAAATATATAAGCAAAATTACAAGAACAACTCCAACATCAGGAACAGAAACATTTACTTATGCTAACGAGAAAAACACTAAAATAGAAGTTTTAAAACAAAACTTAGGAAAAAGCAGTATTGTTATTGAATATAAAATAGTTGTAACAAACCAAGGAGGAGTAGCTGGATATGTTAAAAAAATAGCTGACTATCTACCAAAAGGAGTAATATTTAATACAGAATTAAACAAAGATTGGTATAAAGCAAGTGATGGAAATGTATATAATACAAGCTTACAAAACACAATTATTCAACCAGGGGAATCAAAAGAAGTTACAATAATTTTATTAAAACAAATAACAGATGATAGCTTAGGAATACTAAATAATAATGCAGAAATATATGAAAGTTATAATGAACAAGGACTAAAAGATATTGATTCAACACCAGGAAATAAACAAGAAGATGAAGATGATATGTCAAAAGCAGATATAATCTTATCAGTAGTAACAGGTGGGCAAATTGCATTTTATGTAATTATAACATTAACATTTGTAGCTATAATAGGATTAGGCGTAGTTGAAATTAAAAAAAGAGTTTTAAATAGGAAACAATAATTAGTGAGGAAAGGAGGAGATAAAATGATAAAACATAAGGAAAAAATAAAAATAGCTTTAATAGCAACAATATTAATTGCTTTTACTATATTAATAGTACCAAATCTTGTAGTTTCATTTATAAATGAAACTTACAGGAATCAGGGTTCAAGACTAGATAATGATGGAGTAGGACCAATAGAAATAGTTGATGAAAATACTATAGAAGGAACATGTGGAGAATTTGAAGTAACAGAATTTAACGAAAGACAGCTAGCTATATCTACAGGAAGAATTATATATTGTATACAACATGGAACAGGATTTGTAGCTAGATCTGGAACATTAAAAATGGAAGTTGCATCACAATATGGAGATACAGAAGGAAGTATATTTGACTGGGGATGGACATATAATGGATGTAGCGGAATGTTTGCACATAATGGAGAAACTACATACCCATATTTAAAATGCGTAGGAGAACATCATGATTTATTAGCAGAAGGATATGAAGATGTAGCATATATAATAACATATCCACCAATGGATGAATGGACTATTGATAAGCAATATGCTATATGGCGTACAAACTTAAATACAGGTCATTCTTTAACATCAGCTGGAACACCAGGTATTGATGTAGGTGACTCGGACGAAGAAAGGGATCCAGAAGCATTTGCAAATAGTGAAATTATATATAATGAAGCACAAAAATATAAATCATTTCATGAGAAAACACACCAAAATGGTGGAAACAGTGATTTGAAAGTTAAAAACAAAACAGATAAAGATAAAGTAAGAACAGCAGTAAATCAAACCCAAGCAAGCTATATTATGGGACCAGTGTCTATAGACTATAATTATGGAGCCGAAAATGGTGTGGCCTTTGGTGGAATTTCAGATATGTATGCAATTGGCTACAATAGCAAAGGAAAAGTAGTATTTGGAAAAGAAAGAATAGATATAAATAAATATTACGATCAAAATGGAATTAGCTATGAACTAAACAAGGACACATATTATACTCCAAGCAAAGATTATTTTGTGGACTATGGAGAACAAGTTTACCCTAAAGGAATAAGTCAAGGTGAGAATCAATTTTATTTTGAATTTTCAGATCCAAATGCAAATATAGATTATACAGTAGATAATTATGAAGACTATATGGTAAGCTATGTAAAGCTACATATTGAATTTCAATGGATGGAATGCCCTACATGTGTTGTATGTGGACTTGACTGTGCAGCATATACTGTTAGATGGAATCATATGCATTCTTCTGGAACTAAAGGATACAATTGCCATACAACATCTTGGCTAGAAAAAAGAGAAATACAAGATAATGTTAGTGTACTTGAAGGTGGCAGAAGACTATATAAAACATCATTAGAAATTGGTGAACCTGATAATGATACTCCACCAACATTTAACTTACAAATGCAATTAGCAGGATATGTATGGGTAGATGGAAGCTTAAATGACAAAATGAATACACCATATAATGGAGTAAGTGGTGATAGCAATGATGTAGCATTACCAAACACAAAAGTTATATTATATAACAAATTAGGAAAAAAAGTTAGAGAAACAACAACTGATAATGATGGATGCTATATATTTACAGTAAATTCGATGGAAAAATACTATGTTGCATTTGAATACAATGGACAACTTTATGTACCAACTATATATAATAAACCAGAATATAATTCAGCTGAATGGCTAAAAAGTTCAAAAGCAACAGAAAAAGTTTCAGATAGAGATGCTTTAAATGCTAAATTTGCAACAATTGGAGCATATCCAAATAGTTATAGTGGTGGAAAAATATACTCTATGGAACAATTAGTAAAAGATGATGTAATTGATTGTTTCTTTGAAATACAAAATGGTGAAATAGTAGAAGTTAATACATTAAATAAAGCTGAAAAACAACCATCTACAGATCAAAAAAGATTTATGGATGATTGCAAAATAAAGGCATATACAATGGAACAAGGCGCACAAGCTTATGATCTATATCCTGTTTATGATAAATTTATTATAAACACAAATAAAAAATTTAATACAGGTAAAGAAGCAAGAAGTGCAACATTTGATACAACTGGTGATGTATTTAACGGTGAATATTATGTAGCTCTTTACCCAGGTCAATTTTATATAGACTTAGGATTAGTTAGAAGAAAAATTAACGATTTAGCTCTTAGAAAAGATGTATTTAGAGCAGCTACTAAGATAAATGGAAAAACAGAAGTATACAAATATAAGAGCAGACCAGACGATGATAATGAAGAATACTGGGATATAACAGTAAGACAATCTGATACAAATTACTATAATTCAGTTTATAATAGAGAGATATTTGAAGCAGATTATGCTTATAGAGTAAGTGAAGCACATCCAGGAGCTGAGCTAGAAATATTCGTAACATATAAAATTACTATTAGAAATCAATCTCAAGGAATTATAGATACAATTAATGAAGTAGTTGATTATTATGATAATGAATATAAATATAGATCAGATTTATCATGGGTAACTTATGATGATAATGCATTTAGAGATGAAGAATATTATAAGACTATTCACACAGAAACATTACAAATGTCAAATGCAAAACCAGTAAATAGTAGTGAAGAAAAAGGCAAAGTATATGTTAAAGGACTAAAAGATAAGAAATTAGAAACTGGTGAAGTCGAATATATTTACTTAACATTCCAAGTTAAAAAAGATAATAATGGAATAATTTTAGATAATAGCGATAAGGACGCAAAACAAAATGTTGCAGAAATAAATGGATATACATCATACTATAAAGATGAAACATTATTACCAAATGGAGTTACAAAAGGCTCAAGAGATTATGCAGGTATATTAGATATAGATTCTGTACCAGGAAATGCTGATGACTTAGGAGACATACAAGATGAAAGCAAGTATGAAGATGATACAGATAAAGCTAAAGGATTAAGAATAAAATTCTATGATAATGCATCAAGAAAAATAAATGGTATTGTATGGGATGATTTAAGAACAGAAAAAGTAAATGATTCAATGATTGGAAATGGACTAAAAGATGAAAATAACGGAATTGGAAATATAAAAGTTGAATTAGTTGAAAAACTTGCTAATGGTGGAGAATATGTATGGAGAACAACAACATTAGGAAATAAAAACCAAGAAACAACAAATACAGATGGAAAATATGAATTCAAAGACTACATACCAGGTGATTATATTGTAAGATTTACTTATGGTGGACAATACAATAGCAAATATAATGGACAAGATTACAAATCAACAACATACCAAAAAGGAATAAATCAAAGAGGTAGAACAAATTTTGAAAATGCATCTGCTGAAATAATTAGCGCTGTAACTGAATTGGGACAAAAATTATATTATGGATACACAAATGTTGAAAATCAAAATACTTCTGGAAGCTATGGATATAGCATTGTAAAATCAAATGGTAAAAATGTGTCTGATGCAAAAGATATTTGGTCATATAGAGAAGCAGTAAATAAATATAGTAGTAACAATTATAGAGGTGTAACAAATGGATTAGCACAAACTTTAGCTAATACTGGTACCGCAAATACAAATACTCAAATGGTTGCAGAAACTGGAGTAATTTCAATAGAAGTAGAATACAATAGAATATTTACTGGAGATGAAAGTGGAGCATACCATATCAAAGATGTTGACTTAGGATTAACTGAAAGACCAAAGGCACAACTTGAATTAAGCAAACATGTTGATAACGTAAGAATAACACTTGCAAATGGAAATGTACTATATGATGCAAATGATACTGTACCAAACCTAGCTTGGGTAAGAGGAAAAGATTACAATTTAAGAAAAGACAAAAAATATTTTAAACCATATAGAAGTGAATACTTATATAATGCAACACAAGAACAAGTTAATAGCCATGTAGCTTCTTTATACAACGGTGGAAAAAACGGATTAATACAAATAATTATGGACTCTGAGTTAATGCATGGAGCTACAATAAGAATTGACTATAAATTAACTGTAAAAAATGTTGGTGAGACAGATTATACAGGAAAAGAATTCTACTATAAAGGCACAAACCCAGGAAATATAGTAACTACATCAGGAGATGTGTTAGTTGACTATGTTGCAAATAATTTACAATATAGAGAAGTAGATAATACAGGATGGAGTACAGTTAATACTGGCAACCTTGCTGTAAGTGATAGTGTAAAAGCAGCTATAAAAAATAAAACAATCATTAAAACTGAGAAATTCAAACAAGACTTAAAACCAGGAGATGTTAAAGTTGATAATCTTGTATTATCACAAACAATTACATCACAAAATACATCTGATGATATGACTTATGACAACATAGCTGAAATTATACAATATTCTAATACTGTAGGTAGAAGAATGGCATACTCAGTTGTAGGTAACCAAAATCCAAATAATATGCCAGCTGAAGTAGATACTGCAGCAGCAGAAAAAGTAATAATTTTACCACCATTTGGTCAAACTTACTTATACTTAGGAATTGGACTTGCAGCAATTGCAATCATTGCAGTAGGAATAGTAGTAATTAAGAAAAAAGTTCTTAAGAAATAATAAAAAATAAATCTTATAGGTTATGCCTATAAGATTTATTTTTGTGCTAAAATATAATAGCAAATATTGAAAAACTAACAAAAATAATGTAAAATATAAAAAATAATTTGGAAAAAAATAATAAAAACACTAAAGATGGCAAAAAAGATAAAAAACTTTTTTAATTTCTATACTAAAAACGACAAACATTTTAAATGTCTTGTACTACAATATATAAGAATTAAAAAAGTAGAGGTGATAGAAGTGTTTGAGAATATAAAAAAAGAAAATTCACAATATAGTAAAGACTCTGTTAAGCAAATATTAACAAATCTTTTTAGTGTGCAAAATATTGTTATTTATATAATATCATTTATGATTTCAATGGTTGGATTTAGAAACCAAAGTTTAGTGCTAAGTATAAGTCCATTTGCTATTAGTTTTTTAGCAGCAATGTTAAGTAGCCGTATGCCAATTGGAATTGGGTATATATTAACATTATTAGGCACATTTATTTCGTTTGGAACAAATAGTTTATTAACATATTTTTTAACAACGCTAGTATTTTTTGTATTTATTTTAATAAAAAGACCAAAAGAACAAGAAGAAGTAAATGAACAAATTAAAATTGGACCACATTTATTTTTAGCTGTATTACTAGTGCAAATTATGCCAATGTTTTTTAATAATTTTTATGTTTATGATTTATTAACAAGCATTATGCTTGCAATTGCAAGTTATATATTTTATAAAATATTTACAAATGCAATACCAATGTTAAAAGAAGTTGGTGAACAAAAAGCGTTTTCAATTGAAGAAGTAATTGGAACAAGCCTTTTACTAGCAATTACATTTTGTGCGTTCAAAGATCTAAGCGTATTTGGGTATAACATAAGAAATATTTTAAGTGTTTTATTAGTACTAATACTAGGCTGGAAAAATGGAATGCTAGTAGGAGCAACAAGTGGTGTTACAATAGGAGCAGTAATTGGAATTATTGCAGAAAATGATCCAGTAACAGTTGCGTCTTATGCTATATCAGGGCTAATAGCAGGTATATTTTATAGACTTGGAAAAATTGGCGTAATAATTGGTTTTATTGTAGGAAACATATTATTAACTTATGTTGCAAATGGAAATACAGTACCAATAATTTTAATACAAGAGATTTTAATAGCTTCATTAGGGTTATTAGCTGTGCCTAAAAGATTTAAAATAAATATACAAGATTTATTAGGAAATGATAAATTATTGCCAGAAGCAACAACAAGAGCATTAACAGCAACTCAAGATACTGTAACAAAATTAAATAGTATGTCTGAAACAATTGCAGATTTAGCTAAAAGCTATGAGGAGGCTGCTAGTACTGTGCTAGAGGAAAAAGACATAAAAGAACAAGAATTATCAAATGAACAAATATTTAGAGAAGAATTAGAAGTAAATATATCTGATTTGGAAAATAATCTATTATATGATGATATAGCAGGAAATAATTGCGGAATAGTAGATGAAATATTTAAACATTTATTAAAAAATGAAATAATAACAGAAAAAGAGCTTGCAAGTATTTTTGAAAAACATAATTTATATATTATAGGTTTTAAACAAAATGGTACAACAGCTGAAAATGATGTGTCAAAAATGATAAAAGCAATAAATTCAGCATATAGAGTTAGCAAAATTAATTTTATTTGGAAAATGAAATTAAAAGAAAACAAGAAAAATGTATCTTCACAATTAGAAGGCGTGTCAGAGGTAATATCACAGATGGCACAAGAAATTGAACAAAAAGAAGATGATCCATACTTAAATCAAAAACAGGAAATATTAAATTTATTAAAACAAAAAGAAATTGAAGTAAATGACATAAAAATAAAACAAGGTTCTTCTGGAAGATACTTTGTAGAAGTATTTGCTCCTTTATGTGATGATATTGAAGGCAAAAAATGCAATATTAAAAAAATAGCCAAAATAATAGAAAAAATATTACAAACTAAATTTGTAATTCAGTCACAAAATTGTGGACTAAGAGAAGAAAAAGAAAACTGTGTATTTACATATTATTCAGAAGATAAATATAAATTACAAGTTGGAGTTGCAACATCAACTAAAGAAGGCTCAAAAGTTTCTGGAGATAGCAATATAGAAGCAAAACTAGATGATGGAAAATATTTAATAGCACTTAGTGATGGAATGGGTTCAGGAGAGGAAGCAAATCAAAGTAGTAGAATTGCAATAAGTATGCTTGCAAAATTATTAAAGGCAGGTTTTGATAAAGAAACATCATTAAAGCTAATTAATTCAAGCTTAATTGCAAATACAAAAGAAGATATGTACACTACGTTAGATATTCAAATACTTGACTTATTTGCAGGCAACATGGAATTTATAAAAAGTGGTGCATGTCCAACATTTGTAAAAAGAAATAAAGAAGTACAATTACTAAAATCAATCACACTTCCAACAGGAATTGTAGAAAAAAATGAACTAATAGTATATGATTATGATTTAGAAGATGGAGATATTTTAGTAATGTGCAGTGATGGTGTTATTGATTCAAACACTGAATATATAAATAAAGAGCTTTGGGTAAAATACTTATTAGAAGATATTTCAGTAGATGATGCACAACAAATTGCAAACATGGTATTAAATGAAGCAATTGATAACGAATTTGGAATGAAAAAAGATGATATGACAGTAATTGTTGCAAAAGTTAATAAAAAAACTTAACAACAAAAATAATAAAAATATTGTAATTATATGTATAAATATGATATAGTATAGCTATAAAATTAGCTATACTATGTCATTTTTTGTATAGCCTTAAGGAGGAACGTGAAAAATATGTCAAATAAAGGTAAAAGATATACTTCACAAAAACCAAAGCTAAATATAAAAAAAGTAATAGCCGTTCTTTTTGTTTTTGCAGTAATTATTATGGCAATTACAGGTGTAATAAAGTTATTTAACGGAAGTGGAAACAATGATGATAAAACAGTTCCAAATCGTTACTTTGCAGTATATACAGATGATAAATGGGGAGTAATTAATTCAAAAGGTGAAACAATTATTAAACCAGAATATACTGAAGCAATTATTATTCCAGACAATAGTAAAGACTTATTTTTATGTACTTATGATGTAAATTATACAGATAATACATATAAAACAAAAGTAATCAATTCAAAAAATGAAGAGATTATAACAGGATATTATGCTGTTATGGCATTAGAAAATTATGATAGTGATAATAATGTATGGTATGAAAATGATGTATTATTATCATTAAAAGATGGAAAATATGGATTAGTTGATTTTAAAGGAAAAGAGCTATTAAAATGCGAATATGATGAAATTACAACTTTAAAAGGTGTAAAAAGCAGTTTAGTAACTAAAAAAGATGGAAAATACGGATTAGTTGACAACATTGGTGCAACTATTTTAGAAAATCAATATACAAAAATAGTACCAATTTCAGATAAATATGAAAATGGTTATATAGTAACAGATTCGAATAAAAAAGTAGGAGTTATAAATAGAGATAAATCAACTGCAGTAGAAATAAAATATCAAGATGTAAAAGCCCTATATGGAAATGGAAACTATGTAGTAAAAGAAAATGGTAAATGGCAAATAATCAATTCAAATGGAGATGTATATTTAAAAGGTAAATTTGATGATGTTGTATCAATTAATGGCGAGAATGTTATTATAAAAAATAGCAATAAATATGGAGTCATGACATTAAGTGGAGAATCTAAAGTTGCAACTAAATATCAAGAAATGAGTTATATATTTGATAATAAATATATTGTTAAATTAAATAATAAGTATGGAGTTATAGACTTAGATGGAACAGAGCTTATAAAACCAACTTATGATAGTTTAGTTTACAGAGCAGATGCAGGATTTATAGAAGGTAATAAAACAGAAAAAATAAATTCAGACTTTATAGATAGTAATTTAGAAGTGAAATTATCAGGTATATTATCAGAAATAAATATTACAAATGGATATATGAGAATAAGAATTGACAATGACTATAAATACTACAATTTTAAATTTGAAGAAAAAACAAATAAAGAAGTTTTATCAACAAACACTATTTTCTTAGATAAAAAAGATGGAAAATATGGATTTGTGAATAAGGCTGGAATAGTAGTTGTTGATTATATTTATGATGATGCAAGAGAACAAAATGAATATGGATTTGCTAGTGTAAAGAAAAATGGAATGTGGGGATGTGTAAATAGTAAAGGAAAACAAGTAATGACACCTGCATATCAACTAGAGAGCAACTCATTAATTGAATTCATTAATAAATGGCACTTAGGAGAAGACTTAAATTTAAATTACTATACAGATAAATAAGGAGAAAAAATGGAACTAAAGACGAAATACCAATATACATATTTTATTTACCCATATTTAATCGAAGAAAAAAGTTATCAAAAATATTTGTATAAACTTTTAAAAAATGAACAATGTAGACTAAAATTATTTGACAATAAAAAAGATATTCAAATAGATTCATACTTTTTACCAGAAATAAAAAACAAAATGTTTTGGTCATTAAATCTAGAACAAGATGGCTTAAAGAGCTATGAAGCAATGGACTTAAAAATGAAGTCAGCTGTATTAAGTAAAAAGTATTGCAATGTTTTTGAATATGTTTTGGAAAAGGATATTCCAGGTAAAATTAATGAAAAAGAAGGAATATTTTTCGATATAAATAAGATTGAAATAGTATGTTTTAATACAGGAATATGCTTTATACTTATAAAAACAGCACTAGAAAATAATGTCAACTTTTCAGATGTATTAAATTTTAATTATAAGTTTAGAGATATAGTATCAAATATAGGGCATACAAAAGAATATGATAGTATAAAAATACAAACAAAAAAATTAGATAATATGCAAAAATTCTCAGATTTACTAACAAAAATTGCGGGAAAGAATATCACAGCTAAAAAAATAAATATTGATACTGATAGATTAATAACATATTCTTATGTATGTTTAGCTCAAGATTCATGGAATGAAAGCAAAGATATACTAAGTTTAGAAAAAGAATTTGAAAAATATCGTACAATAAAACCAGCAAATGAACAAGTAAGAGGTATTACATACCAACAGGAAAATGTATATAAAGAAAAATATTTATATTATGGATTTGCAAATAATGCAACAGTATTACTTACATCTGATTCAAATATTCAAAATTATACATCTTTATTGTATGAATATGAAAATGTGCAATTATATCATTTTATATATTATTTGCACCAAAAAATCCACTTAAATAAACTAAACTATGAAATTAAACAGGCTAGAAACTTTGAAAACATAAAATCAAGATTTATAAATTTTGCTAAAAAAGATTTTATTTACGAAATAACTAACAATTCTAATGGAATAATTTTAGATAAATATTATCGTAGGGAACAGAACTTAGATGAGAATTTTATTAGAATAAAGGCAAAATATGATTTGTTATATAAAGAATATGAAATTGACAAAACAAACAGACACCATAAATGGATTGCTATAATTATAGGAATAATAATTGCTATTAACTTAATAAAATTATGGATGTCATTTAAATAGAGAGGAATAACATGAAAATTAGAACAGGAATAGACATAATAGAAGTTGACAGAATACAAGAAGCAATTGAAAGCCAGGGAGAAAGATTCCTTAATAAAGTATATACTAAAAATGAAATTAATTATTGTAGCAATACGGGCAAGATGATGTACCAACATTATGCTGCCCGCTTTGCGGCTAAAGAGGCTATTTTTAAGGCAATTTCGGAAATTGTATTACGAAGCGAAGATGATATTTTAAACAAAATGGAAATTATGAATGAAAAAGATGGTAAGCCAGTTGCCAATTTAGACTTATTAAATATAAAAAATATTGAATCAATGGACTTAAGTTTATCACACATAAAAAATTATGCAATAGCTTCATTTACAATACTTTTTAAATAAGGAGGAAAAAATGCAGATTTTTGATTCACATGCACACTATAATGATGAGAAATTTGAAATGGATAGAGAAGAAACAATAAAAAAAGTGTACGAAGCTGGAGTAAAAAAATTAATATGTGCAGGTTATAGCTTAGATTCATCAATTGAAGCCGTGAAAATAGCAAACGAGCATGATAATATATATGCAACAGCTGGTATTTCTCCAAATGATATACCTGTATTTGAAAACGAGAATGTGGATGTGAAAGACTTCTTTTTTGAAGACATTATGAATGAACAATTGAAAAAAATAAAACAACTAGTTGAAAAAAACCACCAAATTGTAGCAATTGGGGAAATTGGATTGGATTATTACTGGAATAAAGAAAATAAAAAGGAACAAAAATTAGCATTTATAAATCAAATTAAACTTGCAAATGAATTAGATTTACCTATAGTAATACATACAAGAGAAGCTGTAATGGACACTATAGATATATTAAAAAATCAAATAAATGTTAAGAATAAGGGGGTATTTCATTGCTGCCCATTAAATATAGAATTAATTCGCGAAGCTTTAAAATTAGGTTTTTATATATCTTTTGCAGGTCCAATAACATTCAAGAATTCAAAAAATGCCACGGAAGTAATAAATTTGGTACCTTTAGATAAAATGTTAGTCGAAACAGACAGCCCATATTTGTCACCAGAACCAAAACGTGGAACAAGAAATGATTCTTCTAATATTATATATACAATTCAAAAAATTGCAGAAGTTAAAAATATGTCAGCAGAAGAAGTGGCTCAAATTACATATAATAATGCAATAAAAATATTTAAAATAAACGTCAATTGATGCATATCAACTGACGATGTTTTGCTTTTTTTATATAACAAGGTTAAGAGTTATCTTGCCATTTTTCTTATTTGTTGAAATCAACTTTAACATTTTTTCTTGCTTCTGAATTATCAACTTCAAATAAATTTTCAGGTGTAAAGTGGAACATTGAAGCAATAATATTTGAAGGAAATAATTCTAGTTTAGTATTATATCTTGTAACAGAATCATTGTAAAATTGTCTAGAATAAGAGATTTTATCTTCTGTTTCTGATAACTCAGCTTGTAAATTAGAAAAGTTTTGATTTGCTTTTAAATCTGGGTATGCTTCAGCAACTGCCATAATTGTTTTTAAAGTACTAGATAATTCATTATCTACTTTTGCTTTTTCATCAACTGTTTTAGCATTTGCCCAAGAAGTACGAAGTTCTGTAACTTTTGCTAATGTATCACTCTCATGGGCCATATAGCCCTTAACAGTTTCAACTAAATTTGGGATTAAGTCAAATCTTCTTTGTAATTGTACATCCATTTGGCTAAAAGAATTTTTTGCACGTTGTTTTAGTGTTACTAAATTATTGTAAACAGAAATAATAAATAATACTATAAGAACTACAATTATCAATAGAATCCACAACATAAAATATTCAACTCCTTTATAATTATTATGAAATAATAATAACATATATTAAAATAATATACAATAATTTTTTTTATAATCATAATTTAGTACAAGCATACATATAATAATAGTATATGTAAGAGTTTGCTAAATATTACAAAAAATGTAAATAAGCTAAAGGCCTACAGCCTACGGAAACAAAGAAAAGTAACAAAAATTTGACATTTATTATAAAAAATGGTATAATATGGTTGTTGCTTTTAAAGGAGGGAACAAATTTTATATGAAAAATGATGATAAAGCATCAATATCGTTGAAAAAAATAATAAGTATTAGCATTTTATTTGTTTTCATTATGTCAGCAGCAGTTTTTGCTGGTAATGTAAAATTAAACAATGTTAAAATTATTTTAGCTAGTGGATATGAAATGAATGTATTAACTAGTAAAACAAAAATAGCTGATATATTAGATGATAATCATATTATATTATTAGAAGATGAAAAAGTATTACCTGATTTAGACTCAGAATTATCAGACAATAATACAATTAAAATTTCTAAGATTGATGAGCAAGAAATTGAAGCTCCAGAAATCATAGAAACATCTGAAACTATTACAAAAGAAGAAATACTAAAAAATTATGACACAATTATTGAAAAAATTGTAGTAGAAAAAATAAAAATACCTTTTGAAACAATTACTAAAAACAAGGCTTCTGGTTCTGGAAAGAAACAAGATCAAATTGTACAATATGGTGTAGACGGAATAAAAGAAGTAACTTATAAAGTAAAATATCAAAATAATATAGAAATTGAGAAAAAGGAAATTTCATCTAAAATAATCAAAAAACCAGTAAATAAAATAGTTGAAGTAAGAAATAGACAGGTTATATCAAGAGGTGGAACAATTACTAGATATGGTGGCAAATGGACATACTCTGAATCAGAACTTGACTTATTATGTGCTATTACAGCTCAAGAAGCTTGTTCAAGTTATAATGCAGCATTAGCTGTTATAACATGTGCATCAAACAGAGCAGAAAGTAAAAGATGGAGACGTAATGGTACAGACCCATTAAGCCAATATATGGCCAAAGGACAATTCTGTTACTCAATAGATAACCACTGGAGAAGAAGATTAAATGGAAATTATCCTTCTTACGTAAAACAAGCGGTAATAGATGCTTTAAACGGTAAAAGAAACCATAATTATTTATCATTCAGATCTGCAGGATATGCAACTGGTGTAAATATAGGTGGTAACATATATTTTAACGCAATGTAATAAAAAAAGAGTTCTTTAAGAACTCTTTTTTGTTTGCAATAAATTTACTATAAAAAGACACCCTTGAACTGTAAGAAAATTTATGGTATATTATTCACACAAGGAGACAAGAAAATATGAAACTAATTTCATGGAATGTAAATGGATTAAGAGCAGTATTAAAAAAAGGCTTCGAAAAATTTTTTAATGAAGTAGATGCAGATATATTTTGCATACAAGAAACTAAAATGCAAGAAGAACAAATAGATAATGATATAAACAATATATTGAAACAATATAACTGCTATTGGAATAGTGCATTAAAAAAAGGATATTCTGGAACAGCAGTATTTACAAAAAAACAACCAATAAATGTTTTCTATGGTTTAGGAATAGAAGAACATGACCAAGAAGGAAGAGTTATAACACTTGAATTTGAAAAATTCTATTTGGTAAATTGTTATACACCAAACTCAAAAAGAGAGCTTGAAAGACTAGAATATAGAATGATATGGGAAGATGAATTTAGAAATTATTTACTAAATTTGAATAAAATAAAACCAGTAATTTTGTGTGGGGATTTAAATGTAGCACATAAAGAAATTGATTTAAAAAATCCAAAAACTAATAGGCATAATGCAGGATTTACAGATGAAGAAAGAAATAAAATGACAGAGTTATTGGATTCTGGTTTTACAGATACATTTAGATATTTATACCCAACTAAGGAAAACTGCTATACATGGTGGTCATATATGTTTAATGCAAGAGCAAATAATGCAGGTTGGAGAATTGACTATTTTATTGTATCAAAATCTATTGAACACAAAGTAAATGAGGCAACAATTTATTCAGAAACTCTTGGTAGTGATCATTGTCCAGTAGGACTTGAAATAGAAATATAACAACAATTTTAAATTTGGAGGTAAATATGGAAGAAAGGAAAAGAGGACTAAGATGGTTTTATTGGTTTAGTCTTGGTGTTGCAATTATTGCAGTATATAAATTGTTAGATAATTTTGGACAAATAACTGAATGGCTAAAAGGTTTAGCAAATATTCTAATGCCTTTTATTATGGGACTATTAATTGCATACTTATTTTATATTCCTTGTAGGAGAGTTGAAAGCTGGTATAAAAAATCAACTAAATTTGTCAGAAAAAAAGCTAGAATCTTATCTATTATAACTGTATATATTATTGCAGTACTATTAATTATATTAGTATTGAATTTTGTTGTTCCTGCAATATCAAAAAGTATAGGAGACTTTGTATCTAATTTTGGTATTTATTACAATAATACTATGAATGCGATAAATGAATTACCAGAAGATTCAATATTAAAAGATGAAACTGTTTTAAATGCTATAAAAGGAATTGGAGAAGTTGATATAAAACAATACTTGAATTTTGAAAAACTTACTGAATATGCTAAAGGAGCGATAAATGTAGTAAATAGTATATTTGATGTGTTTGTTTCATTAATTGTTTCTGTATATTTATTAGCAGAAAGAAGAAAAATATTAGAGTTTTTCAAAAGACTAACCTCTGCATTGTTTAAAAAAGATAAATATGAATTAATTGCAAAATATTTTAATAAATCAAATGAAGTATTTTTCAGTTTTATTTCTGGTCAAGTTTTAGATGCAATAGTTGTAGGGATTTTAACATCAATTGCTATGTCTGTAATTGGAGTTAAATATTCAGTTTTATTAGGATTTTTAATAGGACTATTTAATTTGATTCCATATTTTGGAGCAATTATAGCTGTAACGGTTGCCATACTTATTACAATTTTTACAGGAGGAATTGGTCAAGCAATTGTAATGGCAATAGTGGTTATAATATTACAACAAATTGATGCTAATATTATTAATCCAAAAATTATTGGAGGGTCATTATCAATAAGTCCACTTTTAGTAATTTTTTCAGTTACAGTTGGAGGAGCATATTTTGGAGTATTGGGAATGTTTTTGGCAGTACCAATATTTACAGTAATTAAATTATTAATTGAAGAATACATAGAATATAAAAGCAGTACAATTTAAGGTACTGCTTTTAGCTTATAGCTCGGAATAAGAAGTATATCCCTTCCAAATACTACGCCAAACGTAAACAGGCAGGCAAGATGGAAGCTAATAATAGCTTCAACAATCATAGCCACAATGCTGTTGAATGGCAGAAAAGTCTAGAATGCCTTGAAGCACAACCCGGTGACAACAGCCACCAAGAAAGAGCCCTTCAAAAGCAATACTGCATTTTGAAGTCTGAGCTCTTTTGCCTTATACGTTAATTCTTATATCAATTCAATTAAATATAAGGGCAAACTTAAGAATAACTTAATAAATTAAATACTTTTTTCTTAATAAATTTGTGATATAATTATTGAGAAATAAGTAAAGAGGGGAATTTTATGTATAATATTTTAGTAGTGGATGACGATAAAGAAATTGTAAATGCAATAGATATATATTTGAGTAAAGAGGGATATAACGTTATAAAAGCCTATGATGGAATGGAAGCTTTAAAAGTGGTGGAAAAAAACGATAATATCCATTTAATTTTACTTGATATAATGATGCCTAAACTTGATGGAATTAGCACAGCTAATTTGATTCGAAAAGATAAATCTATTCCAATAATAATGCTCTCAGCTAAATCAGAAGATTATGATAAAATTACAGGCTTAAATAATGGAGCAGATGATTATATTACAAAACCATTTAATCCGTTAGAACTAATTGCAAGAGTTAATTCACAAATTAGAAGATATACTCATTTAGGATCAATTGCTGACAAACAAAAAGAAGGAAATACATATTATTCCGGCGATTTACTAATAAATGATGACATGAAACAGGTGACTGTTGAAGAAAAAGAAATAAAATTAACCCCAACAGAGTATAACATTTTGAAGTTCTTAACAAAAAATAAAGGTATAGTGTATTCAATTGAGCAAATATATAAAAATGTATGGGAAGATGAATGTTATGGTGCAGAAAACATTATAGCAGTTCACATTAGACATATTAGAGAAAAAATAGAAATTAATCCTAAAGAACCAAAATATTTAAAAGTAATTTGGGGAATAGGATATAAAATTGAAAATTTAGATAAGTAAGGAGAATAAGAAAATGGGAAAAGCAAAAGTTGCAAAAAATATAGCTTATGTTTTAGTACCAATATTTGTAGTATTGCTTATGTTAGCAACAATGGGAACAGCTGTTATAGATGAACATGTTATTATAACAGAAGATGACTACTATGTATGGAAAATGGCAAAAGGACTAACTGAAATAACAAAAGAATATACACCAGCTATTATACCAGTATCAATAACAATATTAATTATTTTAGCTTCAATTATAATAAAAGGAATAGGAGCAAATAAAGGTAAAGACTCTACACAACTAAATTGGTTTGATAGATGGAAGTTCGAGTTTGTATTGTGTTTAACAGGTGGAGTATTCTTTGGAGGTTTTTTAATTGGAATAACAGGAATACAAACATATTCAAGAGCTATGAACATTTTGTTATCAAGTTGTGGAATTGCAATAATATATATTAACTCAATTATACTTTTAGAAACCATTATAAAAAGAATAAAAGCTCAAATGTTTTGGAAAACAACACTAATATATTCAATTTGTAGAGGAATAAAAAAAGCAATAGATAATCGAAGAATGATTACAAAATTATTTATATACTATTGGGGATTTTGTATTATTGGTTTTTTTGTAACACTTTCAATACCAGATTCTTATGGTGGATCATTTTTTAACAAAGTAGTTATATTAGCTGCACTAGGAATAGGAACTTTTTATATGTTATGCAAAAAAGCTGAAGAATTTAAAAAAGTACAAACAGCATTAGAAAAAATATATAATGGAGAAACAAACATTGAAATTAATCCAAAAGAATTAACAGGAGCTTTAAAGCAAATGGCTATGTACATTGATGACATTGCAGGTGGATTATCAAATGCAATTGCTCAGAATATGAAAAGCGAAAGACTTAAAACTGAGCTTATAACAAATGTATCACATGATATAAAAACACCACTTACATCAATAATTAATTATGTGGATTTACTAAAAAAAGAAAAAATGCCAAATGAAAAGGCAACAGAATATTTAATGATATTAGACAATAAATCTCAAAGATTAAAAAAATTAACTGAAGATTTAGTTGAAGCATCAAAAGCGTCTTCTGGTAATATTAAGTTAAACATGGAAAAACTAAATGTAAAAGAACTTATAAAACAAGTATCTGGCGAATTCGTGGATAAGTTTAAAGAAAGGGGATTAGAAGAAATAATTTCTTTTCCAGAAGAAGATATATTCATAAAAGCTGATGGAAGATATATGTATAGAGTATTAGAAAACATTTATTCAAATGTTGCAAAATATGCTTTAGAAAATACAAGAGTATATTTAGATGTGATCAGAAATCAACATACAGTTGTAATACAAATGAAAAATATTTCTAAACAAGAACTTAATATTTCAGCTGATGAATTAATGCAAAGATTTGTAAGAGGAGAAACTTCAAGAAATACGGAAGGAAGCGGATTAGGACTTTCAATTGCATCTAGTCTAACAGAGCTTCAAGGCGGACAATTTCATATTTACCTAGATGGAGATTTGTTTAAAGTAACAATAGGATTTGAAATGTTAATAAATTAAAAAATGTGCCATTGGGGACGGAGAATTTTGGCACACTTCTTATTTTAATTAAAATAATTTGTTTTAATAATGAAGTATGCCAAAATTCTCCGTCCCCAATGGCACATTTTTTAGCCTACATGATTAAACAAATATTGAATACCACCATTAGCTGCAGCAGTTACTGCTAAAACAATTATACCAGCAACAAGTACGCCAGCTATAATAGGTGGAATAGCTTTTTTAGGTGGTAAATTTAAAAAGTTAGCAATTAAAGAACCAACCCATGCACCAGTTCCAGGTAAAGGAACTGCTACAAATAAAAATAGACCTAAAGCTGTGTAACTTTGTAATTTTTCACTTTCTTCAATTTTTCTTGTAGCTCTTTCAGTAGCCCAATCAATTATAATTTTGAAAGGTTTCCATCTTCCAAAAAAATCAAATAAAGGTCTAATAAATTTTACAATAAAATATATAGGAACTATATTTCCAATAAAGCTACATATAAAAGCTTCAAAATATGAAAGACCAAGTCCAACACCTATTGGAATAGCACCTCTTAACTCTAGAATAGGCACCATACCTACAAAAAAAGTAATTAAATATTTTAAAATTATAGACATATAATTTACCTCATTTCTATCAGCAATGTAAGTATTTTACTATATTAAATTTGGTTTGTCTATATTCTAACTAAAGTTTTAAAATTTTAATAATAGAGTGTAAAAAATATATATATTTAAGTAAGAGGGGGAGTATAATATGAAGCAATACAAAGTACTAACACAAAAAGATAAATGGTTCTCGGGAAAATTTAATCCGGAAACATTGGAAAGTGCTATTAATGCGTATGCTGAGCAAGGATGGAGAGTTATAAGCTGTGCTACAGCAGACTTTCCAGCTGTATTTGGTGCAGCTAGACAAGAAATGGTTATTATATTAGAAAGGGATGCATAATTATGGCATATAAAACTGTATATAATAATGTTATATTTATAGAAGGAACAGACAACAGAGTAAATGTGAAAAAAAGAGTGGAATATAAATATGGTTTTATCGGATCACAACTAAAAGGGTTAAATAATGTGAAAGAATATTTGGCAAATTTAGCTATAAACAATGGCTGTAATTGCATTGTGGAGTTCAAGTATGGGCAAAAATCTAGTTGGCTTTCTTTAGATGATACGAAATGGTATGGAGATGGAAAATGCGGAGTATTGTCCGAAAAGGATTATAATACAATTCTAGATGAAATAAATAATAAATAAAAGAAATTATCGGTGTGTTAAAAATAAAATTTTTAACACACATTTTTGTAAAAAACGGAAAAATTTGCTAAAAAACATTGACAGCAAGTACACTAGATGTTATACTAAAATTGATATGTTTTGATTAAATGTATTAATCTCCGTTTAAGGTGGATGGAATGGTTAATATAAAAATAAGTTTTATTAAATAAACAGCAAATGAAACAGTTGGCAAAAATGTCAACCGTATTTTTGTTGTCTTTTATAACTATGTTGTTGTATAGAAAAAATTGAAGATTTTTCTATACAACAAGGTTAATTTACCTTGGGCTGTGCCGATTGCAAAGCAATCGTGTACAAGCGTACGTCGAAATCTTTGATTTCGCTAACGTCCAATTTTCTTATGTTAATTTAATAAAAAGAGGAATTGTTATATAATTGCTTACGGAACGGGTATTTAGAGAGCAGAAAATATGCCAATCTGTAAACCAATTATAGAAACAAGAAGGACTTTTTATTAAAATCATATATTTATCTTCTGCTTAATTTTTTTTAGGGAGTGATTTTTTTGTTAAAAGAAATTAAACACGAGAAATGTACTCGTAAAACTTTTGCAAAAATCGGCGATTCAATCGAAATGCCAAACTTGATTCAAGTTCAAAAAGACTCATACAATTGGTTTATCGAAGAAGGCTTAGGAGAAGTTCTTAGAGACGTATCTCCAATAGTTGATTATTCAGGAAACCTTGTACTTGAATTCTTAGACTACTACATGGAAGAAAAAACTAAATACACACTAGAAGAAGCCAAAGAACGTGACGCAACTTATTCTACAAGATTACATGTAAAAGTAAGACTTATAAATCGTGAAACAGGTGAAATTAAAGAACAAGAAATTTATCTTGGTGATTTCCCACTTATGACAGATAGTGGTACTTTCGTAATCAATGGTGCAGAAAGAGTTGTAGTAAGCCAATTAGTTCGTTCACCAGGTTGCTACTATGCACAAGATTTTGATAGCAAAACAGGAAGAAGAATTTACACATCTACTGTTATGCCTATTCGTGGTGCATGGATAGAATATGAAACTGATGGAAATGATGTATTCTGGGCTAGAGTTGACAGAACAAGAAAAATACCAGTTACAACACTTTTAAGAGCATTAGGAATTGTAACAGATGAGCAAATTACAGAGCTATTTGGAGAAGAAAACAAAATAAAAGAAACTTTGGCAAAAGACCCAATTAAAACTCAAGAAGAAGCTTTGGTTGAAATATATAAAAAATTAAGACCAGGAGAATTACCAACAACAGATGCTGCAAGAAATTTATTTAATGGACTATTTTTTGATGATAGAAGATATGATCTAGCAAAAGTTGGTAGATATAAATTTAATAAAAAATTAAGTTTAGCATCAAGAATTGAAGGAAGGATTGCTTATAATGATATTATTGATCCAGAAACAGGAGAAGTATTAGCAGAAAAAGATAGCAGTATTTCTGAAGATGCTGCAATTGCAATTCAAAATAGTGGAATTAATGTTGTTGATGTTAAAGTTGATGATAAACCAGTAAGAATTATTGGTAATGGAACAGTAAATATCCACAGTATATTACCAAATGTGGATTTAAGTGACTTACATATTAAAGAAATGGTAAATTATATTGTTCTAAAATCAATTATTGATACTACTGATGAAAAAGATTTACATGATGCAATTAAAGAAAGATTAGATGAATTAATTCCAAAACATGTTACTAACGAGGATATTATTTCTTCAATTAGTTATTTATTAAACTTAGAACATGGATTAGGAAATGTTGATGATATTGACCACTTAGGAAATCGTCGTATTCGTTGCGTTGGTGAATTATTACAAAACCAATTTAGAATTGGTTTAACAAGACTAGAAAGAGTTGTTCGTGAAAGAATGACAATTCAAGACTTAGATATAGTTACACCGCAATCATTAATAAACACAAAACCAATAACATCTTCTATTAGAGAATTCTTTGGAAGTTCACAATTATCACAATTCATGGATCAAACAAACCCACTTTCAGAATTAACTCATAAAAGAAGAATTTCTGCATTAGGACCTGGTGGTTTATCTCGTGAAAGAGCTGGATTTGAGGTTCGTGATATTCACTATACACACTATGGTAGATTATGTCCAGTAGAATCTCCAGAAGGACCAAACATTGGACTTATATCAGCACTTTCATCATTTGCAATTATAAATGAATATGGATTTATTGAAACACCATATAGAAAAGTAGATCATGAAACTGGAGTAGTAACTGATGAAGTTGTTTATATGCCAGCTGATGAAGAAGACAAATACATAGTTGCTCAAGCATCAGAACCACTTGATAAAGATGGAAAATTTATTAATGACAGAATTCGTGTACGTCACAGAGCAGATATTACAATGGTTGATAAAGACCAAGTTGACTTTGTTGAAGTATCACCAAAACAATTAGTATCAGTTGCAGCAGCAATGATTCCATTCTTAGAGCATGATGACGTAAAACGTTCTCTAATGGGTGCAAACATGCAACGTCAAGCAGTTCCACTACTTACAACAGAATCACCAATAGTAGGAACAGGAATGGAATATAGAGCAGCTAGAGATTCTGGAATTACAGTAATGGCTAAAAATGATGGTATAGTTGAAAGAGTAACTGGTGAAGAAATTCAAATTAGAAATAAAAAAGATGAATTAGATGTTTACCACTTAAGAAAATTCAAAAGAACAAATGGTGGTACATGTATAAATCAAAGACCAGTTGTAAGTGTTGGAGAAAGAGTTAAAGCAGGAGATCTAATTGCCGATGGACCTGGAACAAAAAATGGAGAAATGGCACTTGGTAAAAATGTTTTAATAGCTTTCACAACTTGGGAAGGTTACAACTACGAGGATGCTGTTTTAATTAATGAAAGATTAGTAAAAGAAGATGTTTATACATCAATCCACATAGAAGAATATGATTGTGAATGTAGAGACACAAAATTAGGACCAGAAGAAATTACAAGAGATATTCCAAATGTTGGAGATGATAGCTTAAAAGATCTAGATGAAAACGGAATTATTCGTATAGGTGCAGAAGTTAGACCAGGAGATATATTAGTTGGTAAAGTAACACCAAAAGGTGAAACTGAACTAACAGCAGAGGAAAGATTACTTCGTGCAATATTTGGCGAAAAAGCTAGAGAAGTTAGAGACAATTCACTTCGTGTTCCACACGGTGAAGCTGGTACAATTGTAGACGTTAAAATATTTACAAGAGATAATTCAGATGAATTAGGACCAGGAGTAAATCAAGTAATTCGTTGCTATATAGCAACAAAAAGAAAAATATCTGTTGGTGATAAGATGGCTGGGCGTCATGGTAACAAGGGTGTTATTTCACGTATATTACCAGAAGAAGATATGCCATTTTTACCAGATGGTACTCCAGTAGATATAGTATTAAACCCACTTGGTGTTCCTTCTCGTATGAACTTAGGTCAAGTTCTAGAAGTACACTTAGGAATGGCTGCTAAAGCTCTAGGAATTAAAGTAGCAACACCAGTATTTGATAGTGCTACAAACGAAGAAATTAGAGACTTATTTAAACAAGCAGGACTAAGAGAAGATGGAAAAACAGTAGTATATGATGGTAGAACAGGTGAACCATTTGATCACCCTATTACAGTTGGTGTAATGTACATGTTAAAACTACACCACTTAGTAGATGACAAGATACATGCTCGTTCAACTGGACCATACTCACTAGTAACACAACAACCTCTTGGTGGTAAAGCACAATTTGGTGGACAAAGATTTGGTGAAATGGAGGTTTGGGCATTAGAGGCTTATGGTGCTGCATATACACTTCAAGAAATGTTAACAGTTAAATCTGATGATATTGTCGGAAGAGTAAAAACTTATGAAGCAATCGTAAAAGGCGAAAACATTCCAGAACCAGGTGTTCCAGAAGGATTTAAAGTATTAGTAAAAGAACTTCAATCTTTAGGATTAGATATTAAACTTCTTTCTGAAGATAATAGAGAACTAGAATTAAAAGAAAATATTGATGAAGGTATTGATTTTAATAGTATTAAAGATGATCCTAAAATAGAAGAAGAACTTGCTGTAGTTGATGAAGATGAACTAGCTGATGGATATTCAGAAGATAGTGACATGCTTTTAGACGAAGAAGAAAATATTGATGATGAAGACTTATTACTAGATGATGAAGATTTGTTAGATATAGACGAATTTAATGATAGTGAAGAATAAAATTTAATAGCCATTCAGAAAGTTTAAACAAGTTAACAATATAGAATTGCACAGCAGTGTAAAACTTGTTTAAACAAGTACGAAAAAAGAAAAATATTTAGGGGGCTAAATAAAGTGGATGAATTAGAAATTTTTAACAAACTTAAAATTGGAATAGCATCAGATGAAAAAATTAGAGAATGGTCAAAAGGCGAAGTAAAAAAACCAGAGACTATTAACTACAGAACACTTAAACCAGAAAAAGATGGTCTATTTTGTGAGAGAATATTTGGACCAACAAAAGACTGGGAATGCCATTGTGGTAAATATAAAAGAGTAAGATATAAAGGAATTGTATGTGATAGATGTGGTGTTGAAGTAACAAAATCTAAAGTTAGACGTGAAAGAATGGGACATATTGAACTTGCTGCACCAGTTGCACATATATGGTACTTTAAAGGAATTCCAAGCAGAATTGGACTAATGCTTGATGTTTCTCCAAGAAACTTAGAAAAAGTAATATATTTTGCATCATATATTGTAATTGATAAAGGAACTACAGATTTAACAGTAGCTCAAGTTTTATCAGAAAAAGAATATCGTGAAGCAGAAGAAAAATACGGTGCAGGTTCTTTTACAGCTAGAATGGGAGCTGAAGCAATACAAGAATTATTAGCAAAAGTTGATGTTGAAAAATTAGCTGAGAAATTGAAAAAAGAACTTGAAAAAGCAAGTGAACAAAAAAAGGCAAAATTAGTTAAAAGACTAGATACAGTTGAAGCATTTAGATTATCAGGAAATAAACCTGAGTGGATGATAATGAATGTAATTCCAGTTATTCCACCAGATTTAAGACCAATGGTACAATTAGATGGTGGTAGATTTGCTACATCAGACTTAAACGACTTATATCGTAGAGTTATAAACAGAAATAACCGTTTAAAAAGATTATTAGAATTAGGTGCACCAGAAATTATTGTACGTAATGAAAAAAGAATGTTACAAGAAGCTGTTGATGCTTTAATTGATAACAGTAGACGTGGAAGACCAGTTACAGGTGCTGGTGGTAGAGCATTAAAATCTCTATCAGACTTATTAAAAGGAAAACAAGGTAGATTCCGTCAAAACTTATTAGGAAAACGTGTTGATTATTCAGGTCGTTCAGTTATAGTTGTTGGACCAGAACTTAAAATATATCAATGTGGTGTTCCAAAAGAAATGGCTGTTGAGTTATTCAAACCATTTGTTATGAAAGAATTAGTTGGACGTGAAATTGCACATAATATTAAAAACGCTAAAAGAATGGTTGAAAGATTAAGACCAGAAGTATGGGATATACTAGAGGATGTTATAAAAGACCACCCAGTATTATTAAACCGTGCTCCTACATTACATAGACTTGGTATTCAAGCATTTGAACCAGTTTTAGTAGAAGGTAGAGCTATAAAATTACACCCATTAGTATGTACAGCTTTCAACGCTGACTTCGACGGTGACCAGATGGCTATTCACTTACCATTATCACCAGAAGCACAAGCAGAAGCAAGATACTTAATGCTTTCAGTAAATAACCTTTTAAAACCACAAGATGGTAAGCCAGTAACAGTACCTACACAAGATATGATTCTAGGTGCTTACTACCTAACAATGGATGTTCCTGGTGAAGAAGGAGAAGGAAATTACTTCTCATCACCAGAAGAAGCTAAAATAGCATATTTTAACCATGATTTAGGTTTACATGCTAAAATATATGTAAGAATTCAAAAAGAAATAGATGGTAAATTAGAAACAAGAAAAGTTCAAACAACAGTTGGTAGATTAATTTACAATGAAGGAATTCCACAAAACTTAGGATTTGTAGATAGAACAAAACCAGAAAACTTATTTGAACCAGAACTTAACTTTGCAGTATCTAAGAAAAACTTAGGAAAAATTATTGCAAAATCAATAAATGCAAATGGTTTAAGTGCAACAGCAGAATTACTAGACTATATTAAAGCAACTGGTTTCAAACATTCTACAACAGCTGGTATTACAGTTTCTGTTGATGATGTTAAAGTACCAGAGGCTAAAAAGAAAATTCTTGCTGAAGCAAATGAGCAAGTAAATAACGTATTAAAACAATATAAACGTGGTTTAATAACAGAGGATGAAAGATATAACTCAGTTATTAAAATATGGGAAAAAGCAACAGATGAAGTTACAGAAGCAATGAAAAGTAACTTTGATGACTTAAACCCAGTATATATGATGAGTCAATCTGGAGCCAGAGGTAACATTAACCAATTAAGACAAATTGCTGGTATGCGTGGTCTTATGGCTAGTACAACTGGTAAAACAGTAGAAATTCCTATTACATCTTCATTCCGTGAGGGTCTAGATGCACTAGAATACTTTATTTCTGCACACGGTGCTAGAAAAGGTTTAGCAGATACAGCTTTAAGAACAGCTGACTCTGGTTACTTAACAAGAAGACTTGTTGATGTTTCTCAAGACATTATAGTTCGTGAAGATGACTGTGGAACACATGAAGGTCTTACAGTATTTGATATTAAAGATGGAAACCAAATTGTTGAAAAAATGGATGAAAGACTAGTTGGTAGATACCCATTAGAAGATATAATTAATCCTGAAACAAAAGAATTAATTGTTGATACAAATACAATGATTACAGATAAAATTGCTGAGAAAATTGTTGCAGCAGGAATTGAAACAGTAAAAGTTCGTTCAGTATTAGGATGCCGTACAAAACATGGTGTTTGCCGTAAATGTTATGGTATGGGATTGGCAACTCGTGATGAAGTTAACATTGGTGAATCTGTTGGTATTATTGCAGCTCAATCAATTGGTGAGCCTGGTACACAGCTTACAATGAGAACTATTCACTCTGGTGGTGTTGCTGGTGTTGCCGATATTACACAAGGTCTTCCTAGAGTTGAGGAGCTATTTGAAGCTCGTAAACCAAAGGGATTAGCAGTAATGACAGAAATAGATGGTAAAGTTAAAATTGTTGAAGATAAAAAGAAGAAAGAAATTGTTATTACGTCTAAAGATGATTCAAAAACTTATGCAATACCATTTAGATCTAAATTACGTGTAAAAGACGGAGATGAAGTAAAAGCGGGAGATCCATTAATAGAAGGTGCTTTAAACCCAGCTGAAATATTAGCAATTAAAGGACCTGAAGGAGTATATGAATACTTAATTCAAGAAGTTCAAAAAGTTTACCGTAACCAAGGTGTTGATATCAACGATAAACACATTGAAGTAATTGGTAGACAAATGCTTAAAAAGGTAAGAGTAGAAGATAATGGAGATACAGACATGTTTGCTGGATCATTAGTTGATATACATGAATTTGAGGACAAGAATGCATTAGTTGAAGCAGAAGGAAAACGTCCTGCAACAGGAAAACGTATATTACTAGGAATCACAAAAGCATCTCTAGCAACAGAAAGCTTCTTATCAGCTGCTTCATTCCAAGAAACAACAAGAGTATTAACAGAAGCTGCTGTTAAAGGTAAAGTTGATGACTTAATTGGATTAAAAGAAAACGTTATTATTGGTAAACTAATACCTGCAGGAACAGGATTACCTGTTTATAAAAATACACATATTAATACAGAACAAAATGAAGAAGAACCTGAAGAAGAAACAACAAGTGCTGAATAGTATAAAACAATAAAAAAAGAACAAACCACGGATTAGAGCGGTTTGTTCTTTTATGGTTTATGTTGTAGTTAGCCAGAAGATATGGGGATAGGCAATAGAATTACACTATGGGGAGGTTATTGTTAAAGTTCTTGGAAAAGATGAAGGAGAAAAGCGAAGAAGAATCGAAGCTTTAAAGAAAATTGGCTTTTAAAATATAGAGAGAGCTAAATAGCTCTCTCTATATTCTTTTTTGCCCTGTTTTAAGCTAATAAAATTGACAAAAACGCGTAAAAATAGTAAAATAGTATACGTAAAAGAGGAGCTTATTTTATGAAAAATAATAATAGTAAAAAAATATTTGAAGGGTTAATATCAAGAACTAAAATATATTTAGTTCTAATTGCTATACTTTTAATTGTAATATGCATATTAGATATAAGATATTTTACACCTTCAGTAGTGTTATATATATTAATACTTGTATATACATACTGGAGTAACCAAAAAAGAAGAACGGAACTTTCAGACCATTTACAAGATTTAACACTAAATGTGGATAAATTAGCAAAAGATACAGTAAAGAATTCTCCTTTTCCATTAGTTATAATTGAAACAAATGGAAATATGGTTTGGAGAAGTAGTAAATTTGTACAAGAATTTGCAAATGTAGATATAAACAATATTTTGAGAGATTTATTAAAAGAAATAAAACTTGAAATAGAAAATAATGAGGAAGACTCAGAAAAAAGTATTCATAAAGAATTGGAAATAGGCAACAAAATTTATGAGATATTGGGAAAATATACAAAATCTAAAGATGAATATATGTGCACAATGTATTTTTTAGATGAAACTAAAACTTTAGAGCTAGAAAAGAAATATCATAATTCTCAAATTTGCGTTGGAATAATTATGATAGATAACTTTGAAGAAGTTAATCAAAGAATTAATGATGAAGAAAAACCTGTACTAACTGCGCAAATCGAAAAAACAATTTATGAATGGGCAGCAGAATTTAAAGGATTAGTTGTTAAATCAGAGAGAGATACATTTGTATGTATATTTGAACAACAATACCTAGAAAAACTTAAAGAAAAGAAATTTAATATATTAGATACAATTAAAGAATTAGAATTATCAAATAAAGTACAAATAACATTAAGTATTTCAATTTCAACAGAAGGAGAGTCTAACTACGAAAAATATAAATCTGCACAGGCAGGATTAGACATTGTACTTGGAAGAGGTGGAGACCAAACTGTTGTTAGAGAAAATGAAAAATATCAATTTTTTGGTGGAAGAACTCAAGAGCTTGAAAAAAGAACAAAAGTAAAAGCTAGAATAGTATCACATGCACTAGAAGAGCTAATGCAAGAGGCTAAAAATGTAATGGTAATGGGTCACACAAATGGAGATATAGACTCAATGGGCGCAAGCATGGGAATATACAGACTAGCAAAAAGTCTTGATGTTGAATGTTATATTATAAACAATTCTACAGGAATTAGTTTAGAAAATTTCATGGAATCAGCAAAACAAGAAAAAGAATATCAAGAATCTATTATTAATAAATCAGAAGCATTATCTAAAATAACACCTGAAACATTACTTATAATTGTTGATACACATAAAAGAAGTTATGTTGAAGTACCTGAATTGCTAGAAGAAACAAGTAAAATTGCAATAATTGATCACCACAGAAAAAGTCCAGACTTTATTGAAGAAGCAATTCTTTCATTCCATGAAGTATATGCTTCATCAACCTGTGAACTTGTTACAGAAATATTAGAATATGCAACTAAAGAACCAGATTTAACAACAATTGAAGCAGAAGCTTTATATGCAGGAATTATGATGGATACAAAGAACTTTACTTTTAAGACAGGAGTAAGAACCTTTGAAGCTGCAGCTTATTTGAAAAAACGTGGAATAGATATAATAAAAGTAAAAAAATGGTTCCAAAGTGACTTAAAAACATATACAAAGATTTCTAAAATAATTGATAATGCACAAATTACCAATGGAACAATAGGTATTTCTGTATATGAAGAAGAAGACAAAGATGCAAATATAATATGTGCTAAGGCAGCAGATGAATTATTAACAATTAGTGATATTACTGCATCATTTGTAATAGGAAAATTAGGAGATAAAGTATGTATTAGTGGACGTTCTATTGGAGATATAAATGTTCAAATTATACTAGAAAAACTTGGAGGCGGAGGTCATATTACCTTAGCTGGTGCACAAGTTGAAGGAATGAGTATTGAAGAAGTTAAAAATCTTCTTATTGAGAAAATAAATGAATATTTTTCTGAAACAGCTAATTAATTTCAAAATGGAGTAAAAACTTTTTGAAATTAAATGAAATAATTACAAATTGAAAGGAGAAAAATAAATGAAAGTAATTTTATTACAAGATATAAAAGGTGTAGGAAAAAAAGATGAAGTAATAAATGCTAGTGATGGATATGCAAGAAATTTCTTATTACCTAAAAAAATGGGAATTGAAGCAAATGCTGAAAATATGAGTAAATTAAAAGCAAAACAAGACTCAAATCAATATAAAAAATCAGTTGAAAAAGAAAAAGCACAAGAAATAGCAGAAAAGCTAAAAAACATTACTTTAAAAATTTCTGTAAAATCTGGAGAGAATCAAAAAATATTTGGTTCAATTACAGCTAAAGAAATTGCAGAAAATTTAAAAGAACAATATAAAATAGAAATAGATAAAAAGAAAATTGATTTAAAAGAACCAATTAAAGTGTTGGGAGTAAGTACAGTGAGTGTTAAACTTTTTGAGGGAGTTATGGGTTCTCTTAAAGTCCAAGTACTTTAAATTTGAAAAATAATTGGCATCTTGCTGTGTCAAAAAGCATTAAAAACGCGGTTACAACCAAGAGGTTGCGCCCTTGCCTTTTTAATACTTTTTTCCTTGCAATATACCAATTCTTTTCCAAATTCTAGAAAGTTATTGGCATCTTGCGTTGTCAGAATTCATTTGTAAGAAGGGAGCAGAAAAATGGAGCTAGGTAAAATTCCACCACACGATATAGAAGCAGAACAAGCTGTAATAGGAAGTATGCTAACAGACAAAGATGCAATTATGTCTGCAGTAGAAACCTTAAAGTCTGAGGATTTTTATCGTGAAGATAATAAAATAATTTATGAAGCTATTTTAAATTTATACAATCGTGCAGAACCAGTAGATATTATAACTTTGAAAACAGAGCTTCAATCTATGAAACAGTTAGAAGCTGTTGGTGGACTTGAATATATTGCAGAGCTTCCAGATAAGGTTCCTACTACAGCCAATGTAGAGCAATATATTAAAATTGTAGAAGAAAAATCAGCATTAAGAGCACTTATAAAAACTGCAAATGATTTAATTAGTTTAGGGTATGATCAAACACAAGATGTTGAAGATATATTAGATACTGCAGAAAGAAAAATATTTGATGTTATACAAAATAGAAATCAAAAAGGATATTCTGCAATTAAAGATATTTTAGTAGATTCATTTACACAATTAGAACAACTATATAATCAAAAACAACACATAACTGGAGTGCCTACAGGATTCGCAGATTTAGACTTTATAACCGCAGGACTTCATAAATCTGACTTAGTTATTGTAGCTGCCAGACCTGCTATGGGAAAATCAGCATTTGCATTAAACCTAGCAACAAATGCAGCTGTTAGGTATAATACACCAGTTGCTATATTTAGTTTGGAAATGTCAAAAGAACAAATGACAAACCGTATTTTATGTAGTGAGGCGATGGTCGACAGTAATAAAGTAAGAACAGGTAAAGTAGAAGATGATGATTGGCAAAAGCTAGCTGAAGCATCAGGAAATTTGTCTCAAGCGCAAATATTTATAGATGATACACCTGGTATTTCAGTAATGGAAATACGTGCTAAATGTAGAAAAATGAAGCTAGAAAAAAATATTGGAATGGTTGTAATTGACTATATTCAATTAGTACAAGGAAGTAACAGAAAAGGTGGAAGCCGTGAACAAGAAATTTCTGAAATAAGCCGTTCTTTAAAAATATTAGCAAAAGAAATAAATGTGCCTGTTATAGCATTATCACAACTTTCAAGATCTGTAGAACAAAGACCAGACCATAGACCAATGCTTTCAGACTTACGTGAATCTGGAGCTATAGAGCAAGATGCTGATATAGTTATGTTCTTATATCGTGATGATTACTATAATCCTGATTCAGAAAAGAAAAATATTGCTGAAGTTATATTAGCAAAGCACAGAGCTGGTTCTACTGGAACAGTTGAACTTTTATGGCTTGGAAATTACACTAAATTTGCTAATCTTGATAAGTATAGAGAGTAAATTGTAAAATTTGTGCTATTTCAAATTGAGCAACATCTCCTAGCTTGTCGGTCCCCACAGCATTCACTACGAAAATTATTATATTGCACAGTTTGAGAAAGGTGAAAAATGTTAAATAAAATATTAAGTACGATTAACAAATATAATTTAATACAAAAAGGAGATAAAATCGTTATAGGAGTATCTGGTGGACCTGACTCAATGTGTCTACTAGATTCTTTGTATTGTCTAAAAGATAAACTAAATATAGAAATAATTGTGGCACATATTAATCATAAAATAAGAAAAGAAGCAGATGAAGAAACAGAATACGTAAAAGATTATTGTAAAAATAAAAACATAAAATGTTATGTGAAAAAAGCAGAAGTTGAAAAATTAGCAAAAGAGCAAAAGCTAGGAACAGAAGAAATGGGGAGAAAAATTCGCTATGATTTTTTCAAAGAAGTTGCAAAAAAAGAAAATGCTAATAAAATTGCAACAGCACATAATTTAAACGATAATGTTGAAACAGTTATGCTAAATTTATTAAGAGGAACAGGTATTTCAGGGCTAAAGGGGATAGAAATAAAAAGAACTGAGGATAACTTAGAATACATAAGACCAATAAGAGAATGTGAAAGAAAAGATATTGAAAAATATTGCGAAGAGCAAAACTTAAACCCTAGAATTGATAAAACAAATTTTGAAAACATATATAATAGAAATAAAGTAAGAAATGAATTAATTCCGTTTTTGAAAAAAGAATTTAATCCCAATATATTAGAAGGAATAAATAGACTTTCAGATTTAGCAAGAGAAGAAGAAGAATATTTTGAAGAAATTATAAGTAAAAAGTATGAAGAATTAAAAATTGGGGAAAATTTAAATGAAATTGTGTTAGAATTACATAAATTTAATGAACTTAATAAAGTTATAAAATCTAAAATAATTATATATACTATTAACAAGGCAAATGGCAATGTTCAAGGAATTGGAAAGATACATATAGAAGATATAATTAAACTTTGTGAGAATAATATTGGTAATAAATATTTAACTCCAAATAAAAATGTAAAAGTTTTTGTAAAAAAAGGTAAAATTTTTTTTATGGGTAAAATGAACCTTCCGTAAGCAAACTGTTGATACGGGCTTGTTTGCTAAATGAAAGTTTTGTGAAAGTACTTGAATTTAAAAAATTAGTGTGTTATAGTCTAAATTGTTAAAAAACGTAAAAGAGGAGGAGCAAATTTGAAAAACAGTATAAAAACATTAGCAATGTGGCTAATTATAGCTGTAATATTAATAGTTCTTATTAGTTCTATAATGGAAAATACAGACAATAAATTAGCATATTCAGAACTTATTTCTAAAATTGAAGCAGGAGAAGTAAAAGAAATTACATTAGCATCAGATGGAGGAAAAGCAGAAGTTAAATTAAAAAACGAGAACTTTTCAAAAGAAGTTAATATTCCAAGTGTAGAAAACTTAATGAATAGTTTAAGTGAAAGTATGAAAGCTGGAACTGTAAAAGTAACAGAAAAATCAGAATCAATATGGATGGTAGTTTTTAGTTTATTAACTCCTTTCGGATTACTTATTATATTCTTTATTTTTTGGTTCTTCCTTATGGGTGGAATTCAAGGTGGTGCCGGAGGAAATGGCAATGGAAAAACAATGTCATTTGGAAAAAGCCGTGCAAGAATGATAAACCCTTCAGATAAAAACAGAGTAACATTTGATGATGTTGCTGGTGTAGATGAAGAAAAAGAAGAATTAGAAGAAATTGTAGAATTCTTAAAGAATCCTAGAAAATTCACAGAAATGGGTGCTAGAATACCAAAAGGTGTATTATTAGTTGGTCACCCAGGAACAGGTAAAACATTATTAGCAAAAGCAGTTGCGGGAGAAGCAGGAGTTCCATTTTTCTTTATAAGTGGTTCTGACTTCGTAGAAATGTTTGTTGGTGTTGGTGCATCAAGAGTTAGAGATTTATTTGAAGAAGCAAAGAAAAAAGCTCCATGTATTATATTTATAGATGAAATTGACGCTGTTGGACGTCAAAGAGGTGCAGGCTTAGGTGGAGGACATGATGAAAGAGAACAAACATTAAATCAATTATTAGTTGAAATGGATGGATTCTCAGCAAATGAAGGTGTTATAGTTTTAGCAGCAACAAACAGACCAGACATACTAGATAAAGCTTTACTAAGACCAGGAAGATTTGACAGACAAATTGTTGTATCAAATCCAGATGTAAAAGCAAGAGAACAAATATTAGAAGTACACAGCAGAAAGAAAAAATTAGCTGCTGACGTAGATTTAAGAACAATTGCAAAAAACACTTCAGGATTTTCTGGAGCAGATTTAGAGAATGTTTTAAATGAGGCAGCTTTATTAGCTGCAAGAAGAAACTTACCAGAAATAGGAATGCAAGAAGTTGAAGACGCAATGGTAAAAGTTACAATGGGACCTGAAAAACGTACAAGAGTTAGAAGCGAAAAAGAACAAAAATTAGTTGCTTTCCATGAAGCAGGTCATGCAGTAGTAAGTAGATTCTTACCAACACAAGATCCAGTTCATCAAATTTCTATTGTACCAAGAGGAATGGCTGGTGGATATACAATGTATCGTCCAACAGAAGATAAATCATTTATGTCAAGAACAGAAATGGTTGAAAATATAGTATCATTATTAGGTGGTAGAGTTGCAGAGCAATTAGTATTAAATGATATTTCAACAGGTGCAAGTAATGATATTGAAAGAGCAACACAAATTGCTAGAAGTATGGTTACTAAATATGGTATGAGTGAAAGAATAGGTACAATTACATTAGGTTCAAGTCAAGAAGAGGTATTCTTAGGAAGAGATTTTGCACAAGCAAAAGAATATTCAGAGGAAACAGCTAACTTGATTGATGAAGAAGTAAAAAGTATTATAGATTTCGCTTATAAAAAAGCAGAAGAAATTTTAAAAGCAAATATGGATAAATTGACAAGTGTTGCAACAGTACTTCTTGAAAAAGAAAAAATTGATGGTGAAGAATTTGACGAAATATTTAATGGATAAAATAAAATCAGCTAAATTATAAATTTAGCTGATTTTATTTTATTTTCCTAATGTTACTTTAATTATTGTACCTTCTTCAACAGATGTATTTGCTATAGGTTCTTGACTAACAACTGTACCAGAACCTGTAACACTATAATTTAAATTTAATTCTTTAAGCAGTGTTTTTACTTGATAAAGTGATTTTCCAGTTAAGTCAGGCACTTGTTTTGAAACTCTAGTATTTTCGGTTTCGGTATATAGTTTAACAATAGAACCATTTACAAGCTCATAACCTTTAGTTGGATATTGTTCAGTAACAATATCAGTAGATGATGCAGATGTGCTAACTGTGAATCCTGCATTTTTTAATAGTTTTTCAGCTTCAGCAACAGTTTTATTAGTTACATTTGGAAGAGTTATAGTTTTTGTTGTAGAAGTACTTTCAGAATTATCAGTTGAAATTTGCATATATGGTAAAATTTCTTTTAACATTTGTGCTGCTACAGGGGCTGCAACTGTGTTTCCACTATAGCCTTTAGGTCCTTGTGGATCATAAAGAGTAACCAACAATACAAGTTCAGGGTTTTCTGTAGGGCTAATAGCAACAAATGAGGCAGTATATCCTTCGTTTTTGTTATAATCTGGCTCAGATGTACCTGTTTTACCAGCAATTGAATAACCTTTGATTTTAGCATATTTTCCTGAACCATCAGTCACAACAGTCTCTAAAAGATCCATCATTGTCTCTGCAGTTGTTTTTGATATTACTTGTCTTACTGCAGCAGTATTAATTGTAGTAATAGCTCCAGTGTCAGTATTTTTAATTTCTTTAACAATTCTTGGCTTTATTAACACTCCATTGTTTGCAACGGCACAAACAGCAGTTGCCATTTGAATAGGAGTTATTTTAAATCTTTGACCAAACGACATTGTTGCAAGTTCTATAGGACCAACGTCATTTAATTTCCAGAAGATTGAATCAGCTTCGCCAACTGTATTTATTCCAGTTTTTTCAAAGAAACCATAAGCATTATAGTATTTATAACTTGTTGTTGCTCCTATTTTTTCACTAATTTGTATAAATGCTGGGTTACATGAAACAGCAAAAGCTTCACGTAAACTTTCATGTCCATGTTTTATTCTATATGCACAATTTATTGTTGTTCCATATACTGTTTGATAACCTTTACAATAATATACATCTTCTTTATCTGGAATAGCTAAATTTTCTTCTAGTGCAATTGAAGCAGTAATTACTTTAAAAACAGAACCAGGTTCATAAGTGTCTGATATAGCACGGTTACGGAATAATTCGTATATAGTGTTATATTGTTCTTCAGAAGTCATTCTTTTCCAAGTTTTTTCCGTAACAGAAGCAGGCATTTCAAATGGTGTATTTAAGTTATAATCAGGATATGTTGCCATAGCTAAAATATCGCCAGTTTTTGGGTCCATTGCAATTACATTTCCACCACGTGTACATTTATTGTCTATACATGCTTGTTTTAAATATTTTTCTACAATACTTTGAATATTTGCATCAATTGTTAATGTTATATCACTACCATTTTCAGCAGGTATATATGTTTGATTATTATCTGGAATAAATTCTTGAATTGCATCTTGAGCTGTAGTTACTTTTCCAGGAGTTCCTGTTAATACATCATCCCAAGCTTTTTCTAAACCTTCTAGTCCATCGTTGTCAGTACCACAAAAACCTATTAAAGAAGAAGCTAAATTATCATAAGGATAGTATCTTTTAGTATCTTCACTAATATTTATTCCTGAATAAAATTCTTCTTTTTTCATCCATTCTTTTAGTTTATCAACTTTATCTTTTTCAACTTTTCGTGCAATGGTAATATAATTTGAATCACTTGAAACCTTTTCTAATGTTTCATCATAGTTTAATTCAAATATTTCAGAAAGAGCTTTTGAAAGGCTTTCTTTTATGTTTTTTGTTTTTTCTTCATCAATTTTATCATTAGCTTTATCATAAACTACAATAGAAGAAGGAACTATACTAATAGTATCAACATCTGCACTAATGGCTAATGCTTTGCCAGTAGAGTCATATATGGTTCCTCTTTTTGGACTTATAGTACGACTAGTTATTAATTGGTTATACATTTGTTGCTTCAGGTCAGAACCTTGAATAAATTGTATAAATGCTATACGAAAAACAAGAAGTAACATTAAAATTAATACAATTAAAGCAGCAATTCGTATTTTTTTTGACATAGTAAGTGCTTTTTTCATCAGTCCTCCTAATTAAATTCTTAATTTTTTTATAATTTTAATTTCATTATATAGTTGGTCAATCACATTCTCACGAACTTTTAATGCTGTTTTATATTCTTCTAAAATCTGACTGTAATTTTCCATATTTTCACCTTGTTGAAATAAAAGAGTCATACCTTCATGATAATAATCTTTTGTTTTTTCTTTATTAGAATTATCGGCTTTTCTCTGATAAGATTGAATTAACTCTAAACGTTTTATTTGTTCTTTTAAATATTCAACATAATCCATTACACAACTAATTTCATATAAAGTATCATCAATAACAACCTTGAATAATTTTTTTAAAATCAATCCATTTATTTTTCCTTCTTTTTCATGTGTATTTAGTTGATCTAAGGCAATAAATCTAGGGTCAGGTTGAGCATCTTTTATAAGATCCTTTAAAGTCTCGGAAATATTAACGTGAGTAGTATATTGCCTTTTTGTAACAAGCGCATCATATTCATCCGCAACACGCACAATTTGAGCACCATAAGGGATATCTTTTTTAGTAATGCCATTAGGATATCCAGAACCATTTAGTGCTTCGTGATGATCTAAGGCAAATAAAGCATAAGGACGTAACCTAATATCACCCATACATAGATTATATCCAAGAGTAGTATGTGTTTTCATAACCTCATATTCTTCATCTGTTAATCTACTTGGTTTATTTAAAATTTCTGGAGGAATAAACATTTTACCAATGTCATGTAAATATCCACCTATAGTACAATGAACAGTAAATGATTTTTTGCATTTTAAATATTCACATATCCTACAACATAAGTTTGCAACGTTTTCGCTATGCCTTTTAGTAAAAGGATCTAATTTTCCTAAAATATCTAATTGATAACGAATTATTAGATCTAAATTATATGATTTTAAATTTATGGGACTATAGAAGTCAAACTTTTTTTCAAACATGTAACTCTCCTTAAATTCATTAGTAATAGTTATGCTAATAATACTACAAAATAAAATAAAAGGCAACAAGTTTTGACTTGAAAAAAAATAATAATACTTATATAATATGTACATAAAATAATAAGAGGAGAAAAATATGAAAAATCAAAAAGGACTAACTTTACCCGGTACTATAGTTTTAGTTTTATTAATAGCATTTATAGTGTTTGGAGTAATATATTTTATTAGAATTCAAACAGCCAAAGAGGGCCTAGAAGACTTGAAAACAGATTTATTGTTAGTACAGGCAAAAGTAAGGAAACTCTCAGCTGACTATACTTTAGAAAAAAATGAAGAGGTACTTGTTGGAACAAAGCTTACGGATATGCAGGAAGACGAAACAATAAAGGAGTTTCTTAATAATAATTCAATAGATATAAACGAAAAAAATAAAAAATATTATGTTTTAAATCAAGATAATTTAAATGAATTAGAGTTATCTAAAATAAAATTAGAACCAAATTCTTATTACATTGTAGAATATACAGAAGGAGAAGTTTATTATACAAAAGGGTTTGAACATATTGATGGCAACAATTATTATGATATGAATAATATTGAAAGCTTAAAGTTAGAACAATAAAAGGAATATTAAAATGAAAGAAAAAGAATTAGAAAGATTAATAAATTTAAAAAAAGTTGAAGAAGAGTTATATAATGAAAAAGGATTAAAAGCTATTGCAGGAATTGATGAAGCGGGAAGAGGACCATTAGCTGGTCCAGTTGTGGTAGCTTGTTGCTTAATGCCACGAAATTCTATGATAGAAGGAGTTAATGATTCAAAAAAAATATCAGAGAAAAAAAGAGAAATGCTATATGAACAGATAACTAATGAGGCAATTAGTTATGGAATAGGAATTATTAATCAAAAGGAAATTGATGAAATAAATATTTTACAAGCAACAAAAAAAGGATTAACAGAAGCTATAAAAGATATGGAAAATAAGCTAGCTGAAAAACCTGAATTAGAAATTATAAAACCAGATGCAATTTTGGTAGATGCATTAACTAAAATTGATACAGATGGAATACCATATAAATCAATAATTCATGGAGATGCAATAAGCTACTCAATAGCATGTGCTTCTATAATTGCAAAGGTAACAAGGGACAGAATAATGAGACAATGGGATGAAATATACTCTCAATATGGCTTTGCTAAACATAAAGGTTATGGAACAGCTGCACATATAAAAGCTTTAAAAGAATATGGACCATGCCCATTACATAGAGCAAGTTTTATTAAGAATTTTATTTAAATTAATATGTTGTAAAATGAGGTGTAAAATGAATATTTTAGAGATTATAGCTAAAAAAAGAGATAAACAAAAATTAAGTAAAGAGGAAATTGAATACTTTGTTGAAAATTATACAAACGGAAATATTGCAGACTATCAAGCATCTGCACTAACAATGGCAATTTACTTAAATGGAATGGATGAAGAAGAAACAACAAATTTAACTTTAGCAATGGCACATTCAGGAGATATTTTAGATTTATCAGAATTAGGAACAGTTGTTGATAAACATAGCACTGGAGGAATTGGAGATAAAGTAACACTTATTTTAGCTCCAATAATTGCATCACTTGACATTCCAGTAGCTAAAATGTCTGGAAGAGGACTAGGATATACAGGAGGAACAATAGATAAACTTGAAGCAATACCAGGGTATAATACAAGTCTTACAGTAGATCAGTTTATTAAAAATGTAAAAGAAATAGGGATTGCTTTAATGGGGCAAACATTAAATTTAGCACCAGCAGATAAGAAACTATATGCATTAAGAGATACTACGTCAACAACTGAAAGCATACCACTTATTGCATCTAGCATAATGAGTAAAAAAATAGCCGCTGGAGCAAATAAAATAGTACTTGATGTTACATGTGGAAGCGGAGCTTTTATGAAAAACATAGAAGATGCAACTAAACTTGCTGAAACTATGAAGAAAATAGGGGAGTTTGCTAAAAAAGAAACTACATGTATAATTACAAATATGAATGAACCATTAGGAAAGGCAATAGGAAACTCATTAGAGGTAATTGAAGCAATAGAGTTTTTGAAAGGAAATATGCAATCAGATGTGCAAGAGGTAATATTAACGCTTGGTGCATATATGATAAAACTTGCAAGTAAAGGCGAAAATATTGAAGCAAATAAAGAAAAAATGTTAGAGCAAATTCAAAGTGGAAAAGCATTTAAAAAGTTAGAACAATGGATACAAAAGCAAGGCGGGGATATTACATATTTAGAAAATACAGAGAAATTTGAAAAAGCGAAATTTACAATTCCTGTTGTAAATGATAAAGACGGATATGTAAAAGAACTTCTGGCAGAAGAAATAGGAAAAGCTTCAATGAATTTAGGTGCAGGAAGAAAGAAAAAGGAAGATAATATAGACTTTTCAGTTGGTATTATATTAGAAAAGAAAACAGGAGATAAAGTTAAAAAAGGTGAGAATTTAGCTTATATATATGCAAATGATGAAAATCTAGGACAAATAATTGCACAAGATGTGTTAAAAGCATACACAGTTGTTGATGAAATTGTGGATAAGAAGCAAGATATTTTAAAAATATTGTAATAAAAAAGAGCCATTTTGATAGGCTCTTTTTTGTTATACTATAAAGATATAGTTTTATTTACAAAATTACTAAATTGTTCTTGAGCTAGAAATCTATTTAAGTTTTTATCTGAAATTCCAGTACTTGAAGCAATATCTTCTAGGTTGAGGTTAGTATTTGAATTTTCCATAATAAAATTTTCTAATCTACTCATTTCTAATTGATCTTTTTGAAGGCAATTAGGGCAAGTATTTCCATCAGACATAAAAAAACCTCCACAACGACTACATTTATTAAAATTCATGACAATTACCTCCATACTAAAAATTTTACGTGAACATTATAACACAATCTTTGACAAAAAACTACAAAAAATAAAAAAATTTTAACATGCTATTAATAATAATTTTTTAAAAATACATAAAAAACCAAAAAAGTGTTGCAATTACAATAGTTTTTTGATATAATTAAATGCGTTGAAAAATACACACATATTGTTAGCATAAGGAGAGTGCTTGTATATACAAGTTTCATTATGTGATTGAAGCAATATGGAGGTAAAACTAAAAGGAGGAAAGAAAAATGGCAGTAGTTGCAATGAAACAATTACTAGAAGCTGGTGTTCATTTTGGACATCAAACAAGAAGATGGGATCCTAAAATGGCTGAATATATATTCCAAGCTAGAAATGGTATCCATATCATCGACTTACAAAAAACATCTAAAAAATTAGATGAAGCTTATGCTTTCTTAAAAGAACAAGCAGAAGCAGGAAAAACAGTTCTATTTGTAGGAACTAAAAAACAAGCACAAGAATGTGTTAAAGAAGCTGCAGAAAAATGCGGTATGTACTATGTAAATCAAAGATGGTTAGGTGGTACATTAACAAACTTCACAACAATTAGAAAAAGAATCGGAAGATTACTAGAACTTGAAAAAATGCAAGAAGATGGTACTTTCGAAGTATTACCTAAAAAAGAAGTTATTTTATTAAAGAAAGAAATGGAAAAACTGGAGAAAAACCTAGGTGGAATCAAAGAAATGACAGAACTACCAGGAGTTATGTTTATAGTTGATCCTAAAAAAGAAAAAATAGGAATCTTAGAAGCAAGAAAATTAGGTATTCCAGTAGTTGGTTTAGTAGATACTAACTGTAATCCAGAAGACTTAGATTACCCAATTCCAGGAAATGACGATGCTATTCGTGCAGTTAAATTAATTGCAGATTGTATGGCAAATGCAGTTATTGAAGGAAAACAAGGTGAATCTATGGAAGTTGCTGAAGAAGTTGTAGAAGAAGCTACAGAACCTACAGATATGGAAGAAGTAGTTGCTACTGAAGAAACTCCAGCTGAAGAAGTTGCAGAAGTAGAAAAACCAAAAAGAACAAGAAAAAAAGCTACTACAGAAGAAGTAGCAGAATAATATAAAAATATTATTTTAAGAAGGATGTACTTATTCTTAAAAAGTAAGGATAAAAAGTACATCCTTTAATAAAAGAAGGAGGATTTTTTATGATTACAGCAGAACAAGTAAAACAATTAAGAGAAAAAACTGGTGCAGGAATGATGGACTGCAAAAAAGTATTAACAGAAACTAATGGAGATGAAGAAAAAGCAATTGAACTTTTACGTGAAAGAGGAATTGCAAAAGCTGCTAAAAAATCAGACAGAATTGCAGCTGAGGGTTTAGTTACAACTTATGTAACAGACGATAAAAAAGTTGGAGTAGTAGTTGAAGTTAATGCTGAAACAGACTTTGTTGCTAAAAATGAAGAATTCAGAAGCTTTGTTGTAGATATTGCAAAACAAGTTGCTGAAAAAAATCCTGCTACAGTAGAAGAATTATTAGAACAACCTTCAATTGTAGAACCAGATAAAACAGTTAAAGATGTATTAACAAATAAAATTGCTACAATCGGTGAAAACATGTCAATCCGTAGATTTGAAAGATTCGAATCAAATGGATTAATTGAAAGCTATATTCATGGAGACGGGAAAATTGGTGTTTTAGTTGAATTAGAAGGTGGAGATAGCACTTTAGCAAAAGACGTATGTATGCAAATAGCAGCAGCTAGACCAGAATACTTAGATAGAGACAGTGTTCCAGCTGACAGAGTAGCACATGAAATGGAAATTTTAAAAGCACAAGCTGTTAATGAAGGAAAACCAGAAGCAGTTGCTGAAAAAATAGTACAAGGTAGAATTGGAAAATTCTATGGTGAAATTTGTTTAGTAGAGCAAGATTTCGTAAAAGATCCAGATCAAAAAGTTGGAAAATTAGTAGAATCTAAAGGAGCTAAAATTGTTAGATTTGCTAGATTTGAAAAAGGTGAAGGATTACAAAAAAGAGAAGAAAACTTTGCTGAAGAAGTTGCAAAACAAATTAATGGATAATAAAGAAAATAATTTTGCTAATATGCAAAGTTCAGAGCAACTTAAATTTGTTGCATAGAAAAGAACGAGTAATTTGAAATGTAATTTCAAATTACTCGTTTTTTATTGTTATACACTTGTTTATAAATGGCAAATTTGATATAATGCTAATATAAAAAAAGTGGGTGAAAAGATGATTTTAAAAATTATTACTTTTAATGTTGCACATGGAAAAGGAATGGACGGAATAGTTGATTTACAAAGACAAGCTGAGGTTATTAAAAATTATAATCCAGATATAGTTTTTCTACAAGAAGTAGATATGTACACTAAAAGAGCAGGAGATAGAAATCAAATTAGAGAATTTAGTAAAGCAATTGGTTTATATTATTGCTCAATGGAAAGTAATATTACATTAGAAGAAGGATATTATGGAGATGGAATTATTAGTAGATTTCCTATTTCTTTTTCAACCAATTACTTAATGCCTCTTACTGATATAAATCATGAGCAAAGAGGAATTTTATGTAATAGAATTTCATTTGGAACTACTAAAATAAATTTATTTTCTGTGCATTTATCAACATATCAAGATGAAAGAGTTTTGGCAGCAAAGGAAATGAACAGAATAATAAGAAAAATTGACCCAAGTGAATTAATTATTATGGGTGGAGACTTTAATGTAGGTGTAACTAGATTAGGTAAAGGCAAATACACTTATGAAGAATCTGAAAGTTATGAAGAATATGAAATATTAAAAAAACAGTTAGAAAAATTACCAAATGAAAAAGATACATGGTTTTCTGACTTGGGTAATGGATGTATAGATACAATTTTCTACTCAAAAGGAATAAGATTAAATAAATATGAAACAATAGAAGCAAATGGAGCATCTGACCATAATGCTGTTTTTGCGGAGTTTGATATATAATCAAAGGAGATAAAAGATGACAGATAAAACAAAAATGAAGTTTAATGTATTGGCTATATTTTGTATTTTAATATTTTCTTTTGCATTAACGCCAGTTACATTTCAAAATGATACCTATTATACCATAAAAATTGGTGAACATATTGTACAAACAGGTCAAATAGATATGCAAGATCCTTTTTCATGGCATGAAGACTTACCATACACATATAACCATTGGCTATATGATGTTAGCACATACTTAGTATATAACCTTGGAGAAAATATAGGAATAGGCGGTTTCTGTGCATTATATATTGCTACAATTATTCTTAGTATGATACTTGGAATAGTACTTTACTATGTATCATGTAAGTTATGTAAAAATCAGGTTGTTGCATTTTTAGTTTCAATGGCAACTATGTATTTATTAAAGAATTTTATTGCAGCCAGAGCGCAACTTGTAACTTTTATTTTATTTGCTTTGACAATTTTATTTATAGAACAATTTATTAGTACTAAAAAGAAAAGATATGCAATTTATTTAATTATAATTCCTATATTAATTGCTAATTTACATTGCGCAGTTTGGCCATTTTATTTTGTTTTATATTTACCTTATGTGGTTGAATATATGTTAGCAGTTTTAGCAGATGTGCAATTATATTATTTTATTGCAATAAAATGGAATGAGCTAAAAATAAAAAAATTAACTAAAAAAGGAAAACTTGATGAGATAGGAAAATATCAAGAAAAAATAGCACATTTACAATTAGATAAAGAAAATGGAAGGCAACTTAGAAAGAAAAATGAAACAAAAGCTTTTAAAGTTATTTTTAAAAGAGAAGATTCAGTTAAATGGCTTATGGTAATTATGCTTATATGTACTCTTACAGGACTATTAACACCTATAGGAACAACACCATATACATTGTTACCAAAATTAATGCAAGGAAATACAACACAAAATATTAGTGAACATCAACCTTTAACTCTAATAAATAATAGAGCAATGTTAATTGTTTTTACTGTATTTTTAATGTTTTTAATATTTACAGATACAAAGTTGAGCTTAAGAGATTTCTTTATGTTAGCAGGCCTTACATTGTTAACATTTATGACGAGAAGACAGGCATCAATGTTTGTAATTGTATGTGGATTTATATTTGCTAAAATGTCGGCTAACTTTTTAAGAAAATATGATAAAGATGGCACTGATAAAGTAATAAAAATCATGACATCTTTATTAGGAAAAATATTTACTGTTTTATTAGTCATATTATTAAGCTTTATAATGTATAAAGGCAAAATAAATAATGAATTTGTAAATTCTAGTTCTTATCCTGTAAAAGCAGCTGACTATATTTTAGAAGAATTAGATATAAATAATATGAGATTATTTAATGAATATAATTATGGAAGTTATTTATTATACAGAGGAATACCTGTATTTATAGATTCTAGAGCAGATTTATATGCACCTGAATTTAATGGAAAAAAGAATGCTGATGGAAAATATGATGGAAGAGATATCTTTTCTGATTATATAAATACTTCTAATATTACTAAATATTATGAAGAAACATTTGAAAAATATAAAATAACTCATGTAATTTTAAAAACAAACACAAAATTGAATATGCTTATATCTAGAGATGAAAATTACAAAGAACTATATAAAGATAATAGTTTTGTAATCTATGAACGATTAACAAAGTAAAAGGAGAATAAGATTTGGAATTTATTGTACATGAAGAAAAAGATAGACTTGATAAATATATTAGTAATAAAACAGATGAAATATCTAGAGTTATGATTCAAAAACTTATAGATGAAGGAGAGATTTTAGTAAATGGCAAATCTCAAAAAGCATCATACAAAGTACAAAATGGAGATAAAATTTCAATAAATATACCAGAAGTAAAAGAAGTAGGATTAAAATCTCAAGATATTCCATTAGATATTATATATGAAGATAATGATATTTTGGTTGTTAATAAACCAAAAGGAATGGTAGTACATCCTGCAGTCGGAAATTTAGACGGTACACTAGTAAATGCTGTTATGGCACATTGCAAAGATAATTTATCTGGAATTGGCGGAGAAGTAAGACCAGGAATTGTGCATAGACTTGATAAAGATACTTCAGGACTAATAATTGTTGCAAAAAATGATAAAGCACATATTAAATTAAGTGAACAAATTCAAAATAGAGAAGTTAAAAAAATATATATAGCACTTGTAAGAGGAATTGTTAAGGAAAATGAAGCAACTATTGATATGCCTATAGGAAGAAGTAGCAAAGACAGAAAAAAGATGGCAGTTGATAAAAAAGGAAAGGTAGCAATAACTCATTTTAAAGTACTAAAAAGATTTGAAAAATATACACTCCTTCAAGTAAGAATTGAAACTGGAAGAACTCATCAAATAAGGGTTCACCTTGCCGAAATAGGGCATCCAGTAGTGGGTGATTATACATATTCAAATGGTAAAAATGAATTTAATGTAGAAGGGCAAATGCTACATGCTAAGAGTTTAGAATTTAAACACCCAATAACAGGAAAATTAAAACACTTAGAAGCACCATTACCTGAATACTTTGAAGAAGTTTTAAAAAAATTAAATCAGGAGTAAAAATGGAAGAGAGATTACAAAAGTTTTTAGCAAATCAAGGAATATGCTCTAGAAGAAAAGCAGAACAATATATACTAGAAGGAAAAGTAAAAGTAAATGGAAAAGTTGTTACTGAACTTGGAACAAAAATAAATACAGAAATTGATAAAATAGAATTTAATGAAAAATTAATTTCTGGTTCTGTTGAAAAAGTATATATATTACTTAATAAACCAATAGGATATGTAACTACAGTAAAAGACCAATTTAATAGGCCGACTGTAATGGAACTTTTAAAAGAACGTGGAAATCAAATAAAAACATCAGTTGTTCCAGTGGGAAGGCTAGATATGTATACATCTGGTGCATTAATATTAAGTAATGATGGTGACTTTATCTATCAAGTTACACATCCAAAACATGAAATAAACAAAACTTATCAGGTAACAGTAAAAGGAAAAATTACTGATGATGATGTAAAAAAACTACAAAATGGAGTAGACATTGGAGGATACATTACAAAACCTGCTCAAGTAAAAATAATGAAAATAGATGAAGAAAAAAATATATCTAGAATAGAAATTACTATACACGAAGGAAAAAATAGGCAAGTAAGAAGAATGTGTGAAGCAATAGAAAGAAAGGTATTAGCATTACATAGAAGTAAAATTGGAAACATTAATGTTAAAGATTTAAAACTAGGTAATTTTAGATATTTAACTGATAATGAAGTAAAACAGTTATTAAAATAATTTTTAATCTTTATTAAAGATTAGAAGGGAGTATAAATATGATAAAAGATAATGAAATAAAGGCCACAGTGTCGCCTTTTGCAATTAGAGAAGGAGAGGTTAAAGTATTTGACGGAAAAGACGGATATGTTTCTATGAATCAAATTATTCACAGAATAAACATAGGACATATTACAGATATTCATTTTGCTATTATAGAATTAGTAAATGAATTTGAATTTATTACATCAAGACAGTTATTACAAATGCTAGAGTGGAAAGGCATTGAAATTGGTTCACAAGATAAACTAAATAATAAATTAGAGCAATTGGTAAAAACAAAAATATTAACAAGATATTATTTCAATTCTGAAGACGGAAAAGGAGTATATAGAATATATTGCCTAGAAAAAATGGGTAAATATTTGTTAAATTCTAGAGGAACTGAATGTAAATGGCAACCAACAGATAATACTAAACCAGTTGCGATGATAAAGAAAAGATTAGCTGGAAACCAAACTTTAATAGCTTATTTAAGAAAAGTAAAGGCATTTGATTCTTATATTCCAAAGCCAAGTTTTACTGCAAAACAAGCTGGAAAAGTTTTTAAAGCAAGTGGTGGAAGTGTTAAATTAACTAAAAATAATAAATCTATTGAATTTGTATTTGAAGTTGTAAGAAGAGAAAAAGAATGGGAAAAGAAATTAGTAGACAAAATGAGGTTATATAAGGACTTTTATGAGAACTTTCAAGTTGGTGATTCAGGATATTCAAGTATTCCTCAATTAATAATAGTATGCGAAGATGATAAACAAATGGCTGAGAGTTTTAAAACAATTGTTATGAATAAAGTTGAAATTTCAAATATAAAGCTATATTTCACAACAGATTTAAGACAAAATGAAGAAACTCTAGAGAGAACATTAGTACACTTTGGATTAGACCCAGAAACTAAAAAATATAAAATGGAAAATATAGAAGTAAAAATATTAGGAATTTAAAAAATAAAAAACTTTGAGAATGAACTCAAAGTTTTTTATTTTTATTTTTTTTTGTTTTTGAAATTTACTATAATTGCATTTTCATTATCAAATAAGTATTTTGAATCAGAATTATCTGTTTGAACTGGATCAAACTCACGATTAATATCATAATTATCATTTCCAGCTGTAACTGCAGCAAAGTTTTCTTTTTTAGATTTTAAAGCTTTTTTTGCAGCTGATTTAGCATCAGATATACCACTTACGAATTTAGTAAAATCATATTTTTTAGTCTTTTGAACTTCTTTGTATTTTGATTCTATAAAATCAACTTTACCTTTATTAACTGCGCTCTTTCCAGATAAATCTTTAATTTTGTAAATTACTTGTTTTCCTTTTAAAGACATAATCTTGCCTTTAGCAAAGTTAGGTTGCCACTTAAATTTAATTCCACTCTTTTTTGCATCATATTCCACTTTATCACTATTATAATTGTCAGTCCAAGACCATTCTCTCTTATCTTGCATTGCTGTTTCCCACCATTCAACATCTTCTGGTGTAGCATTACCAAATATAATTTTATTAACTGTATTAGAAAGTATTAAGTTCTTATAGTAATCTCCTCTTGCATCAGCAGATAAGTCACCTTTTAATTGTGTTAAGTTTTGAGAGTCTAATACTGTTGCTACATTGTATTTTCTATATAATGTATATATAGGTTCTGTTGCTTTACAAATATAAGCAGGGAAGTCATCTATATATAAACAATGTGGAATTCTATTACTATCATTACCTGGTCTAGCAAGTATTGATTGTTGCATTAGCAATAAGAAGAATAATCCAAACGCTTTATGAGCAGTTTCACCTAAATCTCCTCTACGAGTACATACTAATGTTACTTGACCTTCTGATAAGATTTTGTCATAATCTAAGTTATTTGAACGATTACATAATACTGATTTTACACCAGGGTAACGCAATAAGTTATCAATTTCAGCAGAAGCAGTTGTTGTAGAACGTTGAGCATTTAATAAATTAGGGCTTTCTGGGTAAAAGTTATTTTCAAAAAATCTAATTAATATACGGTATTTTTCAGTAAATTCAGGAATTTGTTTCATCTTTTCAACATAATCTACTACTAAGCTAAAATCTGTAAGTAAATCTAAAATATCTTCTAAGTTAGGTAATAGTCCATCATGCTCTAAAGGATACATTTCTTTTAATAAAATAGAAATATTTTCTATCATTCGAATTGCTTCGTTTTCTCTAAAAGCAAGTTCTGTATCTGGTCTACTATGAATGAATAATCCTTTTAGAACTGAAGAAACAGCTAAACCTGTTTTTATAGGATCTGAGTAAACAAATGGGTTTAAACCAGGTGAGTCAGCTCTATTTGGATCAACTATATTAACAGGAATATGGAAGTTTTGAGCCACTTTAGCAATTTTTTCTACTGATTCATGTTCTGCAGAAATATAAGTGATACCCATATTTCTGTATGTGATTTTGTCACCAGAACTTGAAATTATCATTTTTTTCATATAATTCTTATATGTATCTAGCTTGTCATCTTTTGGAATTAACATATTTAATGAAAAATGTTCATTAATATAATCATTATCATAAGGACAATTTAGAGATGCTAAACCAGTTCTTAATGCTGTAAATCCCATTTCTTTAGAAACTTCTTTAAAGAATGATTTTCTTTCTATATCTCTTGCAAGCATTGGTTCATAAATCATTGTTGTTTTACCTGAACCAGACACACCAACTACTAGTAAAGATTCATAACGTTTTTTCTCAGGCATACAAACATCTTCGCCACTCTCGCTGTCTACACAAACTTTTACTTCACAAGTGTAAACACCATGAGCTTCTTTATCAGATGTTAATTTAATTCCACCATAATCAAAAATTGAATCACGTATATCTTTAACATCATTAATACTGAAGATAAGCCATTTAATTACTTTATAGAATGTAACAAGTGGAATGTATACACCTATAGCTGTAAATGCAGGCTTAAACAAGTAAAAGAAATCTCTTGCAAGCTCAGGATAATTTGGTAAAGATAAAATGTTTATCCATATTATTTGATTTAACCATTGAACAACTGCTGAAACAATTAAAATGTAAAAAGAAACTATGAACGCATGGAAAAATCTTAATTTATTAACGTCTGCTTTAGCAAATTTTGAAGATCCAGAAAAGAAAAATGCAAAAGCCATACAAGCGAATGCAAAGAAGTATTTTATTGGACCCCAATAACTAAATCCCACACCAGTAAAAATTATGAATAATAGTTCCATTATTCTATCAACTAATATATATGCAGAAATTAGTGTTAAAACATAGGTTATAAATGTATTTCTATCTGTTTTTAAAAATTTTAAAAATTTATCAAATAGTTTCAAAAAATTCACCACTTTCATTTTCAAATCTATACTACTATATTATCCTATAAAATCGCGAAAAATACAAGGGCTTTTGCGAAAAAATGTGCAAAAGAACGACAAAAATCTACATATATAAAATAAAAGTAATAATAGTGATTTAAAAAGTATATGTATATAAAAAAGAAATATAGAGGAAATTTATGAAAACAAAAAAAGAAAGTTTTATGAGTAGTGTTTTAATTTTAATGATTTCACAAGTTTTAATTAAAATACTGGGACTTATTTATAAATTATATTTAACAAATAGAGAGGGGTTTGGAGATAAGGGAAATGCTATATATAGTAGTGGATTTCAAATATATGCTTTGTTTTTAACAATTTCATCAATTGGAATACCTGGAGCACTTGCAAAACTTGTTTCAGAAAAAATTGCAATAGGAGATACAAAAGGTGCACACAGAATATTTAAAATAGCATTTGTAACTTTCGGATTAATTGGATTTCTAAGTAGTACTATTTTATTTTTAGGAGCTGGGTATATATCAAATACATTGCTACAAATACCAGAGGCAGAATTAACATTAGTTGCACTTTCGCCTTCAATATTTTTTGTATCAATTTCATGTGTAATTAAAGGATATTTTACAGGTAGAGAAAATTTAAAAGTAACAGCAAATTCTCATACTTTAGAACAATTTTTTAAAACAGTACTTTCAGTAATAATAGTAGAAATGGTTGCATTAACAACAGGAACAGATACTACAATTATGGCGGCTGGGGCAAATTTGGCAACAACTTTAGCAACAGTGCTATGTTTTTTATATTTATACAAATATTATTCAAAAATGAAAAAAGAAATTGCTTTTGAATTAAAAAGAGCAACAAAAAATAAAAGAACAAGAATTATAAAAACAATAAAACAGATTTTATCTGTTTCTATTCCAATGTCTATGACAGCAATACTTGGAACAATAAATAAAAATATTGATTCTATGACTGTAGTAAGAGGACTAAAAAGTTTTCTGTCAGAAGAACAAGCTAAAATTCAATATGGAATACTTAGTGGAAAGGTAGATACTTTAGTTACACTTCCTATGTCATTGAATATGGCATTTGCAACAGCTCTTGTCCCTTCAATTTCTTCATCAAAAGCAATAGGAGATATAGAAACAATAAGAAAAAGAGTCTCGTTTTCAATGCTTATATCAATGTTAATTGGAATGCCATGTATGATTATAATGATTTTATTTGCAAAACAAATTCTGGAATTATTATTTCCAAATGCAACATCTGGAGCATTTATATATCAAATTAGTTGCCTTGGAATTATTTTTATAGTACTAGAACAAACAATTAGTGGTGCTTTACACGGATTGGGGAAAATGTTGACTCCAGCAATTGCACTTGGAATAGGTGTAATAATTAAATTTATTTTAAACATGTATTTAATTCCAATAAATCCAAGTGATTTTTTTCTTGGTGGAACAGCTGGTGCTGCCATTTCAACAGTGGTATGTCATGCTGTTGCATTAACAATAGAATTTAAAATTTTAAGTAAAAATATAAATTTAAAATTGGATAAAAATAAATTTATAGTAAAACCCGTAATTGCATGTTTAATAATGGGAACAATTACATATATTTTTAATATTACATTATTTCAATGCTTAAATGAAAAAATATCAACAATGCTTTTAATTTTAATGTGCGTTATAATTTATATATTGTTACTAATAATTTTGAGAGTATTTTCAGAAGAAGAAATTTATATGATACCTTATGGAAGCAAAATATATAATTTTCTAAAAAAGCTGAGGCTGTATGACAATGGCTGAAAAGGTATGAAAATCAATACTTTAAAGGACACTAAAGGTCAGAAACGTTGGAATGTGTAACTTTTTAAATAAAAATTTAAACAAAAAAGAAGGGTTTTTGAAAAAAATGACGAATAATGATATTAGTAGATGAAAGTCTGCTGATCTTAAAATCTTATAGGAGGTAATTTAAAATGAACAAATCAGAATTAATCGCAGCTATGGCAGCAAAAACAGGAGAAACAAAGAAAGATGCAGAGGCAGCTTTAAACTCATTTGTTAGTGTTGTAACAGAAGCATTAGTAAAAGGAGAAAAAGTTCAATTAGTTGGATTTGGTTCTTTCGAAGTAAGAAAAAGAGCTGCTAGAAAAGGCAGAAACCCACAAACTAAAGAAGAAATCAAAATACCAGCATCTAAAGCACCTGTATTCAAAGCAGGAAAAGCCTTAAAAGAATTAGTAAATAAAAAATAATTTGAAATTTATATAAATTATATGAATTCATATCAAAAGATGTAGCATATTATAAGTCTACATCTTTTTTGTGCTGTTTTTCTACTTTAAATAGTAGTTTAAAAATACAGAAATTTCCTTAAATTTTGTAAAAAGTGTTCTAAACATATTAGTATTGTGATATAATGCAAAAAAACTTAAGAGGAGGAAATAAATGTATAGAAATACTTATGCTCAAATAGATGTAGGTAACTTGCAAAATAATGTTAAAGAAATTGTAAGAAAATACCCAGAATATGACTATTATTTTGCAGTTGTGAAGGGAAATGCGTATGGACATAGTGATAAAATTTGCAAGTATTTAATAGAATGTGGAATAAACTATTTTGCAATTTCATCTTTGGAAGAAGCAATCAGTTTAAGAAGAGATGGAATAAAAACTCCTATTTTATGCTTGGAACCTATTGATTTAAAATACATTAATGAATGCATTGAAAATAATGTAACAATTACAGTACATGATTATGAATATTTTAAAGAATTACAAAAAATAGATATACAAAAACCTTTAAAAGTACATATAAAAATAGATACAGGACTTTGCAGATTAGGTTTATATGATAAAATGCAAATAAAAGAAGTGGTAGAAGGACTAAGAAAAAAACAAAACATTGAAGTAGAAGGAATATTTACTCATTTTGCAACAGATGGAGTATATGATGTTTCATGGGACAACCAATATGCAAAATTCCAAGAACTTACATCTGAAATTGATTTAATGAAAATTCCAATTATACACTTAGGAAGAAGCCAAACACTTTTAAACCATAGTAAAATACCTTTTGCAAACGGAATTAGACTAGGAATTATATTATATGGGTATAATACTACACCAAAGCCATTACCAGATGACTTTATAAATAAACTCAGAAAACTTAAGAGAGAATGGTATAAAAGAAAACACCATATTAGTAAAACAATAACTGATGTAGAATTGAAATTAAAACCAGCGTTTTCACTTTACAGTGAAGTAATGCAAGTAAAGCAAATAAAAAAAGGCAGTTTTGTGGGTTATGGAAGAATTTATGAAGCACCAGAAGATATGTATGTAGCAATTATTCCAATAGGATATGCGGATGGATTTAATACTAGAAATAAAGGAAGACAAGTAGTTATTAATAATAAAAGATATTCTCTAGTTGGGGTTATAAACATGGGAATGATAATAGCTAAAGTAGACGAAAATGTTCATGCAGGAGACAAAGTTACTTTAATAGGAGAAGAACTTACAATGAAAGAAGCGGCAAGCTATATGGGAACAAGTGTATATGAAGGATCTTGTATGATAAATGACTGGGTTCCAAGAGTTCTTGTAAAAGATGGAGAAATAATTGAAATAGAAGAACGAAAATAGGAGGAATAGTTATGAAATTTGATGTTCTTATATTAGGAAGTGATTTTAATGCTTACTTTATGTCTAGATGTTATCATGAAATATATAATAAAAAGGTAGATGTTATTAGTAAAAGGGCAATAGGTGTTGTTTCATATAGTAAAATTGTAAACTTTAGAGAAGTACCTGATTTCGAAAATGCAGATGTATTTGTAAAAACATTAAATGAATATGCTAAACAAAGTGAGAAGCAAAAAATAGTACTTGTTGGTACAAGTGATGAATTAGTTAGATTAATAATTGAAAACCAAGATAAATTAGATGAAAAATTTGTACATAATTATCCAAGCTTAGAAATTTTAAATCAAATATTAGTAAAAGATACTTTTTACCAAAACTTTGACAATTGTGAATTTGAAATACCAAAAACTTATATCTATTCATGCAATGCAAATCAAACTATTGATGAAGAAAAAGTTGAAAAACTTATGTACCCTTTAATTGTAAAGCCAGGTAATAATATTGAATATCACAATCATAAATTTGATGGAATGTTTAAGGTATTTAAAGTCTATTCTAGAGAAGAATTACAAGATGTAATAAACAAAGTAGAAGCATCTGGATATAAAAGCAATTTAGTTATTCAGGAATTTATACCAGGCGATGATTGTGCTTTATTTGATTGTCAATTCTATTGTAGTAAAGCTAAAAAAGTACAACTAATTGCATTTGCACAAATTGGATTACAAGAAAGAAATCCAGGAGGAATAGGAAACTGTACTCTATTAGTTAATGGATTTAATGAACATGGATATGATGAAAAAATAGTAGAACCTTTAAAGAAATTCATGGAAAGAATTGGATACCAAGGATTTGCAGAAGTAGATTTAAAATACGATAGTAGAGATGGAAAATATAAAGTGCTAGAAATAAATCCAAGGCAAGCAAGATGCAGTTATTACTTAGCAGCTGGTGGACACAATTTGATACAATATTTAGTGGATGATTTGATATATAATAAAGAAAAAGAATGTACTTTAATGAAAAATGAAGTTGCATTAAGTTTTGTTCCAAAGAGTGTTGTAAAAAAATATGTAACAAGTGAACCATTAAGAAATGAAGCTTTAAAGCTTGCAAAAGAAGGAAAAATGGTAAATCCTTTGAAATATAAAGCAGATAGAAGCATAAAAAGAAAACTATATTTAGTAATGAAAGATATAAATTATAAAAGAAAATATAAAAAATTAAAATGGTAAAAGCAAAAGCCAAAGATGGAAACGACATTGATAAAATATGTGCAAGAGATTTTTGGAAAGGCAGAGACAGTTATAGGAAACTACAAGATGCTTACTTTAATCATGTAAAATCAAAAGGATTTGATTTAGAAAGAGGTATGTTTATTGAAGATACTGGAAGAAAGCACTATTCTGTTGCAGAATATAAAAATATTACAAATTACGAAAACACAAAGAAAATTTTAAATGAAATAAAACTAGAAATGCCAGATACTCCTTACATTACTGATATAGGAAAATTTACAATAAAAAGAGATGAAAAAATATTAGAACAGATAATAAAGCCTAAAGATAATCTAATTAAAGAATTATACCAAGATAATTTATCACTTCATAAGGAACTTTCAAAACAATCAAAAGTTATTAATGAGGCTGAAAAATATCAAAAAGAACGAGATAAAATTCTTGCTGATAATGAAGAATTACACAATACAGTTAAAACTTTAGAACACGAATATAAGTCTAAAAGTAATAATCTTGATTTTGATTTTAGAAATAGAAAAAGAGAGTTAGAAGAAGAATTTGAAGAAAAATCCATTGATTTAGAATATAAATATAAATGGAAATATCATAAATTAGAAGAAGAAAATAATCATCTTCATAAAATTATAGATAAATTCTATTTTGCCATTGATAAATTTATAGAATGGATCTGTCAGAAATTCAGTTTAGGCGATTCAAAAGAACTTGTTAAAACTTTTGAGAATGACACCAATATTTCTCTTGACCCTCAACTGCAAATAAAAAAAGAGGAAAGAGAAAAAGAATGAGATTTAGAGTTATAATCCCATTCCTAATGCTAATTATCTGTTTGTAATTTTTTTCTATATTGTAATAATTTTTGTTTCCTTCTTTCATTACTCTTTGTTATTTCGCTAATTTGTTTTTTATATAAATTAATTAGTGCTTTAATCTGGTTTTTAGGTAAATCATTTGTCTCAATAAGTCTTTTATCATATTTTTGCTGAAGTTTAAGTAATTTCGTTTCTTCATTCTCTGTAGTTTGAATATCTTTTAAGAATGATGCTCCATTTTTGTTTTGTCTTATTTTATTAATCCTTCTTTCATTTGATTGTTCTAAATCATTAATTTGCTTTTTATATAATGCTGTTAAATCTGCAATTTGTTCCTTTGAAAGTTGACTTTTTTCAATTTTTCTATTATCAAATTGTTCTTGAAGTTTCAATAATTTAGTTTGTTCATTTTCAACATTTCTAATAGATTCAATAAAATCATCTTTTCGTTTATCAGACTGAATTTCATTTTTTTCTACTGGAATTATTGAAAATCCATTCAATGCATTTTTCTTTCCTCTAAATAGTTTCAAAAAGAATGATTTTATCTTATAAAATAGGCTATTTTCATTTACTGCTATTAATGATTTTTCCTCTAAATGTTTTCCCATCTTATTCTCCTTTATTCATCAAGATTTGGTCCTTGGTTTTCCATAGCCTCTACTAATTTCTCTGTTTCTGCAATTTTCTTTTGTTCTCCTAGTAGTTGTTGCTTTTTATCTCTTAAGCTTTCTAATTCTTCTATGTCTGGATCTTTCTTTTTAATTTCGCCATATTCGTTTATTGAATATCCTTCAGCAGTTCCTTCAACTTCTGGAGCCTCTCCTCCCAAACATTGTGACAAATCATCATCTATCTTTTGGCTGTCTGTTCTTGTTTTTGAAGTCTTTTTACTATCAATTTCTTTATGTTTGTTTTGTGTTTTTACAACTTCTTGAATCTTAGTATAAAATTCTAATGCTTTTCTATATGTAGACTGCAGTTCTGGATCATTAGTGCTATTAATTGCTTTCTCTAATTTTTCTCCAATATCTTCAGATAAGTCTGAATTAATATCAATATAAATCTCTGGTCCAGAAGTACCACCATAACGTCCAGCTTTATCAGGTAAAAAAGCCACTGCATCTTGCATATCATCTTGATAATCTATAAATCCAGGAACATCATCACTGCTTTTAACATCTCCAACTGTAAACTCTAATTGCATGTTATAGAAATTACCTTCAGTATACTCATCAAGAAGCATACTTCTTTGGAATTTTCCAGTTTCTTTATATCTTTGCAAACTTGGTCCATCAAATACCCATACCTTACTTTCACCTTCTTCAGGATTACTTATATATACATGTAAATCATTATCAAGTTCATAATGACTATATACATCATAATCACCAACCTGTAATGTTTCTGTTCCCATAAAATTTTTATCATTACATTTCTGCCTTATTCCTTCAACCCAACTAGAATATTGTTTAAATTTGTTTTCTGGCGTTTCAATTAGTTCCATATCCTCTACAAATTCATCTTGTCTTTCTGAATCAATCTCTTGTTGTCTAGAAATATCAAGAAATTTCATATAGTTTTTTCTTTGTTCAGAATTTTCGCCTAAAACCAAATCTCGAGTGTAAATCTTTTTAAGAAACTCCCATAATATGCGATTATCTGCATTCTCATTTATTGCTTGACTTTCAATTTCTTTTATTATTTCAGAATGTGGTTTTTCTCTATATTTTTGTTCTAATTCTTTGATTTTTTGATCAACTTGCAAACAAAAGTTAAATGCTTTGCTATCTTCTAATTCGGGACATCTCATCCTTAATACTCCAAGAAATCCATCTTTTAATAAACAATTCCATTCTTCTTCTGAAAAATATTTACCTTGAACATTAGCATTCCATAATTCTTCTAAATTGATTCTTTCTTCAAAGATTTTTTCTGCATGGCTTTTAGCCAATCCTATTGGACTAATCCCAATTTCCATATAATTTTCTACACTAAATCTACCATCATAATAATGACATCTTGTATGTAATCCACCTGGGATATCGTCAAGCCATGTTTGTGAACCTTGTATTTGTTCTTTATTTTTCAATATCATCTGTTGCATTGTCCAACCTCTATCATCTAAAATAATCATATAATTACCTCCAAAATTATATATAATTACATAAGTATATTAAACCATAAAACTATTTTTTTTACAATAATTTTGCAAAAACTTTTTAAAATCAGTTGACAAAATGCTAAAAAAAGCATATATTATTTGTATGTTGTTTTGCTTATATGTATTCAATTTTTCAAAAAATGTTCAAATTTATTTGACATATTCTAGAATTGATACTATAATAATAATAGCTTAAGCAAAAAATCAAAAAGAAGACATTATGTACAAAGATATAGATGGCAGTCTATATCTTTTTTTTGCATATAAAAAAAATCTAGGAAGTTGGCAGACTACCTAGACTAAGACTACTTTCTAGTCTTCGTTGTTCTGTTCATCTTTGTTATTACTACCCAATAGTAGTAAAACAATTAGACGCCAGATTAAATCATAAGAAGACATTTATGTACCCCATTTCCATAAAGATTTCCTTTAGAAAAGGATGGTCATATTATACTTTAATTTTGATAAATAGAAAGAGATATTGTTTTAGTATTTAATGAGTCCTATTATGAATAGGTCTTTTTTATTTTAAATTTTAGCATAGGAGGTACAAAGAAATGCTTGATATAAAAGATACTTATTCTTTAATGTTTACAGATTATCCTGACATTGTTAATTTTGTACAGATGAAACAAATGCTAGGTGGTATCAGTGATACTCTTGCATATCGTATGTTAAGAGAAAAGAAAATTAAAAGTAAAAAAGTTGGCAGAGAATATAAAATTCCTAAAGTTAATGTTATTAATTATATTACAACAGATTAGTAGGAATTTTTAAATTATCATGGTATAATACACAAAATATCAATGATAAGTTAAATTTAAACTGTTACAACGGAAAGGAGTAAAATGATAACAGGTAGCTTACAAAAAAAGAAAGGTTTATATTATGCTGTATTAAATTTATATGATGAATATGGCAAAAGAAAACCAAAATGGATTCCCACAGGTTATGCAATAAAAGGCAATAAGAAAAAAGCTGAAGAAAAATTAGAACAATTTAAGATTGAATATGAAAATAAATCTAAAATTCAATTAAGAGATCCAAACATATATGATAAATATAAAAATATTCTTTTTTGTGATTATATGTTAGATTGGTTAGAAAAACAAAAAGGGAAAGTTGAAAAAACGACTTATATTGGTTATGAACAAGTAATTAAAGGTAGATTATATAAATACTTTAAAGCTAAAAAAATAAAACTTGTAGAGCTTAAGCCAAAGCATATACAAGATTTTTTCAATTTTCTATTTAGTGAAGGATTATCAGGTAGTACAGTTAAACATTATAGAGCAAATATAAGTAAAGCTCTAAAAAGTGCTGTTATTACAGAAATTATTGATAGTAATCCTGCAACAAAATTAGAGCCAATCAAAGTAAAAGAATATACTGCTGATTTTTATACTCAAGATGAATTATTAAATTTAATGGAGCTTATAAAAATAACTCCCATTGAATTACCAGTAGTTATTGCAGGAGTATATGGATTAAGACGTGAAGAAGTTATAGGTATAAAATGGGATGCTATTGATTTTAAATATAAAACATTAACAATTAGACATACAGTAGGTCGTGGGAGAATTGATGGGGTTACTCAATTTATATTCAAAGATAGGTCAAAAAGCGATTCTGGTTATAGAACATTACCTTTGTTTGATTTTATTGCTGATTTATTAAAGAACTATAAAAATAAATATGAAGAAAATAAAAAGTTTTATGGCAATACCTATGTTGATGATTATAATAACTATATTTGTCTAATGGAAAATGGAGAATTAATGAAACCTGGATATGTAACTCAAACTTTTAGTAAAATACTAGAACAAAATAATCTAAGGCATATAAGGTTACACGACTTAAGACATAGTTGTGGTACTTTGTTAATTCAAAATGGAGTACCAGTTAAAGATATACAAATATGGTTGGGTCATTCTAATTTTCAGACTACATTAAGATATGCACATGCTGATATAGAAAATAAAAGAATTTCTGCAAGTGTTATTAGTGATAAACTTGCATTAGATACAAAAGATACAAAAAAAGAACAAATTACCGAACTTGCACTTTAGGTAATCTGTTTTACAAAATACATTTCTAACTATTTATAAAAATTCTAATTTTGGAAAAGTGTTAGAACTTTTGTTAGAACTTTGCACTTTTTTTATAAATTAAAACCTCAAGTTCATCTTACGAAACACTTGAGGTTCTAATGGTGCAGATGGCCGGAATCGAACCGGCACGGTTTATTCAACCGCAGGATTTTAAGTCCTGTGCGTCTGCCAGTTCCGCCACATCTGCATTTATTGAACTGACATTTAGTATTGTACTACAAAACTTTCACATTTGTCAATAATTATTGCAAAATTTTTGCATTTTTTTATTGCATAAAAAATATATGTTAGAATTCTTTAACATACAATCATTGGTTTGAAAGTCTTTTTTAAACATTCGACAATTAGTGTCGAATTCGGTCATACGAAATTTCTTGCTATTTTATACAATGATAGATATAATAAGAACCATACCAATGAGAAGGAGGGGAAAACATTGGAAAAGTCAATTGAAGTATATGGCAACATTGAAATAAAAGATGAATTAGATGAAAAAATTAATAATCCAATTCAAGTAGAATATTATAAAATATGTAATAATAAGAAAAAGAGTACAGAAAAACCTTATGGAATAGGAGTAATAAAAACATATTCAGATGAACTTGAAACAGAAGTTGAAAAAAGAGAGTTTAATCATATATTTAGTAAAGAAAATGATGCAAATAATATGTTAGAACTTTTAATAAGAAACAAGGTAACACCAATCACATTAAAGGATATTCTAAAAGACTTTGTATTAGTATAAAAAAGGTACTTTAATATTAGTGTAAACTGATATTAAAGTGCTTTTTTGTTGCTATTCATTGACTTGAGCCACTTCTGGTGTTAAAATAGTATAGAAATATAAAAGTGAGGTCAAAAAATGCTAGACAGTAAACAAGTTTATCAAAAAAGTATAGAAGTATTAACAAAACACATTTTTGATGCAAAAACTATACCAACAGAACGAGAGTGGAACAAAATGGCTGTAGAAGGAAGTTATTTAACAACTCCATCAATTAGTTACATTTCTGGAGAAAGCTTTCCAGAATTATGTAAAAAAATATACAAACAGTTAAAAAAAGAAAAGGAGAGATGAAATAATGAATATTTGGCATGATATAAAAAAAGAAAGAATACAAAAAGATGATTTTGTTTCAGTTATTGAAATTAGCAAAAATGGCAGAAACAAATATGAATTAGATAAGGAAACAGGAATGCTTAGATTAGATAGAGTACTATACACATCTACTCATTATCCAGCAAACTATGGATTTATTCCAAGAACTTATGCAGAAGATAATGACCCATTAGATGTATTAGTTCTATGTCAAGAAGAAATTACTCCGCTTACACTTGTAGAGTGTTACCCAATAGGAGTATTAATAATGACAGATAATGAGGAAAGAGATGAAAAAATTATTGCAATATGCAAAAAAGATCCATTTTTAAATTGTTATCAAGATATAAATGAATTACCACATCAAACTTCATTAGAAATAAAGCACTTTTTTGAAGTGTATAAACAATTAGAAGATAAACAAACAGCAGTTGATAATATTCTTGGAAGAGAAGAAGCTGAAAAAATAATTGAAAAATGCATAAACAGTTATATAGAAAAATTTGAAAAATAAGGAAAATAAAAAATGTTAGAAAAAATAATTTTTAATGTGTTAGCATTGGCACTTTTTACTATTACTTTTCTAAAATTAATAAGAAAAAATGACACTAGTTATATATATGTGTTAGCATTAGAATTTGTGGGCCTTGCAATTAATTTTATTGAACTATTTTTCTCAATAAAATTAAGTATTATTTTAAAAATAATTATTTACATATTTTCAATAATAATTCCTGGTATAATGTTATGGATAGAGAAAGTAAAAAAAATAGACTTTCCAGAATTATTCAATGTAACTATAGCACAAATTTTGAGTGCTTTTGGAAAACAAGAGCAAGCTAAAAAAATGATTATGGATTTCTTAAATAAAAATCCAAATAGTTATATTGCACATAAATGGTTAGCAGAGTTTTATGAAAAAGAAGGCAACTATGATGCGGCAATTAGTGAATATATGAGAGTAACAGATATAAAAAGAAATGATTTTGTATCTACTTATAAACTTTGTGAAGTATTAAATAAAAATAAACAAAACCAAGAAGCTATTAATTTACTTGAGGAAATTTTAAAACAAAAGCCGGAATATGAAAAAGCTAGTAATTTATTAGGAGAAATATTCTTTGAAGAAGAAATGTACAAAGAAGCAATATCAGTATATATGTCAGCACTTAGATACAATCCTGGAAGTTATGATTTATATTATAGTCTTGGAATGGCATATACGATGATAAATGATTTTCAAAGAGCAAAAGAATTTTATAGCAAAGCAGCAGAAATAAACACACTTGCATATAATGCTAAATTAAACCTAGGACAAATTGCATTAATTTATGGAGATTTAGATGAAGCGGAACAATGGTTTATACAAGCTGGAAAACAAGAAGATTTAGAAGCTGGTTCATATTATTATTTGTCTCAAATCGCTTTATTAAAGGGAGATGAAGATAAGGCGAAAAATTATATGAATGTTGCAGTTCAGTTAGACCCAAAAGTATATAAACAAGCTCAAAGAGATCCTGTATTTACTCCAATTAAAGAAAAAATAAATCCGCCAGAAGAAAATAAAGAAAATGAAAAAAATAAAACTTTATCAAAAAAAGAAAAAAGCGTAAATAGACACTTAATGAAAACTTGTATTTTAGTTAAAAATTTAAGTAAAGAAGATATAAGAAATGCAAAAGCAAATAGACAAAATGAAATAGATATAGATGAAAAACAAAAAGAATAATAAAAAATATTAAAACATATAATAGTTACAAAGGAGAACAAAGATGGAAGAAATATGTCAATCAATAATTTTGGGAATAGTACAAGGACTAACAGAGTTCTTACCAATATCAAGTTCAGCACATTTAAATGTTTTTCCATGGATATTTAATTGGAACGATTTATCTGAAGGGATGGATGTAGCATTACATCTTGGTACATTACTTGCACTTGCTATATTTTTCTTTAAAGATTGGATAAATTTAATAAAAGCAGGATATAAAAAAGCTGTAAAAAAAGAAGATTCTACAGATGGAAGAATATTTTGGTATTTAGTAGCTGCAACAATACCTGCAGGAATAATAAGTATTGTTTTAAAAAAAGTATCTGAAAAAATAATAGGAGACAATATTAATGTTCAAATGATAGTAATTGCAATTTCATTAATTGTAATGGGTGCTATATTATACATAGTAGATAAAAAAGCAAAATCAACTACTGATTATAGTCATATATCATTAAAACAATCTATGCTAGTTGGAATATCACAAGCTATAGCAGCTGCATTTCCAGGAGTGTCACGTAGTGGAATTACAATGACTGTTGCAAGAGCTTTAAAAATTGACAGAGAAAGTGCAGCGAAATTTTCTTTTATGTTAGCAATGCCTATAACATTTGCAGCAGTTATATTTAAAATAGGAAGTTTTAAATTTGACTTAGCATTAATTTTAGGAATACTTGCAAGCTTTGTTGTTGGATTTTTGATTATAAAATTTTTAATGAATTATTTGAAAAAAGGAAATTTCAAAATTTTTGCAATTTATAGAATTATATTTGGAATAATAATTATAATTTTAGCATTAACAAGAATGTAAAATTAAAAAATAAAAAGGCACTTTATAAATGAAGTGTCTTTTTATTACAAAAATATTACAAAAATATTACAATTCTATTAAATATAAATGAATTATATTGACTTTTTACTAAAAATAGATAGAATTGATAGTATCAAATGGAAAAAATATGCCGAATTAAGAAGAATTACAAGTATGTTTTTTTATTAATTTGCGAAATATAGTAATAGAAATTTTATTTTAATTTTAAACGAAGGAGAAAACGATGACTAGCTGTTTAGGAATTTTCATAGAACCGAATATAATTAAATATGCTAAAATTTCAAAAGACCATGATAATCTAAGAGTTGAATCGTTTGGAATAAAATTTTATGATAAGATAGGTGAAGCTATAAATCAAATAATTAGTGATACATATAGCTTTAAAACACCAATTAGTATAAACTTATCAGAAGAATCTTATCAATATTTTACTATGTTTACATTACTAAATAAAGCAGATTTAAGAAAAGCTATACAAACAGAATTTGAAGAATTTTGCTCTGAAAAAGGCATAAACAGAAATACATTAGAAACAAGATATATACTAGTAAATAACATTGATGATAAAGAAAAAATAAAAGTAATTCATATTGCAACTAATAAAACATCAATGATTAATCAAGAACAACCTTTAGCTGAATATAGAGTTTCTACAATATCTCCAATATCAGTTAGTATTTCCAATATTGCAAATTTAAAACAAAAAGAAAATGTATTAATTGTTAATATGGAAAATCAAACTACAATTACGACAATCACTGACCAAAAAATATATCAAATAGATAAATTAGAAAATGGAGCGTCAGAAGCACTAGAAGAAATTAGATTAAAAGAAAACTCATATTCTAAAGCTTATGAAATTTGTAAAAATAGTACAATTTATACAATGGAAGGTCAAGAATTACAAGAAGAAACAAATGAATACTTAGATAATATTATGCCTACATTATATAAAATTGCAACAGCTGTAAAAGAAATTGTTTCAAGTAGTTTAATGAAAATAGATAAAGTTTATTTAACTGGAACATTATCTGTTGTAAATAATATTGACTTATATTTTCAAGAAGTTCTTGGAACAGAAAAATGTGAAATATTAAAACCATTTTTTATAAAAGACAGTTTAAAGGTAAATATGAAAGACTATATTGAAGTAAATTCTGCAATTGCACTAGCACTACAGGGACTTGAATATGGTATAAAAGAAGTTAACTTTAAAAAACAAACATTTAAAGACAGTCTGAGTGGAATGTTTTCTGGTATGAAAACAGAAGGCAAAGGCGAAAATGGTAAACCAAGCGGACCAAAAGTATTAACTAACTTTAACATGAGTCTTAAAGGAAAGTTTGATGCTACTGAAAGATGGATGTTAAGAACAATTGGTGGAATTTTAATATTAACAGTTGTGTATATAGCATTAGCAATGTTTATAAGTAATGCAATAGATACTAAAAATGAACAAATAGCAGATGTTAAATTAGATACACAAAAAAAAATTGCTGAAGTAAGTGCAGATATTCAAAATGTAAATGCAAAAACAAATGAATATCAACGACTATCAGACAACTTAAAAAATATTAGCAACCAAGTTTCAGAAAATAGCAAAAATAAAAACAATATACCAAACTTATTAAGTGAAATAATGTATGCTATTCCAAAAGGAGTTCAAATTACAGCTATAGAAAATACAAGTGGAAAACACATTATTATACAAGCACAATCAGAAAAATATGAACAACTTGGATACTTTAAAGCTATATTAAGAACTAAAGGTATATTAACACCAGACACAATTACTTCTTCTCCAGGAGAAAAGAGTGAAAACTTAGTAAAAGCTACAATAGAAGGAGATATGCCATGAGAAAAATTTTAATAGGATTTTTAATAGTATTGTTAGTTATCATGGCGTATTTGATGATTTTTAAAGGACTAGAACTTGGAGACTTTAAAGTTTTGAGTGCAAGTCAAATTGTTGAAGAAAATGATAGATTAACAAAAGAAATTTCAGACACAGAAGAATTAATTAATAGCAGATATCCAACAGAAAATGACAAATTAAATACGAGTGTTTCGAAATTATTAACAGCAAAAGATGAATATTTAGAATTAGCAAGTGTAAGTACTAAATCAGAACTAAGTAAGGCAAGTACAGTTGAAACTTATACAGTTGAATTCTTATGGACAAGACTAGGAAGACATGCTACTGCTGAAGGGGTAAATTTAAATTACACACCTAGTGGTAACAGTATAAACTTTACAGTTGTTGGAGAATATATACCAATTCTTAGCTTTATAGCTACAATAGAAAATGATAGTAAGCTAGGATTCACAATTGAAAATTTCAAACTTGTACCAAGTGGTGAAAACCTACAAGCAAGCTTTACTACAAGAAATGTAAATATAAAAAAGGAAAGCACAACAAACACATCATCATCTAGTGATACACCTTTAGTAACACAAGAAAATACAGACACTAGTACACAAACACAAACTGAAACTGAAACACAACCAATTGCACAATAAAATAAAACATAAAGGAGAAAAGAATGTTCAAATCAGTTATTAAAGAAATATTAATAATGCTATTATTATGTGTAGCCATAGTATTAATTTTGGGAGTTATATTTTATAACTATATTCCAACAAATAAGGCTATACCAAATAAATTAGCAGCATATACAACTCCAGAAAATGTGAAAACAGAAATAGAAGAAGAAGTTGAAGCAGCTGAAAAAGAAGAAATAACATACCAAATAGATGGAACAGACTTAAAATTATATAAAGCTACTCACGGATATACAACAGGAAAAACAAATCCGTTTTCTGCGAGCACAAGTGTAGATAATGTAGAAAACACTGAAAACAACCCAGAAACAAATACAAATGTTGATAAAAATTCAACAGGTACATTCTACAATAATACAGGAATGAAATAATTTAAGGTTATATTTATTTTACTTTATATAAATATATACAATAAATCTAAAGAAGAAAGGAGTGAAAAAACTATGAGAAATGAAAGAGGTATTACATTAATCGCTTTAGTAGTTACTATAGTTGTATTATTAATTTTAGCAGGAGTAACAATTACTTATGCTCTAGGAGATAATGGAATATTTGGTACTGCAAAAAAAGCAGAAGTTGGTTCAATTAAAGCAACATTTTCAGATGCTGTAAGTACTGCACAAGCAGAATGTTTAATTAAACAACATGATCCAGATGATACTGTTCCAACAGAGAAAGATGAGCTTTTAGCTCTTGTTACAAATTATATACCAGATGCTTGGAAAGCAAAAACTACAACAACTGCATTATCTTTCACAGATGGTAAATTAGCAGGAACAATTTCTTATGCGAAAGATGCATCAACAACTTATACAATTACTGTAGCAAATGGTATAGTTACAGAAGTTAAATAAGTTTAATTAATGTAGTGAATTATATTTAATTAAAATTCAATTATAATTTAGGCATATGCATACATGTATATGCCTAAAATTATATTATAGGTAGGAAAGTATGAATACAATATTATATGCTTTAATTTTTATTATAGGAACATTATTTGGAAGTTTTTTTACATTAGCTGTATATCGTATACCACTTGGAAAAGACATAACACATGAACGTTCATTTTGCCCAAACTGTAATCATAAACTAGGCTTTTTTGACTTGATTCCAATTCTTAGCTATATATTTTTAGGAGGAAAGTGCAGATATTGTAAACAAAAAATACGCCCAAGGTATCTTTTATTAGAGATTGCTTCAGGTATAATTTTTGTTTTATTTGCTGTGTCTTTAAGATTAAATTTATTTACAACAAATATAAATACATGGGTATATTTTGTTTTTGGAATATTTTATTTAGTAAGTTTAGTTATAATTGCAGGAATTGACAAAGAGAAAATTAAAGTTCAAAAATCAGTATTATTATTTGGTTTTATTGTTCAAGCACTATATATAATTTATCTATATATAGTAGAAGAAAAATTTAATATATATAGATATGTTATATATTTAGGAATTATTGTAATATTAGTATTAATAGATATATTCATATTAAGAAAAAAAGCAGAAAATAGTTATGCAGTTGAAAACTTACTGCTTTGCATGTTATTACTAGGATTTACTTATGAAATAACTACATTTTTAACAATTACATATACATTAATATGTATAGTTATTCAACTTCTGTTAAACAAATTAGATTCAAGAAAAAATAAGACAGTTAAAAAAGAGCAAAAGACAAGCAAAATTCCAATAGGATTTTACTTATGCATGACAAATATTATATGTTTAATTATTACTAATTTTTACATTTTTTATAGACTATAAAAAATAAAATAGAGGAAAAGATGAATCAAAAAAATATTTTTAAATTAAAATCTAATAAAGGCTTTACGATGCAAGACTTAATAATAGCTATAACTATATTTTCAATATTTACAGGGTTAATATGTACTCTAATTGTAAATATATTTATAATGCAAGCAGAAAGTAATGCGCAAGAGGTAGCAACTTTATATGCGGTACAAATAGTAGAGTATATAGATAAAATTGCTTTTGAAGACGTTACTGAAAATTTATCAACAGAAGTTGTTGAAATGTTTAATATTCCAAGTGGATTTAATATTGATATAAAAGTAACAGAATATAAAACTAGTACTAAATCTACTAAAGAATCAGGCTTAAAGACTCAAGCAAACTTTGAAGAGGCAGAAATAACAACTGACGAATATGATGTATATACAAAAATGGTAAGTACAAATATTAGTTACACACTTAACAAAGAAGAGAAAAACATTCTTATTAATAGATTAAAAATAAGAGAAATATAAGGAGAAAACATGAAATCTGAACAAGGTGTTACATTAACTTCACTTGTAATATATATTGCTGTTGCTACAGTACTTATAAGTTCTATGGCAGTTATGAGTTCACATTTTTTTGCTAATATACAACTTGTAAAAAATCAAAGTGATTATGTTGTAGAATATAATAAATTTAATATGTTTTTTATACAAGATGTTAAGGCTAATAAAGCTGCAAGTATAATAGGTACAACAATAGTTTTTGAAGATGGAACAAAATATGAATATAAAGATGAATCAATATATAGAAATGATAAAAAAATTGCTAAAAATATAAGAACAGCTTCATTTGAACCAGCAACATATACTGTAAACAATGTGACTAAAAATTTAATAAAAGTAAACTTAAATATTGGAGCTGAGAAAAAGTCATATCAAAAACAAATAGAATATGTGTTAAAATATTGGTAAGTTTTTGTAAATATTAAAAAAATATATGTAAATAACAATTTTTATAGTATAATTATTATGAACTAATGAAAAATTGAAAGGAGAATTACAGATGGAAAAAAGACAACCAATGGGAATAGAACTTGTAAAAAGAGGAATAGTAACAGAATCTGATATTGAAAAGGCATTAGACTATCAAAAAACACATCCAAATAAAAAAATTGGTGATATTATAAATATACTAGGATTATGTGATTCACATGTTTTGATAAATGCTGTTGGGGAAATATTAGAGGAAAAAGCTATATATTTACAAGAAAAAGATATTAGAATAGATGTGCAAGAATATATAGCATTAGATTTAGTAAAACAATACAAAGCAATTCCTTTTGAGATATCATCAGGAAAAATAAAAGTATGTTTTGCAGATACATCAAATAAAAGATCAATAGATGTTATTAGACTTTTATTACTAAATAAAGGTTTAGTAATGGAAAAATATATATCATTTGAAACAAATATTGATAAAATTATAGAAGCTTTAGAAGGAACATCTGCAGGAAATATTGATATAAATGCGGATGTTTCAGGATTAGTTGATAGCATTATAAAAACTGCAATGGAAAAAAGAGCAAGTGATATACACATAGAACCTCTAGAAAAAATTGTAAGAGTTAGATATAGAATTGATGGACAATTAGTTGATGCAGCACAAATAGATAAAGACAAACAAGCACAAATAATAGGAAGATTAAAAGCAATTTCAAATATGCATCAAGAAAAACAAGAATCACAAGATGGTAGAATACTTGAATACTCTAACTATAATATTCGTGTATCTTCACAAAAAAATGTAAATGGAGAAAAATTCGTATTAAGATTATTAAAGAAAAATGAAGATATACGTCAAATATTTGACTTAGGATTTCCAAATGATGAAGAACTAGTTAGAAAAAGCTTTAATAAGAAAAACTGTATTACAATAGTTGCAGCTCCAACTGGAGAAGGAAAAACAACAACTTTATACAGTATAATTGATTATTTGAATAGGCCACAAATAAATATAACAACAATTGAAGACCCAGTAGAAATAAGAATAGATGGATTAAACCAAATAGAAGTAGATGCCAAAGCAAGCTTTTCAAGTTCTCTAAGAACAGTTTTAAGACAAGACCCTGATATTATTCTTGTAGGAGAAATTCGTGATAGAGAAACTGCAGAAATAGCAATGCAAGCTGGACAAACAGGTCACTATGTATTATCAACAATACACACTATTGATAGTATAGAAGTTATAACAAGACTTAGAAAAATGGGAATGTCAAACTATGATATTTCAAGTATTTTAGCAACATCTGTATCACAAAGATTGGTTAGAAAAATTTGCCCATATTGTGCAAAAGAAAGAGATTTTACAGATAAAGAAAAAGAAATTATTAATAAAATTGGTGAAAAATATAATACAAAATTTGACTTTAAAGGTAAGAAAACCTATGAACCAGTAGGATGTAAAAAATGTAACCAAAGTGGATATCTTAACAGAATAGGAATATTTGAAGTTTTAAACATAGATGATGAAGTAAGAGACTTAATTGCTAGAGATGGCTCTAGTATGGAAATTAGAGCAAAAGCATTAGAGCTAGGATATAAACCATTAGTAATAGACGGACTAAAGAAAGTACTAAATGGAATTACTACACTAGATGAAATAAATAATAAACTTATTATTTATTAAAAGGGAAACATAGGAGGAAAATCATGATTAATATAGAAAAAATTTTAAGTCTAGCAATTGAAAAAGATGCTTCAGACATTCATTTGATTGCAGGAATTAAACCATATTTAAGAGTCAGAAGAGACTTAGTAGATCTAGAGGATTTTGATGAATTAACAGATGAAGACATGTTTGAAATATATGATTATTTTGTAAGAGGAAATGTTGAAAAAGATGCAGTATTTAAAAAAGACAAAAAATTAGATGCATCTTATGAATATGATGGTACTAGAATCAGGGTAAATATTTCAATGTCAGATGATTTACCAATAGTGGTTTTAAGATTAATAAAAAGTACTTTACCTAAATATGAAGATTTAGGAGTACCAGATATTGTTAGAAGAATGATGAGTCAACCACAAGGACTAATCCTTGTAACAGGAAAGACTAACTCTGGTAAAACAACAACATTAAATGCTTTAATAAACGAAGTAAATGAAACACAAAATAAAAAAATATTAACACTTGAAAGCCCAGTAGAGTATAAGCACAAGTGCAAAAAATCTATAATAGTACAAAAAGAAGTTGGAGTAGGAAGAGATTGCCCAGATTATAGTTCTGGTGTAAAGAACTGTTTAAGAGAAGATTGTGACATATTAATAATTGGAGAGATTCGTGATAGAGAAACAATGGATGCTGCAATAGAAACAGCAGAAGCAGGACACTTAGTAATAGGCACACTACATACTAAATCTTGTGCGGAAACTATCGACAGAATGATAAACTTCTATGATATTAGAGATCAACAAACTGTAAAATATTTAATAGCTTCATTATTAAAATTAGTTGTATCTCAAAGATTATTAAAAGGAAGAGATGACTCACTTGTTTTAGTACCAGAAGTAATGGTAGTAGATAATACAATAGCTGGTGTAATAAGAAAAGATAAATTAGGTGTTTCTGAAATAGAAGATGCTATACAAAGTGGTGCTGATAAAGGAAGTATAGGATTAATAAATTCTTTAGCACAATTATTTGTTAATGATAAAATTTCATTAGATCAAGCTAAAGGACAAATTGAAGAAAAAAATATTGAAACACTAAATAGAACTATTATGCAAATGAAAATAAAAAGAGAAAATGATGGTAAAAAAATTAATATGATGAATTAAAATTTGACAGTAAAGGAGGAGAAGAAGTGCCTGAATATGTATATAGAGCTGTAACTAAAAGAGGGCAGATAGTGCGTAATAAAGTAGAATCAAGCAATAAAAGCAATTTGATAAAAAAACTAAAATCAAATGATCTACTTCCAATTGAAGTTTTACAAGTAAGTTATGCTAGCAAAAAAGCTAGAGGCCCAAAAAAGAACATTATGAATATAGATGACATTATGAAAACAGCTAACTCAGCTAATATACTTCAAGGTAGAGAAGAGTCTAAACATACGGCTAGAGAAAAATTTAATATATTATTAACAACAGGACAAAAAGTTACTGTAAGAGATATTATTATATTTACTCAAAACTTTTACTTGCTAAAAAGAGCGAACTTTAATAATATACATGCTTTAAATACTATTATAAATAGTACCGACAACCTTTCTTTTAGAGGAATTATAGAAGATATTTTAGCAGGTGTAGAAGCCGGAGAATATATGTATACAACAATGGAATACTATTCAGATATATTCCCTTATGTATATATAAATATGATAAAAGTAGGAGAACTATCAGGTTCACTTACAAACTCTTTAGAACAAGCTGTACAATACCTTGAAGATACAACAACAAGAAATAAAAAAATAAGAGGTATATTAATACCAAACTTAGCACAATTTATTAGTATTTTGTTATTATTAATTTTTGGTACAATATTTATATTACCAGAAATACAAAAAGTGTTTAACTCAATTGGTGAGGGAGTACAACTTCCTGAACCAACATTGAAATTTATGGCATTAGTCGATAACCTAACATTATACTGGTATATACCTGTAGGAATTATTGCAATAATCGCATTATTAGTTGTAGGTTATATAAGTACTCCAAAAGGAAAATATAACTGGCATTATTTTAAATACAAAGCTCCAATATTTGGAAGACTTATATTTGGAATTGATTTTTCACGACTAATGAGAGCTATGCTTTTAAATTTAAAAAATGGTATGAGAATTCAAGAGGCTTTAAATGTTAGTAAATCTGTTGTAAAGAACTATGTAATGCTTTCAATAATAGAAACATCTATAAATAATATTTTAATAGGTGGTTCATGGATAGAGCCATTTGAAAAATCAGGACTATGTTCTTCAATGGAAATAGAAATGCTTAAAATAGGTATGCAAACTGACTTACCAGATATGATGGAAAAATTACTTGATTATATGGACGTAGATATTCAAAACAGCTTAAACAAAATCATGAAAGTACTTCCAGAGATTTCTTACTCTTTTGTTGGAATATTGCTAATTATACTAGTTGTAGTTTTATTAGTACCATGTATCCAATTATATATGGGAGAATTCATTATAGAAGGACTTGGAGTATAAAAAATAAAAAGCTCTGTGAAAACAGGGCTTTTTTGCATTAATAATAGATGAAAGGAAAAGTGCAATGAAAGTAGGAGTTGACTTAGGCGGAAGCCATATAGGAATGGGAATAATTGATGATAATGGCAGAATATTAGAGAAAAAAGAAATTGAATTATATAATATTCAAAATATGCAAGAATTTATTATTGATTCAATATCAAATGAAATTGATTATTACATAAAAAAATATAGTGATATTGAAATGATAGGAATAGCAAGTCCGGGAACACCAAAAGACGGTAAGCTTACTAATATTGTTAATTTAGGAATAAAGGAACTTGATGTTAGCACAATACTAAAATTTAAATTTAATATACCAGTAAAAGTAAAAAATGATGCAAAATGTGCGGCAATTGCTGAAATGAAATATGGAGCGTTAAATTCATATCAAGATGCAGTATTTTTATGTTTGGGAACAGGAATAGGCGGAGCAGTATTAATGGGAGGCAAAGAATTAGAACCTATAAGAAATTCAGGCATGGAACTTGGCCATATAGTAATTGAAAAAAATGGTATACAATGCAATTGTGGAAAAAGAGGATGTTTTGAGACATATTGCTCTATAAAAAGATTAAAAAATAAATTAATGGAAACAATGAATATATCAAAAGAAATAGATGGAAAAGAATTGCTAAATTTATTGAAACGAAATAATGATGAAAAAGTAAAAGATATTATAAATGAATATATAGATGATTTAATTGTAGGACTTTCAAATATTATAGATATTTTTGAGCCACAAGCAATTTGCTTGGGTGGTGGATTTGTATATTTTGAAGATATATTATATAAACCATTTTTAAAGAAATATTATGAAGAAAAATATGTATTTAATAAAGAGGAACTTCCAGAAATAAAATTAGCATTATTAGGCAATGATGCAGGAATAATAGGGGCTACACTTATATAAAGTTTGACAAAAATATAAAAAAATAGTATAATAGTTAACAGTTGTTACCAATATTGGTAAAGAAGAGATTTATATTTGTATATTAATAAAAATAGAGTAGTTAAGAAAATTATAAATTTATTATAATATGTTTTGAGCGGAATAGAAAACATATTCAATATTTTTATATCCTAAGAAATTAATCTTAGGAGGTAATTTCTGTAGAAAAAATACTGAAATTTATTTTTATCTATATATCTGTGCAGTTATGTAACAGATATATTTATTCTATGTTTTTAATAGGCAAAATAATGAGAAAAACAACAATTTAATAAAAAAGGAGAGAAAAATTTTAAATGACAAATGAATTAAAGCAGAATGAAGAAAAGCAAAAAGAAAATACTGAAAGAAAAGAAAAAAAAGCTAGATATTCAGTTAGAAAAAATGGTAAAGTTAACAAAAACAAAAGAGAAGAAGAAAAAGTAGCTCAACAAGAAAAGGAAAATATAACATCTAAAAAGAAAACAAATACTAAATTAAAAAGAAAGGAAAAATTAGATTTTAATTTCAAAAAATCAAACCTAAAAATAATTCCTCTAGGAGGATTACAAGAAATAGGTAAAAACATTACAGTTTTTGAATATGAAGATGAAATAATACTTGTAGACTGTGGACTAGAGTTTCCAGGAGATGACATGTTAGGAGTTGATTTAGTAATTCCTGATGTGACATATTTAGTAAAAAATAAAGAGAAAATTAAAGGATTAGTTATAACACATGGACATGAAGATCATATAGGAGCAATTCCGTATATATTAAAACAAATTAATATACCTATATATGCTACACAATTAACAATTTCACTTATAAAAAATAAACTTGAGGAACATAAATTAACTCAAACTACAAAATTATATACTGTAAAACAAGGACAAACTATAAAGTTTAAACAAATGCAAGTAGAATTTATAAACAGTAACCACAGTATACCAGATGCTGTAATGCTTGCAATTACAACACCTGTAGGTACAATTCTTCACACAGGAGACTTTAAAATTGATTATACACCAATAGATGACAAAGTAATTGACTTAAATAGAATTGCAGAACTAGGAAATAAAGGAATACTAGCATTACTTTCAGATAGTACAAACAGCGAAAGAAAAGGATTTACAATGTCTGAAAGCTCAGTTGGAGAAGTATTTGATAGACTATTTTTGAATAATTCAAAAAGAATAGTAGTAGCAACCTTTGCATCAAATGTACATCGTGTACAACAAATAGTTAATTCTTCAATCAAATATGGAAGAAAAATTGCAGTATGTGGTAGAAGTATGATGAACATGATAGATGCTGCAATTGAACTAGGTTATATAAAAGGTGCAGAAGACGTATTTATAGATATTGACAATATTAAAAATTACAGTGATGATCAATTGGTTATTATAACAACAGGAAGTCAAGGAGAAGCAATGTCAGCCTTAACAAGAATGGCAAATGGAGACCATAAAAAAGTAACTATAACTTCAAATGATATGGTAATAATATCAGCTACTCCAATTCCAGGAAATGAAAAATATGTATCAAAAGTAATTGATGAACTTATGAAAATTGGTGCAGAAGTTATATACAGTTCTTTAGAAGATGTGCACGTATCAGGTCACGCATGCCAAGAAGAACAAAAATTAATAATAACTTTAGCAAAACCAAAATTCTTTATACCAGTTCACGGTGAATACAGACAACTTATAGCTCATGCAGAAACAGCTAAAAAACTAGGAATAGAACCTAAAAATATTTTCATAATGTCAAATGGTAGAACATTAGAATTAAATGAAAATGAAGCAACACTTACTACATCTGTTCCAAACGGAAAAGTTTTAGTTGATGGTTTAGGAGTAGGAGATGTTGGAAACATAGTTTTACGTGATAGACAACACTTATCACAAGATGGACTAATAGTTATAGTTGTTGCAATGGATTCAAGTACAGGTGAAATTATATCTGAGCCAGATGTTGTATCAAGAGGATTTGTATATGTTAGAGAATCTGAAAACTTAATGGATGATATTAAAAAGGTAATCTATGAAGAAATTAGAAAGTGTGAAGAAAATCACATTACAGATTGGTCAACAATAAAATCTAATTTAAAAGATACTTTAAGAGACTATATATTTGAAAAAACAAAGAGAAATCCTATGATTTTACCAATTATAACAGAGGTCTAATAAAACACAATAGTACCAAGTATTTTACAGCTTGGTACTATTTATTTGTTACTAATAATTAAAGTTATTGGATATCTTGAAAAAGAGAATAAAATAGAGTATAATAAATGATATTTAAAAAGCAATTACTGAAAGGAAGAGTAAAAATGGATTATAAAGATTTAGCAAATTTAATATTTCCAGATGCAAAACCAATTTCATATTATGAGGAAAAATATCCAGAAAGAAACTTACCAGAAGGAGCAATGGTAGTACGTTTTGCACCAAGTCCAACAGGATATGTTCATATTGGTGGGTTATATCAAAGCATTATATGTACAACACTTGCAAAACAAACCAAAGGTGTTAGTATATTAAGAATAGAAGACACAGACCAAAAAAGATTAATTGAAAATGGTGTAGTACAAATAGTAGAAGCAGTTAAAGATTTTGGTATTGTATTTGATGAAGGTATGATAAATGAAACTGAAGAAAAAGGAAATTATGGACCATATAAACAAAGTGCTAGAAAAGATATATACCAAGCTTTTGCTAAATATTTAATAGAACAAGGCAAAGCATATCCATGTTTTGCAACACCAGAAGAACTTGATGAAATGCGTAAAAAACAAGAAGCAGCTAAAATTAGACCTGGCTATTATGGAGTATGGGCAACATACCGTAATTTATCAGTAGAAGAAGCTGCAGAAAAAATAAAAGCTGGTGAACCATATATTGTTAGATTTAAATCTATGGGAAATGAAGAAAGAAAAATTAGACATCATGATGTAATAAAAGGAAATGTTGAATTCCCTGAAAATGATCAAGATATAGTTATTATAAAAGCAGATGGTTTACCAACATACCATTTTGCGCATGCTGTTGATGATCACTTAATGAGAGTTACACATGTAATTCGTGCTGATGAATGGCTATCTTCAGTACCACTTCACTTAGAATTATTTAAAGCACTGGGATTTGCAGTGCCTAAATATGCACATACATCTGCAATATTAAAAGATGATGAAGGTAAAAAACGTAAAATTAGTAAACGTAAAGACCCAGAAGCAGCAGTTAGTTACTATCATGAAGAAGGTATACCTGCAGAAGCTGTATATCAATATTTGTTAAATATAGCAAATTCGAATTTTGAAACATGGAAAAGAGCAAATCCAGATAAAGATATATCAGAATTTGATTTTGAACTTAACAAAATGAGTGTAAGTGGTGCAATTTTTGATATGGTAAAATTACTAGACATATCAAAAAATGTTATATCTACATATTCTAAAGAAAGAGTATATGAAGACTCTTTAAACTGGGCAAAACGTTATGACAAAGAACTTGAAGAAATGCTACAAGATAAAGAATATGCTTTAAAAGTATTTGGAATTGAAAGAGGAACAGCTAAACCTAGAAAAGATATATCTAAATGGGCAGAAATAAAAAATGCAATTTATTATATGTATGATGAAAAATTCTTTAGTTTAGATAATAACTTTGAATATGCTAAAATAAATGATAAAGAAGAAATTAAAAAAATATTATCATTATACTTAGAAAAATACTTCAATATAAATGATGATAAACAAACTTGGTTTGATAAAATAAAAGATTTATCAGAAGAATTAGGATATGCTAGAGAAGTGAAAATGTTCAAACAAGAACCTGAAAAATGGAAAGCACATGTAGGAGATGTTAGTACAGTATTAAGAGTTTCATTAACAGGAAGACAACAAACACCAGATTTATATGAAATTATGCAAGTATTAGGAAAAGAAAGCATTGAAAAAAGACTAAAAAACATAATTGAAAAATAAAAAGAGGGGAGTTCCTATGGAATATAATGTAGGTGATATTGTTAGAACAAAAAAACAACATCCTTGTGGAAGTAAACTATGGGAATTGACTAGAGTTGGTGTTGATTTTAAAATGAAATGTTTAGGGTGTGGACATGTAGTTGTTTTAGAACGTCAAAAAGCATTAAAAGCAATAACTAAAAAAGAAAGTGTATTTCTGTTATAATATATTTTCTAATAAATAGTAAAAAAAGCCGGCAAAATTTGATTTATTTTGTCGGCTTTATTAATTAAAAATTATATATGTTTTTCAATTTCTTCCCAAACTTTATCTGTATAGATTTTTCTTTCACTAGAACATGGAAGAAATGTAATATCTTTTAATGGATTTAAAATATTTTGTAAATTAGTTACAGCATCATCTACCTTTGTAACAGCTAGTTTATCTGCCTTATTTGCAATTACAATACAAGGTAAGTTTGTTTTAAAAATATAATCATACATAAGCTTATCATTAGCAGTAGGATCATGTCTAATATCTATTAAAAATACTATTAAAGCAATATTTTTACTTTTTTGTAAATACTCTTCAATAAAAGTTCCAACTTTTGCTTGTTCTTGTTTAGACATTTTACTAAAACCATAACCAGGTAAGTCAACTAAATAAAATTTTTCGTCCATATTATAAAAATTGATTTGTCTTGTTTTACCAGGTTCACTACTAGTTCTAGCTAATTTTTTACGATTAACTAATGTATTTATAAAACTAGATTTTCCAACATTAGACTTTCCAACCAATACGACTTGAGGTAAACCATCATCTGGGTATTGTTTAGGACTAACAGCTGAAATTCTAAACTCAGGATTTTTAATAAACATTTTACACCTACTTTCAATAATGTTATTTAATTGGTTTTAAAATCTTAGTTCCGCCCATGTATGGCCATAGAACTTCAGGAATTTTAACACTTCCGTCTTCTTGATAATTGTTTTCAAGTAAAGCAATTAACATACGAGGTGGAGCAACAACAGTATTATTCAAAGTATGAGCATAATAATTTTGTTTTTCACCTTTAATTCTAATACCTAATCGTCTAGCTTGAGCATCAGTTAAGTTAGCACAACTACCAACCTCAAAATATTTTTGTTGTCTTGGACTCCAAGCTTCAACATCACAGCTCTTAGCTTTTAGGTCAGCTAAATCACCACTACAGCATTCAAGAGTACGAACTGGAATATCCATACTTCTAAATAATTCAACTGTATATGACCATAATTTATCATACCAATTCCAGCTATTTTCAGGTTCACAAACAACAATCATTTCTTGTTTCTCAAATTGGTGAATACGGTAAACACCACGTTCTTCAATACCATGAGCACCTTTTTCTTTTCTGAAACAAGGAGAATATGAAGTCATTGTATAAGGAACTTTATCTTTTTGAAGAATTTGATCTTTAAATTTACCAATCATAGAATGCTCACTTGTACCAATTAAATATAAATCTTCTCCTTCAATTTTATACATCATTGCATCCATTTCTTCAAAGCTCATAACACCAGTTACTACACTACTACGAATCATAAAAGGTGGAACACAATAAGTAAAACCTTTATTAATCATAAAATCTCTAGCATAAGAAATAACTGCAGAGTGAAGTCTAGCAATATCACCCATTAAGTAATAAAATCCATTACCAGCAACTCTACGGGCAGCATCTAAATCAATACCTTCAAATGATTCCATAATATCAGTATGGTATGGAATTTCATAACTTGGAACAAATGGTTCTCCGAATTTTTGAATTTCAACATTTTCACTATCATCTTTACCAATTGGAACAGATTCATGAATAATGTTAGGTATTTTCATCATTTTTTCTTGAATTTGTGCAGAATATTCTTCTTCAAGTTTTTCATTTTCAAGTAATTTGTTATTAATTTCTTGTACTTGAGCCTTTATACTTTCTGCTTCATCTTTTTTTCCTTGTCTCATTAAGTTACCAATTTCACTACTTAATAAATTTCTTTTGCTTCTTAAATCATCACCATTTAATTTTGCTTCACGATTTTTAGCATCCAATTCAAGAACTTCATCAACTAATACTAGTTTGTGGTCTTGAAATTTTTTCTTAATATTTTCCTTAACTACATCAGGATTTTCTCTTAAAAATTTAATATCTATCATAACTATATACCTCTATTTTAAATAATCTTTTTCAATATCATTACATAATTCGAATCTATAAATTTGACCGGTTATATTATCAGGTCTGTTGGAAGGTATTTTCTCCAAAAACATCTTTTCAGGTCTAACCCATATTTGAGAATCTGGTCTGTCATAAATAGCTTTGTAAACAACCATTCTTTCTTTGGACTCTGAATCTAATGCTACATTTTCAACAAAATAGTAATTACCTTTAAAATGCCTGTAAACTTTACCAATTTTTACTTGATCCATATAAATACCATCCTTTCGTTAATAATATAAAAATTCCGACCTATATAAGGACGGGCAATAGTAATTAAAAATTACGCACTAATTATAGCAAATTGTTGCGTAAAAATCAAGATTTTTGAATAAAACAAAATTTGCTGTATATAATGCAGTAAAAGGAGAACGGTGATTAAAATGAGTGAAATTTATGAAAAAGAAAATAAAATATACGAAAAAACTGATGAAGATAAAAAAGCAGAGCTTATAATTAGTTTGATAAATGCAAAAAAAGATTTAAATTTAGCAAATAAAAATTTTGAAACAGCAGAAGAAGGTTTAGTAGATTATTACACATATCAAATAAAAGCAAACAAAAGTAAAGTTGACTTTTTAGTAAATAAAGCAAGAGCAAAAGGATTATCTCTAAACATGATAGAAGAAATATATTTCAAAAAAAATCAGGTAGGGTAGGTAATATTTGTCCAATTTTTATCATACATATTACTAAAGGAATGGTGATAAAAATTGGACTTTTCTAATGCTTTAGTTATTTTAGGATGTATAATAGTTTTATGGATTATTGGAAAAATATTTTCAGTTCCATTAAAAGCATTATTTAAATTAATAATAAACTCTGTTTTGGGTGGACTATTAATATTTATAATAAACTTAATAGGTGCTGTATGGAATTTTCATATAGGTTTAAATATTGTAACAGCAATATTAGTAGGCATTTTAGGCATTCCAGGAGCAGTATTACTTGTTATATTAAAATTATTTATTTAAAATATGCCAATGGGGACGGAGAATTTTGGCACACTTTTAATTAAATTAAATTGAAACAAAATTGATTACAAAGTGTGCCAAAATTCTCCGTCCCCATTGGCATAAATTATAATATTATTCAACTGTAACTGATTTAGCTAAATTTCTTGGTTTATCAACATCTAATCCTTTATTTTTTGCAATATAATATGCAAGTAATTGTAAAGGAATAACCGAAAGAATAGGAGAAATTAAACTATTAGTATCAGGTATATTAATAATATAATTAAATGAATTATTTGGTAATTTTTGATTTGTAATAACTAATGTTTTTGCACCTCTTGTGATAACTTCTTGAATATTACTAATAGATTTTTCAACTAAATCTGGGTTTGTTAAAATACTAATTACAGTAACTCCATTTTCAATTAAAGCAATAGGTCCATGTTTTAGTTCACCTGAAGCATAAGCCTCAGAATGAATATATGAAATTTCTTTTAATTTTAAAGAACCTTCCATTGCAACATTATAATCAGTACCTCTACCTAAAAAGTACATATCATGCTCAGTATAAACCTTATTTGCAAACTCTTTAACAGTATTTATTTCATCTAATATTGTTTCAACTTTAGCTGGCAAATCTATAATATCAGACTTAAGCTCTTCAATATAGTTTTCATCACAAGAGCCTAAAACCTCTGCAAAATAAACTGCTAAAATTACCATTAAAATAACTTGAGATGTATAAGCTTTTGTTGAAGCAACAGCAATTTCAGGGCCAGCATGGGTATATATAGTGTAATCAGCTTCACGAGTAATTGAACTTCCAATTACATTTGAAACAGCTAATGTTTTAGCACCTTTAGCTTTAGCAAGTTTTAAAGCTGCAATTGTATCAGCAGTTTCACCTGATTGACTAATATATATACATAGAGTTTTGTCATCTATTATTGGGTCACGGTAACGGAACTCAGAAGCAATATCAACTTCAGTAGGAATTTTGCAAAGTTTTTCAATAGCACTTTTTCCAACTAACCCTGCATGCATTGCTGTACCACAAGCAACAATATATATTCTATTAATTTTATTTAAATACTCTTTAGTAATATTAATATCATCAAAACTGCATTTTTCTCCAAGCTTAAATCTTGAGCCAATAGTTTCGCAAATAGCTGTTGGTTGTTCAAAAATTTCTTTTAACATATAGTCTTCATAACCATTTTTTTCTGCAGCAGTAGCATCCCATTCAATATTTTTAATAGCTTTGCTATGAGGGGCTAAGCTATTATCATAAAAATCTATATGGTCTTTATAAACAACAGCATATTCTTGGTCATCTAATAAATAAAACTCTTTTGTATATTTAAGAGCAGCAGGAATATCTGATGCGATAAAGTTTTCACATTTTCCTTTTCCTAAAACTAAAGGACTATCTTTTCTAACTACAATAACTCTATCAGGGTGTAAGCTAGAAATAATTTCTAATGCATAACTTCCTTTTAAATCATCAACAGCAGATTTAACAGCTCTTAAAAATTTGTCATCATCATTTATACCATTTGTGTAATAATAATGAATTAAATTAGGAATCATTTCAGTATCTGTTTGAGATAAAAAGTGATATCCTTTAGAAAGTAAAAACTCTCTTAATTCTTGATAATTTTCAATAATACCATTATGAACTACTGCAAATTCTCCACTATTATCTAAATGTGGATGTGCATTTTCTTTTGCTGGTTTTCCATGAGTTGCCCATCTTGTATGAGCAATACCTATAGTAGATGTTAAATCATTTATACCATCAATAGCTTCTAAATTTGAAACTCTTCCTTTGTCTTTCATTACAGCAATTTTGCCGTTTTCAATAACAGCAATACCTGCTGAATCATAACCTCTGTATTCTAAACATAATAAACCATTTATTAAAACTGGAGTGGCTTTTTTGTCTCCTATATAACCTATAATGCCACACATAAAATATACCTCCTTAAATTAAAGTAGGGTATACAAATTAAAGCGTACGTATATTAGATTTGTTATATTATATCACTATAATTTTTTGCTAATATGTAATGACAGTAGCGCATGCCATAGAGTCATCCGCCGAATCTTTCGATAAACTCTAACCTCGTCAACAATTAATGTCCAGGCGCTCAGTATATACAACCCTCCTAAAGGATATTTTTTTAATTTGTATTCCTAATGCTAATATATTACTATAAAACACAAAATGTGTCAAACTCTAATTATTTCTGCATATAACAAGACTAAGTAAACCTTGTAAAATACAGTAAAATATGCTACAATATATACTATGCTAAGGGGGAAAGCTAAAGGTGTTTAATATAGAAGAAGAACTAAAAAAATTGCCTAGTAAACCAGGTGTATATATTATGCATGACAAAGATGACAAAATTATATATGTTGGTAAAGCAATTTCTTTAAAAAATAGAGTAAGACAATATTTTAGAAAAAACAATAAAACAAAAAGAATTGAAAATATGGTGTCTTTAATAGACCACTTTGAGTATATTGTTACAGATAATGAATCAGAGGCACTTATTTTAGAGTGTAACTTAATAAAAAAGAATATGCCAAAGTTTAATGTTTTATTAAAAGATGACAAAACATACCCATATATTAAAGTAAACACAAAGCTAGAGTTCCCAAACATATACTTAACAAGAAGAATATTAAATGATGGTGCAAGATATTTTGGACCTTATGCAAATAGTGGTAGTGCAAAAGCAATGTTAGATTTTATAAATTCAAAATATAAAATTAGGCAATGTAAAACATTTAAATATAAAGGTAGAGCATGTTTAAATTATCATATAAAAAAATGTTCTGGACCTTGTATTGGTAAAATATCAAAAGAAGATTACAGAAAAGAAATAAATCAGATTATTAGCCTATTAGAAGGCAATACAAACCAAATAATGAAAGAGCTTGATAAAGATATTAAAGAAGCGGCAGACAAATTAGAATTTGAAAAAGCAGCAGAATTAAGAGACAAAAAATATGCTATTCAAAGAATTACAGAAGAAAGACAAAAGGTTTCTAACATATCAGAACACAATATTGATGTAATAGGTATAGCTAAAGGACAAACTCAAGTATGTGTCGAAATATTTTTAATTCGTAATAGTAAAATGATAGAAAGACATCATTACTTTTTTGAAGGCTTACAAGACGAGTCAGATGCAGAAATTTTATCAAGCTTTATTAAACAATATTATATAAATGATGTATTTTTACCAAATAAAATTATGATAAAAGAAGCGATTGAAGATAAAGAAATATTAGAGCAATTGCTTTCAGAAAATTCAAGTCATAAAGTAGAAATAAAAGTACCTCAAAAGGGCGAAAAACTAAGACTAGTTGAAATGGCAGAAAACAATGCTAAAATTACTATAATGAATAAAGAAAAGGAAAAATATAGTGTCGTAAATGAATTAAAAGAAGTGCTAAAATTAGATAAATTACCTAGAAAAATTGAGGGGTATGATATATCAAACTTATCAGGGCAATTTATGGTTGCTTCAATGTGTGTATTAAAAGATGGAGAGCTAAAAAAGAATTTATCAAGAAAATTTAAAATAAAAACAGTAATAAGTCAAGATGACCCTAAATGTATGCAAGAGGTAGTAAAAAGAAGACTGATTCATTCTATAGATAACCCAAATGGAGCATTTGGTGACTTACCAGATGTAATATTTGCAGATGGTGGAATCACTCAAATAAGAGCAACTAAACAAGCAATTAAAGAACTAGGCTTATCTATACCAGTATATGGAATGGTAAAAGATGATAAGCATAGCACAAGAGCACTTATAGATGAAAACAAAAATGAATTTGAATTATCTGAAAATTTAATGAAAGTAATTACAAATTTTCAAGATAACATACATGATACTGCAATAAATTATCACAGACAATTAAGAGATAAACAAACAACTCATTCTGTTTTAGATGAAGTAGACGGAATAGGGGAAGCAAAGAAAAAAGCTTTATTAAAGAAATTTAAAACTATAAATAATATACAAAATGCTAGTATAGAAGAATTGACAAAAGTAACAGGTATTACAGAAAATTTAGCAAAAAATATAAAGAAGAAATTAAGCGAATAATGTAATAATTTTTGTTACGATTTTAAACATAAAATCCTAATATGTGAATACATATTATTAGAAAATATATTAGGAGGATTTTATGGAGTACACAAAAGATTTAATTTTAAATATACGTTATGATGAAAGTAGTAATACATTACACTTAAAAACATCAAAGTGGACAAGCAAGTTGATACAAAAAATAAAAAAACATAAATTAGCTTTAACTATATCTGCAATGTTTTTAACATTTGTGGTTATGGATGTGATGTTGGTTACGAATTTTATGCATATTTTAGCTAGAACTGTGTAATATTATACTTTTCTTCGTTCCATCCCAGCTACGCAAGAAGGCATAACAACAATTTTTTGCAAACATTTATAATGGTTTGAAAAAATTTAGTAACGCCTTCTAGCTTGCTGGTCCCCACAGCAGTCACTTCGAAAAGTATAATATTACATAGTAAAGTACTAAAATATGATAAAATTGTATATAGATAAGAGGAAGGATTTTAGAAATGAATGTAGCAAAAGATTGGCAAGATTACGAAATATTAGACATGGCAAATGGTGAAAAACTAGAAAGATGGAAAAATGTTATTTTAGTAAGACCGGACCCACAAATAATATGGACACAAAAAAGTTTTCCAGAAAAGTGGAAAAATGTTAATGCTAAATACCACAGAAGTTCAACTGGTGGTGGAAACTGGGAATACAATAAAAAAATGCCAGATGCATGGCAAATTAAATACAAAAATTTAACATTTAATATAAAACCAATGGGATTTAAACACACTGGCTTATTTCCGGAGCAAGCAGTTAATTGGGACTGGATGATAGAAAAAATTCAAAAAGCAAATAGAGAAATTAAAGTATTAAACTTATTTGCATATACAGGAGGAGCAACAGTAGCATGTAGTTATGCAGGAGCTCAAGTTTGTCATATTGATAGTTCAAAAGGAATGGTGGCATGGGCAAAAGAAAACATACAAGCATCAGGGTTACAAGATAGACCAGTTAGATATATAGTTGATGATGTTATTAAATTTGTAAATAGAGAAATTCGTAGGGGTAATAAATATGATGCTATAATCATGGACCCACCATCTTATGGTAGAGGTGCAAATGGAGAAGTTTGGAAGTTTGAAGAAAACTTACCAGAACTTGTAAACTTATGTACACAAGTATTATCAGACAAGCCATTGTTTTTCTTAATCAATTCATATACAACAGGAATATCAAGTACAGTTTTACAAAATATTTTGGAACTTACAGTATCAAAAAAATATAAAGGAAAAGTATCAAATGGAGAAATAGGTCTTCCAATGACTAACTCAAAAATGGTTTTACCATGTGGTATTTATGGAAGATGGGAGAATTAAATGCAAAATTTAAAAGTAATATTTGAAGATAACCACATAATAGTAGTAGAAAAGCCAGTAAATATACCATCACAAGCAGATAAAACTGGAGATATTGATATGCTTACAATAATAAAAGCATATTTAAAAGAAAAGTATAATAAACCAGGTAATGTATATTTAGGTTTAGTACATAGGTTAGATAGACCAGTTGGTGGAGTAATGGTCTTTGCTAAAACTTCAAAATCAGCAGGAAGACTAAGTAATCAGGTAAGAGAAAAACAATTTCAAAAAACATATTTAGTAATAGTAAATGGAAAAATGGAAAATCAAAAAGGAACATTACAAGACTATTTACTAAAAAACGAAAAAACTAATATGAGTAAAGTTGTAAAAGAAGGAACTAAAAATAGCAAATTAGCAATATTAGATTATGAAGTTTTAAAATATGACGAAGAACTAAATTTATCAGTTTTAAAAATAAATTTACATACAGGAAGACATCATCAGATTAGAGTGCAATTATCTAGCAGAAACCATAGTATATATGGTGACCAAAAATATGGTGGAAGAGGACATGGAAAACAAATTGCACTTTGGGCATATAATTTAAAATTTTATCACCCAATTACTAATGAACTTATGGAGTTTAAAGCAATGCCGGAAATGATTGGAAGTTGGGCAATTCTTAAAGAAAATTGCAGTATAAGTTAAATTAATCTAAATTTTATAAAAGTACCAAAATCGTATTTGAAACAAAAAAAGACAATCTTCGTAAACGATTTTGGTACTTTTATATATTATTTTAAATAAAAAGAATATCTGATGTAAAATAAAGACAGTAAAAGAAGAGGTAAAAAATGATTGATAAATTTTGCAATTGGATAACAGAAAAAATAAAAGCAAAAGTGTCAGACATAGATGAAGAAAGAGAAATGATTATTAACTTTGGAGTAAGGTTAATATTTGGAGAATTACCTAAAATTCTGATTTTATTTATAATAGGTTTTGTACTGAAAATGGGATGGCAAACATTACTTTTGTTTTTCTTAATAGCACCATATAGAAGCTTTACAGGTGGAATTCATTTAAAAACACATTTAGGTTGTATGTTAACTACAAGTTGTTTGTATTTAGGACCAATAATAGTAACTAAATATTTTCAAATAAACAATGATTTGATCTTATATGTATTTACTGCGATAATAACTATATTTAGTATTTTTATTATAGCTAAATATGCACCAGCAGATACAGAAAATATTCCAATATTGACCAAAAAAGAAAGAAAAGCAAAAAAAATAAAATCCTACGTATCATTAGTAATTTTAGTAATTATTATAATTTTTAGTCCAAATAAAAGTATATCATACATAATAATTTATGGTATTTTTTTACAAAACTTAACAGTACTTCCAATTTCATATAAAATAACAAAAAACAAACATGGATATGAAGTATATGCAGAAGAAACAATTTAGATTGATAATGCATTGCCGGCAATGCTTATTATATAAATATAAAAATAAAAGGAGGAAAAAATATGTTAAAATTATTAGCTAAGGTAGCGGAAAAATATGCTAAATCTACAAATACTGCATGTTGGGTATTAGGAGTTATCCATCAGCCTAAAATGCCTGCATCATTAATAAAAAAAGACTAATTTCAAGATAAATAATTGAATAAATTAATAATATATCCTTAAAACGACGAATTTATAAAATAAAAGAGATATCTAGAAATAATAGATATCTCTTTTTAATGCAAACAAAAATATATGTAATAATTTTTATTACATATATTTTAAGTTGAATGTTTTTTAATTTGTACTTATGTAATTAATAGTATATTTCAAATTGCTGAGAAAAGAATTCATCATTTTTACTTGTAAATAAATTAAGATTATTATTTTTCTTTAAAATTTGTCTAACTTCCCATAAGCCAAGTCCACTATTACTTTTTTTAGACTTTGTAGAAAAGTCTTTTTCAAAAATTTTATCTACATTAATATCTTTATTTTTATATGTATTTTCTATACCCATTATTAAACGATGTCTATTATCTTCTTTTCTAAAACTTACATGAATAACTTTTTCATCACATTCGGAAGATGCTTCAATAGCATTATCTAAAAGTATACCTAAAATTCTAGTAAACTCATAAATCTTCATGTGTTTTTCAATTTCATTTAAATCCATAAAAACACCCAAATTTATTTGTACACCAATTTCATCTGCTTTATGATATTTTGTAGCCATAACATTATAAATTGCGGGATTATTTATAACATCTGGATTTAAAGCTGTTAAGTTATTAGTACGATTGCAATCTTGTAAAAGTTGTTTATAATATTTCTTTAAACCTTCTAAATCTCCTCTATCAGCATAACCACCAATGCCTTGAACAATGTTATGAAAATCATGTTTAAAACCTCTTATGCTATCATGCAATATTGATAATGTTTTATTATATAATTGAGCTTCTTCTAGATCTCTAGTTGTAGTATCTAATTTATTAGTACTTAATAAACTATAAATACTTATTGCAAAATATGTACAAATACTTAAAATACTTACTACAGTTATGGCTACAGGCATTTTATCACTATAAAATACAATTAAGCAAAATTGAGTTCCAATAGCTAAAATACCGAGTAAAGTATTTATAATAAATAACACTTTATTTCTTTGAGTCATATTTTCTAAAGTGATATGAAATTTTAGATACTTGATTAATCTGTAAATTAAATAAACACATAGATAAATACTGAAAGCACAAATAGTTCTATATAAAGCAACTGTTAATATTTGATCTTGAGAAATATTAAAAAGTTTTTGATAAAACTTAAAAATGAATAATTCAAGAACACTACTTAATGCAATTACAATAAATTCAGATAATAATGATTTTAACCATGTTGTCTTGAACATAAATTTGATAATGAAAATTATAAATATCATATTGAAAAATATTCCGTAAGGGTCAGGAATAAATGTCCTTGAAAGAAATGTAATCAGTCCCATGAAAATAACATAAATTAATTTAGAGGACTTTGTGGTTTTAATATTTAAAATTGTGGTAAATAACAACATATTTACAAAAGTATCAATAAAGCAGGAAAAGAAACCTACAATATTTAAAGCTATTTCATTTTGAGTAGTTATTGCATTCCACATTGTTTGAATAATTTTCATAATTAAAAACCTCCATAAGTTTACTCTTATATTTTGGTCCAATAAAACATTTATTATCTGGACCACAGTTGTTTAATAAAATAATATTATTAGAAGTCTCAATACTAACAATTTTGTCTAAATTTACAATGTAAGATTTATGACATTGCATAAAATGACTAGAAAGTTGAAGTAAAATAGTTTTAAAAGAACTATATGTTTCATATTCTCTTGTATCTGTGTGAAAAACAGTTTTCATACCATATTTTTGAATGTATTGAATTGAATCTTGTTTTATAATTGTTCTGTTATTGTCTAATCTAACAAAACTTGTTTTTGAGCCTGAAACGTCCTCAAACAATCTGACAATAGTATCTTCTAATCTTTCTTTTGTAACAGGTTTAGCAAGGTAATCAAAAGTTTTATATTTATAAGCGATTAGTCCATATTCTAAATGTCCAGTAGTGAAAATAATATAAACATTTTTATCATTCTTACGAATTATATTAGCCAAATCTAAGCCAGAAACATTTGATTTTAAATCGATGTCTAAAATTATAACATTTACTTTGTTATTTCTTATATAATTAATTAGTTCTTCAGGTGCTGTTGTACTCAGCGCTATACGAGCGTCTAAATTTTTTTCAATAAAAATAGACTCTAACATCTTTTCTAGTTTGCTTAAAACATTAAAGTTGTCATCACATAGCACGAAATCTAACATATTCCTTTCCTCCGTATATTATAAATATAAATCAAAGTAAGCAAAACGTTAAATACTAATCGACAAAAAAGTACAACGTTACCTAAAAATTTCCAGTAACTTATATAACTATAATCCAAACAGATTATAATGTCAAGGAATTTTAAACAAAATTGTTTTTAGCATATATAAATAAAATATTGATGTAGGTAGGAGTGGAGCGACTTTGAAACAATTATATATAACTTTAAAACAAGTAAAACTAAAGTAAAAAATAAATAAATGTATACTAAAATGTGTACTGCTTTTACTTTTTTTTATATTATATAAATTAAATAACTTACATACATACGGAAGTACTAAAAAGAGAAAAAGGAGCGAAAGAAAAATGATTAATATTAAATCAAAAACACAAAAGGGTATAACTCTAATTGCGTTTGCTATTAGTACGAAATGTCTACAGCATTAAAACAGACCTCCGAAATGGCTTGGAAGTAAAAAGGCGAAATATTAGTAATGCCGATTGAAGTAAGAATTTTTATGAATCTAGTTCAATAATACTTAAAAAATGAAAAAATAGCAATGATTTTGTGAAGAAATATTTATAAAATTTAATATAAATTAGTATATACAAAACGGATTAGAAATAAAATCTAATTCGTTTTTTTGCGTTCTAAAAAACGATACTTAGCTCATAATGAAAAACATTATGAGCAATTTTTGTAAAAATATTCATAATTTAAGAATCAGAAAAATACTTTATTAATAGTAAGAAATATTGTGTAAAGGAGAACAAATTATGAAAATAAAGCCGAAATTTATTACAATTGTATCATCTATACTATTAATATTTGTTTTTTCATTTTCAATAATTAATTTTAATGCTAAAACAACTCAAACAAGTGCTACTACTTTGAGTAATAAAAAAATAGGATGGGGAATAAAAAGAAATAATAACCATGAGCAACCAGACTTGGGAAGCTATAATAAAAGAGTAATAGATAGTTATGAAGGAATTGCAATGGGAAGCAAAGACCAAAAATATCTATATTTGACTTTTGACAATGGATATGAAGCGGGATATATGCCAAAAATATTGGCAACTTTAAAAGAAAATAGTGTACCAGCAACCTTTTTTATAACAGCACATTACTTAAATACAGAACCAGACCTTGTAAAGCAAATGATAGAAGAAGGTCATACTGTAGGAAATCACACAGTAAATCATAAAAGTATGCCTGATTTGACAAATGAACAAATTCAAAAAGAAGTAATGAATTTACATACAGCGATATATCAAAAGTTTAATTATGAAATGAAATATATTAGACCACCAAAAGGAGAATATAGTGAAAGAACTGTAGCATATACAAACACATTAGGTTATAAAACAGTTATGTGGAGCTTTGCTTATGATGATTGGGACAAAAATAAACAAGGTAGAGAAGAATATGGTAAAAAAATGGTTTTAAGTAACATACATCCAGGAGCAGTTATTTTACTACATGCAACATCAAAAGATAATAGTAATATTTTAGATGATTGCATAAAAGAAATAAAACAAATGGGATATGAGTTTAGAAGTTTAGATCAATTTCAGAGATAGAAAGGAATGAAAAATGTGAAAAGAAAAGGCAAAAAAACATTTGATAGATTAAATCATTTATTAGAAATTCCAAAAGAAATATCTACTGATTTACCTAAAATAACAATATTAGGATTTAAACAAATGTTGATTGAAAACTACAAAGGTGTGTTAGAATACCAAGATTTTTATATTAGAATTAGTACATATATTGGAATTTTGAACATAAATGGATATGAGTTGTACTTAGAAGAAATGACATCAGATGATTTAATGGTAACAGGAAAAATTGAAAGTTTTGATTTTGAACCAACAATAGACGAATAATAAGGAGGTAAAAATGTACTTTAAAGTTTTGTTAAATTACATTTTAGGATATGTTACTATTGAAATAGAAGGTTACTTTACAGAACGTTTTATAAATATATGCAATAATCAAAAAATTTTTCTATGGAATATGAAAAGAAAATGTTCCACAATTGTGCAAATTAATATTGGAATAAGTGACTTTAAGAAGATAAAAAGAATTGCTAAAAAAACTAAATGTAGAGTAAAAATTCAAGGAAAAAAAGGAATACCATTTATATTATATAAATACAAAAAAAGAAAAATATTTGCATTGCTTTTTCTATTAGTTATAATTGCAATGTTTACATTATCTAATTTTATATGGAATATAGAGGTCGTTGGAAATAACAAGATTTCTAAAGATGAAATTATAAAAAGTTTATCAGATAACAAGTTTAAAATTGGAATGTCAAAGTTTGACCTAAACACAAAAGAAACAATAAATAAAATTCGACTTGAAAGAAATGATTTGGCATGGATTGGAATAGAAATACAAGGAACAAATGCAATTGTTAAGATAGTAGAAGCAGATATGAAACCTGAAATAATACAAGAAGATGAGTACTGTAATATTGTTGCAACAAAAGATGCAATGATAGTAAAAGTAAATGCACAAAACGGTGTGCCCGTAGTAAAAGAGGGCGATGTTGTTACTAAAGGAACTGTATTAATAGAAGGTTGGCTGGAAGGACAATATACAGGAATTAGATATGTGCACGCAAATGGCGAGGTTCAGGCAAAAGTATGGTATTCTGAAAAAGTTAAAGAACCATTAAAACAGACAAAAGAAATTCAAACAGGAATGGAGGAAAGCAAATATTCCGTAAAGATAAATAATTTTGAAATAAATTTGTCAAAAGGGGTTCCAAAATTTCAAAATTATGATACAATAGAGACGAGTAAAAAACTAAAACTATTTTCAGATTTTTATTTGCCAATAGAAATAAATACAAAAACTTACCAAGAGTATGAAAACAAAGAGTTTGAATATACTCTAGAGGAGGCAAAAGAGGTAGCAATACAAAAGGCTAAGCAAAGCTTAGAAAACCAAATAAAAGAAAAAAAGTTAATAAATCAAAAAGTTAATGTGGAGCAGACGGAAACTGATGTTGAAGTTGAAGTTATTTACGAAGTACTTGAAAGTATTGGGACAAAAGAAAAAATAGTATTTTGAAAGGAACAGATGCCATGGAAGAAAGAAGTTTGAGAATTTACCAAGAGAAAACATTTTTTTCAAAGATTAGTAACACAATTACTAAAATACTAACTCCAACTAAAATTGGAATTAACGGAATGTTAATCTCAATAAAAAGAAATAATGCTCTAAAGGCTTATGAAACATATAAAGCTAACGAAAATATAGAAAACCAAGAAAAACAAGAAGCAACTGAAAAGAAATTTGAAGATGTATATGCTTTATATTTAGAGTCAATAGACAAATATATAATGGACTCTATTTACAAAAAAGTAAAAAGTGACGCAGCAACAGATTTTGAAAAAAATGCCTTGTCTGAATATTATTCAGTTGTGCATTTAAAAGAAACTGAATACTTAGAATATAAATATAAAAAACAAATGTATTTGTTGAATTTGGACTATGAAAATGTTCAAAATTCAAATAAAGAGCAAGCAATTCGTAGATATCAAACTTTATATGTTTTCCAAATGGAATCTTTATACAAAGGATTATTAAAACATTATTCAATTAAGTTAGCAGATAATTTGACTCCAGGAGCTAAAGATGAAATATATAATAAAATATTTGAAGTATTAGAACAATATATTGAAAACATTTTACCATTAAAAATGCAACAAGACCCTGAAAACAAAATATATAAAGAAATTGTTGAAGACTATCAAAATTTCGAAAAGTTTACAGTTGGTAAATTAGACCAAAATGATAGTATAGAAAAGAACATGATATTATTAAATTTAAGTAGAAAATTATTTACACATAGTTTACCACTTATTGTAGCTGAGCAATGTTATCAAAAATTGTTAAATGATACTAGAAGACTTATAGTAGATACTCGTGTAGCACGTAAACAAGAAAAAGCATATTCATTATTAATTATGCTAATTGAAGAATATAATGTGAAATTATTATCTACAAAAATTTATTGGGATAAACCAACTGCTAGAGAAGAATATAAAGACTTTTATAAACAATATCAAACAATTCAAAAAAATAAAGATAAAAATTATATTGATTATACAAGAGACAAACAAGTTTTGTTCTTAAGAAGTGATTTAAAGAACTTAAGAAAAGATGTTAATAAATATTATAAAGTAATTCAATTTTATTGTACTAAATTAGTTGAATTAGATGCAATGAAAAACTTAAAAAATTCATTTATATCAGAAGGAAACTACACAAAAGGAGCAAAGACTGAAAAGAAAAAAAGAGGAAGAAGAAAAAAAGTAGTTAATGAATAAGGAAGAATGAATATGAAACCAGTAACAGAAATTGTTTGGAAAGATATTAAACAAAATGATGAATTAGAAAGTATAGTTGAAAAAGTAATACAAAAATGCTTTGAGGTAGAAAACATAAAACCTACCTCTTTATATATTTGCGTTACTTTGACAAATCCTAAAAATATAAGAGAATTAAATAAAGAATATAGAAATATAGATAAAGAAACTGATGTGCTTTCTTTTCCAATGTTTGAAAGAGAAGAATTAGACAAGCTTGTTAGAGAAAATGAAACTCAGCTTTTACAAGATGTAATGGGAGACATTATAATTTCAATAGAAAGAGTTGAAGAACAAGCAAAAGAATATGGACATGGATTTGAAAGAGAATTTGCTTACATGCTTGTACATGGCTTTTATCATTTAAGAGGATATGATCATATAACAGATGAGCAAAGAAAAGAAATGAGAGAAAGAGAAGAAAATGTTCTTTCTCAATTAAATATAACTAGATAACTTTGAGTATGATACGAAATAAAAGAGAGGATAAAATGAAAGAAAAAAAGAAGGAAAGCAAAGAAATAACAAACCACAATTTTATAGATGCGTGGAAAAATGCATTTAATGGAATAATATATGCAACAACAACTCAAAAAAACATACAAAAACAATTAATTATTGCAGTAATTGTTGTTATTGTTAGCTTGTTTTTTAATTTGAATCGTGCTGAATTTCTATGCTTTCTATTCACAATTGTTCTAATAATATTTGCTGAAATGGTTAATACAGCAATAGAAACAGTTGTTGATTTATATGTTGATGTATATCATCCAAAAGCTAAAATAGCAAAAGATGTTGCAGCAGGAGGAGTAGTAATTACAACAATAAATGCAATAATTGTGGCATATTTCTTATTTTTTGATAAAATTGCGGATATAGGACTAACATTTTTGAAAAATGTAACAACAAATCCTATGCATTTAGCTTTTTCTATTATGATTATTGCTATAATTGCAGTTTTAGCATTAATTGCTTATGCAAAAACAAACAAACATAAAGGATTAAACAAAAAAATGGTTCCAAGTGGTCATGCAACTATTGGCTTTGCAGCTAATACTCTTATATGGCTTTTAACTGATAATATAGTTATTTTAATGTTGTCATTATTAACTGCAATTTTATTAGCAGAAAGTAGAATAGCAGCAAAAGAACATACATTGTCAGAAATAATATTTAGTGGTTGTTTTGCAACAATATTAGTATTAATATTATATGGAATTGCAATGGCAATAGTTTAATAAAAATGTAGCAAAGGAGAAAATATATAAAAACAAAGGAAAACAAAAACAACAAACTAAAATACTAGTTTGTTGTTTTTTTCTATACAACAAGGTAAAATATAGCTTGTATAAAAACAATGTGTTTGATATAATAATTTTGAAAAAGTAAAATACAAATATACTAGGAGGAATTGAAAAGTATGAATTGTATGGAACAAAAATTGAGACAAGAACTAAAAGAAATATTAGAAAAATATACTAAAGAAAAGGATAATTTAATACCTATATTAAATGATGTGCAAGTAAAATATGGGTATATTCCTCAAATTGCACAAAGTGAAATATCAGAATATTTAAGTATTACAATGGCAGAGATTTATGGAGTAATTACATTTTATTCTAGGTTTACATTAAAACCAAAGGGAAAATATGCAATTTCAGTATGTTTAGGAACTGCATGTTTTGTAAAAGGTTCTGAAAAACTAATGAATAGATTAAAAGAAAGATTGGAAATTAAAGAAGGAGAAACCACAGAAGACGGAAAATTTTCAATAGATAGTACTCGTTGTTTGGGTGCATGCGGAATAGCACCAGTATTTACTGTGAATGGAGAGGTATATGGTAAAGCTACAGTGAAAAAACTTGATGAGGTTTTAGATGAATTGATTACAAAATAAGAAGGGAGTAATGATTTGAAAACTTTAGAGGAAATAAGAAAAATAAGAGAAGAAAAAAGAAGAGAGCTAAACATTAGAGTAGATACAACAGTTGGAGGAAAGGAAAAACATATTTTAGTGTGTCATGGAACAGGATGTACATCTTCAAAATCTACACAGGTTATAGAAAATTTTAGAAGACTAGTAAAAGAGAAAAAACTAGAAAATGTGCGTGTAATTCAAACTGGTTGTTTTGGGTTATGTGCAAAAGGACCAATAGTAATTATTAGACCAGAAGATACATTTTATGCAATGGTAAAGCCGGAAGACTGCGAAGAAATTATACAAAAGCACATAATAGATGGAGAAATTGTTGAGAGACTATTATGTAAAGATATAGATGGAACTAAAGTAAATAAATTAGATGATTTAACTTTTTATAAAAAACAAAAAAGAATTGCCCTTCAAAATAGTGGAAAAATCGACCCTGAAAATATTGATGAATACATAGCTTTTGATGGATATAAAGCACTAGAAAAAGTACTTTTGGAAATGGCACCAGATGAAGTAATTAAAACAATTGAAGATTCAGGACTAAGAGGTAGAGGTGGAGCAGGATTTCCAACGGGAAGAAAATGGGCATTAACTAAAGCAGTAGAATCAGAACAAAAATATGTAGTATGTAACGCAGATGAAGGTGACCCAGGAGCTTTTATGGACAGAAGCATTTTAGAAGGAGATCCACACTCTGTATTAGAAGCAATGATGATTGCAGGTTATGCGATTGGAGCAAATCAAGGCTATATTTATGTAAGAGCCGAATATCCAATTGCGGTAGATAGATTAAAAGTAGCAATAATGCAAGCAAAGGAATATGGCATACTTGGTAAAAATATATTTGGAACTAACTTCAATTTTGATATAGATGTTAGATTAGGTGCAGGAGCTTTTGTATGTGGAGAAGAAACAGCACTTTTGGAATCTATTGAAGGAAAACGTGGTCATCCAAGGTTAAAACCACCATATCCAGCAAATTCGGGCTTATGGGGTAAGCCAACACTAATAAATAATGTTGAAACTTATGCAAATGTAACAAGAATAATATTAAATGGAGCAAAATGGTATTCAAGCATTGGAACAGAAACTTCAAAAGGAACGAAAGTATTTGCATTAGGTGGCAATGTTGAGAATATTGGACTAGTTGAGGTGCCAATGGGAACAACATTAAGAGAAATTGTTTATGATATTGGAGGAGGAATACCAAATAATAGAGAATTTAAAGCAGCACAAACAGGAGGCCCTTCTGGAGGATGTATTCCAAAAGAACATTTAGATACACCAATTGACTATGAATCATTAAAACAAATAGGGTCAATGATGGGGTCAGGTGGACTTATAGTAATGGATGACACAAAATGTATGGTAAATATTGCAAAATTCTATTTAGAATTTACTGTAGATGAATCTTGCGGAAAGTGCACACCATGTAGAATTGGAACTAAAAGAATGCTTGAAATACTAGAAAAAATAACTAATGGAGAAGCGACAAAACAAGACTTAGAAAAGCTGGAAGAATTGGCAAATATTATACCAAAAACTTCAGTATGTGGGTTAGGTCAATCAGCACCAAATCCTGTACTTTCAACTTTGAAATATTTTAGAGAAGAATATGTTGAACATATAGAAGAGAAAAAATGTAGAACAGGAGAATGTAAGGCATTAGCTAAAATACAAATTAACCCAGATAAATGTAGAGGTTGTACAAAGTGTAGTCGCAATTGTCCAGTACAGGCAATTACTGGAGAGCCAGGTAAAACACATCATATTGATGAAGAAAAGTGTATTAAGTGTGGAACTTGTTTGAATATTTGCCCATTTCATGCTATCGGTTAAAATTTCCAAAATAATAGTCATCTTTCGTTGTCACTGCGAATTAAAAATGAAATCAACGTACAAAAAGTACGTCTCATTCATTTTTAATTCTTGTTCCTAGCAATATAACTATTCTTTTGAAAATTTAAAGATACACAAAGAATTTTTTGAAAATTTGTGATGAATAATAAGAAAAAAGGAGAAATGATTATGAAATATTTTAAGAAATTAGTTGGAGAGAGAATATATTTATCACCAAGAAATGCAGAAGATGTGGAACAATTTACAGAATGGATGAATGACTTTGAAGTAACTGATTATATTGGAAGAACAGCTCAGATGATAAGTTTGAGTGGAGAAAAAGAGTATTTAGAAAAAAATGCAAATCCAGAATCAACATTTGTAATTGTTGACTTAAAAGATGATGTTATGATAGGAACAGTATCTCTAGAGAAAATTAATAGAGTTGATAGTAAAGCAACACTTGGAATTTTTATAGGTAGAAGTGAGTATAGAAGCAAAGGATATGGTGCAGAAGCTATTAATTTAATTCTGGATTTTGGGTTCAATTATATGAATCTAAACAGTATCAACCTTACAGTTTTAGACTGTAATGAAAGAGCAAAAGCATGTTATAAGAAATGTGGATTTAAAGAAACAGGAAGAGAAAGACAAGGCAAATTTGTAAATGGAAAATATTATGATGCAATAATGATGGATATTTTGAGAGAAGAGTTTAAAGGAAGAGAATATATTAAAAATAAAAACGTGAGATAGGAGATAAAAATATGGTAAATCTAACAATAGATGGTAAAAAAGTAGAAGTACCAGAAGGTACAACAATTTTACAAGCTGCTGCAAAATTAGGTATAGATATTCCAACACTATGTTATTTAAAAGAAATAAATGAAATTGGCGATTGTAGAATGTGCCTTGTAGAGGTAGAAGGAAAAAGAGGATTTGCTACTTCATGTATTCAAAAAGTAGAAGAAGGAATGGTTGTACATACTAAAACACCGGAAGTTCTGGAAGCTAGAAAAACTATGTTAGACTTAATATTATCTAATCATCATCAGGATTGTGAAAATTGTGTAAGAAATGAAAATTGTGAATTACAAGACCTTATAAATAAATTTGATAAAGAAAAAACTGTATATGAAGGAACAAAAAACATATATGAAATAGATGATAAATCTCCATCTATAGTACGTGATCCTAATAAATGTATATTATGCAGAAGATGTGTTTCAATGTGCAATAAAGTACAAAAAATAGGAGCTATAGGAGTAACTGAAAGAGGTTTTAAATCATGTGTATCAACAGTTGGACATAATAGCTTAAATGATGTAAATTGTACATTTTGTGGTCAATGTATAGAAGTATGCCCAACAGGAGCTTTAACAGAAAAAGACTCTACACAAATTGTATGGGATAAAATAAATGATAAAGATACTTATGTAATAGTGCAAACAGCTCCATCTATAAGAGTAGCACTTGGAGAAGAATTTGGAATGCCAATAGGTACAAATGTAGAAGGAAAAATGATAAATGCATTAAAACAAATGGGTTTTGATAAAGTATTTGATACAAATACTGGAGCAGATTTCACAATTGTTGAAGAAGGAACAGAATTTATAAAAAGATTAAATAGTAATGAGAATTTACCAATGATAACTTCATGTTGCCCTGGTTGGGTAAAATATATTGAAATGAATTATCCAGAAAATATAAATCACTTATCTAGTTGCAAGTCACCACATGAAATGTTTGGAGCATTATTAAAAACATATTATGCTAAAAAAGAAGGATTAGATCCAAGTAAAATATTTGTAGTATCTGTAATGCCATGTATTGCTAAAAAATATGAAAGACAAAGAGAAGAAATGAAGCAAGATGTTGATGCGGTTATTACTACAAGAGAACTTGCTAGAATGATTAAGCAAGCTAAAATAGACTTTGTAAATTTAGAGGATGCTAAATTTGATGATCCAATGGGAGAAGCAACAGGTGCAGCTGCAATTTTTGGCGTAACTGGAGGAGTTATGGAAGCAGCTCTTAGAAGTGTTTCTGAAATTGTGTCAGGCAAACCTTTAGATAAGATTACATTTGAACAAGTTAGAGGAGAAAATGGAATAAAAAGAGCTGAAATAGAAATTGCGGATAAAAAGGTAAAAGTTGTAGTAGCACATGGATTGGCAAATGCACAAATTATTATGGAAGAAATAAAATCTGGTAAATCAGATTATCAATTTGTTGAAATTATGGCTTGCCCAGGTGGATGTATTACAGGTGGAGGCCAACCTATAAAAAGTGCTAAAATTCAAGAAGAGGTTGATGTACATAAAAAACGTGCTGAGGCAATGTATTCAATTGATGAAAAAAGTGTGATTAGAAAATCACATAAAAATCCTGTATTAAAGCAAATTTACAAAGATTTTTTAGGAGAGCCAAATGGAGAACTAGCTCATAAATTATTACATACTCATTATTCTAAAAAAGATAAATATAGATTTGTCAAGTAAAAATAGTAGAAAAAAAGTGTAAACTTCTTTACACTTTTCTACAAAATTTGTATTATAATAGTAATATAATTTTAATACAATAAATATTTAGATTATATATTATCTTATAAATTATATGTGCCACTTGCAACTGTCAGACTGCACTACGAAAGAAATTGTAGCATTCGGCTCGTAGCGCCCTCAGTAAAACCGAGATTCCCTACTCGCCTCAAAACAATTTCTAGTACTCCGTTCCGCATAGACAAAGTTGCCTGCGTTCTACATATAATTTATAAGCTAAAAGATAACAAAAAATATAATTAGGAGAAAATATGGAAAAATTTAAATCAGGATTTGTAGCAATCGTTGGAAGAACAAATGTAGGAAAATCCAGTATATTAAATGATATGGTTGGACAAAAGGTAGCAGTGGTTGTTAATAAACCACAAACCACAAGAACAGCTATTAAAGCAATAGTAAATAGAGAAAATTCACAAATAATATTTACAGATACACCTGGAATTCATAAACCAAAGTCAAAATTAGGTAACACAATGAATGAAACAGCATGGGACAGTATTCCAGATGCAGATGTACTTTTATTTGTTGTGGAAGCAACTTCAGATGGAATTGGCAAAGGTGACCAAATGATTTTAGACAAAATTAAAGAAGCAAAAGCTAATACCATTTTAATAATTAATAAAATTGACTTAGTTAAAAAAGAGCAAGTTTTTAAATTAATAGAAGCATTTAAAGATGAATATAAATTCAAAGCAATTATTCCAATTTCTGCTTTAAAAGCAAAGGACACAGAAGTTATATTAGAAGAAATTGAGAAGAACCTTAAAGAAGGACCAGCATATTATGATGTTGATGAATATACAGACCAAACTTTAAGAGATATTGCTTCTGAAACAATTCGTGAAAAAGCATTAAAACTTCTACAAGATGAAGTTCCACACGGAATATTTGTAGAAATAGAAAAAATGAAAAGAGGTAAAACAAGAGATAATGAGCCAATTTTTAATATAGAAGCTACAATTTACTGCTTAAGAGATTCACATAAAGGTATAATTATTGGAAAAAATGGTGCTATGCTTAAAAAAATTGGTACTTATGCTAGAGAAGATTTAGAAAAAGAATTACAAGATAAAGTTAATCTACAATTGTGGGTAAAAGTGCGTGAAGATTGGATAAACAATGATAAATTTGTAAAGTTATTTAAAAATACTGATTAATTTTGTAAGAAAATCAAATGTTTTACAAATTATACCAGCATAAAAATTTAGAAAGAAGCGAATGATAAGAGTAGAAGTAAAACTTCTAGAACAGGAGATGATGTTATACATTATGGATAAAACTACTAAAAACTTAGCATGGAATACCTTTAAACAGACAGGAAACATTGACACATTTATGGAACTAATTCAAGTAGAAAACATTGAAAAAAATATGTCAAAAAATATAGAGGAAATGCAATATGGGAATAATAAAAACGAAGGGGATAATCCTTTCGGAAAGTAATATGAATGATTTTGATAAAATGGTAACAATACTTACTCCAAATGGAAAAATTGGGTGTGCTGCAAAAGGGGCTAGAAGACCAAAGAGCCTTTTAATGTCAGGTACTCAATTTTTATGCTTTGGAGAGTATTTGTTATATCAAAGTAGTAGTAGTTATCATATAAATTCATGTGATACAATAGAGGTTTTTTATAATATTCGTACGGATTTAGATAAGCTAAAATATGCATCATACATAACTAAAATTATAAATGATGTAACAGATGAAAATCAAAATACATATAAGATTTTACAATTGTACTTAAATACTTTGTATATGATTTCAGAAGAAGAAAAAAATTTAGATTTTGTGATTTCAGTTTTTAAAATAAGACTTTGTTGTTTATTGGGGTTTATGCCTGAAATAAGAAAGTGTGGAAATTGCAAAGAGCAAGAAAACTTAAGGTATTTTAGTTTAAGAGACAATTGCTTAAAATGTGAAAGTTGTGCTAGAGCAGATAAGAGTGCAATTCAAATATCAGATTCAACTAGAACAGCTATTCAATATATAGTGTTAGCAGATGCTAAAAAAATTTTTTCATTTAATATTACAGAAGAAAGTTTAAGGGAATTGGAATTAGTAAGTAAGCTATATTTAAATGATAAATTAGAAAAAGAATATAAATTAGAGGAACTATTTTAATATAGTTCTTTTTTTAAGAAAAAATTTAGAAATTATTATAATTTATGTAAAGGCTTATATTACATATAAAAATTTGAAATTATTAAAAAAAGAAACGCGTAACCCTAGAGCTGTAAGCAATCTAAAAAATTGACACAATTTTAAAAATATGGTATAATCATAAAGCTAAATGTTATAATTTGATATATAAAAGGAGAAGCAAATGGGTAAGACAATTCAATTTGGATTAGGCTTTGTTACAGGAAGACCTAATGTGTGTAAAGTAATAAATAATACTTATGAACAATTAGTAAACCAATTTAAAGATATGGAAGACAAAGTTGAATTAACAGCATTTATTTTATTTGACTTAGGTTATCAGTACACAACTAGAGTTGATTTTTACGGACTAATGCCAAATGTCTATAAGGATATAAAAATTAAATACATTACTCCAGAAGATATCGAAGAGATGAAAAAAAGACTAATAGGAAGAGAAAAATTAACAAAGGAAGAGGCAGAATTGTTTTTCGGTCATGGACATGCTAAAGGTAGAAATACATTAATGTATTATGCTTTGTTAAGGGGTATGAATTATTTGCTATTCTGGGATGATGACGAATATCCTGTAGCTTGTATAAAAGATGAAGGCGCAAAAGAAATTACATGGAAACAACAAGACAATGTGCGTATGCATTATAACTATATACAAGATGCAGATGTAACAATAGGGTATCATTGTGGATATATATCACCAATTCCTTATGTGGAATTAAATGAAGATGTTGATGAAGGTTTATTTAAACAATATATAGAAGCTATTAGCAATGATATTATTTCATGGGAGTCTATAAAAGAAAAATTTACTAAGTATAATGGAGTGACTTATGCAGATCCTAAAATCAGTAATGGAGAAGGAGCTTATGAACTTCAAAGTGATGGAGTAGGAAAATGGGTAGCAGGTTCTACATTATGTTTAAATTTAAATCATATTGATAAAATTCCTGCGTTTTATAATCCAGAGGGTGCAAGAGGAGAAGATACATTTTTCTCAACTAAATTAAATGACTCAAAGGTTATAAAAGTGCCAGTTTATCATTTTCATGATGGATTCTTAAAATATACTAGTATTTTAAGAAAAAAATATCCTAAAACACTTAGAAAAATTAAAGTAGAAGATGAACAAATAACTAAGAGATTTATTCAAGCTTCAAAAGGCTGGATAAAATATAAACCGTTATTTCAATATATAACTCATAAAGAGTCATATCAAGAACAAATGAAATCTACGTATGCAAAGCTAGAAGTTAGTATTCCTGAAATAAACAAATTATTTAAAGATGAAGACTTTAGCTTTTTACTACAAGACTTAACTAAATATGATAAAAATGTAAAAAAACATTATAATGAATACTTAAAAACAAATGAAATTTGGAATAAATTAAAATCAGAAATATAAAGGAAAAACGTAATTATGAAAATAGGTGTTAATTTAGTTAATGTTAAAGTCATAAATAATGCTATGATAAATATAGAACTTTTATACAAAACTGATAAAAAAACGAATAACGTAAAAGCATATTTGGAAGATAAATCAGAAAAATATTATTTTAATATAGAGCAATATTCTTTTTCGAAAGAAATAAATTATAACAAACTTATATTAACATTAAAAATTAATACCGAAAATAATTATAAATTTGTTTTAGAACAAGATAGTGAAGCATTTACAAATATACAATTTTTAGATAATAAAGACGAAAAAATAAATTTATTAAATATTCCATATAAAATTTTTACAAAAAGACTTGTAATTACTATAAATGATGAAAATGGTACAATTAATGTAAGCAAAAGAAAAAATTTTGAAAAATTTAAACATGAAGTATCAAAAACTGTTAAAGCTAAAAAACAATATCATAAATGGTATATTTTAAATTTCTTTAAGACAAGAGAAAAATATTATTTATTAAATGACAGAATTATGTATGGAGACGATAATGCAGAGCAATTGTTTAGATACATAAATCAGGAAGATAAAAATTTCAGTAAATACACGTATTTCGTGTTAGATAAAAATTCTCCTAATTTTAAAGATATTAGCAAAGCCGGAAAAGTACTAAAATATGGGTCTTTAAAGCACAAATTAAAATACATAAATAGCAAAATGATAATGTCATCACATGCTAGTTATTATGACAGAGTATTTAACCCATTTAATGAACAAGAAATGTCAGTTTATAAAGATAAAATAAATAAACAATTTGTATTTTTGCAACATGGGGTTATTATGAATGATGTTCACAATTTTTTAAATAGAGAGCATATTATAGCCGACTTATTTATTACAACTACAAAACCAGAGTATGATGAAGTGGTTAAAAATTATATGTATGATAAAGAGAAAATTGTGTGTACAGGACTTGCAAGATTTGATAGATTAAAAAATGAAAGAAAGAAAATAATTTTAATTGCACCTACATGGAGAGCGTTTTTAGAAGATGTTGAATATGCAAAAGATATGGTAAAATCACTTGAGGAGTCTGAATTTTATCAAAAATATCAAAGACTATTAAACAATGAAAAGTTAATAAATATTGTAAAAGAATATGGATATAAAATTCAATTTTTATTACATCCAGCATCAGAAAAGTACAAAGATAGTTTTATGAATTTAAAAAATGAATATGTTGATATTTTATCAACAAAAGATATAAAGTATTCTACACTATTCAAAGAATGTTCTTTGTTTATTACAGATTATTCAAGCACACATTTTGATGTAGCCTTTTTACAAAAACCAATTATTTATTATCAGTTTGACCAAGAAAAGTTTTTCTCATCACATTATAACAAAGGGTACTATGATTATGGAAAAGATGGATTTGGAGAACTTATAGAGGATGAAGACAAAATAATAAATAAAATTATTTTTTACATAAAAAATAACTGTGAAATAGAAGAAAAATTCAAAAATATTATAGTACACACATTTCACTATTTAGATTATAATAATTCAAAAAGAACATTAGATGAAATAAAAAAAGTTGAAAGAAAAGAGGAAAAGAATTATAGGTTTAATTCTGTACACTGAAGTTATGTGAAAAGGGATGATATAACAATTGGAAAAATATATTGTAAAAAAATATGAAGAGAATATTAAAATCCAAAATGCCATAAAAACATTAACTATAGACGTTATGGTTAAAGAAAATCAGATTTGAAAATTTTAAAGATCATTATTTGGAAAAAGATTATAATGATGAAAATTTATATATATGGTATATAGAAGAAAACTGAAAAATACTAGCAACAATGATGCTTAAAATATTAGAAGATAGTGTTGGAAGAATAGAATAAGAAATTCTAGAACACATGCTAGATATTATGAAATGATATTAAATTAAAAGAGGAAAATTAAATGTTTTTAATTGTAGGACTAGGAAATCCAGAACCAGAATATAGTATGACAAGACATAATATGGGTTTTGATGTAATTAATAAAATAGCTAAGAAATATGAAATTGATATTTCAAGGTCAAAGTTCAATGGATTATATGGAAGCGGAATAATAAATAATGAAAAAATAATTTTATTAAAACCTCAAACATATATGAACTTGAGCGGACAATGTATAAAGCCTTTTATAGATTTCTATAAAATACCATTAGAGAATGTACTAGTTATATATGATGATATGGATGTTGAAATAGAAAATATAAAAATACGTAAAAAAGGTGGACCAGGAACACATAATGGTGCAAAGTCAGTAGTCCATGAACTTGTTTCTGAAGATTTTCCAAGAATTAGAGTTGGAGTTGGAAAGCCGATAGACGAATATGACGCAATTGATTATGTTATAGGAAAATTAGATGAAGAACAATACAAAAAATTAGAAGTTGGAATAAATAGAGCATCTGAGGCAGCTATTTATTATATTGAACATGGAATTGACAATACAATGAACAAATTTAATTAAAATTAGTAACAATAGAAAGGTTTAAAAATGCAGGAAGTAATAATTAGCCAAGACAAACAAAATAATAAAATAGTTGCATTGGTTGAAAATGGAAAATTAGTTGAAAAATATGAAGAAAAAGCGGATCAAAAAAGACTAGAAGGAAATATATATATTGGAAAAGTTGAAAATGTTTTAATTGGAATGCAAGCAGCTTTTATAAACATTGGGGCAGAGAAAAATACATTTATTCATATAAAAGATATAATTCCAAAAGTAAGCAATGAAACAGGTAATAAAAATGAAAAACTAGGCAACTATGATATAAAAAATTATATAAAACAAGGAGCTCCTATACTAGTGCAAGTAAAAAGAGATTGCACAAATAAAAAAGGAGCAAGAGTTTCTACACATATTAGTATTCCAGGTAGATTTGCAGTATTAATGCCAAACTCTGAATTTATTACTATTTCAAAGAAAATTGAAAAGGAACAAGAAAGAGAAAGACTTACTAATATAGTAAAATGTAGTTTACCAAAAGGATATGGAATAATAATAAGAACTGCAGCAAATGGAAAAAAACAAGAACTTATACAAAAAGATATTGAAGGGTTAGTGAAACAATATAATGAAATACTAGAACAAGCTAAGAAATATGATAAAGTTCAAAGTTTTACACCTGCTTTATTATACAAAAATGATGGAATTGTGGAAAAAACTTTAATTGATACAATTGATCAAGATGTAGAAAAAATTATAACAGACAATAAAGAAGTAAGCAAATATGTAGAAAAATTCTTGAAAGATACAGGACTAGAAACAAAAGTTAAACTAGAAATTAAGCAAGATGTGTTAAACATATATAATATTAAAGAACAGATTGAAAAGGCAAATAATCGTAAAATTTGGCTTAAATGTGGTGGCTTTATTACAATAGATAAAACAGAAGCTTTAACAGCAATTGATGTAAACTCAGGAAAATATATTGGAAGTAAAGACTTAGATCAAACAATATATACTGTAAATAAAGAAGCTACAATTGAAATTGCAAAACAACTAAGACTAAGAGATATTGGTGGAATAATAATTATTGATTATATAGATATGGAAAATCAAGAAACAAAACAAAAAATATTAAAAGTATTAGAAGAAAGTGTAAAAAAAGATCGCTCAAAAATTCAAATTGTTGGATTTACGCCACTAGATTTACTTGAAATGACAAGAAAACATATATGCAGTAATGATTAGTGAAAGGAAGATATGAATGAAAAAAGTACCAACATGGAATTACAAATTTTTAAAACCATTAGCTGTTCTTTTACTAAAAATTATATATCAGCCTAAAGTAATAAATAAACAAGCTATACCAAAACAGGGGCCCATAATTATTGCTGGAAATCATAAGGCATATCCAGATCCGGTTTTGGTTGGAAGTTGTACTAAAAGAATTGTACATTTTTTTATAAAAGATGTATATACTAATAGTCCATTAGGTCCGTTTTTTAGGAGTTGTCGGAGTATTACCAGTACATGTTGGAAAACTACACAAAGAGTCATTTGAAACTGCAATAGAATTATTAAAAAACGAAAAATCAATAGGAATATTTCCTGAAGGAACAAGAAATAAGACAGATCAATTATTACTTCCACTACAAAAAGGAACTACACTATTAGCTAAAAAAACAAATGCAAAAATAATACCATTTGCGATTACAGGAAAGTATAAACCATTTGGAGGTCTAACAATAGAGTTTGGAGATCCAATAGATGTAGCAAATATGGATACTACAGAGGCAAATGCAATACTAACACAGAAAATAACAGAATTATTGTTAAAAAGAACTAAAAAATAGGTGATAAGATGAAGTATATATTTATTGTTAATCCTGAATCAGCAAAAGGTAATGCAATGAAAATTATAGGAAATATTGAAAAAATATGTAAGCAACGAAAAATTGAATATGAAGTATGTTATACATTAGCGCAAGGCGATGCAACAAGACTTACACAAAGCTATAAAGAAGAAGAGAACATCATATATGCAGTGGGCGGAGATGGAACTTTATCAGAAGTATTAAATGGAGTTATTGGAACAAAAAATAAATTGGGTATAATTCCTGCAGGCTCTGGTAATGATTTTTATCGCACAATAAAAGAATTAGGAAAAAAAGAAATAAAAACAGATGTGGGAGTAATTAATGGAAAATACTTTTTAAATATTGCATGCGTTGGAATTGATGCAGAAGTAGCAAATAATGTTCCATTGATGAAAAAGAAAAATATTAAAGTTAAAAATTTATATACAGCAAGTATTTTATATACATTTACACATTTTAAATTTAAGGAAATATTTTTTAAATCAAAAGAAATTGAGGAAAGAAACAGTTTTACTATACTTAGTATATGTAATGGAAGATATTATGGTGGAGGGTATAACATAGCACCAGGAGCAAGCTTAGAAGATGGCACTTTTGAAGTATATTATACCAATAAACAAAAAATGCTAACTATTATAAATCTACTTTTAAAATTAAAAAAAGGAAAACTTGAAGAAGATAAAAGAATAAAACATTTTAAAACAAATCATATAAAAGTAGAATCAAAAGAAACAATTAGATTTAATGTTGATGGAGAAAAAATTGAAGGTACACAATTTGAAATAAAAATTATTCCAAAAGCAGTAACAATATATCATAACGAAAAATTGGAAAAAAGTTTTTTGTCAGTTTAGAAGGCATTCTTTAACTGACATTTTTATAAAATAAGGAACAATCATTGATAAAGTAAAAAATTTGCATTAAATATTCAAAATAGAGAGGTCGAAACATTGAGAATTAGATATAAGCCATGGGCTAGAAAAGAATTAGAAGAAAGTAAATTTTATAGAGAACATCCTGAAGAGTTAATAGGAAAATGGAAAAATGAATATGCAAGACCAGAGCAACCTTTATTTGTTGAATTAGGATGCGGAAAGGGTGGCTTTATTTCGGAAAAGGCTTCTTTACATCCTGAAAATAATTATTTAGCAATTGATTTAGTAGATCCAATGCTAGGTTTAGCAAAAAGAAAGGTTGAAGAAGTATATAGTGAAGCAGATAGGAAAATAGACAACATTATACTTACTCGTTTTGATATTGAAAGAATACTTTTAATTTTAAATAAACAAGATTTAGTTGAAGGAATATATATTAACTTTTGTAATCCATGGCCAAGAGGAAAACACCATAAAAAAAGATTAACATATACAAGACAACTTGAGCATTATAAACAATTTTTAAAACCTGGTGGAAAAATCTATTTTAAAACTGATGATGATAATTTGTTTGAAGAAAGTATACATTATTTTGAAGATACTGAATTTAAAATAGAAAAAATAACAAGAGATTTACAAAATGAACCAGATTTTTGGGAGAATATAGAAACAGAACATGAAAAAATGTTTTCTGAACAGGGAATAAAAATAAAAGCACTTATTGCTAAAGCAAAATAAATATGCTAATTGGAGCGGAAAACGCTCCGATTAGCATATTTATTTTTCAACTACTGGTGGAATAAAATTTTCAATTGCATCTCTTAATTTAGGATGATGTATTACAAAATGTATAGATGGACTACTTATTTTTGAAATCATAACCCATTCTTTTCCACAAAATAGAATTTGTATATTTCTAAAGGTTTGATAATTATTAGTTGTTAATTTATAATTAGCAACTTTTTTTTCATATTTTTTTGTTAAATCTAAATGCTCTAAATATTCATTGTAATCATAATAAATTTTACCTTCATAAAAACTGTCTGCAAGAGAAAGAAGAGGAGGGAATTTTTCAAAATCTTCCTTTGAAGAAATTGCAATCTCATCTTCTAAAATATTATGTTTTAAAATTTTTTTAGTTAATTGCTTTTGAGTATTAACAGCATCTAGTATATTTTTAGTATCATCTGCAGATATATTGTTTCTTTTCAAAATTTTTAAAAGTAAAGTTTCAGAAATAGTATGAATAGGAAGTGATGATACTATTCTTCTGCGAGGCATATTTATAGTTGCATTTAAAGATAAAAATACAGAAAAAGCATTTTTAGATTCTACTCTATAAATATCCATAAGTGATGTTGATTTAGTAAGTATATGTTTTGCTTTTTCTTTATAGTATGCAACTTCAGATTTTGAACTTGTTAAATAATATTTGCCTTTATTATGGTATCCATTTATACATTCACCAGTAAGTGCTACTGACCCAGATACATAATTAAGGTGACAATATATAGAATTTGAAGTTCCTTTTAGAAAATATGGTGAAACTTGTCCAGTCATATAAATTGGAACCCAACTTTCTAATCCTAACATCATTTCATTAAATGGTCTGTCTAAATTATGAATGATATTTAAATGTAAGCCCTTTTTTAAAGTCATTGCAATAGCAAACATCCACTTTTTTCCAAAGTCTACGTCTTTTGCCATATCTTCCATAGGCATATCACTACACATAAAAACAGGTTCTTCTGACTTTGAAAAGACTGTTGCTTTAAAAAAGTCTAATTCTCCTTTTTTCATTTCTTCTATGCCATAATAATTCTTTGAAGAAGATTTATAAAAAGGCACAAAAGGAACTTTTAATTCATCAAAATGAATGGCTTTTATATATTGCCCTAAATCAAATTCATCTAAATTTTTTAAGAAATTACTAATAGAGTTTTCCTCAATAGATGTATTGCTTGAGAACCAATTTACTAAATGAAAAAGATAGTCAGATTGGTTTTTCAAATCTTCAACATTACAATCAATAAGTAGTGATATAGTTTGTTTATTACTTTGAGAGCTGTATTTGGATACTACAAATGCACATACGGCTTCAACAAAATCTTTTGATTTTGAAGGTTTTCTATTTCCTGCACGAATTTTTGATAAGAATGATGCATCATAGCATATTGAACGTGCTAAATCTGCTACACTAATATTTAATGCTGAGATTATTTCATTAAAATTTTTGCTCAATTGTTCAGAACTAATTAATATATCATTTAAAGAATTGGCTAAAGTATTATAAATTTCACTTTGTTCTTTTTTTATATTTTTATCACAACATATTTTATATAGACCAACAGTTAATTGCTCTAGTTGATTACTTTTTACATTTGGAGTTCTATCACCATTGCGGTAACGACTGATAACAGAAGATGATAGCCCAGATGCAGTTACAAGGTCTTGTGAAGAACAATCAAATTGTTCCATATATTTATTTAATTGCTCGTTAAAAGTCATAACAAACCTCCAAAAAAATTTCTTGCTAAATATTAGCACAATTTTAGTAAAAAATCAACTTCCAAGAAGTCATGGAAAATTTGGCAAAATTAATAAATAATAAAAATAATTATGATACTATGTATGTATATTTAGACTAAAAAGACTAGATTTTTGCAAATACTATTTGTATAATAATTATTATAAGGAGGAAAACTATGGAAAATGATAAAAATAAAAGAAATTGGATAATAGCAATTATTGTAGTTTTTATAGTTGTATTTGGAGGAGGATATTTAATGACAAGAAATAATAATACAAATCAGAACAATAATAATGGCGGAACAGTTAAAAGTCAAGATAATGTTAAAATAGTAGCAAATACAGCAAGTCAATTAATTTTAGAGGATTATTCAACATCAGAATTTTCAATGAAAAAGCCACAAGGATGGAAAGTTGAAAATGGTGGAACAGGAATGTATTATGCAATTAAGGTATATGATCCAAACGAAACAAATAATCAAATATTTTTAATGTTAAAAATGCAACCGCTATTAAAAAGTACAGCAGGAAAAGCTTTTTGGCAAAATTACTATAAGCTAAGTGGAAACAATAGTCAATACAAAGTATTGGCAGATGCTGTGGTTTTAGAAAAACCAACAACAGAAGAATTTTACAAGAAATTTGATGAAATAGGTTCATACATGAATTCAATTGAATCAACATTGAGTACATTTAATTTTCCTAAATTTAGTAATTTTGCAAAATTAGAAGAATCCGATTCTAAAGCATCTATGAAAAGTGTTGCTTTAGACAGTAAAGTTTTAAGAGCCACATTCACAGGAGATAACGGCAAACAAGGTGAAGGTATGTTTATGGCATCTATAGTAAACTTTGGAAACCAATATCAAGGTGGAACAGATATGCTATACTATATGGCTTATGATATAATGTCAATAACTTCAGCCAAAGATGAGTTTATAGATTATAAAGATATTTTACTACAATCAGCTAATTCAATTGAATTTAGTGATGCTTATGTAAAAAAGACAATAGACGATGGAAATGCACAAACAAAACAGGCCTTAGCTTTAAGTGCTTCAATTCAAGCAGCTTTTGACTCATATATGCAAGCATGGGAAAATAGACAGACAACTTATGATATTATGAGCCAAAAACAAAGTGATGCAACATTAGGTTATGAAAGAGTTTATAATACAGATACAGGAGAAATTTATAAAGCTTATAACGGATTCACAGATGATTATAAAGGTGAGACTTATAAATCTGTAACAGATGAGATGTATACTCAAAAAACAAGCGGATATATTGAAAAATAAAAAATGAATAATCATTAAATGTTGGGCAAGAATATATTTAGAGGTGATTTAAATATGTTCTTGCCTAAAGCAGTTTATTATGAAAAAGAAAGTGAAAATTATGAGCTGGGAAAAGAACTATTACAAAGGTATAAAGATAAAGGGATACAGTGTATTGAAATAGAAAATCATAATAATATAGAAGTAATGAGAAAAAAGCAAAATAATGAGTTTCCACAAATGAAGCAAAATTTAATAATAGGAATTAGAAAAACACATAAATTTGTGCCAAATCATAAAACATCAGATTTTTTGGTTCCATATACATCATCTGGTTGTATAGCAATGTGTTTATATTGCTATTTGGTGTGTAATTATAACAAATGTGCATATTTAAGGTTGTTTGTTAATAGAGAACAAATGCTAAATAAAATAATAAAAGTTGCAAATGAATCAGATAAAAATTTAACATTTGAAATAGGGAGTAACAGTGACTTGATTCTAGAAAATACAATTACAAACAATTTAGTATGGACAATCGAAAATTTCAAAGCTAACCCAAAAGGTTTGCTGACATTTCCAACTAAATTTGATATGGTTGATCCAATTTTGCCGTTAGACCACAATGGAAAAGTAATAGTAAGAATGAGTGTAAATCCAAGAGAGATAATTAAAACAATTGAAATAGGAACATCACCATTAGGAAATAGAGTAAAAGCAATAAATAAATTAAAAGATGCAGAATATAAACTAGGAATTTTAATAGCGCCTGTAATTTTAGTAGAAGATTGGAAAAAACAATATACAGAACTAATTCAGTATTTAGCAGAAAACTTATCAGAACGAGTAAAAAAAGATGTGTTTTTTGAAATAATATTTATGACATACAGTTATGTGCATAGAATGATAAATCAAGAAGCGTTTCCAAAGCAAACTAATCTATATAATCAGGAAATAATGACAGTCAGAGGAAAAGGAAAATACACATATAATAAAGAGACAAGAGAAGAAGCGGAAATGTTTTTACGAGATTTAATGAGAAAATATTTTCCACATAATGAAATTAAATATATAGTTTAATTTGATTGCTGTTGAACTTCAACGGCAATTTTTTCTTTTTTTGTTCACAATATAGACATAAAACATTTGTATAATGTATAATAAACTTATGAGTTTTAGGAGGAAAATTAGATGAATAATATTACTATTTTAGTAGTAGATGACGAATCAAGAATGAGAAAATTAATTAAGGATTTCTTAGCTCAAAAAGGGTATAGTATATTAGAAGCAGGAGATGGAGAAGAAGCACTTCATGTATATGAAGAAAATAAAAACCATATTAATCTTATATTGTTAGATGTAATGATGCCAAAACTTGATGGTTGGTCAGTACTTAGACAAATAAGACAAACTTCAAGAATACCAATTATAATGTTAACAGCAAGAGGAGAAGAACAAGATGAACTATTTGGATTTGAACTTGGAGTAGATGAATATATATCAAAACCATTTAGTCCTAAAATATTAGTAGCAAGAGTTGAAGCTATACTAAAAAGAACTATGGGAGATAAAACTGAAGTAAAAGATTATGATGGTATTGTAATAGACCCAGAAGGCAGAACTGTAAAAGTTGATGGAAAACCAATAGAAATGAGTTTACGTGAATATGAACTATTAAAATATTTGGTAGACAATGAGGGAATAGCTCTATCAAGAGATAAAATATTAAATAATGTTTGGAACTATGACTATTATGGTGATTCGAGAACAATAGATAGCCACATAAAAAAAATAAGACACAAACTAGGAAAAAAAGGTAAATACATAGAAACAATGAGAGGCATTGGGTATAAATTTGAAATAAAATAAATGGAGCAAAATAATGATTAAGGAAAAATTAAAATCAGTAAGAGTCAAGTTATTTTTAGTGCTTTGTGTTGTTACTATACTTTTAGTAATATGCTTAATTGCTATAAATAGTTTGGTACTTGAAAATTTTTATATTTATAATAAAACAAATACCATAAAGGAAGTATATAACAAAATAAATAAATATTACAAAGATCCTGATTTGGCAATTAATTTGGAAACAGAATTAAAGAAAATTGCTTTTAGAAATAACTTTGATATTTTAATACAATCAGATACTGACTTGATACTATTTTCGACTAATAAAGATTTTTTATCAAGTATTGAAGTGGCAAAAGAAAAATACAAAACATATTTAGAAGAAAGAAAAAATTTGCTTTATAGTGATGCAAAAATGACTATAAGGAAAATAGATGATACAAGTAATAGTTTAAATTACATTCTATTATATGGAAAACTTGATAATGGATATAGTTTATATATGAGAATACCAATTGCTCCAATAGAAGAAAGTGTTAGAATTTCAAATAATACACTTATTGTTATAGGAATTGCAACAGTAATAATATCAGCATTTGTAGCATCATTAATTTCTAAAAGATTTACGAGTCCAATTTTGCAATTAAATGATATTACTAAGAAAATGGCTAAGTTGGATTTTGAACAAAAGTACAGAATAAATGATTCTGATGATGAGATAAATGAACTTGGTAAAAATATAAATACAATGTCTGATAAACTTGAGTCAACCATAAAACAATTAAGAGAAACAAATAGTGAGCTTGAAAAAGATATTGAAGAAAAATCTAAAATAGATGAAATGAGAAAACAGTTTATATCAGATGTGTCACATGAACTAAAAACTCCAATAGCATTAATTCAAGGTTATGCAGAGGGATTAATAGAAAATGTAAATAATGATGATGAATCTCGAAAATTTTATGCTGAAGTAATACTTGATGAATCAAATAAAATGGACGTACTAGTAAAACAATTGTTGGAACTAATGAAGCTTGAATATGGAAAAAGAGAGTTTAATGACGAAGAATTTGACGTTGTGGAACTAATAAATGAGGTTATTAGAAAGTGCAATGTGATGTTAGAAGAAAACCAAATACAAGTGGTATTTGATGAAAAAAAGCCTATATACGCTTATGCAGATGACTTTTACGTAGAACAAGTTGTAACAAATTATTTTACAAATGCAATAAAACATGCAAAAGAAGTAAATGGAAAAAAACAAATAAAAATTACAATACAAAATGTAAAGAATAAAATTAGGGTATCTGTATTTAATACCGGAGATAAAATTCCTGAGGAGGATTTAACAAGAGTATGGGGAAGGTTCTATAAGATAGATGATTCACGTAATCGTGAAAATAGTGGAAGCGGAATAGGATTATCAATAGTAAAAGCTATACAAAATAATTATCAGAATGAATATGGTGTACAAAACCTTTCTAATGGAGTAGAATTTTATTTTGACATCTCTACGAAAAAGTAGTTTTATATTTTGTAATACTATTTTAAAGTACTTGTAGATAAGTAGTAGAGTAGCCACAGCGACTTTGACATATATTTTTTCGTGCTTTAGTCGAGAAAAAATATATTCAAAGTGCAAGCGACGTGGCGAACAGAATAAGGAGAAAGTCAAATGGAACAACAATACAAAATAGAAAACAACGGAAGCTTTGTGTTGAAGCACATATTTGAATGTGGACAATGCTTTAGATGGAACGAAGAGCTAGATGGAAGCTATACTGGAGTTTTCCAAAATAATGTATTAAATGTAAAAGAACAAAACCATCAAATTATATTTGATGGTATTTGTGATGGAGATATAAAAGAGATAGTAACAAAATATTTTGATTTAGATAGAGATTATGATGATATAAAAAATAAATTATCAAAAATAGATGAACCATTAAAAAATAGTATTGATTATGGAAGTGGAATAAGGCTATTAAATCAAGACTTATGGGAAACAACAATATCTTTTATAATATCAGCTAATAATAATATTCTACGAATAAAAGGCATAATAGAAAGAATGGCCAAAAAATATGGAAACAAAATTGAATGGAAAGGAAATGAATATTATACATTTCCAACACCAGAACAGTTATCAAAAGCAAGTGTAGAAGATTTAAGAGCATTAGGATTAGGATTTAGAGATAAAAGAATATATGATACAACAAAATTAGTCATATCAAAACAAATGGATTTAGAAAAATTAAAACAAGAAACAGATAGTAGAAAAATAAAAGAGACTTTTCTAACACTACCAGGAGTTGGACCTAAAGTAGCAGATTGTATTATGCTATTTTCAACATTAAAATGTTTAGATGTATTTCCGGTAGATGTATGGGTAAGGAGAGTTATGAATGAGTTATACTTCAAATTACCAGACGAAACAAAACTAAAAAGAGATCAAATAGAAAAACTAGCAACAGAAAAATATGGAGATTTAGCAGGATTGGCACAGCAGTATCTATTCTATTGGAAACGCGAAGCGTAAACTTTGTTCAAAAAATAATCAACAAAATTGATAATAAAAAGATTTTACAATTTATGGAAAACATATTGCGGAAAATTTGGAATTAAAGTATAATAAAAAAGTCCTTACATAAGGATAATTCCCTGAAGAAGGGAGGTGCAGTTTTATATGACATCCTATGAACTGATTTGGCGATTAATTATATTATTGCTTTTAAGCAGTAATAATGATGAAAACCAAAGCACAAACAAAGAATAATCTTTGGGGGCGGACGACGACCGCCTCTTTCTTTTTTAGTATGGAAGCCTTATGCAACAAATTTTTGCGCAATAAAAAAGAGATATGCGACGAACATATCTCAGTGCAAATCTTAATGACATCCAATGACTTGCTTAAGCTATTACTAGTATAGCACTAATTTTATTATATGTCAAATTTTTTAAAAAATTCAAAAAATATTTCATATTTTTTTCTTTATGATATAATGTAAATGTGAAACAAAAGTTGGCAAAACAATAAAAATGTTTCATATTTTTTGAAAATTGGAGGGAGAGAGTTTTGAGTATTCAAATTGTATATGGAACATCAGGTACAGGAAAAAGTACATATATTTTTAACCAAATAAATGAACAAATAAAACAAAAAAGTCCATACAAAATAAAAGTAATTACACCAGAACAATTTTCATATACAGCAGAGCATAAATTACTTGAAACATCTTCTTCACAAAGTATGATTTCAGCAGAAGTAATTACGTTTGCACGTATGGCATATAGAATTTTAGGAGAAGTAGGCAAAAAAACAAGAATAAATTTATCTGGTTCGGGCAAAGCAATGCTTATAGACCATATTTTACTAACAGAAAATAATAAGTTTTCATTTCTAGGTAAGTCAGATGAAAATGTAGAAATGATATCAAGACAATTAACTGAGCTAAAAAAACACCAAGTACAGTTAGATATATTAAAAGAAGTTACTAAAAATACTCAAGATAAATACTTGCAAAAAAAGCTTGAAGATATTACAAATTTATATGATTTATATAACACTTCAATTCAAAATCAATATATTGACGAAAACGATGGGTTAACTCTTTTGGCAGAAGAACTTGAAGAATCAAATGAATTTAAAAATTGCGATATATATATTGACGAATTTGCGGGATTTACTTTACAAGAATATGAAATTTTAAGAAAACTTATGAGAATATCACATAAAATTACAATAACAATTTGTGCAGATAATTTACAAGAAAACACAAATGCTGATATAGACACATTTTATAGTAATAAACAAACAGTAAAAAGGATTTTAGAAATTGCAAACCAAGAGCAAATAGAAGTAGAAAAAACAATTTTTTTAAATACACCATACAGATTTAAAACTGAAGAATTACAACATCTAGCAGAAAATATGACATCCCCTTTTTATAAAAAATATGACAAACAAAATGAAAATTTATCAATATTTTTAGCAAGTAATCCATATTCTGAAATAGAAAATGTTGCAATACAAATAACAAAACTTGCAAAAAAAGGCTATAAATATGAAGAAATAGCTGTGATTACAAAAAATATAGATACATATTCAAGTTTGTGTAAAGCAATTTTTGACCAATATAATATACCAGTTTTTATAGATGAGAAAAAGGACTTAGGAAGTAATATTTTAGTAAGATATGTATTATCTTTATTAGAAATATTTGCAAAGAACTGGTCTTATGAATCTGTTTTTGGTTATATAAAAACAGGATTACTAGATTTAGATACACAAGAAATAGCTGTATTAGAAAATTATTGCTTAAAATGGGGTATAAAAGGAAGCAAATGGTATGCAAAAGAATGGAACTTTTACACTGAAACAGAAGAACAACAAAAGCAAATAATATATGCAAGAGATAAAGTTGTAGAGCCTCTTTTGAAATTTAAAAAACAGTTAGCAGGATTAAAAACAGTAAAAGAAATAACAACTGGATTATATGAATTTTTAGTCCAAAATAATATATATGAAAAGCTAGAACAAAAAATTGAGGAATTGAAACAAAATAATGAACTAGAAATTGCAAAACAATATGAATTAAGTATTAAAATTTTAACAGATTTATTTGATGAAATAGTACTAGTTTTAGGCAATAAAAATATAACCTTTGATAGATATGCAAAAATATTAAAAATGGGCTTTAACCAAAGTGACTTAGGTACAATTCCTGCAACTGCAGATCAAGTAATAGTAGGAGATGTGGACCGTTCAAGATCACACAAGGTAAAGGCAGTATTTATTATAGGTTTAAATGATGGAAGCTTTCCAAGTATACAAAAAGATGAAGGATTTTTAGATGATAAAGATAGAAATATATTAAAAGAGCAAGGAATAGAACTTGCAAAAGGAACAATAGAGCAAATTTATGACGACAATTTTAATATTTACAAGGCATTTACAACAGCAGAAGAAAAACTTTATTTATCTTATGCTTCATCAGATGCAGAAGGAAAATCTTTAAGAGCATCAATATTAATAAATAAAATTAAAAGAATATTTCCTAATATAAAAGAACAAAGTGATGTAATAGAAAGAAAAAGCGAAGTATTACTTTCTAAAACTACATTTGATGAATTATTAGTAAATTTAAGAAATTTTACACAGGGTGAGGAAATAGAACCTATTTGGTTTGATGTATACAATTATTATCAAGCTAATTATAAAGCAAAATTAGAGTCAGCAATAAAGGCTTTACAATATAAAAATGAGCCAGAAAAATTAAAGCAAAATAAATTGGAAAAATTATATGGCAATACTTTAAAAACAAGTGTGTCAAGACTAGAACAATATCAAGCTTGTGCTTTTTCATATTATTTAAAGTATGGACTAAAATTAAAAGAAAAAGATAGCTTTAATGTTGAGGCTGTTGATACAGGAAACTTAATGCATGAAGTAATAGATAGCTTTTTTGAAAGATTAGATGAATTAAATATATCTGTAAAAAATATTGAAGAAGAACAAATAAAACAAATTACAGAAGATATTGTTGAAGAAAAACTAGCATTAAAAAAATATGATATATTTAATAGTATTCCAAAATACAGAATATTAGCTCAAAGGTTAAAAAAAGTAATTACAAAATCTATGAAATATATTGTAGATAGTTTAAAATATAGTGACTTTGAAGTGTTAGGACATGAACTTGAATTTAAACAAGGTGGTCAATATGAGCCAATTATATATGAATTAAAAGATGGTAAAAAAGTTGAAATAACTGGGAAAATTGACAGATTAGACATAGCAAAAACTGCAGATGGAAATTATATTAGAATAATAGATTATAAATCATCAATAAAAAATATAAATCTAAATGAAGTGTATGCAGGTTTGCAACTTCAATTATTAACATATTTGGACGCTGCTTGTGAAAATGAAGAAGTAACACCAGCAGGCGCATTGTATTTTAATTTAATAGATCCAGTATTAAATGCAAATCCAAATATGACTGATGAAGAAATTACAGAAGAGCTAAGAAAACAATTTAAAATGCAAGGGCTTATACTTGCAGATAGTAATATTGTAAGAAAAATGGACATAAATTTAGTATCTGGCAGTTCTAATATTGTTCCAGCATATATAGGCAAAGATGGAGAAGTTAGTGACAAACCAAATACATTAAATAGAAAACAATTTGAAAACTTGCAAAATTATATGGAAAAAATCATAAAACAAATTTCAGAAGAAATTTTAAATGGAAACATTGGAATCGAACCATATTATAGAACTAGGGATAAGAAAACACCTTGTGAATATTGTAGTTATAAAGCTATTTGTCAATTTAATCAAACTACAAAAAATAATTATAATTACATACCAAATGCCAACAAAGAAAAAATATTGGAAAAAATTTCAAGTGTTCGCTAGACATTTATAAGTAAATGTTGTACTATATAATTATAGGAAATGAAAAAGACAGATGTGGTTTGCCTCCTACAAGGAGGTGAGGCGTATGGTAGAAATACAATCATTAATAGCAACAATATACATATTATATTATTCTTTAATTGGAGTAACTATCATTACGTTTACCTTAATTATAGCATTAGTTATAATTATGAGTAAGCAAAAAATTAACCAATAAAAAAACACATCTGTATAATTTTGACGATTTAGATGTGTTTTTTACATTTAATTCGGCAAACCACATTTGTGGTTTTTCATTTCCTATTATTATTATATAACAAATATTTGACATTTGTCAATAAGAAGGAATAGATATGGAAAATATAATTTATCGAAATAATGAAGGAATTGAATATATTCAATTTAAAAGATTATTAGAGTATCCAGAAGTAACACATTGTTATACAATGAGAAGTAATAATCAGTTAAACTTTCAAATAAAAAATATTGATTTTTTTAGACAAAGTTGTGATAGAATATTAAAAAGTTTAAATTTAGAAAACACAGCTGTTGTAAGAACATATCAAACACATACAGATACTGTGGAAAAAATAGAAAAAGTAAAAAATATTGACGAATTAAAAGATGTTGACGGAGTAGTAACAAATAAAAAAGACATTGCACTTCTTACAACTTCTGCAGATTGCATTTCAATGCTTTTATATGACCCAGTAAAAAAAGCCATAGGAAGTATTCATTCAGGTTGGAAAGGTACTTTAAAAGGAATAATAGTAAAAGCGATAGAAAAGATGATAACTGAATATCAGAGTAAGCCAGAAGATATTATATGCTGTATATGTCCAAGTATAAGACAATGTTGTTTTGAAGTTGATGAAGATGTAAAAGATTTATTTTATAATAAATACAAAAACTTAAAAAACATTGATGAAATAATTAAACTAGGAGACAAAAAGGAAAACAAACAAAAATATTATATTGATACAGTAAAAATCAATATTGAATTGTTAAAAAATATAGGATTAAAAGAAGAAAATATAATAGACAGTAATATTTGTACAATGTGTCATTCAAAAGAATTTCATTCATATAGAGCAGACGGAAAAAGTTTTGGAGTAAATGGAGCAATAATAGCAATAAAATAAGGAGGAAATCATGATACCTGAAAAATTAAAAAAAGGTGATACTATTGGATTAATAGCACCATCAAGTCCAGTATTGAAAGAAGATTTAGAAACAATAAACAATTCGATAATGCTTATGGAAAGTGCTGGTTTTAATATTAAATTTGCACCAAATGCAGTATCAAATAAACTAGGATATTCAGCAACAGCAAAACAAAAAGCAGATGACATAAACTATATGTTTCAAAACGACGAAATAAAGGCGATATTCTGTATATCAGGTGGATTTAATTCAAATTCTACATTTGACTATTTAGACTATGATACAATAAAATATCATCCAAAAATAATATGTGGATTTAGTGATTCAACATCACTTTTAAATGCAATTTATGCAAAAACTGGATTAGTAACTTTTCATGGACCAACATTTAAAGCATTAACTTCATGGCAAACTAAATATGGATATGAAGAAGTAATAAAAAGGTTTGTAGAAGGTGGCTTGAGTTTAGGGCAAGCAGATGATGAATATGTTATAATTAAAGAAGGAAAAGCAAAAGGAATTCTAGTTGGTGGAAATTTAAGTTTAGTAAATGAAATGGTATGTGGAAAATATAGTATTGATTTTACAGATAAAATACTATTTTTAGAAGAATTGTTTGTTGAAACACCACCAGAGTTAGTAAGCAATTATTTTTATTATATGAAACAAAATGGAGTATTTGACAAGATAAAAGGAATTTGGCTTGGTAATTACGATGGAGCAGTGAGCATAGAAAAAATCTTGTTAGATACATTAGATGGAGAATACAATTTGCCAATAATAAAATCAAATAATTTTGGTCATATAGATAAGAAAACTGTTATACCAATTGGAACAATGGCAAAAATTGATACAGACCAAGAAAACAAAATAGAATTATTGGAAGATTGTGTAAAATAGAGGAAATAAGAAATGTACGATAATTGGGAAGATTTAGAAAATAGTATAAAAAGTTGTAATAGATGTAAATTATGTTCAACAAGAAAAAATATTGTTTTTGGAGAGGGTAATAAACAAGCGGACTTGATGTTTATAGGAGAAGGTCCTGGAGCAGATGAAGATACTCAAGGGCTTCCTTTTGTTGGAAAAGCAGGACAACTTATGAATAAAGCGTTTCAAGGATTAGGTATAAAAAGGCAAGAGGTGTATATAACAAATATAGTAAAGTGTAGACCTCCTGCTAATAGAGTACCAGAACAAGATGAAGCAGAGGCATGCTTAAATTATTTGCGTAATCAGGTAATTCTTGTAAAACCTAAAGTAATAGTTCTTTTAGGAAGTACAGCTTTAAAAAATGTATTAGGAAAAGAATATTCTATTACAGCTAGTAGAGGCAAATGGATAGAGCAAAAAGGAATAAAGTATATGCCTACTTGGCACCCTGCTGCATTACTTAGAGATGAGAACAAAAAGGTTGAATTTTGGAAAGATTTAAAAGAGGTTGTGAATCTTTTAAATTTATAATATTATTGTTAATAAGATAAACCAGAGGTAAGATATGAAAGATAATATAAAACAAAAGGCTGAATATTGCTTAAATTGTAAAAATCCACAATGTAGGACAGGATGCCCACTTGGAAATAATATTCCAGCTTTTATACAAAAGGTAAAAGAAGATAATTTAGAAGAAGCATATAAAATATTGTGTGAAACTACTGCTATTCCGGCAATATGTGGCAGAATATGTCCACATCAAAAACAATGCCAAGGTAAATGTATTAGAGGAATTAAATCAGAACCAGTTTCAATTGGAGAAATAGAAGCTTATGTCGGAGATTGGGCTTTAAATAATACAAATAGCCTATTAAATTGTTGTAAAGACATTCAAGAGAAAAATAAAAAAGTAGCAGTTATTGGTGGAGGACCATCAGGGTTAACTGCTGCGGTGTTTTTGAGAAAAAATGGATATAAAGTAACAATTTATGAAAAACAAAAAGATTTAGGTGGAATTTTAAAAAGAGGAATACCAGAGTTTAGGTTATCAAATGAAATTGTAGAAAAGACTATTGAGCAGATTTTAGCTTTAGGAATAGATGTACAATGTGAAAAAGAATTAGGAAAAAACTTATATTTAGTTGAATTGAAAAAAGAATATGATGCAATATATTTATCAATAGGAGCAAACATACCAAGAAAGATGGCTATTGAAGGTGAAGAATTAGAGGGAGTATATGGTGGTAATTCATTGCTAGAAAATCAAAATCATCCTGACTATACAAATAAAAAAGTTGCAATTATTGGTGGCGGAAATGTTGCAATGGACTGCGCAAGAACAATAAAAAGAATGGGAGCAGAGCAGGTAGTTGTAATATACAGAAGATCTGAAGCGGAAATGCCGGCAGAATCAAAAGAAATTTCTGATGCAAAAAAAGAAGGAGTCGAATTTCTATTTTTAAATAATATTGTGAAAATACTAGGAACAAATAAAGTTGAGAAAATAGAGTGTATTAAAACAGAATTGGTACAAAAAGAAGGAGAAACAAGAAAGTCTCCTGTAAATATTGAAAACAGTAATTATATATTAAATATGGATTATGTAGTTATGGCTGTTGGTGGAGAAGTGGATAAAGATCTAATTGAAAAATGCAATATAAGTACAACAACTAAAAAGTATGTACAAGTAAATGAAAACAATCAAACATCAGATGAAAAAGTATTTGCTGGAGGAGATGTTGTTGGACAAAATTCAACTGTGGCTTGGGCTGCAAGTGACGGAAAAAATGTTGCAAGTAAAATAATAAAATTCTTAGAAGAAAAATAAAAGTTGGAAATATATATTTCCAACTTTTAAATTATAAATTTTCATCATTTTCAAGATTTTTATTTAATTTTAATAAAGTTTTTATATTATTAAATAATCTAGATATTTTTCCTTCTTTAACTAAAACTAAAGAAACATTATTTAAAATTGCCTCATGTTTTTCCTCAAGAACTACCATTTTGTTAATATAATAACTATTAAAATCATTGTAATTTTCAGTAATACCAATATAATTCTTATAATTATATAACTTTGTACGATAAATTTCTATTTCTTGTGTAGTATTTAATTTATTAAATTCATTATCAAAATATGAGCTATAAATTAAATTTTGAGTCTTAATAAATGTTAACTTTAATTCATTTTTCAATTTTCCAATTTTAAAAGCAATTTTTTGTGCTTTTTCATCAACAAGTTCATTTTCAAGTAGTTTGTTATTTAAAACAATTATTTTTTCTTCAATATTTAAAATATCATCTAATAAATCTTGAATTTTCAAAAAGTTTTTCATTCCACATGATTCGCATAAATCAAGTTTAAATTTATCAGTACTAAATAATGTACTATCAAATAAGACATTTTCACCAACAAGATAAGCTAATTGTCTAACTAAATTGCACAAAAGTGGATAACAATTAGGACTATTAGTTGGAAGTGATATGTCATAATATTTTACTATAGTTTCTTTTTGATCAAGAATTTTTGAAGCTGCCAATTGCACAGCTCCTTCATTTAAAGCTGTTCCATATGTTTTTAATGCCCCGAATTCACACAAACCTAAACGATATAAATTACCTTTACGGTCTTTTACTTCTTGAATGTGATGAATAAGTTCATGTATAGCAAATTTTTCTAAATCTTTTAAAGGTATTCCAGACTTAAAGTATATAGAAGAATTCTTATAAAAATAAGTTGCCTCAGCATAACCTTCTGGCATTGATGCTATATACATAGGGGTTCTAGAAAACTCAATAAATAATTGGCTACAATCAAAATGTGCACTTGGAAAAGTATTACAAATTTTTTCTGCAACACTTTTAGAAATAGAATTTACACTTAATGTATCTAATCTTCCAATAATTTCAATTCCATCTTTTTTTAATTCTGATTCAACGTTCATTTATAAAATATTTCTCCTTAGTATATTCTTTTTCCATTATACAACATAAAGATACAAAATAATATTACAATAATATTACAGTTTCATTACAAATATGTAACAAAACAGAACACTACATTTGTAATGTTCTGTTTTTATGAATCAATATTATTTATGTTTTATTTAACAACAATGTTGTAAATTTTATTTTTTACATAAATTTCTTTAACAATATTTTTATCACTGATTGCATTTTTTACAGATTGATTTTCATGTACTTTATCTTTTACAATTGCTTCATCAGTATCTAATGCAATTGATACAGTAGCTTTTACTTTTCCATTAACTTGAACTGGAATTTCAATTTCATCATCAATAGTTTTTGCTTCATCATAAGCTGGCCATGGAGTATTTGCTATTGTGTCTTTTGCACCAATTATTTCAAATAACTCTTCAGTTATATGTGGAGCAAAAGGATTTAACAATTGTAAAAATGTTTTGTATTCTGCTTTGTTTATTCTCTTTAATTTATAAAATTCATTTGTCATTGTCATAAATGTAGAAACAGCTGTGTTAAATTTCATTTCTTCAATATCTGAAGAAACTTTTTTTATAGCTTTATGCATCATTTTTTCAAATTCAGGAGAGTAGCTGTCTCCATCAACTAAAAATTCTTGCATATTCCATACTCTATCTAAGAATTTATTACATCCACGAATGCTTTCCATAGACCATGGAGCAGTTTGATCAAATGGTCCCATAAACATTTCATAAACACGGAATGTATCTGCACCAAATTCTTCAACAATATCATCAGGGTTTATAACATTACCTTTTGATTTTGACATTTTTTCTCCATTTGAGCCTAAAATCATACCATGTGAAGTACGTTTTTGATAAGGCTCTTTAGTTGGTACAACACCAATATCATATAAGAACTTATGCCAAAATCTTGAATATAATAGGTGAAGTGTAGTATGTTCCATACCACCGTTATACCAGTCAACTGGACTCCAATATTCTAAGGCTTCTTTAGAAGCTAAAGCTTTATCATTATGTGCATCCATATATCTTAAATAATACCAAGATGAACCAGCCCATTGAGGCATTGTATCTGTTTCACGAGTGGCTTTTCCACCACAATGAGGGCAAGTTGTATTAACCCAATCTGTATGTTTAGCTAAAGGTGATTCACCATTTTCACCAGGTTCATAATCTTCAATATCAGGTAAGCATAATGGAAGTTCTTCTTCTGGAAGTGGAACCCATCCACATTTATCACAATGAACCATAGGAATTGGTTCACCCCAATAACGTTGTCTTGAAAATACCCAATCACGTAATTTGTAATTTACTTTTCTAGTTCCAATTTTATTTTCTTCTAAATAATCAATAACTTTTTTCTTTGCTTCTTCAACAGATAAACCTGTTAAGAAACCAGAGTTAACAAGTTTGCCACTTGCAACATCTGTAAAAGCTTCTTTCTCAATATCACAAACTGTGTTTTCATTTGCTGATTCAATTACTTGAATAATAGGTAAGCTGAACTTTTTAGCAAATTCCCAGTCTCTTGTATCATGAGCAGGAACAGCCATAATTGCACCAGTACCATAAGTAATTAAAACGTAGTCTGAAACCCAAATTGGAATTTCTGTATTTGTTAAAGGATTGATTGCTCTAATACCTTTAATTTCAACACCTGTTTTTTCTTTATTCAACTCAGCACGTTCAAAATCAGATTTTAAACTAGCTTGTCTTTGATATTCTTTTACTTCGTCTAGGTTAGTAATTTCGTTTTCTAATTCTTTAATAATAGGGTGTTCTGGAGCAACTACCATATATGTTGCACCAAATAATGTATCAGGTCTTGTTGTGTATACAACTAATTCTTTATCATGGTTTGCAAGTCTAAATTTAACTTCAGCACCTTCACTACGACCAATCCAGTTTCTTTGTTGTGCCTTGATTTTATCTAAATAATCAACTTCATCTAAGTCATCAATTAATCTTTGAGCATATTCTGTAATTTTTAACATCCATTGACTTTTTTCTTTTTGGACAACTGGACTTCCACATCTTTCACAAACACCATTAACAACTTCTTCATTTGCTAACCCTACTTTACAACCAGTACAGAAGTTTATAGGCATTGTTGCTTTATAAGCTAATCCATGTTTATATAATTGAATAAAAATCCATTGAGTCCATTTATAATAATTTGGATCAGTTGTATTGACTTCTCTAGACCAGTCAAATGAAAAACCTAAAGCTTTTAATTGTTCTCTAAAATGATTAACGTTTTTCTCAGTTGTAATTTTAGGATGAACATGATTTTTAATAGCATAGTTTTCAGCTGGTAATCCAAATGCATCAAATCCAATAGGGTATAATACATTATATCCTTCCATTCTTTTCTTTCTAGCAATAATATCTAATGCTGTATAACTACGAGGATGACCAACATGTAAGCCTTGACCAGAAGGATATGGAAATTCAACTAGTCCATACCATTTTTTTAATGAAGGATCATCTTTTGCATAAAAAGTACCTTCACTATACCATTTATTTTGCCATTTTTTTTCAATATCTTTAAAGTTATAACCCATAAACTTCACTCCTCTTGTATTTATAATTAATTCGAGCTTTATTATATAACATTTTTCATGGAAAAGAAAGTAATTTTTATATATTAATATTAAAAAGTTGATAAATACAATGGTTTATGATATAATTGGGATGTATAAGCAGTGCTTGTATAAGAAAAGGCTGAAACTGAACAAGGAGGGAGACAAAGTGAAAAAATTGTTGCACGTATGCTGATTTCTTGGAACGTCTCATTTACTCAATCGACAATGTGGATTGGGGAAATGAACGGTCCGAGAAAATGACTAAGCTTCTTGCAAGCTTGGATGGAGAGTACGGACCTTGTCCTCCTAAAGAAGTGATTGAGTATCAGAAGCGTGTTGACGCAGAAATCAGTCGCTTTGAAGAGGAAAAAATCTCTGAGTATGATCTTGTGGATATACTCAGGAACATTAAAAAAGAAGTTGAGATATAAGCCAAGAACCTAGCTGACAATGTCGGCTAGGTTCGATTTTTAAATTTAAGAGAGTTTTGAAAATAATTTATTTACAATAAAAATAAGTTAGTATATAATTACATAGAAATGGAAATAATTATTCACAAGAGAGAAAGGAAAATTTGAAAATGGCAAAAGAAGTTAGTGAAGAAGAGAGAAAAAGAATAGAAGAGATGATAGACAGCTTAGTTGAAAGAGCAAAAAAAGCATCTGAAGAATACATGAAATTAGACCAAGAGCAAGTTGATGAAATTGTAAAACAAATGGCAATGGCTGGCTTAGAACATCATATGGAACTTGCTAAAATGGCTGTAGAAGAAACAGGTAGAGGTATTTACGAAGATAAAATTACAAAGAATATGTTTGCAACAGAATATATTTATCACAGTATAAAATACGATAAAACAGTTGGAGTAATTGAAGATAATGAAGAAGAAGGTTATGAAGAAATTGCAGAACCAATAGGAATTATAGCTGGTGTAACACCTGTTACAAACCCAACTTCAACAACAATGTTTAAATCACTAATTGCAGCAAAAACAAGAAATGTTATAATATTTGGTTTTCACCCATCTGCGCAAAAATGTAGTGTTGCAGCAGCAACAATTTTAAGAGATGCAGCTATAAAAGCAGGTGCTCCAGAAGATTGTATTTTATGGATTGAAGAACCATCTATAACAGCTACAACAGCTTTAATGAACCATCCAGGAGTTAATTTGATTTTAGCAACTGGTGGAAGTGGAATGGTAAAGTCAGCATATTCATGTGGAAAACCAGCATTAGGTGTTGGACCTGGAAATGTACCTTGTTATATAGATAAAACTGCAAAATTAAAAACATCAGTAAATGATTTGGTATTATCAAAATCATTTGATAATGGAATGATTTGTGCATCAGAACAATCAGTTATAGTTGATAAAGAAATTCATAAAGAATTTGAAGAGCTTATGAAAGAAGCAGGATGTTACTTTTTAAATGCAGAACAAACAGAAAAATTACGTAACAGTATGTTTATAGCAGAAAAAGGTTGTGCACTAAATGCAGATATAGTTGGAAAGAGCCCTTACATTATTGCAAAAGGTGCAAATATTGAAGTACCAAAAGATACAAAAGTATTAGTATTAAAAGAGAATGGAGTTGGAATTGAATACCCATTTTCAAAAGAAAAATTAAGCCCTGTACTTGCATATTATGTAGTTGAAAATGCAGACGAGGGAATAGAATTAGCAGAAAAATTAATTGAATTTGGTGGAATGGGACATTCAGCTGTCATTCATTCAGAAGATAATGAGACAATTCAAAAATTCTCAGAAAGAGTAAAAGTAGGTAGAATAATAGTTAATTCACCATCAACACATGGTGCGATAGGTGATATATATAATACAAATATGCCATCATTAACATTAGGATGTGGAACATTTGGTGGAAACTCTACAACTGCAAATGTATCAAGCGTAAATTTAATAAATATCAAAAGAGTAGCCAAAAGGAGAGTTAATATGCAATGGTTTAAAGTGCCACAGAAAATATATTTTGAAGCAGGTTCTATTGCATATTTAGAAAAAATGCCAAATATTTCAAGAGCATTTATTGTTACAGACCCATCAATGGTAAACTTAGGTTATATAGATAAAATTTTATATTACTTAAGAAAAAGAAAAGAATATGTACATTCTGAAATCTTTTCAGATGTTGAATCAGACCCATCATTTGAAACTGTTTATAGAGGAGTAGAAATGATGAGAGAATTTAAGCCTGATGTAATTATTGCAGTAGGTGGAGGAAGCCCAATAGATGCTGCAAAAGGAATGTGGCTATTCTATGAACATCCAGAAGCTGATGCAGAAGGAATGAAACTTAAATTTATGGATATAAGAAAACGTACTTATAAATTCCCTAAATTAGGTAATAAAGCACAATTGGTTGCGATTCCGACAACATCAGGAACAGGCTCAGAAGTTACATCATTTGCTGTTATTACAGATAAAAAATTAAACAAAAAATATCCTTTAGCAGATTACGAATTAACACCAGATGTTGCAATAGTTGACCCAGACTTAGTTATGAGTTTACCAAAAACAATTACTGCAGACACCGGTATGGATGTTTTAACACATGCTATTGAAGCATATGTATCAAATATGGCATCTGATTATACAGATGGATTAGCAGAAAAAGCATTTGAATTAGTATTTAAAAATTTAAGAGAAGCATATAACAATGGAAGTAATGCACATGCAAGAGAAAAAATGCATAATGCAAGTACAATTGCAGGTATGGCATTTACAAATGCATTCTTAGGTGTATGTCATTCATTAGCACATAAAATAGGAGCAGAATTCCACTTACCACATGGAAGAATAAATGCAATTTTATTACCTTATGTAATAAGATATAACAGTCAAAAACCAACTAAGTTTGTATCATTCCCTAAATACGAGTACTATATTGCAGACCAAAAGTATGCGGATTTATCAAGAAGAATGAATTTCCCTGCTTATGGAAATGAAGAAGGAGTAAACTCTTTAATTAAAGAAATTCAAAAATTGAATGCTGATTTAAATATTCCAAAGAGCTTTAAAGAAGCAGGAGTCAATGAACAAGAATTTATGGCAAAACTTGATTTGTTAGCTGATAGAGCATTTGAAGATCAATGCACAACTGCAAATCCAAGATTACCATTAGTTGAAGAACTAAAACAAATATTAATAGATAGTTACTATGGAAATGAAGTATAAAATATGAAAAAAGGTCAAAAATCATTAGAGTTAATATGTGATTTTTGACCTTTTTCTCTAATCTCAAAGTTTCACATTGACTGCGATAATTGTTTTTATCTAAGTCATGAATTATTTCTTTGTTATTTTTATTTTCTTTTTTTAATAGCTTGTTTTCAAGTTCTTTTTGTTCATTTTCTTTCTTTAGCTTTCGTATTTCACTTTTATATATATCATTTTTGTTTTACCAAAAATACACGAAATATTTTTCATTACATTTGTGTTACATTAATATTACAGACTAGCAGACTTGAACGATTTTTCTATTAAAAATCATTATCTAATAACAAAAGTCGATAGAAATTAAAGAAAAGTATTGAAAATAAAAAAATGTTATGATATTTTTAAGTAGGATATGTACAATTATCTTGCTTTATTTTTTGTAAGATAAAAATTTAGCACATTGAAAATTAAATAGAGTAAACTTGAAAGATATATAGTATGAAGCTATAAAATGAGTAAATGTGCATAAAAAAGAAAAAGTTGTACATACTAAATACATAATAGAAAAAAGCAAAATAAAATACTGAAGAAAGAGGAGAAAGATAACCATGAATAAAAAGGAGACTAAAATAAGTAAAGAGATAAAAATGAATAAAAAATCAGCAAGAAGAAATTACTCAAATCAAACAGGTATTACTCTAATAGCCTTAGTAGTAACCATTGTAGTCTTGCTAATACTAGCAGGAGTAACCATAAACGCAGTATTCAGCGATAGAGGAATTATTAAAAAAGCACAAGACGCACAAAACAAAGCAAATGAAAGTATACAAAAGGATATGAATGAAATAAATGCACTAGAAAATTGGCTAAACGAAAATACAGGAGAAAGTAACAATGATAAAGAAGTAAATATATCAACATTGGTAGGAAAAGGAGCAGTAACTAAAAATACAAAAGCAGTAGATACATATGGAAATAAAATAACAATACCAAAAGGATTTAAAGTATTAGCACATGGAACAGAAGCAGGTTCAGCAACGTATACTTATAGTGGAGATACTATTCCAGCAGTACAAGATGGAATAGTAATAGAAGATACACAAACAGGAACAGCAGGAAACCAATTTGTATGGGTACCAGTAGGAACAATAAAAAATAAATCTGGAGATTCAAAAGGAGCAACAAGTACAATAACACTTGGAAGATATAGCGACTTTACAGCAAAAGATGGAGTATATACGCCAGCACAAGTGGCATCAGTAGAAAATTGTACACAAGAAGTCACAATAAATACTTATTATAAAGAATTAAGTACATTTAGAGATGGAAGTAAAAGCGATGGTTCTGAAAATGCAACAGCAAGAGACTTAAAAACATTTATAGAAATGAGCTTAGCAAATGGAGGATATTATATAGCACGATATGAAGCAAGCGGAGATTCTTCGAAAATATATTCAAAATACAATCAAACAGTATTAACTAATATAACTCAACCAGAAGCAGCAAGCTTAGCAAGAGAAATGTATGGCGAGGTAAAAGAAAATAATGAACTAATATATGCAAGTGACCTAGTAAATAGCTATGCATGGGATACAGCAATAATATTTATACAAACATATTCAACAGAAACAGATGCAAGTAATTATGCAAGCAAAAATAAAAGTGCATCATTTGCAAATACAGGAATAAATAATGATAAATATTGTAATATATGGGATATGTCAGGAAATGTATTTGAATGGACAACAGAATCCTCTACCTACTCTAGCGCTAACTCCTTCTGCCCTTGTGTTCGTCGTGGAGGGTATTGCAGCACGCGTGGCATAGCTGGCAGTTACACGTCTTACCGCAACAACTTTTACACGGCTTATAGCGACAGCATTCATGGTTTGCGTCCCCTACTTTATGTAAAGTAGCACTGACCACTGGTCCAATGAATCAGAAAAAATGAATTAAATACGATGTTAGCGCTAATGCGCTTAACACGTACTTTAGCGCATCAAAAACGCTAAAGGAGAAAATTTTTCTAAAATTTCTAAAACTGACCGTTAAGGTCCAGTTTTAGAAATTTGAAAAATTTTCCCTAGCGGGGCGCCCCCTAGCGGGGCGCCTTTATTGTGTTTGCAAACCTGCAAACGCAATAAAGGCGATCAGAAGATAAATACATGAATGCTTTTAGAAAAATGTTAGAACAGGAGTTAAAAGGGTGTGAATAGAGTATTAGAAAAGATAAATAATGAGCAATTACAACTAATTCCTAAAATGCAAGAGTATATACAATATATGTTAGAAACTTTACTAAAACTTCCAAGAACAGAAAAATTTAGTATAGGTAATGAATATAAATGTTCAATGTATAAATTACTAGAATATATTTTGTATGTTAGTAAAATAGAAAAAGAACAAGTGATTTTAGAAGATATACAAATTTTGCTATAATTTCAAGCGTTTTCTTCAATATCGTTATTAAACTCCATTATCTAGTAACTAATATTATAATGTATTAAGCTTAAAGTATTGACAAAAGTACAAGTAGTACTGTATAATAAATAATTATAAAAATTATTAGATTGTGATGAATATGACGACGAGTTAAAAGTTGCTAACAGAGAATAAAGGTGACTGCGCTGAGAGCCTTTTGTAGAAGAACATAACTTTGCCAACACATAGGAGTAGTCTGTAATTTTGAAAAGAGGAAACAATAATAAGAGTTTCAAGCTGGGTGGCACCGCGGAACTAAAAGAGATTTCGTCCCTGCACTATTTATAGTGCAGGGACTTTTGTTTATCCCTACACTATAAGAAAAAAATATAATATAGAAAGGGGGATTTTTATGAGTTACCGTACACATACCTGTAATGAAATAAGCCTAGAAGATGTAGGAAAAAAAGTTAAAATTGCAGGATTTGTAGAAACAATTAGAGATTTAGGAGGATTGGTATTTTTAGACATACGTGATATGTATGGAATTACACAAGTAGTTACATCAGGAAAAACAGAAGATGTAGATTTTGCATCACACATACCAATAGAATCATCAGTATGTGTTGAAGGAATAGTTAAAAAAAGAGATGAAGAAACCATAAATCCAAAATTAAAAACCGGACTTGTAGAAATTAAAATTGAAACAATTGAAGTTTTAGGAAAAAGAACAAAGGAGTTGCCATTTGAAGTAAATAAAAATCAAGTTGTAAGAGAAGATTTAAGGCTTAAATATAGATTTTTAGACTTAAGAAGCAAAAAACTAACTAACAATTTAATTTTACGTTCAAAAGTAATTCAGTATTTAAGAGAGCAAATGATTGGTAATGGCTTTTTAGAAGTACAAACTCCAATTTTGACAAGTTCTTCACCAGAAGGAGCTAGAGATTATTTAGTACCAAGCAGGGTACACAAAGGAAAATTTTATGCACTTCCACAAGCACCACAACAATTTAAACAATTGCTTATGGTGTCTGGAATAGATAAATATTTTCAAATTGCACCATGTTTTAGAGATGAAGATGCAAGAGCTGACAGATGCCCTGGCGAATTTTATCAATTAGATATGGAAATGTCTTATGCAACACAAGAAGATGTATTTAGTGCAATAGAGCCTGTTATTTATAATACATTTAGCAAATTTTCTAGTAAAAAAATAGCAAAATATCCATTTCCAAGAATTGCATACAAAGAATCAATTCTAAAATATGGAACAGATAAACCAGACTTAAGAAACCCATTGTATATAATAGATTTATCGGAATTTTTTAAACAATGTACATTTAAACCATTTATTAACAGAACTGTAAGAGCAATTAAAGTTAATAAACATTTATCAAAAGGATTTCATGAAAAAATGTTAGAATATGCAATATCATTAGCAATGCCTGGACTTGGATATTTGGAAGTACAAGAAGATATGTCACTAAAAGGTCCAATAGATAAATTTATACCAGTTGATTTGAAAAAAGAATTAATAAAAATTGCAGATTTAAAAAGCGAAGATACAATATTTTTTATAGCAAATAATGAAAAAAGAGCAGCAGAGTTAGCAGGACAAATAAGAACAGAGCTAGGAAAAAGATTAGAATTGATAGATGAAAATAGTTTTCAATTTGCATGGATTGTTGATTTTCCAATGTATGAATTAGAAGAAGATGAAAAAATAACATTTTGCCATAACCCATTTTCAATGCCACAAGGAGGAATGGAAGCGCTACTTACAAAAAATCCACTTGAAATTTTAGCATATCAATATGATATTGTATGTAATGGAATTGAACTTTCATCTGGAGCAGTTAGAAACCATGATCCAGAAATAATGGTAAAAGCATTTGAAATAGCAGGTTATACTAAAAAAGACATTGAAGAGAAATTTTCTGCTTTATTTAATGCATTTCAATATGGGGCACCACCACATGCTGGAATTGCACCAGGTGTGGATAGAATGTTAATGCTTTTAACAGATGCCGAAAACATTAGAGAGGTTATTGCATTTCCAATGAACAGCAAAGCTGAAGATTTAATGATGGGTGCACCAGGTTTTGTTACAAAAGAACAATTAAGAGAATTAAATATTAGAATAACTGAAACAAAGTAAAAATTATAGCTTCAATGCTTGTAATTTGGGCAAAAAATATATATAATAAGGACAATGTTTATAAAGGAGATGAGCTTAGATGAAAGTTTCAAGAGAAGAGTTATTACACATTGCAAATTTGTCAAGTTTAAATTTGAAAGAAGATGAAGTAGACACTTATCTTTTACATTTACAAGACATTTTAAATTATGCAAATATAGTAAGCAAAGCACCAACAGAAGGATTATCAGAAGCTGTTGGTGTTGAAAATAAATATAATGTATTTCGTAAAGATGAAGTTAAAAACTTTGAAGATAAAGAAGCATTAATGGCTAATGCTCCAGAAAAAGAAAGAAATATGTTTAAAATTCCAAAAGTAATTCAATAATTAACAGAAAGGAATGAATAAGATGAATATTACAGAATTAACTGTACATGAACTTTTAGAAAAATTAAAAAATAAAGAACTAACTTCAGCCGAAATTACTAAAGCTTATGTAGATAGGATAAATGAAAAAGAAAAAGATGTACAAGCTTTTATTACACCATTAACAGATGAAGCAATAAAAAAGGCAGAAGACATTGATGAAAAAATAGAAGCAGGAGAGTCAAAATCAGAATTAGCAGGTATTCCAATTGGAATAAAAGATAATATGTGCACAAAAGGTGTAAAAACTACATGTGGTTCTAAAATGTTAGAAAATTTTGTATCACCATATAATGCAACAGTTATGGAAAAAATTAATGCAGAAGATATGATAATGCTTGGAAAGTTAAATATGGATGAGTTTGCAATGGGATCATCAACAGAATATTCACATTTCCATACAACAAAAAATCCATGGAACTTAAATACTGTACCTGGTGGTTCATCAGGAGGAAGTGCAGCAGCTGTTGCAGCAAATTTGGTACCATGGGCACTAGGCTCAGACACAGGTGGTTCAATTCGTCAACCAGCAAGTTTATGTGGTATTGTAGGACTAAAACCAACTTATGGATTAGTATCTCGTTATGGATTAGTAGCATTTGCATCTTCACTTGATCAAATAGGACCAATGACTAAAGATGTTAAAGATGCAGCAATTTTATTAAATGTAATTAGTGGTCATGATGAAAAAGACACAACTTCAGCAGAAATTGTGGAAAAAGACTATACTAAATGCCTAAAAAATGATGTTAAAGGTTTAAAAATTGGAGTTCCAAAAGAATATTTTGGAGATGGAATAAATACAGAAGTAAAAGCAAAAGTTGAAGAAGCAATTGAAAAATATAAAGAGTTAGGTGCAGAAATAGAAGAATTTAGCTTAGACATTGCAGATTATTCTTTAGCAACATATTATATAATTGCACCAGCAGAAGCAAGTTCAAACTTAGGTAGATTTGATGGAATTCGTTATGGATACCGTACACCAAATTATACAAACCTAAAAGAATTATTCAAAAATTCAAGAAGTGAAGGATTTGGCCCAGAAGTAAAAAGAAGAATTATATTAGGTACTTATGTATTATCTTCAGGTTACTATGATGCATATTATAAAAAAGCTCAACAAGTTAGAACACTTGTAAAACAAGAATTTAAAAAAGCATTTGAAAAGTATGATGTAATATTAACACCTACTTCGCCAATAGTTGCTTTTGATATTGGTACTAAATCATCAAATCCTATGGAAATGTATTTATCTGATATATGTACAGTTCCTGTAAATATTGCAGGAGTTCCTGCTATTTCAATTCCATGTGGAGTAGATAGTAATAATATGCCAATAGGAATGCAATTAATAGGAAATTATTTTGATGAAGAAACTATATTAAATGCAGCATATACTTATGAACAAGCAACAAACTTTAGAAGCAAATATAGACCAAATATCTAAGTAAAGGAGATTTAAAATGTCAATAGAAGATTATGAAGTAGTCATTGGACTAGAAATACATGCCGAACTTTCAACAAAAACAAAGATATTTTGTAACTGTTCTACAGAATTTGGTGCAGAACCAAATACACATGTATGCCCAGTATGTATGGCGATGCCAGGAGCTCTTCCAGTGCTAAATGAAAAAGTAGTTGAATATGCTGTAAAAGCAGGATTAGCAACAAGCTGTACAATTTCAAAAGACTCTAAAAATGATAGAAAAAATTATTTTTATCCAGACCTTCCAAAATCATATCAAATATCACAATTTGATAAACCTCTATGTGAACATGGAAATGTAGAAATTGTATTAGATAGTGAAAAGAAAACAATAGGAATTACAAGAATACATATTGAGGAAGATGCAGGAAAATTAAATCATAATGAATTTGGAGCTGGAAGTTTAGTAGATTTAAACAGAGCAGGAGTTCCACTAATAGAAATAGTTTCAGAACCAGATATGCGTTCAGCTAAGGAAGCAGAAGCATATATGAGAAAAATAAAATCTATACTAGAATATATTGAAGTATCAGATTGTAAAATGCAAGAAGGCTCATTAAGAGCGGATGTCAACGTTTCTGTTATGAAAAAGGGAAGTAAAGAGTTTGGAACTCGTACAGAGATGAAAAATATGAGCTCTTTTAGATCAATTGTAAGAGCAATTGAATATGAAGCACAAAGGCAAGTTGATGTTCTTGAAGATGGTGGAAAAATTGACCAAGAAACTTTAAGATGGGATGATATATCTGGTAAAACATTTTCAATGAGAGATAAAGAAGATGCACAAGATTACAGATATTTTCCAGAGCCAGATTTAGCAGCAATTAGGTTATCAGATGAATATATTCAAAACATAAAAAACAATTTACCAGAATTACCAGAAAGCAGAAAAGAACGTTATTTAACAGAATACAGTTTATCTGAAAAAGATGCAAGGATGTTAACAGCTTCAAAACACATGTCAGACATGTTTGAAAAAGCATTATCAATATGTAATAATGCAAAATCAGTAGCAAACTGGTTGCTCTCAGATGTTTCAAGGATATTAAATGAAAAAGAACTTGAGCCATCTCAAATTCCATTTACAGCAGAACAATTAGCTGAAATGATTATACTAATTGATAAAGGAACAATAAGTTCTGCAATTGGTAAAAAAGTATTAGAAGAATTATTTGAGAATCCAGAAAATCCTGAAGAAATAGTAAAAGAAAAAGGATGGATACAAATTTCAGATGAGGGAGCTATAAAAGAAATAGTATTAAAAATACTTGAAAATAACCCACAATCTATTGCAGATTACAAAGCAGGAAAAGATAGAGCATTAGGATTTTTAGTTGGTCAAGCAATGAAGGAGACTAAGGGTAAGGCTAATCCTCAAATGCTTAATAAGTTATTCTTAGATGAATTAAATAAATAAAATGTGCCATTGGGGACGGAGAATTTTGGCACACAATAATTATTTGTGTGCCAAAATTCTCCGTCCCCAATGGCACATTTTTAACTGATTTCTGCTTTTATTTTGTTGAATGCAAAGCCGAAGATAATAAATCCTGCCATAAAAAATAAGCTTGTTTTAAATAATGAAAACCCGACATAATAGATAATAGGGTATGTAAATAAAAAATCATAAATTAATAAAATGATACTTGCAAAAATAATAAGTAAAAAAGAAAATTTGATACCAGACCTCATCAAATTAATAATAGTATTATCCAAATTCTTAAATTCTAATAATATTTGTTTCACTTTAAATCCCTCACTTAATTAAAATACATTATAATTAAATGTTAACATAAAATTAAAAGAAAAACAAAGGAAATTTGTGCCATTTGCATAAAAAAAGATGCTATTTCTAGCATCTTTTACACCTTAAAAAACTGTGCACAATTTTTTAAGCTTATGCATTCATTGCATTTAATTTTTTTGCCATGTTAGATTTTTTTCTAGCAGCTGTGTTTTTTACAATAACACCTTTTGTACAAGCTTGATCTACTTTTTTTGTAGCAGATGCTAATAATTTTGTAGCTTCTTCTTTATTTCCAGCTTCTACAGCTTGTTCAAATTTTTTTACTGCAGATTTATATCCTGATTTAATCATATTATTTCTAAGAGTTTTCTTTTCAATAACACTAACACGTTTTATTGCTGATTTTATATTTGGCATGTTTTGCACCTCCCTTTTAAGCTCTCATAAATTGACTAAAATATTATATCATGTAATAAGGTTTTTGACAAGGCTTTTTTGAAAACTGATTGAAAAATATACAAAAATTTACCAGTTTAAAAATTTTTTAAACGTGCATTATAAATAATGAAAAAGCAAAAGAGTTTTTTCAAAAACAAAAACAATCACATTCTAGGAGGTGAAAAATATGACAAATAGCAATAAATCAGTAGTTCCTGAAGCTAAAGAAGCTTTAAACAAGTTCAAATATGAAGTTGCAAATGAAGTAGGTGTTAATTTAAAACAAGGATACAATGGAGATTTATCTTCTAAAGATGCTGGTAGAATCGGTGGTAACATGGTTAGAAAAATGATTCAACAAGCTGAAAATAACATGAAATAGTTTTAAATGATACTTTGAATTTGTTGTACTAGAAAAGTTTCAGAATTTTTCTAATACAATAAAAGAGGGTTCCTATATAATTAGGAACCCATCTTTTAAATTAAGCTTCTGGTTCTATAAGACCGAAGTTACTATTATCTTTTAAACGATAAATTACATTAACTTTTCCTGTTTCTACATTAATAAATGTTAAGAATTTGTCTTGAGGTCTTTCTTCTAATTTTAGTTTTGCATCTTCTGGTGAAAGAGGTTTAATATCATAATATATTGTTTTTATGATTTCTCCTTCGACTACAGCTTCTTCAGAATGAGCCATTTCTTTAATACGAATAGAATCAGTCATGTTTTGTTGATCTTTTTTTGTTTTCATTTTTCTAATTTGACCTTCTAAAATATCAATATCTTTATCAATAGAAGCGTATAAATCCTTATGCTCAGTTGTTGCTCTGAATCTATCAGTAGGAGTTTTTACCTCCATCTCAGCTACTTGAAGACCACCTTCAGTTTTTATAGTTGCAGTCACATCAAAATCTTCACCAAAATATTTTACTAATCTTTCTGATTTTTTACCAATATAATCTTTAATTGCCTCTGTTGCTGTTAGATCTTTAGATACTATTTTAATGTTCATAACAATCTCTCCTTCCAAATTTACATATTTTCATTGGTATGGACTTATTATATATGTTTTAGATTTCTTTTGCAAGTGGTTTTGAAAAATATACATTGACAATTTGGAATGTAAAAGAATATAATGTGATTGAAACAAGAGAGTAAGAGAGGTAAGTATGTATAAACTAGTGGCAATTGATTTAGATGGAACTTTATTAGACTCTTATGGGCAAGTATCAGAGAGAAATAAAAATGCAATTCAAAAGGCAGTGGATTTGGGCACTAAAGTTGTGTTAGCTTCTGGAAGAGGAACAATGTCAGTAAGAAACTTTGCAACAGAAATAAATGCAAATGAATATATGATTTGTGGTAATGGGTCTATTGTATATGACTTAAAAAATGAAGAAAGAATATATGAGAAATTTTTAAGTCAGAAAAAAGTTTTACAGTTAATAAAAATCTGTGAAGAAAATAGCATTTACTATAGTATTTGTACTGAAAAAGGAATTATAACAAAATCATTAAACTATAATGTATTATTTTATAATCATGAAAATGCTAATAAGCCAGATAACAAGCAAACTAAGTTATATATTACAGATAATGTTTACCAATATATATTAGAAAGAGAAGAAACCGACTATACAAAAATGACAATTTGTGATGATAACAATGTAATTTTTAAAAGTATAATAAGAAAGCTAAGAGATGTAAAAGGGATAAATGTATTGGATGTTGGGCACATGACAAGAAAATTAATGAAGCTTGGAACTGAAGTATATTCTATAGAATACTACTATACAGAAATTACTAATGAAGATGCTAATAAGTGGAATGCAATAAACTTTTTAATAGAGAAATTAGGAATAAATAAGGAAGAAGTAATTGCAATTGGAGATAATGTTAATGACCAAACAATGCTTGAAAATGCTGGCTTAGGAGTGACTATGGCTAATAGTGCTTCATATATTCAAAAAATGGGAAATGTAATTACAGATACTAATAATGATGATGGGGTTGCTAAGGCAATTGAAAAATATATTCTAAGTGAATAAACTTACTTAAAATGCACATAACTATTACTAATAGGAGAGTGTGTATTTATGAGTAAAGATTTTAAAATAAAAAAAGAAACAAAAAACATTAATAACAAAGAAGATGTAACAAAATATGGTGAGTTTGTATCATCATATTTTGCATGGATAACGCTAGAAGAGCAAAAAAACAAAGTTAAAAAAATGGAAGAAATGACTAACAAGGATACAGAATTATAACTATAATAATTAAAATATATTTTAATATAAAGTATACAAAATTTTTATATTATATGATATAATTTTACTATGATCCCAAAATAGATATACTACAAAAGAAATACAATAATAAGCAAAGGAGAAAAAAATGAGGAAAATAAATGAAAGTAAATTTAAAAATAATAAGGGTATTACTTTAATTGCACTAGTTGTAACTATAGTTGTACTTTTAATATTAGCTGGTATATCAATAAATGCACTAATTGGAGATAATGGTTTAATAAAAAGGGCACAAGATGCAAAAGATAAATGGGAAACAGCAGAAAAAAGTGATTTAGAAAGTTTAAATAATATAAATAACTTTTTAAAAGAGAATATACCAGACTGGGATGGAGAAAAGACTGAAATGCCAGAAATAAAGAAAAATGAAACAACTGGTAAATTCGATTGGTACATATATAATGAATCACAAATGAAATTTTTTGCAAACTATGTAAATGAAACATTAACAGAAAAAGATAAAAAGATGATTACTGATAATAATACAACAATTGAAGAAATAGCAATTACAAAGGAAACAACAATTTATTTAATGGATGACTTAAATCTTGGCTCAACATTTGATAAAGATGGAAAAGTAATATCTGGAAAGCAATGGATACCGGTCGGACATGATAAATCAAAACCATTGTTAGGAACTTTTGAGGGAAATAACCATTATATATGTGGAGTATATATAAGTAATAAAGAAAAGTTTAATGGAATATTCGGTAACTGTAATTCAGTAAAAAACCTAACAATAAAAAATAGTTACATAGAGGGAATAAATCTTACAGGTGGAATTGCAGGAGCTGTAAGAGGAGGAGTAGTTGAAAATTGCCACAATTTTAATACGACAGTTGTATTAAAGGAAGGAAACAACAATACAGTAGGAGGTGTTGTGGCACAATGCTCAGGTGAAAAAATAGAAAAATGTACTAATACTGGAAATGTAATATCTTATTCAACAAATAATTATTTGCAAATGGGCGGAATATGTGGATTATCCAATAATACTAAATTGATAGAGTGTACTAACTATGGAAATATTACAGTAAAGGCAGAACAAGGAGATTCGTACTACGTTGGGGGAATATCTGGAGTTACTGTGGCTAGTGTGGAAGGCAAAAGTACTATTGATAGATGTAATAATGAAGGAAAAGTAACTGGAAGAGATTGTGTTGGAGGAATAGCCGGCTCATCTTATATTGGAGTAACTATAAAAAATTGTAGTAATGTAAATGAAGTAAAGGGAAGAGCATTTTTAGGTGGAATAGTAGGCATGCTTGGAAATACAGAAAATAAATTATCACACTCAACATTAATGGAATGCTATAACAGTGGAAGTATAACAGCATATTCTGAAAATGATGAACTTACAAGTTCCTTTGGTGGAATAGTAGGAGTTATTAATGATAAAGGTAGAGAAGATATTATTGAAAAGTGCTATAGTAAGGGAAGTATAATTAATGCTAAAGAAAAATATGGAGCAATTATAGGCGAAGAAAAAAACCAAGAAGGTAAGGCAAAATTGAGTAATTTGTATTATCTTAATACTGTAGGAATAGGCGCTGTGAATAACAAGGATGATGAAACCAAAAATATAAAAGCAGTGCAAGATGATTTAAAAACATATAGTGAATTTATAAAATGGATAAATAATTTATAAATGAAAGCTGTCAATTTAACTATTTGACAGCTTTTTTTAAATTATAATAAAAATTTATAATAAAATAAAAAGTATTTTTAAATGATTGATGAATCGACATAAATATGCTAAGATATTGGAAAAATATGTAAAAGGAGTTGCAAAGAATATGAACAAAGAAGAATTATTAAACCTTGTGGAAAGTTTAAATATGCCTAAAGATGAATATTATATTTTAGGTGGTGGTAGCTTAGTTATGTTTGGAATAAAAGATAAAACTGCAGATTTAGATTTATGTGTATCAGAAGAATTATTTGCCAGATTAAAAGAAGGATATAATTTAGATGAAAAAGATAAAAATGAATGCGGATTTTTATAAAATTATCTTGGCTTAGAAAAATATCGCAATCTAATATAAAAGAATAATATTTTTGAAAGGATAAAAAACAATAGATATTGAAATTAAAACAGATTACAAAGAATTTCATGGAAGAAGTTGTGGAATAATTAAACAAGAAAACAAGTTTTTAATTATGAGACTAGACAAAGCACCATATTTTCATATACAATGACAAGGGCGAAGAGAAACTATTGGAATTTAAGTGGGTTACACCAGAGGAGTTAAGAGACATAGATTTAAGACCTAAAAATATAAGAGATATGATAGTTAATGGAGATTATCTCAAAGGATTAACACATATTATAAAGAAGGATAAATAATAAAGAAGAGGTAGCTATGGAAGAAATTGAATATTTAGATTTTGTTGATGAAAACAACAATGTAATTGAAAAAGAAGATTTATGTATGAATGATTTTGACTATTTATTGGAAAAAGCGAAAGAAGAGAAAATAGAGAAAAATGTTGTTGGATCGGTTATTGTAAATAGACAAGGAAAAATACTTATAATGTCAAGAAAGTCAGATGATTTTATGGGAGGTATTGACGAATTACCAAGCGGAAATATGGAAATTGGAGAAGATATACCAACGGCATTAGCAAGAGAGGTAAAAGAAGAAACAAATTGCGAGTTAAACGAAATTTTATATTATATAGATAGTTTTGATTATAAATCTGGAAGTGGAAAAAATGCTAGACAATATAATTTTGCTATAAAAGTGAAAGAAACAGATAATATTGTTTTAACAGAACATGAATCATATTCATGGCAAACAGTTGAAGAAATAATTAATAATCCAAAAATAACTCATGAAGTAAAGAATACAATCAAAAGATATAATGATATTAAGCTTGAATATGAAGCTATGATTGAAAAGTATAAAATAAAACTAGAATTAATAAAATATATAGAGCAAATTGTAAATTATCATTACAATTTAAATGATAAAGGACATGGAGTTGAGCATGCAAAATATGTAATAAATAGAAGTTTTGAATTTGCATACCAGGTTGAATCTATAAATTTAGAAATGGTATATGTAATTGCAGCATATCATGATGTGGCTCATCATATTGATGCGAAAAACCATGAAACTATTTCTGCTAAGATGTTAATGGAAGACAAGAAATTAAAAGATTTTTTCACAGATGAACAAATAAAAATAATGAGCGAAGCAGTAGAAGACCATCGTTCATCAATGGAAACAGAGCCAAGAAGCATCTATGGAAAAATAGTATCATCTGCTGATAGAAATACAAGTGTTGAGGTTACTTTAAAAAGATGCTATTCATATAATAGAAGGCATTTTTCTGAATTAAAAGAAAGCGAGATTATAGAAGAATGTAGAAAATTTTTATTAAAGAAATTTGGTATAAATGGTTATGCAAGAAGCAAAATGTTTTTTGATGACAAGGAATATAAAAAGTATTTAGATGATATAACTGATTTAGCCTTAGATAGTGATAAATTTGCTGTTGAAATAAAAAAAGTAAATGAAATATATTAATTATATGTTAGTAATGTAAATATAAAATAAAACATCTTGATGTAAAAATCGAGGTGTTTTATTTTTTACAATAAATTATTGTCCAATAATGCAACAAATTGGAAATTTTTCGGGTTCATATAAGTAAAAGCTAATTTAATTATTATGGATAGTTGAATGTTATTTAAAAAATTTTGAAATTTGTTCGGTTTTCAAAAAAAGGCAGGCACTTTTATATATAGAAGCACAATTAAACATGTAATAATTAAAATTTTACCATATAAAAATTAAACAAGAGGTGGACAATATGTTTGAAAAAGTAGAAGAGATCAACGGAAAAAAATATTTTTTACACAAAACAAAAGATGGCGAATATGAACTATGGAGATATAACGAAAAGTATGACAAATGGGTACATATTAATTTTATAGGAGAAGAGGTAAATCGTACAGAACAGAATGTTGTTGATACTCTATCAAAACAATTTATTGCTAGAAATATACAAGACAAAGATTATAAATTTTTATATAAATGGTAAAATTAAGTGACGCACCTTAAAATAAAAATAGACACATAAGATTACAAATGATACAATGTAATTGCCAAGAGAACATTGAAAGGATTTGTAATTTATGTGTCAAAACAATTATAACAGAAAAAAAGAAGAAAAGAAATATCAACATTTAAATTATGTTGAAAAAACACAAATAGAAAGATGGTATAATATTGAAAAGAAGCCATGTTCAGAGATTGCAAAATTATTATAAAAAAATTTTAAAAATATATTGACAAACTAAAAAAAGAGTGTATAATATTTATATAGGTCAAAGAAAGTCAAAGTCAAAGGAAAGAATGAAAATGAGAATGTCAGATATAATAGAGGAATTTATAAAGCAGATGTTTGAGAAAGAAGATACAATTGAAATACAAAGAAATGACTTGGCGCAACAATTTAACTGTGTACCATCTCAAATAAACTATGTAATAGCAACAAGATTTAAACCATCACAAGGTTATTATGTAGAAAGCAGAAGAGGTGGTGGAGGCCATATTAGAATTGAAAAAGTTAATGTGACACAAAGCAATTATTTAATGCATGTTATAAATAGTTTAGATAATAAAATAACTTCACAAGAAGTAGGTATTTTTATAAGTAACTTTTTGTCAGAAGGTATTATATCTAAAAAAGAAGCAAAATTATTAAAGGTAGCAACTAGTGATAATGTTTTAACTGTACCGCAAGAAATTAAGGACAGCTTAAGAGCGAAAATATTTAAAAACATGTTAGTTAATTTAGTTGAAGACTAATGACCATACATAATTTAAAATTTAAAGGAGGTAATTTTTATGTTATGTCAAAATTGTGGAAAAAATGAGGTAAATTTTAGATATACTCAAATAATAAATGGAGTTAAAAAAGAAATGGCACTTTGTGATAAATGTGCAAAAGAATTGGGATTAGAAAGTTTAGATTTTAATATGCCAATAAACTTTTCTAGTTTTTTAGGAGACTTTTTAAGTGTAGCATCAGAGAATAGTTTTTTACCTAGTTTTGTAAAAACAAATACATTACAATGCAATAAATGTGGAATGACTTATGATGAATTTGCTAATAGTGGAAAATTAGGATGTGCAAATTGTTATGATATATTTTCAGACCCATTAGAACAAGTACTTAAAAAAATACATGGTTCTACTGGTCATGTAGGAAGATGCGAAAAAGTAACAGAAGGTGATGAAAATATTACCGAGAAGGTAAATAAAAATGAAAAAGCAAAAAGTAAAAAAACAGAAAAAGAAGATAAAGTTGAAAAGTTAGAAAGTGAATTAAAACAAGCGGTTAAAGAAGAAAGATACGAGGATGCTGCAAAAATAAGAGATGAAATAAAAAAACTTTCAAATTAAAATTTAAATGAATAAAAATAGTTTAGCCATATAAGGGCAAAAGGGAGGAAATATGTTAAATTGGTATTTACAAAATGGAAAAGATTCAGATGTTGTGGTTAGTTCAAGAATAAGACTTGCTAGAAATTTTAATAATATACCATTTACAACTAAGTTTTCAAAAGAGCAAGCACAAGAAGTTAAAAATAAAGTAAAAGAAATTACTCCAAGTATAGGTTATGGATTAAAGTTTATTGATTTAAATGATTTAGATGATGTTACTAAAATAAGCTTAATTGAAAAGAATCTAATTACAGCAGAATTTGCAATGAATAAAGCAAAAGTTGGAGCAATTTTAATAAATGATGAAGAAAACATTTGCATAATGATAAATGATGAAGATCATATAAGAATGCAATTTTTTAGTTCAGGTCTTGAGCTTGAAAATTTGAAAAATTTAGCTGTTGAAATTGATGAAAAAATTGCAAAACTTTTACCTTATGCAGTTAGTAAAAAGTATGGATATTTAACAGCATGTCCAACTAATGTTGGTACAGCAATGAAAGCTTCAGTAATAGTTCACTTACCAGCATTAACAATGACAAACAATATAAATAAAATACTAAATGTTGTTAATAATTTTGGAATGAACATTTATGGACTATATGGTGATGAAACACAAAATAGAAGTGATATTTATGAAATTTCAAATAATCAAACTTTAGGAATTACTGAAGAAGATATTGTTAAAAGTTTAAATATTATAGTTGAAAAAGTTATGGAACAAGAAAGAACTATAAGAAAATATTTAGCAAAGAACTCAATTGATTTGGAAGATAAAGTTTATCGTTCTTATGGAACTTTGGCTTATGCTACTAAAATTTCACTAAATGAAGCAAGAAAATTGTTATCTTATGTTAAACTTGGAACTGACTTGGGCATAATTAAAGAGTTAGATGATACTAAAGTAAGTAAATTATATTTATATATTCAATCTGCAAATTTACAAAAATATATAGGAGAAAAATTGGAGGGATATGAAAGAGACATAAAGAGAGCAGAAATTATAAAGAAAATAATAAATGATAAAACATAATAAATAGAAAGGAAGTGTGTTTATATGATGTACAAATTTACAAATAGTGCAGAAAAAGCGCTAGAACTTTCAGGAGAGCTAGCAGCTGATTTTGGACATAATTATATAGGAACAGAACATATTTTATATGGATTAGTAAAGGAAGGTAGTGGAGTTGCAAGCCAAGTATTGAATCTTCAAGAAGTTACACCAGAAAATATTGAAGAAGAAATAGAGGCTTTAGTTGGCAAAGGAACTCCTATACAAAATAGACAAGAAATAGGCTTTACACCTCGTTCAAAAAGAGTTATTGAAAATGCATTTTTAGAGGCTAGAAAGTTTGGCTCTGAATTTATAGGAACAGAACATTTACTTATAGGAATTATGCGTGAAGGAGATAGTATTGCAGTTAGAATAATGTTAGATTTAGGCGTAAATCCTCAAAAGTTATATAATGAAATTATTAAAGTTATAAATGAAGACGAGAATGCAAATATAAATGAAAAACAATCAAATGGAAAGGGAAGAGGAAGCTATAATCAAACACCAACATTAAATCAATATGGTACTGATTTGACAAAAAAAGCTGCTGAAGGAAAGTTAGATCCAGTTATAGGAAGAAAAACTGAAATTCAAAGAGTTATACAAATTTTGTCAAGAAGAACAAAAAATAATCCTTGCTTAATTGGTGAACCAGGTGTTGGTAAAACAGCTGTTGCAGAAGGACTAGCTGAAAAAATAATTTCTGAAGATGTACCTGAAATGCTAAAAAATAAAAGGGTAGTAAGCTTAGATATTGCTAGTATGGTTGCAGGAGCAAAATATCGTGGCGATTTTGAAGAAAGAATTAAAAAATGTCTAGAGGAAGTTAGAAAATCAGGAGACGTTATATTATTTATTGATGAGGTTCACACTATTGTTGGAGCAGGATCAGCAGAAGGTGCAGTTGATGCAGCTAATATTTTAAAACCACTTCTTGCAAGAGGAGAAGTTCAAGTAATTGGTGCAACTACACTAAATGAATATCGTAAATATATTGAAAAAGATAGTGCTTTGGAAAGACGTTTTAGTCCAGTAACAGTTGGAGAACCTACTAAAGCAGAAACAGAAGAAATATTAAAAGGAATTCGTGATAAATATGAAGCACATCACAATGTGAAAATAACTGATGAAGCAATAAAATCAGCAGTAGAGCTATCTACAAGGTATATAAATGATAGATTTTTACCAGATAAAGCAATAGATTTAATTGATGAAGCTGCATCTAGGGTTAAAATGAAAACATATACTCAACCAGAAAGTTTAAAAAAATTAGAAGATGAAATTGTTACTCTTGATAAAGAAAAAGAAGATACAATTAGAGTTCAGGACTTTGAAAAAGCAGCAATTTTACGTGATAAAATAAAAGAAGAAAAAGAAAAACTACAGAAAGAAAAAGAAAAATGGCAAAATAAAAATACTAAAAATGTTACAGCTTTGAATGAAGAAGATATTGCAGAAGTAGTTGCTAGTTGGACTGGTGTACCTGTAAAAAAATTAACTCAAAGCGAAAATGAAAAATTAAAAAATTTAGAAAAAACATTACATCAAAGAGTAATTGGACAGAATGAAGCTGTAGAAGCAGTAGCAAAAGCTATTAGAAGAGGAAGAGTTGGATTAAAAGATCCAAACCGTCCAATTGGTTCGTTTCTATTTTTAGGACCAACAGGTGTTGGTAAAACAGAACTTTCAAAAGCATTAGCAGAGAGCTTATTTGGAAATGAAGATGCAATGATTAGAATTGATATGTCTGAGTACATGGAAGGTCATTCTGTATCTAAATTAATTGGTTCACCTCCAGGATATGTTGGATTTGATGATGGAGGACAATTAACAGAAAAAATTAGAAGAAAACCATATTCAGTAATTCTATTTGATGAGATTGAAAAAGCACACCCAGATGTAATGAATATGTTACTTCAAATTTTGGATGATGGTAGATTAACAGATGCACAAGGAAGAACAGTTAACTTTAAAAATACTGTTATAATAATGACGTCAAATATTGGAGCAAGATTAATTACAGACAAAACTACTTTAGGATTTTCAGCTGTTGATAAAAAAGATGAAACACAAAAAGAATATGAAAGCATTAAAAAAGACGTTATGGGAGAACTAAAAAAACAATTTAGACCTGAATTTATTAACCGTATAGATGAAATAATAGTTTTCCATAAATTAAATAATGAAGATATAAAACAAATAATTGATATTATGATAAATCAAGTAACAAAAAGAATGCAAGAAAAAGGATATAACCTTGAAATAGAAGATAGTGTAAAAGAATTAATTGCTAAAAAAGGAATTGATACAAATTATGGTGCAAGACCATTAAAAAGAGCTATTCAAAATATACTAGAGGATAGAGTTGCAGAAGAAATACTTGATGGAAATATTAAACAAAATAAAAAAGCAATTATAAAAGCAGAAGATGATAAAATAGTAATAAAATAATAAAAAACTCTCAGAATTTTTCTGAGAGTTTTTAAATTGGATTTACATGAACTATTGCTTTATAAATATTATCTAAAGAATTTACATCTTTTTCGAATTTATCGGCTAAGCTATGACTATCAAAAGTAGACATATTTCCATCAACATATATAGTTAAAACTACAATATATCTGTATCCAACAGGTGTAGAAGAAATGGCATCTAGTTTTTGAATTTCACTATAATTACGAGATAAATTTAAAATTATGTCTTTGGTTTCTGAATCTATAGAAATATCCATTAAAACATTATAACTTTCCATAAATATTTTTACACCAGTAAAACAAATCCATACAGAGATTATTATACCAACTATACTATCAAACCAATATATATTTATTAATGTAAATAAGATAGAAATTAATGTAAGAGTTGTTACAATACAGTCGTTGAAATGGTCTTTTTTATTAGCTTCTAATAAAATATTATTGTATTTTTTTGCTAATCTTGATGTATATAAATAAAGAGATAATTTTACAATAATAGTAGTTATACAAACAGCTACCAAAAGCCAAGAAAAACTTAAATTACTTCCATGAATTAATGTATATATAGAATCATATAGAAGTTTAAAAGCAATTACAATCATTGAAATTGCAATAAACATAGAAAATAGATATTCTGCTTTTCCATGACCAAAATTGTGATTATCATCCTCAGGAGTACTTGCAATTTTATTTCCAATAAAAGTCATAAGAGATGCAAATATATCTCCTGCACTGTTGGCTGCATCTGCAATCATAGCTTGGCTCCTAAAAATAAAACCAACAGTTCCTTTAATTATTAATAAAAATATATTTCCAATTATACCATAAAGTCCAGCTTTCTTGGTTTGTTCAAAACGATCCATAATACCATCCTTTTTATTAAATATTTGAAATTTATTATATCATATATTTTTAATTTACAATCTAAAAATATAAAAATCATTTTAAATAATATTGCACAAAAAATTAAATAATGATACAATGAAAAAAACTTATGAAGAGGAAAAATAAAATGGAAATAATGACATTAATTTATTTACTGGTGTTTATTGTATTTGCATTGGTTGCTACAGCTGTTTTGCAGATTAGAATGGCAGGAATAAAAGTAAAAGATTTTTGGAGCTTTATTCAGGCAAACCAAATGTTAGACCAGTTATATAAATTTTCTAAAAGATATAAAATTATGAGCCCACAAGAGCAAATAATATTTTTATCTGAAGCGGAAAAAGTATTTGCTGCTTACGATAAAATTCCATCAATAATATGGGAGGATGAATATAGAAAGTATTCAGAAGTGTTACAAGCATATCAAAATGTTAGAGTAACAAGATGGAGTGAAGAAAATACAATAAAGAAATGATGATTTTAGTGACTTTAAAGGCAAAGTCAAAAATCATCTTTTTTTTGTTCAGAAGTTATCTGATAAGAGTAAATAAAATAGTAAATTTTGCATATAATAAATATAAGACTCCATATTAAAGAAAAGAGGAAAAAATATGAAAACTTTGTATTTTGATCATGCTGCAACTACACCTGTTAGTCGAGAAGTTTTAGAAGAAATGCTTCCATATTTTGAAATTCAATATGGAAATGCATCGGCAATGTATTCTATTGGAAGACAATCTAAAAGAGCAATAGAACTTGCAAGAAAAAGAGTAGCAAATGCTATAAATGCAAAGCAAAATGAAATTTATTTTACTTCTTGTGGAAGTGAAAGTGATAATTTGGCTATAAAAGGTATAGCGATTGCTAATAAAGATAAGGGCAATCATATAATTACAAGTAAAATAGAACATCATGCTGTATTAAATTCTTGCAAAGCGCTTGAAAAAAATGGATTTAATATAACATATTTAAATGTTGATAACAAAGGCTTTGTGGATATTAACCAACTTTTAAATGCAATAAATAAAAACACAATTTTAATAACTATTATGACAGCCAATAATGAAATAGGAACTATTCAGCCAATTGAAAAAATAGGTGAAATTGCTAAAGATAAGAATATTATATTTCATACAGATGCTGTTCAGGCAATTGGTAACCTGAAAATAGATGTAGAGAAAATGAATATAGATAGTTTATCAATGTCAGGACATAAGTTTTATGCACCAAAAGGAGTAGGAGCATTATATGTAAAAAATGGAGTGAAATTTGAAAAAATTCAAGATGGAGGACATCAAGAAAAAGATAAAAGAGCAGGTACAGAAAATATAGCAGAAATTGTGGGATTAGGCAAGGCAATTGAAAATATATATTTAAAGTATGATAAATATAATAGCCATTTACAAACATTACGAGATTTTTATATAGAACAAATAGAACAAAAAATTCCTGAAGCAAAATTAAATGGAGATAGAAAAAACAGACTTCCTGGAAATGCTAATTTTTCGTTTCCAAATATAAATGCTCAACAACTACTTTTAGACTTAGATGAAATTGGAATTTGTGCATCAGCAGGTTCAGCGTGTAGCACAGGCAATGCATTGCCTTCACATGTTTTAACAGCTATTGGGATTCCAAATTATATGATAGAAGGATCATTACGAACAACATTTGGAAAAGACAATACAAAAGAAGAGGTTGAAATTTTAGTAAATAGTATAGAAAAAATGATAAAAAAATATCAATAATATATAAAAGATACTAGCTTTTGCTAGTATCTTTTGATATAATCAGTTAAACTTATTAGTAAATATAAACTAAAACATTATTTATCTTTTGTGTCTGGAATATATTCTAATAAATCAGAAATTTCACAATTAAATACCTTGCAAATATTATTTAATTGTTGGACATCAATTCGTTTAGTTTCCTCATAATACATTTTTGAAATGGTAGCAGGTCTAATGTGAGTTGCGTCTGCTAATGATTTCTGAGTCATTTTATGTTTTCCAAGCAAGTCAGACAATTTTATTTTAATCATGTAATTCAACCTCTCTATTATAGTTTAAGGACAAACTTTGTCTCATTTTGTCGAGTACTTGTATTTTAACATGAGATATATTAAAATTACATATTATAAAAACAACATAACGATAAAAGTAATTAAAACTAATCTTAAAGTAATTGAAGCGAAAGAGGTGTGGGTTATAATGTTTAAAGATATTTTAAAAAAAGAAGGACAACTGAAGAGCAACAGAGATTGGAAAGAAAAAAACAAAAGATATTTAGAAAATTTACAAAAATTCTTAGATGCGACAGACAGTATAGCTGATGAATGCTTAAGAAAGCATATTATTATACAAATGCTAAAATGTGATTTAGTGCTTACTGAAATTGCGGAAAAGGAAATAAAAAAGGCAAAAGAAAATTTAAATTAATTGAAGTATAATTAGATATAAAAAAATACATACTAATATTAAATGGAAAAGAATTCGAAAAATAATTTTAAAAAAATATTAATTGGGGTTAGTGCAGGAGTTATTAGTGGACTTTTCACTGCAGGAGGAGGACTAATTTTAGTTCCAGCATTTATGTATATGCTAAAAATGGAACCTAAAAAAGCAAGGTCGACTTCTATATTTTGTATATTACCAATGGTAATAACAACTGCAATAATTTATTCAAAAAATAATTTGATAAATTGGAAAACCGGTTTATATTGTGCGATAGGTGGAATACTAGGAGGAGCAGTAGGAGCAATACTATTAAATAAGGTGCACGATAAATATTTAAAAATTATTTTTGCGATTTTTTTAATTTATGCGAGTTATAATATGCTATTTTAAATATAAGGATGTATACCAATGATTGAAATACTAATAGGTTTCATTTCTGGAATTTTTAGTCGGAATGGGAATGGGAGGAGGAACAATATTAATTCTTCTCCTTTCAATTTTTTTAGGGTTAAATCAACATACTGCACAAGCAACAAACTTAGTGTTTTTTATTCCTACAGCAGTTACATCAGTTTTTATTGGAATGAAAAATAAAAATATTAATATTAAAGAAAGCTGGATTGTATTAGTAGCTGGAATTATAGGAACTATTATAAGTGCTAAACTTAGTAGTAAAATGAATGTGGAGCTATTAAGAAAAATGTTTGGTATATTTTTATTAATAATTGCTATATATGAAATTTATTCTTGGTATAAAACGTATATAAAAAAAGAAAAAGGACATACTAGAAGTAATCAAAAATGTAATATGAAAGGATGAGACAAAATGAAGTTTGTAAAAGGTATGTTAATAGGTGGAATTGTAACTGCTGGTGTTGCAATGATGTATTCTGAGGCAATGGGAGATAACAAAAGAAAAATGATGAAAAAGGGTAAAAAAATAGCAAAAAGAATGGGAATACTATAATGAAAAAAGATGACCTTAAAAATAAGGTCATCTTTTTTATCTACATGGTTTATTACAAGGTTGGTCATTATGATTATCACAATGATCAGGTTTTTCATGACATGGAGGACAATTTAATTCAATACCTTTTAAACATTTTCCTTCGTGTTTACATGAAGTACATACTTTACAATGTTTTACTCGGTCAACCCATACTTCAATTTCATATAAACGATTAGCGCATAGAGGTCCAAAAACAAACTCACCATTTTTATCTGTAAAAGTATGAGAAACAGGTCTTCTTTCTTCTTCTCCATGTTCACAAACAACTTCAACAAGTTTAACTACTGCATCACAAACAGGTTCTTTGTAGCAGTCTTTAATTATTCCGTAAATTACAGTTCTATTATCTTCTGGTAAATTTATTTCGAGGTCAAATTGTTTTCCAGTAGCCATAACACCGTCCACATTTAAAACTGGGCATATATTTTTATCAAAATCCATAATTATAATTCCTTCCTTTCTATTTTTAATATATATTATGCAAATTTCGACAAATTGTGTATGAAAGATTATTAATCAAAAATATGGTAAAAATTTAAATATTGCAGTATAATGTATAAAACAAAAAAGAAGGGAAGGAAATTATGAATAACAATGCAATAGGAGTATTTGACTCAGGAGTAGGTGGAATGACAGTTTTAAAAGAATTAATGAAAACACTACCTAACGAAAATTTTGTATATTTTGGGGACACAAAAAGATTTCCTTATGGAAGTAAATCAAAAGAAAGTATAATAGAGCTTACTAAAAACGGAATAGAATTTTTAATAAGTAAAGGTATGAAATTAGTTGTAATTGCATGTGGAACGGCAACAAGTCAAGCCTTAGAGGAAGTAAAAGATTTATATAATATTCCAATAGTTGGAGTTATAACTCCAACAGTAAATTACATAAAAGAAACAGGAAAAAAACAAATAGGAGTAATTGCAACTGCGGGAACAATTAGAAGCAAAGGCTGGGAAAATGCAATTATAAATGCAATTGATGATGCAAATGTTCAAAGTATAGCATGCCCATTATTAGCACCAATGGTTGAAGAGGGATGGAATGATAATAAAATTGCAGAATTAGCAATAAATGAATATTTACAACCTTTTAATAAAATTGATTTACTTATTTTAGGATGTACACATTATCCTTTATTAACTAAAGTAATAAGGAAAAAAATAGGAAACAAAGTAGAAATTATAAATATAGGAGAACATGTTGCAAAAGAGACAAAAAATATATTATCAGATAGAAATGAAGTTGCACAAAATAAAAAACAAGAACTAGATATATATCTTACAGAAACAGAATGTAAATTTAATGAAGTTGCAAGTAAATTATTAGGAGAAGAAGTAAAGGCAAAGCAAGTTAAAGAAGAATTAGAATTTTTGAATTAATCATAAAAGAAACAAGCAATGAATATATTGTTACTATAAAATTTTGGAGGTAACAATATGTTCATTGTTTTTAATAGGCAAAAAATATTCTCATATTTAGTTGCATTTTCTACTATAGTAATTCTTTTTGGAATAGCATTTTCTGTAACAAATGAAAATGCTGTAATAACATCTTCAACAGTAAGGGAATTACCAATTTATAATGTTAAAACAGATCAGAAAAAAATATCACTCACAATTAATTGTGCATGGAATGCAGATGACATAGATAAAATATTAAAAACATTGAAAGATAACAATGTAAAAGCAACTTTTTTTATGGTTGGATCCTGGGTGGATAAATTTCCAGAAGAGGTAAAAAAGATTGCAAAAGAAGGTCATGAAATTGCAAATCATTCAAATACACATCCACATGTAAATAATTTAAGTGATGATGCAAATGTAAAAGAAATAGAAGCAACATCTAGTAAAATAGAAAAACTTACAGGTAATAAAACAATTTTATATAGAGCTCCTTATGGAGAATACAATAATATAGTTATCCGTGCTGCCAAATCAGCTAGTCATGTACCAATACAATGGAATGTAGATACATTAGATTATACAGGAATTACAGGAGAAGAAATGTGGAGGAAAATAGAAAATAAATTAGACAGTGGAAGTATTATTCTAATGCATAATGGAACAACACATACCGCAGATAGTTTAGAAATGATAATAAACAATATAAAAAATAAAGGTTATGAATTAGTTAAAGTATCAGATTTAATATATAAAGATAACTATGTAATTGATAATAATGGTACACAAATATATAAGTCAAATAACTGAAGAAATATATGAGAAATAGTGTAAAAATAAAATAAAAGAAAAAAATAACATTTTATGTAGACAAAACCAAAAAAACGTAGTATAATAGAAAATGTGACTAGTTGTTAGTCTAAATTTTACGGATTATGAATAAACTAATTTAAGAAACAAATGTAGGGAGGAAATTAAATTGAATACAAATTATGAAGATAATAACCATTTAAGATTGGTTGGAAAGGTAACAAGTGAAAAAAGATTTAGTCATGAAATTTATGGAGAAAAATTTTACATATTTGACTTAAGTGTAGCACGTTTAAGCGGAAATGCAGATATTATTCCAGTAACAATTTCAGAAAGATTATTAACAAATCAAGATTTGGCTATAGGAACTAACTTACAAATAGACGGACAATTTAGATCATATAACAGCTATGACAATGAGAAAAATAGATTAATATTAACTGTATTTGTAAAAGACATTCAATTCCTAGAAGAAAATGAAGAAGACGAAGAAGCAAGAAGAGAAAATGTTTCAAATGAAGTTATACTAGATGGTTATATTTGTAAAAAACCAATTTATAGAAAAACACCATTTGGAAGAGAAATTTCAGACATTTTATTAGCAGTTAATAGAGCATATAATAAATCAGACTACATTCCATGTATTGCATGGGGAAGAAATGCTAGATTCTGTGAAAATGTTGCAGTAGGAACAGAAGTAAGAATAATAGGTAGAGTTCAATCAAGAGAATATGAAAAGAAATATGAAGATGGAACTGTAGAAAAAAGAGTTGCTTATGAAGTTTCTGTATCTAGCTTAGAAATTGCAAATCAAGATGGAAATGAAGAAGAAGAAAAAGAAGAAAACAAAGAAGCTATATAAATAAAAAATAGAGTATTTATCAATACTCTATTTTTTTACTCTGTTGTGTCAGCTTTATTAACAGTGTCTTTTACTTCTGGAACTATCACTTCACGAGTGTCTTTTGGCTTTGGTTTTTCAACTTCAATATGATCATAAACAGGAGAGATGTTTAAATCTCCATCTCCTGTAATTACTTCTATTTTTTTCTGTTCATTGTTTTCATCAATATTTTCATCTTTTAAAATATTGTTATTTTCTTCCATAAGAATCACCTCAAACTATAATTATATTAGCATAATAAAAAAATAATGTCAATAAAATTAAAACGATATTAAGAAATGTTAATCTTTCTTGACATAATGCGTAATTCGTGTGATAATATATAATAGTTTTTAAAATAAAAATAAAAGGAATTTGTAGAGATAAATGGAAATAAATAAATCAAAAGGAGTAATTGAATCAATACTTTTTTCAGCTGGCAGAGAAGTTAAAATAACAGAACTTATGTCAGCATTAGAGGCTAGTTCAGAAGAAATAATTACTGTAGTAGAAAGTATGAAAGAAGATTATAAAAATGAAGAAAGAGGCTTACAAATTATAAATGTTGGCGAAGCTTATCAGTTATGCACAAAACAAGAATATTATGAGTATTTGTATAGCATATTTGATAAAAGAAATAAACCAAATTTATCACAAGCTGCAATAGAAACTCTTGCAATTATCGCGTATAATCCTAAAATTACAAGAGCCGAAATTGAGGCAATTCGTGGTGTGAATTCAGATGGAACAATATATAAGTTACTTGATTACAATCTGATAGAAGAAACAGGAAAACTAGATGCACCAGGAAAACCAGGAACTTATGGAGTTACATCAGAATTCTTAAGAGTATTTGGTTTTGGAAACTTAAATGAACTTCCAGATTTACCAAGATATAAATTAGATGAGAATCAACAAATTGTAATTGATGATATTATTGAAGAAAAAGAAGAACAAGGTACTGAAGAATTAAATGAGGCTCCAATGCCCGAAAGGGAAACAAGTAAAGAAGACTAAAAAACTAAAAATAGAAAGGATAGAAAAAAATGAAATTAAGTGAAAACTTTTTTTATACATTAAGAGAAGACCTAAAAGATGAAGAATCAATTAGCGGAAATTTACTTGTTAAGAGCGGAATGTTTAAAAAAGTAGGAAATGGTATTTATATGAAAATGCCATTAGGAAAAAAAGTAGCTCAAAATGTTGAAAAAATTATTAGAGAAGAAATGAATAATGCAGGGGCAAAGGAAGTTACAATGCCAATGCTTTTACCAGTAGATTTATTTGAAAAATCAGGAAGATATGCAGCATTTGGACCATCAATATTTAAATTAAATGACAGATATGATAGACCTTATGTATTAGGACCAACACATGAAGAATTTTTTGTATTAGCAGCATCAATGAAATCACATTCATATAAGGATTTTCCATATACATTATACCAAATTGGAAACAAATATAGAGATGAAGTAAGACCAAGATTAGGTTTAATTAGAACTAGAGAATTTACTATGAAGGATGCATACAGCTTTGATACAGACTTAGAAAACTTAGATAAATCTTACCAAAAACAATTTAATGCATACAACAAAATTTGCCAAAGATTAGGCCTAAATTATGTTGTAGTTAGAGCTGATACAGGTGTTATGGGAGGACTACTTTCAGAGGAATTTCAAGCTGTTACAGATGTTGGAGAAGATATACTTGTACTATGTGACCATTGCGACTATGCTTCAAATATCGAAATAACTCCTTATGTATGCAATGAAATAGACAATGAAGGAGAAAAAACAATAGAACTAGTGGAAACTGGAGATTGCCATACAATTGAAGAAGTATGTGAACTTTTAAAATTAGATATAAAGAAAACAGTAAAAGCATTGCTTATGAATGTAGATAATGAATTGGTAGTATTCTTCGTAAGAGGAGACAAAGAACTAAATGAAGTAAAAGCTCTAAAACTACTAAAAGGAATGGAAATAGGCTTTGCAGATGATGAACTAATTGCAACATCAAATGCAGTTGCAGGTTGCACAGGGCTAGTTGGACTAAATGCAAAAATAGTAATAGACAATGAAGTACTAAAAATGAAAAACTTCTGTTGTGGAGCAAACAAAGAAGGATACCATTATATAAATGTTAATGTAAAGGACTTTAAATATGATGCTGTTGGAGATATAGTAAATGTACAACAAGGAGATAAATGTCCAAACTGTAATGAAGGACATTTAGTATTTAAAAAGGGTATAGAGGTAGGAAATACATTTAAACTTGGAACAAAATATTCTGAAAGTTTAGGTTTAAATTACTTGGATGAAAACAATGAACTAAAACCTGTAGTCATGGGATGCTATGGAATTGGAGTAGAAAGAATGATTGCAGCAGTTGTAGAGCAAAATCATGATGATAAAGGAATAATTTGGCCAATGAGCATTGCACCATATAAAGTTGCAATAGTTTTAATAGATCCTAAAAATGAGGAACAATCAAAAGTTGCAAATGATTTATATAATACATTAAATTCTGTTGGAATCGACGCTATATTAGATGACAGAAAAGAAAGACCAGGGGTTAAATTCAATGATATGGACTTAATAGGAATTCCAGTTAGAATAACAGTAGGTAAAAAAGTAAATGAGGGTAAAGTCGAACTAAAAGAAAGAATGGAAGCAGAAAGTACAGATATTAATGTAGATAATATAATAGGAGAAGTAAAAAACATTGTAAATAAATAAAAAAAGACTGTTGAACAAAATATTTTTTTATACTTTGTCAACAGTCTGAAAGATAATAATATTTAAATATTATTATCTTTTTTTGTATTTAGTGAATTTAAAATTTCAGGGTAAATTCTATAAGCGTTTTCTCTCCAATTATCAACAATTCTTTTAGCTTCTTCACGAGAACCAGCAAAAACACTAATTTCAAAAATACAAGTACTGTTTTCATTTATTTTACAAGTAACAGTGTATTCAGTTTCACTTTTTGGTGTATATTCTGCAGTAACAGATTCTTTTTGAGCTTTTTCTTTTAATTCTCCTGAGAAAGATGTATCTACTTTTAATTTTATGATTCCCGGAATTATATCATTAGTAAGTTCTAATGTGGTTTTTCCTAAATCAGTTATTTTATAAACAGTTTTTCCATCTTTATTAAAGCAAGTTATATATTGTCTCTCAAGTAAATCAAGTAGAAATTGTTGAAAATAAAAGTAGTTCATATCCATAACTGCAAGGATTAAACGTAATAATCCTTCATTTGTAATTGGCCTTTCTAGTTTATTTAAAATGTATAAAATTAAAACTTTATTTTCTGCTAATAATTCCCCATCTTGTGTTAGTTTCAACGTTTTCAACTCCTATCAGTATAAGTAATATTTGAATTATATCATATAAATAAAAAAAATACTATATTTGTCGAAAAAAGAAAAAAATAATTTTATATTTAAAAATTATTGTATAGATTTTAAATATAAAATTCTTTACAAAATATAAAATATGCCTTAAAATTATATCTATATTAAGGGGGATAAAATGAAAACTCTATATGAACTATTAGAAGTAAGTGAAACAGCTTCAAAAGAAATCATAGAAAAAGCATATAAAGTATTGGCAAAAAAATATCATCCAGATTTACAAGAAGCATCTAGCAAAACGCAGGCAGAAGAGATGATGAAGAAAATCAATGAAGCTTATGATGTTTTAAGTGATGAAAGCAAGAGAAAAAGATATGATGAAGAATTAGCATTAAAAAGACAAAGTGAAGCAAACAATAGAACTACTAATAACTCATATAGTCAACAACAAACATATCAACAACCTAAGTATTATCAACAAGCTAACAATTCACAAAATACAAGTAATTCAAATACACAAAATGTGAATAATCAATATACAAATGAGCAGATGGCGGAAGAGTATAGAAGAAGGCAAGAAGAAATGCAACATAATATACAACAACAATATGAAGCACAATATCAAAAAGCCTATGAAAATTACTTAAGAAGCCTAGGATATAGAATAAAATACAAATGGACATGGAAGAGAGTAAAAGAATTGTTAAAAACAATAGTAATTATAATTGTAATAATTTTAATAATTTTTATTTTTCCACCAACTCGTAAGCTACTTATAGAATTCTATGAATCAAATAGTATAGTAAAAACAGTTATTGATATTATAGGTAGAATAATAGTGGGAATATGGAGGGCAATTTGTTCTATTTTTAAGAGATAAATATTGAAATATAGCCAAAAAAGTTATATAATAACCAAATAAATTCAAAATAGGAAAATTATAAGGAGATGTTAAGAATGTATAGAGACCATAATTGTGGAGAACTAACAATAAAAAACGTAGGAGAAAAAGTTACAATAGCTGGTTGGGTACAAAGAATTAGAAATTTGGGCTCAATGATTTTTATAGACTTAAGAGATCAATTTGGAATTACACAAATTGTTGTATCTGCAGATAATAAAGAAAAATTAGAAAATGTGGTTTCAGAATGCGTTATTCAAGTAGTTGGAACAGTAGTAGAAAGAAGTAACAAAAATACTAAAATTTTAACTGGAGAAATTGAAGTTGAAGCACAAGAAATTGAAATTTTAGGAAAATGTAAAAACGTACTACCTTTTGAAGTAAATTCAGAAAAAACAGGTGAAGTTAAAGAAGATTTAAGACTAGAATATCGTTTTTTAGATTTGAGAAATGATAAACTTCATAAAACAATAATACTTAGAAGTGAAGTAATGAAAACTATTCGTAAAAAGATGGACGAGTTAGGATTTACAGAAATACAAACTCCAATTTTAGCAAATTCATCACCAGAAGGTGCAAGAGATTACTTAGTACCAAGTAGATTACATCCAGGAGAATTTTATGCATTACCACAAGCACCACAACAGTTCAAACAATTACTTATGGTTTCTGGTTTTGATAAATATTATCAAATTGCACCATGCTTTAGAGATGAAGATCCAAGAGCTGATAGAGCACCAGGAGAATTTTATCAATTAGATTTTGAAATGAGCTTTGCAGAACAAGAAGATGTATTAAAAGTATTAGCAGATGTATTTAGAACAGTATTTACAACACACACAGATTGGAAAGTAGATGAAGCCCCATTTATTAGAATTCCATATTTAGAAGCAATGGAAAAGTATGGTAGTGATAAACCTGACTTAAGAAATTCACTTATAATACAAGATGTTACTGAAATATTTAAAAATGTTGACTTTACAGCATTTAAAGACAAAAGTGTAAAAATAATTGTTGTGCCAAATGGAGCAGAACAAGGAAGAAAATTCTTTGATAACATGACAGAATTTGCAACAAATGAAGCAGGAGCAAAAGGATTAGCATGGGTCAAGGTAGATAATGAAAATAATTTATCAGGAGGAATCTCAAAATATATTACACCTGAAGTTCAAAAAGAACTAGAAGAAAAAGTAGGACTAAATCAAAACTCAGCTGCATTCTTTATGGCAGATGAATTGAAAACAGTTCAAAAAATAGCAGGTGCAGTTCGTATTGAATTAGGAAATAGACTAGATTTATTAGAAAAAAATGTATATCGTTTATGTTATATAGTTGATTTTCCAATGTATGAGTTGTCTGATGAAGGAAAAATAGACTTTAACCATAACCCATTCTCAATGCCACAAGGTGGAATGGAAGCATTAATGACAAAAGATCCACTTGAAATTTTAGCATATCAATATGATGTTGTGTGTAACGGATATGAGGTTGCATCAGGAGCTGTTAGAAACCATAATCCAGAATTAATGGTAAAAGCTTTTGAAATTGCTGGATATAGTGAAGAAGAAGTAAAGAACAGATTTGGAGCATTATATAATGCATTCCAATATGGAACACCACCACATGCTGGAGCAGCACCTGGATTAGATAGAATGGTAATGCTTGTAGCAGATAGCAAAAATATTAGAGAAGTAATAGCATTCCCTAAAAATAAAAAAGCTAGAGATTTACTTATGAGAGCTCCAAGCAAAGTACATGAACAACAGTTAAAAGATGTTCATATTAGAATAGTAGAAAAAGAAAAATAAATATAAAAGCTGTCTAATAAGACAGCTTTTAAAAACAAAAAAACATAAAACAAAAATTCGTAAAAATATTGACTGTATATTTACTATATAGTATAATAGGCACATAAATTAGAAAGAGGTGATAAAATGCAAAACAAAACTAATAAAAATCAAAAATTAGAAGCATTAATCACAGAAATACAAGAACTATTATATGAACTAAAAAATGATCAAACAATAATGCAAAATGAATTAAGTAAACACCATAAAGTTACAATGCACAAATTACAAAAACTTAAAGAATTCAATGAAATTACTGATATGACAAATCAAATATTTGAAAAACGATTATCAAAAATTGAACAAAGTTTAAAAAAAGGAAAATATACATATTAAAATAATTGTGTGCCAATGGGGACGGAGATTTTTAGCACGTTTTTAAAATTAGATTTATTTTGATTTTGATTAATTTTAAACGTGCTAAAAATCTCCGTCCCCATTGGCACACAATCAATTTTCTTATATTTTAATAAACTACTTGCTAAATGCATGAAATAAATATAAAATGGGTACATAAAAAAATAGGAGAGAAGACCATGAAAAATAAGAAAACGCTTAAATTTTATATAGCTATTTTTATTGCTAAATGTGCATCCTTCACATTAAAATTATTAAAAAGAAATGCAACATATATGCCAGGAAAAATAGCATTACAATTGTGCCCGGATTTTTTAGGGATGTTAGAAAAACCAGAAACTATAATAGGAGTAACTGGAACAAATGGAAAAACTACAGTATGTAACATGATAAATGATATTTTAACAGAGAATAAATATGATTTTATAAATAATAAATATGGGTCTAATATAGATGGCGGAATAGCAACGACACTTATACAAGGATCTACAATGTTAGGAAAAGCAAAAAAGAAATTAGCTGTTCTTGAAATTGATGAAAGAAGTGCTAATAAAATATATCCATATATAACACCAACTTATTTGGTATGTACTAATTTATTTAGAGATTCATTAATGAGAAATGCCCATACAGAATTTATTTGTGATATATTAAATAAGTATATTCCAAAAGAAACTATAATGATAGAAAATGCAGATGACCTTATTTGTAGTCATGTTGCAGAGCAAAATAAAAAAATATATTTTAGTATTGCTAAGTTGCCAACAGATACAGATCATTTTGAAAATATTACAAGAGATATAATAGCTTGCCCAAAATGTAACAGTAAAATAGAATATGAATATGTAAGATATCACCATATTGGAAAAGCACATTGCGTAAATTGTGATTATAAAACACCAGAAGCTGATTATATATTAACTAACTTAGATTTGAAAAATAAAAAAATGACTGTAAAATCAAATAATACAGAAGAAGTATATGACTTAATAAGTGATAATATTATTAATATATATAATATGTTAGCAGTTACAATAGTATTAAAACAACTTGGACTAAAGTTTGAACAAATTAATTCATCTTTTAAAAATTTAAAAATAGTAGAAACTAGATATAGTGAAGAAGAGTATAAAGGATATAAAATTGTTACACAATTAGCAAAAGGAATGAATCCAATTGCATGTTCATTAGCATTTGACTATACAAGAAAACAACCTGGAAAAAAAGCAGTAATAGTTATTTTAGACGATTTACATGAAGAAGCAAGTGGGTCTGAAGATACTGCATGGCAATATGATACAGATTATGAATTTTTAAATGATGAAAGTATTAAACAATTAATAATTGCAGGACCAAGATATATGGATTCATATATTCGCTGTTTAATGGCAAATATAAAACCAGAAATAATGGTGCATAAAAAAGACCTAATAGAAGCAACAAGTGAATTAAAATTAGATGATATAGATAAAGTATTTATACTACATGATTTATATTCAATTGAAGAAACAAAACAAATAAAACAAAAAGTAAAAGAAATTATAGATAATAAATAAAGTTGAAGAATTGTTTAAATTTCTGAAAGGAGAAATTATCGTTAATGAAAATTGAAATTTTATACCCTGAATTTTGCAACTTAAATGGAGATATGGGAAATATGAAATATCTTGAAAAATGCATACCAGAAGCGGAAATAATTGAAACTTCAATAAATGAAAAACCAAAATTCATTGATCAAGATGATATTTCATTAGTATATATGGGAACTTTATCTGAACGTTCACAAGAAATAGCAATTCAAAAATTAAAACCTTATACAGAAAAAATTAAAGAAAAAATAGAAAAAAATCAATTATTTTTATTTACAGGTAATAGCATAGAAATACTTGGAAACTACATTGAAAACGATGATGGAAGCAAAATAGAAGCATTAAAAATATTTGATGTATATGCAAAAAGAGATATGTTACATAGACACAATAGTTACTTTTTAGGTAAATATAAAGATATAGAAATTCTTGGATTTAAAAGTCAATTTACTATGCTATATGGCAATAATGAGTCTGACTATTTTATAAAAGCCGACATGGGAATTGGAATAAATGAATCAACAAAACTAGAGGGAATACATAAAAATAATTTTTTTGCAACTTATATAATTGGCCCATTTTTAGTATTAAATCCACACTTTATGGTAGAATTATTGAAAATTATGGGAGTGGAAGATCCTAAATTGGCTTATGAAAATGAAATATTTGAAGCATATAACATTAGACTACAGAAGTTCAAAACTATGGGTTGAAAAAAATTGAACAAATATAGTTTCTAAGCAAGGGGAGGTTTGCTTGAAAAAGCAGACCTTTTCTTTTTTTAGAATAATATATTGAAAAAAAATATATATTATGGTATAAATAAAATGTATTAATGTAAACAAAAAGGAAAATTTAATGAAAAATATAAAAGAATATAACTTAGATGAATTAAAACAAGAACTTATTTCCGTAGGAGAAAAAGGATATAGAGCAGAGCAAATCTTTAATTGGCTTTATGTGGAAAAAGTGAAAAGTTTTGATGATATGACAAACTTATCATTGGAATTAAGAGAAAAACTAAAACAAAATTATACAATGTGTAATTTTGAAATACTTAGTAAACAAGAATCATCAGATGGAACTAAAAAGTATTTATTTGATGTGCTAGACGGAAATGCAATAGAAACAGTACTAATGGAATATCATCATGGAAAAACAATATGTGTATCATCTCAAATTGGATGTAAAATGGGATGTAAATTTTGTGCATCGACAGGAATAGCATTTGTTAGAGGACTTACTGCAGGAGAGATAGTTGAGCAAATATTAGCAGTAGAGCAAGATATTGGAGAACATATTTCAAATATAGTATTTATGGGTATTGGTGAACCATTTGACAATTATGATAATGTAATGCATGCAATTAGAATTATAAATAATCAAAAAGGATTAAATATAGGTGCAAGACATATTAGTGTTTCAACTTCAGGTTTGGTACCTAGAATTTATGATTTTGCTAATGAAGAATTACAATGTACATTATCAATTTCATTACATGCAACAGACGATGAAAAAAGAAGTGCTATGATGCCGGTAAATAATTTATATTCAATAGAAGAATTAATGAAAGCATGTAAGTATTATATTGAAAAAACTAATAAGAGAATTTCTTTTGAATATGCTTTGGCAAAAGATAACAATGATAATTTGCAAGATGCAAAAGCATTGGTTAACTTATTAAAAGGCATGCTTTGCCATGTAAATTTAATACCAATTAATAAAATTGAAAATGGTAAATTTACAAAAAGTAGTAATGATAACATTATAAAGTTTAGAGATTATTTAAACGACCATGGAATTGTTGCAACAATTAGAAGAGAGCTTGGAAGTGACATTGATGCAGCATGTGGTCAATTGAGAAGAAAAAATTTAAAAAAACAGGAGGATAATGAATGAGAGGTTTTGCTAAAACTGATGTTGGCAAAGCAAGAGAAATGAATCAGGATTATTATTATATTCCTTCTTCAGAAAATGATTTACAAATATATATTCTAGCAGATGGAATGGGCGGATATAATGGAGGAGAAATAGCAAGTAGGCTAGCAACAGAAACAACTAAGAATTATATACAAAACAACTTTGACAAAATTGAACATGAAAAAGAAGCAATTTTAAAGCTAATAAAAGATGCTATAGAATATGCCAATTTTGTGGTTTATGAGGAATCAAAAAAAGACGAAAACTTACAGGGTATGGGTACTACTTTAGATGTGTGTTTCATATATAATAATAAGATATATATAGGACATGTGCGGAGACAGTAGAGTATATCTTATTAGAGAACAAATAGGGCGTAAGATTACTAAAGACCATAGTTATGTTCAACAATTAGTAGAAGATAAAAAAATCACAAGAGAAGAAGCAGAGCATCATCCTAAAAAGAACATGTTATTAAAAGCTCTAGGTTGTACATCTTATGTAGAACCTGATATAAGAGCAAGAAATGTAGAAAAAAACGATATATTTTTAATGTGCTCAGATGGTTTGACAAATATGATACAGGAAAGTAAAATATATGAAGTAGTAGAAGAAAACAAAGAAAAGGCACCAGAGATTTTAGTAAGTTTAGCAAATGATGCTGGTGGTTATGACAACATAACTGTTATAACTATAATATAGGGGAGAGAAATATATGAATTTAGTGGGTAAAGTAATAGGAAATAGATATGAAATACTTGAAAAAATTGGTGAAGGTGGCATGGCTACCGTATATAAAGCAAAATGTAACATTTTAAAAAGATATGTAGCTGTTAAAGTGTTAAGAGAAGAATTTACAACAGATGAGGAATTTATTAGAAGATTTAATACAGAGGCTCAAGCTGCTGCAAGCCTTACACATCCAAATATTGTATCAATATTTGACGTAGGACATGAAGAAAATATTTATTATATTGTTATGGAACTTGTACAAGGAAAGACTTTAAAAGAAATTATAAATGAAGATGGAGTATTACCATGGAAATGGTCTATAAATATTGCAATTCAGGTAGCTTCAGCTTTAGAAACAGCACATAAAAACAATATAGTTCATAGAGATATTAAACCACATAATATTATAATTACTGAAGATGGAATTGCAAAGGTAACAGATTTTGGAATAGCAAAAGCTGTTTCAAATTCAACAATTACTGCATTTGGAACAACAATTGGATCAGTACATTACTTTTCACCAGAACATGCTAGAGGTGGATATACAGATGCAAAATCAGACATCTACTCATTAGGAGTTGTAATGTATGAAATGTTAACAGGTAGAGTGCCTTTTGATGCGGATACTCCGGTATCAATTGCATTAAAACACATGCAAGAAAAACCAGTAGAACCAATAAAATTAAATCCATCTATTCCTTATGCTGTGAACAAAATTATAATGAAAGCAATGGAAAAAGAAGCAAGTGCAAGATATCAAAGTGCAACTGAAATGCTAAAAGATTTAAGTATGGCACTAAAAGATCCAGAAGGTGAATTTGTAAAAAGTAATGCAGAAAGATTACAGTATACACAAAGAATTCCAGTTTTAGGAGAAGAGCCAAAAGTTGACATTAAAAAAGAAAGCAAATCAAAACCAAAGGGAAAATTGGCTAGATATTTTGAAGAACATCCAACAGCTAAGAAGGTATGGATATCAGTTATTGCTGTATTATTAGTAATATTAATTCCATTACTTGGATTTTTTGGAGTTCAAGCAATATTAAAAGCAGGCATTCCTAATGATATAGATTTACCTAATTTTGTTGGCCAAACATTAGATGAAGCAAAAGCAACAATAGGAAAGGGAAAATTAACTTTAGAAACTGAAGAAGTATTTGATGACGAAGTTGAAATTGGAAAAATAATTTCACAAGATCCACCATACGCTGAAGGGTCAACAGTAAAAGAAAACAGTATAGTTAAAGTAAAAATCAGCAAAGGCCCTGAAACAGTTAAAATGATTAAAGTTGTTGGAATGAAGTATGAAGATGCAGAAAGACAACTAAGAGATGAACTACATTTAAATGTTGAAAGAGTTGAAGAAGCAAGTAAAACAGTAGAAAAAGAATATGTCATAAAACAAGAAGTTGATGAAGGAAAAGACATAAAAGTAGGTGAAACAGTAAAACTATATGTTAGTATAGGAACAGGATTAAAAGAAATTGCTATGCCTTATGTAATTGGTGACACAGAGGAAGAAGCAAGGAAAAAATTAGCTGATTTAACAATTATAGTTGCTTATGAAGAAGATATGTCTAAACCAACTGGAAAAGTTTTAAAACAAAGTATTGAAGCAGGAACAACAGTTGAAGAAAAAACTAGAGTAACTATTACTATAAATAAAATAGAAGAAATAAAGATTGGAATTGTAAGATTAAATCTAAAATCTTTACTTGGTGGAGACGCTGAAATTAAAAAAGATGAAAACGGAAATGAAATAGATCCAACGGTAAAAGTAAAAATTACTGTAAATGATGAGACTGTATATAGTGACTCAAACAGAAAAGATGAAACAGAGATAATATCAGAAATTTCAGGAAAAGGAACAGTGACTGTAAAAGTATGGGTAAATGAGATAAAGAAAATTACAAAACAATTTGATTTATCTGTTGATGATCCAGTACTTACAATAGACTAATGTTACTTTAAAGGGCACATCTTAAGAATGAATTATTAAAGATGTGTCCTTTAATTAAAAAATGCTATATGTAATATTAAGGAGAATAAATGCAAAAAGGAATAATTATATGTACTAGTACAAATACATATCTGGTAGAAGAAAATGAAAAAATATATAAATGTTTGGCAAGAGGAAAATTTAAAAAAGAAAAAATTAATCTATTAGTTGGGGACAAAGTTGAATTTACAATTACAAATTCTGAAAAGCAAGAAGGTGTAATAGAACAAATTCTTCCTCGAAAAAATGAATTAAAAAGACCAAAAATGTCAAATTTAACACAAATTATTTTAGTAGTATCTATGAAAATGCCGAATCCAGATTTATTATTATTAGATAAGCAGTTAATATTTGCAGAATTTATGGGACTAAAAGCAACAATTGTTTTAAATAAAGTTGATTTGGAAGATAAAAAAGAAATAGATAAAATTTTTGAGTTATATAAAAATATAGGATATAGAGTAATACAAACAAATGCAAAAGAAGGAATAAATATAGAAGAAATAAGAGATTTACTTAATGGAGAAATTACTGCTTTTGCAGGAAATTCAGGAGTAGGAAAATCAACATTGATAAACTCAATATTTAAGCAAGAGCTAACACAAGAGGGAAATATTAGTGATAAAAATCAAAGAGGAAAAAATACTACAACAAGTACTACTTTATATAAATATAAAGAAAACTCATATATAGCAGATACACCTGGATTTTCAACTTATGAAATAAATGAAATACCAAAGGAAGATTTATGTCATTATTTTGTTGAGTTTGTACCTTATTTAGAAAAATGTGAATTTCAAGGTTGTAGTCATATAAAAGAAGAAAACTGTGGAATAAAAAAAGCTTTAGAATCTGGCAAAATTTCTCCACAAAGATATGAAAACTATGTAAAAATTTATAATAATTTATCATAATGGTAAAAGTATTATATTGCTATCATAAATGTAAAATTAATAATGAGATAAGAGGTAAAGAAAAATGGTAGAAGTATCAGTTTCAATATTAAATGTAAAAGATGACAAAGCAATTCAAACTTTATATAATTTAGAAACATCTGGAATAAGCTATTTTCATATAGATGTAATGGATGGAAAATTTGTTAAAAATGATACAACAAATAAAATGCTAGAATTTAGTGAATATTTAAATCAAATTTCAAATTTGCCATTAGATGTTCATTTAATGGTAGAAGATGTAGAAAGCTATATAAAAAGTTTTGCAATATTTGATCCAAATATAATAACATTTCATTTAGAAACAGCTAAAAATAAAGAAGAAGTATTTAAATGGATTAAATTGTTAAAAGAAAATAATATAAGAGTAGGTATTTCAATTAAGCCTGATACAAAAGTAGAAGAAATTTATGAATATTTACCATTTGTGCATTTAGTATTAATAATGACAGTTGAACCAGGAGAAGGGGGACAAAAGTTATTACCTAATACAATACAAAAAATAAAAGAGATAAAAAAATATATTGATGAGAATAACTTAGAAGTTGATATTGAAGCTGATGGAGGAATTAATATAGAAAATGCTGAAATTGTAAAAGAAGCAGGAGCAAATATATTAGTATCTGGAAGTGCAATTATTAATGCTACAGACTATAAAGAAGTTGTGAATAAATTGAAAGAATAAAAGGCATAAATGCCTTTTTCTTTTGTTGTATGAATGTTGAAAAAAGTGCAATAATATGTTATTATATTACAGAATTATTAATGATTTGAGAGGTAAGTATTTTGAATAAAAAATTTTTAATAATAACTTTAATACTAGTAATTGCAATAGGACTAGCAATTTGGACATCAACTAATAAAAAAGAAGTGGTTGAAGATGACAATTTAAAGATTGTAACATCATTTTATCCTATTTATATTATGACAGCAAATATTACAAGAGATATACCTGATGTGGAACTTTTAAATATGTCAGAAGCAAATGTTGGATGCTTGCATGACTATACAATATCTACTACAGATATGAAGAAAATAGAAAAAGCTAATATATATATTCAAAATGGATTAGGCTTAGAAAACTTTATGGACAAAATAATTTCAACATATCCAAATTTAAAAATAATAGACAGCAGTATAAATGTTTCTGATAAAATACAAGATGAAAATGAGACAAATCCTCATATTTGGACAAGCATAGAAAATTACACAAAACAAGTTGAAACAATATGCCAAAAATTGTGTAAATATGACAGTAAAAATGCTGAAAAATATAAAGCAAATTGCGAAAATTATTTACAAAAAATAAATCAAGAAAAACAAAAATATGAAAGTGAGCTTCAAAAATTAAATGGAGAAAAAGTCATTTGTTTAAATGAAGGACTAGAATATTTATTAAAAGAACTTAAAATGCAAGTAACACAAGTAGAAACAAATCATGAAGAAAGTACAATGTCAGCAGAAACACTAAAAAATTTGATTGAAAAGATGAAAAATGAAAACATAAAAATTATTGTAGTAGATAAAGATGACAATATAAAAAATGCTGAAACATTAGCAAATGAAACAGGAGCAAAAATATATAAACTAGATTCAGGACTAACAGGAGAAACAAATGACAATGCTTATATAGATAAATTAGAAGCAAATTTTTTAGTTTTAGATACAATGAAAAAATAAAGTGATTGAAAAATTTAGCAAAATAGGAGTAAAAAAATGAGTGGAAAAGGGGCATGTGGATTACACTGCACAAAAATAAATAACATAAGTGTAAAATTTGGAAAAGAACAAGTATTAAAAGATGTAAATATTCATGTGCATTGTGGAGAATTGACTGTAATAATAGGAAGAAATGGTGCAGGAAAATCTACACTATTAAAAGCTATTTTAGGAGAAGTAGAACATACAGGAAGCATAAGCTTTGTTGATATGAAAGATAATATTGCAAAAAGAATAAAAATAGGGTATGTGCCACAAACTATAAACATAGAAAAACATATGCCAACAACAGTATATGATTTGTTTGCATCATGTATTTGCCATATACCAGTATTTTTGAAAAAGGATAAAAAGATATACAATGAAATAAAAGAGCAATTAAAAATATTTGGTGCAGAAAAGTTAATAGATAAAAGTATAGGAGACTTATCTGGTGGAGAATTACAAAGAGTATTACTTGCAATAGCAACAAAACCAATACCAAATCTATTAATATTAGATGAGCCAGTATCAGGAATTGATAAAAATGGAACAAGAGATTTTTACGAATTAGTAAATGAGTTAAAAACTAAATATGATATGTCGATTTTGCTTGTGTCACATGACTTGGATTTAGTTAAAAAATATGCAGATAGAGTAATTTTATTAGACAAACAGGTTGTAAAAGAGGGAAAACCAGAAGAAGTATTTGAAAGCTTAGAATTTAAAAGCTATTTTGGAGAAATATAAGAGGAGAATATATAATGGGAGTAATATATAGTATATTAGAAGCACTAATACCATTTGAATTTATAGATTATGCATTTATGAAAAATGCACTAATTGCAATTATTTTAGTAACACCAGTATTTGCTATTTTGGGTACTATGATAGTAAACAACAAAATGGCATTTTTCTCAGATGCACTAGGACATTCAGCATTAACAGGAATTGCATTAGGAATGATTTTAGGAATATCAAATATGAATATTTCAATGATATTATTTGCTGTAATATTTGCATTGTTATTAAACTATGTAAAAAATAAAACAAACTATGGAGCAGATACAATAATAAGTGTATTTTCATCAATAGCAATAGCACTAGGACTTGCAATGTTAGCACAAAGTGGAAACTTCAATAAATATTCAAGCTATTTAGTGGGAGATATATTAAGCATTAGTAATACAGAAATATTATACTTATTTTTAGCATTTATTGCTGTAATTGCATTTTGGTACTTTACATTTAATAAATTAAATGTAACAAGTATAAACACAACATTAGCAAGAAGTAGGGGAGTAAATACAAAAACAATTGATAATGTATTTGCAGTGTTAATAGCTATAATTGTAATGATTTCAATTAGATTTATTGGTATTTTATTAATAAATTCATTACTTATATTACCAGCAGCCTCTAGTAGAAATGTGGCAAGAAATATGAGAACATATCATTTGTTTGCTGTAATATTTTCATTATTTTCAGGAATCACAGGCTTAATTATTTCATATTATTGGAACATACCAACAGGTTCGATGATTGTACTAATATCAGGTTTGATATATTTCATAACATTTGGATTAAAAAAGAAAATAAAAGAATGACATTCTGTTTTTTGCACAAAAAAAAGATATGTGTCATCACTCACATATCTATGTTGCTTAGATAACCAGTTTTTATTTAAGCTATTAATAGTATACTACTTTTGTTAGTATATGTCAATAATTTTAAAGTATTCTTATTATAATTCCAAGATTTTCTTAGCTCTTGCTACATCTTCAGGAGTAGCAGGAGAAACACCGTCAAGCTCATATTTTAAGCCTAATTCTTCCCATTTGAAACGACCTAAATCATGATAAGGAAGAATTTCAACTTTTTGAACAGAACTTAAACTATGTATAAAATCTTTTAATTTAAGTAAATCTTCTTCTTTATCTGTAATTCCAGGAACTAATACTTGTCTAATCCACATTGGTTTATTTATACTGCTTAAATATTCTGCAAAAGCCAATTCTTTTTTATTGGAAACACTAGTTAGATATTTACAAATATCATCATTTATACATTTTATATCTAATAAAAATAAATCTGCTAAATTAATTATTTGTTTTATTTTATCTGTTATATCAAAGTTTCCAGCAGTATCAATAGCTGTATGAATACCACTAGCTTTTAAAGCAGTTAATAGTTCTATTAAAAAATCTTGTTGAACTAATGGTTCTCCACCACTAATTGTAACACCACCGCCAGAAGGTACAAAATAACTTTTATATCTTTCAATTTTTGCTAATAATTCTGGAACAGAATATTCCATACCGCCACAAACATCCCAAGTATCTCTGTTTTGGCAAAACTTACACTGCAAATTGCATCCTTGCGTGAAAATTATGAACCTTATACCAGGTCCGTCAACTGTTCCAAAAGATTCAAATGAGTGTATTCTACCTTTCATATTTCCTCCTAAAATTTATATATAGTAGCATAAAAATATGTTTTCGCACCTGTCACGCAGTTGAAGGAGTGAGCCAAGAACCGCGTTTAGCTCGGAGGCTTGCCCACGAACGACGACAGCAAGACAGAAGAAAACATATTTTATGCACAAAAACTAAATTTTTTCATGTATTGTTCTGTGAATTACTTCTAATTGTTGTTCTCTAGTTAATTTTATAAAGTTAACAGCATATCCAGAAACACGAATTGTTAATTGTGGATATTTTTCAGGATGATCCATTGCATCAAGTAATAGATCTCTATCAAATACGTTAACATTTATATGATGTCCTGTTTGAACAAAGAAACCATCTAACATACTTACTAAGTTATTTGTTTTTGATTCTTCATCTTTTCCAAGAGTAGCTGGTGTAATAGAAAATGTATATGAAATACCATCTTCAGAATATTCATAAGGAAGTTTAGCAATTGTATTCATAACAGCTAAAGCTCCATTTATATCTCTACCATGTAATGGGTTTGCACCAGGTCCAAATGGTTCGCCGTCTCTTCTTCCATCAGGAGTATTACCAGTATTTTTACCATATACTACATTTGAAGTAATAGTTAAAATTGATAATGTTGCTCTTGAATTTTTGTAAGTATGATGTTTTTCTAATTTTTTCATAAATGATTTTACAATATTAACAGCAATCTCATCAACTCTATCATCATCATTTCCGTATTTAGGGAAATTACCTTCAACTTTATAATCAACAGCTAATCCAGTTTCATCTCTAATTACCTTAACTTTTGCATATTTTATTGCAGATAAAGAATCAGCAACAACTGATAAACCAGCTATACCACAAGCCATTGTTCTTAAAATGTCTCTTTCTTTATCATGTAAAGCCATTTCTAATGCTTCATAAGAATATTTGTCATGCATGTAATGAATCATATTTAAAGCTTTAATATATGTTTTAGCCAAATATTCCATCATATTATCAAATTTTCTCATAACTTCGTCATAATCTAAATATTCTGAAGTGATAGGGGCAAATTCTGGAGTAACTTGTTTTCCAGATTTTTCATCTTTACCACCATTAATAGCATATAGAAGTGCTTTTGCTAAGTTTGCTCTTGCACCAAAGAATTGCATTTGTTTACCAATTTTCATAGCTGATACACAGCATGCAATACCATAATCATCACCTAAAGTAACTCTCATTAAATCATCATTTTCATATTGAATAGATGAAGTTTTAATAGAAATATCAGCACAGAATTTTTTGAATCCTTCAGGTAAATTTTTAGACCATAATACAGTTAAGTTTGGCTCAGGAGCAGGTCCTAGGTTTATTAATGTGTGTAACATTCTAAAAGAGTTTTTAGTTACTAATGTTCTTCCATCAATACCCATACCACCAATACTTTCAGTTACCCAAACAGGGTCACCAGTAAATAGTGCATTATATTCAGGAGCTCTTAAGAAACGAACTAATCTTAATTTTATAACAAATTGATCAATTAACTCTTGAGCTTGTTCTTCTGTTAAAGTGCCATTTTTCATATCTCTTTCAATATATATATCTAAGAATGTAGATGTCCTACCTAAACTCATAGCAGCACCGTTTTGATCTTTAACAGCAGCTAAATATCCAAAATATAACCATTGAATAGCTTCTTTTGCATTTGAAGCAGGCTCAGAAATATCATATCCATAACTTGCAGCCATTGCTTTTAATTCGTTTAATGCAGCAATTTGATCATGCATTTCTTCTCTTTGACGAATTAATTCATCAGTCATTTCATCAGAATCTAATAAAGCAAATTCTTCTTGTTTTTCTTTAATTAAAACATCAACACCGTATAAGGCAACTCTTCTATAATCACCAATAATTCTTCCACGACCATATCCATCAGGTAGACCTGTGATTAAGTGAGAACTTCTAGCAGCTCTTATTTCTGGTGTGTATACAGCAAAAACACCATCATTATGTGTTCTTCTTAAGTTGTGATAAATGTATTCAATATTTTCATCAACTTTATAACCATAACTTTCGCAAGATTTTTCAACTATTCTAATACCACCATTTGGCATAATTGCTCTTTTTAATGGGGCATCTGTTTGAAGACCAACAATCTCTTCAAGCTCTTTATTTATATAGCCAGGAGCATAAGCATTTATTCCAGATGGTGTTTTAACATCAACGTCTAAAACATCTCCATTTTCTCTTTCTTTTGCATATAAGTCTGTAACATTGTTCCATAGCTTTTGAGTTTTTTCTGTTGCACCCTTTAAAAAGCTATCATCGCCCTCATAAGGTGTATAATTTGATTGAATGAAACCTCTAACATCTATTTCTTTTGTCCATTCTCCTTGTTTATGAAATCCTTCCCATTGTTTAAATTCCATAAAAACCTCCTTGTATAAATAAAATTTATTGTATAGAAAAAATATAAATTTTTTCTTTTACGCGTGACAAAACTACTAATCTTGTAAAAAGATAGTAGTCAATTTATTATATTATAAAATAACATTTTTATCAACATATTTTTACATAAAATCCAAAAAATAATAATAAAAACAGTGTAATTATTTACACTGTTTAGTATTTGTTAAATAAATTAAATTATTCTTCTTCACTAATAACTTTAGCAATTTTGTAAATTAGTTTTTGTTTATCACTAGACACTGAATTTAAAATATTATTAAATTCAGAAGCAAGGTAGTTATCAGAATTGCTTGATACACCATTTAGTATAGAACCTTCAGAAACTCCTAAGATTTCACAAATCTGAGTTAATCTTTTTAGATTTATATGAGAGGTTCCTCTTTCAACTCTACTTAAAAATGCAACAGAAACGTCTATTTGTTCAGCTAGTTTTTCTTGAGTCATATTTTTATCAATTCTTGCTTTTTTTAATCTTTCACCAATAATATTATAAGCTAGTGCCATTATAAAATCTCCTCCATAACCTTATTTATATGTAATATATAGCATTTTATTAGCAAACTTAACAGACACCTAAGAGTAAAAATTAACAAGTAATTTAAAACCAGTATTAATAATATTATGAAAAGAAAATATAAAAACATACATTAAAAAATAATTTTTTTCTATTGTTTTATTTTTACTTATGTGCTAAAATACAAATGGCTTGAAAAAGTCTAAATGAATTTAATTATTTTGTAAATACTATTCCTTCTTGATATTGATATTAGAAAGGTTTTATATGTCAAAATATTAAATATCAAAATTAACAAGGAGGAAACTATAATGGCAGACAAAACTTTAACATGTAAAGATTGTGGTGCTGAATTTGTTTTCACAGAAGGTGAACAACAATTTTATGCTGAAAAAGGTTTTACAAATGAACCTCAAAGATGCCCAGAATGCAGAAAAGCAAAAAAAGCACAAAGAAGAAACAACAACTTTAATAACTAATATAAAAATCTCCTAGAATACTAGGAGATTTTTTCATGACTATACTTTAATTTGGTTGCCATACCACCACGAATATGTCTTTCAGCTTTATTTTCATCTAATATTTCTCGTACTTGATGAGCTAGATTAGGGTTTATCTTAAGTAATCTTTCACTAACATCTTTATGAACAGTACTTTTGCTAACGCCAAATTTTTTAGCAGCACCTCTAACTGTATCTTTTGAATCTATAATATAGCGAGCTAAAGTAATAGCTCTTTCCTCAATTGAAACTCCAACCATAAAGAAAACCCCCATAAGAATACTTTTGTTTAATTGTATTCTTATATAGAGATCATTATGAATAAAAGTTTCTTAATAAAATTTTAATAAAATATTACTAGTTTTCTTAATAATCTAATGGTAAAATATTAATGTAAAAAAATGAAAGGGAGATTTTTTAATATGGCAGAAACAATATTAAAATGTAAAAACCTACATAAAAAAATAGGTAAAAAAGAAATCTTAAAAGGTGTTTCTTTAGAGGTAAATGAAGGCGATATTTTGGGATTTATAGGACCAAATGGAGCAGGAAAAACTACCACAATTAAGTTAATATTAGGACTTCAAGGAATTACAAGTGGAGATGTTAATATAAATGGATATGATATAAAAAAGGACTTTACTAAAGCTATAAGAAGAGTAGGAGCAATTATTGAAAACCCAGACTTGTATATGTATTTAACAGGATATGAAAACCTAAAACTAGTTGCAAATATGTATAAAGGCATTACAAAAGAAAGAATAATGGAGGTTGTAAAGCTAGTAAAATTAGAAAATCGTATAAATGATAAAGTATCTAAATATTCACTAGGAATGAGGCAAAGATTAGGCGTAGCACAAGCTATATTACACAAACCTAATTTATTAGTTTTAGATGAGCCAACAAATGGATTAGACCCAGAAGGCATAAAAGAAATGAGAGACTTATTAAAAAAACTTGCAAAACAAGGAATGGCAATTTTTATTTCAAGTCATAATTTGGCTGAAATGGAAACTCTTTGTAATAAAGTTTGTATTATCCAAAATGGAGAAGTAGTTGAAACAAATGATATTTCGGCAATAAAGTCTACTGGTGAGGCACACTACAAAATTGTAGTAGATAACACAGAGAAAATAACTGAAATAATATCAGTACCAACTGAAATAAAGGAAAAAGATGAATTTACTATAATTGCTGAAAGAGAGCAAGTTCCAAATATAATAAAAATATTGATAGAAAACAATATTAAGGTGTATGAAGTCAATGAAGAAAAATTATCATTAGAAGATGCATTTTTGAAAAAGACAGGAGGTAATACAATTGATTAGTTTAATCCAAAATGAATTAAAGAAAATATTTAAAAAGAAAAGTTTATTAATTACTTTATTAGTTACACTTGCTTTTATCATTCTTACAAATGTTCTATATAAACTTGACTTTGGAAATTCGTACTATGATTACATAGAAGAAGAAATTAGTTTTTATAGAGAACAATTAAAAACTCTTGATCCCGAAAAAGATAAAGATATGTATGCACAATATAAAACTGAATTAGAAGTATACCAGTTAGTAAAAAAATATGGTGAAAAAAGTTGGCAGGCTCAAATAATACAATCAGAAATGAGAGGATGTATTACAGAGATAAATTATTTTACATATCAAGAAAAAAATAATGATGAATTAAAAGCGGTAAAAGCAAAACATGACGAATATGTAAAAAGACTAGATACAAATGACTGGAGATATTTTGCAGAAGAAGAACTAAAAGATAAAGAATCTAAAATAAAAGATGCAAAAGAAATGCAAGAAAAAACTACTAATAAATTAGAAATAAAAGAAATTCAAAATCAAATAAGAGGGCTAGAAATAAGCAGACAAATAGCTTCATGGAGACTAGAAAAAGATATTCCTTATGGAAATGATTATAAAAATGATTGTTTAAATAATTATAGAGTAGCAATGCAAAATATTAGAGATTATGAATTCGGAGAAATAGAACAAAATTATGATGCTAAGAAACAATATTATGAAGCAAAAGAAACAGCAGCAATAAATAAATATGATATTGAGAATGGAACTACAGTATGTGATAAAACCAATGCAAAAGGAATAATGTTAGATGTATTTGGCGAATATGAAATATTTTTAATTGTAATGTTCATGATGACAGCAGGAGTAATAGTAAGTGAGGAATTTAATAAAGGAACAATAAAATTACTTTTAATTAAACCATATAAAAGAAGTACAATTTTGGCATCTAAATTTATAACCAGCATAATTGTTGCCATTATAGTTATACTACTAGTTCTTTTAATGCAATTTGTAGTAGGTGGGTTAATACAAGGATTTGATAGTTTTAAAAATCCAACTATAATTTATGACCACACAATAAATAATGTAAAACATATAAATACAATACAATATTTAGCTATGCAAGCACTAGGAAAGGCACCAATGTATATTTTACTTATGACTCTTGCATTTGCATTTAGCACAATATTTACAAACTCAGCATTAGCAATAACTATTTCATTGTTAGGATATATGGGAAGTTCAGTTATCAATATGCTAGCATTGAACTTAAAACTAAATTGGATTAAATATTTTGTTACACCAAACTGGAATTTAACAGAATATTTTTGGGGAGGAATACCAACATTTGAGGGAATAACATTACCATTTTCAATTGCAATAATAGTAATATATATGGTAATAATGCTAGTACCAACATTTATAATATTCCAAAAGAAGAATATAAAAAATATTTAAAATAAAAGGATGTAGTAAAATGCTACATCCTTTTTAAATTATTTAATCTTTCTAGCCTCTAGGTAATATCTCTTATCATAGCTGTGTCCCATTGAGAATGTTTTACGAGGTAAAGCACCATCAAGAATTACAGTTTTGAAAAGCTCTGTTTTAGCCATAGGAGGTAGTAAGAAACCTATATTTCCTGGTTTGCTACCAAGTTCTTTAGTAACATCATCACCATGAATATAGTCGACTTTTCCACCATGTTCATTAATATATGCATCAATAAACATTTGTAAAGAACCAACAGCTAAATTTGATTTTGGATTTTTAATGTATAAAGTTTCATTTTTTCCTTCATAAACATATTCAACTTTTTGTCCTTCACCAGGAGTTCTTGAAACATCATAATATTTTTCAAATTCTTCAATCATTTTTGCAGGTTCAACACCAAATACAACTCTGTGAATTGGTTCAAACTCTAATGCGTCACTATGTAAATTAACAACTTCTACTAAAGCATATCTTGCAAGGCTATTTTTAGCTTCTTCCTCAGACATAGTTTTCTTTAAGTTTTCATAACAAGCTTTTGCAGTTGCTAAAGAGTGGTTACCATCTCCAACAGAGAATAATAAAACACCTTTATCTTTAACATTATATTTAGCTTCAAAATTATCTTTATCAGCAAGTTCTTCTAATCCTTTGAAAATTCCATCCATTAAGTTTTCTGGAACTTTATAACCTTTAACATGTCCACCATTTTGCATTAAATCAAAATCATAAACAACATCTTCGCTAGTTACTTTATCTGTTAAACCTTCAATAATTTCTTTTTTCTCATCATCAATTAAAAGCATAACATGAGGTAATTCTAAGCTAGCATTTTCTCTAACTCTTACTCTAGGTGGAATTCTTTCTAAAACAGTTCCCTCAGTTGCTCTAATTAAAGATTGAGAACCTTTTTCATAAGAATAATCTTCTAGGTCTACCATACCAATAAGACCTTTTCTTACTTTTCCATCTGCACCAGTTCTTTCTAAGTAAATTAAAGAATTATCTAAAGTTTTGAAAAAGTCAGTAGAAAGTAAATGGTCCATTTCTTTATTTATATTTGCAATTCTTTCTTGAACATTATCTTGTTCTAAATAAATTTCTGGTAAAGTGATTTTTAATGTTGAAGGAGCATCTCCAACAATATTTTCGACTTCTTTCCAATATTCAGGTTCTGAAGTGTATTGATCACAAGCTACAACTGCCCACTTTTCCATTTCTGTATTTTTTGGCAATAAAATATTTGCCTTCTTAAATGGTACGTTCATAAATTAATCCTCCTAACTAAGTTTTTATTATTCTCAAATTATATCACTAGAAAAAAATTTATACAAGTCTTTTGTTCAGAATCACATTTTTGCAAAATTCGACATAAAATATCATAACCCTATATGTATAGAAGGGAAGAAATGATATGAAGAAAATAAAAAAAGGAGATATTGTGGGAAGAATTTCCTATGGAAAAGATATATATTTTATAGTTGAGAGAATTTTAAAAACTCAGAGAGGAAATATAGCTATACTTAAACGGTTTAACAGTTAGAATTCAGGCAGATAGCAATGTGGATGATTTAGAATTAATAGAAAGTTCTCAAGTTGAAAGCCACTTGAGGGCAGTAGAGGAAGATGTTGCAAGAAGAATAAAAATGAGAGAACAATCATTAAAAAATAGTTTGGATATTAGAGAAAAAACAATAATTCATACAGGGAGAATTTTACACATAGATGGGGAAGGGAGTATAGTAAAAAATAAATGAAAAAATGTCTATCAATTATAAAAGTTTCTAAATGTGGCGTAATATTAATAAAATCAAAAATGGAAAAATTTGCAATTCTATAAAAAATATGATAATATGATGAAAAATAGAAAATTTATAGAATGAGAAAAAAGTATGAATAATGAGATTGAAATAGAAGGAATGGGAAAAATTAAATTTGAAAAATTAATAGATAACAATAAAAATTGGCAAGGGATTCCTATAAAAAACAGCAAGTATTTAAAAACGATTTCTTATAAAGAATTAAATAAATTGATAGACAACAATTATATATTTTTGCTATTGCCAAAAAGAAATAGGATAAGAATCTTTGAAACTATGCCAATTAATTTAATTAGCAAATATAGATATGATGTATTTATTAAATACTACTATGTACAAGCTTATATTACCAAAAATAGTTATGATTTAGCAAAAGAAATTTATTTAAACCATATAAAGAGCTTTAATAATTTTACAGAACCTGATGGCAGAAAAAATAGCCCAAAAGATTTTATCCGAAACTTTAATGATTTAATTGATAATATTAAATCTATCGGAATAGGTAAAACAATTATTCCAGTAACTAAAAATGGAGAGATTATAGATGGAGCACATAGATTATCGATAGCTTTATACTTAAATTTAAAAATACAGTTTGTAATATTTGATTTACTTGATGCAAATTATGGAAGAAGTTTTTTTGTGAGTCGAGGATTTGACTCAGAGTATGTTAAAATAATTGATAGGGAGGTTGTGAGAAAAATAAAATGAAGAAAGAAAACTATTCAAAGATTTTTATTATTTTATGTGCTATAAATATTTCTTGTCTACTAGTTTCAAATATAATTACTGTTAAGACTGTGAGTATATTAGGATTGATATTTACAGCGGGAGATATACTTTTTCCAATTACATATATTTTAAATGATGTATTTACAGAAGTCTATGGATTTAATAAATCAAAACTTGTAATCTGGCTTTCATTTTTTTGCAATATATTAATGATTATAATTTTTAGAATTACAATTTTATTGCCAGCAAGTGAAACATTTGAGATACAAGATGAGTTGGTAAATGTTTTGGGAAGTACACCACGAATTTTAGTTGCATCTTTTATTTCATTTTTGGTTGGAAATTTTGCAAACTCAATAGTAATGTCAAAAATGAAGGTAAAGACTAAAGGAAAATATCTAGCATTAAGAACTATTGGATCTACTTTAATAGGAGAGGGATTAGATACAATTATATTTATACCAACTGTATTTATAGGGAGTTTAGATTTGAAAACAATTTTATTTTTAACTATTGATACCTATGTTTTAAAAGTATTATTAGAGGTTATTTTAACACCTGTTACATATAAAGTTGTTGGATTTATTAAAAAGAAAGAAAATATAGATACTTTTGATAATGAACAAAAATATAAAATTTTTTAGAAAGGAACATTCTTATGAAAATTTATTATGCAGCACCATTATTTAATGATATGGAATTAAAGAAAAATGCAGAAATGAAACAATGGCTAGAAAACAGAGGCTATGAGGTGTATTTACCACAAGATGAATCAGGACTAGCATATGACATGATAAATGACAGTAATAAATTAGAAATTAATAAAAAAATATTTGAAGGTGATGTAGAATGTATAAAAAAGTCTGACTTATTGATTTTTGATTTAAATGGAAGAGTACCAGACGAAGGAGGTTGCGTAGAATTAGGAATGGCTTATGCTTGGGGGATAAAGTCAATTGGATTTAAAACAGATACAAGGGCCTTAGATTACACAGGAGATGATAATTTAATGATAGAAGGATGTATGAATTTTAAAATAGCAAGAAACCTAGAAGAATTAGAGAAAATGTTAAAAGAAATTTAGGAGCATAGAATGGGGAGAATAATTGTAATTGATGGAACATCAAATGCTGGAAAAACAACATTGTGTGAAAATATAGAAAGAAATATTCGAAATATTGCTATTATTCCAGGGGCAAGTTTGTTTGCAAAAATTCATCATGAAAAATATCCGGAAATTCCAGGTATTCCTAGAAACGCAAAAGAGGAAAAAGAAAATCAAAAATTCTTTTTTAAATTGGAGTTAGATAGATTAATAGAAGCAAATAAATTAGCTAAACAAGGCAAAGATATTTTTATGGATAGAGGTATATTAGAAATTCTATCTGTAGCGTATTCTTTTGAATACATAAAAAGATGGGATGGAATTTATGAAAATGCAGAGAAACTATATAAAAAATTTATTGCAATAACAAGCAAAAATGGAATAAGGCTGCCAGATGAATATATTTGGTTACAAGCAAATAGTGAGGAAATAGTGAGAAGAAATAAAACTAGGCAAATTAAAAGAGGACAAAAATTATCTGAAAATGATTGGATAGAAACTAGTTTAATAAATAGGCAAATAGAATTTTTTAGTAAATTATGTATTCCAGCAAATAGAGATAAAATACACTTGATAGATACTAATTATATGACTGAACAAGATGTTTTAGAAAGTGTTTACCAGTTATTAAAATTGGAAGACAGAGAAATGGAGAGAGATGATGATTGATTTACATTCACATACAACAAATTCAGATGGAACATGGACTACAAAAGAATTATTAACTAAAGCTGAAGAATTAGGATTAGAATTTTTTTCTATAACAGATCATGATACTGCAAAATCATATATTGAAATTGAAAATAATAAAGAATTAAAAAATATTTTTAAAGGAAAACTTATTAGAGGAGCGGAGTTAAATTGTACATTTGATGGAATAAAAATTGAAGTGTTAGCATATAATTTTGATTTATATCCTATTCAAGAATGGCTAGAAAATTATTATACACCAGAAAAAAATAAAAATAGGTTGATAGAAGAATTCAAAGATTTAGTAAAGATTTGTAATAAAAAAGGTATAAAAATAGAAAAAGATTTAAAATATAATCCAGACACAGAATATCCTGTAGATAATATTTATTATAGTATAATTAAATTTGAAGAAAACAAGAAATTTTTTACAGAAGAACAATGGAAAGATAAAAAAATATTTTTTAGAACTTGCACAGCAGATAAAAATTTTCCATTATACAGAGATTTTAGTAAGCAAATGCCAACACTAGAATTTTTTAACCAGTTTATTCATGAACACAGTGGAAAGATATTTTTAGCACATTTATATAAATATCAATTAGATGACCATATTTCATATCTTAATAAGATGATTGATAGAAATTTGTTAGATGGAGTTGAAGTTTATCATAGCTCATTTACAGACAAACAGATTGAAACTCTTGAGAAATATTGTATGCATAGAGGGTTATTAATGTCTGGTGGTTCAGATTGCCATGGCGAAAAAAAGAAGGACAGAAAGTTAGGGATGGGATATGGCAATTTAAATATTAATAAAGAAATAATACAAAATTGGGGAATATAATAAAAAGTATATACTAAAGAAAGATAAATAGATGTCAAATATTATCATCTATTTATCTTTCTGTTTTAATTTTTTCCTTTAAGAATAAAGAATATAGTGGACCAATTCCAGTAAATAAGACAGCTAAACATATTGAAAAGTAATCCTTAATATATTTAAAAAATCTTTTTCTATTTATTACAATTAAATTTAATAAATAATTTGTAAAAACAAAAATCAAATAAGTACACATTGCTAATGATAAAGAAATATAATTTCTTGTCATTATAGGATATATAAATGTATAAATTAAAAACATTGGCATAAGCATCCAAATGATAGATGCTCGCAATTCGTGACATAGCCAAATAAATCCATTTAGGGAGATTTTATAATGTTTTTTTATATCTTTTAAAATACTTAAATGGTGAGATGATGTTTTAAACCATACAGCATTTTGAATAATTTGAACCTTTAACTTATCTGGATTTTCAGCATTATCTAAGGAACTTAAAGATAATATTTTTTCGCTACTATTATGTATTAACCCTGTAAGATATATGTCTTCACACCAAAAATTAGAGTTAAAGCCGTTGATACTCATAATGTAATCTGCTCTAATAGTTAATCCATGTCCAACTACATGAGAATAAAGCAGAGGAGAAACATTAGTATTTATTAAACCATTTCTAAATTCAAATGCAGTTTGATATATAGAAAAACCTTTCATTATAAAGTTTTGAGAATAGTAATTAAGGAAATAATTACTATATTGTTGAATTATTTTTGGAAAATGATTTTGTTTAATTTTATTGGAAAGCTCTATAAAAGTTGAATTATCAGGATGACTATCAGCATTATAAACTGAAAAGTAAATTTTATCTGTTGATAAGGTTCGCTCTTTTAATATTTCAAGAATACCATAGTTTAATTGATCAGCCATTATTCCAGATATTTTAGGGTAATTTAGTATATGAAAGTGTGGCTCATTGAAAATTTCTAAACCTAATAAATACTCATAGGTAGTTTGAACTGAAATATTTTCAGTTTTTTCTTTTTCAGTTGTAATAATATAAATATCAATGTTCTCTATACCAGTGATAATCTTTTTAAAATGTTCTAAAGTTTTCTTTATTACGTTTATTTCTTTATAACAAGGAATTAAAACATTTATATGAAATTTATTACATTGCGAATTTGAAAGTTCTGAATTTGGCTTATATTTAATTTTGCACACTAAAAATTTAAGTAAATTAAAAAATATAGTTAATAATTCTATAAATACTATAATATAAAATAAGTTCAAAATAATACCTCTATTTAATTAATATAATAAATTATAATGTGAATAAAAGAAAAAATCAATGTAAAAAATCAAATAGTAGCAAAAAAGTGAGTTTTGCAATAATGCAAGATGACTCCTTCATTTATGCTAAGATCATAAATCTCCAATAAATTCATAATATTAAAATATAATTAATTAATTTGGAGAGAAAGATATGCATAAAGATAATATAGTTTTTATTTATGATGAAACAGGAGAAAGTCTTGAAGATAAAATACTGAAGATATTCAAAAAATATTTAGAAGAAGTAATGCAATAAATAAAAAAAATATATGAGGAGAAATAGATATGTCAAATTTAAACGTTGCAGCATATATAAGACTTTCAAAGGAAGATGAAAAAGAGGGAGAAAGTGAGAGTATAATTAATCAAAAAGAATTAATAAAAAAATATATAGAAGAAAATAAACTAGGAAAATGTAAATATTTTGTTGATGATGGATATAGTGGTGGAAATTTTGAAAGACCGCAGTTTAAAGAATTAATAAAAGAAATAGAAAAAGGAAATATAAGTACTGTTATTACAAAAGATACATCAAGATTAGGTAGGGATTTTATAGAAACAAGCCACTATATGTTTAAATATTTTCCAGAACATAATATTAGGTATATTGCAATATTAGAAAATTTTGATACTTCGAACCCAAATGGAGTGGAAGATATGATTCCATTTCAAACAATAATAAATGATTGGTATTTAAAGGATATTTCAAAAAAAATAAAAAGTGTAAGGCAAAACAAAATGAGACAAGGATTATATATGGGAAGTACAGTGCCTTATGGTTATAAAAGATCTAAAAATAATAATTGTAAATTTGAAGTGGATAAATATTCTAGCAGGATTGTAAAGAGGATATTTAAGATGAGATTAGAAGGAATGACACCTACTATGATTGCAAGAAAATTATCAGATGAAAAAATAGATCCACCATCAATATATAGTGGTAAAAACATTAAGAAAACATATACAACCTATTTATGGGGGCTTTCTACAATAAATCAAATACTCCAAAATCAAATATATATAGGAAATCTTGTGCAAAGGAAATTTGACAAAGTTAATTATAAAAGTAAAAAGAAAGTAAAAATAGATAAAGAAGATTGGATTATTGTAGAAAACTTTGTAGAACCAATAATAAATAAAAAAGACTTTAAAGCAGTCCAAGAAATGAAAGTTAAAAATATAGGTAGATGCCAGAAAAAGTATGATTATCTGCTAAAAGGTCTAGTTGTGTGTGGCGATTGTGGAAAAAAAATGACGGTTAGAAGGAGACAGAGTAAGGGAAAAGACAAAGGAGACAGCTACGAAAACTATTATTGCTGTTCAAATAATATTAGATATAGAAATGGAGTTTGCAGCCTGCATTATTTTAATGAGCAAAAATTAAATGATTTAATTTTTGAGCATTTAAGAGATTCTCTAAATAAATATGCAAATAAAGAAAGAATGATAGAGATAGGAGAGAAACAGTTTAATAATCTAAACAAGCAAGAAGACTTTAAAAAGGAAAAAGAATATTATGAGAATAAAATTAAAAATATAAAAGTAGCATTGAAAAATATATACTTAGATAAGGTAAACTCAATAATTTCTGATGAAGAATTTATACAGTTTAAAATGCAATTAGAAGATGATAAAAATAAATATCGTGAAAAAATAAAAGATATAGAAGAAAAATTGAAACAAGATAAACAACCGAAAAATTCAGATTATATAGAAAATATAATTAAAAAATTTTTAGACTTTAAAAATCCAAGCAAGCAGATTTTAATGGAACTAATAAAAAGAGTTGAAATTATGGATAATAAGCAAATAAAGGTGTATTTGAATTTTAATATAGATTGCGAGGAATAGAATGAACTGTGCTTATATTAGGTTATCAGAAGAAGATATAAATAAATCTAAAGATTTTTCAGAAAGTATAATAAACCAAATTGAATTAATTGAAGAATATGCAAGAAGGAACAATATACATATAGATAAAAAATACATAGATGAAGGCTATTCAGGAATTAATTTTTGTAGACCAGCATTTGAAAAAATGTTAAAAGAAATAGAACAAAATAATATTGAAACAATCATCACAAAAGACTTTTCAAGACTAGGTAGAGAATTTATTGAAACAGGTTTTTATATTACTCGATTTTTTCCAGAACACAGTATAAGATACATTGCTATAAATGAAGATTATGATAGTATTAATAAAAACAATGATGCCAAAGAAATGATGGTAGGAATTAAAGGTATTATAAATGATCGTTATATTAAAGATACATCAAGAAAAATAAAAGCAGTTAAGAAACAAAAATCTGAGGATGGATATTATATGGGATTTATAGCACCTTATGGGTATAAAAAGATAAGACTACCAGATGGAAAAATAACATTAAAAGAAGATGATAATGTTAGCAATATTGTAAGACTTATTTTTCAGAAAATAATAGAAGGAATGAGTAGAAAAGATATTGCAGAATTATTGAATTCTTTAAATATACCATCACCAATGCAATATATGGAAATGACAAAATCAAGAGGGAAAAACTACTATGATAAATGGACTGCCGGGATAATATATAGAATTATTAGAAATAGAACTTATACTGGAAACACTTATAAAAGGAAATCAACAAAGGAAGATTATAGACAAAAAAAGCGAGATTATATAAGAATAAGAGATAGAGAAATCATACCTAATACGCATCCTGTGATTATTAATGAAGAAACATTTGAAAAAGCAAATTCTATGTTAAGAACTAATACCAAAATAAATAGATTAAAGGATTATAAAGGACATTTGGATGGATTAGTTAGATGTGGAGAATGTGGGAAAATAATGAATGTTAGTGGTAGGCAGAAAGAAAGTGAAAGAATAGTATACCATTTTTATTGTACTGATGGCAGAAATAAACATAAAGAATGTACTAATACAAAAGCTATTTTTACCAATAAATTAGAAGATATTGTATATAAATATTTAAGTGCTGCAATTAAAAATATAACAGAAGAAAAAATTATTGAAAAATCTAATAAATTTATAACGAATAAGCGAAAAATGAAAAACGAAATTGAAATGTTAAAAAAAGAAATTGAAATAAAAAAAACTAATATTAAAAATTTATATTTACAAAAAGTTAATAATCAAATAACAATAGAAATTTTTACACAAAAGAGAAATGAAATTAATGAACAAATAAAAGAAAGAGAAAAAAGAATCTCACAAATATCAGAGTATATTGATGAGGAAATTCAAAAACAAGAAATCAGAGAACAATTTAAAAAGTTTAAAAATGAAAACAATTTAATGAAATATATACATGACTTAGTTAAGTCAATCAACTTTTATAAAGATGGAAAGATTGAGATTATGCTTAGTTTTGGAGAATAAAGTTCTGTTTAGGAACTTTATAAAAAAGTATACAAAACTAATATCCGCAGATGGTGATAAGAAATATAGTGAAAAATCAAATATATATTATAAAAAGGTTGGCTTAAATGCTATTGTGAAAAATATTCCTGAAAGAAATCAATCAATTTTTGTTGGAGCATTAGTAAAAAAGTATAAGCCAGAAATATTAGTAATAACTGGTCATGATGGAATGATAAAAAAAGGTAAAGATTTTACTGATATATACAATTATAGAAACTCAGGATATTTTATAAAAGCAGTAGAAGAAGCAAGAAAAAATAGCATTAGAGATGATTTAGTGATATTTGCAGGAGCCTGTCAGAGTTATTATGAAGGAATAATAATGGCTGGAGCAAATTTTGCTTCATCGCCAGCACGTATATTAATTGATTTTATGGATCCAATAATTGTTGCAGAAAAAGTTGCTATTGCTGATGAAAAAAAGTTTGTGACAATAAAAGATATTGAAGATGAGTTACGTGATGGTCAAAGAGGAGTTAGCCGGAACAGGTGGTAAGGGAAAAAAGAAATTACTTACCATTTAAAATTATATATAATATAATCAGGTAACTAAAATGTAATATAAACGTAACATAAATGTAATATAAGACTCGTTACTGCTGAAAATACTAAAACAAACAATACTAATACGAACAAACCTTCTTTGACAAATTCGACTAAAAATGATAAGATTTGCCCATCTTAATGAAGTAGGTGATGATATGATTTGTCCAAATGATATTACTAATTTAAAAACTGACATTAATGAAATGATAGGACAAAAGATAATGGTCAAAGGGTCACTTGGTAGAAGCAAGACTTTTGAAAAAGAAGGTACAATAGAAAAAGCCTATCCTAATATTTTTGTTATAAAATATGAAGAGGAAAATAGAAATGTTACTTATAGTTACACAGATGTTTTAACAAGAACTGTTGAAGTAGATGTGTTTGATGGAAGTGGATATAGTCCATTAATACCACCAGTAACTGAAGTAAAAAAACAAAAAAATTTAGCATAATAATATAAACTATAATAAAAAAATTCCTAATTTTAGGAATTTTTTTTTGACCTTGTCAATATATATTAATAAAACAAATAGGAGGGATTGAAAATGGCTATTGAAACAGAAAAAGACAATCTAATTCTAAATCAAATTATAGAGCAAAAAAGAGAAAGTTTTATGGTAGAAGAAGATTGTATTGTTCCTGATGTGAAACCAGATATATTAAATATTATTAGTAATAGTGGGATTGTTTGCATTTATAAAAAAGATATTATGGATGGCAAAATTAGGCTGGATGGTTGTGTAAATACATATATTATGTATTTGGCAGATACAGAAGAAAATCAGGTTAGAAGTTTGAATACTAATATAGATTTTACTCAAACAATAGATTTAGATAAAGTAAAGAGTGATATGAATTTAGATGCTGATGTAACTTTAAAAGGATTAGAAGCTCATGTACTAAATGGAAGAAAAATACATGTGAAAGCAATTTTAGATGTGGATGCTAAAATATCTTCTAATGAAAATGTAGAGTATGTAAAAGAAATAAACAATTTAAAAGATATACAGTGCTTAAATAGAGAATTTCAAATTAGTTCTTTAGTAGGAAAACGGAAATACTAAAGTATATGCAAAAGATACTATAAATATAGATGAAGCAGATAATTTAGTCGAAATAATGAAAACAGATTTAAGAATAACAAATCGTGATACAAAAATAAGCTATAATAAGGTTCTAATAAAATCTGATTTACAAGTAAAAATAATATATTTAACTGAAGAAAATCGTATTAATATGAAAGAGGCAACAATTCCAATAGTTGGATTTGTAGACTTGCCTAATATTAGCGAAGAACATAATTGTAATGTAAAATATGAAATGAAAAATGTTATTATAAAACCAAATAATGTAGAAGAACATTCAATATATATAGAAGCGGAAATAGATGTTTACTGTGAGGCGTATGAGAATAGAAACTTACAAATGATTCAAGATTTATATAGTCCAACTAGAAGTTTGAATTTTAGACAAAAACAAGTAAAAGTTATGCAAAATCAAGAATTAAAAAAACAAGTATGTAATGTTAGAGAAAAACAAGTTATACCAGAAATAGGATCACATCAAATATATGATGTAGAGGTAACACCTATTATTGAAGGGCAGACAATACTAAATAATAGAATTGTATATGATGGCGATATAAAATTGAATTTTATATTTGAAGGAACTGGAGGAATTAATACAAAAGAAATAAGCGTACCATTTAGTTTTACGATGGACTTTGATGGAATAAATACAGATAGAAACATAGATACAGTAATTGAAATAGAATCACAAAATTTTATTGTAATGCCAGATGAGAGTATAGACATAAGGATAGATTTAGGATTTACAGCAATTAGTGGAAGAGATGGTTCAATTGCAATTATAGATGATGTGACTGAAGAAGAAAATAGAGAATTAAGTAAGTATAGCATGGTTATATATTTTGTAAAACCAAATGATACAATTTGGAATATTGCTAAAAGATTTGGAAGTACAGTAGATGATATAGTTAGGGTAAATGGAATAGAAAATCCTGAAAATATACAAGTTGGAAAACAATTATTTATTCCTAGATATCATGAATGATAAAATTTATTCTAGAAGCAGAATTAGACTTCCTAAAATTGAACTAAAAAATAAAGAAAATAATAGAAATACAATAAAAATATTAAAAATTATTGTTATTTTAGGAATTGCAATTAATTTTGCATACTTTAGTTTAAAAGGAATAAAACCAATAATGGAAAAAAACTGTATAAGTATTGCAAAATCTGTGGCAACAAAAGTTTCAAATATAAAAGCTACTGAGGTAATGGCAAAATATGAATATGATGATATATTAAATATTATTAAAGATGAAAATGGAAATATAAAAATGGTGGGGACTAATATTTTTACAGTAAATAAAATAATATCAGATATACCTGTATATATGCAAGAAGAGTTTGAAAGGGAAGAAAACAGTACATTCAAAATTCCAATTGGAAGTTTTTTTGGAAGTAAATTATTTTCTGGGAGAGGACCAAAAGTAAACATCAAGATGCAAATAGTAGGAGATTTAGATACTGATTTAAGATCAGAATTCACATCTGCAGGAATTAATCAAACATTACATAGAATTTATTTAGAAATAAAATGTAATGTAGTAATATTAACACCATTTGAAACAATTGAGCAAAAAATATCAAATCAAGTTTTATTAGCTGAAGGGGTGATAGTAGGGGAAATTCCTAATTCATATTATAACTTAGAAGGAATATCAAAAGATAATGTAATAGATATAATAGAATGATTTTTTGTGCCATCAGGGACGGAGAATATTGGCACACTTGACTAGCAATGAAGAAAAATGAAATTAAATTTTAAAATGTGCCAATATTCTCCGTCCCTGATGGCACATATTGAAGCAGGATTTTAAAGATTCTAAACTTTATTTAAGATAAAAAAGAAACCCTATATTTCCAATGGAAAATAGGGTTTTTATTTGTAAATTATCTTTTACTAAATTGTGGAGCTTTTCTAGCTTTTTTAAGACCATATTTTTTTCTTTCCTTCATACGAGGATCTCTTGTTAAGAATCCTGCAGATTTTAGAGTTGGTCTATATTCACTGTTAGCTTCATTTAATGCTCTTGCTATACCATGACGAATAGCTCCTGCTTGACCAGTAAATCCACCACCAATTACTTTACAAATAACATCATATTTGTCTAATGTGTTAGTTGCAACTAATGGTTGTTTTACTATAACTTTTAATACCTCTGTTCCAAAGTATTCATCTAAAGTTTTATCGTTTACAGTAATGTTTCCTTTACCTTCAACTAGTCTAACTCTAGCAATTGATTTTTTTCTTCTTCCTGTTCCTAGGAATACAATTTTATCAGATTTTTTAGCCATTTTATTTTACCTCCCAAACTTCAGGTTTTTGAGCGATATTTTTATGCTCGCTACCAGCATATACTCTTAATTTTTTAGCCATTTGTCTACCAAGTCTTGTATGAGGAAGCATACCTTCAACAGCATGTGTCATCATTTTTTCAGGACTTTTTGCTAGTAAATCTCTAGCTGTAGTTTCTTTCATTCCACCAATATATCCTGAATGGCTTCTATAAATTTTTTGATCTAATTTTCTTCCTGTTAAAACAACTTTTTCACAGTTAATAATAATAACGTGATCACCAACATCAATGTTAGGTGTATAAGTTGGTTTGTGTTTTCCTCTTAATAATTTAGCAGCTTCTGCAGCAACTCTACCTAATGGCTTTTCAGCTGCATCAATAATATACCATTTGCTTTCAATTTCACTTTTTTTAATACTATATGTTGTATTATTCATGGTAATCATATCCTCCATTTCAAATTCAAATATCTATATGAAATTATTTTTTCGGCTACCGGGGAGAAGCTTCTAAAATAATAACAATCATAAACATGCTTAATTATTTTAATACAAAAACATAAAAAAGTCAAGCAAATTGTAAAAAATAGTTGACAAACAAATAAAATATATGCTATACTTATAAACGTAAATAAAAGAAGCAATCCATGCTCACCTTAAGCAGAGGCAAAAAGGTAAATATTCTATACTTATTATTGGGTATTTTTGTGTGTGGATTGATTTTTAAATCAATCTTTTTTTTGATTTAATTTTATGGAGGTGTTTTATTATAAAACAAGATTTACCAATTAATGAACAAATTAGAGCAAGTAAAGTACAATTAATTGATGAAAATGGAGAAAAGAAAGGTGTAGTAAGTCTTAATGAAGCTTTAGATATGGCTTTTGAAAAGAAATTAGACTTAGTTATGGTTTCTCCAAATCCAGAAATGCCAGTTTGTAAAATTATGAATTATGGCAAGTACAAATTTGAACAAGCTAAAAGAGAAAAAGAAGCTCGTAAAAAACAAAAAAGTTTTGAAGTAAAAGAAATTCGTATCACACCAAACATTGATACACATGATTTCGAATTCAAAGCTAAAAATGCAAGAAAATTTCTAGAAGATGGAAACAAAGTAAAAATCACATTAAAATTCAGAGGAAGAGAAATGAACTATATTAAATTAGGAGAAGAAGTTCTTCAAAAGTTTATAGATGATTTATCAGATATTTCTATTCCAGAAAAGAAACCACTTTTGGAAGGTAAAAACATGTTTATTATATTAGCTAAAAAAGCTGATAAGTAATATATACAAAGCAAAATTTAAAGGAGGAATAAATTATGCCAAAACTAAAAACAAACAAAGCAGCTAAAAAGAGATATTCTTACACAGCTACTGGAAAAGTTAAAAGAACAAAGGCTAATAAAAGACATATTTTAGCAAGAAAAACAAGTAGAGCAAAATCTAGAGGAAAAGTACAAGATGCTTATGCAGATAAAACATGCGAAGCAGGAATCAAAAAAATGTTACCATACGGAAACTAAAAAGAGAATGAGGAAGGTGAATTAAAATGGCAAGAGTAAAAACAGCAATAATTACTCGTAAAAAACATAAAAAAATATTAAAAAGAGCAAAAGGATATTATGGTGCAAAACACTATAGATTTAGAATGGCTAAACAAGCTGTTATGAAATCTGGAAACTATGCTTATGTAGGAAGAAAAGACAAAAAGAGTAATTTTAGAAAATTATGGATAGCAAGAATTAATGCAGCAGCTAGAATGAATGGAACAACATATAGCAAATTAGTTGCAGGACTAAAAAAAGCAAATGTTGTTGTTAACAGAAAAATGTTAGCTGAACTTGCAGTATCTGATCCAAAAGCATTTACTGAAATAGTAAAAGTAGCTGAAAAAGCAAGCAAATAATAAGATGTATATAAAAGAACAGAACCCAGAAAGTGTTTTAACTTTTGGGTTCTGTTTAATTGTATATATAAAATTTAATAGGAGTTTATTCAAATGAAATTAGAAAATGAAGAAATAAAAAAATATTTACAAATCTTATCAAAGGAATTTCCAGCTTTTTTAATAGAATATGCTAATGTGCCAGAAATGCAGAGATTAAAAGGAATAAGTATGGTATCAGCATGTGAATACACTAAATTGATTCCATATAAATTTTTCCATACTAGATATGAACATAGTTTAGGAGTTGCACTAATTGTTTGGCACTTTACTAAGGATAAAAAACAAGCAATAGCAGGTCTATATCACGATATAGCAACACCATCTTTCAGCCATGTTGTAGATTATTTACATGGAGATTATGAAAAACAAGAATCAACAGAAGAGCTTACAGAAACAATTATAAAAAATTCAAAAGACATAATGAAACTATTAAATAGAGATAATATAAAATTGGAAGAAGTGATAGATTATCATATATATCCAATTGCAGATAATGATAGTCCAAAATTATCTGCAGATAGATTAGAGTATACACTAAGTGATGGTCTAGTAACACAAGATGCCTTTACTTTAGAGTCTATTGATAGAATATATAACAACATAAAAATATTAAAAAATGAGCAAGGCGAAGATGAAATTGGATTTGAAAATCTAGATATAGCAGAAGAATATTTAAGAAGATCAAGCATAATGTGGCATTTGTTTTGTGGAAATAGTGAAAACAATATGATTATGCAATTTTGGACAGATATATTAAGAAAAATGGCAAAAGAAAACTATATTACAGAAGAAAATTTATACTTGTATTCAGAAAAAGAAATAGTTGATAAAATAAGAAATTGTCCTAATAAAAAAATAAGAGACGCTTTTGAAATTTTTTCAAATAGTACACAAGTTGAAAGAAGCGATACAGAAGTTAAAGATAAATATTGTATATCAATAAAAGTTAAGAAAAGATATACAAATCCATTAGTAGTATGTGAGGATGGACAGGCAAGGAGAATAAGTGATATTTCACAAATAGGAAAAGAATTGATAGAGGACATAAAACACTATGAAGACAGCAAATATGCATACCTAAATATAGATTTATAAATTAACAAATGAAGTTGTAATATAATAATTAAATTTCAGGAGGTTAATATGAAAATTGCCATAGAAGGAATGGACGGAGTTGGAAAGAGTACAATAGCCAAAGAACTTGCAAAAAGAAATGAATTTACATATATAGGTGATGCAATACATAAAGTATTTTCTCTAAAAGCTGGTATAACAAAAGTAAGAATGTATATGTGGATTGAAGGACAAGATGTTGACTGTGAAGATGATGCTTCAGGTTCAAACATTGCATTTGATTTACAATTAACTGTAAAAGAATAATATATAAAAAACAGAAAGTTTTAAAATAAAATAAACCTAAAATATTAATTTTTTAATATTTTAGGTTTATTTTTAAATTTTGATATTTAAATTTAGTTAATATATTTTAACATTATTATAGGTTAAATATAAAAGTAAATTCTACTTTTAGCTGAATTTACTAATCCAAGAGAAA